>Ga0164241_10000029_pt1 | contig 385622 bp, 303 predicted proteins | sample OricomyardsoilBY_FD_108780 | JGI IMG/M metagenome (GOLD analysis project Ga0164241, IMG submission 108780) | Backyard soil microbial communities from Emeryville, California, USA - Original compost - Back yard soil (BY) | ecosystem: Environmental > Terrestrial > Soil > Unclassified | place... | reverse complement strand
GTCGACGACCAGGCGGCCGGCTTCCTTGAACAGGGCTTCGCGGTCGGCGTGGGTGGCCAGGACCGAGCCGTTGCCGGGCAGCGACAGGCCCAGGGCCTCGGTCAGGCAGTTCATCGAGTTGGCCGTGAACATGCCCGAGCACGAGCCGCAGGTCGGGCACGCGGCCTTCTCGATCGCGGTGACCTCCTCGTCCGTGTACTTGTCGTCGGCGGCCACGACCATGGCGTCGACCAGGTCCAGCGCGCGGATCTGGCCCTTGATCTGCACCTTGCCGGCTTCCATCGGCCCGCCTGAGACGAAGACCACCGGGATGTTCAGCCGCATGGCGGCCATCAACATGCCGGGCGTGATCTTGTCGCAGTTGGAGATGCAGACGATGGCGTCGGCGCAGTGGGCGTTGACCATGTACTCGACGCTGTCGGCGATCAGCTCGCGGCTGGGCAGCGAGTACAGCATCCCGCCGTGCCCCATGGCGATGCCGTCGTCGACGGCGATGGTGTTGAATTCCTTGGCCACGCCCCCGGCGGCCTCGATCTCGCGGGCGACCAACTGGCCCAGGTCCTTCAGGTGCACGTGGCCCGGGACGAACTGGGTGAAGCTGTTGGCCACCGCGATGATCGGCTTACCGAAATCCTCGTCCTTCATGCCCGTCGCGCGCCAGAGGCCGCGGGCCCCCGCCATGTTGCGGCCGTGGGTCGAGGTGCGTGAACGATAGGGAGGCATGGGAAATCTCAATGTCGGCGGTGTGGTTATTTAGGCCCGTTCCGCCCGCTCGCAAAATATATTAGTTCATCGATATTAGGTCGCACGAGATATCAGATGGACGCCCGTCAGCTTCGCCACTTCGCAGCAGTGGCCGAGACGCTCCACTTCGGACGAGCGGCCGAGCGCCTGGGCATGACCCAGCCGCCGCTCAGCCAGTCTATCATGGGCCTGGAGCGCGACCTGGGCGCGCCGCTGTTCGAGCGCACCAAGCGCAGCGTCCGCCTGACAGCGCTGGGCGAGCAGTGGCTACCGCATGTGCTGGAGGCCCTGGCGGCCCTGGACGGCCTGCCGGCCCTGGCGCAGCGGATGCGTGACGGCCAGACCGGCTACCTGGCGCTGTCGTTCGTCAGCACGGCCGACTACAGCGTCCTGCCTTCGCTAGTGCGGCGATACTCGCAGGCCTATCCGGACGTCGAGATCCGCCTGTTCGAGGCGACCAGCGACGTGCAGGTTCCGGCCATCGCCAGCGGCGAGCGCCATGCCGGCATCATCATCCCGCCCGCTGACCACCCGCTGCCGCCCGCCCTCGCCTATCGCCGCCTGTTGCGCGAGCCGTTGGTCGCCGCCGTGCCCAGCGCCTGGATCGAGGACGGCCGCATCGCCCGCGAAACCGAGCTCTCCAGCGCCGAGGTCCTGGCCTCGCCGCTGATCCTGTTCCCCAAGCACGTCGCCCCGGCCTTCCACGATCTGGTCACCGGCTATTTCGCCTCGCTGGGCGGGACGGCGCGGATCGTCCAGGAGGCCATCCAGATGCAGACCATCATCAGCCTGGTCTCCAGCGGCCTAGGGATCGCCCTGGTCCCGGCTTCGCTGCGCAACCTCGCCCGAGCGGGCGTCGCTTACGTCCCGCTGGCCGGCGCCGCGCCGATGCTGGAGACCGGCCTGGCCTGGCGGCGCGACGACCTCGCCCCCACGCTCGCCAACGTCCTGAAGCTGCTGGACGAACCAGCTTCATAAGGGGTCCGTCTCCCCTGCGACATTTGCAAATGAGATTGACTCTCATTTTTATCTACAGTAGCGCCCTCCTCCTGTTTTGACTGGGGGATTTGATGCGCCGTTCGCTGCTGACCGCTTGCTCGCTTGGGATTTTGGCCCTGGCGCACGCCGCCGCCGCCGAGGAGACGCCCGCCGCGCCGGCGTCCTCCGCCGACCAGGCGACCGCCGTCGAGGCCGTCATCGTCACAGGCGAGAAGGCCTCCCGCTCACTGCAGCAGACCGTCAGCAGCGTGGCCGTGACGACAGCCGCACGCATCGAGCGCGAGAACCTGCGCACCTTCTATGACGTGGTCGCTCGCACCGCGAACATGAGCGAGACCTACGGCAAGACCGGCTTCACGATCCGGGGCGTCAGCAACATGAACGTCTCGGGCGGCGGCACCGGCGGCCTGGCCACCGTCTATGTCGACGGCGCGGCTCTGCCGCTGGAAGCCACGTTCGGCGGCCCGCTGGAGCTGTGGGACATCGGCCAGGTCGAGGTCTTCCGGGGCCCGCAATCGACCCTGCAGGGCCGCAACTCGCTGGCCGGCGCGGTGATCATCACCTCGGCCAATCCGACCTTCACCCCCAGCTTCCGCGCCACCGTCGGCTTGGCCAGCGGCGACGAACGCACGGTGGGCGTCGCCGGCGGCGGCCCGATCGTCGCCGACCAGCTGGCCTTCCGCGTGGCCGTGCAGAAGAAGGAAAGCGACGGCTTCGTCTACAACCCGGTCCTCAAGCAGGACATCGAGGCGGTCGACAACCTCTATGTGCGCGGCAAGCTGCTCTACACCCCGACCGCCCTGCCCGGCCTGAAGGTGATCACCACCTACGCCCACAACAAGCGCGAGTCCGGCTACCAGTTCACCTATTCGCGCACCGACCGGCCCGACTATTACGACCATCGCATCGACCTGTCGGACATGCCCTCGCGCACCAACTCCAAGTCCGACATCTTCACGGTCGACGGCAGCTACAAGCTGTCCGACGCCCTGACGCTGAACGCCATCGTCTCGTGGAACAAGGTCAAGACCGACGCCACGATCGACTTCGACTTCAGCCCGGTCGCCAGCTCGTACGGCACGCGCGATACGGACACCGAAACGACCTCCGAGGAAGTCCGCCTCAACTACGAGGGCGAGCGGCTGAAAGGCCTGATCGGCCTCTATCACGCCAAGCGCGACGCCAAGGACTTCTCGGTCAGCCGCACCAACGTGCCGTTCCCGCGCGCCACCCTGGTCAATGTCCTGACCTCCACCCTGCTGACCGGCGTGCCCGCGCCAACGCCCGCTCAGCAGGCGGCCGCCGCGGCCCAGGCCAACGGCTTCGCCAATCTCTACATCGCCGCCCTGCCGGTGATCCCCGTCGACTATTCCGGCGACCAGCCCTCGACGATCGACACCAGCGCGATCTTCGCCGACGCCAGCTTCGCCCTGACCGACAAGCTCTCGCTGCTGGGCGGCTTCCGCTACGACCACGAAGAGAACACCTCGAGCACCAAGCAGACCGCGATCTTCGCCGGGACCTATCCGACCCCGGCGCCTTTCGGCCCCTATGCGCCGTACGTGACCCAGGTGAACGGTTTCGTCGCCGGGATGATCGCCCAGGCCAATGCGTCCGCGCCGGAGAACACTCGCAAGTTCAACGCCTTCCTGCCGAAAGCTGGCCTGAAGTACGAGTGGACGCCGGACATCAACACCAGCCTGACGGCCCAGCGCGGCTACCGCTCGGGTGGTTCCACGGTGAACCAGGCCCGCTCCAGCGTCGCGGCCTATGAGCCGGAATACACCTGGAACTACGAGGCCTCGCTGCGCACGGCCTGGCTGGACGGGACCCTGACGGTCAACGCCAACGCCTTCTACACCGACTGGAAGGACCAGCAGGTCATCGTCAATCTGGGCCTCAACGCCTACGACTACGAGGTCAAGAACGCCGGCAAGTCACACCTCTACGGCTTCGAGCTGGAGGTCGCCCAGCAGCTGACGACGCAGCTCTCCTGGTACGCCTCGCTGGGCCACACCAGGACCAAGTTCGACGAGTTCACGATCACGGCGGGCGACGACAACCGCAACCTGTCGGGCTCGGAATTCCCCTACGCCCCGCAATGGACCGTGGCGCTGGGCGGCGACTATCGCTGGAGCGACGGCTGGCTGGCCCACCTGGACGGCAGCTACAAGTCCAGCGCCTTCTCGGCCGCCGGCATCGACCAGGCCCAGGACTCCCCGGTCAAGGGCCGCCTGCTGTTCAACGGCCGCTTCGGCTATGAGCGCGCGCACTGGGGCGCGTACGTCTACGGCAAGAACCTGCTGAACGCGACCTACAGCCAGTACACCCGCACCGACATCCCGGTCTCGATGCTGGGCGAGCCGCGCATCGTCGGCCTGACCCTGGAGACCCGCTGGTGAGCCCGCTCTGGGGTCTGGCCCTCGCGCCGCTGCCGCTGGCGGGCGTCTATCTGCTGAAGCGGGCCTGGGACGAGGCGCGGCCTGAACGGCCGTGGCTGATCCTCGGCGGCTGGAGCCTGCTGGTCCTGGCCATCGCCGCCTCGGCCCCGCTGCTGGGCGCGGTGCGCGGGCCCTCGGCCATGCTGGCCATCGCCTCCACGGTCGCCCTGGCCTTCGTCGGGGCCGGCGTCGAGCGCCGCAACGCCAGGAAGAAGGCCGCGCGCGAACTGGCGCCCGAGCCCTCCGACCGCCGCCGCGTCGTCTGGCGCGGCTGGCTGCGCGGCTTCCTGGCCGGCCCGCTGGCGGGGATCGCGGCCCTAGGCTGCGGCCTGGCCGTGGCCATCTGCGCGCCGGGCCAGATCCAGAGTCGCATGGTCATCGGCGGGCTGATGGTGCCGTTCCTGTGGGCCGGCGGCATGGCCTGGACGCTGTCCGACGACAAGATCCTCCGCGCCTTCGCCGTCCTGGCCGGCGTCTCGGTCGTGACCCTGGGCGCGGCCTTCCTGAAGGGAACGCTGTGATGGACGGCTCGACCGCCACTGTTCGCGCCAAGCCCAAGACTGCCGGCAAGCCGATCTGGCCGAAGGTCCCCGCCGACTTCGTCCGCGCCATGCTGGCCGGCCACTCGGCCCTGGGCCTGGCCTTTGCCGCGCTGATCTACCTGGTCTGCTTCTCGGGCTCGATCGCCGTCTTCACCTACGAGTTCAACCGCTGGGAACAGCCGGCCGGACCCGTGCTGCACGAAGCCTCGCCGCAAGCCGCCAACGCCGCCTTCCGCGCGGTCCTCGCCAAGAACCCCAAGGCCCACGATCTCTTCATCCGCCTGCCCGAACCCGCCGCGCCGCGCCTGTCGGTGCATGGCGACGACGCCAAGGGCGGCGAGCACACCTATGTCGCCGACGCGACCGGCAAGCTGGCAGCCGAACAGAAGCTGCCCTGGAGCGAGTTCCAGGCCGAGCTGCACACCGTCCTGCACCTGCCCCGCGCCTGGGGCGGCTTCATCGTCGGCCTGACGGGCGTGGCGCTGCTGTCTTCGCTGGTCTCCGGCGTGCTGTCGCACCCGCGCGTGTTCAAGGACGCCTTCGCCTTCCGCTGGGGCGGCTCCAAGCGCCTGCAGGAGGCCGACCTCCACAACCGCATCTCGGTCTGGGGCTTGCCGTTCCACCTGATCGTCTCGCTGACCGGCGCCTTCCTGGGCCTGACCGTGATCATTGTCGGCGTGCTGGCCGTGGCCACCTTCAAGGGCGACACCAGCAAGGCCTACGCCCTGTTCCGCGGCCCGACCGTGGCCGACGATCCGCGCCCGGCCGCCAAGGTCATCGACATCGCCGCGACGCTGAACGCCGTGAAGGCGCGCTATCCCGACAGCCGCCCGACCTACATATATGTCGAGCACCCCGGCGAGACGGGCCAGCATGCCAACGTCAACGTCCTGACCGAGGGCCGCCTGTCGCGCGGCGAGACCGTGGTCGTCGGCGGCGACGGCAAGATCCGGGGCGAAGTCGGCTACGAGAGCGGCTCGGTCGGCCTCCGCGTGCTGGGGGCCATGACCCCGCTGCACTTCGGCTGGTTCGGCGGCTGGCCTATCAAAGTCGCCTATTTCCTGCTGGGCCTGGGCCTGACGTCGGTGACTTCGAGCGGCGTCGCCATCTGGCTGGCCCGCCGTCGCGACAAGGGCCGCCCGGCTCCGCGCTGGGAACGGGTCTGGATCGCCTTCGTCTGGAGCCAGCCGGTGGGCTACGCCGCCTCGGCCTTGGTCTCGCTGTTCGCGCCCGCGCCGCCGGTCGCCGTCTGGGGTATCGCCACGCTGGCCAGCATGGGCGCGGCGATCGCCTGGACGCCGCTGGTGATCTCGACGCGGCTGCGGTTGCTGTCGGCAACCCTGTTCGCGGGAGTCGCGCTGGTCCACATCGGCCTCAACGGCGGTCGGTTCGCCGATCCCGTCGCCTGGGCGGTGGACCTGGGCTTCCTGGCCGCCGCCGTGCTGCTGGCGCTTAGCGTGCGGCTGTCGCGGCCGGCTGCCTAGCGGGAGGTCAGGGCCTGGGCGTAGTGCTGCCGGTCGATGATCGGGCGGCAGAACAGCAGCGCGCCGTCGATGACCGCGTCCTCGGTCAGCAGGGTCCGGAACCAGGCATTGGCCTCGGCCATGCCGCGATGCAGGGCGGTGACGCGGTAGCTGTGCCGGCCGGTCACCGCCGCGGCCCGCGACACGCACGGATCGTCGCGCAGCCGCGCCTCCAGCCGGTCCAGCGCCGCGCCGTCGGTCAGGCGCGTGCGCAGGTCGGCGATGCAGTGGCAGACATCGACCGGCAGCCGCACCCGGTCGACCACCTTCAACATGCCGCTCTGCTTGAAGCGGGTGATGATCCGGAAGGCCGTGGTCTGCGAGACGTCCAGCATCAGGGCCAGTTCGGCCACGGTCGGCAGCGGCTTGCCCTCCAGCCGCGCCATGATCGCCAGATCCGCCTCGACATCGTGGCGCGGGGCGGCCGTCGTTCGTGACGGCTGCAACGATCCGGGTCTGAGCTGGTTCATCCGCGCCTCGCCTCCTCCCCCGAGACGGAGGGAAGTTAAGCGCGGAAACCCCTGATGATCAACGAAATTCTCCGATCAGAGAATTTATGCCCGATTTGAGAAAACCTATTGAGCGGCAGCCTTCGGCGTGAACAGCAGGTCGTGATAGTCCCAGCTGAAATCGGCGATCGGCGACGCGGCCTTCATGGTCACCCGCTCGACGCCGCCGTCGGCGTTCAGGCCGAAGGTGACATAGGCCGGCTCCAGGGTCTTGTCGTCGAAGCGGGTGACGAAGGTGTCGTACTGCCAGTGCTCCAGCTTGCCGGTCATGCGGGGCGTGGACTTGAAGTCGATCCGCAGACCGCCCTCGCCTTCGGTCACCGCGATGTCGCCGTACCAGGGGTCGGCATAGGTCCCGGCGTACTTGGCCATCGGCAGCGAAGGTCCGACGCCGGCCGGCTTGGCCTGCACGCCGCCCAGGGTCTTCAGCGCCCCGGCGATCAGCTGCTTCTTGTAGGCGATGTAGCGCTCGCCCCACGGCTCGGGCTTGAGGCCCAGATAGTGGTCGAGCAGCTCCAGCATCAGGCCGCGCGGCAGCTCGCCGTCCTCGCTGTTCAGCTCGATCGAGAAGCCGACATTGCGGTCCGGGATCAGCACCACCACGGTCTTGCAGCCCAGCACCGCGCCGCTGTGCCAGACGATCTGGGTGCCTCGGTAGTCCTGGATCTGCCAGCCCAGGGCGTAGGCCTGGAAGTTGGGCTTGGTGACCTCCATGCCAGGCGGGACACGGTCGATCGGCTCGATCACGGTCGGCTGCCACATGGCCTTGGACTGGGCCTCGCTGAACAGCCGCTTGCCGTCCGGCAGGGCGCCGTGGGCCAGTTGCAGCTTCAGCCACTTGGCCATGTCGTTGGCGCTGACGGCCATGCCGCCGGCTGGCGCGGCGCTGCGGGCCAGCTCGTCGCGCTCGTCGAGGGCCTCCTGGTCGCCCGCCCCGCGCAGGCCGCCGTTCATGCGAGCGTGCGGCTGGGCGCGGTTGGCGTTGTCGAAGCGGCGTTCGTCGGTGGTGGAGGCCATCATACCGGCCGGGACCAGCACGTGGTCGCGCGTATAGGTCTCCCACGTCTGGCCGGTGACCGCCTCGATCAGCTGGCCGGCGACCATGTAGAGGACGTTGTCGTAGGCATAGCCGCTGCGGAAGCTGGTGGCGGGCTTGAGGTAGCGCAGGCGGCGCACGGCCTCGGCGCGCGGGATGTTGCTGCGCGGCACGAACAGCAGGTCGCCCTGCCCCAAGCCTAAACCGCTGCGGTGGACCAGCAGGTCGCGCACGGTCAGCTCGCGGGTGACCCAGGGATCGTACATCTGGAAGCCCGGCAAGCGATCGGCGACCTTGTCGTCCCAGGCGAGCTTGCCGGCGTCGACCAGGGTGGCCAGGGCCGCGGTGGTGAAGGCCTTGCCGGTCGAGCCGGTCATGAACAGGGTGTCGGCGTCGACCTTGGTCGGGTCGCCCAGCTTGCGCACGCCGTAGCCCTTGGCCAGCACGGTCTGGCCCTCGTCGACGATGGCGATCGACAGGCCCGGCGCGCCGACTCTCGTGCGCAACGCCTCGACATGGGCGTCGAAGCCCTTGGGCGGCTGGACGACCGCCCCGGAAGCGAGCACGGCGGCGAGGACGAGGCTAATCATGGGACCTCCGGCTGGAAGGCGGGACGCTTGGAAAGACGGATGAGGCCGATCGTGGCCAGCGGCGCGACGTAGAGCGCGATCAGGGCGTAGGCCAGCAAGCGGTAGCCGCCGGCGATCAGCCCGACCAGCCCGACCTTCTCGGCCAGCACCATGCAGAAGACCAGCAAGGCCAGAGCGCAGGCCGCTCGGGCGCGGACGCCGAACGCCCGGCCCATCCGCGCCTGGAAGGCCCCGGCGACGCGCTCATTGATGGCGTGGACCGCGCCCGTGCCGCTCTCCAGCAGGGCCGCGAAGACCATCAGCTGGAACAGCATCCGGAAGATCGGCAGGTTCAGCTTGGCCAGCAGCACGTCGGACGGCAGGGCCGCGCCGGTGACCTCGGGCGCATAGGCGCACATGCAGACGAAGAACACGAAGGCCGGGATCATGGCCAGCGGCCCGGCGATCAGGCCGGCGGTCACCGCGTCGCGGTCGCTGAGCAGGTGGCGGGTCACCGGCAGGATGATCACCGCCCCGATGATGTTGTAGCCAGCGTAGGTGGTGCCGCCGACCAGAGCGTCGGTTCCGACCAGGACCGGGACCGAAAACGCGGCGGCGATGTCATGACCGAAGGTGGTCAGGGCCAGCACCAGGAACAGGGCGTAGACCCCGTAGAGCAGGATCGAGACCCAGGCGAACAGCTGCTCGACCACCTTGCTGCCGAAGGCGACGAAGCCCGTGACGCCCAGCAGCAGGGCCAGCATCCCCGCCCACTTGGGCGCGCCGAACACCGCGTGGCCGATCTCGCCCGCCGCCGCGCCGAACACGGCCAGCACGATGATGACGAAGAAGGCATAGGCCAGCTCGAAGGCGATCCAGCCGCGCCCCAGCAGGGCCTGGAAGAAACTGCGATAGTCCCGCGCCCCGGTCGCTCGCGCGAACAGGAAGGTCAGGACGCACATGCCGCTCCAGATCAGCGTGGCGAGCGTCAGGCCGACGAGACCGCCCCACGGGCCGGCAGGCAGGAAGAACTCGGCGATCTCGCGGCCGGTGGCGTAGCCGCCGCCGATGACGGCGGCCTTGAACGCCAGGCCGGGCAGCAGCCAGCGGCTGAACCAGCCTCGCGTTTCCCCGCTCATGCGAGGCAGGCGTCCAGCAGCCGCTCAAAGGCTGGCCCGCCGCGCAACGGATCGGCGGTCGGCAGGCCCAGGCGCGTGGCCACCGCCTCGATCTCAGCCTGAGCGGCCTCGGGCGAGAGCTTGCCGGTGTTGAGACTGACGCCAGCGCACCGGATGTTCGGATTGGTCACCCGGCCCATCAGGATGGTCGCCTCGATCACCGCCTCGATCGACGGCACTGTGTGGCTGGGATGGCCGAGGATCTGGGTACGGCCGGGCTCGTGACAGACCACGAAGACGTCGGGCTGGCTGCCCTGGAGGAGCCCCAGCGACACCGCGCCATAGGCCGGGTGCATCAGGCTCCCCTGCCCTTCGATCACATCGACATGGCTGGCGGGCGCGGCGGGGCTGAGCATCTCGGCCGCCCCGGCGATGAAGTCTGAGACCACCGCGTCGATCGGCATGCCGGCGCCGGCGATCATGATCCCGGTCTGGCCGGTGGCGCGGAAGTCGACATCGACGCCTCGGCCGCGCAGCCCCCGGGTGATGGCCAGGGCCGCATACTTCTTGCCCAGGGCGCAGTCGGTGCCGACCGTCAGGATCCGGCGGCCCGAGCGCGGCTTGCCCGAACCGACCGGGATGCCCGGCGGTGGGGTTCGCACGTCGATCAACCGGCGGCCGGTCCGCTCGGCGGCGGCCTTCAGCTCCGGGATGTCGCCGAGCTTGGCGTGCATGCCCGAGATGATATCCAGCCCCGCCTCCAGCGCCTCGACCAGGCCGGCGACCCACGCGGGCGGGATGACCCCGCCGGCGTTGGCCACCCCGATCACCAGGCCGCGCGCGCCCTCGGCCGCCGCTTGCGCGGGCGCCAGGGCCGGCAGGCCCGTGCTGACCCGGCAACCGGGCAGGACGAACTCGCCGACACAGCGCTCGCCGACCCAGTCGCGCAGGCCGAACGCGGTCTTGGCGTAGCCGGGCTCGACCGTGTCGCCGAGGAACAGCAGGTAGGGCGACGGCAAGCCGCCGACCTCCTCAGTCGCCTCGTCTCGCGTAGCTCTGGCGATAGCGGTCATGCGATCAGAAGCCGGCCGTCAGGCTGACACCGATCGTGCGCGGCCGGATCACGCCCGTGCCCATGGCCCCGCCCGGATAGACCGGCGAGCCATTGGCGGTGATCGTCGAGGTCGAGGTCTTGCCGTCGGCGTCGGTCAGGTTCTTGACGTAGACCTCCAGGTCGACCTTGCCGAAGTCGACGCCGGCCCGCAGGTCGACCACTTCGTAGGACGGCACCTTGCGCTGGCTGCTGTGGGCGGCGCGATAGGTCGCGTCGAAGGCCCCGCTCTGCTTGCCCAGCACGCGCAGCGAGGCGCCGACATAGGCCTGCTTGTCGCCGACGTTCCAGCTGTAGTCGCCGTTGAAGCCCAGGCTGAGCTTGGGCGTGAACGGCAGTTGGTCGCCTTTCTTGCCGCCGACCAGGGCGCTGGTGTCGCCAGACAGCTTGGCGTCGGTATAGGCGCCGTTGGCCGACAGGGTCAGGCCACCCTCCAGGCGCGCCGTGGCGTTGAACTCCACACCGTCGCTCTTGGCGTTGGCGCCGTTGGCGTTGATGCCGAAGTTGTTGACCACCGTCAGCAGCTGGATGCCCTTCCAGTCGATATGGAAGGCCGCCACGTCCAGGGTCAGGCGGTGATCGGCGCTCTCGCCCTTGAAGCCGGCCTCGTAGCTGGTGACCTTGTCCGGCGCGAAGGTGGCCGGGGTGCCGGCGGGGGCGCTGGGCGGGATCACGTTCGGGCCGCCGGGACGATAGCCCTTGGCGATGCGGGCATAGACCGCGCGGTTGTCATCCAGCTTGTACTTGGGCGCGATCGAATAGGTGAAGACGTTGTCCGACGACTTCAGGCCCGTATTGACCGGCGTCCCACCGGCCAGCACGCCCGAAGCGGTCTGGGCGGCGGTCTGCTTGTTGTGGCTGTAGCGCCCGCCCAGGTCGATATCGACCTTCTCGGTGAGGTGCACGGTGGCGTTGGCGAAGCCGGCATACTCCTTGTAGCGCGAGCTCAGGTTCACCTCGGCCAGCTTCGGCAGGGTGGTGATCTTGTTCAGGGTGCCCGGCGTGACCGCGACATATTCCTGGAAGATCAGGCCCTTCTCGTCAGTGAAGTAGCCGCCGACCATCCAGTCGAACTTGGCGCCCGCGTTCGAGGCCAGGCGCACTTCCTGGGTATATTTCCGATTGTTGGTGTTCTGGCCCAGATACAGGTCGTTGGCCGGACCCAGCGCCGCCTTGATCAGGCCGCTGAGGTTGAACGAGGCGTCGTCGCGCTTGGTCTGGTTCAGCTTGCTGTAGCTGCTGGACGAGGTCAGCGTCCCAAAGCCCAGGTCATAGTTCAGCACGGCATTGTAGACGCGGTAGTCGACGTCCGAGAACGCCGGCACGTACTGCGACAGCGTCGGCTTGCCGTACAGGGTCTTCAGGGTGTTGGGATCGCTCTCAACCACGGTCGGGGCGTCGGCCTTGATGTTCTGGACCACGGCCGTCAGGCGCAGGTCGAAGGCCTCGTTCGGCTTGAACAGCAGCGAGGCGCGACCGCCATAAATCTTGGCGTCGTTGATGTTCTCCTCGACATCCGAACCGCTGGTGCCGATCGAGTCCACGAAGCCGCCGACCTTGCGGTACGAGCCCGAGGCGCGGAAGGCCACGGTCTCGCCCAGCGGGATGTTGACCATGGCGTTGGCGCTGTACGAGGCGTCGCCGCCCTTGACGCCTTCGACGCCAGCGCGCGCCCGGGCGAAATAGCCGCCAGTGTCGGGCGTGTTGGTCACGAACTTCAGCAGGCCGCCCATCGAGCTGGCGCCATACAGCGTGCCTTGTGGACCGCGCAGCACCTCGATGCGGGCGACGTCGAAGGTGTCGAAGTCGCCCGCCAGCACCGCGCCGTTGACCAGCGCGCTGCTCGAGCCGAACGGCGTCTCGTCCATGTAGACGGCCACGGTCGAGGCCACGCCGCCGGTGTTGACCCCGCGCATGACCAGACGGCCTTGGCCCGGCGTGCTCTGGACCAGCTGCAGGCCCGGGACGAGCTTCAAGTAGTCGCTGAAGTTGGACGCCTGATGGGCCTCCAGGGTGTCCCCCGACACCACCGAAATCGCCTGCGGGATGTCGATCAGCGTCTGTTCCCGCTTCTGGGCGGTGACGACGATCTCCTCGACGGTGGACGCAGGCTTGGGCGCTTCATCGGCCGCGAAGGCCGGGGCCTGCATCATCAGGGCGCCGACGGCGCTGGAGATCAGCAGGGCTGCACGATTGAGCTTCATTTTATTCCCCCTCGTTGATGCGCGCTCGCGGCCCCTGGGGAGAGACTCGCCCCTTCCGCAGCACGCTTGAGGCCGCTCGGATTTTTCCGTGCTCGGCCATACCCATTACGCAAATGTAATCCTAATTAGGACACTGTTATCCCAATCAGAGAATTGTCAACGCCAATCGTGCGGTCAGCCCGCCTCGGCCTTGCGCGCCCAAGGATCGATCAGACGCAGGAGGATCGCGGCCGTCACGGCCAGCCCCGCGAGCAGCGCGAAATAGGCCGTGTGGCTCATTCGGCTCCACAGGGTCCCGACCAGGCCCGCGCTCAGGCTGCCGGCGAAGATGGTCAGATACCAGGCCGCCACCGTGGTCGCGCCGAACCCCGGCGGCGCCAGGCGGGCGAACAAGCCCAGGCCCGTCGGCAGGATGAAGAGCTCGCCGAAGGTGTAAATCCCGAAGAAGGCCACCAGCCACAGCCAGTGCGCCCTGCCCCCGCTGAACGCATCCACGGCGCACAGCAGCAGGAAGGCGCCTGCAACGATCAGCGCCCCGGTCGCCATGCGCTGGGCCGGCGAGGTGTCCTTGCCGCCGTCGGCGCGCTTCTTCCAGCCGGCCAGCAGCATCGGCGTCATGGCCATGACCAGCAGCGGGTTCAGCGACTGGAACCAGGTCATCGGCACGGTCCAGGACCCCAGCGCCCGATCGACCCCGGCGTCGGCCCATAGGGCCACGGTGTTGCCGGCCTGCTCGTAGGCGCCGCGGAAGACGGTGACCGATAGCGCCACACCGGCCAAGGCCAGCACGGTCGACAGGCCCATCCGCCCCTTGGGGGCCGGCGTCTCTTTAGTCACCTTCTGCTCGGCCGGCAGGTAGCGCTGGCCCCACAGATAGATCAGCAGGCCGGCCAGCATGCCGAAGCCCGCGACCGCGAAGCCGACGTGCCAGCCGAACAGCTCGCCCAAGGTCCCGCAAAGCAGCGGGGCCAGGAATCCGCCGATATTGATGCCCAGATAATAGACGTTATAGGCCCAGCCGCGCCGGGGATCGCCCTCGGCATAGAGGTCGTTGATCTGGCTGGGCAGGGTCGGCAGGAACAGGCCGTTGCCCAGGGCGATGGTGGCCAGGGCAACATACAGCAGGTTCGGGAAGCCCATCATGAAATGGCCCAGCGCCATGACGCTGGCCCCGATGATGATCGCCCGCCGCTTGCCCAGCAGCCGGTCGGCGATCACCCCGCCGACGATCGGCGTGAAATAGGCACAGGCCGTATAGGTCCCGTAGATCAGGGAAGACGTCCCCTGGGCGATCAGCAGCTCCTTGGTCATGTAGTAGACCAGCAGAGCGCGCATGCCGAAGTAGGAGAACTGCTCCCACATGTTCGTCAGGAACAGGATGGTCAGACCGCGCGGCTGACCGAACCACGGCGAGGCGTCGAGAGGCCTCGTGCTCATGCGGCGACCAATGCGGCCGGCGCGCCCCAGACGCTCTCGCCGGCCCAGACCGTACCGTCCTTATAGACGACGCCGGGCGGCCGATCCTGGGCCAGGAAGGTCGGACCGTCGAGATCCACCAGATCGCAGACCTGGCCCAGCACGAAGCCAGGGCCGGTGGCGAGGCTGGTGCCAACCATGGTTCCGACCATGACGCCCAGACCCAGCCGCCTTGCCTTGGCGGCCATCAGCAGCCCCTCGGTCAGGCCGCCGCACTTGTCGAGCTTGATGTTGATGACCTGGAAGCGGCCCGGCATCGTCGCCACGTCGGCCAGCGACACGCAGCTTTCGTCGGCGGCGAGCGGGATCGGGCTGTCGAAGCCTTCCAGCTCGTGCTCGTGGCCACGCGCCAAGGGTTGCTCCAGCAGCGAGACGCGCTCTTCGACCAAGGTGTCAACTAAAGCTTCCAAGTCAGCGCGGACGAAGCCCTGATTACCGTCGACGCCTAGCCAGGCGTCCGGCCGGGCGGCGCGGATGGCCCGCACCCGCGCCTGATCGAGCGGCAGATCGCCGGTCAGCTTGATCTTGATCGACTTGGCCTGGACGTAGCCGGTCGCGCCTTTCGCCATGGCCTCCGGCGTGTCGGCGCCGAGGGTGAAGGTGGTGCGCAACGGCTGGGGCGCATCCAGCCCCGCCAGCCGCCAGACCGGCAGGCCGGTCCGCGCCGCCTCCAGCTCCCACAGGGCGCAGTCGACGGCGTTGCGGGCCCCGCCGGGCGGCAGGATGAACCGCAGCGCCTCCCGCGTCGGCCCGGCCTCGATCGCCTCGCGGACGGCTTCGAGCTGGGCCCGCATGCCGTCCACGGTCTCCTTCAGGAAGAAGACCCCGGACGCTTCGCCACGTCCCCGCCGACCGCCTTCCGACAGCGTCACGACGATGATGTCGGACGTGTCGAAGACGTGGCCGGCGATGCGGAAGGGTTGCGCCAGCCGCAGGGTCTCGCTGGCGATGTCCAGGGTCAGCCGGCCCATCAGTAGCTCACCGACATGCCGAGCAGGTGGAAGACCAGGGCGACGTAGAACAGCAGCAGCGTGGAGAGCAGCAGCAGCACGCTCCACAGCTTGCGCGCCCAGCTACGGCCGTCGGTCCAGGTCAGCCAGGCGTTCCAGCCGGCCGTGACCACCGCGATCGGGAAAGCCAACCAGCCCAGGCCCTGCAGGAGCAGCATCACCCCGTCCATGGCGCCGGCCAGGGCCGCCGCGCTGGAGGTCAGCTTGCTCATGCCCACGACCCAGCCGACCAGCAGGGCCAGCAGCAGGCCGGCGCCGATGCGGGAGGCCCGCGAGGCCGTCAGGGCCTTGCCCGAGATGTCGACGGCCGTCTTGTAACGGCGGCGCACCAGGGCCACGACCGGCCAGTAGAGGAAGGTCAGCAGCAGGACGCCGATGCTGGCGATCATCGCCGGCAGCACCCAGCCCATGTCCTTGCCGGCCGGCGGGCGATCGAAGACCATGAACGGCGAGCCAAAGTCCCAGCTCCAGCGGACCGGCTTGCCGTCCACCACCTGGGCCGCCAGGCGGTCGTGACCGCCGACCTCGCGCCAGACATAGGGCGCGATCTCGACCCACTCCTTGGGACGACCGTTGGGGCCCAGCACGCTGGGGATGACCAGCTCGCCCTTGGGACCGACGGCGATCTTGGCCTGGCCCACGGCGTAGAACAGCGACAGGAAGCTGCTGTCGGCGCGGCGGCTGGCCCACCAGGGACCGGCCATGGCCTTGGCGTGTTCGGCCGAGACCTTGGGATCGATCTTGCCGTCCGCCGGACCGGCATACGGCAGATAGCGGTCCGAGAAGTCACGGAAGATGGCGGTGCGCAGCGTGCCCGCCGCGCCCTGGCGGCCGCCGCTGTTCAGCGACAGGTAAAGGCCGACATGCTCGTCCATGTAGAGGTGCAGCGAGGAGTGGAAGCCCTCGGTGTCGCCCAGGTGGCCGATCACGTAGCGGCCGTTGATCGAGGTCTGGAAGAAGCCCAGCTCCATGCGGTCCAGCGGCGGGATCAGCGACTTAGGATCGACCTTGTCCAGCGGGCTGTAGTGCATGGTGTGCGCCGTCTCGGGCGACAGGATGCGCGCGCCGTCCAGCTCGCCGCCCTGCAGGTGGGCGATCATGAAGCGGCCCATGTCCGCGCCGGTCGACGAGGCCGCGCCGGCCGGGGCCGGACCGACGATCTCGAAGCCTTTCGGGGGCTTGCCGGGCTTGGAGTAGCCGACCGAGTCCGTGCCCTTCAGGTTGGCGGGCAGCGGCTGGCGGAAGGTGGTGTTGGCCATCTTCAGGGGGCCCGTCACGTGGCGGTCGAGATAGTCGTTGAACTTCTCGCCCGACATGCGCTCGACGATGTAGGCCGCCAGCGCCGTGGCGTAGTTCGAATAGGCCGGCGTGGTCCCGGCGTCGAAGATGCGGTGCGGCAGGTGCTTCTTGAGATAGTCGCCCAGCACCGGCTCGGGCTGGTCGTAGAAGATCAGCGCCTTGGCCACTTCCTCGAAGCCGGCCGTGTGGGTCATCAGCTGCCGCGTGGTGATCGGCTTGCCGTGATAGGCCGGGATCTTGAAATCGAGGTACTGGTTGATGTCGGCGTCGAGATCGATCTTGCCGGCCTCGACCTGCTGCATCACGGCCGTCCAGGTGAACAGCTTGGAGATCGAGCCCGGGCGGAACAATGTCTTGTAGGGATCGACCGGCGTGCGCTTGTCGAGATTGGCGTAGCCGAAGCCGCGCGTGGTCAGGATCTGGCCGTCCTTGACCACCGTGACCACCGCGCCGGGGATGTCGCCCGTGCGCAGGGCGTAGGGCATGTAGCCGTCCAGCCAGAGATCGACATCGGCCTTGGTCAGCCCCGGCGCGGTCGACGCCGGCAGCGCGGGCGCGGCGGCCGGAGCCGGCGTCGCCAGCTTGGCCACCGGCGGCGACGCTGTTTCCTGTCTCGTCTGGCTGTGCGCGGCGCCCAGCCCCGCCAACAGCGCGAACACCGCGACCGCGGCCCCCTTGAACGTTCGCATCCCTTGCCTCCCCTGGCGTGTCGGTAGGATTGCCCCGGTTCGGTCCAGCCGATAGATTGGGTGTAACAATCCTGATCAGGACAATTGCTATCCTGATTGGAAAATTCGTCAACCGCCTTGAGGAGCCATGGCGCGTGCCTGCTAATGTCCACACGCTCGGAACCCTGCTTCGTGGACTGAGAGACCGTGAGGGCTGGACCCTCAAGCAGATGAGCGAGAAGAGCGGCATCCCCGTCTCGACGCTCTCGAAGGTCGAACACGATCGCCTGACCCTGACCTACGACAAGCTGCAACAGCTCAGCCAACGGCTGGGCATGCGGATGTCGGAGCTGTTCGCGGAAGAGACGTCCAGCCCGCCGCAAGCGGTCATGGCCCGTCGCAGCCTGGGCGATATCGAGCGCGCCGTGCGCGTCCAGACCCCGAACTACGACTACTATTATCTATGCACCGAGCTGCGCGGGAAGCGGATGATCCCGGTGATCACCAAGATCCGCGCCAAGAGCGCCGAGCAGTTCGGCGACCTCGTCCACCACGCAGGCGAGGAATTCATCTTCGTCCTGAAGGGCCGGATCGTCGTGAACACCGAGTACTACGACCCGGTGGTGCTGGAGGAAGGCCAGTCGATCTATATCGACTCCAGCATGGGCCATGCCTACCTCGCCGCCGAAGGCTGCGACGAGGCCGAGGTGCTGGGCGTGATGTCCAGTGAAGACGAGGAGCTGATGAAGGTGCTCCTCGACATCCACGAGGACCAGAAGCAGACGCAGCGCTAGGCGCTGTCGCGCTTGATGAGGACCTAGAAGCCGAAGTCGCTGAGGCCCGGATGGTCATCCGGCCGGCGGCCCAACGGCCAGCGGAACTTGCGGTCAGCCTCGGCGATCGGCTGCTCGTTGATGCTGGCGTGACGGTGGCGCATCAGGCCGTCGGCGTCGAACTCCCAGTTCTCGTTGCCATAGGCGCGGAACCAGTTGCCGCTGTCGTCGTGATATTCGTAGGCGTAGCGGACGGCGATGCGGTTGCCCTCGAACGCCCACAGCTCCTTGATCAGCCGGTAGTCCAGCTCCTTGTTCCACTTGCGCTCCAGGAAGGCCTGGGCCTCGTCGCGGCCGTTCAGGAACTCGGCGCGGTTCCGCCAGCGGGTGTCGGTCGTATAGGCCAGGGCGACCTTGGCGGCGTCGCGGCTGTTCCAGCCATCCTCGGCCAGGCGGACCTTCTCGATGGCGCTTTCGCGGGTGAACGGCGGCAGAGGCGGACGAGACATGGGCGAACTCCTGTGGTGACGCGTAGATAAGGATCAGAGGGCCAATTGCAGCGCTTGCCCCTCGGCGGCCGGGACCGAGCAGCAGATCAGCGCTTCGTCGTCGGCGACCTGGGCGACAGGTTGCGTCAGATACGAGACGGCGCCTTGTACGATCTTGGTCTTGCATGAGCCGCAGGTCCCGGACCGGCAGCTGAACTCGGGTTGCAGGCCGCGCGCCTCGGCCAGGTCCAGCAGCGTGCCCGAGCCGGGCTCCCAGCGGGCTTCCTTGGACGACTCCATGAAGAACACCGGCTTGGAGGTCGTCGCCGGCGGCGGTCCCGCCTTGACCGGCGCGGCTTCGGCGTCCGGCTTGCGCTGCATCGAAGCCGGACCGAACGCCTCGGCGTGGATGCGCTTGTCGGCGACGTTCAGGCCGCGCAGGCCGTCATAGACCGCCTGCATGAAGGCCGGCGGGCCGCACAGGTAGAAGTCGTAGTCGTCGAACGGCAGCTCGGTGCGCAAGGCGTCGATGTCCAGCCGGCCCAGCAGGTCGTAGTCGTCAGGCTCTGCCCCATCGGTGTCGCTGAGGATGCGCGTCAGGTGGATGGCGCCCTGCCCCGCTTCGACCAGGGCCGAGAGCTCTTCGTCGAACGCCCGCTCGGCCTTGGTCCGCGCCGCCTGGAAGATCCACGTCCGTCGGGCGCCGCGCTTGCGGAAGCTTTCGAACAGGATGTGCCGGGCCATGGCGATCATCGGCGTGATGCCGACGCCGGCCGCCAGCAGCACCGCCGGGCGCTTCTCCAGGGCGTCGATGGTGAAGTCGCCGGCCGGGGCGCGAGCCTCGATCAGGTCGCCTTCATGGACATGGTCATGCAGGTACCGGGAGACCGCGCCCTCGCGCTTGACGCTGATCCGGTAGAACGGGTCCGAGGGCGCGACCGACAGGGTGTAGGTGCGGATCAGCGGCCGATCAGCACCGGGCAGCTGGATGCGGATCGGCAGGTGCTGACCGGCCAGATGCGGGATGGCGACCACGCCGTCGGCGGGCTCCAGCTCGAACGAGCGGATCGTGGCGCTTTCGTCGATGACCTTCCTGACCCGGAACGGCCGCCACTGGGTGGCCAACTCGGCGGCCTTCAACCGCGCCGCCGTCTCATCCCAGTCGCCGGTGATCAGGGCGTTGGGCGAGGCGCCGCCCGCGCGATCGACCCAGCGGACCGACAGGACGTTCCGCCGACGGACAACCTTGGTCGGACGCAGACGCCACAGGCGCTCGGCCCCTTGGAAGGCGGCGATCTCGGGCGAGTCCAGGATGACCTCCGCCGCCCCCGTCAGCTGCAGCAGCTCGCCGGTGGCGAAGTCGACGAACACCAGGCCCGCCTTGCCGTTCAGGCTGATATTGCCCAGCGTGTTGAAGAACAGATTGCCGGCGAAGTCGGGGATGGTCAGGACGCCGTCGTCGCCGATCCGCACGAAGCCGGGCTTGCCGCCCCGGTGCGAGACGTCGACCTGCCGGCCGTTCTCCTCACTGTAGGAGGCCACGAAGAAGGCGTCCGCCGCCTCGATCACCCGGCGGGCGTCGGCGTCCAGGGCCTCGAAGGTCTCGACCTCGCCGGCATAGGGCGCGGCCGGGTCGCCGATCACCGCGAAATCGCGCAGCTGGATATATTGCGGGCAGTTGCCGTAGCTCTGACCCACGACGACGTCGAAGCCCTCGGCCGTGCGGCGCACGGTCCCGTTCATGCGGTTGCGGCGGCGGGTGTGCAGCTCGATGCCCAGCAGGCCGACGGGATCGCCATCCTCCATCCCCGCATCGGCGGGATCGCTGGGCTGGCGCACGGCGCGGATCGCCAGTCGGTGGATGTCAGGCGAGCTGATGAAGCCCGGCTGCCCAGCGACGATGGTCGCCCAAGGCGCGCCGGCCGGATCGACGCTGCCGACCACCAGGAACGGCAGCTGCGGGAAGAACTCCCGATGCTGGTCCAGCAGGAAGTCGCGGATAATGCGGCGCCCCAGCGTCTCCATCTTCGCCTCGACGCCGATGCTGCGCTGGATCGCGACCTCGCCGCGATGCCAGGGAGAGGGCTTTTCGATCGTGGTCATGGCCCGCTCCCTGGCTTGAGGCTTAGGCGGCCAGGCCGGCGGGCGTGCGGGCGAACGACACGAAGCCCGGCAGGGCCTCGACGCGGGCCAGCCACTGGCGGACCGCCGGGTAGGGTTCGAGATCGACATTCCCCTCCGGCGCGCGGGCCGTGTAGCTGTAGAGGGCCACGTCGGCGATGGTCGGACGGCCGGCGACCAGCCAGTCCTGCCGGGCCAGCAGGTCCTCGAGGATCTTCAGCAGGGCGTGGCCGCGGCCGATCACCTCGTCCGGATCGCGCTTGGCGCCGAACACCGTGACCAAGCGGGCGGCGGCCGAGCCGTAGGCCAGCTCACCGGCGGCGACCGACAGCCAGCGCTGCACCTGGGCGGCCTGCAGCGCGTCGTCGGGCAGCCAGTCGGTCTTCCCGAACTTCTTGGCCAGATAGACCATGATGCCGTTGGAATCCGAGACGACCACATCGCCGTCTTCCAGCACCGGCACCTGGCCGAACGGGTTCAGCTTCAGGAACGCAGGCGTCTTGTGCTCGCCGCCAGGCAGGTCGACCTCGACCAGTTCGGCGTCGACGCCGATCAGCGACAGGAACAGGCGGGCCCGGTGCGCGTGGCCGGACAGTGGGAAGTAGTGGAGGCGCATGGTCGTGTCCTTTGGCGGGGCGGCTGGACACGGCGTCCATCCGATGCCCCGAACACACTCCATCGGACGTTCTCGCTGAAGCCGTGATGGGGGGAAGTCACTGTTCCGCGCCGTGGAATGGTTCGCATTCCACAAACCGGAACAATCCATTCCTCCGGTTCGCCGTTCTTGTGGCGCGCGATGGCGATCATCCTCCCGGCATCCTCACGCCCGGAGACGATGATGAGCAGCGAACTGCCCCTACGGCTGGCCTTCCAGGTTCGGCTGGCCCTGTCCCAGGACACGGTCGAGACCCTGGCCGCCGACGCCTCGCGCGCCGGCCTGACCGGCGACGAGATCGACGCCGCCCGCGCGGGCCGCAGCTTCGACATCCAGGCCGAGGCGGCGATCGCCCTGGCGCTCAGACTGCGGGCCGGCGAATGCACCATCGAGGCGCGCCGCCAGGCCGAGCATGTCGGTCTGCGGGACGGCGAAGTCTCGGCGATCGCGGCGCTGACGGAGGAGGACTAGCGATGCCCCGCCTCCTCTTCCTTCGCCGCTGGCGCGCCAAGCGCTGCCTGCACGAGATCTTCTCGAAACTGGCCGAGGGCCAGACCGTCGACGCGATCTCGTGGATGGGCCTGCTGTAGCTAGTTGATCCGCCGGTCCGCCCGCAGGCGCTCGGCGGCGAAGTCGATGAAGGTGCGGACCTTGGCCGGCGCGTGCCGCCCCTCGGGGTGGACGAGGTGGATCGGCAGCGCGGCCTCCTCGTGGGCCGAGAGCACCGTCTGCAGTTCACCGGAGGCCAGCGCCGGGGCCACCTGGTACGAGAGCACCCGCGTCAGGCCGAACCCGTCGGTCGCGGCCTGCAGCGCCGCCTCGTTGGTGTTGCAGTACAGCCGCGGATAGACGTGGACGATAGTCTTGTCGTCCTGGCCGAAACGCCATTCCGTCGAGGCCCAGGCGCTGGTCGTCGCGACCACCGCGTGGTCGGAAAGGTCCGCTGGCGTCGCGGGCGCGCCATGCTTCTCGAAATAGGCCGGCGAACCGCAGATCACCCGCCGCACCGAGCCCACACGCAGAGCGCTGAAGCCGGAATTGGGCAGATTGCCGATGCGCAGGGCCAGGTCCACGCCCTCTTCGACGATGTTGACCATGCGGTCGACGAACAGGGTGCGGATGCTGACCTGCGGATAGGCGGCCAGATAGTCCAAGATGATCGGCAGCATGTACCGGTGGCCGAAGATCACCGGGGCCGTGATGGTCAGGGTGCCGCTGGGCGTGGCGAAACTGCCCGCGGCGCTGGCTTCGGCCTCGGCGAGGTCGGCCAGGATCCGCGAACAGTCCTCGAAGAACCGCGCGCCGGCGTCGGTCAGGGTCACCGATCGCGTGGTGCGGACCAGCAGGCGCGCGCCGATCGTCTCCTCCAGCGCCGCGACCGCGCGGGTCACGGCGGGCGGGCTCATGTGCAGGTGCCGCGCGGCCTCGGCGAAGCCTTTGGTCTCGGCGACCTTTACGAACACTCTCATCGCCTGCCAGCGATCCATGACGCCCGCCCCTTGTTCCGAGTCTTTGGGGTTATAGTCAGCGCCGGCCGTCCGAGGCCAGAAGGCCCCGCGCCGTGTCGACCAGGACCAGCCACGCGCCGGCCATGATGGCCGTGTCCTTCAGCACAAGCCGTCCGGCGCCGGAGAGATACGGGAAGCCATGCTGCGCGTCGCCTAACGCGGGCGCCCAGGCCTCGGGCGTGGTGACCAGGAACGACAGGGTCACCACGGGCGTCAGGAACGCCAGGCCCGCGCCGACGAACCCCAACCGCCGCGAGGCCAGTCCCGCCAGGGTCAAGCCGCCGATGACCAGCTCGACCGCGCCCAGACCGTTCGAGAAGCGGTAGGTGTTGTTGGCCGCCTGCCATTGCCGCTCGGCCGGCTTCAGCTGTCCCTCGTGGGTCAGGTGCGGCCCGTACTGGTCCGGGTGCTTGTAGAAGAACGACATCACCGGGCTGTTGGCCACGAACGGCGTGATGCTGTCGGCCTCGTAGGGCACGAACTTCAGCGCCCCGATCCACAGGAAGATCACGGCGATGGCGACCTTCATCGCGCCGATGCCTACGCGATGCGAGGCGGGCCCGGCGATGACGCCGAGCCCCTGACGGACCAGCGCCCTCACGACGCGGCCTTCACGGCTTCGGAGAAGGCGTCCATCGCCCGGGTCGTGTAGACAAGGCTGGCCCCGGCGCCGATGGTCACCGCGACGCCCAGCGCCTCGGCGATCTCTTCCTTCGACGCGCCCTGCTTGCGGGCTTCCTCGGCGTGGACGGTGATACAGCCATCACAGCGCAGTGAGACCGCCGCGGCCAGCGCGATCAGCTCGCGGGTCCTGGCGTCCAGCAGGTTGGTCTTGGCGCCGGCCTGGCTGAGCGCCACATAGCCCTGCACCGTCCCGGGGCTGAGCTTGCCCACCTCGCCGACCCCGGCGCCGATCTGTTTGCGGTATCCATTCCAGTCATGCATGGCCATGGGGGCCTCCTCTTGCTGTGACTGAAAGCTAAGCTTCGCCAGGCTCCGGGTTGATGCCCGCGCGGCGCGTCCTTATGACCGTGCGGATCATTCGGGCGGAGACCTCGTCGATGACCGACGCCTTGAGCGACCTGGCCTCCCTACTGCGGGTCCGGCCCGAGCTGGAGGACTACTGCCGGTTCGGCGGCGACTGGCGCGTGACGCACGAAGCCTCGCCAGCCGCGCAGTTCCACATCGTCGCCAAGGGTCAGGCGGCGATCGAGCGGCCCGGCCGCGAGACCCTGCTGCTGAGCGCCGGCGACATCCTGCTGCTGCCGCACGGCGACGCCCACGTCCTGCGCCCGCGGATCACCGCCGACCAAGCCACGCGGCCGGTCTCGACCCGCTACCACAACGCCATCCGTATCAAGGAGACCGGCGACGCCGCCCCCGACACCGAGCTGATCTGCGGTCTGCTGCACTTCGAGGCCTCGGCGGCACAGCTGCCGGTCTCGGCCCTGCCAGACGTCATCGTGCTGCGCGCCGGCCAGGACGCCGCCCAGGCGCGGTTCGTCGGTCTGGTCGCAGCCATGCACGACGAAATCGATCAGGCGCGGGCCGGCGCCCTGGCCATCGCCACGGACCTGTCCAGCGCTCTCTTCGTGATGTTCCTGCGCGCCCATCTCGACGCCGATCCGCCGGCCGAGGGGCTGCTGGCCCTGCTGGCTCAGCGCTCTACCGCGCCGGCCACCCTGGCCATGCTGCGTGAGCCCGCCACGGACTGGAGCCTGGACGCTTTGGCCGACCTCTCGGCGACCTCGCGCGCCACCCTGGTCCGCCGGTTCCGCGACACTGCCGGGCAGTCGCCGCTAGGCTTCCTGGCCGAGTTACGTCTGAACCTTGGCCGCCAGCGGCTGGAACGCGGCGACCAGCCCATCGCGCGCATCGCCGCCGACCTGGGCTACCAGTCCGAAAGCGCCTTCAGCCGGGCCATCCATCGCCGTTTCGGCATCCGGCCGGGGGCGTTGCGTCGCGCGCAGCCGCCAATGCGCGCAATCTGATCATATCGACTACGATATACGAGAAAGATTTGACCTCGGCGGCAGGTCGCTACAGAACTTCGTTCGCGCAAGATTCCCGCCGGGAGGGGGATCACGCAAGCGCCTGTGTTGTTGGGCCGTTGGGGAGAAGAAACCTTGGATAGACGTCAGTTCCTTGCCGCCTGCGGGATCGGCGCCGGCGGCGTGCTGCTGCCCGGCTTCGGCCGCGCCATCGCCGCCGAACAGCTGGTCGAGACCCTCGACGTGGCCGTCAAGAAGCGCCTGGCCGACGCGGCCATGACCGCCGCCACGGCCGCTGGAGCCAGCTATTGCGACGTCCGCGTGGGCCGCTATCTGCGCCAGTTCATCCAGACGCGCGAAGCCAACGTCCAGGGCGTGACCAACACCGAATCCAGCGGCGTCGGCGTGCGCGTCATCGCCGGCGGCGCCTGGGGCTTCGCGGCCACCAACAGCTTCTCGGCCGAGGCTGTGGCCGACACCGCCCGCCTGGCGGTCGCCATCGCCAAGGCCAACGCCAAGAACCAGACCGCCCCCGTGCAGCTGGCCCCAACCAAGGGCGTCGGCGAGGTGAAATGGGCCACGCCCCTGCGCCGCAACGGCATGGAAGTCTCGCTGCAGGAGAAGGTCGACCTGCTGATGCGCGTCAACGGCGCGGCCCTGAAGGCCGGCGCCAACTTCGTCAATTCCAGCCTGTTCCTGATCAACGAGCAGAAGTACTTCGCCAGTACCGACGGCTCGTACATCGACCAGGACGTCCACCGCATCTGGTCGCCGTTCACGGTCACGGCCGTCGACAAGACCACCGGCAAGTTCCGCTCGCGCGACGGCCTCTCGGCCCCGATGGGCATGGGCTACGAGTACCTGGACCCGCAGGCCAAGGATAAGACCCTCTCGCCCAACGGCATCATCAGCTACGGCAATTCCTACGACATGGTCGAGGACGCCCAGGCCGCCGCCGTCCAGGCGCGCGAGAAGCTGACCGCCAAGTCGGTCAAGCCGGGCCGTTACGACCTGGTGCTGGATCCCAACCACCTGGGCCTGACCATCCACGAGTCGGTCGGTCACCCGCTCGAGCTCGATCGCGTCCTCGGCTACGAGGCCAACTACGCCGGCACCAGCTTCGCCACTTTGGACAAGCGCCAGGCGCACTTCCAGTACGGCAGCGAGATGGTCAACATCATGGCCGACAAGCTGCAGCCGGGCAGCCTGGGCGCCGTGGGCTTCGACGACGAAGGCATCAAGACCAAGCGCTGGCCGCTGATCCAGGACGGCAAGCTGGTCGACTACCAGGCCACCCGCGACCAGGCCCACATCCTGGGCAAGACCGAGAGCGACGGTTGCTCGTACGCCGACAGCTGGTCGACCGTACAGTTCCAGCGCATGCCCAACGTCTCGCTGCAGCCGGGTAAGAAGCCGCTCAGCCTCAACGAGATGATCGCGGGCGTCGAGGACGGCATCTACATCCTGGGCCGCGGCTCGTTCTCGATCGACCAGCAGCGCTACAACGCCCAGTTCGGCGGCACGCTGTTCTACGAGATCAAGAACGGCAAGATCACCCAGCCGCTGGAAGACGTCGCCTACCAGATGCGCACGCCCGAGTTCTGGAACGCCTGCTCGGCGATCTGCGACGAGCGCGACTACCGCCTGTTCGGCTCGTTCTTCGACGGCAAGGGCCAGCCCAGCCAAGTCTCGGCCGTCAGCCACGGCTCGTCGACCACGCGGTTCAACGGCATCAACGTCATCAACACCGCGCGTTCGCTCGGTTGATCGGTTCGGGGAAGATTATCCAATGAGCATCATGACCGAAGCCGAGGCCAAGACGATCCTCGCGAAAGTCATCAAGCTGTCGACGGCCGACGAGTGCACCGCGCAGCTGACCGGTTCGATCGAGGGCAACATCCGCTTCGCCCTGAACAACGTCTCGACCAGCGGCGTCGTCAGCGACACGGACCTGGCCGTCACCGTCGCCTTCGGGCGCCGGGTCGGCACCGCGACGATCAACGAGTTCTCGGACGCCGCCCTGGCCCGCGTGGTCAAGCGCGCCGAGGAGCTGGCCAAGCTGGCGCCGGAGAACCCCGAGTTCGTCCCCGCCGTCGAGGCCACGACCTACAAGCCCAGCGACACCTTCAGCCAGGCGACCGCCGCCATCACGCCGGACCAACGCGCCGAGGTCGCCCGCGCCTCGATCGAGCCCTGCCGCGCCCAGAAACTGGTCGCCGCCGGCTTCCTGCAGGACCAGCAGAGCTTCGTGGCCTTCGCCAACAGCAAGGGCGCGTTCGGCTATCAGCGCGCCACGTCGATGGACTACACCTGCACGGTGCGCACGGCCGACGGCAAGGGTTCGGGCTGGGTCGCCCGCAACCTGCAGGACTCGGCGGCCTTCAAGGCGTCCAGCGACATCGAGATCGCCATGCGCAAGGCCAGCGCCTCGGCCGAGGCCCAGGCGCTTGAGCCGGGCAAGTACACGGTGATCCTGGAGCCGAACGCGGCCTCGGGCCTGATCTCGTTCATGTTCAACTACTTCGACGCCCGCCAGGCCGACGAAGGCCGCAGCTTCCTGTCCAAGAAGGGCGGCGGCAACAAGCTGGGCGAACAGGTCTTCGATCCGCGCGTCACCTTCATGGCCGACCCGTGGGACAAGGAACTGCCGGTCTATCCGTGGGACGAACAGGGCCGTCCGCGCGAGCGCATGCCGCTGGTCGAGAACGGCAAGATCGCCAACCTGCTCTACAGCCCCTACTGGGCCCAGAAGTCGGGCAAGAAGGTCACCGGCCGTCCGGGCAACGTCATCATGTCGGGCGGCACCAAGTCGACCGCCGACATGATCCGCGAGACCGAGCGCGGCATCCTGGTGACCCGCACCTGGTACATCCGCATGGTCGACCCGCAGACCGTGCTGCTGACGGGCCTGACCCGCGACGGCACCTTCTACATCGAGAACGGCCAGCTGAAGCACCCGATCAAGAACTTCCGCTTCAACGAGTCGCCGGTGATCATGCTGAACAACATCGATGAGCTGGGCCGTCCGGTCCGGGTCAGCGAAGGCGGTCGCATGTCGATGATGATCCCGGCCATGCGCCTGCGGGACTTCACCTTCACCTCGCTGTCGGACGCCGTCTGACGTTCGACATGCCGAGTAAGAGCGTAACGCGTAACGAGTGCCTGCGTCTCTTGGCGGGCGGCGCGATGGGAAGCTGGCTCGCCAGCCGACCATCGCCCGCCCTGGCCGCGCCGACGTACGACTTCTGGTTCACGCGCCTGCGCTACGACTCCGGCGACTGGGACGTCGACCAGCGGATGCCGTCCAACATCCTGACCTCGCTGGTCGACTATACCAACCTGCGCGTGGACACCGAGGAGCGCGTCGTGCGCCTCGCCGACCCGGCCATGCTGACCGCGCCGTTCTGCTATATCGCCGGCCACAAGCTGGTCGAGTTCAGCCCCGCCGAGGCCGCCAACTTCCAGCGCTATGTCCGCAACGGCGGCTTCGTGCTGGTCGACGACTGCAACCACGACATCGACGGCCTGTTCGCCAAGTCGTTCGAGCGCCAGATGGCCAAGCTGTTCGGCGGCGACGCGCTGAAGAAGCTGCCCAAGGACCACGCGATCTACCGCAGCTTCTTCAAGTTCGACGGCCCGCCCGCCACCAGCTTCGAGCTGAACGGCTGGGGCGACGATCTCGTGCATGACTACCTCAAGGGCATCGAGATCAACGGGCGCCTCGGGGTGCTCTACAGCAACAAGGATTACGGCTGCGAGTGGGATTACGACTGGCGCAACAAGCGCTTCCTGGCCGAGGACAACACCAAGTTCGCGGTCAACATCGTCCTCTACGCCCTGACTGCCTGATCCGCCTTACGACCTGTCCGGAGTTCCGATGAGCGTCACCCCCACCGAAGCCGATATCGCGGCCAAGCTCGAGCGCCTGGGCCAGCTGCGCGCGGCGATCGGCCAGGCCATCGTCGGCCAGGACGAGGTCGTCGAGCAGCTGCTGATCGGCCTGTTGGCCGGCGGCCACTGCCTGATCGAGGGCGTGCCGGGCCTGGGCAAGACCCTGCTGGTCCGCACGCTGGGCCAGGCCCTGTCGCTGGACTTCCGCCGCGTGCAATTCACCCCCGACCTGATGCCCAGCGACATCCTGGGCACCGAGGTGCTGGAGGAAGACCACGGCACCGGCCACCGCCATTTCCGCTTCCAGCAGGGGCCGGTCTTCACCAACCTGCTGCTGGCCGACGAAATGAACCGCACGCCGCCCAAGACCCAGGCCGCCCTGCTGGAGGCCATGCAGGAGCACCAAGTCAGCTACGCCGGCGTCACCCATCCGCTGTCCGAGCCGTTCTTCGTGCTGGCCACCCAGAACCCGCTGGAACAGGCCGGCACCTATCCCCTGCCCGAGGCCCAGCTGGACCGCTTCCTGCTGAACATCCGCGTGGGCTACCCCACCGCCGAGGAAGAGCGCGCCATCCTGGCCCTGACCACCGGCAGCGGCGTCGCCGCCCCGGCCGCGGTCATGACCGGCGCCGACATCATCGAGCTGCAGAAGTGGGTGCGCCAGGCCCATATCAGCGACGGCCTGCTGACCTGGATCACCTCGCTGGTCCGCGCCACCCGTCCCGGCCCGGAAGCGCCCGCCGCCGTGCAGGAATATGTCCGCTGGGGCGCCGGCCCGCGCGCCGGCCAGGCGCTCGTCCTGGCCGCCAAGGCCCGCGCCCTGCTGCACGGTCGCCTGGCCGCCACGCGCGAGGACGTCAAGGCGCTGGCCGCGCCGGTCCTGCGCCATCGCATCCTGCTGTCCTTCGCCGCCGAGGCCGAGCGCAAGTCGACCGACGACGTGGTCGTCGCCCTGCTGGCCGCCCTGCCCGCGCCGGCGCGCGACTAAGACCGGCCGATGTCCCCGTTCGACCTGCCCCCGGACCTGCGTAGCCGTCTGCGACGTCTGTCGCTGACGCCGCGCGCGGCCGCGGTGCTGATCGGGGACGGCCACCACGCCAGCCGCAATCGCGGCGGAGCCATGGAGTTCGCCCAGTACCGCGCCTACGAGCGGGGCGACGACCTGCGGCGCATCGACTGGAAGCTCTATTCGCGCTCGGACCGCTTCTTCGTCCGCGACGCGGAGCGCGAGAGCCCGGTGGCGATCTGGGTCGTGTTGGACGCCAGCGCCTCGATGGGCCAGGCCGATGTCGGCAAGCCCGCTTGGACCCGCTTCGACGCCGCCCGCCGGCTGACAGCGGCGATCATCGAGGTCGCCTTGAACCAGGCCGACCGCTTCGGCGTGCTCGTCGCCCGCGCCGAGGGCGCGATGGTCCTGCCGCCGTCCAGCGACAGCCGTCACCGCGATCGCATCCGCCTGGCGCTGGGACCGCTGAAGCCAGGCGGCGTCCCGCAGTGGGAGCGCGACCTGAAGGTGCTGGGCGAGCGGATCACGCCGGGCGATCTGGTGATCTTCATCTCCGACGGCTTCGACGAAACCTGCGTGGCGGCCGCCGAGCGGCTGGCGATGTCCGGCCGTGACGTGTCGTTCGTGCAGTTGCTGACCGGCGACGAGCGCGACTTCCCGTTCGATCGCAGCCTGCTGTTCCGTGATCCGGAAAGCGACGCTCAGCTGGCCGGCGACGGCAAGAGCCTGCGCGCCGACTTCCTGGCCAAGTTCGCCGAGGCCCGCGCTGTTCTGCGCGCCCGGCTCGAAGCCAAGGGCGCGCGGTTCGTCGAGCACTTCAGCGACCGCGATCCGGACCAGCCGATCCAGGACCTGTCGCGACCGATGGCGCGCGGATGATCCCCGCCCTGCTCGCCCCCGCCGCGCTCGGCGCCCTGCTCGCGGTTCTGGTCCCGCTGGCGATCCACATCGCCCGCCGCACCGAAACCCAGACCATCGACTTCGCCGCCCTGCGCTGGCTGAACCCGAATCCCAAGCCGGTCCAGCGCTTGCGGCTGGACGAGCGCGTGCTGTTGGCGGTGCGGATCGCGCTGGTGATCGCGGTCGTGCTGGCCCTGGCCGAGCCGGTGCTGCGCCCCACGGGCGATGGCCGTCCTGTCGTGGCGGTCTCTCCGGCGGTCGACGCCAAGAGCGTTCCAGACCGTGGCGAGCGCCGGGTCTGGCTGGCGCCAGGCTTCCCAAGTCTGGATCGCCCCGCCCCCTTGGCGGCCGACTTCGCCAGCCTCGTCCGCCAGCTAGACGCCGAAACGCCCGGCAAGACGGCGATCACCGTCGTCGCGCCGCCGGAACTGAGCGGTGACGCCGAACGCCTCTACCTGTCGCGCAAGGTGGACTGGCGGGTCGGAACGGCGCGTCGCTCGGCGCCGATCCCGGCTCCCACACCGCCCGCGCTGACGGTCCGCTACAGCCCGGCCAACGAACGCGCCGTCGGCTATTTCCGCGCCGCGGCGACCGCCTTCGCCGAGCCCGGCAAGCCGCCTGCCTTTGACGCTGCGATCACCGATAGCACCGTGCCCCGAACCGCGCGCTATCTCGTCTGGCTCTCCAGCGCGCCGATGCCCGCGCCGGTGCTCGAATGGATCGAAGCCGGCGGCGTCGCTCTGCTGGCCCAAGACACCCCGTCGCCTGCCGAAGGCGCCCAGCCCACTGTCTGGCGCGACGCCGACGGCGCGCCACTGGCCACGGCCGGACGGTTCAGCAAAGGCCGCGTGCTGCACCTCGTCCGCCCGCTTGAACCCAGCGCCATCCCGGCCCTCGTCGAGCCCGATTTCCCCGACCAGCTCTGGACGCTGCTGGCCCCTCCGCCCGCACCGGATCGCGTCGCGGCGGCCGATTATGCGCCCGGCGTTCGGGCCACGCCCGGAGCGGTCTACAACCCGCATCCCGTCAGCCTGCGCCCCTGGCTGGCGCTGCTGATCGCCCTGATCTTCGTCGCCGAGCGCTGGCTGGCCACGCGGCGTAACCGCCCATGATCGCCGCCCTCGCCCACCACCTGCGCGCCTCCAAACAGCGTGTCGTGTTCGACACGCTAGCCATAGGCCTGCCGGTCGTCCTGGCGCTTGCCGCGCTGGGCCTGCGCTGGTTCGAAGTCCTTGGCGCGGTCGGCGTGTTCGTGATCGGCGCGGTCGTGCTGGGCTGGATCGCGATCCAGCGAACCCGACGCTTCGACAAGGCTTGGCTGACCGCCGCCCTCGACGCCCACGCGCCGGGCCTGGAGGACAGCAGCGACCTCCTGTTCCAACCGGCCTCTGACGGCCTGGCCGCCCTGCAGCGCGCCCGCCTGGAAGCGCGCCTCGCCGAGGCCGCCGCCGTCGACCTGCGCCCCGACTGGTCGCGCCGCTGGATCCCCTGGGCCGCCGGGGTCAGCGCCGTCGTGATCCTCGCCGCCCTGTTCTGGCCAATGGCCTACGGCACGGTGCTCGGCCCCGAGAAGGCCGAGACTGCATCGCCTCCAGGCGCGCCCCGACTCACTAGCGCCAAGCTGCGGATCACGCCGCCGGCCTATACCGGCCAGCGCCCGTTCGAGCAGAGCGGCCTCGACGTCCGCGCCCCGGAAGGCTCGCGCGTTGAATGGACGGTGAGCTTCCGGCCACAACCTGACACCGCCGGCCTGAGCTTCCCCGGCGAGGCCGCGCTGCCGCTGCGCCGCGACGGAGGCCGCTGGCTGGGCGAGCGGGTGTTCGAACGCTCGGCGCTCTACCGTATCGAAGGCGCGGGGCTGGCCCGTCAGCGCTTGCACCGGCTGGAGATGATCCCAGACACCGCGCCAGTCGTGCGCGTCGTCACGCCCGACAGCGCCTTGACCCTGATCTCGCCCGGCCAGACCCGCTGGACGCCGGTGTTCGAGGTCCGCGACGATTACGGCGTCGAGACCGTCGGCCAGCTGCGCGTCACCGTCACCAAGGGCGAAGGCGAGAACATCACAACCACCGTGCGGACCCAAGCCCTGAACGGCCAGGGCCCCGCGCGGCTCAAGCGCTTCACCGCCGGTCTCGACCTGGCCCGCGAAGGCCTGGCGCAGGGCGGCGACATGATCGTGCAGCTGGTGGTCAGCGACAATCACCGCCAGACAGTCGAGGGCCCCAGCGTCATCCTGCGCTGGCCCGCCGCCATGGGCCTGGCCGACGGTCTGGACGGCATGGCCAAGCAGGTGATGCCCGTCTATTTCCGCAGCCAGCGCCAGATCATCATCGACGCCGAGGCCCTGATCGCCCAGCGCGCCAAGATCTCGCCCGACGCCTTCCTGGACCGCTCCAACGGCCTGGGCGCCGACCAGGCCCAGCTGCGCCTGCGCTACGGCCAGTTCATGGGCGAGAAGGCCGAGAGCGAACCCCACCTTGACCTTCCGACCAGCGACGCCCCCGCCCTGCCCATCGACGACGGCGCAGCGGCGCCGGCCAAGCCCGCGCCCGAACACCATGACGATGACGACCATGGCCACGGCGCGGTCGATCTCAACGACATGAAGTCGGTCGTCGCCGAGTTCGGCCACGCCCACGACACCGGCGACGCGGCCACCTTGTTCGACCCCGGCACCCGCTCGACCCTGGCCCAGGCGCTGGACGCCATGTGGGACAGCGAACGCGCCCTGCGCCAGGGCAAGCCCAAGGAGGCCCTGCCCCACGCCTACAAGGCGCTGAACCTGCTGAAGACCGCCCAGCAGGCCGGGCGCATCTTCCTGGCCCGCACGCCGCCGAAGCTGCCGCCGGTCGACCTGTCGCGCCGCATGACCGGCAAGCGCGAGGGCATCGCGCCGGGCCGTCTGACGCCGGTGGCCCGCGATCCAGCCGACACCCCGGCCGTCGAGGTCTGGCGCGCGCTGGGCGAACGTCCCAATGCGCCGATCCAACTCGACGCCCTGACCCGCTGGGTCAACGCCAACGCCAAGCGCCTGACTGATCCGCTGGCCCTGTCGGCAGCGATCGACACGGTGCGCAACGAGCCCCAGTGCCAGGACTGCCGCCGCAAGCTGCGCGCCCTGCTGTGGACCGCCCTGGAGCGCCCGCCGGCCGCCGTGCACCGCCGTGACCCGGCCGACGCGCGCGGTCGCCGCTATCTGGACGCGCTGCGATGAGCCTGTGGACCTCGATCCTGATCGCCTTGGCCGTCGGCGCGGCGATCGTCCGGCTGGTCCTGTGGCGTCGCGGCCCGGCCTGGCGGCTACCGGCGCTGATCGCTCTGAATGTCGCGAGCGGCGCGCTGCTCTATCTGACGCTCTTCCCGCCGTCGGTCGGCACGGCGCCGGGCCGTCTCGTGGTCGCCACGCGCGGGGCCAAGGCGGCCCTGCGCGCCTCCGGCGACGTGCTGGTCGCCCTGCCCGAGGCCGGCGCGCTGCCGGGCGCGGTGCGTGTGCCTGACCTCGGCTCGGCCCTGCGCCTCTACCCGGAGCCCGGTCGCCTACGGATCGAGGGAGACGGCCTGACGCCGCGCGACCGGATCGTGCTCGATCGTCCTGCCGAGTTCGCTCCCTCTCGCACGCCACGTGGCCTGGCCGAGCTGAGCTTGCCCAAGCCTGTCGCCCCCGGCGCGCGTTTCACCGTGACCGGACAGGTCGGGAGCGCCGGAACCGTCGAGCTGCTCGATCCGGCCGGTACAGTGGTTGACCAAGCGACTGTGCCCGCCAACGGACGCTTCCAGCTGTCGGCCGCCGCCCGCGCGCCCGGCCTGGCGCTGTTCGACCTGCGCCTGAAGGATGTCTCCGAGCATATCGAGATTCCGGTCGACACCCGCGCCCAGCGCCAGCCGCGCGTGCTGGTCCTGGCCGGCGCGCCCAGCGCCGAGACCAAGTACCTGCGCCGCTGGGCCCAGGACGCCGGCATCGGCCTGAGCCTGGACATCGACGTCGGCGGCGGCGTGGTGTTGGGCGATCCGCCGACGCCGATCACCCGCGCCAGTCTGGCCGAGGTCGATCTCGTTGTCGTCGATGACCGCCGTTGGGAGGCCCTGTCAGCCAGCGCCCGCGCCACCCTGGCTGCGGCGGCGCAGGAAGGCCTTGGCCTGCTGCTGCGCCCGACCGGTCCGCTCTCGGCCGCCACCCGGCGCGACTGGACCAACCTGGGCATGCCGACCACGGGCGGCGGCGAGGTCCAGGCCTTCCGCCTGAACGGCGACCTCGAGCTCACCCGCTATGACCTGGCCCAGGCCGGCCGCGACGGCGTGCCGATGATCCGCGACAAGACCGGCGCGCCGCTGGCCGCCTGGCGTCCGCGTGGCCAAGGGCGCGTGGGTCTCTGGATCGTCGCCGACAGCTACAGCCTCGCCCTGGCCGGCCACGCCGACCGCTACGGCGAGATGTGGAGCGGCCTGTTCTCCGCTCTGGCCCGTCCTAGCGAAGGCCTCGGTGCGCGCCTCGACGGCATTGCCCGCCCGGGCCAGCGCGCCGTGCTCTGCGGCGTTACCGGCCCGATCCGCGTCGTCGATCCCGATGGCGCCGAGAGCCGGCCGATCGTCGGCCTCGGCGGGTGCGCCGCTTACTGGCCCCGCCAAGTCGGCTGGCATCAGGTCGTGGGCGGCTCTCCCTTCTACGTCCATCCCGCCGACGCCGCGCCGTCGCTGGTCCAGGCCGCCAACCGGCAGGCGACGCTCGACGCGGTGGCGACCAGCGTCACGCGCGGCGCACGCGCGAGCCAAACCACGCCGGGCTCGTCCTGGCCCTGGGCCACCGCCCTCCTGGCCGTGCTCGGCCTGCTCTGGTGGCTGGAGCGCCGATCGCCCTTGAAGGACTAGCGCCCATCGCGTCAAATCGGCGCTCGCGCATCGACGCCCAAGACCGTCGAGCGCCCCAGGGAGTGAACCATGCCGCACTATGGCGACTATCAGAACGAGATCTATTTCCGGGGCCTGCAAGGCGTGGTCCCGAAATACCCGGTCGACTTCGCCACCCTGCAGGCACGGGCTCAGGCTGCGATGCCGCCCTCGACCCTGAAGTACGTGCAAGGCGGCTGCGGCGACGAGCACACCCAGGACAGCAACGCCTCGGCCTTCAAGCACTGGGGCCTGATCCCGCGGATGATGGTCGACTGCTCGACGCGTGACCTCTCCATCGACCTGTTCGGCATGAAGCTGCCGAGTCCGATATTCATGGCCCCGATCGGCGTGACTGGGCTCTGCACCCAGGACGGCCACGGCGATCTCGCCGCCGCCCGCGCCGCCGCAGCGACCGGCGTGCCGCTGGTGATCTCGACCCTGACCAACGACCCGCTGGAGGACGTCGCCGCCGCCATGGGCGACACGCCGGGGATGTTCCAGCTGTACACGCCCAAGGACCCCGAGCTGGCCGCCAGCCTGGTCAGCCGCGCCGAGGCGGCCGGCTACAAGGCCATCGTCATCACCCTGGACACCTGGGTCACCGGCTGGCGGCCGCGCGACCTCAACGACAGCAACTTCCCGCAACTGCGCGGCGCGGTGCTGGCCAACTATTTCTCGGACCCGCGCTTCCGCGCCATGATCGGCGGCAAGGACCCGGCGTCGGACCTGCAGACCTCGGTGATGACTTGGGCGTCGACCTTCGGGAAAGTGCTGACCTGGGCCGACCTGCCGTGGCTGCGGTCGCTGACCAAGCTGCCGATCGTGCTGAAGGGCATCTGCCATCCCGACGACGTCCGCCGCGCCAAGGACGAGGGCGTCGACGGCATCTATTGCTCCAACCACGGCGGCCGACAGGCCAATGGCGGCATCGCGGCTATCGACATGCTGCCGGGCGTGGTCGAGGCGGCCGGCGACACGCCGGTGATGTTCGACTCCGGCATCCGCTCGGGCAGCGATGTCGCCAAAGCCCTGGCCATCGGCGCGACGGCCGTCGGCGTCGGGCGGCCCTACTCGTACGGCCTAGCCCTGGGCGGAACCGAGGGCGCGGTGCACGTGCTGCGCTCGATCCTGGCCGAGGCGGATCTGCTGATGGCCGTCGATGGCTTTCCCACGATCAAGGCCCTGCGCGAAGCCGGCGCGGTGCGTCTGCCGGCATAGCCTCAGGCCTTTTCGGCATTGGCCAGGATCAGGAGGAACGCGGTGAGATACGGCATGAAAAAGCTCGCCGTTTCGCTCCTGGCCCTGGCGCTCTGCTGCGTCGCCGCCCCCACCCGGGCCACGGAGGTCGGGACCTTCTTCGTCGGTGGCCACTATGTGCGCGAAGGCCAGGCGATGGCCGGCCAGGCGCACGTGTTGTTCATGAAGCCGGACAAGCCGGTGCATAAGACGCCGTTGGTGTTCATCCCCGGCGCCGGCCAGACGGTGACCAACTTCCTGTCGACGCCCGATGGCCGTCCAGGCTGGGCCCAGGTGTTCGCCGACGCCGGCTGGACGGTCTATCTGATGGACCAGCCAGGGCGCGGAGCGTCCGGCTACGAAGCCAGCTACGGTTCGGTGAAGCGCCAGACGCCGGAGTTCCTGCAGAAGCGCTTCACGGCCACCCAGAACTTCGAGCCCGCGCCGGGCCAGCCGCAAGGCTGGCCGCAGGCCAAGCTGCACAACGGCTTCCCGGGAACCGGCAAGCCGGGCGATCCGATCTTCGACCAGTTCTACGCCACCCAGGTCGAGAGCGCTGGCGGCGACGTCTCGGCCAAGCTGGTCGCCGACGCTGGCGCGGCGCTGCTGGACAAGATCGGGCCGGCCATCGTCGTCACCCACTCGCAGTCCGGCGCGTTCGGCTGGGCGATCGGCGAGGCGCGGCCGGCGTTGGTCAAGGCCATCGTCGCGGTCGAACCCAGCGGCCCGCCGTTCTTTGGCGCCCCGCCGCCATGGGGCGACTCCGATCCGGACAAGCTGTCGCGGCCCTACGGCCTGACCACGACGCCGCTGGCCTACGCGCCGGCGCTGACGTCGCCGGCCGACCTTGGCAGGCAGCAGGAGGCGGCGCCGGAGAAGCCCGACCTCGTCCGCTGCTGGCTACAGCCCGAACCAGCCCGCAAGCTGGTCAACCTGTCGCGCTTCCCGGTCTTCGTGCTGGTGTCGGAGGCTTCGTATCATGCCGGCTACGACCACTGCACGGTGCGCTATCTGCGCCAGGCGGGCGTTTCGACCGACTTCACGCGGCTGGAGGACGTCGGCCTGCACGGCGACGGCCACATGGTGATGATCGAGAAGCACTCGACCCAGATCGCCAAGCTGATCCAGGACTGGCTGAAGGCCAAGAAGCTCGACTAGGGTTCGGCGGTGCGGATCGCCGCCGGTCCGGCCGGCAGGGCGATCGAACCCTTGGCCTTCAAGCGCTTGCCGTCGAAGCCGAACACGTCGAGGCGCTGCTCGACCGCGCACTGGACCAGCAGGGTCTTGCCGTCCTTGGACCAGGCGATCCCCTGCCCCCAGGCCCCGGTGCGGGCCTCGGTGACCTTGACCAGCTTGCCGGGCTCGTCGATGCGCCAGACCTGCACAAGGCCCTGCTTCGAATAGCGCGGCGACTTGGCGCTGGCGTTTGAGCCGTCATTGACGTTGACCGCCACGAAGCGGCCGTCGGGCGACATCTTCAGGCCCTCTGGTGTCAGACCCACGGAGACGACGTCGACGACGCGTGGGAAGGCCTCTGAGACAAGGTCGATCAGGCTGACCGTATCCATGTCCTTGCCGCCGCCGCCGATGTTGCCGACCACGGCGAAGCGGCGCGGACCGACGGTGTCGATCTGATAGGGACGCAGGCCCGGAGCCAGGGTCCTGGGCTCGACCGTTACGGTCGTCCCCTCGATGCGCAGCACCGAGATCTTGTGATCGCCGTCGCGGCTGACCAGGGCCCGGCGGCCGCCGTCGAAGAAGATGGGTTCGGCCGGCGCGGACTTGGCGTCGCCGATGACCACGGCCCCGGCGGGACGCACCTCAAGGCCGGCGATGGTGAAGATGGAGACCGTGCCCTCGGCGCGGTTGGCGACCAGGGCCAGCTTGCCGTCGGGACTGATCGAGACGCCCGAGGCGCCCTGCCCGGCCTGCAAGGTGGCGATGACGCGCGGCGGGCCATCCTTCAGGGCGATGACGCTGACCTTGTCATCGGTCCCCTGGCCACCGGGCCCAGCTGGGGAGAGCTTGCGGGCCGCGGTGACCAGGGCGATCGACTCGTCGGGCGCGACGGCGACACTGGCGGGAGGGCCAATGATGCTGGTCGGGGCCTCGACCGAGCCGAGAAGTCTTGGCGGCGAGACGGACAGATCGATCAGCGAGACCGTGTCGGGGGCCGGCTTGACCGGAACCACCTGCTCGCCGTCGTTCAGCACCTGCTTGCCGTCGTTCGCCGACACGGCGATCTGGGCCTGCCCTCCGCAAGGCAAGACCAGCAGACCGACGGCGAGCACGCCGCTGAGAAGCCGAAGACGCATCGTCACACCGTTTGAAAGATCGCCAGGCGCGCGGACGCCGGGAGGAGAATTGGCGTCCGCGCGCCTGGCCGCGGCTCTAGCAAGGGAGGACAAGCCAGAACCGCTTCATGCCCAGGCTAGAAGGTATACCGCAGGCCCAGGATGAACTCGCGTCCGGTGTGGTGGTAGAACGAGGACCGGTCGGCGACACTGTCGTTGAACTGGTCCTGGTACTCGTCGGTCAGGTTCACGCCTTCCAGCGACAGCTTGAAGTGTTCGTTCAGCGTGTACTGCAGCGAGGCGTCGACGTTCAGCGTCGCCTTGGTGCCGTCGGCGTTGGTGCCAGCTTCCGAACCCGGGATGCGGGTCAGGTAGTTGTCACGATAGGCCGCCGAGACGCGGGCGCTCCACTTGCTGTCCTCGTAGTAGAGGGTGGCGTTGTAGGAGCTGCGCGACAGACCGGTCAGGTCGCCGGTGGCGATCACCGCGCCGGCCCCGTTCAGGTACTGGATCTGCGACTTCACGCCCGTGTAGTTCAGCAGCACGCCGGTGTGGCGCAGCGCGCCCGGCAGGAAGCTGAAGGGCTGCTGGTAGTTGATCTCGAAGCCCTTCAGCGTGCCCCCGGGCGTGTTGACCGGAGTGCTGAACTGCCATTGCGCCGAGGGGCTGCAGCCGTTGGTCGTGCCGCAGGCGGCGATGGCCACGCTGTCGGGCAGGCCGAACGGATTGCCGGTGAAGGCGGTGTTGGTCTGCAGCGTCTGGACGAGGCTGGAGATGTCCTTCTTGAACAGGGCCAGCGACAGCAGGGCCGACTTCTGGAAGTACCACTCGAACGACAGGTCGTAGGCCTTGGCGCGGAACGGATCCAGGTTCGGGTTGCCCGCGCTGACCGAGCGGCCGGCGCCCGAGACGCTGACCGTGGCCCCCGGGGTCAGGCTGCCCAGGTCCGGACGCGACATGACCTTGGCCGCGCCGAAGCGGATCAGGAAGTTGTCGCGCGGCTCCAGCACCATGTTCATCGACGGCAGGGTGTCGTGGTACTTGCGCTCGGCCGTGATCGCCAGCGGCGCGCCCGAGACGTAGGTGTAGCCGTTCGAGGCCTGCTCGGTCTCGACATAGCGGACGCCGACATTACCGCGGAAGGGCCACTCGCCGATCTGGGTGTTCCAGTCGGCCTGGACGTAGCCGCCGTTATCCTTCTCGCGGACGCCGCGGTTGTTACCGAGCGCCGGCTCCTTGCCCATCTTGAACGTGCCGCCGTTGGCGGTCTGATCGTACAGGCCCAGGACGTTGGCGGCCTTCAGCGTGTCGGGGATCAGGCTCTTGAAGCCGGCGAAGTCGACCACCTGGCCGTAGGTCGACTTGTCGATCGCCACCAGGGCGGCCGGCACGGTCGGCTCGATATTGGTGCTGGTGCCGTTCGAGCGACGGAATTCGGTGGTCTCGAAGTCGTACTTCTTGAACGAGGCGCCGGCCGACAGCTTGAAGATGCCCAGGTTGTCCCACGTGCCGTCCAGCGACGCGACGTCGTAGGTGTTGACCGCCGACTGCGGACGGATGCGGATCTGGGTCAGCACCCAGGCGCTCGGGTCGGTCAGCTTGGCGTTGCCGTAGCCGATGACCGGGTTGCGGCCTTGCGTGTAGTCGTACGAATAGCCCTGGATGTTGAACTGGTCGAACTGGACCGTGGTCTGGACCGGGTTCTGGTGGTCGGACTTGGAGTGACCGATCAGGCCCTCGACCTGGATGTCGTCGGTGAAGTGGTGCTTACCCGACAGGCCAAATTGCGTGAACTTGGTGTCCAGACGGTCGAAGCGGTCCTCGACCCGCAGGTCGACATTGTTGAACACGCCCTTAGTCATGGTGTTGGTCGTGCTGTCGATCGTCGCCGAGACCACCTGGGTCTGGGCGATGCCGCACGAGTTGCTGACATTGGCGGCCGTACAGGCGCCGCCGACGCTGAAGGACGGGGCCTCCAGGTACTGCTCCTCGCGGGTGCCCTTGAAGTCGGCATACAGGACGTCGAGGCTGATCTCGGTCTTGTCCGTCGGCGCGTATTGCAGCGACAGGGTGCCGCCCAGGCGCTTCTGGTCATCCTTGTAGATGTCGAAGCGCGGGAAACGCGGGTGGAAGGCGGCGTTGTTGGCGGCCTCGGCCGGGTTGAGCGTGGTCGGCAGGCCCGCGCCGTTCGGCAGGGCGTTGAAGCCCGGCGAGAAGGCGTTGCCGGTCGCCCAGCGCACCGTCGAGGAACCTTCGTCCAGCAGCTTGCGCTGCGAATAGGCCACCGACAGCAGGGCGCCGAACTTGCCGTCGCCCCAGGTGTTGCTGATCATGAACGCGCCGCGCGGGTTCTTTGACTTGGCCAGGTCGTTGTAGCCCAGCTGCGCCGAGCCCACCATCGTGAAGCCCTTGTAGTCGAACGGACGGGCCGTGCGCAGGTCGACGGTCGCGCCCAGCGAGCCTTCTTCGGTGTCGGCCGTGGCGGTCTTGCGCACCGTGATGGCGTTGAAGAGGTCCGAAGCGAAGACGTTGAAGTCGAACGAGCGGCCGCGGTTGGTGCCGCCCGAGGCGTCCGAGCCGCCGGCGGTCGTCAGGGCTTCCATGCCGTTGATGCGGACGCGGGTGAACTGCGGACCAAGGCCGCGCACCGAGATCTGACGGCCTTCGCCGCCGTCACGCGCCAGGGCCACGCCCGGGATGCGTTGGATGGATTCCGAGAGGTTGAGGTCCGGGAACTTGCCGATGTCCTCGGCCAGGATCGAGTCGACGGCGGCGGCTTCCGACCGCTTGACGTTCAGAGCCTTGTCCAGGCTGGAGCGGAAACCGGTGACGACCACTTCGGTCACCGAGTTGTCTTCCGCCGGTGCGGCGGGCGCGGCCTGCTGGGCCGACGCGGCCCCTGCAAGGCTCAAACCCACGGCCATGGCCGAGACGCTGGCCAGCCACAGCTGACGTTCCTTGGTACGCATATTCCCTCCCCTGTCGGGCCTTCCCATTGACGACGTCCTTGGGCCCGGCGCGGAGAGCGCTCGAGCTTGGCGTCTTGTCTGGAAGATTAGGGTCGGGTCACTGATGCCGGCCAATGCCGTGTTGGAACGCGGTTATGCTGGTTCGGCATCAGGCCTATGCGGCTTCCCGGCGCTCCAGAAGCGCATAGCGCGCCAGGATGCGGTCGAGGGTCGAGCGCTTGATCGGCTTGGCGTCGCGCAGCTTGTTCCAGGTGGTCTCGCTGATCGCGTAGCAGTCGAAGATCCGCTCGCGCGTCACGGCGGGCAGCCGCGCGCGTAAGGCGTGGAAGGTTTCGCGGGAGATGGTGATGGTTTCGGCCATGGGAACGCGGGCGCCCCGAAGGGCGCCCTCCTTGATGCTTACGGTTTGGCGACGACGGTGTTGTTGAGCTGAGTGATCTCGGCCCCGTCGGTCTTCAGGCGAACGCGGTAGCCGGCCTTCCACTCGCCCTTCAGCGCGACCTTGGCGGTCTTGGGCTTCAGGTCCAGCGGCGCGGCGAGACCCGGAACGGTGGCGCGCGCCAGTTCCTTGCCCTGCCCGTCCTCCAGGATCACGACGCTGGCCGGCGCGGGCTTGGCGCCCAGGCTGTGGACCGTGACGTCGATGCCGCCGCCCTTCTTGGCCTTCACGTCGTCGACGCCGATGCCGAGGTCGAAGCGCGTTGCGGGCGCCTCGCCTGGGGTCTTCAAGCTGAATTCCCAGGTCGTGGTCTTGCCGGGGGCGAAGGTCATGTCGAGGCCGGCGGTGCGCTCGAAGGCGACCTCGGCGGCCGGATCGGCGGCGCCGTCCACCGCGCGAACGACGGTCCACTGGCCGGCCGAAACGTCCCAGCCGGTCATCACCGCGTGCATCGGCTTGTCGGTCAGGTTAAAGGCCGTGACCTTGAAGGTCTTCTCGCCCGTGCCCGTGACCAGGATGCCGACATCCTCGGCCGCGGTCGGGGTGTCGAAGCGCCAGCTGACCAGGTGACCAGGGACCAGCTGGTTGCGACGCAGGGCCATGCCGCCCAGGCGGGTGCGCTGCAGGGTGTCGCTGAACAGCTCCACGCGGTCCGACCACCAGTGGGCGTCGGTCATCATCCACATGCGCTGCTCGGCCGTGACGACCTCGTCGTGGAAGACCTTCTCCAGGTACTTGGTGTCGCCGCTGGTCTTCCAGGCCTGGTACAGCGTGTAGGCGTCGTCCGCGCCGGCGTCCGCGTCGGCCTTCAGCTTGGCGCCCCACGTGTCGCGCATGCCCAGCTTGTCGACGACGTCGGCGTTGAGCTCGTCGAGATCGGCCAGCTTGCCCTTGACCATCTCGCCTTTCAGCGGCCGCAGGTACTTGTCGTCCCCGGTCCAGCGCCACGCGGCCCAGAACAGCTGGGCGGTCGAGACATTGCCCCGCGCGCCGGCCACCAGTTCGCCTCGGCTCTCGCCGGTCGCCGAATGGATATCCTCCGGATAGACCCACGAGCCGTCGGGCCGCTGCTTGCCGTGGGCCATGTGGCCATCAGCCAAATCCACGACCAGCTTCTTGATGGTCGGGTCGCCGTTGAAGTCGGACAGCACGACGCCCGGGTGCAGGATCAGGTACGAATACGGGTGCGACCAGCCCCACGGGCCGTCGCGCGACACGTCCGTGGCCGAGAAGAACCGGCTGATCACGTGGACGTGACCGTCCTCGGCCTTCTGCATGACGGTCGGATAGGACCGCGCCGTCTCCATCAGCCGCTCGACGACCTTGGGGTCGCCATAGCTGGTGTACATGGCCTCGGACTTGGCGTTGATCGCCTCTTCGTACGAGTGCAGCTCGTCGGTCTTGATCTTGCCAAGGCCGTTCGGAAGCATGTCGTTCTTGTAGGCCGCATCGACCAGGGCGTTCAGCGAGGCCGTCACCTTGTCGGGGATGTCGCCCATCAAGGCCAGCGGCGGCCACTGCTGGGTCAGGTCGTCATCGTCCGAGATGCCGCCGCCGAAGTCGCCGTAAGAGACCTGGCGGTTGTCGATCCACCACTCGATGAACTTGCGGACGCGCTTGAGGTCTTCGGTCTGCAGGAACGCCCAGGCCGGGACGCCGGCCGGGGTCGCCGGGACGGTGACCGGCACGCCGGGCTGCTCGGGATTCAACTCGGCCCACATCTCGCGGCCATGCTGGTTCTTCGGGTCGATCCGCAGCAGGTCCGACAGTTCCAGGTCCAGGCGCGCATAGCGGGCCAGGCGCTTGGAAACGTCGTGCTCTTCCACCAGGAAGGCCAGGTTGTCGCGCGCCTGGGCCAGGCGGTCGGCGACGTGTTCGGCCTTGGCGTCCTCGGCGGGCTTGAACTTCAGGCGAACGTTCATGCCGTCCAGCTGGCGGGCGTCGAAGTCCGCGCCGGCCCCGGCGATGGTGATCAGCAGGCTCTTGCCCGGCATGATCATCCGGTCGCGGGTGTCGAGGAACACCGTCCGCGCCTCGCCCGGCTTGACCGAGACATTGACATCCAGCAGGTCGCGGCCCGGCCACAGCGGGTCCTTGACCTTGATGTTCAGCGGGAACAGGCCGCCAGCCAGCGGTGCGACCTTCAAGGCCGGGATATCGATGGCCACGCCGTCGAGGCCGGCGTCCATGCCCTGCCAGCCGTATTGGAACTTGCCGACCGGACCCGCGGCGCGGGTCTGGCGGAAGTCGGCTGGGATCAGGATGTGGGCGATCGGCAGGCTCGCACCCGTGTCAGCCTTGCGCGGCGAAGTCGGAGCCTTGGCCGGCAGGGCTGCGACCATGGTCCGCTCGCCGGCGGCGAAGCGGCCCTTCACGAAGGCGGTCAGCTCGTCCAGCGACGGGTAGACGCCGACGTCGGCGTCCAGCTTGACCTTGTAGCTCAGCGTCGTCTCGTCGGGCTCCGCGCCACCCGCCACGAAGTAGGCGCCCAGCTCCTGGATCGGGGTCTCCTGGACGACGTTCTCGAACTTCAGCTGGCCGCCGGTGCGGGTCGCGAACTGGTTGAGGGTGCGCAGCTCGCCCTGCGGGCGCTTGATCACCAACTTGTCGGGGCCGCTCAGCGTGCCGTAGGCCGCGCCCTGGAACTCCAGGCGGTTCCATTGCTCGTTCGGCAGGGTGAAGGTGATGCTCTTGCCGCCTTCGGTGTAGACGTTCCAGTCGGGCAGCTCGAAATAGTCGTGGCGGCCCGGCAGCTTGGAGCGGTTGTAGACGCCCGGCCAGGTGGTCTCGGCGATGCCGTCCGAGCCCAGGCTCATGCGCTCCTTCAGATCGAACTGGTCGGTGAATTCGACCTTGCGGATCCTGGTCGCGGCGTCGGCCAGATACGGCGGCGGATCGGTCGGACGGTTCCAGCCGTAGCGATAGAGCCAGGCCTTCATGTCCGGCGCAGGCGCGGCGCCCGTGGGCTCCTTACCGCCGGCCAGGGTCGCCACGTCGGCGTCGCCCAGGGCATGGTCGTAGATGCGGATGTCGTCGACATCGCCGCCACGGATGAACTGATAGGCGCTCTGCACCTGGTGCGGCGAGACCACCCGGCTGTGCGGGCCGAACTGGTCGAGGCCGGCGTCCAGCGCGGCCGTCTGGGCCTTGGCGGCCACCGGCTTGCCGTCGATATAGAGCGCGACGCCCTTGGCCTCGTCCCAGGTGAAGGTCACCAGCACCCACTGGTCGGGCTTGGGCGCGGCCTGGGTGGTCGAGACCCGCACCCGCGACAGGTTGTTGTCGGTGACGAAGGCGTCGAAGCCCTTGCCGTTCCAGTCGATGCGCAGCCAGGCCATGTCCCAGCTGGTGTGGTCGGCATAGCCGACGCGGAACAGCGGGAACGGCGTGGTCCCGATCGGGTCGCGGCCGCGCCAGTAAAAGCTGAGCGTGCCGCGCTGGGCATAGATGTTGCCCGGGGCCATCCAGCTCAGCACCTGCTCGCTGGACGCCTCGATATAGGCGCCGTGGACGGGATCGGTCTTGAGCTTGACCTTGTCGGCGAAGTTCGGCGTCGCCTCCCCGGCCGCCACGTCCGCCTTCAGGCCCTTGTCGCCCGTGAGGTGGAACAAAAGGCCGTCGGCCCTGCCGATGGTCGGCAGGGCCAGAGCGGCGGAAGCCAGCAGCGCGGCCCGAAGGGCCTTATGGGATCGACGCACCGAGGTGCTCCTTCTTACTCACTAAGCTTGTTTCAGGGTCGCGCGGGCCTGGTCCATGTCCAGGGCCCCGTCCCACTTGGCGATCGCCACCGTGGCGACGCTGTTGCCGATCAGGTTGGTCACCGCCCGCGCCTCGTTGAGGAAGCGATCAACGCCCAGCAACAGGACGAGACCGCTAACCGGGATGGCATGCAGGGTCGACAGCGTCGCGGCCAGGGTGATGAAGCCCGCACCCGCCACGCCTGCCGAACCCTTCGAGGTCAGCAGCAGCACGCCCAGGATCACCACCTGGTCGAAGATCGACAGGTGGGTGTTGGTCGCCTGGGCCACGAACACCGTGGCCAGGGTCAGGTAGATGCAGGTGCCGTCGGCGTTGAAGGTGTAGCCGGCGGGCAGGACGAGACCGACGACCGGCTTGGCGCAGCCCATCTTCTCCAGCTTCTGCATCAGCTTGGGCAGCACGGCCTCGGTCGAGCAGGTGCCCAGGACCACGAAGATCTCCTCGCGGATGAAACCCAGGAACTTCCAGAACGGCAGGCCCGTCGAGCGCATGACCAGGCCCAGCACGATGATCACGAAGGCGGCCGAGGTGATGTAGAGCGCCAGCAGCAGGCGGCCGAGCGACCACAGAGTGTCGAGGCCGTACTTGCCGATGGTGAAGGCGATCCCCGCCCCCGCGCCCAGCGGCGCCAGGCGCATGACGATGCCGACGATCTTGAACAGGGCTTCCAGGAAGACGTCGATGAAGTCGACCATCGGCTTGGCCCGCTCGCCCATCTGGCTGGCGGCCACGCCGGTCAGCACCGACAGCAGGATGACCTGCAGCATCGCGCCCTTGGCGAAGGCGTCGACGAAGGTGGTGGGGATGATCTCCAGCAGGAAATGGATGATCCCCTGCTCCTTGGCCGCCTCGGTGAAGGTGGCCAGTTGCTTGCCGTCCAGGGCGCCGGCGTCGATGTTCATGCCGACACCCGGCTTGACCAGGTTGACGACGATCAGGCCGATCACCAGGGCGATGGTCGACAGCACCTCAAAATAGATCAGGGCCTTGGCGCCGATCCGACCGACCTCCTTGAGGTCGCCCATGCGGGCCATGCCCACCACCACGGTCCCGAAGATGATCGGGGCCAGCAGCATCTTGATCAGCTTGATGAAACCGTCGGCCAGCGGCTTCAGCGCCGTCCCGACCTGGGGGAAGAAATAGCCGACCAGGGCCCCGATCACGATACCGATCAGGACCTGGACGTAGATCTGCGACAACAGGCGCTTGGCGTTCAACTTGGTCGTTCCCCCAGGAACGCCCGGCTGTCTTCGCCGGGTCGTCCCGTTTCAGTGCTCGTATCAGGCCGCGCGGTGAGCGACATCCTCGGTCAGGGTGCGCATCAGGGCGTAGAGTTCCGACTTGGCCTCGAAGCCGACGCCCGGGACGTCCGGCAGACCGACATAGCTGTTCTCGACCTGGATACCGTCGGCGAAGCCGCCGAACGGCTTGAAGACGTCGGGATAGGACTCGTTGCCGCCCAGGTGCAGGCCGGCGGCGATGTTCAGCGACATCTGGTGACCGCCGTGCGGCACGATCCGACGCGACGACCAGCCGTTTTCGTCCAGAACGCTCAGAGTGCGCAGGTACTCGACCAAGCCGTAGGACAGCGCGCAATCGAACTGCAGGTAATCGCGGTCCGGGCGCATGCCGCCATGGCGCAGCAGGTTGCGGGCGTCCTGGTGCGAGAACAGGTTCTCGCCGGTCGCCATCGGCAGCTCGTAGTGCTTCGAAAGCTCGGCCTGCAGCGCGTAGTCCAGCGGGTCGCCGACCTCCTCGTACCAGAACAGATTGTAAGGCTTCAGGGCCTCGGCATAGGCCAGGCCCGTCTCCAGGTCGAAGCGGCCATTGGCGTCCACCGCCAAGTTCTGGCCGTCGCCGACGATCTCCAGCACCGACTCGATGCGGCGCAGGTCGACGTCCAGCGAGGCGCCGCCGATCTTCATCTTCACGACCTTGTAGCCGCGGTCGCGATAGCTGCGCATCTCGGCCTGCAGCTGGGCGTCGTCCTTACCCGGATAATAGTAGCCGCCGGCGGCGTAGACCCAGACCTTGTCGTCGGCCTGGCCGCCGCGATAGCGCTCGGCCAGCAACTGGTACAGCGGCTTCTCGGCGATCTTGGCGACGGCGTCCCAGACGGCCATGTCGATCGTGCCGACCGCCACCGAGCGCTCGCCGTGACCGCCCGGCTTCTCGTTGGTCATCAGGGTGTTCCAGATGGCGAACGGGTTGAGGTTGTCGTTCTTCTCGTCGATCAGGCTCTCAGGCTTGGCCTCGGCCAGGCGCGGCAGGAACCTTTCCCGCATCAAGGCCCCTTGGCCGTACCGCCCATTGGAGTTGAAGCCGTAGCCAATGACCGGCTTGCCGTCGCGGATCACATCGGTGATGACGGCGACGACCGAACAGGTCATCTTTGAAAAGTCGATATAGGCGTTGGCGATCGGCGAGGCGATTGAGACGGTCTTCTCGCGGATGTCTAGAATGCGCACGGGGTTCTCCAGTCAGTGACCAAACCCTAGGCTTGCGGCCCCGCCACGGGCCAATGCCGTTCTCGAAGGTCGCTATGCGTAACGGGCATCATCGATGGAATTGATCTGGCTGGAAGATTTCGTGGCCCTGGCCGAGACGGGCAACTTCTCGCGCGCCGCCGAAAACCGCAACGTCACCCAGCCCGCCTTCAGCCGTCGCATCCGGGCGCTTGAGGACTGGATCGGCGCGCCCCTGTTCGACCGCACCGCTAACGGCGTGGCCTTGACGGCGGCGGGCCAGCAGTTCCGCACTGGCGCCGACGAGCTGATCCGCCGGATCATCCAGTTGCGTCGCGAAGCGCGCGAGGCCGGCGGCAAGGAAGCCGCGACCCTGCGCTTCGCTGCCACCCACGCCCTGTCCTACACCTTCTTCCCGCAGTGGATGCGCCTGCTGGAGTCGCGCGCGCCGCTGGGGCCCGTGCGCCTGATCTCCGACAGCATGCAGGCCTGCGAGGAGTTGATGCTGCACGGCCAGGCCCAGTTCCTGCTGTGCCATCACCACGCCGCCGCGCCAGGGCGCTTCGGCTCACAGTTCCGTTCGGTGGTGGTTGGGCGGGACGCGCTCGTCCCGTTCTGCGCGCCCGATGAGGCGGGCAAGCCGCGCTGGACACTGTCGGAGGACGACACCGACATCCCGTACCTGGGCTACAGCGCCGAGTCCGGCCTGGGCCGGATTCTGGAGTCGCAGCGGTTCGTCGATCGCGCGTCAGGTCTGCGCGAGGTGTTCTCCGCCCGCCTGGCCGCCAGCCTGATGCCGATGGCCCGCGACGGTCGCGGGGTGGCATGGCTGCCGGCGACGTTGGCCGAACTCGAAGTCTCTGAAGGCCGCCTGGTCCGGGCCGGCGGCGTCGAATGGGACGTCGCCGTCGACATCCGCGTCTTCCGCCCGGCCGCGCGCCAGAGCCTGGCGGCTGAGGGCTTCTGGTCGGAGCTGGGGGCGTTCAAGGGGACGGATGACGCGCCGCCCGAAGGCGACGCGCTGGCCGTGAACGGCTGAGGCCTACTTCCCGGCCTTGATCACACCACCGGCCTCGGGCCGGAGCGGCGTCTTGTCGGCCGAGGCGATCGCCACGGCTTGTGTCACCACCTCGGCGTTGCGGACCAGCAGGCCCTTCTTGGCCGAAATCTTGATGTTCTTCAGCGTGATGCCGATCGGCTTCTCGGGCAGGCCGACGACGATGCCGGCCAGGTCCGCGCCGGTGGCGGTGACGCCGTCGACGACGATGCCCGACATGTCCGGCGTCTTGTCACGGACGAACGGTTGGGCCGGATCGGTCGGGCCCGGCCAAATCTGGTTGCCCAGGATGAAGCCGCCCGGCTGCAACTGCTTTTCGGCCGAGGCGATGTCGAGCGGCCGGTACTCGTAGTAGCTGGTGAAGACCAGCGGGGTCTCGACGTCCTTCATGGTGTTGTTCTTGAACACCACGTCCTTGATGGTCCCGCCCTTGCCGCGCATCGACTTGATCCGCAGGCCGTACATCGAGCCCTCGAAGGTGTTGTTCTCGACGCGCACGCGCTGGACGCCGCCGCTGGACCCGCTGCCGATGCAGATGCCACGGCCTTCCAGGATAGTGTTGTTGGCGATCAGGATGTCCGACGACACCGCGTCCGGATAGCGCGCGTCGGGACCGTTCGACTTGATGGCCACGATGTCGTCGCCGACGCTGATGACGTTGTTGGTGATCACGACGTGGCGCGTATTCATCGGGTCGATCGCATCGGTGTTCGGCGCGTGAGCCGGCGCGGTGATGCGGACCTTGTTGATCGTGATGTAGTCGCTGTTGTTGATCACCAGGTGGAACGACGGCGAGTTCTCGAAGCGCAGGCCCTCGAACAGGACGTTCTTGCTCTTGTTGATCCAAACGAGGCGCGGACGCTCGTCCTTCTGCTGCTGACGGGCCTGGCCGTTGGTGGCGTAGTCGGGGATCGAGCGCCACACGGCGCGGATGCGCTCCCACCAGACCTGGCCCTGGCCGTCGACCAGACCCTCGCCGACGAGGGCGACGTTCTCGGCCCCGTCGACATTGATCACGCCCACGCGCTCGCCCTGCGGGAACAGTGAAGCGTCGGTGCCGGCCAGCACCTCTGCGCCCTTCTGGATCTCCAGGCGGATGTTGGACTTCAGCCAGATCGGGCCGATCAGATATTCGCCGCGCGTCACCCGCACCGTGCCGCCGCCAGCCTGGGCGCAGGCGTCGATGGCTTTCTGGAAGGCCTCGGTGTCGAACCAGATCCGCGTGCCGCCGGCGCCGTACTCACGGACGTCGCAGACCTTGGCGGGGAACTTGTTGGTCGATTGGGCCTGGGCGCCGTTACCCAGCAGCAACAGACCGCCCGCCAATGCGGTCGCCGTGATCAGACCGTTTCGCATACTCGCCTCCCAGAATTTTGCCGGAGACTAGGAGACACGCCCCCCGTTCGCCCATGCCGAAATCGAAGCTCGTCATGCCGACCGGGCATTGCCTGTCATGCTTTGTCACAATCGCGATGCAGAGCCGCAAGGCGGCCTCGCCACTCTCGAACGTGTTGAAAGGCCGCTCCCCGATGGTGCGGCCCCTGTTCGGGAGAACAAGGATGAGCAAGACACACACCCGCCTGTTGGCCCTGGTCGCCGTCGCTGGATTCGCCGTCGCCGGCGCCGCGAGCGCTGAAACCGTCCGCCTGCCCGCCAAGCAAACCGCCCTGTCGGCCGACCACTTCCACGCCAAGACCCAGGTCATCGACGATCCGCTGGACATCGAGACCGTGGTCAGCACCGAGCGCGGCTTCCAGACCGGCAAGGGCATGTTCAAGTCGCCCCGCAACGACAACCACCTGCGGGCGGTCGTCGACAAGCGCTCGGGTGCGACCCGCTTCGAAGTGCGCCAGACCCTGATCTATCCGGGCTCGATCCGCGGCTTCACCGAGGTCTCGTACCAGACGGGCCAATGGCCGGTCGAAGCGCCGCTGACCAAGATCCGCGACAACGCCAGCCACTGCTTCCTGTTCGAAGCGCCGGAAGTGTGCCGCGAGGAGGTCTCGTTCAGCGTCAGCGAAAGCGAGCTGCGCCGCGCCGCCGCCACGCCGGGCGCCTGGGGCTTCAAGTTCAGCTCGGCCAAGGGCTACGAGCACCGCACGGCCATCACCCACGCCGAGATCGAGGGCCTGCTGAAGGCCGTCGACGGCTACCGCCGCACCCTGCCCGCCAGCCAGGCGCAGGCCGGCACCGCAGCCGGCGGCTGATCCCTCACCTTCCCAGTTTCCCGGAGTTTGTTTCCATGAAAACCCTCGCGTCCCTCGGCCTCGTCGCCGCCTGCCTGCTGGCCACGCCCGCCATGGCCGGTCCCGCCGGCACCGGCCTGACCTTCACCGAGGAGGTCATGAAGAAGAACCAGCAAAAGCGCGCCGCCGCCAAAGCCCAGGCGGTTGCGGACTGCGCCCCGCAGAAATCCGCCGACAAGGCCAGCGCCGAGTCCAAGGAAGCCCCCGACACCTGCCGCGCCAGCTAGCGCGGCGTCCCGGACGGTCGCTGGAGCTTCATCATCTCCGGCGGCCCGCCCTCGCGTGCTCCCCTACCTGCAAAATGCGCGCGAGGGCCCAGTTTCGCGGGATACGAGAGTATCCCCCGCTTTTGGGTTGGAGCCGGCGAGAAATCGTCGGCTCCAGTCTTGTGACCGGCGCTATGGCGCCTAAGTAGCCTGAGCATATGGATTCTTCTGGCCCCGGAACGATCGCGCTGCCGCGCGACTTGGCGACCGCGCCCATCGCCCCCACGGTTCTTGTCGTCGAGGACGATCCGTCCTTGCGCACCCTGTTGATGCGCCTGCTGCGCGAGGAGGGCTTCCAGCCGCTCAGCGCCGGCCATGGCGCCGAGATGGCGCGGGTGCTGGAGACCAACGCCGTCGACCTGATCCTGCTGGATGTCATGCTGCCGGGCAGTAACGGCTTCGACCTGTGCCGCATGGTCCGCCGCGAGAGCGATGTGCCGATCGTCATGCTCAGTGCACGTCAGGACGAGACCGACCGCCTGATCGGGCTGGAGCTCGGCGCCGACGACTATATCGGCAAGCCCTTCAGCAAGAAGGAGCTGATCGCCCGCATCCGCGCCATCCTGCGCCGGACCCAGGCCGGCTCACAGTCGAGCCAGCCGCGCGGCCATCAGCGGATGACCTTCTCCGGCTGGAGCCTGGATCCGGGCCGCCGCGAACTGCTGTCGCCGGACGGCGCCTTCGTGGACCTGTCAGGCGCCGAGTTCGACCTGCTGCTGGCCTTCGTCAGTTCACCCCAGCGGGTGATCGGCCGCGAGCGCCTGCTGGAGATGTCGCGCGCCCGCTTCTCCGACGCCTCGGACCGCAGCATCGACGTGCTGGTCAGCCGCCTGCGCCGCAAGCTGGCCGTGGTCGGACAGGCCGAACCGCTGCTGCGCACCGTGCGCGGCGTCGGCTACATCTTCACCGCGGCCGTCGAACGCCGATGAAGCCCTTGCGGCTGTGGCCTCAGCGTCTGGTGGGCCAGGTCACCCTGGTCCTGATGCTGGCCGTGGCCCTGGAGTTCATCGGCAGCTCGATCCTGTTCGAGCACAGCCGCCTCTATCCCGATCTGGAAAACCAGACCAAGCGCGTCGCCGAACAGCTGGTCACCGCCGACGCGCTGCTGGAGGACACGCCCGCCACCGAGCGCACGGCGCGCGCTACGGTGATGTCCACCCGCGCCACTCAGCTGGGCTGGTCCGTCCTGCCCAGCCTGGTCGACGGCGGTCGCGACACCGAGAACGACTTCCGCGAGGAATTCCTCGAGGCTGAGCCAGGCCTGCAGGGCCGCGAGCTCAGACTTCGCGCCGACATCGACCACGCCGTGCCGCGCGACACCCATCTGAAGGCGGCGCTGAAGCTGCGCGACGGCAGCTGGATGACGCTGAACACCCGCATCCACGTCGCACCCTGGGCCGTGCTGCTGAGCGGCGTCGGATCGGCCTTCACCCTGGGCCTGGGCGTGATCATCGCCGCCACCCTGGTGCTGCGCAATCTCAGCCGCCCGCTGCGCGCCCTGGCCGAGGCCGCCGACAAGGTCGGGCAAGGCGCACACGTCAGCATCGCCGAGAGCGGCGCCGGCGACCTGAAGCTGGTGGCCAAGGCCTTCAACGCCATGCAGGACCGCATCGCCGGCCTGCTGAACACCCGCACCGAGGCCCTGGCGGCCGTCGGCCACGACCTGCGTACGCCCCTGGCCCGCCTGCGCCTGCGGGCCGGCTTCGTGAAGGACGCCGACGCCCGCGAGGCGCTGGAGGCCGATGTCGACGAGATGACGGCCATGCTCGACTCTCTGCTGGCCTATCTGGGCGGCCAGGAGGATCCCGAACCGCAGCGGCGAACAGACCTCGCCGCCATCGCCATGACCCTGGTCGATAACGCCACCGACGCCGAGCGGCCGGCGACCTATACGGGCCTGGAGCACCTGCCCGTCCTGGGCCGGCCGGTGTCGTTGAAGCGGGCGATCAGCAACATTGTCGACAATGCTCTGCACTACGGCGGCGACGCAGCCCTGAGCCTGACCCGCGAGGGCGACACGGCGGTGCTGGCCGTCGAGGACAACGGTCCCGGCATTCCCGCGTCCGAGATGGCCCACGTGCTGCAGCCCTTCCATCGCCTGGACAGCGCTCGCACTCGCAACACGGCGGGCCTGGGTCTTGGCCTCACCATCGTGCAGCAGATCCTGCATCGCGAAGGCGGCGTCCTGGTGCTGAAGAACCGCCAGCAAGGCGGTCTGCGCGTCGAGCTGCGCCTGCCCGCGCTCTAAGCCAGGCCGAGACATCCCCAAGACATTCTTTGTCACAAAGCCGCTGCATCGCAGCAAAGACCCGACACGACCTTCATCAACGCATCCGGCGCTTCTCGCCGTGACGCTCGCCGCGACGTCCGCCCCCCTTTTGGGCGTCGCGGCGATCAGTTCATGGAGGTTCCCTTGGAACAGTTTCTCGAACGCGCCGCCCTTTTCCGCGGCCAAGTGTTCCCCGCCCAGAGCGCGCTCTACGAGCGCCTGGCCAGCCACGGCCAAAGCCCCTCGGCCCTGATGATCTCGTGCGCCGACAGCCGCGTCGTCCCTGAGCTGATCACCCAGGCCGCCCCGGGCGATCTGTTCGTCTGCCGCAACGCCGGCAACATCGTCCCGCCGTTCAGCCAAGCCAATGGCGGCGTCTCGTCGGCAGTGGAATACGCCGTCATGGCGCTGGGCGTGCGCGACATCGTCGTCTGCGGCCACTCGGACTGCGGCGCGATGAAAGCGTTCTCGAACCCCGCGGCCCTGGAAAAGATGCCCAACGTCGCCGCCTGGCTGCGCCACGCCCACGCCGCTCACAGCGTCGTCTGCAACGCCTATCACGGCCTGGACGAGCACGGCACGACCCGCGCCCTGTCGCTGGAGAACGTCGTCGTCCAGCTGAACCACCTGCGCACCCACCCGTCGGTGGCCTCGGCCATCGCCCAAGGCAAGCTGACCCTGCACGGCTGGTTCTTCGAGATCGAGACCGGTCAGATCCAGGCCTATAACGGCGACACCGGCCAGTTCGAGCAAGTCTACGAAGGCGCTCCCCTGCCCGTCGCCCAACGGCCCTCGCGCCGCATGGTCGCCGCCGACCACCTGGGCATCGCCGCCGAATGACCCAGGCCAGTTCCCCAGCCGTCGGGAAGCTCAGCTTCTCGACGATCCTGTCGCGTGACTTCATCGCTTCGATCGTCGTCTTCCTGGTGGCGATGCCCCTCTGCATGGGCATCGCAGTCGCCTCCGGCGTCCCCGCCGAGCGCGGCCTCGTCACCGGCATCATCGGCGGCGTGATCGTCGGCGCCCTGGCCGGCTCGCCCCTGCAGGTCAGCGGCCCCGCCGCCGGTCTGGCCGTCATCGTCTTCGAGATCGTCGCCAAGCACGGCCTGTCCATGCTGGGTCCGATCCTGATGGTCGCCGGCCTGATCCAGCTGCTCGCCGGCGCCGCCAAGCTCGGCAACTGGTTCCGCGCCATCTCGCCGGCCGTCGTGCACGGCATGCTGGCCGGCATCGGCGTGCTGATCGTCGCGGGCCAGTTCCACGTCCTGTTCGGCGACTCGCCCAAGGCCCACGGCCTGCAGAACCTGGCCGCCATCCCCGGCGCCCTGGCCGGCGTGCAGTTCGCGACCCTGACCCAGGTCGAGGCCGCCCTGGCCGTCGGCGTGGTCACGATCGGCTCGATCCTGCTGTGGGAGAAGTTCCGTCCCAAGGCGCTGAAGCTGGTCCCCGGCGCCCTGCTCGGCGTCGTCGCCGGCACCGTGCTGGCCACGGTGCTGGGCCTGGACGTCCAGAAGATCGTCGTGCCGGAATCGATCGCCGCGGCCATCGCCATCCCCGGCGTCGCCGACTTCGCTCGCATGTCCGATCCGATGCTGCTGGTGACCGCCATCGCGGTGGCCTTCATCGCCTCGGCCGAGACCCTGCTGTCGGCCGCCGCCGTGGATCGCATGCACGACGGCGAGCGCACCAAGTACAACAAGGAGCTGGGCGCCCAGGGCATCGGCAACATGCTGTGCGGCCTGGTCGGCGCCCTGCCGATGACCGGCGTGATCGTGCGCAGCTCGGCCAACGTCCAGGCCGGCGCCATGACCCGTATGTCGGCGATCCTGCACGGCGTCTGGATCCTGGCCTTCGTCGCCCTGCTGCCCTGGCTGCTGCGGATGGTGCCCAGCGCCGCCCTCGCCGGCGTGCTGGTCGTCACGGGCTGGAAGCTGGTCAGCCTGCAGCATGTCCGCCACCTGTTCGCCCGCTACGGCCTGCTGCCGGCGATGATCTGGGCGGCGACCTTCGTGATGGTCGTGGCCACGGACCTGCTGACCGGCGTGCTGGTCGGCATGGGCCTGACGCTGCTGGAGCTGATCCCCAACCTGACCAAGATGCGCCTCAAGGTGTTCCAGCGCGAGCTGGGCCCCGACGAGAGCGAGATCCGCCTGGAAGGCGCGGCCACGTTCATCCAGCTGCCGAAGATCGCCAAGGTCCTGGACGGCGCGCCGAACAACGGCCGCCTGAAGCTGGACACCCGCGGTCTGACCAGCCTGGACCACACGGTCGCCGAAGCGCTCAGCGACTGGCTGAAAGGCAAGGCCCGGGCCGGCGTCAAGGTCGAGCTGCCGCCGTCCTGCGCCTTCGGAGATCGCTTGAGAGCCGCGGGCGCGCACTGAGACCCACCCGCGCGTCTGCCAACTGGCCCAGGGGTGCGATCCACCCCTGGGTCCCTTCCATAGAAACGATCAAGAGAGAGGAGACCGCCATGAACAAGGCCCAGGAACGCGCCGCCGAGATCGCCGCCCAGGTGCTGTGCGCCTATCTCAGCCGCAACGCCGTCTCGCCGGACGACCTGCCGGCGCTCAGCGCTCGCACCTACGCCGCACTGGAAGCGGTGTTCTCCGGCCCCTCGGCCGCGACCTTGCCGGTCGAGCCGCCGACGCCCGACCAGATCGCCGCCAGCATCACGCACGACGCCATCGTCAGCTTCGAGAACGGCCGCCGCTATCGCTCGCTGCGCCGGCACCTGAGCCAGCTGGGCCTGAGCGAAGAGCAGTACCGCGCCAAGTGGGGTCTGCCCGCCGACTATCCGTTGGTGGCCCAAAGCTTCTCGGACCTGCGCTCCAACGCCGCCCGCGCCCAGCGCTTCGGCGGCGTGGCCGTGGCGGCGGAGTAGTCCCGCCTCAGTCGTGCCCGGTCTTGGCGCCGGGCTTCTGGAAGAACGGCGGCACACCCTTGCGGAAGCCGTCGAACTTCCCTTGAGCCTCGGCCAGCCGCTGCTTCATCTCGGCGACCACCTCGGGATGGCGCTCGGCGACGCTGTAGCTCTCCGACGGATCGGCCTCGATGTCGTAGAGCTCGTCGTAGCCGCGCTTGGAGAAGTCCTGGATCCCGCCGCGCCAGTGGGCCTTGGCCACGTACTTCCAGCGCTGGGTGCGGATGCCGACGATGTCCTCGTTGTTGAACAGCAGGATGGCGTCGTGCGGCGAGGCCGCGCCCTTCAGCAGGACGTCGCTGACGTCCTTGCCGTCTAGCTCCACGCCCGCCGGCGGCGCATAGCCGGCCATGGCGCAGAAGGTCGGCAGGAAGTCGATCGCCGACAGGATGGCGCTGGTCTTCTTGCCGGCCGGCACGTGGCCCGGACGCCAGGCCAGGAACGGCACATGATAGCCGCCGTCATAGGCCGCCCCGCCCTTCCGATCCCGCAGGATGCCGCTGGAGCCTTCGAACCATGGGCCGTTGTCCGAGGTGAAGAGGACGAGCGTATCCTCGGCCAGGTTCAGCGCGCGCAGCTTGGACAGCACGCGGCCGACGATGTCGTCGATCTCGCGCACGAAGTCGCCGTACGGTCCTTGGATGGTGACACCGTCATAGGTCTTGGACGGCACGGCCGGCAGGTGCGGCGCGCTCAATGCCAGCTCCAGGAAGAACGGCCGGTCCCTGTTGTCCTCGATGAACCGCTCGGCGCGAGCGGCGAACAGCTGCTGCAGGTCGTGCAGGTCGACGTCCTTGCCGGGCTTGTCGCCATCCGGCCCCTGGATGTCGAACACCTGCAGCGGCGCCATGTCGTGGCTGTAGGGGATGCCATAGAACTGGTCGAAGCCGTGCCTGGTCGGCGGCCACCAGGGCGCGGTGTGGCCCAGGTGCCATTTGCCGATCAGGGCGGTGGCGTAGTCGGCCTTCAGCGCGTGGCCGATGGTCTTCTCTCCGAGGGGCAGGCCGCGCTCGTCGCCGATCAGGATCACTTCCCAGGCCAGGCCCGTGCGGATCGGATAGCGCCCGGTCAGCAGTCCCGCCCGCGACGGCGTGCACATGTTGGCCGCCGCGTAGTAGCTCTGGCCCGTCAGCCCCTCCTGCGCCATCCGGTTCAGGGACGGCGTCGGGATCTTGCCGCCGAACGGCTGGACGTCGCCGAACCCTAAGTCGTCGCACAGGATGACCACGAAGTTGGGCTTCCGCGGCGACTTGGCCCCAGCGACCTTGGGCAGGGCCGAGACGGCCGCCGCGACGGCGCCGGCATTGAGAAGGTTGCGTCTGTTCAGGGCCACGGCGGGTCTCCCGGATATGGTCTTGAAAAAGAACGCCGCGACGTCGCGCTCGAGGGGAGCGGATGCGACGTCGCGGCGCGTGTCAGCGCGGGTTTCCGTCAGTAACGGAAGCGCAGTCCCGCGCTGAACAACCGGTCGTTCTTGACGTGCGAGAGCAGACGCTCCTTCACGGTCTGGTAGGTGTAGCCATCAACGCCGTTCAGGTTGATGGCCTCGAAGGTCATCGTCAGGCGCTCGTTGATGTCGTAGCTGGCCGAAGCGTCCAGCTGGCCCACGGCCTTGGAGAAGATCGGCGAGCCGGCGACGGTGCCGGTCAGGAACTTCGAGCGCCAGTTGTAGGCCATGCGCGCCGAGAACCCGTACTTCTCGTAGAAGGCCACCAGGTTGTAGCTGTTCTTCGACAGGCCCTCGAGCGGCAGGGTCTCACCCGTGAACGGATCGGTGTTCGGGGTGGTGCTGTCGATGAAGGTGTAGTTGGCCTGGACGCCCAGACCATCGAACGGCGACGGCAGCTCGGCGAAGGCGTGTTGCAGGCCCAGTTCGAAGCCCTGGACCTCGCCGCTGTTGCCGTTGCGCGGACGGCTGAGACGGAAGTCGTCGTGACCCGGGAATTCCTTGTTCACGATGGTGATGTTGACGATCTCGTTGGCGATGAAGGCCGAGACGTCCTTCTTGAACACCGCGATCGACAGCAGGTCCGACGGGCGGAAGTACCATTCCAGCGAGGCGTCGTACTGGGTGGCCCGGAACGGATCCAGGGTCGGATTGCCCGAGCTGGCCGTCTGGAAGCCGTAGTTGATGCTGGTGGCGGCCTTCAGTTGATCGGCGGCGGCGCGGGCGATGACCTTGGCGGCGGCCAGGCGCAGCACCAGGTCGTCGGTCAGGTTCACCTTGAAGTTCGCGCTGGGCAGGACGTCCGTGTACTTGTTCGGGTTGTCCTGCCAGGTCAGCGCGCCGGTCTTGTCCGGCAGGAACGCGAACGAGTGGGAGTCCGTCTGGACCACCCGCACGCCGATATTGCCCGACCACGGCTTGCTGGCGATGTCGCCCGAAAGGTTGGCCTGGGCGTAGCCGGCCCAGGTCTTCTCCTCGACGTCGTAATAGGTGGTGATGTTCTTGGCGATCGGGACCGACAGGCCCCAGGCGCTCATCAGCTGGTCCAGGCCCGCGCCGTTGACGAAGCTGGACGCATAGCCGGCCCAGCTGCGCGGCAGATTGCCGTCCAGGCCCGACAGGAAGTCATTGCCGGTCGTCAGCGTGCCGGTGAAGGCGCCGTTCATCTGCCTCTGCATCGTCGAGACCGGGGTGTTGGTGAACTTGTTCGACAGCGAGTCGTCGTTCTGCTGAGCCAGAGTGCGCTTGCCGTAGCGGGCGCCGACCTTCACCGACTCCAGGATGCCGGCGTCGAAGTCGTACTTGGCGTCGAAGCGGACGGCGTCCTCGTTGTTGGAGGTGTGACGCGACTGCGGCACCACCGTGTTGACCTTGTAGTTGTTGAGGTCGTTGAGATTGAAGCTGGGCAGGCTGACGGTCGGCAGGTCGGCGCCGCTGCCGAAGTCGTAGCTGATCGTGGTCGGGGCGTTGCCCACCAGGGTCGGATACACCACCAGCGGCACGCGGTTGCGGCCCCGGGCGATGTTAGCCTTGCCGGTCACCTGCAGGCGGTCCGACAGGTCCCACTTCATGTCCAGCTGCGAGGTGTAGTTGGTCTGGTTGGTCGGCTCGACGAAGTTGTTGGTCAGCACATTGCCGTTGTTGACCGTGGCCGAGAGCAGCGTGCCGTTCTCGGCGCGCTTGAAGGCCGTCGTGTTGGCGCGGGCCTTGTCGACGTCCAGGCGCAGCAGGCGGTAGTCGTTCTTGAACTTGAAGCGGTTGTAGCTGTTGGTCCAGGTGAACTGCAGGGTCGAGCTGGGGGCCCATTGCAGGGTGCCGACCGCGCCCAGGCGCTTGCGGTCCTGGGCCTGGCTGACGCTGCGCAGCTGGCGCGGACGCCAGACTTCGTCCGGGGTCAGCGGGCCGCTGGTCGCCGTCTGCGACAGGCCATCGCCGTTGATGTCGCCCAGGCCCACGCGGTCCCAGGCCAGGACGTCGAACTCGTCCGAGCGCAGCTTGCGCTCCTCGTACGAGACGTTCACCAGCGCGCCGACGCGGCCGATCTTGGTGTCCCACTTGTTGGAGACCAGGCCCGACAGGCGCGGATACTTGGCGTCGCGGAAGTCGGCATAGCCGCCCTGGACGCTGCCGGTGATGGTCAGGCCGTCCAGGTCCAGCGGCTTGCGGGTGACCAGGTTGATGGTGCCGCCGAGGCCGCCTTCGATCATCTCGGCGCTGGGCGACTTGAAGACCTGCAATTGGCCGAACAGTTCCGACGGGATGCTCTCGAACGACACGGCGCGGCCGGTGCCGTTGCCGGTCAGGGTGGAGCCGTCCAGCTCGAAGCGGATCTGGGTCAGGCCGCGGATGGCCACGCCCGAGCCTTCGCCGTTCGAGCGGCTGATCTGCACGCCGGTGATGCGTTGCAGGGACTCGGCGATGTTCTGGTCGGGAAGCTTGCCGATGTCCTCGGCCGAGATCGCGTCGACGATCTGGGCGGCGTCGCGCTTGACCGCCACGGCGTTGGCCAGTGACTTGCGGATGCCGCGGACCACGATCTCCTCGACGGAGGTGTCCTGAGAGCCATTTGGGGCGGCGGCGGGCGCGGCGTCTTGAGCCAGGGCCGGACCGGCCGACAGCAGCACCGTGGCCGAGGCCAGCAGCAGCTTGCGGATGTTCGAGCGCCGGGTCGTGCTGGCGTTCTGAATAGTCATGAGTAGTTCTCCCCGATCGTCTTGTTCTGTTCACCGCCTCCTCAGGCGGGCTTACGCTTGGGCACAGTCAGTCGCGCGACGAACTCGCCTATTGGCGATCGCCCGAGCGGACTGATTTCTGGAAGGGATTGGAGCGCGAGCGCCGACCGGTCAGCCGGTCGCCGTCTATGCCGTCATGGCCTCCGCCGCGTCTTCTCCCCGCACGTCTTTGGTCTGTTGCAGGTCAGAAAACATGACATCGATGTCAGGTCAATCAAAAATGCTGACATCGTTGTCAGCCACCAAGACAGGCCATCTCGCGACGACTGCCTCGAAGCGAGAAAGGCCTTACGGCTTAGGCGTTTGCGCGCGGCGCGACGCTGTCACGCTCGATCAGGCCATGGGCCAGGCAGTGGTCGTTCACGGCCCCCTCGCCGTCCGGAGGCGACAGCAGCAGGTCGACGGCCAGGGCCCCCATCTCGGCGACCGGCTGGCGAATCGTGGTCAGGCCCGGCGAATAGATCTGGGCGGCCGGGGCGTCGTCGAAGCCCACCACCGACAGCTCGCCCGGCACGGCGATACCCAGCTTGGCCGCCGCGACGATGGCGCCGAAGGCCATGGCGTCGTTGGCTGCGAAGATGGCGGTCGGCCGCTCATCCCGGTCCAGCAGGGTCCGGGCGGCGTCCTGGCCGGAGGGGAACTGGAAGCCGCCATCGACGATCCACTCGGCGCGCGGCGCCAGCCCCCGCTCGGCCAAGGCGGCCTGGAAGCCCTCGAAGCGCAGGCGCGCCGAGCTGTGGGTCGCCTGCCCCCGGATGAAGCCGATGTCGGTGTGGCCGCGATCCAGCAGATAGGTCGTCATCTCGTAGGCGGCGGCCCGTTCGTCGATATGGACGAACGGCGAGCGGTCCGGATCGTGGTCCGGCGAGATGCGCACATAGGGGACATCGAGGTCCTCCAGCACCTTCAGCACCTCGCCATTGTCGCTGAGCGGCGGGGTCAGCAACACGCCGTCCAGGCGCAGGGCCGTGACGCTGGCGACCAGCTCGGTCTTCCAGCTGGCCGACTTGATGTCGATGGGCTCTACCACCAGGTGGCAGCCGCGCAGCCGCGAGCGCTGTAAGGCCCCCAGCTGGACATCGCCAGCATAGTGCGACCCCGGATTGTCGAGAACGAGGCCCAGCAGGTACGAGCGCGAGCCCGACAGGCTGCGGGCGGCGGCGTTGGGGCGATAGTTCAGGGCCTTGATCGCGGCCAGGACCTTCTCGCGGACCTCCTCGCGCACCCAGCGCTCGCCATTGTGGACGCGCGACACCGTCTTGGGCGAGACGCCGGCATATTCCGCCACGTCCTTGATGCTGGGTCCCTTGGTCCGTTCGCTCACGCGCCTACTCTCAACCCTGAGGCTCCACGAGCCCGATTCCGCAGCCGACCCTAGCGATCCTCGCCGCGCCCGCAATGTCTGGAGGCGCTATCGCTCCGGATATTGACATCGATGTCAGCATTTCGAATATCCCAGCATGCAAACCGCCTCGCCGATCAACAGCCATCCAGGCATGCGCCTCGTGCGCGGCGGAGCGTGCGCCATGGGCGCCGAAGGCTTCTACGCCGATGAAGGTCCCGTTCGTCGCATCACGGTCGGCGACTTCTGGATGGACGAGACGCCGGTCACCAACCGCCAGTTCGCCGCCTTCGTCGCCGCCACCGGCCACGTCACCCAAGCCGAGATCGCGCCCGATCCGCGCGATTATCCGGGGATGCACCCCGACGACGCCCAGCCGGGCTCGATCGTCTTCACGCCGCCGCCCGCGCCTGTCGACACCGCCGGGCCGCCGGTCTGGTGGACGTTCCTGCACGGCGCGGACTGGCGTCGTCCGTGGGGTCCCGACAGCGACCTTGTCGGCCTGGAAGATCATCCCGTCGTCCACGTCGGCGTCGAGGACGCCCAGGCCTACGCCGCCTGGGCTGGCAAAGCTCTGCCGACCGAGGCCGAATGGGAATACGCCGCGCGCGGCGGCCTGGACGGCGCGACCTATGCCTGGGGCGAGGAGCTCGAACCCGACGGCCGCCCGATGGCCAAGATCTGGGCCGGCGACTTCCCATACCGCAACCTCGCGCCGCCAGGCCTGGAGCGCACCGCGCCGGTGGGGTCCTATCCCGCCAACGGCCACGGCCTGTTCGACATGATCGGCAATGTCTGGGAGTGGACGGCCGACTGGTACGCCGCCACGCCGCCGGCCGCCGGCTGCTGCGGGGCGCCGGCCAAGGTCGCGCCCGAGGACAGTCGCGACGCCGCCTCCCCCACGCCCTGGATGCCACGCCGGGTGATCAAGGGCGGCTCGCACCTGTGCGCGCCCAGCTATTGCCAGCGCTACCGGCCCGCCGCCCGCTTCGCTCAAGCAATCGACACCACCACCTCGCATCTGGGCTTCCGCTGCATCGTGCGCCTCTGACGATGGGCGAGCCGTCGGCACAGCCCTTGTCGACGCGCCGCCTGGCAATGTTCAGCGCCCTGCCCGCTCCGCTGTCAGCGGCCGGCATGACCCTGACGATCTACGTCCCCGCCCTCTACGCCCAGGTGCTGGGGCTGAGCCTCACGACACTCGGCGGCCTGCTGCTGCTCAGCCGCCTGTGGGACGCCGTGGCCGAGGTGGCGATCGGGGCGCTGTTCGACCGCTGGGGCCGCTGCAAGCCGTGGATCGCCGCCGGCGTGGTGGTGTTCGCCGCCTCCAGCCTGTTCGTCTTCCTGCCGTCGGGTTCCAATGTCGTCGCCCTGGCCGTGGCGCTGTGCGGGCTGCACACCGGCTGGGCGATGATCAACACCCCGCACGGAGCCTGGAGCGCGATCCTCGGCCGCGACCCGCACCAGCGCACGCGGATCCAGAGCGCCATCCAGGTGATGATCGTCATCGGCCTGCTGGCGGTCCTGGCGCCGTCGGTGGCGCTGGACCAGCAGGCCGGCGGCTCCGCGCGGGCGCGGCTGACCCTGATCGGTGGCCTGGTGATCGGCGGCGTCGTGCTGGCCGCTGCGCCGCTGCTTCTGACCTTCTCCGAGCCCGAGCGCGCGGGCGGACGCCGCGACGGCCTGCCGGGCCAGGCGCTGCTAGCCAGCCTGCGCGACGGCGCCCTGCGGCCGGTGCTGCTGGCGTTGTTCCTGATGAGCCTGGCCCAGACGATCCGGGGCTCGCTGTTCTATTTCTTCGTCGCGCGGTTCATGGGCCTGCCGCAGTGGACGGGCCTGCTGTTCCTGATCCAGCTGTGCTTCGCTCTGCTGGCCCCGATGCTCTGGCGGAAGGTCGCCCATCGTCTGGGCAAGCGGCGCGCGGTCGTCGTCGCCGAGCTAACCCAGGCGGCGATCAATCTGTCCCTGCTGCTGGTTGGCCCCGGCGCCCTGGCGTTGCTACTGGCCCTGACCATCCTGCAGGGCCTGGCCCAGTCCAGCGGCAATGTCCTGCTGCGCGCCTTGGTCGGCGATCTGGCCCGCGATCACCAGCAGGCGGCCGGCGTGGATCGCCTGGGCGCCTTCTTCGCCGCCTTCAGCGTCTCGGCCAAGGTCGCCACGGCCCTGGCCATGGGCGCGACCTTGCCTTTGCTGGCCTTCGCCGGCTTCGATCCCAAGACGCCCGGAACACAAGGCTACGAAGCCCTGCGGCTCACCTTCGCCCTGGGTCCGGCCCTGTTCCACATCCTGGCCGCGGCCGCCGCGTGGCGGTCGCGCGCCTAGAACGGGATCGCGATCTTCAGCGACAGGGTCTGGTTGTCGGTCCGGTCGCCGAACTGGCCGGTCCAGGCCAGGCGGCCGCTGGCCCCGCGACCGACGACCGAGACGCCCAGCTCAGTGTCCAGCGTGGTCTTGTCGAGACCCGGATTGACCGTGAAGCCGCCCGCGGCCGCCGCCGGTGCGCCCCGGAACACCGCCGCGAACAGCGCCGCCTTGGCGTCCGACGAAACCGTCGCGCCCACCCGGCTATAGGGCCGGATGGCGGTGTCACCCGCCTTGAATTCGGCGCCCGCCTCGACCTTCACGCTGGCCCGGGCGTAGGTGTCCTTCTGTTTCGGCGCGACCAGGTCCAGCGCCCCGGCCCCGGTTTCCGTGAAGCCCTTGGTCTCGACCTTCACCGCGCTGGCCTCGGCCATCGGCTTGACGTAGGCGCGGTCCGAACCCCAGCGGTACGAGACGCGGGCCGTGGCCGCCATGAAGTCCATCTTCTGCGTCGCCTTCGCCAGGCGCGAGGGCGAGGCCGGCAGGTAGACCAGGCGACGGGTGTCCATGTCAGACTTGCCGCCCTGGATCGCCACGCCGGCGCCGAAGCCGTGGTTCGGGTCGCGCTTGACGACCAGGCCGGCCTGATAGCGCGAGCCGTCGGCGTTGGTGAAGTTATTGACGCCGCCGCCGACGTCCTCGGCCGACAGCGCGCCGCCGACCCGCCAGGCGTTGTCGCCGACCGCCGCCTCGAAGCCGCCCGACAGGCCGGTAGTGTGCTCGTTATAGGCCAGGGCCGCCGAGGTCCCCGACAGCTTCAGCCAGCGCGCCGCCGGCTTGACCCACACGCAGCCGCGCTCTGAGAAGGCGACGCCCTCGCTGGTCTTCGGGCAGCTGAACATCGAGTCCGCGAACTGCTGGCTGGCGAAGATCTGGCCTGCCTGCTGCGCGGCATAGGCCTGCGGCGAATAGCTGTCGTAAAATCTGGCCAGGGCCGGGACCGTCGGCACGTAGAAGAGCTCGGCGGTCACCGGCGCGAAGGTCGGCGAGCTGCCGGCCGTCTGGATGGCGTTGATGTGGTCGCCCAGCGCTGTCTGGTTGCGGTTCAGGCCGGTCGGCGAGAAGTCGATGTCGTATTTGAGGTTCAGGTCCTGGCTGGTCGCCGCCAGGGAGAAGCCGGCCACGGCCGAGATCGGCTTGTTCAGCGTCACGCCCGACTGGGTCAGCGTGCCCGAACCGTCCAGGATGGTCACGGTGTGGCTGCCCGGCAGGGCGTAGCCCGGGTTCAGGATGTTGAGCGTGAAGGCGCCCTTGATGTCGATCGAGCCGGTCAGCTTCAGCTGGTCGATCTCGCCTGACTTGCCGGTGCGCAGCAGGTCGAGGTCGGTCAGCATGCTGCCGGTCGCCGACTGGACGAAGTTGCCCTGCACCGCCGTCGTCTGCACCGTACCCGCGTCGCCGGGGCTGAGCAGGCCATGGTTGATCAGGTCGCCGCCGTTCAGCTTCACATAGTCCAGCGAGACGAAGAACGACTTGCTGTTGTTGGTGACGCTGTTGACGCCCAGGCCCAGGTCGACATTGCCGACCAGACCCTTGTTGCTGATCACCGCGTCGTTGCCGCCGGTGCTGGTGACGGCGAGCTTGGAGTCCGACCAGGTCACGCCGTTCAGGGTCAGGGTGTTGTTCTTGCCCCCGTCCATCAGCACGCCCATGCCGTAGACCGAGCCGCCCTTCACATCGCCGTTCAGGGTGACGGTGATGTCGTCATTGCCGTCCTTGGACGTGCTCTGGAAGACCGCGCCGATGCCGTTCTTGCCGCCGACGATGACGTTGCCGTTCTGGATGACGGTGACCTTGCCGCCCTCGCCGACGCCTTCCATCGAGCCGATGAAGCCCAGCAGCAGCTTGCCGCCGAACAGGCCGCCGCCGCCGCCGACAGACTGGGCGAAGATGCCCATCGCGCCCGTGCCGGTGACCGTGATGTTGCCGGTGTTGGTCACCGTCACGTCGCCGCCGCTCCCGCCATTGGCGTGAATGGGGTTCAGCTGCAGATCCAGGATGTTGCTGTAGTTCTGGCCGCCAAAGGCCGTGGTATTGCCCCACGAGGCCAGGCCCAACGAGTAGTCGCCGGCCAGGCCGCCGCCGCCGCCTACGCTCTGGGCGAAGATGCCGGTCGCACCCGCGCCGTGGGTGACGATGTCGCCCGTATTGGTGACGATCACCTCGCCGCCGTCGCCGGCCGAGCCGCCCAGGCCTGAGAACACCACCTGGCCGACGGCCGACATGATGCCTTCGCCGCCCTGGCCGCCGCCGCCGCCCACCGACTGGGCGAAGATGCCGTTGGCGTTGACGCCGAAGGTCTCGATCTTGCCCTCATTGATCACCGTGACCTTGCCGCCGTTACCGGCCGCGCCGCCCATGCCGCCGATGCCGATCCCGAAGGCCGGCTCCTTCAGCGACTTGGCGAACTCGGCCGTGGCGGTCAGGTTGCCGACCGTGGTCATGGTCGCTGCGTAGGCGTCGCGTTCCTTGTCCTCGCTCTCGGCGTCGGTCGCGCCGCCGACCCCGCCGCCGCCGCCGATCGACTGGGCGTAGACGCCGCGGGCCATGTCGCCCTCGGTGACGATCCGGCCCGTGTTCTTGACATAGACCTCGCCGCCATCGCCGGCCGCCGCGCCCTGGCCGCCGACGCTGACCTCGCCGGCCAGGCCCGAGCCGCCCAAGCCGCCGCCGCCGCCCACCGACTGGGCGAAGATGGCGTGACTGCCCTCGCCCATCGTGTGGATCACGCCATCGTTCAGCACACGGACTAAGCCGCCATCACCGGCCGCGGCTCCGCTGCCGCCGATGGCGATCTGCGCGGCCTTGCCCTCGCCCTTGTTGATCAGGTCGAGGATGTTGGGGATCTCCTCGCCCTCGTCGGACACCGAGCCGCCGGCTCCGCCGCCGCCGCCCACCGACTGGGCCATGACGCCGAACGAACGGGCTCCGATCGTCTGGATCGCGCCGTCGTTGTCGACCGTGACCTCGCCGCCGTCGCCGGCCGCGCCGCCATAGCCGCCCAGCGAGACGGACACCGACGTCGCGCCCTTCGACTTCTTGTTCGAGAAGGCCAGGGCGAAGCCCCGGGCGTCGCCGCCCGCGCCACCGCCGCCGCCCACCGACTGGGCCATGACGCCGTGGCTGCCGTCGGCGTTGGACAGCAGCATGCCAGTGTTCTGCACCGTCACCTTGCCGCCATTGCCCGCGACGCCCCCGAAGCCGCCCATGGCGATCGAATAGACGCCGTTCTTGCCCGCGCCGACCGCGCCGGACACCGAGGTGGCGATGCCGCCGTCGCCGCCGCCGCCGCCCACGCTCTGGGCGAAGATCACATTGCTCTGGGCGCCGTCGGTGCGCATGGAGCCCGAGTTGACGACCTTGACCTCGCCGCCGTGATTGCCCTTGCCGCCCGAGCCGCCCATGGCGATGGAGATGTTCTGGCTGCGGTCGCCGAACGAGACCGATCCGCTGCCGCCGAACGTGTAGTCGGCAAACTCGTCCTTATCGAGGCCGGTGACGCCGCCATGGCCGCCGCCGCCGCCGATCGACTGGGCCTGGATGCCGTGCGACAGCTCGCCGACCGTCCAGATGGCGCCCATGTTGTCGACCTCGACATAACCGCCGGTCGCGCCGTTGCCGCCGAAGCCGCCCATGCTGGCGGTGACGTTGACCGATTGGCTGCCCGACATGGCGATGTTGCCGGCCGAACCGCCAGCGCCGCCGCCGCCGCCCACGCTCTGGGCGAAGACGCCGATCGCGCCGTCGCCCTTGGTGTTGATGGTCTTGGTGGTGGTGACATGGACGTCGCCGGCCATGCCCGCGCCGCCACCGCTGCCGCCCAGGGCCAGGCCGATATTGACCGCCTTGGTCGCCCCGAGATTGGCCGCAATCGTGAAGCCGCCCGTGCCGCCGCCGCCACCCACCGACTGAGCGAAGACGCCGTGCGAGGCGTCGCCCTCGGTCAGGATGTCGCCGATGATGTCGACCTCGACGTCGCCGCTGCCGCCGCCCGAACCGCCCTGCCCGCCCAGGCTGACACCCAGGGTGACGCTCTTGTTCGCGCCGACCGCGCCGGTCAGCCGCCCGGCCCAGCCGCCGTCGCCGCCGCCTCCGCCCACGCTCTGGGCGAAGACACCGTGCGAGCCATCGCCGGTGGTCCAGGTGGTCCCCGAGGCCTCGACCTTGACGTCGTTGGAGACGCCGCCAACGCCGCCACGGCCGCCTATGCTGGCGTTCAGGGCCAGGCTGTTCTGAGCGCCCGCCGACAGGGCGCCGGAGAGCGAGAAGCCGCCCGCGCCGCCGCCGCCGCCCACCGACTGGGCGAAGATGGCGTGAGCGCCGTCACCCGTGGTGGCGATGTTGCTGCCGCTGTCGACGCCGACCGTCAAGCCGTCGCCGCCCTTGCCGCCCGAACCGCCGATGGTGACCGAGGCGGAACCCGCATTGCTGCCCACGCCGACCGCCAGGCCGCCGCTCCAGCCGCCCGCGCCGCCGCCGCCGCCCAGGCTCTGGGCCAGGATGCCCACGGCCCGGTCGCCGCCGGTGAGGATCGTCCCCATGCTGTCGACCGTGACGGCCTTTGCGCCGCCGCCGTCTCCGCCCGAACCGCCCAGCGCCAGACTGGCGCCGCCGGCCGTCTTGCCGCCGCCGACCGCCGCGCTGACCGAGAAGCCGCCCGTACCACCGCCGCCGCCCACCGACTGCGCAAGGATGCCGTAGGAGTCCTCGCCCTTGGTGGTGATGCCGCCGGTGTTCTTGAGGTCGACCACACCGCCTTCGCCGCCGCCGCCGGCCGAGCCGCCGACAGAGACCGAGATCGCGCCCGCGACGATTCCGCCCGCTCCGGCGATCGCGCCGCTCCAGCCGCCATGGCCGCCGCCGCCGCCCACGCTCTGGGCGTGCAGGCCGCTGGAGCGGTCACCGGTGGTGCTGATGTTGGCGGCGTTGGTCACGGTGACCTTGTCGCCGTCGCCCGCCCCGGCCCCCGCGCCGCCCACGGCGACCGCGCCCGACACGGCGACCTTGCCGCCGGCCAGGGCCGCGGCGACCGCGAAGCCGCCATTGCCGCCGCTGCCGCCGACGCTCTGGGCGAAGACGCCCTGCGAGTCCGCGCCGACGGTCTCCAGATAACCCTTGGTGTCGATGGTCACGGCCTTGCCGTCGCCGCCGTCGCCGCCCGAACCGCCGACCGCAATGCTGAGCGCGCCGAAGGCCCCGACCGCCGCGCCGGCGCCATAGCCGCCGTTGCCGCCGCCGCCGCCCACCGACTGCGCGAAGATCGCCGCCGCGCGCTCACCGGTGGTGCGGATATCGCTGCCGGTGTCGGCCTTGACCGTGACGATGTCGCCGTCGCCGCCCTTGCCGCCCGTGCCGCCGACCGAGATGTTCAGGAAGGCCCCGACGCTGGCCGCGCCGCCGCCGTTGCCGCCGCCGCCGCCCACGCTCTGGGCGAAGACGCCGATCGAGCGGTCGCCGGTGGTGCGGATCTGGCCGCTGTTGCCGATGTCGACCACGCCGCCCTTGCCGCCGTCCCCGCCCGAGCCGCCGATCGAGATCATGCCGCCCGTGCCGCCGCCATCGCCGCCGCCGCCGCCCACGCTCTGGGCGTAGATGGCCGAGGCGTCCGCGCCGCTGGTGCTCAGGGAACCGGCGTTGCCGACCGTGACCTTCTTGGAGTCGCCGCCGCCACCGCCGATGCCGCCGACGGCCGCCAGGCCCGCAGCCCCGCCGCCGTCACCGCCGCCGCCGCCCACGCTCTCGGCGAAGATGGCCTGAGAGCCCTCGCCATGCGTGACGATCGCGCCTTCGTTCTTGACCGTGACCTCGCCACCGTTGGACGTGCCGCTGCCATTGCCGCCGATCGACACCAGGCTGGAGGCCGAACCGCCCGAACCGCCGCTGCCGCCGATCGACTGGGCCAGGATGCCGCGCGAGTACTTGTTCCAGGTCTCGATGGACCCGGTCTTGCCGTTGGTGACCGAGACCGAGCCGCCGGCGCCGCCATGCGAACCGCCGCCGCCCAGCGAGAAGATGCTGATGCCGCTGTCGCCACCGTCGCCGCCGCCGCCGCCCACGCTCTGGGCGAAGATCGCGTCGCTATTGACCCCGCGGGTGACGATCAAACCGTTGTTGGTCACCACGACCTGGCCGCCGTCGCCGGCGCTGCCGCCGTTCGAGGCGTAGCCGGCCGCGAAATAGGAGTCGCCGCCATTGCCGCCGAACCCGCCCAGGCTGGCGGCGCGGATGCCCTTGGAGAAGTCGCCGTTCACGGCGATCGAGGCGCCAGTCTCGGTATAGACCGACACCATACCGCCGATGGCGCTGTTGCCGCCGCCGCTGCTGCCGCAGATGGCCACGTCGCAGCTGCCGGCGCTGCCGCCCGGACCGCCGACGCTGGAGGCGAAGATGCCGTCCGAGCGGACGCCGCCGGTCGTGATGCTGCTGGCCCCGTAGCGGACGCTGACCGCGCCGCCGGGACCGCCCTGGCCGCCGTCGCCGGCCGAGCCGACGCCCACGGCGAAGTCGCCGCCGTTTCCGCCGCCGCCGCCCGCGCTGATCGCCACGATGCCGTGCGCGTCGGCGCCGCTGGTCACGATGTCGATCAGGGCGTCGAGCGTCACGGTCCCGCCGCGGCCGCCCCAGCCGCCGTCACCGCCGCTGCCGCCGACGCCGGCGTCACCGCCGCTACCGCCATAACCGGCGCGCGTACTGATCAGGATGCCCGGCTGGCCGGTGGCCACGATCGCGTGGTTCGGATCATTGATGCTGCGCGTGAGATCGGCGGAGCTGTCGCCGTTGTCGCCATCCGACCAGGCGCCGCCGCCACTGCCGCCGCTGGCCTGGTTCTTGACCGTCACGACGGGCGCGGCTGGTTTCGGCGCCGAGGCCATCACCAAGTCCTGGACCGCGAAATTGGTCGATGCAGGATTGTTCGACAGGCTGGCGGAGACCGGCGTCGCGACCAAGGCTGCCGCGCTGGACCCGGCCGCCAGGGCCTTGCCGATCGCGCCCAGCATCTTGCGGGCGCTGGCGTCCAGCTGTTCGGCGCGCTGCTGCGCCAGACGGTCGGACTGCCGCGACAACGGAACGACCGTCTGCTCCGGCAAGGGCGAATTCAAGGCTTCGGACAGTTCGCCCAGCGCGCCGTACAGGGTCAGCAGCGTCTCGTTGGAGACCCGGCCCCGACCGAGCTGGGCGATGATCGCCGCCCGCGTCTCGTCCAGCGCCGGCAAGGCGGGCAGGAACCGCTCCCGCAGGGCCAAGGCGGTGGCGACATCGGCGCTCTCGGCGCGGATTCGGCTGTTCAGCTGGGCCAGGGCCGAGGTCAGGCTCGCCAGACGATCGACACGCGTCATGGCTTGGCTCGATGAATTCCGCACAGCCACTCTCCCCCGAGAAGCCGACCTATGAGATGCCATCCCCATTTTGAGCGAACGGCGTCATGCGATAAAGCAGCGACAACCGTGACGGGAACATTAAGACCGCCACGCGACGCACGTCGTGGAGCGGGCAAGGCGCAGGTCGGACGCCATTGCGGGGGCGGCCTAGACGATCGTCCGGACGATTCCCAGGATGATCGCGGAACGGACGAAAATTGACTCTATTTGGGCTGGTCGCCGCGCGCGATCCGCGCCGCGATCTCGTCCAGGACCGGGCCAAGATCGGCGACGCTCTCGACCACATAGTGCGCGCCGGCGTCACGGAGGGCCTGGGCCGAGATTTCAATCCGGGCGGCGCGCTCGGCATCCGGCAGCGCGGCCAGTTCGTCCTGCGACAGGCCCACGCCATTTCCCGAGGCCGACAGCCCCACCGTCCAGGCACCAACCTCCAGCCCCTCGCCAATGCCGACGACGGCGTCATCGACCTTGACGCAGGCCCGGGCCGGCCAGGCGCCCAGCTCGACCAGGGCCTTCCACATCATCAGCGGCGACGGCCGGCCCGCCGCCGTCTCGCCAGCGCAGACCACGGCATCGGGCGCGTAGCCCTGCTCCGCCGCCAGCGGCAGGATATCGGCCATCATCGGGCGGGTGTAGCCGGTGGTGGAGCCGATCTTCACGCCCCGCGCCCGCAGGTCGGCGACGAGGTCGGCCGCGCCCGGGATCAGCTGGGCGCAGTCGCGGGCGGCGGCGCGCATCTTGGGCTCGACGGCGTCGTGCAGGCGGTCGACGTCGGCCTCGGTCGAGGCCGCGCCGTGGCGCTCCGTCCAGAGGCCGGCGATGCGCGGCATGGCCAACAGGGCCCGCACGTGATCGCGCTTGGCCTTGCCCATGTCGGCCCGGGCCTCGGCCTCGGTGATCTCGATCCCGGCTTCGGCGAACACCTCGCGCAGGGCCATGACCGGCGCGCGGCAGCCGAAGTCGATCATGGTGCCGGCCCAGTCGAAGACGACGGCCTGAATGGGGCTCATGGTGTAGTTCCTTGATAAAGCCCGGCGATCACGTCCTCGGCCAGACCGAAGGCGGTCGAGGCGCCGGTGCCGCTGGTCACCGTCACCAGACGCACGCGCGGCAAGGGCGCTTCGATCAGGCTGTGGCCGGCGGCCGAGGCGTAGGTGCCGGTCCAACGCTCCAGCACCGGCGGCGGGGTCTGGCCGAACACCTGGGCGAACTCGTCCAGGATCAGGGAGTCGACGTCCTCTCGGGAGAACGGGTCCGGCGTGGCGGCATAGTGGTGGCTGTCGCCGACCACCAGCGAACCGTCAGCGCTCTGGACCACGATCAGGTGGACGCCGTGTTCCAGGTGCGCGGCCTGTTCGGCCTCCAGCCGCGCGCGGACGGCGGCCGTTTCCGGCAAGGCGGCATAGCCCAGGTAGCGGACGAGACCGAGGTCGGACATCACCGGCCCAGGCAGCCGCCAGCCCGGCGCGGCCAGGCGCAACATCTGCAGCTTGCAGCGCGTCACCTCGGCTTGCGCGAAGGCGTCAGGGAACAGGGTGATGAGGTCGTCGCCGGGGCAGACCACGATGACCTCGGCCTGGATCGCGCCGGCCGAGGTCTCCAGCCGCCCGGTCTCGACGCCGCGCACGGCGACGCCCCGCAGGAAGGTCACACCGTGGACAGCCTCCAGCCAGGCGGCCAGGCGCGGGATGGCGGTGCGGGATTCCACCCGCAGGTCGACCGAGCTGGTCAGGGCGCCCAGCACGTCGCCGCGCTGCGGCAGCCGGTCGTCGAGATCGCCGGCGTCGCGCCAGGCGCAGCCCTCGGCCATCTCGGTCTGGAGGAAGGCCTTCAGCACCGCCTGGGCCTCGGGACGGCGGGCGACCATGGTCAGGCCGCGCTGGACGATCTCGATCCCGGCTGGGCCGGCGATTTCACCCCAGACCTGGGCCGAACGCCGGGCCCGCCGCCAGACCTCGCCGCGTGTCTGACCAGTGACGGTCACGAAACCGAAATTGCGGACCGAGGCGCCGTTGGCCTGGGCGTCGCGGTCGATGACCGCCACGCGCTTGCCCAGCCTTGCCGCGGCCAGGGCGTGGGCCAAGCCGACAATGCCGGCGCCGACGACGGCGAGATCGAAGGAGCGCTCCGACATCAGGGCTCGACGGTCTGGGCCGGGAACACCGCCCGCGCGGACGCCTCCCGGCGGCGCAGGAAGTAGACGCCGGCGAAGATCGTGCAGACCGCGCCGACGGCGCTGGTCGCGTAGACGCTGTCGATGAAGAAGCCCAGCCAGTCGAGATCGACCATGGCGAAGTTGCGCCAGACCAGCAGCGCCACGCTGCCCAGATAGCCCGAGGCGTCGGCCACGTAGATCAGGAACCCAGCCGTGCCGACCCGGCCGCTGAAGGCGATCATGCGGTCGAACAGCATGGCGTTGAACGGGGTATAGGCCATGTAGAGCCCCGCGCCGGTCAGGATCATCCAGGTCAGCGGCGTCAGCATATGGGCCTGGAACGCCAGGGTCGAGCCGCCCAGGATCAGGAAGCCGGCCAGGATCACCCCGTGCATGACCAGCAGGGCCCGCAGGTTGTCACGCACCAGCATCACCGCGCCCATCACGGCCAGGGACACCACCGCCACCGGCAGCTCGCTGGCGGTGAAGACGCCCGAGGCCTCGCCAAAGCCCATGGCCGTCCAGATCTCGGCGGCGAAGTTGTCGCGGAAGTCGCGCAGGGCCGTCAGCAGGATGTAGGCCACGACCAACAGCACGATGCCCGGCGCGTAGACGGCCAGGAAGGCCCGGCGCTGGGCCAGGTCCATCGGCTGGCGGCGCACGCGGGCGGCCTCGTCGGCGGCGTTGGGCGGCGGCATCTGCACCAGCGCCCAGACCGACACGGCCAGCAGCGGCAGGAAGATCGCCCCCGTGGCGGCCGGCATCCAGAACGGCGACACGTGCAGGTCGACCATCAGCCACTTGCCGACCGATTTGACCACGCCCGACGACAGGATGAAGCTGGCGCAGAGGATAGCGCCCAGCACTTCCGAGGTGCGGCGGCCCTCCATGAAGCCGAACACCAGCCCCCAGATCATGCCCAGCGGCAGGCCGTTCAGGAACAGGGCCGCGACGTTCCACGGCGCAGGCACGACCGCGAAGGCGAGCAGCGCCACCCACGAGACACCGATCAGCCCCAGGATGGCGACGCCGCGATGGCGGGGCGCGATCTCCGAGATCACCTTGACCCCGATCATCTTGGACAGGGCGTAGCCGGCGACCTGGGCCAGGACGAGGGCGATCTTGTAGTCGAGCGCGAAGTGCCAGCCCTCGACCGCGCCGAAGGTCGCCGCCGCGAACGGCTTGCGGAACGCGTACATCGAGAAATAGGCGCAGAAGCCGGCCAGCCCTGCGAACAGGGTGAAGACCAGCGGGTTGGCCCGCTCCAGCCAGCGCTGAGGACCAGTTGTCATGGGAACGCCCCCTAATGGAGCATTCTGGTCTATACCACGTAGATGTCAGGTCGGTGACGGCGGCGACGCCTAGCGCACCCGGATGTCGACGCTGACCGTCAGGGCGTCGTGGCGCCAGTATTCGCGGTCGAATTCGACCACGTGACCCTGGGCGTCATAGCAGACCCGCACCAGGCTGAGGCCCGGCAGACCCGACTTGACCCCAAGGGCCTCGGCTTCGTCGCGGGTCAGGGCGCAGGGCCGCATGTCGACCTTGTTGCGCGCCACGCCGATGCCGTAGCTCGACTTCAGGACGCTGGTCAGCGAGCCGTTGAGATCGTGCTCGATCAGGCCTGGCGCCAGGGCGGCGTCGACGATGATGCTCTCCAGCAGCACGGCCCGGCCATCGATCGAGCGCCGCCGCAGGATCCAGTACATCGGCGCGCCGACCGGACGCGAGAAGATCTGGGCCAGCATGCCGTCGGCGACGATCTCGGTCTTGCTCAGGGTCTCGGTTTCCGGCCGCCGCCCCTGCGCCTCGACATAGGACATGAAGCCTTCCCAGCGGGTCGGGTCATAGACCACCGGCGGCGGCGAGACGTACCAGCCGCTGCGTTCCTTGCGGTAGATGACCCCCTCGGCCTCGAGTTGGAACAGCGCCTCGCGGACCGTGCCGCGCGCGACACCGCCGCCGACCTGCAGCTGGCGCTCGGACGGCAGGCGCTCGCCCGGCTTGAACTCGCCGCCGGCGATGCGCGCGGCGATGTCGTCGCGCACGCCGATATACTGAAGGCTTTCGGGCTGCTGCATCGGGCGACCTGGACAGCGGTCGAATCCCGCCTGGGCGCGAGGATGGGAGGGCGCTCTCCCAGGGTCAAGGAACTGGATCAGACCAATGCCGAGCGCGCCGCCCCGCGACCGTGATGTCACGAAAGTTTCGCCGACACCTTGAGCAATCTGGTCTATACCAAATTCGAACTTCAAGAGACGAGCCGATGACGACCGACCGCCGCTCCTTCCTGCGCGCCGCCGCGACCGCCAGCGCCGCCGTCGGCCTGCTGCCCGCCACTGTCGCCAAGGCCATGGCCATCCCGGCCCGCCACCGCACCGGCACGATCATGGACGTCGAGCACGTCGTGATCTTCATGCAGGAAAACCGCTCGTTCGATCACTATTTCGGGGCGCTGAACGGCGTGCGCGGCCTGGGCGATCCGCGCCCGCAGCGCCTGCCGGGCGGAGCCTCGGTCTGGCGTCAACCGTCCCAGGAGCACCCGGACGGCTTCGTCGCCCCGTTCCATGGCGACGCCTCGGTCACCAACGCCTACACCGTCGATGGCGCAGACCAGGGCCACCAGGCGGCGATCACCATCGTCAACGGCGGCCGCTACGACCAGTGGGGCCACACCGGCGAGCTGCACAAGCGGATGGTCTACTACAAGGCCTCGGACCTGCCGTTCTACCACGCCCTGGCCAGCGCCTTCACGGTCTGTGACGCCTACCACTGCTCGACCCTGACCCAGACCTATCCGAACCGCCTGCACCTGTGGACGGGCTGCAACGGCGGCGGCAAGGTCGGCGGCGATCCGGAGATGAGCAACTACGGCGAGGACGAGACCCCCAGCGCCGACATGGCCGAAGACAAGGTCATGGCCAACGGGCCGCACGACTGGACGACCTATGCCGAGCGCCTGCAGGCGGCCGGGGTCAGCTGGAAAGTCTACCAGGAGTACGACAATTTCGGCGACAACATCCTGTCGGTGTTCAAGAATTTCCGCCCGTGCGCCAAGGACTCCGAGCTCTACACACGCGGCCGCTCGTGGGTGGGCGAAGGCAAGGCCGATCCCGACCGCAAGCGCTCGGACGGTGTGCAGTTGGTCGAGGCCTTCCGCGCCGATGTCGCCGCCGACCGCCTGCCGCAGGTGTCGTGGATCGTCACCGCCGCCGACCTGTCCGAACACCCCTCGGCCGAGCCCTCGAAGGGCGAGCATGTCTGCGCCGAGCTGATCAAGGCGCTGGTCGATCACCCCGAGGTGTTCGCCAAGACCGTCTTCATCGTCAACTACGACGAGGCCGGCGGCTTCTACGACCACATGCAGCCGCCGATGCCCCCGCTGACCGCCGAACAAGGCTGGAGCTCGGTGTCGGTGGCCGGCGAGGCCAAGACCTACGGCCCTGAAGCCGAGGGCGCCAACAAGGGCACGCATGCCCTGGGTCTTGGCATCCGCGTGCCGGCCATCGTCGTCTCGCCGTGGAGCCGGGGCGGCTTCGTCTGCTCGGAAGTGTTCGACCACACCTCGACGCTGAAGTTCCTGGAGAAGCGTTTCGGCGTCCGCGAAGAGAACATCAGTGACTGGCGCCGCGCGGTCTGCGGCGACCTGACCTCGGCCTTCGACTTCGCCACGCCGAACCAGGACTGGACGGCCCTGACCCTGCCGGCCACCGCCGACTACATGCAGCGCGTGGCCCGCTCCAAGGCCGCGCCCAGCCTGAAGATCCCGGCGAGGCAGGCCGCTTCGGTCCAGGATGGCCCGCAGCGCGGCGCGCGCCCCCTGCCCTACGCCCTGTCGGCCGACGCTCGCGTCACGGGCGGCGCGCTGTGGATTGATCTCGTCAATGCCGGCCGCGCGGGCGCGGTGTTCCAGGTGTTCGACAACACCGACCGCGACGCGCCCTGGCGCTTCACCCTGGCGGCCGGCCAGAAGTATGCCGCCGGCCATTGGAACAAGGCCGGCCGCCCGCCGGGCCCATACGACCTCACCGTCCACGGTCCGAACGGCTTCTACCGCCGCTTCGCCGGCGACACCTCCAAGGTCCAGCCGATCGTCACCGTCGCCGCCGACGCCCGCTCGCGGCTGGTCGTCAGCCTGGAAGGTTCGGGCCTCGCGACCCTGCGCATGGCCGAGGACTATCCGCTAGCCGAGGGCGAGGCCCGCCAGAACGTCATGCTCAAGCCCATGGGCGTCGCCCGCTCGGTCTGGGACCTGCGCGGCAGCGACCACTGGTACGACCTCACCCTGACCCTGGCCGACGATCCTTCGTTCACCCAGCGCCTGGCCGGGCACCTGGAAACCGGCCGCGCCAGCCGCACCGACCCCGGCATCGGCCGGATGCGCCTCTAAGCCTTCTAGTTCACGGATATTCGATGACCTCTCGCCCTGCGGCCGAAGCTTTCGTGGCCGAGCTGACCGACCTGTTCAACCGCCTGGGCGACCTGCGCTACGGCGAGGGCGTCAGCCAGATGGAGCACGCGGTGCAGACCGCGCACCACGCCAAGCTGGACGGCGCGCCGCCGGAATTGATCGCCGCCGCCCTGCTGCACGACGTCGGCCACATGATGCAGAAGATCGGCGAGAACGCCGCCGACCTCGGCATCGACGCCCGCCACGAGCACATCAGCGCCGGCTACCTGGCCCGCGCCTTCAGCCCGGCCGTCACCGAGCCCATCCGCCTGCACGTGGCGGCCAAGCGCTATCGGGTGGCGGTCGACCCGGTCTATCACGAGCGCCTCAGCCCCGCCTCGCTCCAGAGCCTGGCCTTGCAAGGCGGCCCGATGAGCCCCGCCGAAATCGAAGCGTTCCTGGCCGATCCGGCGGCGCAGGCGGCTCTGCGGCTGCGCGGCTATGACGAGGCCGGCAAGGCGCCTGACGCCGAGGTCGCCGGCTTCGAAACCTATCGCGACCTGCTCATCGACCTGATCGAGCGCGAAGCCTCAGCCTAGAGCCCGCAGCCTCTGCCAGCAGGCTTCCACGCCCGGCAGCGCGCGCAGGATGGCGTCCTCGTGGCGACGCCACTTGTCGGGCGCCGGCGCGGTGTGGGTGTGGCGCGACAGCGGTAGCTGGCCGGCCACGCGGGTTTGGAGCGCCGCATCGAACGGCACGCCGGCGAAGCCGCATAGCCGACGCGTCACGCCTTCGGGATCGGCGAGGAAGTCGTGATAGGCGACGCTGGTCCAGTCTTCCGGCGGCAGCTGCTGGAGGTCCTCCAGCGCGGTCTGGTTGGCGCTGCGCCACTGCCAGGCGGCGACTGTCTCCAGCGACGCGCCGCGCAGGGCCTGCCAGCCCGGCGGCAGCAGCAGCGACCACGGCCCGTCCCAGCCTGGCAGCGCCTTGTAGGTGACCCAGCCGCCCGCCTGCCAGGCGTCTATGATGCTGCCGAGGTTCTCGCGCGGGTCGCGCCACAGGAAGATGAACCGCGCGTCGGGGAACAGCTTCTTGAGGAACGGGATGCGCAGGGCGTTCTTCGGCGTCTTCTCCAACAGCGGCGCGCCGTCGGCAGGCGCCATGCCCTCCGGGCCTTGCAACCTGTCCAGCGCGACCTGACGGATGGCGGCGCTGATCCCCGCCGTGGCGTCGGCGGCAGTCAGCCGGTTGGAGTCTACGCCCGGCGCGCCGGGGCGCAGCGCGGCGTGGTCCTCGATTAGCCAGTGAGCCTCGCCGCCGAAACTGCTGAAGCCCGGCGTACAGGCCAGGGTCTCGAACAGCAGCGTGCTGCCCGAGCGCGGCGCGGCGATGATGAAGACAGGCTTTTCCAGCGGACGCGTCCGAGCGCGCGGTGCGGGCTCCTCGGCGACCAGATGCTGCAGCACCCGCTTTTCCAACACCAGCAAGGCGCCGGCGCCATTGGTGCGCATGACCAGGCCCTCGGCGAACGGCCGGGCGGCCTCGCGCACGGCAGCGGCCAGGCGCAGGAACTCGGACCTCCCTTGCCCTCCGACGCCATGCAGGGCGCAGAGCTGACGCCAGTCGAGGATGAAGCTGTCCAGCAGCACCGAGAACCGCCGGACGTCGGCGGTGCTCGTCGCGGCCACGAGTTCATCGCGCAGGTCGTCGACCAGCCACTCCACCTCGGCGGCCGGCATCACCGGCGAGCGCTGGTCGTTCTCGGTCAACAGCTGCGGCTTGGCCCCAGGCTCCCAGCCCACCGTCCGCCACTGCTCGCGCGGCGGCGTCGGACCGCAGGCGAACTGCCAGAACGAGGCCGTGCCGGTGGTGTCGGCGACCAGGTGGATACGCGTCTGGTCAGAGCCGTTCTCGACGTGGTGACGACGCCAGTTGTCGAAGATCCAAGCCTCGCCGGCCGCCATGTGCACGGCCTGGCCATCGCAATGGAAGGACACCTCCGGCTGGGTGAAGACCGGGATGTGCAGCCGCACCCGCTTGTGCCAGTGGTAGTTGATGTCGGCGTGCTCGGGCACGGTCGCGCCGGGCGCCAGGCGCATCAGCCGCGAGCGGCTCCAGACCACGCCGAAGCCGGCCAGCACCTGTTGCAGGTAGGGCATGCCGGCCAACCAGCGCGTCGGCAGCATCTGTCCGTGCACGGAATCACTCTCGCCACCGTCGGCGCTGATCAGCCGCGCGGCGCTGTTGCCGGGAACCTGGTCCGGGTGCGCGACCCAGGCTTCGGCGGGCAGCGCGGCGACCTCGGCCTGGAGACGGGCGACGTCGAACAGCACGGGCAACTGGAAGAAGGGTCGCGACAGCCGCATCGGTCAGTCCTCGTAGCCGGTCACGGCGTCGCCCAGCGCCTTGCGTAGAGGCTCCAGCCACGGCGCGTAGTGTTCCCACTGGGTGAGCCCCTCGCGACCAAGCGGCTGGCGCACCTGTTCGGAGCTGGGCGTGCGCACACTGCGCCGGGTCTCGTGGAAGGTCAGGCAGGCCGGCTCGAACGGCAACCCAGCGTGAGCCAGCATCCGCCGCACGCCGCCGTCGAGATCGTCGACCAGGTCTTCGTAGGAGACCTTCAGCACCCGGCCCGGCAGCACCTCATCCCAGTGCCGCATGAGGTTGAGATAGGTCCGGTAGTAGCGAGCGATGTCGTCGACGCCGTAGGTGAATTCCTGGTTGGTCGTGCCGAAAAGCTGCTTGAGGTTGGAGAAGCCGCAGGCCATCGGTTCGCGTCGCACGTCGATGATCGTGGCGCGCGGCAGGATCAAGTGGATCAGGCCGATGTGCCAGAAATTGTTCGGCATCTTGTCGATGAAGAACGGTAGGCCCAGCCGGCGATAGGTATGGGTCTCGGCCAGGAACCGCTCGCCCAGCGCCCTCGCCTCCCCGGCCGTGAGGTCCAGCAGCGCCTCGGGCTCCAGCGGCAGGCCGCAGTCCGGATCGCGGCCGCAGAGTTCGCCGACGTAGCGGCCGATCTCGGTCAGTTCCTGTGTGCCCTCGACCTGGGAGTGCGAGGCCAGAATCTGCTCGATCAGGGTCGAGCCCGAGCGCGGGAGGCCCAGGACGAAGATCGGCGCAGCGTCGTCCGCGCCCTGGCCGGCGCGGTCGGCGAAGACCTCGGCCGTAAAGACTGACTTCAGCCGATCGGCGCAGGCCTCCGCGACCTCCGGACGCCAGCGGCTGAGGGTGCGCCGCACCGCGTTGCCGCGTTCGTAGGACCGCCACGAGACCTGATAGTCGCCCCGATCCTCCAGCGCCTTGCCCAGCGCGAAGGCGAGATAGACGCGGTCCATGTCCTGGAGGTCGTTGCGCCCTTCCACGGCCTGCATCCGCGCGACCTCGTCGTCGGTGAAGCGGTAGGTCTTGAGGTTGGCCAGGCTGAACCAAGCCACGCCGTTGTCCGGCCGCGCCGCCAGGGAGGCGCAGTAGTCAGCTATGGCTTCGGGCTGACGGCCCGTGACCTTCAGGGCGTTGGCTCGCCACAGGCGCAGGTCGGCGACCTCCAGGTCCGATCCGGCGCGCGCCAGCAGTCGTTCGTAGAGGTCGATGACCGGCTCGTGGTCACCCAGCGCCACACAGGCCGCGCCGTAGTGTTTGAGGTAGTCACGGTTGTCGGGATCGTGCGCCAGCAGCAGCTCGGCCTGTTGTCGCGCCAGCAACGGCTTCTGGCCCTGCAGCAGCGTCATGGCGTAATCGAGCCGCGCGGCGTGATAGTCCGGCGCATGCTCCAACACCGACGCCAACAACGCCTCGGCCTCGTCGAGCGCCCCCTGCTCCTGGCGTATCCGGGCCAGCAGACGCAACGCGCCGACATTTCCGCCGTCCTGGCGCAGATAGTCCCGCAGGACCTCTTCGGCCGGCTCACGGTCGCCATCGGCTAGCAGGCTGTTGGCCACGACGATCTGCGACGGCAGTTGCTTCAGCACGGCCAACTGTTGCGCTGCCTCGGCCGCCTGGGCGGCGTCGCCGCGCATCCGATAGAGCTGCTCCAGCATATCCCAGCTGGCCGGCAGGGTTGGGTTCAGGCGCACTGCCTCATGCAGCGCCTCGAGGGCGGCCGACCGGTCCCGCAGCAGGATGTGGCAATGGCCGCGCTCCTGATGGAGGCGGCTGAACCGGGGATGCAGAGCCTCCAGCCTTGCGAGCGTCGCCAAAGCGTCCGGCACGCGCTGGCTGGCGCGCAGGGCCTGGGCCTCCCGCAACAGGGCGTCGCGGTCGTTCACCGCGTGGCGCTCGCCAGCAGGAACGGTTCCAGCCAGTCCGGGTCCGGCTGGTCGGCGTCATAATATTCGAAGATCAGGTGGATGCGGTCGGTCTCACCGTTGTTGCGCACCCAGTGCGGACCAAGGTTGTTGACCTCGACCGCCTCGCCGACCGGGAAGTTGTGCTCGGCCCCGCCGAAGAAGCTGACAACGTCCGGATTAGTCGTCAGCGGCACATGGATCTTGTGCGGCCACTTCGCCGCTGGATTGGCGTCGATATGCGGGTGGATCACGCCGCCCGGCGGCATCCGCGCCAGCATCACGCGCGGGAAAACGCCGCGCGCATAGCCGTAGTCGCAGACCGCCTCGCCCAGCACCGGTTCCAGCAGCACGCGCCACTGGGTCCAGGCCGAGCGATCGTGCGAGCCACGCCAGTCGCGCGGGCTGTCGATGAAGCGGAAGACAATGTGCCGCGTCGCGCCCAGCGCCTCGAACCGGTTCGGCTTGTCGGCGTTCTCGGTCGCCCAGATATCCTCGGGGATCGCCAGCACGGCGTCGCGCAAGGCGGCGATGTCAATCGCGCCGAGCTGCCGGACGGTCGTGGTCTTGCGCGGATTGGCGGCGGGCGCGCTCATCGCGGCCCCTCGAACTCGTAGCCGAACAACTCCAGGTCCTGAGCGTAGCGCGCCGCGACGCCGTCGATCAGAGCCTGGTCATAGTACTGGCGATAGTCGCCATGAGTGCTGCCATTGACCCGGTCCAGCGGCCGCGAAGCGATACCGATCCGCGCGCAGATCGCGTCGTACGAACCCTGCATGTCCTCGACGCGACCGACCATATCGGCCAGCAGGATCTGGCCATCGTCGTCGACCAAGAGCGAGGCCTGCGGCTGGAACAGGATGTGCTGCTCGGGCGGCGCCGCGAACAGGAAGTGATGCATCGCCTCGCGCGGCCGCTGGGCGAAGTCATCGCCGCCGCGCAGCATGAACGCGCAATACGAGACGAAGCGGTCGAACGGATTGCGCACGAAGGCGAACTTGAAATAGCCGTCGAAGGCCTCCGCCCCGAGATGCGGGCGCACCTGCCGCAGCGCCAGATGGCCATGCCGGATCGCCGCCAGGTCCTCCCACGGGAAACGCTTGTTGACGAACAGGCCCACCTGCTCGACGTCGGCGTCGTCAAGGTGCTCGCGCAGCGCCTGCCGCACGGAATGGGTGCCGGTCTTGGGCACCGCGGCGAAGATGAAACGGTGGCGGTGGGAAACGATCATCGGCCTGGATGCACGGGAAAGGCGCCCGCCTCCGCGAAGGAGACGGGCGCCCAACCTAGCGTGCGCTCATGTCAGAACTTGTAGCTGAGACCCATCATGTAGGTCCGGCCGCTCTGGGTCTGGTTGTAGAGGTAGCGGTTCTGACCCCAGAACTGGGTGTCCTTCTGGTTGGTCAGGTTGACCGCGTCGACCGACAGCTGGAGCTTGTCGGTGATGTTGTAGAAGGCCGCCGCGTCCACATAGGTCGAACCCTCGAAGCCCCGCGTACTGGCGCTCATCGGGTCGTCGCTGCGTCCCGAGTACCAGCGGGCCCGGTGGCTGAGCGAGCCGCGCAGGCCCCAGTTGTCGGTCTCGTAGTAGAGCGTGAAGTTGTAGCTCGTCTTCGAGATGCCGGTCAGGGCGTCGTCGGCGTCGACATAGGTGTAGTTGGCCACCGCGCCGAGGTTGTCGAACGGCGCCGGCAGGAACGAGAACTGGGTCTGGGCGGCCAGTTCGACGCCGGTCAGCTTCTTCTTGCCCTCGACGTTGATGGGCATCGAGAATTCCGAGACGATGGTGTTGGCCGTGGCGCCCGGGATGGTCGTGAACGGCACGCCCGTCTGGCTGAACGGGACGTTCTCCAGGGTCAGCGAGCCGATGAAGTTGTCGATGCTCTTGTGGAACACGCTGGCCGACAGCAGGCCGACCTTGCCGAAGTAGTACTCGACCGACACGTCCAGCGTGGTGTCCTTGTACGGCTTCAGGTTCGGGTTGCCGCGCGAGGCGGTGATCTCGCCCGAGCTGTCGTCCTTGAAGGCGCTGCCCTCGGCCGCCATCGAGCCCAGGCCCGGACGGTTCAGGTTCTTCGAGGCGGCGAAGCGCACCAGCACTTCCGGCGTCAGTTCCAGCACCGCGTTCATGGCCGGCAGCACGCCGTCATAGCTGCCCTTCACGTCGGTGGTGCCCAGATAGGCGTAGCTGTCGCCCTGGATCCAGCCGGTGCTGTGGGTGTCGGTCTGGTAGCCGCGCAGGCCGACATTGCCGCGGAAGCGCATGCCGCCCAGCTGGCTGTCCCAGTCCACCTGCGCATACTCGGACACGGTCTCTTCCGTGGTCGTGTAGACGTTCTCGATGTCCTGCAGCGCGCCGCCCGTGCCGTCCTTGTTCGGCTCGAAGCGGTGGTATTCCTTGTACTTGGCGAAGGCCTTGTCGTAGTCGCCGATCAGCCACGAACCGAAGCTGTTCTTGAACACCGAGGTGACGTCGCCGACCGCCGTGCCGCGCATCTTCGAGCGGGTGCCGTTGACGTTGTCGTCATAGAACAGGTCGCGGCCGCCCTGCACGAAGCGGTGATAGGCCACGCCCGCGCGCAGCGTGAAGATGTCGTTCAGCTCGTAGTGGGCGTTCAGCACGCCCTCCTTCAGCTCCGACTGGTTGTTGAAGCCGCGGTAGTAGAACGAATCCATCGCGTAGGTGGCGGCGTTCGTCGGGTCCCAGCCCGGATACTTGAAGTCCGCCGACTGGCCGTCCGAGCCGTAGTTGGCGATCAGGTTGCCCTTGGCGCGCATGTACAGCTTGTCGTCATAGGGCGTCTTGTAGGTCGACTTCTCGTAGCCGACGTGGCCGTCCAGCGAGAAGCGGTCGGTCGCGTCCCACTTGCCGGTCAGGGCGATCTGGTTGAAGCGGTTCTTGTTGAGCGAGCGGCGATGCTCGCTGCCGAACGTCGTGCCCGTGACGTCGGTCATGGTGACGTAGTTGTTCTTGTCCCAGGCCAGGTTGTTGATCACCGAGCCCTTCTGGAAGGCGGCCGGCCAGACGCCACCGGCCGGGGCGTCGAAAGCGATCGAGCCGTCGGAATTCAGCGGACGCGTGGCCAGGTGCAGCTCGTCGCGGTGCGTGGTGAACTGGCCGTACAGGGCGTCCAGCGTGAACAGCAGGTTGTCGACCGGCTTCCACTGCAGCGCGGTCGTCACGCCCAGGCGCTCCATCTTGGCGTCCCACGACGACAGGCGGTTGCCGTCGGCGAAGATCAGGTCGCCGGACAGGAACTTGGTCTGCTGGGCGGCGCTCAGCTTGGAGATGTCGAGACCGGCGGCGACCATGTCCTTCAGCTTGGACGCGTCGGGCTGGTCGTAGTTATAGGTGTTGTGGCCCTGCTCGGTGGTGCGGCGCTTGGCGTAGGCGACCGAGACCAGGGCGCCGAACTTGTTGTCCCAGTTGTAGCTGAACAGGCCGGCGACGCGCGGCTGGGTGTCCTTGGTGTACTGGTTGGTGCCGGCCTTGATCGAGATCGCACCCTTGCCGCCGGTCGCGTAGTCGAACGGCTTGCCGGTGAACAGGCCGACCGTGCCAGCCATGCCGCCTTCGTTCTGGGCCGCTTGATAGGTTTTCTCGACCTCGACCTTCGAGAACAGTTCGGAAGCGAAGATGTTGAAGTCGAAGGCGCGATCGCGCGAACGCTGGCCACGGCTGTCCTGCGCCGAGTCGACATTGCCCAGCACTTCCATGCCGTTCAGCTGGACGCGGGCGAAGTCGGGACCCAGGCCCCGCAGCGAGATGCGGCGGCCTTCGCCGGCTTCGCGGTTGATCTGGACGCCCGGCAGGCGCTGCAGCGACTCGGCCAGGTTCAGCTCCGGGAACTTGGCCATGTCCTCGGCGACGATGGCGTCCTTCTGGATCACCGAGTCGCGCTTGATGGCGCGGGCGTCGCTCAGCGACTTGCGGAAGCCGGTGACGACGACCTCGTCGACCGCGTCGGGGGCGGCCGCTTCACCGGCGGCCTGCTGCGCGAACGCGGCCGATGAGTGGGCGCCGACGGCCAGCGCCGCAACGCCTGCCAGCAAAAAGCTCTTGAGGTTCGAGCGCGCGGCTCGAACGGGATATCGCGTCGACATGAGTGGTTCCCCTGCCCCAACTGGTATGGACCAGAGCGCTTTAAGCAGCTTGCGGCGACATCACCGTGACAGTTGACCTAGATCATGCAGAAATTCCGCCGAGCCCACGCGGAGCGTCAGCGGCGACCTCGACTGCAAATCCAAGTTGAAGTCAGAAGGCTGACGCAATGAGGCTAACCGGGCGCCTTCGTCGCGTACGGACGACGCTGCGGTATAAGGCTCACCGCCCTGAGGCCACGCAGGTTTCGTTGGGAAGTCGACAGACTGCGTCGCGGGGCGAACGCCGCCGCTCTCGTGGGATCACGATCCAAAGTTCAATATCTGGACTATACCAAATAGACGTCAGCCAACTACGTGCGGGCGGCGGCTATTCCAAGCCACGGCGTTCTTGCGGGCCTTGGCCAGGGTCGCGGCGGTCTGGATCAGCACCGGGCCGCCGCAATAGAGCAGCCGCTGGTGGAAGACGCCTCGGAAGGTGTTCGGCTCCAGGCTCTTCAGAGCCGGATGATTGACCACCCGGTCCGCCCAGCTGGGCGCGCCTTCCCAGCGCGAGCCCGCCAACAGCACGGTCGGGGGATCGGCCAGGCTCTCCAGCGAGACATTGCCCCATTTTTTCAGGCCATAGCGGCTGGCCAGATTGTCAAAGCCGCAGCGCTCCAGCATGTCGCCGACCAGCGTGCCGCGCCCGGCGACCAACCCGCCGGGTTGATAGACCAGCGCGCCCAGGCGTGGCTCGCCCGGCTTGGGCTGCGCCTCGGTGAGGGCTTCCTCGATTCGCGCCACGAGCGCCTCGCCGCGCGCTGGATTGCCGACCAGCTCGGCGATCTTGCGGACCTGCTCCAGGCTGGCCTCGACGGTGTTGGGCACGTCGAACTCGACGACACGCAGCCCCCGCGCCTTCAGCGCCGAGCGCGTGTAAAGGCCGGAGCGCTTGCTGGCCAGGACGAGGTCCGGCTTCAGCGCCACCACCTCCTCGGCCCCTTCGTGGGTGAACGGAAAGGTCCGCGCGCGAGCGGCCATGATCGACACGTCCGGGTCGCGCGAGAAGTGGCTGAGCGAGGCGATCTGCCGGCGGTCGGCGACCTCCATCAGCACGATGTCTAGGCACGAGCCGATGGAGACGATGCGTTGGGGCCGGTCGGGGGCCGCGCCGGCGGTCAGGGACAACAGGCCGACCGCAGCCGCCCGACGGGTGAGGATCAAAACTCGATCCCCGCCTGGGCCTTCACGCCCGATCGGAACGGATGCTTGACCATCGTCATCTCGGTGACGAGGTCGGCGGCGTCGATCAGCGCCTGCGGCGCGTTGCGACCGGTGACGATGACGTGCTTGCCCTCGGGCCGATTGACGATGGCCTCGATCACCTCCTCGACCGGCAGGTACTCGTAGCGCAGGACGATGTTCAGCTCGTCGGCCACCACCATGTCGATGTCCGGGTCGGCGATCCGGGCCTTGACCGCTTCCCAGGCCTCGCGGGCCACGGCGATGTCGCGGGCGCGGTCCTGGGTGTCCCAGGTGAAGCCCTCGCCCATCGGCTTGAACTCGACCTGGTCGGGGAACGTGTCAAAGACGAGCTTCTCGCCGGTCTTCAGCGCGCCCTTCACGAACTGGATCACCGCCACCCTCTGGCCGTGGCCGATGGCGCGGCAGACCATGCCCAGGGCCGCCGTGGTCTTGCCCTTGCCCGTCCCGGTGTTGACGATCAGCAGGCCCTTCTCGATCTGCCGCTCGGCCATCATCTTGGCCCGTGCGGTCTGGATCTTGGCCATCTTGGCGTTGTGCTTGGCGTTCAGATCGGTGTCGTCGCTCATCGGGTCTGCTCCTGGGCGAGGTGTGCAAGGCGCACGGCGGCGCTGTTGGATCGGGGACGCCAGAGGCCACGCTCGATCGCCTCCAGAAGGCGCTCGGCGGCTTCGCGCAGGGCGTCGGGATTGGCGTCGCGCATGAACTCGGCCACGGCCTCGTCGGCCAGCAGCGCGTCGTAGGCCAGGTCGAAATGGTGGTCCTTCACCGCTCCGGTCGTGGCCGCGAAGGCGAACAGGTAGTCGAGGCTGGCGGCGATCTCGAACGCGCCCTTGTAGCCGTGACGCATGACCCCGGCGATCCACTTGGGGTTCACAAGACGCGCGCGGACCACGCGGCCAATCTCGTCCTCCAGCGTGCGGATCACCGGCCGCTCGGGCCGCGAATGGTCGTTGTGATAGACTCGCGGCGCAACGCTCCTCAACTCGGTGACCGTCGCCGTCAGCCCGCCCTCGAACTGGTAGTAGTCGTCGCTGTCCAGCAGATCGTGCTCGCGGTTGTCCTGGTTGTGGATCACCGCGTCGACGGCGGTCAGACGGCGCTCCAGCAGCGGCCGGGCCGCCTCACCCTCCCCGCCCGCACCATAGGCATAGCCACCCCAGACCAGGAAGGCCTCGGCGAGGTCGGCGCGATCCGTCCAGAGCTTCTCGTCGATCATCGCCTGCAGGCCCGCGCCATAGGCCCCGGGCTTGGAGCCGAACACCCGCGCGCCGGCCGCCTCGTCACCGCCCTCGGCCTGGAAGCGGGCGGCGGCGGGGTTGTCCTCGGGTGGCTCGTCCAAGGCCATGACCGCACGGGCGGCGCTGTCCAGCAGGTCGATCTGCGGTCCGAAGGCGTCGCGGAAGAAGCCGGAGATGCGCAGGGTCACGTCGACCCGCGGCCGGCCCAGGGTCGCCAGCGGCAGGATCTCGAAGCCCGTCACCCGGCCAGTCGCCGCTTCCCAGGTCGGACGACAGCCCATCAGTGCCAGGGCCTGGGCGATGTCGTCGCCGCCGGTGCGCATATTGGCCGTGCCCCAGGCCGACAGCGCCACGGCCTTGGGATAGTCGCCGACCTGCTGCAGGTGGTCCTCGACCAGCAGCTGCGCCGACGCCCAGCCGAGCCGCCAGGCGGTCGGGGTCGGCACGGCGCGGGTGTCGACGGAGTAGAAGTTGCGACCGGTGGGCAAGACGTCGGGCCGTCCACGCGTAGGAGCTCCCGACGGCCCTGGCGCGACGAAACGGCCGTCGAGGCCGGTCAGCAGAGCGGTCATCTCGGCGTCGCCGCAGGCTTCGACGCGAGGCAGCAGGCGCTCGCTAACCTCGTCGAGAACAGCGGCGGCGCGGGTCCAGGCCGGATCACCGTCGGCTCCAGCGATCAGGCGCGACGACAGCACCTCCAGCCGCTCGACCGTGTCGCCCGCCGTTCGCCAGGGATCGCCTGACATCGACGCCAGCGCCAAAGGCTTCACGCCTGTCCAGGCCTCGCCCAGCGTCGCGGCCAGCGGGTCGAAGTCGAGGCTCAGGTCGTCGGCCAGAGCGCGCAGCAGCGAGGCCTCGCCGCCCTTGCCCAGGCCGCGCGGCGTCCGCGCCAGGGCCACGACCAGGTCGTCGCGCAGCCGGCCCTCCGGCGAGGCGCCGAACACGTGCAGGCCGTCGCGGATCTGCATCTCCTTGAGGTCGCAGAGGTAGTTGTCCAGCGCCGACAGGGCCTGGTCCTCGTCGGTGAGGTCCATGCCGCAGTCGACGTCCAGCCCCTGGCTGGCGGCCAGGGAAAGGATCTCCTCGCGCAGCGGCTTCAGCCGGCGTGGGTCGAGGCCGGCGGCTTCGTAGTATTCGTCGACCAGAGCCTCGAGCGCCTTCAGCGGACCGTAGCTCTCGGCGCGGGTCAGGGGCGGCGTCAGGTGGTCGATGATCACCGCGCCGATCCGGCGCTTGGCCTGGGTCCCCTCGCCCGGATCGTTGACGATGAACGGATAGAGCTGCGGGACCGGCCCGGCGATCGCCTGCGGGAAGCAGGCGTCCGACAGGGCTAGCGCTTTGCCCGGCAGCCATTCGAGGTTGCCGTGCTTGCCGACATGGACCACCGCGTGGGCTCGGAAGCTCGTCCGCAGCCAAGCATAGAAGGCCAGGTAGTTATGCGGCGGGACCAGGTCCGGGTCGTGATAGGTCGCCTTCGGGTCGATATTGTAGCCGCGCGCCGGCTGGACGCCGACCACGACGTTTCCGAAGTCGTGGAGAGGCAGGCGAAAGGCGCCGTCCTCGAAGGCCGGATCCTTGGCCGGCTCGCTCCACCGTCCGGTCACGGCGGCGCGGATCGTCTCCGGCAGGGATGCGAAGAAGGCCTCGTAATCCGCCAGCGGCAAGGTCGGTCCAGCCGTGCGGCCGGCAACGCCCGCATTGGTGACCCCGCCCCTCAGCCGATCCATCAGGTCCGTCGAAGCCTCGGGCGCGCCATCGACGCGATAGCCGGCCGCTCCGAGTGCCTTCAGGATCGCCGTCACGCTGGCCGGCGTATCCAGGCCCACGCCATTGCCCAGCCGCGAGTCCCGGTTGGGATAGTTGGCCATCACCAGCGCCACACGTCGCTTGGCGGCTGGCGCGCGACGCAGGTTCGCCCAGCCTCTCGCCAGGGCGGCAGCGTAGGCGATGTTGTCCTCCGCAGGCGCGTGGCTGACAACATCGCACTGGGTCCGAGGATCGTGACGCAGCGCCGCCTTGAAGGCCGTCGCACCGGCCAGTACCCGTCCATCAAGCTCCGGCAGGGCGACGTTCATCGCCAGGTCCCGCACGCCGAGGCCGCGCGCGCTGGCCTCCCAGGCGGCGCGGTCCAACCCCGCGAACACCAGCTGCAACACCGGCGCACCGCCGACTTCCAGCGGGCTGGCCCGGCGGTCGTCGCCGGGATTGGACACCGCGAAGGCCGTGGCGTTCAGCACCACGTCGGGCGCGATCCGCGCGAAGGTCTCGGCGATCAGCTCGGCGGCGAAAGGGTTCTTCAGGCTCTGGACGAAGATCGGCGCGACGTCGAAGCCGCGTTCGACCAGCGCCGCGATATGGGCGTCGATCGCCTGGGTCGTTCCGGCGGCCACCAGGGCGCGGTAGAAAACCAGCGCCGCCTTCGGCCGCTCTAGCGACCATGTCTGAGCGAGGCCCGCCAAGTCGGTCAGCCGCTGGCCCGGCCAGTAGAACCCGGCATCCAGCAAAGGCGCGGGCTCGCTCCACTCGCCTTGCGGACGGCCAATCAGGTCGGCCGCGTAGAGCAACAGGTTGCGGGCGTTGGCGATGCCGCCCTGGCGCAGATAGGCGAAGACCCGGTCACAAACCTCTGTGGGCGCGACGGAAATCGCCCGCCCTTCCCCATCGGCCTGCTCGTCCAGCAAAGCCACGAACAGCGCTCCGCGCCGCCGACACGAGGCGGCGATCTCGTCCAGGCCGTAGGGCCAATAGGCGCGACCGCCCACCAGCCGCGCCACCACGATCCGCGCCTTGTCGACCACGCCGTCGACATAGAGGTCGACCGACAGCGGATGCTTGAGCCGCAGCAGGTTGGCCAGCCGCACCGTCGGGAAGTCGTCCGGCAATCCGGCCAAGGCCTGGGACAGACACGCCAGGTCGCTGTCGGCGGCCGACAGGACGACGATGTCGCCGGGGCTCTGCCCCAGATCGACCGCCTCCTCGCCGTCGAGGACCTGCCCCGGCTGAACCGCCAGCAGGTGCATCAGGCCAGCGCGGCCTCGACGATCGGCGCGATCGTCGCTTGGTCTATGCCCTTCTCGCCGATCACCACCAGCGACGAGGCGCGGGCCTCGCCCTCGCGCCAGGGCCGGTCGAAATAGGTCTGGATGCGCGGGCCGACGGCCTGGACGATCAGGCGCGCCGGCTTGCCCGCCACCGCCACCACGCCCTTCAGGCGCAGGATGTCATGAGCTGTGAGCGCGCCCAGCAGGCCGGCAGTCATCGCCTCGACATCGGTCACCGCGCCGCCGCGCACCACGAAGCTGTCGAAGTCGTCGTGATCGTGATCGTCCTCGCCTTCGTGGTGCGACTTGCGGCTGTCGAGATCATCCTCGGCCGCGACGCCCAGGCCCAACAGCACGGCCGGGTCAAGCGCGCCCTGGCGGGCATGAACCACCTTGACGCCCGGGCGCAGGTGCTCGGCCAGCGAGGCTTCGACCCGAGCCAGGGTCTCGGCGTCGATCAGGTCGGTCTTGTTGAGGATGACGAGGTCGGCGCAGCCCAACTGCTCCTCGAACAGCTCTTCCAGCGGCGTGTCGTGATCGAGGGTCGGGTCGGCCAGGCGCGCCTGGCTCAACGCCGCCTCATCGTGGGCGAAGCGGCCGGCGGCGACGGCCTCGGCGTCGATCATCGCCACCACGCCGTCGACCGTGGCGCGAGTGCGCACTTCGGGCCAGGTGAAGGCCTTGACTAGGGGCTTGGGCAGCGCCAGCCCCGAGGTCTCGATCAGGATGTGCTCAGGCGGGTTGGGGCGGTCGATCAGCTTCTGCAAGGTCGGCAGGAAATCGTCAGCGACGGTGCAGCAGATGCAGCCGTTGGCCAGCTCCAGGATGTCGTCGTCCGAGCAGCCCTCGACGCCGCAGCCGCGCAGAATCTCGCCATCGATGCCGACGTCGCCGAACTCGTTGACCACCACGGCCAGGCGTCGGCCGCCGGCATTCTCCAGCAGGTGGCGGATCAGGGTCGTCTTGCCCGCGCCCAGGAAGCCGGTCACCACGGTCGTCGGAATTCTGGCCATCTTGTCGTCCCTGCCTCTGGCTGTCGCCAGACGGGGCAAGGAACGGCGCGCAGGACCGTGCGGACGCGGGGCGTCCGGAAGGCCATGCCTTGCCGCACCGGTGCACCCCGCCCGGTCGCATCAATCTTCGTGAAGGCCGGTCTCCTGGCTTACGCCCTCCCGCCTCGGCGCCTTCCCAGGACAAAAGTCCCAGTGGCGTGTGCCGGGGCGATCGACGGACGATCACAGTTGCGGGGGCAGCCGCGGATTGGTCACCGCATTCCCGAAGGCTTGCGCCTCCATGCCTTCACGACGACGGGCGTAGGCTGAGCCCCTCCCGGGGTCAAGCGGTCAGACTTTGGAACCGCCATTGCCGATTGAACGACAGGGTCAGCTGGGCCAGCGGCGCGATATCGATCCGGAAGGCGGCGGCTGGCGGTATGTCCAGGACGTGGACCAGCGCGGCGCGCATCACCGGCTGATGGGTAACGGCCAGGATGCGGTCATCGCTCGCCGCCTGGGCGTCGATCCAGGCCCCGACCCTGGCGATGACCGCCGCGAAAGCCTCACCGCCAGGCGCGCCATCAGCCGGATCGGCGATCCAGCCCATCAGCGCCTCGGGCTGCTCTGCATGGATCTCGGCGAGGCCGCGACCGCGCCAGACGCCGTGATCGATGTCGGCCAAGGCCGACTCAACGGCCGCATCGAGCCCCAGCATCTCCACCGTCTGGCGTGCGGCCAGCGACGGCGCAGTGAACACCCGCTGCGGCGCGGGGCGGAGCGTCAGCGCCCTCGCCTGATCTCGGCCGGCGTCGTCGACGGCCTCGTCCGGATCAGGAAAGCCGCCCTCCCGCATGGAGACCGTCGCGGCGTGGCACAGAAAAACGAGGCGGGTGGCCAAGGCGAGCTCCAATAAATCTTGACGACGCGTGGCGACGCCACCTAGCTCGAACATGGCCTTGGAAGGAAGCCGGTGAAACTCCGGCGCGGTCGCGCCACTGTGACCGACGAGCGGTTCTCCGCCCGTCGGGAGTCAGACCCTTCCTCAGGTTCGGTTCAGCGCCGGGACGCGAAAATCCCAGGGAGAGCTTCACGATGGCCACGGCCTCTACGATTTCCGACGACGTCTTCATCCCGATCGGCGGCGAGACCGCGATCCCGCTGAAGGACATCGCGCCCTGGGCCGTATTCGGCGTGCTACTGGCGTTGGTGTGCCTGTATTTCGTCAGCACCGAACAAGGCGCGCTGTCGCTGTTCAAGGGCATGTACGTCCACGAGTTCGTGCATGACGGCCGCCACCTGATGGGCTTCCCCTGCCACTAGGCGGGGACCGAGCAACTCCCATGACCCCACAGCTTCTCTGGCGCGGCATGCTGGCCGGCGTCATCGCCGCCCTGTTCGCGTTCGCGTTCGCGCGCGTCTTCGCCGAGCCCCAGGTCGACCTCGCCATCGCCTATGAAGCCTCGCACGAGATGGCCCACATGGCCCATGCCGGCGCGACGCCCGCCGCGCCCGAACCCGAACTGGTCAGCCGCTCGACCCAGAAAGGCCTGGGCCTGCTGACCGCCGTCACCCTCTATGGAGCGGCCGTCGGCGGCATCTTCGCCCTGGTGTTCGCCTATGCCTACGGACGCTGGGCGCGGCTCAGCCCGCGCGTCCTGGCGCTGATCCTGGCCGGCGCGGCCTTCGTCGCCATCGCCCTGATCCCCGCCTTCAAGTACCCGCCCACCCCGCCGGCTGTCGGTCAGCACGAGACCGTCGCCCTGCGCACGGCGGCGTTCTTCCTGATGATCGCGCTGTCGGTGATCTCCGCCGTCACGGCCCTGAACGTCGGCCGCAAGCTGCAGGTCCGCTTGGGCGCGCTGAACGCCAGCTTCGCGGCCGTCGGCGCCTATGTCGTGCTGATTTTGGCGGCCCAGGCGATGCTGCCCAGGATCAACGAGGTGCCGACCGACTTCCCGGCCGTGGTGCTGTGGAACTTCCGCATCGCCTCGATCGGCATGCAGGCGCTGCTGTGGACGGTGATCGGCATCGGCTTCGGGGCCTTGGCCAAACGCGTCATCCAGCGCGGCTAGCCCTTGTTGTCCATGCTGGTCGGCCGGCGCTTGCGCCAGGACGTCTCGATGTGATCGCGCATGGCGTGGGCCGCGCCGTCGGAATCGCCGGCCACGATCGCGTCGTAGATCCGCTTGTGCGCCTCGTGCGTGGCCCGGACGTGGTCGACGTTCAGACGGCCGCTGTAGCCGTAGGTCTTCACGGCCTTGCTCTGGATGCTGTCGATAATCGCCTTGCTGAGGCGGTCACCCGACAGGCGCATGATGATGTCGTGGAAGGCCACATCCTCGTGGACATAGCCGGCCGGGGTGTCGATCAGCCCCTCCAGCCGTTCCATCTGCCGGCCCAACTGGGCGGCGGCTTCCGGGGTGATGTTGCGGGCGGCCTTCGAGGCCATGCTGGCTTCCAGCGAGGCGCGGATCTCTGACAGATTGTCGAGATAGCTGAGCCCGTCCTCGCGCCGGAACAGGGCGCTGAGGATCATCGGGTCCAGCAGGTTCCAGGATGAAGCGTCCTGGATGATCGTGCCGCGCCCCTGTTGGGAAACGACCAAGCCCTTTTCCGTCAGCGCTGTCGTCGCCTCGCGCACGACCGTGCGGCTGACGGCGTACATGTCACACAGCACGTTCTCGGGCGGTAGCACCGTGCCCGATGGATAGATCTCGGTGACGATGGCGTTGACGAGGTCCTCGACCACCGCCACCGCCAGACGGGGACGGCGCGCGGCGACGGCTCGCAGGCCCGTGGCGGTCGTGGAAGCTGTCATGGCCTGGCGCTCATCTGGTTGCCGGAGCGTTCTACCCGACGCCCCAGTCGTATCACAATACGAGATTCGAGCGGCGATGAGGCGCTGAAAGCCGTACCCGCTTGCGCCCTACGAAGGGTTGCAAAGCAAAAATTCGTAATACATATTATCTCATCCGAGGGCAGCAGTCCCATATTCTGGATCAAAGACCGACACCATGCGGATTACCGGCTATCGCAGCCTGACGACCATCCACGATTGGCAGCGCCCCGTCGGGGACGTGAACGGCGTCGTCGAAGCCGGCGTCACCGAGACGCCGATCCTGCTGCTGGAGACCGACGGCGGCCTGACCGGCGTGGGCCTCGGCCAGCACACCGACATCGACCGCGTCTTCCCGGCCGTCGAAGGCGAGGATCCTCGGGCCGTCTCGGCGCTGTACGACCGCATGCTGGCGCATGTGTTCAAGAGCGGCCACGCCGGCGCGACCTACGGCGCGATCGCGGCGGTCGACATGGCCCTGTGGGACCTCAAGGCCAAGATGGCTGGCGAGCCGCTGTGGCGGACCCTGGGCGCGCGCGACCGCTTCGTGCCCGGCTACGCCTCGGGCCTGTGCTACGGCCTGACCGACGAGGCCTTCGAGGCGCACTACGGCCTGTGGGCCGAGCGCGGCTTCACCGCCGCCAAGATCAAGGGCGGCCGCGACGTCGAGCGCGACATCCGCCGATTGAACGTCGCGGGCGACATCCTGCGCCGCAACACCGAGCGCCCGGCCCTGATGCTGGACGTCAACGAGTGCTGGAGCCGCAAGCAGGCCGTGCGCCACACCAGCGAGATCGAGGCCCGCGTCGACCTGACCTGGATCGAGGAGCCCCTGCGACGCTGGGACGCCGAGGGCCACGCCATCGTCAGCCGCGCCATCAAGGCCGCCGTCGCCACGGGCGAGAACCTGACCGGCCTGGACCAGTTCACACCGCTGTTCGAGGCCAAGGCCGTCGACATCGTCCAGACCGGCAGCGTCTGGGGGATCACCCACTTCAACCGCGTCGCCCTGGCGGCCCATGCCCATAACCTGCCGGTCTCGCCGGTCGGCTATGACTGCAACCCGGTAGCCCACGCCGCCGCCGCCGTGCCCAACATGGTCGGCATCGAGATCCAGGACTTCAACTTCCCGCTGGGCCTCTCGGTCGATCAGCAGATCATGGACGGCGGCCTGGTGCTGGGCGACAAGCCGGGCCTGGGCATCGAGGTCGACGAAGCCGCGATCGCCGCCAACCGACTCAGCGGAACATGGTCGAAGTCTGGCGGGCCTCACGTCAGGCCCCGCCGGGCGGGCCTGGGGCTGGTGCCCAACGGCCGCGCCGCCGGCGAACGATAAGACGTCCACAAGGACGCAAGGGTAGGAAACGAACTGGATGATCACCACCCGCCTCGGCGCGCCTCTCTCGCCCCTGGCCCTCGGCGGCGCCTCACTGGGCGGCGTGTACCATGCCGTGTCGCAAGTCCAGGCCGACGCCGTGGTCACCGCTACGCTCGAGGCCGGCGTCAACCTGATCGACGTCGCGCCCTACTACGGCCTGACCCGCGCCGAGACGGCGCTGGGCGCCGCCCTGCGCGGCGCGGATCGCGACTCCTACGTGCTGATGACCAAGATCGGCCGCTATGGCGACAAGGACTGGGACTTCTCGCGCGAGGCCACCTTGCGCAGCCTGGACGACAGCCTGGCCCGCCTGGGCGTCGATCGGATCGACGTCCTGCAATGCCACGACATCGAGCACGGCGACCGCCGCCAGCTGCTGGACGAAGCCCTGCCAACCCTGCGCGAGCTGAAGGCCCAAGGCGTCATCGGCCACGTCGGGATCACCGGCTACGATCTGGCCCTGCTGGAAGAGATCGCCGTCGCCGAGCAGGTCGATACGGTGATGGCCTACTGCACCTACACCTTGCAGGATCAGCGCCTGGGTCCCGTCTCGCAAAGGCTGGCGGCGCATGGCGTGACGGTGTTCAACGCCTCGCCGCTGGGCATGGGCCTGCTGACCGCCGGCGGTCCGCCGGACTGGCATCCAGCTCATGAGAGCGTCCAGGAAGCCGCCGCCGAAGCCGCGCGGCGCTGCGCAGCGCTGGGCGCGGACCTGTCGTTCACGGCCTTGCAGTTCGCCCTGCAGACCGCCGCCGACGCGGGGATCGCCTCGACCGTCGTCGGCATGTCCAAGGCCGAGAACCTGCGCCAGAACCTGGCCGCCCTGACCACGCCGCTCGACGCGGCCGTACTGGCGGCGGTCGAGGACGCCCTGGCGCCGGTGCTGGATATCGGCTGGGACATCCGCCCGGGCAGCGGCGGCAAGGCCGGCAAATGATCGACGCCCACCTGCATCTCTGGGATCCTGCCAAGCTCGACTACGACTGGCTGCGCTTCGTGCCGACCATCGCCGGTCGGCAGGGTCCAGAGCAGTGCAGCGCACAGGGCACCGGCGTACGCCGCGCCGTCTTCGTGCAAGCCGATTGCGCGCCAGATCAGGCCTTGGCCGAAGTCGACTGGGTCGCCGAGCAGGCGCACCCGGACCTAGAGATCCTCGGCATCGTCGCCTTCGCGCCATTGGAACAAGGCGCGGCGGTCGCCGACCACCTGGACGCCCTGCGCCAACGCCCGCTGGTGCGCGGCGTGCGCCGCTCAGTGCAGAACGAGCCCGACGCCTTCATCACCGATCCCCGCCACCTGGACGGCTTGGTCGCGGTCGCCGAGCGTGGCCTGACGATCGACGTCTGCGCGCGTGATCACCAGCTGCCGCTGATCATCGACCTGCTCGGCAAGCTCTTCGAGCGCGCGCCCCAGGTCCGCGTCGTCCTGGACCACCTCGGCAAGCCCGACATCGCCGCCCATGCTGGCGACATCCACGGCGCGGACTGGGCCGGCAACCTGCGCAGCCTGGCCGCCTTCCCGAACGTCTTCGCCAAGCTGTCGGGCCTGACCACCCAGGACGACTGGACGGACGGCCGCGACGAGACCCTGGTCCCGTACGTCCGCCACGCCCTGGACTGCTTCGGCCCCGACCGCCTGATGTTCGGCGGCGACTGGCCGGTCGTGGACCTGGCCGGCGGCTACGCCCGCTGGCTGAACCTGTTCGAGACCACGATCACCACCATGCCCCCGCGCGACCGCCTCCGCATCGAGGCCGGGACCGCCACCGAATTCTACGCCCTGACGCCGGAGACGCTCGCATGAGCCTGGACACCACCCTCCCCGTCACGGCTCCGGCCAGCGCCGGCCGTATGCGCCTGCAGCTGTCGCTGATGGTCAACTTCTTCCTGCTGATGGCGCTCTACAGCGGTGTGCTGGGCGTGCTGCTGCCCAACCAGATCGCCGCCCTGAACCCTGGCGAGAAGGCCAACCACCTGGCTTTGCTGTTCGCGATCACCTCGGTGTTCTCGACCCTGACGACGCCGATCGCCGGGGCCCTGTCGGACCGCACCCGCACGCGCTGGGGCCGTCGCTCGCCGTGGATCGCCGTCGCCTCGCTGATCGGCTCGATGGCCCTATTCGGGGTGTCGTGGCAGACCAGTTTCTGGTCGCTGATGGTGCTGTGGGTGATGGCCACCGTGGCCTACAACTCGATGCAGCCGGCCATGACCACGGTGATCGCCGACCGCTTCGCACCAGAAACGCGCGGCGCGGTGTCTGGCATCGTCGGCGCGGGCATGACCGCGGGCCTGACCGCCGGCACCGTCGTGGCCGGCTATCTGGCCGGGGCCCAGGTGCTGGCCTACAGCCTGTTTGCGGTAGCCATCGCCGTCTCGTGCCTGGCCTTCGTGCTGATCAACCGCGAGCCGTCCAGCGCCGAGGCCCCTGCCCGCGCCTTCTCGTGGAAGGCCTTCGCCGCCAGCTTCTGGATCAGCCCCAAGAAGCACCCCGACTTCGCCTGGGCGTTCGCCGGCCGGTTCACGGTCTATATGGGCTACCAGGCCGTGGCAGCCTATCTGCTGTACATCCTGCGCGACTATATCGGCCTGTCGGACGCGGCCTCGAACCGGACCATCGCCAACCTGGCGATGCTGACCCTGGTCTGCCTGATCGTCTCGTCGCTGACCTCGGGCTTCCTGTCCGACAAGCTCCAGCGCCGCAAGCCGTTCGTCATCGCCTCCAGCCTGATCATGGGCTGCGCCATGGTCGCCCCCCTGGTCCTGCCCAACATGACCGGCATGTGGATCTATGCCGGGGTGATCGGCGTCGGCTACGGCATGTTCATGTCGATCGACATGGCCCTGATGACCCAGGTGCTGCCCAAGAGCGCCGTCGGCGACGAGGGCAAGGACCTGGGCGTGCTGACCACGGCCGTGAACATTCCGCAGATCATCAGCCCGGTCATGGCGGCGGTGCTGCTGCACCTGTTCGGCAACAACTACGCCGCCATCTTCATCGCCGCGATCGTGTTCGTCTTCGGCTCGGCCCTGTGCGTCGCCCCGATCAAGGGTGTGCGCTGAAGTCTCAGATAATTCGTATGACGTATTATGATAATTTGACATACGTCTTATCTTGTCGTAAATGCTTTGGATAAGGCCGGGAAACGGCCAAGGGGTTGAAACGACAGGATCCAAGCATGTCCACGAAGACGACTTTGATGGCCGCAACCGCCCTCGGACTCATGGGGGCATGGGCGGCTCCTTCTGCGGTCTGGGCGCAAGACGCCTCCTCGACCGCCGTCGAAGAGGTTGTCGTCACCGGCATCCGCGCCAGCCAGCAGCAATCGATCGACATCAAGCGCAACGCGGTCGGCGTCGTGGATTCGATCGCCTCGGAAGACCTGGGCAAGCTGCCTGACCAGAACGTCGCCGAGTCCCTGCAACGCATCGCCGGCGTGACCATCGAGCGTAACCGCGGCGAAGGCCGCTACGTGTCGGTCCGCGGCTTTGGCCCGAAGTTCAACGCCGTCACCGTCAACGGCCGCACCCTGGCCACCGACAACAACGGCCGTGAGTTCTCGTTCGACGTCCTGCCTTCGGAGATCATCTCGGGCGCCGACGTCTACAAGTCGCCGCAAGCCAGCATCAACGGCGCCTCGATCGGCGCGACGATCGACGTGCGCACCCTGCGTCCGCTGGAACAGCGCCAGGCCTTCAGCGCCGCCGGTTCGGTCAGCGGCACGTGGGCCGAGCTGCGCGACAAGTACAATCCCGAAGCCTCGGGCGTGCTGAGCTGGCGCAACGCCGACCGCACGTTCGGCGTGGCCGTCTCGGCCTCGTACACCGACCAGAAGGTCCGCGACGACGAGTTCACCATCGGCGCCGGCCACGTGTACCGCTCCAGCACGGACTCCTACTACACGGCCAACGGCGTCACGAGCGGTCGCATCGGCCCCGGCGTCGCGCCGTTCAGCAACATCTCGATGCCCTCGAACCTGTCGCCGTTCTTCTTCGAGCGCGACAAGACCATGCTGGGCCTGAACGGCACCGTTCAGTACAAGCCGACCGAGCGCCTGACGGCCACGGTGGACGCCCTCTACGCCCGCGCCAACATCAAGGAACAGCAGACGGGCCTGGCCTATGACTTCGCCGGCGGCACGCTGGTCGAGCAGGTCATCGCGGGCAAGGAAGCCGTCTACCAGCGCTACCAGGGCGGCTTCGTCGACCAGATCATCCAGTACGATCACCGCAAGGTCACGACCGACCAGCTGGGTCTGAACCTCAAGTGGGAAGCCACCGACGACCTGACCCTGACCTTCGACGCCTCGCACTCGAAAGCCGAGCGTCGCGGCAAGGAAGACAACGACTTCACGACCATTCGCCGCAAGAACGTCGACACCTGGTTCGACCGCCGGGGCGGCAACGAGATGTACTCGTACGGCTTCACCAGCCCCAACTACACCAACGCCGCGACCAATCCCCAGGGTCTGACCGCCCACTACTACATCTGGGGCGGCGGCTCGGACGTCGACGACGCGATCAACGAGTTCTCGTTCGACGCCAACTGGAAGCCGGAAGGCATGGTGTCTCTGCGCGCCGGCCTGGCTGCCCAGAACCGCAAGAAGACCATCACCGCGATCGAGATGCCGTTCGGCGAGCAATGCGCCTACTGCGACTCCAACCAGGTGCTGCCGGCTTCGCTGTTCCAGAACACCAACCGCAACTTCTTCGACGGCAAGTACGGCAACAGCATCCTGCACGACTGGCTGATCTACGATCCGCGCGCCCTGATCCTGCAGGTCAAGGAATACGCCACCCGCGACGGCAAGGCCTTCAACCCCTCGGTCGCCTCGCCCTCGGCCTCGTCGGTCGTGGATGAGAAGGTGCTGCTGGGCTACCTGATGACCGACATCAAGGCCGACCTGGGCTCGATGCCGCTGGCCGTGAACGTCGGCGTCCGCATCGAGGACACCGACTACACCTCGTCGGGCGCCTCGCGCACGGTGACCAGCGCCAAGCCGAACGGCGCGGGCCAGAACATCATCACGGTGTCGCCGGTCGTGCCTGTCAGCTTCAAGGGCCACTACACGGACATCCTGCCGTCGTTCAACGCCCGCCTGAACGTCACTGACGACTTCATCGTCCGCCTGGCCGCCTCGCGCGTCATGACCCGCCCGACCCTGTCGGACCTGTCGCCGCGCCAGACGATCCAGACCAATCCGGGCAACGAAACCATCCGTCGCGGCAACCCGGACCTGCAGCCGTTCCGCGCCACCCAGATCGAAGGCGGCGCCGAGTGGTACTTCGGCGAGATGTCGCTGCTGTCGGCGGCGGTCTTCTACAAGAACATCGACTCGTTCGTGACCTTGACCACCACGCCGCAAAAGGTCGACCAGGTCACCTTCCAGGTGACGGTGCCCAGCAACGGCAAGGGCGCGGTCGTGAAGGGCTTCGAGCTGGGCTACCGCCAGGTGTTCAACCAGCTGCCAGCGCCGTTCGACGGCCTGGGCGTGCAGACCAGCTTCACCTACGCGGAATCCAACGCCAACTACACCAACACCGTGGCCAACGTGTCCTACGGTCTGGAAGGCCTCTCCAAGTACTCGTACAGCCTGGTCGGCTTCTACGAGAAGGGTCCGATCCAGGCCCGCGTGGCCTATACCTGGCGTGACAAGTTCCTGCAGGTCGCCTCGGGTCGTAACGGCGAGCCGGAATATTTCGACAGTTACGGCCAGCTGGACGTCGGCGCCTCGTACAACGTCAACGCCAACTTCACGGTGTTCGTCGACGGCCTGAACCTGACCGACACCGAAGAGTTCATCTACTCGGTCACGCCGGACCGCACGAAGGAGTTCCGGACCACGGGTCGCCGCGTCGCGGCCGGGGTGCGGATGCGCTTCTAAACTTTTCCCCCTCCTGCCAATTTGGTGGACCGCGCCACGTTCGTCGTGGCGCGGTTTTTCTTTGTGGCGATGGCTCCAATCGCGCCTTGACGGCCAGGGCCATCACCACTAGCAAAACATCATACGTCTTATGTTTGAGGTGAAGCGATGAGGCTCGCAGGCAAGACCGCTCTGGTGACGGCGGCGGCGCAAGGGATCGGCCGCGCGACGGTCGAGGCCTTCCAGCGGGAAGGCGCGACGGTGATCGCCGCCGACATCCGCACCGAGGCGCTGGACGGCGTCGAGGGCCTGACCGTCCGCCAGCTGGACGTCACCGACCGCGAGGCCGTCAAGGCCATCGCCGAGGAATTCCCAAACGTCGACGTGCTCTACAACTGCGCGGGCTTCGTCCACGCCGGTACGATCCTGGACTGCGACGAGGACGCCTGGGACTTCTCCAACGCCCTGAACGTCACGGCCCAGTACCGGATGATCCGCGCCTTCCTGCCGCGCATGATCGCCAACGGCGGGGCCTCGATCATCAACATGTCGTCGGTGTGCTCCAGCATCAAGGCGGTGCCCAACCGCTTCGCCTACGGCGCCACCAAGGCCGCCGTCATCGGCCTGACCAAGTCGGTCGCCGCCGACTTCGTGGCCAAGGGCATCCGCTGCAACGCCATCTGCCCGGGCACGGTCGAGACCCCGTCGCTGCTGCAGCGCCTGCGCGACACCGGCGACTTCGACAAGGCCTATGCCGAGTTCACCGCCCGCCAGGCCATGGGCCGCTTCGGTCGGGTCGAAGAACTAGCCGCCCTAGCGGTCTATCTGGCCTCGGACGAGTCGGCCTTCACGACCGGGACGATCAACGTCATCGACGGCGGCTGGGTGAACTGATGAAACTGCTCCGCTTCGGCCCCCTCGGCCAGGAAAAGCCCGGCGCCCTCGACGCCCAGAACCGTATCCGCGATCTCAGCGGCGTCGTGGCCGACATCGGCGGCGAGACGCTGTCCGACGAGGGTCTGGCCAAGCTCCGCGCCCTCGACCTGGAGAGCCTGCCGCTCGCGCCCGAGGGCGTCCGCTACGGCGCCTGCGTCGCGGGCGCCAGCAAGTTCCTGTGCATCGGCCTGAACTACGCCGACCACGCCGCCGAGAGCGGCCTGCCGATCCCGGACGAGCCGGTGCTGTTCTCCAAGTTCACCTCGGCCATCTGCGGCCCGAACGACGAGGTCCTCAAGCCCCGCGGCTCGACCAAGCTGGACTGGGAAGTCGAACTGGGCATCGTGATCGGCAAGACCGCCAGCTACATCGACGAAGCAGACGCCGACGCCCACATCGCCGGCTACTGCACGATCAACGATGTCTCCGAACGCGCCTTCCAGATCGAGCGCGGCGGCACCTGGGACAAGGGCAAGGGCTGCGACACCTTCGGCCCGATCGGCCCCTGGCTGGTCACGCGCGACGAGGTTCCCGATCCCGCGAACCTGAAGATGTGGCTGACCGTCAACGGCAAGACGTTCCAGGACGGCTCGACCGCGACCATGATCTTCAAGCCCGCCTTCATCGTCGCCTATCTCTCGCAGTTCATGACCCTGCTGCCGGGCGACGTGATCTCGACCGGCACGCCGCCGGGCGTCGGTCTGGGCCAGAAGCCGCCGCTCTATCTCGAGGTCGGCGACGTCATGGAGCTGGGCATCGAGGGCCTGGGCCAACAGCGGCAGGTCGTCGTTCAGGCCTGAAGCCAGCCTCGACAAGAAGAACAAGACTAGGGAGTTCGTGATGGTCAAAACCCTCTTCGCTCGCGGTATCGCGGCGACCATGGTCTCCGGCGCCGTCCTGGCCTGGGCGGCCCTCGCGAACGCTCAAGTGACGCTGCACGTCTCGCCCCAAGGCGATGACAAGAACCCCGGCACGGCCGAGCGCCCGGTCCACACCCTGCCCCGCGCCCAGGCGCTGGTTCGTGCCAGCAACGCCAAGGCCGACGTCACCGTCGAGGTGGCGACGGGCGAGTACCTGCTGGACAAGCCCCTGGTGTTCACGACGGCGGACGGCGGCCAAGCCGGCCACCGCGTCACCTGGCGCGGCCAGGCCGGCGCCCGGCCGCTGGTCTCGGGCGGCTTTGATGTCACGGGCTTTTCGGTCTTCGACGCCGACCGCCGGATCTATGTCGCCGACATCCCCAAGGGCCTCGACACCCGCCAGGTCTGGGTCAACGACACCCTGGCCGAGCGTCCGTGGATGGAGATCCGCGCGTCCGATGTCACCTTCAATGCTGCGGGCTTCGAGGTCACCAATCCCAAGCTCGCGTTCCTGTCGAGCCTGAAGCACCCGTCGCGGCTGGAGATCGAGGCCACGGGCTTCTTCACCGACCGCGTCTCGCCTGTGCAGGCCATCGACGGGACCAAGGTGACGATGCGCCAGCCGGCCTGGGACAACAACACCTGGGGCTACGACACCCTCTCCAAGCCGATCTTCCCCGAGGACTCGCGGCTCTTCCTCGTCAACGCCCTGGAGCTGATCGGCAAGACCAACGACTGGCACGCCAAGCCCTACCAGTGGTTCGTCGATCCGGCCGCCGGCAAGCTGTACCTGCGCATCGCCGAAGACGACGACATCAGGACCCTGCGGGTGACGGTCCCCGCCCTGCCCGCCCTGATCTCGATCGGCGGCACGGCCAAGGCGCCGGTGCGCGGACTGACCTTCGAGGGCCTGCGGTTCTCCTACACCTCGTGGATGGGCCCGTCGGAGCCGACCGGCTACGCCAACCAGCAGAGCGGCGCGTTCCTGAAGGATACGTCGCCCCTGAGGCCGGCCGACGCCTGGACCTCGTGCGGCTGGGGCTGCCCCGAGTTCGAGTCCATGCGCCAGAAGTGGAGCCAGATCCCGGCCGCTGTGCAGGTCGCCGCCGCGCAGGACATCGTCTTCACCGGCAACCAGTTCTCGCAGCTGGGTCAGATCGCCCTGGGGATCGGCAACGACGCCAACGCCAACCTCTCGGGCCAAGGCCTGAGCACAAAGGGGGTGCGCGTCAGCCGCAACCTGTTCGCTGTGCTGTCGGGCAGCGCCATCATGGCCGGCGGCGTGCGCGAGGACGCCCACCACCCGTCTGCGCCCGAGCTCACCAATGCCGACCTCGAGATCGCCGACAACACGATCGCCACGGTCAGCCAGGACTACAAGGACAACGCCGCCATCCTGACGACCTACATCGACGGCGCGCGCATCCTGCACAACGAGATTTCGGACGCGCCCTATGATGGCGTCGCGGTCGGCTGGGGCTGGGGCTACAACGACGCCGGTGGCAACCCGAACTACGACGAGAACCAGAAGGGCTACCGCTATAACACCAAGTACGCGACGCCGACGGTGCTACGAAACACCCTGGTCGAGGGCAACCGCATCCATGGCGTGAAGACCTGGTACATGGACGGCGGCGCCATCTACAACCTGTCGGCCAATCCGGGCTCGGTGATCCGGGCCAACCACATCTTCGACATCGACGGCAAGATCGCCATCTACCTGGACGAGGGCTCCAAGCACTTCCAGGTGACCGGCAATGTCGTCGACACCCAGGGCAAGTGGCTGAACATCAACACCGCCGGCAAGATGTTCCGCCGCAAGATCTCGACCGACAACCTGGCCACCGGCAACTGGCACAACTCGTTGCGCACAGGCGGCCGCTGGCTGGCCGAGATCGGCAATGTGGAGAAGGACAACATCCTCGTCTCCACCCGCGACTGGCCGACCGAGGCCCAGGCGGTGATCGACCAGGCCGGCCCGCGTCCGGAGGCCGGCAAATGAGCCTCTCTCGTCGCGGCTTGATTATGGGCGCTGGCCTGGCCAGCGTCGCGGCGGCTTCGCCCGGCTTGGCGCAACAGGCGCTGCAAGGCCCTGGCCTCGAAGTAATCGACCTAAAGGCCGGCTCGGTCACCGCGCCAATCGGCGTCGAGGACCAGGCCGTGCGGCTATCCTGGCGACTGGTCAGCCCCGATCTGGACGTCAAGCAGACCCGCTATGAGATCCAGGCCGCCAGTTCGCGCGAGAAGCTGGAGGCCGGCGACGCCGACCTCTGGAACGCCGGCGAGGTGCTGACCGACCAGAGCATGGACGTCTCGTGGCTGGGCAGCCCGCTCAAGTCGCGGCAGATCGTCTGGTGGCGCGTGCTGGTGCGCGACAACAAGGGCCGTAAGGCCACCAGCGCCATCGCCAGCTTCGAGACCGGCCTGCTGACGCCGTCCGACTGGACCGCCAAATGGATCGCGACCGAGAGCGAGCTGGCCAAGGCCGACCGTCAAGCGGGCCTCGTCTGGATGCGCGGCGACCGTCCGGCGGACCGCTCGGCGCGCTATTTCCGCCTGGCCTTCAACCTGCCGGCGGCGGCTAGCGTCACCTTGTTCTCGATCGCCAACTTCAAGTCCGACGTCTGGCTGGACGGCCAGCCAGTCCAGCGCCCACCGCACTCGCCCATCGCCTTCGGCGCCGCCCCGATCGCCGAGACCCACCACAAGCTGACCGCCGGCCGCCACGTCATCGCGATCAAGGTCGAGGACCCGACCGGCTTCAACGAGCCCAAGCTGCACGAGATCGCCACGGCCGTGATGGTCCGCGCCGAGCTGGGCGGCGGCAAGACGCTGCGGATCACTTCGCGCGGCATGAAGACCGCCCTGCACGCCCCCGACGGCTGGATGCGCCCGGGCTTCGCCGACGGCAGCTGGGCCAAGGCTGAGGTCTCCAAGGCCCAGCCCCAGGCTTGGCCCGGCTACGGCGCCTTCCTGCTGCGCAAGGACTTCAAGGTCGCCCGCCCCATCGCCCGCGCCCGCCTCTACGCCACGGCGCTGGGCGCCTACGAGGCGCAGATCAACGGCAAGCGGGTCGGCGACGCGCTGCTGACGCCCGAGAGCACCGACTTCCGCAAGACCGCCCTCTATCGCGCCTATGACGTCACGGGCCTCCTAGTCGCCGGCGACAACGCCATCGGGGCCATGGTCGGCGACGGCTGGTACGGCAGCTATCACGCCCCCGCCGGCCGCTACACGTTCGGCGATGCGCCGCTGCGGTTTCTCGGCCAGCTGGAGATCACCTACGCGGACGGGACCCGCGAGACGGTCACCAGCGACGAGACCTGGCGCATCGCCCCTGCCCCGATCACGCGGGGCGAGATCTACTACGGCGAGGACTACGACGCCCGCCTGGAGCAGCCGGGCTGGACCACCGCTGGGTTTGCCGCCCAAGGCTGGAGCGCCGTCGACATTGCCCCGACACCGCCTTGCGCCCTGAAGGCCCAGACCAGCGCGCCGATCCGCCGGATCGAGACGCTGAAGGCCGCCACGATCAAGGCCGTCGGTTCGCGCCACGTCTTCGACTTCGGCCAGAGCTTCGCCGGCTGGGCGCGGCTGAAGGTGCGCGGCAAGGCCGGCCAGGTCGTCACCCTGCGCTTCGCCGAGGTGCTGGCCGCCGACGGCCGCGCCGACCAGTCCAACCTGCGCGCCGCCCGCGCCGCCACGGTCTACACCCTGAAAGGCGACCCGGCCGGCGAGACCTACGAGCCGCGCTTCACCTATTTCGGCTTCCGCTATGTCGAGGTCGAGGGCCTGACCGAGACCCTGGGCCGCGCGCCTACGGCCGACGATGTCGAGGGGATCGTGGTCTCCTCCAACCTGGCCGAGACCGGCCACCTGCGCATCGCCAATCCGGTGATCCAGCAGCTGTGGCGCAACAGTCTGTGGAGCCAGCGCAGCAACTTCATGGGCGTGCCCACCGACTGCCCGCAGCGCGACGAGCGCCTGGGCTGGACCGGCGACGCCAACGTGTTCTGGGACGCGGCGGCCTTCAACATGGACGTCGCGGCCTTCACCGAGCGCTTCGGCCGCGACCTGCGCGACGCCCAAGGGCCGCGCGGCGAATTCCCCGACTATGCCCCCGCCGGCTGGGCGGACCTTGGCCTGGGCGCCTCGCCCGGCTGGGCCGACGCCGGCGTCATGCTGCCGTGGACGGTGTGGAAGCGCTACAACGACACGGCCATCGTCGACCAGAACTGGGCGGCGATGACGCGCTATCTGGCCTTCATCCGGAGCAACAACCCGGACCTGATCTGGCGCAAGGAGCGCGGCTACGACTTCGGCGACTGGGTGGCCCTGGACGCCAAGAACCCCGGCGACGAGACCACGCCCAAGGCCTTGATCGCCACCGCCTGGTGGAAGCGCTCGGTCGAGGCCATGGCCGACATGGCCTACGGGTCGGGCCGCAAGCCCGACGCAGTCCGCTATCGCGACCTGGCCAGCCAGATCACAGCGGCCTTCCAGCGCGAGTTCGTGCGGCCTGATGGTTCGATGGGCAACGGTTCGCAGGCCGGCTACATCCTGGCTCTGCGCTTCGGCCTCGTGCCGCAGGACCTACGCGCCGCCGCCACGGCGCACCTCGTGGCCGACATCCGCCAGCGCGGCAACCTGCTGTCGACGGGTTTCCTGGGTACGCCGTTCAGCCTCGACGCCCTGGCCGACAACGATCAGGACAGCGTGGTCTACGATCTGCTGCTGCGCACCGACTTCCCGTCGTGGGGCTACATGATCCGCAAGGACGCCACCACGATCTGGGAGCGCTGGAACGGCGACGTCGGCGACGTGTCCATGAACTCGTTCAACCACTACGCCCTAGGCGCGGTGACAGGGTTTGTGTTCCGCCGCATCGCGGGGATCGAGCCGATCCGGGCGGGGTTCCTGTCGTTCCGCTTCGATCCGGTGCTGGACCCGCGCGTGCCCAAGGGCGGCGGCGACTATGATAGCGTGTTAGGGCGGATCAGCACCGATTGGGAGCTGAAGGCGGATGGCTTCTCCCTGCGGCTGGTGGCGCCGACCAACAGCCGCGCCGAGGTCCACATTCCCGCCAAGAGCGTCGACGCCGTCCGCGTCAACGGCGTCCCTGTCGCTCAGACGCCCGGCGTGACGATCCAGGGCCTGAAGCGTGGCCGACTGGTGCTGGAGGTCGGCTCGGGCGACCACCGTTTCGAGGCGCGCGCGTAAGACCTCCCCCGCTACGCAGCACGAAAAGACCCTCCCGCGACAATCGCGGGAGGGTCTTCTTGTTTCTGGGTCAGGAACTTAGGGATTGGTCTTGTAGGTCCACCGCACGCTCTCGCTCAGCGTCTTGCCGTCGGCTTGCGTCTCCGCCTCGACCACGTTCTCCCCCGTCGCCAGGTCGATCTCCCACAGCGCGATGTGGTCATCCACCGCCACGGTCGCCCACTCCCCGCCGTTCAGTCGCAACCGCACCGACGGCTGGTTCGAATAGACCTTCACCTTCACGTGCTTGGTGCGCTTGTTCACGTCGCGCGAGCTCGTGATGTGCAGCATCGGAACTTCGGACCAGTTGGCCTGGTACCAGTAGTAGGCGTCCTTGCGGACCTTGCGGTCCTCGGTGACTAGGCCCTTGTCGTTGATCGCCGGGCGGTCGCCCTCGTTGCGCTTGAACGACGGGAAGTCGAAGCCGACCCAGATGAAGTTCGACCACAGGAACGGCCGCTTCTTCAGCTCGCGCCAATGCACCTCGTGGAAGCCGGTCTGCCACTGCTCGGGATGCCAGTAGCCGTCGGCCACCGGACGGCGCAGCACCGGGTCCTCCTGATGCAGGATACTGGCCCCGGCCCCGTACTCGCTGACCCCGATCGGCCGCCCGGGCAGTCGCGCATGCAGATCATCCGCCCACGGACCGATATCCTTGCTCTCGGTCCAGTACCAGCCGAAGTAGCGGTTATAGGAGACCGTATCGCTGTGCTGAGCGATCGGATCGTCGTCCTTCAGACAGCAGTGCGCATATGTCGTCGGCCGGGTCGGGTCGAGTTCCTTGGCTGTAGACTGCAGCGCCGCCAGCAGCTTGTTGGGCGCCTCGCCCGAGGCGCGCAGCTCGTTGCCGATGCCCCACAGCGCCACCGACGGGTGGTTGACGTTCTGGGCAATCAGCTCGCGCATCTGCTGGACGAGGTTCTCACGAAAGGCGTCCGACGGATCGATGTCGTCGATCAGCGGCACCTCGGTGGTCAGCAGGATGCCCAGCCGATCGGCCGCGTCATAGACCCGCTGCGGATGCTGCATGTGGGCCAGGCGCAGGGCCGTAACGCCCATCTCGGACATGATCCGCATGTCCTCATCGATCTCGGCGTCGCTGATGATCGGGCCCTTGCCGAAGCGGGTCGGCATCTGGATGTTCGCGCCATAGAGGGCGTAGGGCTTGCCGTTCAGCAGGAACCGCCCTTCCCCGTCCAGGCCGACGGTGCGGACACCCAGCGGGACCTCGGCGGTGTCCACGAGTTTGCCGTCGACCCGCACCTCGGTGCGCAGGTGGTAGAGATAGGGCGAGCGCCGGCCCTCCCACAGCTTCGGCTTCTTCAGCACCAGGGCCTGCGGAACCGCCTGGCTCTGGCCGGCCGCGAGCTTGACCGAGCCCTTGGCCTGCGCCGCCACCGCGCCCTTGGCATCGAGGATCGTGGTCACGACCTGGACGCTGGCGGCCGCCTTGCGGTCGTTGCGCACCAGCACCTTGGCGGCAATCTTCGCCTGTCCGGCGCTCAAGGCCTCCGTGCGGCCGTAGAGCCCCGGACCGCCGAAGTCGCCGAGGTCCACGTGCACGTCCGAGGTCTCGACCAGCTTCACGGCGCGGTAGAGGCCGCCGAACACGTTGAAGTCGCCATTCAGCGGCGCGAAGCGGGTGTTGCGGGCGTTGTCGACCCGCACGGCCAGCACGTTGCGGCCAGTCTTCAGCGCCTCGGTGACGTCATAGCGGAAGGCCGCGTAGCCGCCCTCGTGCGTCCCCAGCTTCGTCCCATTCAGATAGACGTCGGCCTTCAGCGCCGCGCCGTCGAACTGCAGGAAGTAGCGCTGGCCGGGCTTGGGCGCATGATCGAGCGCCAGGCGGTACCAGGCCGATCCGCGATAGTAGACGCCTTCCGGTTCACCGCGCGCCTTCGCCCCGCCGATGCCAGAGTCGGCGATGTTGTAGGTGTGCGGGGTCGAGACCGTGGTCCAGGCCTTGTCGTCGAAGGCCACGGCCTCGGCGCCCATGGCGTCGCTGCGCACGAAGCGCCAGCCGTCGCTCAGCGGCTTGACCTCGGCAGCCTGGGTCGCGCTGAACGCCAGGACGGCGAGACCGGCCAGCAGGCCGGCGCGGAACGATCGAGGGGTCATGGCGTCTCTCTTGAGTTCGATGTTCAGGTCAGGCGCTCGACGTCGCGCACACGGACCTCGCGGCTGCGCACGGCGCGGACGGCAGAACCCGGCGCGAGGCTGGAGCTGAGGCCGTCGATGGTCGCGCCCTGGACGTCGTCCAGCACCACGGCCGGCCGCGCGTCAGGCTTGTCGACCGTGAAGCTGACGTCGTTGACGCTGATGTTGCGGGCGTGGCGCACCCACAGGCCGTGGGCCGGGAATGCGCCCATGAAGCTGGGCTCCAGCGACGATTTGGGCCGCTCCTCGATCTGCCGCTCTGCGTCGGCGCGCGTGCCGCCGCCGGCCGAGCGGACATGGATGTCCGAGAAGCTGACGTCCTCGATGATCCCGCCGGGGATGCCGACGACGCCGCTGGCATACGGTCCGCGCGCGCCCGAGACGTTGATGTTCGAGAACCGCACCCGCCGCACCTGCGACGGGCCGTTGCCCTCCGGCGCGCGGTTGCGGGCCGACAGGCGTACGAAGATCGGATGGTTGACCGGGTTGCGCAGCAGGATGTTGGAGAACGTCACGTCCTCCAGGATCCCGCCGTCGATCGCGCCCAGTTGCAGGCCCCGCGTGTTCTCGCAGACGCAGTCCGAGATCAGGATGTTGCGGAAGCCGGCCACGCTGTCGGTGCCCAGCTTGATCCGCCCCAGCACACCGATGTCGTCCACCGACATGTAGGGCGACGGCTGGTAGGTGCCGTCGACCACAGTGCCCAGCAGGTAGCCGCTGGTCTTGCAGCCGATGACGCTGACGTCCTCGCAGAAGCGTGGCTCCTGCAAGGCCATGCTGCTCTTCAGGACGATGGCGTCGTCCTTGGGCGCGTTGACGATGCAGTTGGTGACCTTCACGTCGCGGCAGGCGTCGATGTCGATACCGTCGCGATCGGTGTCGACCGTCAGGCCGTCGATCCGCACATTGGTCGAGCCGACCACGTAGCAGGCGAAGTGGCCGCCTTGCAGGATGGTGAAGTCGCGCAGCAGCACGTTGCGGCAGCGGATCAGGCCGATGCCCTTATTGCCGCGACCCTCATAGGCCATCTCGCGCGGGATCGCCCGACGGGCGGCGTCGGGGGTCAGGCCCTGCTCGGCCGGCGACTTCCAGCCCGCGATGCCGTGCCAGCGCGGCGCCGGTCCCTCGCGATCCAGGCCCAGGCCGTGGATCAGGCCCTTGCCGATGATGGCGACATCGTTGACCCCGTCGCCATAGATCAGGCTGTTGTGGAAGTGGCTGACGCCATAGTCCTGATATTGCTCGTCATAGACGCTCTCGGGCAGGTCGTAGCGGCCGGCGTGCTTGCGCGGATCGGCGGCCTCGATCACCGAGCCGTTCATCAGCACCAGGGTGATGAAGCTCTTCAGCCGGATCGAGAAGCACAGGTAGTGGCCGGGCGGCGCGACGACCGTGCCACCGCCGGCGGCCGAAGCGGCCTCGATGGCGCGATTGATGGCATCGGAGTCGATCGCGATCCCGTCGCCGACCGCCCCGTAGTCGCGGATGTCGTAAAAGCCCTTCAACGAGCCGGCGGCCCGCACCAAGCTCGGACTGCCCGCCATGGCCGCACCCAGGCCCAAGGTCACGAAACGACGGCTGAATTCCGCCTTCTGGCCCAATGCGTCGTCCGCCATGCCTCCCCGCCTCTTCTTGTTTGAGGACGGCATGTTGTATGATGTATTATCTTATATCAACCCATCTTTGCCAGGATGTCGCCGGAGATCTCCGCCGTGGAGGTCACGCCGGTCAGGGCCATGGCCACGCGCATCTCTGCGGCGATCAGCTCCAGCAAGCGCGTGACGCCGGCCTGCCCGCCCGCCGCCAGCGCGTAGACATAGGCCCGGCCCAGCATGACGCCGTCCGCGCCCAGGGCCAGCATCCGCACGACGTCCAGACCCGTGCGCACGCCGCCGTCGACCAGCACGGTCATCCGACTGCCCACCGCCTCGGCGATCGGCGGCAGGGCGCGGGCGGTCGACAGCACGCCGTCCAGCTGCCGGCCGCCATGGTTGGAGACCACCAGGCCATCCGCGCCGAAGCGCAAAGCGTCGCGGGCGTCCTCGGGGTCCAGGATCCCCTTGATGATGATCTGGCCCTTCCAGACGTCGCGGATCCACTCCAGGTCCTTCCAAGAGATCGACGGATCGAAGTTCTCGCCCAGCCAGCCGATATAGTCCGCCAGGCCCGTGGCCTTGCCGCGATAGGCCGAGATGTTGCCCAGGTCGTGCGGACGGCCGTGCAGCCCGACGTCCCAGGCCCAGCCGGGCTTGAACACCGCCTGCTTCATGCGCCGCACGCCTGACCATGGTCCGCTCATCCCTGAGTGCGGGTCGCGATAGCGCGAGCCCGGCACGGGCATGTCGACGGTGAAGACCAGCTTGGTCACACCCAGCGCCATCGCCCGCTCCAGGGCGTCGCGCATGAAGGCGCGGTCCTTCAGCACGTAGAGCTGGAACCAGATCGGCCGGCCCGACGCCTCGGTGACTGCCTTCAAATCGCAGACGCTGACGGTCGACAGGATGTAGGGGATGTTGGCCGCCGTCGCCGCGCGGGCCACTTGAAGCTCGCCACGCCGCGCCGCCATGCCGCCCAGGCCGATCGGAGCCAGCAGCACCGGCATGGCCAGGGTCTCGTCGAACAGCCTGGTCTCGAGGCTGCGGGCGGAGACGTCGCGCAGCACGCGCTGGCGCAGGGCGATGCCGGCCAGGTCGTCGACATTGCTGCGCAAGGTCTTCTCGGCGAAGGCCCCGCCGTCGATATAGTCGAACAGGAAGCGCGGCAGGCGCCGCTGGGCCGCCGCGCGGAAGTCGGTGGTCGAGGCGATGATCATGTGAGGCCGCGCTGCTCGTCCAGCTGCAGCGTCAGATTCGCATAGGCCGGCATGTCGGAAAGGATGTGACGGGTCAGGCGCTCGTAGTGCTGGATGAAGACGCCGACTTGCTCGTCGCTCATCGTCCGGCCGCCCTCACCCACCCGCGCGCGAAGTTCGTGCTCCTGCTGGATCCGCCAGTCGCGCACGACCTCGAAGCCCGGCGCGGCGAGTAGCACCAGGCGGTCGATCCGCGCGAATAGGTCGGCATAGTCGGTGGCCAGGGCGAGGTTCACGCAGCGCCGCCAAGTGGCGTCGGGGTCGCACTCGGCCTCCAGGGCGTTGATTGGAGTGTCCAGCGCCACGTCATCCTGGGCTCGTGCGCCAACGCACCAGCCCTCGAAGATCAGCACATCCAGCGGCCCCTTCACCGGCGTGCCAGCCGGCGCGGGATCGTCGGTGGCCTTGTCGAAGCGCGGGAGCACGACGTCAGCGCCGGCGCGGACTTGGTCCAGCAGGCGGATACCCAGCGCCGTGTCGTGGGTGCCCGGAACGCCCCGGGTCGCGAACTGCGGATGCACCGTCTCGCCTAGCCGCGCCCGCTCGGCGTGGGAGAGGTAGAGGTCGTCGATCGACAACGTCGCCGCCCGGAGGCCCTTCGCGGTCAGGCGGGCCTTCAGCCCCTCGGCCAGGGTCGACTTGCCCGAGCCCTGCGCCCCGCAGACGCCCAGCACGAACGGCCCGTCGCCGCGCCAGCCGTCCAGGGCCCGCTCGACGGCGTCAAGCGACGCGGTCATGGGGCGGCTTGCCGTCGAAGAAGGCGTCGAGATTGTCGGCCGTCCGCATGCCCATGGCCGTGCGGGTCTCCAGCGTCGCGCTGCCCAGGTGCGGCAGCAGCACGGTGTTGGGCGCGGCCAGCAGCAGCGGATTCACCTTCGGCTCGCCCTGGTAGACGTCGAGGCCCGCCCCGGCGATGACGCCGTCGGTCAGGGCCTGGGCCAGGTCCGCCTCATTCACGACCGAGCCGCGCGCGGTGTTGATCAGGATCGCCGTCGGCTTCATCCGGGCCAGCAACGCGCCGTCGATCAGGTGATGGGTCTCGGCGCCGCCCGGCGTGTGCAGCGACAGCACGTCCGAGACCGCCGCCAGGCTTTCCAGGCTCTCGTGATAGGTCGCGCCGTCCTCGTCCGTCGCGCGCCGGCGGCTGTAGTAGGCGAGCTCCATGCCCAACGCCGCCTTGGCCCGCTGGGCGGTGGCGCGGGCGATGCGGCCGTAGCCGACCAGGCCCAGGGTCTTGCCCGCCAGCGATTGGCCCAGCAGATGCGTCGGCCTCCAGCCGGCCCAGCGTCCCTCGCGCAGCTCACGCTCGCCCTCCCCGGCCCGCCGACTGGTCATCAGCATCAGCAGCACGGCCAGCTCGGCCGTCGCGTCGGTCAGGACGTCGGGGGTGTTGGTCACCACGACGCCGGCGGCCTTGGCGGCCTCCAGGTCGATATGCTCGAAGCCCGCGCCGTAGTTGGCGACGATCCTCACCCGCGCGCCCGGCGTCGACAGAACCTCGGCCGGCATCTTGTCTGACACCGTCGGGCATAGGGCGTCGTACTCCGTCATCGCCGCCTTCAGCTGGTCGATGGTCAGCGGCGTGTCGGTCGCGTTCAGCGTCACGTCGTAGCGCGCAGCCAGGCGCTGCTGGACGGCCTCGGGCCAACTGCGGCTGATCAGGATCTTCGGCTTCATCGTCTCGTCCTAGATCAGGCCGCGACCGGCCAGGTTCCGCATCAGGTCGGCGACGCCGAAGGTCCACGGCTCGCACACATCGGTCGGGCGCACGCGATTGACCAGCGCGCCCAGCTCGTCGCAGGCGATGCGGACCACGTCGTTCGTCGCGTGGGTGAATCCCTTGCCGCTTTCGTAGCGGTCCTCGACCGGGGCGAACAGGGTCCCCAGGAACAGCACCAGACCGTCCGGATAGCGGTGATGGGCGTTGATCGCCTGGGCGACGAGGTCGGCCGGGGCCCGGCTGATCTCGCTGAGCGACGAGCGGCCACGCATCACGAAGCCATCCTCACCGGTCACGGTCAGGGCGATTTCCAGCCGGCCGACCGTGGCGAGGTCGAAGTGCTCATCGAACAGCCGCACGAACGGGCCGATGGCGGCAGCGGCGTTATTGTCCTTGGCCTTGCCCAGCAGCAGGGCCGAGCGGCCTTCAACGTCACGCAGGTTGACGTCGTTGCCCAGGGCCGCGCCGACGACCCTTCCAGCAGACGAGACGGCGAGCACCACCTCGGGCTCGGGGTTGTTCCAGGTCGAGGCCGGATGTACGCCGACATCGGCGCCCGTCCCGACCGACGACATCGGCTGGCCCTTGGTGAAGATCTCGGCGTCGGGGCCGATGCCGACTTCCAGGTACTGGCTCCAGGCGCCGGCGGCGATCAGGGTCGCCTTCAGCGCCGCCGCCTCGGGTGAGCCGGGTTTCAACCGCCGCAGGTCGTCGCCGACCAGGTCGCGAATCTGGCCGCGCAGGCCCGCCGCCGCCGACAGGTCGCCGCGCGCCCGCTCCTCGATCACCCGCTCCAGCATCGAGGTGACGAAGGTCACGCCAGCGGCCTTCACGGCTTGCAGGTCGATCGGCGACAGCAGCCAGGGCTTGCCGGGATCGCGCGTATCGGGATCGGTGTTGGCCAGGACGTCGGCCAGCAGGCCTAGGTCCTCCCCCTTGGCGGCGCGCAGAGCGCCAGCCGGATCGTTGGCCTCGCAAAGATCACGCGCGGTCGGGAAGGCGCGCGAGACGTCGGTCAAGCGCTCGCCATCAACGCGGACCACCGCTGGGCCAGCGGGCGACCAGACACGACCGAACAGCAGGGCCCGCGCATCGGCGGGCAGGATATCGGAGGGTTGCAGACGCATGGCTCTACCGACGCTTGAACACGGGTGGACGCTTTTCGGCGAAGGCCGCGCGGCCCTCGGCGGCGTCCTGGGTGGCGAAGCAGATGGTCTGCAGGTCGCGCTCGTACTCCACGGCCTTCTCGTAGGGCATGGCGTGGGCGGCCTTCAGGTTCAGCTTGGCGGTCTCGGCGGCGATCGGCGCGCGCGAGGCGATGGTTTCGGCCAGGGCCTTGGCGCGGTCCAGCAGGTCCTCCGGCGCGACCACCTCGCTGACCAGACCCCACTCACGGGCCCGCTCGGCGTCGACGGGGTCGCCGGTCAGGATCATCAGCGCCGCGTTCGAGGCGCCGATCGAGTGGACCAGCCCCGCCGCCATGCCGCCGCCGCCGATCCAGCCCAGCTTGATCTCCGGCGCGGCGAACTTGGCGTTGGTCGAGGCGATGCGAATGTCGCAGCTCATCGCCGTCTCCAGCCCGCCGCCCAGGGCATAGCCGTTGACCGCCGCGATGGTCGGCTTGCGACATAGGCGCACCGCGTCACAATAGTCGCCCCGGTTCCGGAAGTCCCAGGGGGTCTCGTAGCTGTCCAGAGTCGAGATGTCCGACCCGGCGCAGAAGGCCTTCTCGCCCGCGCCGGTGATGACCACGCAGCGGATGGTGTCGGACGCGTCCACCTCGGCGATCGCCGCTTCGACGGCCTTGGCCATGTCCGGGGTCACCGCGTTCAGCTTCTGCGGGCGGTTCAGGGTGATGACGGCGACGTGGCCCGTCACCTCGAACAGAACATCTTGGCTCATCTCGAAGTCCTTCAAATCTCGGCGCCGGCCGGGCGGTGGCGCTCGAACAGCGCTTGCAGGTCGTCCAGCACGGCGTCGGCGGGCTCGCCGGCCTCGAGACCGACGCGGAGGCGCTGCGAAGCCGCTGTCTGGAACGCGATGGCCCCGTCGTGGCGCGGCCGCAGGCTGGCCCCGTCCAGGGTGGCGTAGGTGTCGGCGTAGAACCCGCCCCAGCGAGCGTTGACGGTCGGGTCGCGCCAGGCGCTCTTCAGGGCCGGCTGGCCTTCGTGTTCGGGGATGAAGCCGCGCTGAGCCTCGTCCGACATGAGCCAGCGCAGGTGATTCAGTAGTTGCGGCGTCACTTCGCACTTGCGCGAGACGCCGATCCCCGTGCCGCCCAGGATCGACCCCACCGGCCCGTCAGCCGTCACACGCGGCGCATCGGCGAAACTCAAGGACCCGCCGGGAGCGTAGTTCACATAACCGTAGACCAGCGGGCACACCGCGACGTCGTCGTGGCGGCTCATGTGCTCCAGGATGCCGATCGGGTTCAGCGGCCGTAGCGCCTGAGGGCTCTCCGCCGCCAGCCGGGCCAGTAGCTCCCAGGCCGCGCGAGCCTCAGGACGGTTGCGGAAGGTCCCACCATGCGCCGCGCAGATCGACTGGAAGGTCAGCGCTGCGTGCGGGCCCGAAAGCGACATCGCCACGACGCCGGTCTCGGACAGCCGCACGACCTCGTCCCACAGCACCGGCGGGGCGTCGAGACAGTCACGGCGCCACGCCATGACTTGGGTAGCGGCGTCCTGCGGCAGCGCCCAGTGCTGGCCGGCATAGTGGTAGCTGACCATGCTCTTACCCATGGCCTGGTCGCGCCAAGCGGCGATCTCTTCGGGCGCGAACAGCTCTTCCAGCGGCCGCAAGCAGTCCGCGGCCACGGCCTCGCCAACGTGCGGGTGGTCCAGCACCACGAGGTCGTAGAGCGCGCACTGCTCGCCGATCGGGCGCTCCTCGAAGCCTTCCAGCGAGTGGCGGTCCCAGGTCAGGGAAAGACTGTCGCGAGCGTGCGCGGCGGCGGCCTCCAGGGCCTTATAGCCGCGCGGATGATCCCAGGTCAGGCCGCGATAGGCGGTCATGCCGAGCGGACCACGCCGGCCTGGATCAGGGCCTCGATATCCGCCGCCGAACGACCGGCCTCGGCCAGAATCTCGCGGGTGTGTTCGCCCACCAGCGGCGCGCCGCGATCGATGGTCGAGGGGGTCTTGGAGAACTTGATCGGGAAGCCCGGCGCCTTCACCCGGCCCTCGGTGGCGTGGTCGTATTCGACGAACGTGCCGTTGTGCTGGATCTGCGGATCCTCGACGAGGTCGGCATAGCCGTAGACCGGGCCGCACCAGATGTCGTGCTCGCGGAACAGGGCCAGCCACTGGGCGCTGGTGCGGTTGACCAGGCGCTTGCGCACGCAGGCGAAGATCTCGTCGCGATGCGTCCAGCTGTCGGTCTCGTCGTCGAGGTCGGCGAAGAACGGCTCCTCGATCAGCGCGCCCAGGGTCTTCAGCGAAGCCATGGCGATCGAGATGTAGCCGTCGGCGGTCTGGTACACGCCGTAGGGCGCGCGGATATAGGTGTGGGCGTGCGGCTCGGCCGAGCGGGTCTGCGGCTTGCCGCCGACCGTGAACACCGACAGCTCCTGCATCTGGATGGTGGTGATGGCGTCCAGCATGTTGATCTGCACCAGTTGCCCCTCGCCCGTCCGCTCGCGGTGGAACAGCGCCGCCAGCGCGCCCTCGAAGGCGGTGTAGGCGGTGATGGCGTCGACCAGGTACTGGCCGGCAGGCTGCGGTGGCTGGTCGGCCGAACCCGACGACATCATCGCCCCTGACATGGCCTGCAGCAGCAGGTCCTGGCCAGGATAGTTCTTGTACGGACCATCCTCGCCATAGCCCGACATCGAGACGTAGATCAGGCGCGGATTGATCTTCGACAGGGTCTCATAGTCGACGCCCAGCCGCTGGGCGACGCCGGGGCGGTAGTTCTGCAGGAAGACGTCGGACGTCTTGACCATCTCCAGCAGCAGGGCCTTGCCCTCGGCGCTCTTCAGGTCGACGGCCAGCGAGCGCTTGTTGCGGTTCAGGGACAGGAACGAGACGTTGATCTGGTTGCCGCGCGCCCCGCCGGCCGCGACGTGGCGCTGCCACTCGCCGGTGGTCGGCTCGACCTTGATGACGTCGGCGCCCATGTCGCCCATGCGCTGGGCGGCGAACGGGCCGGCCATGGCGATCGAACAGTCGAGAACGCGAATTCCGCTCAGGATACCCATTTTAGAACAAACCTTTGGCTGGATCAGCTCATCACCCAGCCGCCGTTCACGTGCAGCGTCTGACCGGTGATGAAGCCCGCCGCGTCGGCGGCGAAGAAGGCGATGGCGTGGGCGATGTCGCCGACATGGCCGCGGCGCTTGATGGCCTGGCTGTCGAGGACGTGGCGGGTGTAGCCCTCGGGATCGGGATGGATCTTCTCGGCGTCGGTCGGGAAGGCCCCGGGCGCGATGGCGTTGACGGTGATCCCGTACGGCCCGAACTCGCGCGCCCAGGCCCGCGTCAGACCGATCAGCGCGCCCTTGGACGCGACATACGGCGACAGGTTCGCCCACTCGCCCGAGATGGTGATGCTGGAGATGTTGACGATGCGGCCGAAACCCTTGGCGCGCATGGCCGGCAGGGCTTCCTGCACCGCCACGATCGCCGCGTCGACATTGATCCGTTGGACCAACTGGTGGTCCTCGATCGTGTAGTCCTCGAACGGCTTTGAGGGGTAGATGGCGGCGTTGTTGATGACCACGTCGAAGCCGCCGACCTTGGCCAGCAGCACGCGCAGGGCGGCGCGGAAGCCTTCCAGCTCCGACAGGTCGGCGGTCGAGACGATCAGCTTGCCGGTGGCCACGCTCTCTGCAGCGGCCTTCAGCGCTTCGACCTTGGTCGGGTCGTTGTCGATGGCCACGACGGTGGCGCCGCGCTCCATCAGCTGCAGCGTGGTCTGCAGGCCGAGACCGCCAGCCGCGCCGGTGTAGAGGACGACCTTGCCCTCTAGGTCCTTGGCCATCTCAGCGCCCCCCGATGGCGGGATAGACGCCGGACGTAGCCGGATACTCCTCGGCCGGCTGGCGCGCGACGCCTTCGATGCGGGTCACGGCCTCAGACACCGCCGCTGCGTCGGGCAGGATGCGGAAGACGCTGTCGTAGCGGCGCTCCTCGCCGTGTTCGAGCTCGATCAGCTCGCCCCGCTCGCGGGCGAAGTCCTTGCCCAGCACGTGGTTGGTCGAGGGCTCGATGCCCAGGGCGTAGTGGCCTGCATGCAGGTTCTGCCACTCGTACATGGCCGGGAACTGCGACTTCAGGGTCTGGACCTCGAAGCCGAAACCCAGGGCCTCGTTGACCAGGGCGACATTGACCTTGCCCTCGGCGTCGGAGGCCATGTCGTGCTGCCAGACCTGTTCGTGGAAATTGCGGATTGGCGCGGACAGCGTGCGGTAGCCGACGCCCTGCTTCTGGTAGTCCTCGCCCGCATGGGCGGCCCAAACCACGTCGCGGATCGGGGCCACGTAGCGCGAGCCCTCGGCCAGCACCGGATAGCCGACATTGATGTGGTAGCAGTACATGTGCGGCGTCTTGTAGAAGCCGTGATTGACCACCCGGTCGTGCAGGCGGATCTCGTCGGAGCCGACGGTCGCCTCAATGCGGCGGATCAGGTGCAGGTCCTCGCCGAACACCGTCGACTGCTGGACGACGCCCTCCGCCCAGAGGATGCACTCGTCACCCTCCCAGCGCTCGCCATAGCCGGTCAGGCGCGCCGGGATCGTGCCGACGCGGCCGTGCAGCGACGAACTGACCGTCTTCTTGGGGCCGTAGAAATAGTGCTCGGCCGGGTCGTCGTGCATGAACAGCACATGGTCCAGGCCGCAGGTGACCATCAGGCCCGAGAACGACCGGAACCAGGACAGGCCGCCCTCCCCTTCGTATTCGTGCAGGCCCGGATGGCGGAAGCCCGACGGCGAGTGCCAGCCGACCGCGCGGCCGTTGCGCTCGCACTCGGCGATGTCCATGGCCCGGTCGACCAGGACGGTGAAGCGCAGGCCCGTGCCGGTGCGGAATTCCAGCTGCCGCACGCCGCGCTCGACGCCGTCGCCCAGGGTCGAGAGACGGACACCGGCGAACTGCGACAGCGAACCTGTATGTTCGGCCAGCGTGCGTCGGCTCAGACTCCGTCCATACAACTCGGGCACGCCTTGCCTCCCCGGCAATGATCTCTATAAGATAATATGTATGATGTTTATAGGCGTCACGCCGATCCCGTCAACGGGCTTGTCGAGGTGGAAATGAGCAAGACTGTCCGTCGATGCTTTGCGGTCGACTTGTACGACGACCCCGCCTCGATCGCGCGCTATCGCGCCTGGCACGAAGCCGGCAGCCCCCCGGCGACCGTCACCGAGGCGATCCGCGCCGACGACGTGCGCGAGCTGGAGATCTGGTTGGTCGGCGACCGCATGTTCATGATCCTGGAACAGGGCGATCAGTACGATCCGGCCGCCAAGGCCGACCGCGACGCGGCCAATGCCGACGTCCAGGCCTGGGACGCGCTGATGCGCACCTTCCAGAAGTCCCTGCCCTTCGCCCCGGGCCAGACCTGGGTCGAGATGGAGCGGATCTACGCCCTGTCGGAACAGCCCTAGCTAGGGCTGGTTGGCGACGACCATGTAGTCGCCAGGCCGCGCGCCAGGCTGGATCGACCACCCTGGCTTCAGGGTCAGGGTCCAGCCCTCCCCCGTCGGATACGCAGCGTCCAAGCTCGGTGCGGACACGGCCGCCATGCCGCGCGTCTTGTCGAACAGCGCCCCGCCGCTCTTGACCTCCAGCACGCCCCAGGGGCCGCTGAGGCGCACCGTCGGATAGACCGTGCCGTGCGGCGCCAGCGCCATCAGGGTCTGCGGATTGAACTGGTAGCCGGCGGCCTTCAGCGGCAGCAGCAGCACGGGGCCGTCGACTAGCCGCGCCTTCATCTCCGCCGCCCGAGCCAGCCGCGCCGCCTCGCGCGCATCTTCGCTAGTTCGCAAGACACCGCCGACGTCGTAGAGCGCGACGCGCTTGGTCAGGCTCGCGAAATCGGGTGCAGGCACCTTCAAGGCCGCCGCCAGAACGGTGTCGAACCGAGCGCCAGAAGTCACCTTGCGCTTCCAATCGGGGTCGGCCCGGTCGAGCAGCAGCCCGTAGGCCGGTCCTGTCGCATAGGCGAATGAGCGCACGAAGCTGGGCGCGCCGACGAAGGCCGACAGGTCGCGGACGGCGAAGGCGGTGCGGGCCTGAGGCGTCGTCAGGCCCAGCTTCACGCCGGTATATTCGGCCACGCCCTCATTGGCCTCCAGCGCCCCTTCGGCGACGGCAGCCTTGGGGAACAGGCGATAGCGCTCTTGGCGGAACAGCAAGGCGTCACCGATCGCCTCGCGCCGCTGGCGGGGCGCCGTGGCCGTCAGGGCCTTGGCCAGGGCGCGCCATTCGAGCTGCAGGAGATAGCGGCCCTCCAGCGTATCGAGGTGCCCATTGTCGCCATCGTCGCGCACCATGCCCAGCGTCGTCTGGACGCGATGGAACATCTCGTGCGCCAGCATCACCTGCCGCGCCTCGGTGTCCTCGGGCAGCGGCCACAGCAGCTGCGACCACAGGACCCCGGACCACTTGACCGAGGTGTTGGCGATCAGCTCGCCATCCGGCAGCCGACCGACATAGGTCGCGCCAGAAGGCTTCAGACGCCCCTCGGCGTCGGCCTGGTTGGCGATGATGTCCCGCGTCTGGGGCTCGACCAGCAGGATCGGTCCGCACAGCGTGTGGCCCCACAACACGCCGCCGTCGCGCTCGCAAATGGCCTTGGCCTCGGCGAAGGTCCGCGCCGCACCGGCGGGATCGACCTGCGCCGTCGCCGGAGATGCGGCCAGGACCCCTGCCAAAATCACCCCGCTCAAGCCGATCGCGCGCATGCTCGCCCCACTACGATGAAAATCGTATACAAGAACTACGACACCGATCGTATTTGTCAATCAGCCCTTTCGGCGGGCTTCCCAGGTCACCACGCCATGGGGCGACACGTGCAGCGACAGGCTCGGCGCGCGCGTGCCCAGCAGGGTCACGGATTGCCCGACCTGCACCACGCGCGAAGGCGCGCCTTGGACCGAAGCCTCGATCACCCTGCCCTGGCGGATCTTCAGGGCGAACGGGCCGGCGGGATCGCGGGCCTGGATGCGGACGACGGGCCCAAAGGCGCTGGCGACATAGACGTCGGCCATGGTGCGATCGACCTGCCCGACCGCACCCAGCACCGGCCCCACGAGGCAGAGCGCCGTCACAGCGATCACCGCGAGGGCTCCGCCTTTCGCCGCCGGCGCAGGTTCCAGCAGGCGGTGGATGCGAGACGTCAGAGCGCCTTGAGCCGATAGCAGCATGGCGACCTGCGGCGCTCCCGGCGCCGTCTCGGCCAGCCGAACCAGCGCTCGCGCCAAGGCGATTGGCGATGCGCCCCGGGCCACGGCCAAGGCGTCACAGGCCGCCTCCCGTTCCTCGGCCAGGCTCCGATAGAGCCGCCAGGCGAATGGATTGAACCAGACCAGCGCCAGCCCAACGCGCAGGACGAGGTTCCAGCCGAAGTCGCGGCGCTCGACGTGAGCCAACTCGTGCAGCAGCACAGCATCCCGCTCGGCGGGAGACAGACATGCCTCCAGGCCACGCGGCGCAATCAGCACCGGACGCGTCGCGCCGATCACGAAGGGGCTGGAGACGTCGGCGACCCGTACGGCCAGCTTGCTTCCCCGCAGGCCGCGCACGACCCGCATCAGGCTAAGCGGCGGCCGCGCAAGTACCAGGCGGTCGAGGGCTCGAAGCTGGACGCACAGCCGCCAGAGCATCGCGACGATCCCAACCAGCCAGGCCAACGCGACGATCACGGGCGCGCCGATCAATGGCGCGGCGAGCGGCTGCGGCGGCTTGCTGCGTGAAATCTCCGGTCCCATCCCCGCGAAGCCCGCGTGCAGGACCAGCACGGTCAGCACCGGCAGGGCCAGCAAAACCGCGATGTGTCCACTCAGCAGGTTGTAGCGAAGCCGCGCCGACAGATGGCGCGTGCGCCGATCCCAGACCTTCCACGACAGCCAGATCAGCCCGCCCTGGACCAGCGCCGCCGCGATCCCCCAGCTGGCCAGTCGCGCCAGATAGCCGAGGGTGAAGTCGGTCACGGAGCGCTCTCGGCTTCCAGTCGAGCGATCAGCGCCTTGAGCTCCTCCAGCTCGCCGGGCGCGGCCGGGCGGGCGTCGAGGGCCTGCATGGCCAGGGCCAGGGACGAGCCGGCGAAGGCGGTGTCGATCCAGCCGCGCACCAGATGGTTCAGCGTCGGACGTTGGTCGGCGGCGGCGGCATAGACGTGCTGGCGGCTGTCGGCGACGCGGGTCACCAGTTGCTTGGCCAGCATGTTCTGCATCGTCTTCAGGGTCGTGGTGTAGCCCACCTCGCTGCCACCATGGACCAGGTCGTGCACGGCCCGGACCGTCGACGGCCCCTCGCGCCAGAGAACCTGGAGCACGGTCAGTTCCGCGGCGGTGGGCGTGCTGGTCGTCATCGCGCCAGGATGCTTGGTTCGACGCGGGTGGACAAGACCGCCCCTAGGGCCGTCGCAGCGCGCTCCGGCGGCCAGGCTCCAGTTGCTCCGCATAGCGGCCCGGCGAGATGCCGAACGACTTCTGGAACAGCGTCGCGAAGGCGCTGAGCGACGAAAAGCCCAGGACCTGGGCGACCTGGGTGGCCGACTGCCCGGTGGCAAGCAGAGCGGCGGCCTGGGTCATGCGCAGCTGCTGGCGCCAGGCGACGAAGCTCATCCCGGTCTCCAGGCGGAAATTGCGGGTGAAGGTCCGGCGGCTCATGCTGGCCTCGACGGCCCAGGCGTCGATGTCCCTGGGGTCGGCCGGGTCTTTGCGCAAGGCGGTGCAGACCCGCTGCAGGCGCGGGTCGGTCGGCAGGCGCGGCCCGGCGTCGGTCGAGGGTGGCGCGCGGGTGATCTCGCCCAGCATCAGGCGGACGATGTCACCCTCCCGCCCCGCCTCGTCATAGCGCGCGTCGAAGGTCAGGAACTCCTCGACCAGGGCATGGAGGAACGGGCTGATGTCGATCACCCGCAGGTCGTCCGGCTGCGGGCTGGCCTGCGTCGTCACATAGAGCACGTTGTAGGCGGCCGGGCCCCGGCAGCTGACCTCGTGGCGCATGCCGGCCGGGATCCAGACCCCGCGTCCCGGCGGCAGCACGATGGCCGCGTCCCCTGCTCGCACCGCCGCCACGCCTTCCAGCCGATACGAGAACTGGGCGCGGTCGTGGACATGCGGCGGGTCGTAATAGCCGGTCGGCTGCCGGCCATAGAAGCCGATGACCGGCCGCACGGGCGGATGGTCGGCGCTGCTCTGGTCGATCGGCGGTTCGGTAGGGTCGGGAAAGGACACGGAATCTCTGAGGACAACTGGCGATCGATATCAGCCGCGGATCGGCGCGCGCGGCAGTCGCGAACGGGTCGATATATTCAGCGATCGGGCCAAAGCCCGCCCCCATCGTTGCGACTGACTATCAATAACGCTAGGCGAGCCTGAAATCAAAGCGGCGCTGCCGCGGGGGTGTCGGGCGTATGGCGACGGGTGTCGTTCAAGGACGGAAGCAGGGCGGCTGGCCAAGGGGCTTGGACGTGGCCGCACGGGTGGTGCTGGCCATTCCTGGGGCCTATTTCGTGACCGCCGCCTGCACGATGCTGCTGGCTCGGACGATCCCCGCCGCCCGCCTCGACGCCACCCTGTGGTCGACCATAGCGGCATTCGGGATCTATGCCGCCCTGGTGGTCTGGGTGTTCGCCGCGTCCAGCGCTGTGCGCGCAGGGGCCGTCCTGCTAGCCATCGGCGGTGTCGCCTTGCTTGGCGCGGTGCTGGCGGCATGAAGCAAGGCTTCCGGCAATCGCAGGCGGGCCTGCACACGTGGACGGGCCTGCTGGTCGGCTGGGTGCTGTACCTGATCTTCCTGAACGGCACGGTCAGCTACTGGCGCGAGGAGCTGACCCGCTGGGCGCGGCCCGAGATCGCCGCCACCCAGAACCTGGAGACCGTGACACGCGGCGCGGTCGCGCATCTGCAGGCCACGGCGCCCAAGGCGGCCTCCTGGCAGATCACTCTCCCCGACGAACGGGCCAGCGGCGCGGAGACGACCTGGAAGCCGAAGGGCAAGCCCAAGCCGCTGCGACCCGGCGCCGCCGACTCGACCGCCACGACGATCGGTCCGGACGGCAAGCCTGTGGTCGCCCGTGACACCGAAGGCGGCGACTTCTTCTATCGGCTGCATTTCGATCTGCGGTACATGCCGGCGATCTGGGGCCGCTGGGTGGTCGGCTTCTGCTCGATGTTCATGCTGGTGGCGATCGTCAGCGGTGTGATCACCCACAAGAAGATCTTCGCCGACTTCTTCACCTTCCGGCCCGGCAAGGGTCAGCGCAGCTGGCTGGACGGCCATAACGCCCTGGCGGTGCTGGCCCTGCCGTTCCACGCCATGATCACCTACACCGGGCTCGTCACCTTGATGGTGATCTATGTCCCCTTCGGCGTGACGGCCAACTACCCGACCAAGACCGCCTACTACGCCGAGAGCGCGCCACGCACCAAGGCGCCCAAGCCCAAGGGCGAGGCCGCGCCGCTGACCGACATCGGCCCGGTGCTGGCGACCGCCGCCAAGACCTGGGACGGCGGCCAACCTGGGATCATCCGCATCGACAATCCGGGCGATGCGGCCGCCCGCATCGTCCTGACCCGCCGTGCATCGGACAAGCTGGTCGACGGCCGCTGGGAGATCGTCTTCGACGGTGTGACGGGCAAGGTCCGCTCCAGCGTTGAGCCGACCTCAGCCGGCATGATCACCCGCGGCGGCATGATCGGTATCCACGCCGGCCGGTTCGCACCGATGACCCTGCGCTGGCTGTTCTTCCTGTCGGGCGTGGCGGGCACGGCCATGGTCGCCTCGGGCCTCGTCCTGTGGACCGCCAAGCGCCGCGCCAAGCTGGGCGACACGCGCCACTTCGGCTTCTGGCTGGTCGAGCGGCTGAACATCGGCGCGGTGGCGGGCCTGCCGCTGGCCATGACCGGCTTCCTGTGGGCCAACCGCCTGCTGCCGACCGGCATGCCCCACCGCGCGGACTGGGAGGTCCACGCCATGTTCCTGACCTGGGCCGCCGCACTGATCCACGCCTTCGTCCGCTCGCCGCGCCGGGGCTGGATCGAGCAGCTAAGCTTGACCGGGATCGCGCTGGTGCTGCTGCCGATGTTCGACCAGGCGGCCACCGGCCGGGGCCTGATCGACAGCCTGAAGGCCGGCGACAGTGCGCTGGTCGGCATGGAACTTGGCCTGCTAGCCACGGGTGCGAGCTTCCTGCTGATCGCCTGGCGCGTGGCCCGCTCGCAAGTCAAGCAAGGGGCCAAGGACGCCGCCCCCGCCAAGCCGGCCGAGGCGCACGGATGACCCTGCTGGCCCTCCTCCTCTGCCTCACAGGCTTCGCCGCACTGGCGTTGGCGATGGATCGCCACCACCACGCGCTGGTCGGCGTCCGTCCGGCCAAGGCCCGCAAACGGTGGCTGCAACTGGCCGGAACCTTGGTCCTGATCCTCGCCCTGGTCGTCTCGATCACCGCCTGGGGACCGGCCTATGGCCCGATCTACTGGCTGGGCTTGCTAACCGCCGGCGCCGCGCCGGTGCTGCTGGCCCTGACCTACGCTCCGCGCCGAAAACCCTGAAATTCCAAGCTCTTCTTGCACCTTTCGAACCAAAGGATACCCAAGCCTTGTCCGCTCGCACCGCCCTCCTCGCCAGCGCCGCTCTCCTGGCGCTCGTCTCGACCGCCCATGCCCAGACCGCCGAAGACACAACCGTCGACAGCGTGCTGGTGACCGGCCGCACCGAGGGCTACCAGGTCAAGGGCACCAACACCGCGACCAAGCTGCCGCTGACCCTGCGCGAGACGCCCCAGTCCCTGACGGTCTTCACCCGCCAGCGGATCGAGGACTTCAACCTGATCACCGTGACCGAGGTCTTCGCCCAGACCCCGGGCGTCAACGTCCAGCAGTACGATTCCAACCGTGTCCTCTTCAACGCGCGCGGCTTCGCCATCACCAACTTCCAGTTCGACGGCGTGCCGACCCAGTACGCCACCGGGGCTGGCGGCAATTCGGTGCTGTCCGACACCTCGATCTACGAACGCATCGAAGTCGTGCGCGGGGCCACGGGCCTGGTCACCGGCGCGGGCGATCCGTCTGCGACGATCAACATGGTCCGCAAGCGCCCGACCGAAGACTTCCGCGCCTCGACCAGCCTGTCGGCCGGATCTTGGGACTACCGCCGGGCCGAGGTCGACGTCTCGGGCCCGATCGCGCTGAACGGCAAAATCCGCGGCCGCCTGGTCGGCGCCTATACCGACCGCGACTCCTATGTCCGCTTCCAGCACGACACGTCGCCCAGCCTCTACGGCGTGGTCGAGGCCGACCTGACCGACAATACCCGCCTGCGCATCGGCGCCGACTACCTGCGCACGGACTCGCAGGGCGGGGCCTGGAGCGCCGCGCCGCTCTTCTTCCGCGATGGCAGCAAGGCCGAGCTGCCGCGCTCGTACAGCGCCGGCGCCAAGTGGAACCGTTGGGAGCGCGAGAGCGTCAACGCCTTAGCCGTACTGGAGCACGAATTCGGCGGCGGCTGGGTCGGCCGTGTGGCCTACAACAACCGCTCGACCGACACCGAGAGCCTGCTGTTCGCCGGCTCCAACAGCGGCGGCTTCGCCGACAAGGTCACGGGCTTGGGCCTGACCATCTCCGACACCTACACGGTCACAGAAACCCGCGAGGAGTCGATCGACGCCTATGCCTCGGGTCCGTTCGACGCCTTCGGCCGCACGCATGAACTGGTGGTCGGCGGCAACTTCTTCAATCGCAATCTGCGTACGCTGAACGCCGGCATCACCAGCCGCCCCTACAGCCTGACGACCTTCCCCAGCATCTTCACCTGGAACGGCGACATCGGCCTGCCGGGCGTCTCCAACACCGGCAAGCCGCGCAGCATCGCAAACACCACCGAGGGCGGGCTCTACGCCGCCCTGCGCCTGAACCTCACCGACCGCCTGAAGGTGATCACCGGCGCGCGCTTCACCGATTGGGACGTCCACACCGACAACTTCAGCGCCACGACCGGCGCCTACGTCAACACCACCGCCAACTACGGCGAGAACCGCATCGCGCCGTATCTGGGCGTACTCTACGACCTGACCGGAAACCTGACGGCCTTCGTCAGCTATGCCGACGTCTTCCAGCCGCAGAACCTGAAGACCAAGGACTTCGAGCAGATCGCCCCCAAAGTCGGCGGCAACTGGGAGTACGGCATCAAGGCCGAATTCTTCGACAAGCGCCTCTACGCCTCGCTGAACGGCTTCTACATGCAGCAGGACAATGTCGCCGAGATCGACCCGACCGTGCTGCCCAACAGCCTGCCGGACGGCACGACCGCTTATCGCGCGGTCAGCGGCGTGAAGACCCAAGGCGCCGAGATCGAGGTCTCCGGTGAGATCACCAAGGGCTGGAGCGTTACCGGCGGCTATACCTACACCTATAACGAGGACGCCAAGGGCGCGCGGCTGTTCACGGTCAATCCGCTGCACATGCTGAAGCTGAACTCGACCTACAAGCTGGGTCGCTGGACGCTGGGCGGCGGCGTCAGCTGGCAGACGAAGGTCTATCAGAACATGCAGGCCCCGACCGGCCGCTTCACCACCGCCGGCGCGCCCGTCCTGGCCGCCACGCGGGTGACGCAGGGCAGCTATGTCCTGGCCGACGCCCTGCTGCGCTACGCCGTCACCGACAAGATCAGCGTCGGGGTCAACGCCACCAACCTGTTCGACGAGAAGTACTATCGCAACGTCGGCTACTTCAACGGCGGCTACTGGGGCGAGCCGCGTCGCGTGCTGTTCAACGTCCGCGCCCGCTACTAGGGCTCGAGACCGGCGCGCTGTCGTTCACCGAAAGGACTCGATGAACGACAGCGCGCGGTCCAGGTCCGCATCGATCGTCGGCGCGCCGACCGAAAGGCGCAGGGCGCCAACCGCCGCGCCGTCCAGACGATGCCGCAGGGCCGGGATGCTGAACCGGCCTTCGAGCGCGTCCAGGGATGCGGCCAGTGGCAGGTCTTCGAAGTCGAAGGCCTTCTCCGCCGCCCCCGGATTGCAGAAGCAGCCGCCGCGGATCGCGACACCATGGTCCCGAGCCGCGCGCTCGACCTCTTCGTAGGCCACGACCTGTCCGTCGGCGCGCAGCAGGTTGAAGGCCACCGTGCCGCCGCGTCCTTCCAGGATCCGAGGACCGTAGAGGCGCACCTTGGGCGCGCCGTTCGAGTAGAGAAGCCCGCCGGCCTCGCCCAAGAACCGCTGGATCAGCCCAGCGACATGCGCCTGCAGCGCTGCGCGCGGGATCTGATCCAGGAAAGCGAACCCTGCCTCCAGCGCCGCCAGGTCCAGATAGTTCGGCGTGCCGTCCTCGAAGCCCTCGTGGCCCGTCCGCAGCGCGTGGCGGCCGTGCTCGACCGAGACGAAATCCACGGTGCCGCCCGCGAACCACGGCCGCCGCAGCCGCGCCAGGGCCGACTTCCTGGCGATCAGAGCGCCGACGCCGGTCGGCAGGCCGAACAGCTTATAGAACGAGCAAGCCACGAACGCGGCCGGGTGGCGGCGCAGGCTGAGACCGCCGCATGCCCCTGCCGAAGCGGCGTCGATCAGGACGTCGAGGCCCAGTGCGTGGGCGGTATCGACCAGGCCGAGATCGTGCCGAACGCCGGAGAAGTTCGACTGCTGCGGGAAGGCCAACAAGCCAGGCGTGCGCACGGCCCACAGATGCTCCTCGACCCGATCTAGCCGCAGCTCGGTGTCTAGCGGCAACACCTCGACCGGCGCGGAAGCCCGGCGAGCATATTCCCGTATCCCATTGACCGAATTGTGATTGTCGGCCGCCAGCACCAGTCCGCGCTCAGGCCCGAACGGATAGCTCTCGGCGACCAGCTTGATGGCCGCCGTGGCGTTGGCGGTGAAGCACACCTCATAGATCGCCGGGTCGGCGTCGAAGAAGGCCAGGGTCGCGGCGCGGGCGGCGTCCATCACCTCGGCGCTGTTGCGCGAGGCTCGATGCTCGGAGTGCGGATTGCCGAACACCCCGGCCACCAACCGCTCGGCATGAGCTCGCGCCTGCGATGCGCCGTAGAGAGCGGCCGCGGTGTAGTCGAGATAGGCGATCCCGACCGCGTCCAGCCGTCCGAACTCCTCGGCGCGGAAGGCCTCGAAGTCGAACGCCGGCGCGGTCGCCGGTTGGCGGGCTAGCATCCGCGCCTCCGATAGGTCTTGGGCGTAACGGGCTCGCCATTGGCCACGCCCACCTGCGGAAAGCCGCCGAAATAGCGGCTGAGATCGGCGGCGGCGTCGCGGTCGGCGGCGAGCATGTCGGCCGGCAGCACCGGGGTCATGACCTCCTCCCACCAGTCGGCCAAGCCGCCGGGGACGAAGACCACATCGGTGACGCCCAGGGCCTTCAGAAGTACCCAGGCCTGGCCGGCGTGCGCGCCCTCCTGCGAATAGAGCACCACCGTCTCGCCAGGCTTGAACGCCGTGCTCACCAGCCGATCGATCGGCAGGTTCTCGGCAGTTGGGATGGCGTCTTCGGCGAAGGCCTTGGCATCGCGAACGTCCACGACGCGCAGGCCGGGCTTGCGGGCGCGGATCCAGGTGCCCAGCTGGCGCGCGCTGACATGGTCGGAACCGTCATCGATGGCGCGGGCGATGGCGTCGAAGTCCAAGGCGCCAGACACCGCGCGGTGCGGACTGCCGGCGAACGGCGCCAGCAGGCCGAGCGCCAGTGCGCCGAGCCCCAGGCGGCGGGTCGTGCTCATCGTCGCGCCTCCCAGCGTCCGATCGCGGCCAGCAGGCCAACGCAGGCCACGGTGATCCCCGCGACCACCACGCCGTACGGCAGGCCGGTCAGGCGCGGCAGGGTCATCGCCCCTATGGGAGTCGCGCCGTAGAAAGCCTCCAGGCTCGGAAAGGCCAGGCCCATCAACAGCATGCCGACCAGCAGGCCCAGCACCGTCGCCGCCCCTTCGCCGCGCCCGCTGGCCAGGGCCACGCAGGACGTGCCGGGACACAGGCCGCTCAGCACGAAGCCGAAGCCGAAGACCAGCCCGCCGACCAACTGCGGCAGCAGGACGGTCTCGGGCACATAGACCTTGCCCAGGTCGACCACGCCCAGCCGGTCCAGCCAGAAGGCCCCCAGCATGGCGGTGACCAGAGCGCTCATCATCACCTTCAGCACGGTGAAGTCGCGCAAGTAGAACTGCCCGGCCAGCTTGGGCGGATCGCCGAGACCGGCGCGCTCCAGGGTCCAGCCGAACGCGACGCCGATGGCCGCCGCGACGAGGAGATCTCTCATGCCCACAGCCTCCGCAGCAGCGGCGCGGCCAGGAAGCCTGCGGCGAACAGGGCGATCATGAACACCCAAGCCCCGACACCCAGCAGCGCGCCGCCGCTGAGCGCCAGGCCGCTGGTGCAGCCCCGCGCCAGCGCCGCGCCGACGCCCATCAGGATGCCGCCGGTCAGTGAGGCCGCGAACCGTCCACTTGGCGCGTTGCTCACCGCCAGCCGTCCGGCCAACCAGGCCGACAGCCCAGCCCCGACGATCAGCCCGCCGACCTCGACGAGCATCCACGAACCGCCATGCAGATAGCCCTCGACCCAGGCGTTCTTGCTGACCACGCCCGCCACATGGCTGGCGGCGCTGGCGAAGGCGCCGGACGCGCCCAGGCCCTGCCCGCTCAGCGCAAAGCAGGCGAGCAGCACGAGTCCCAGACCCACGCCGGCCAGGTAGGGATCGGCATACGGACGCGGCGTCATTTCTCGACCGGTAGGTCGCGCAGCGACCAGTCCTCGAACGAGCCGTCATAGAGCACCGCCTCGACCCCGGCGGCGCGGGCCGCCAGCATCACCGCCGTGCCCTGTTGGCCGATGTGGCAATAGACGATGGCCTTGTCGCCCGGCTTGACCCCGGCCTTCTGGAACAGGGCCAGCAGGTCGTCCGGCCGCTTCACAGTCAGGTCGTCGTTGGTGATGCTCGTGAACGGCAGGCTGCGCGCGCCGGGGATGTGACCGCGCTTCATGTGCCCATGCGCGCCCGACGGCATCAGCCCGTCGTAGAAGACCTGGGCCCGCGCATCGATCAGGGCGTAACCGGGCTTGCCGACATTGGCGCGGACATAGTCGGCGTCGACCACCGTCGGCCGCAGTTGGAACGCCGCCAGCGGACCAGGCCTGGCCGCCGGGACCTTCTCGGTTGTCACCGCCCCGCCCTCGCGCCGCCACCCCCTCAGACCGCCGTCCAGCAGGTCAGCCCGCGCCCCCAGGCCTGCGCTCTGCAGGGTGAACAGCACCCGCGTCGCCGGCGAGACCCAGTCGCTCCCGAAATAGACCACGACCTTTGAGCGGTCGGTGACGCCCAGCGCCTGGAGCCTGGCGCGCAGCACCTCGGCCGACGGCATCTGCAGACTGCGTCCGTCGGCGTCCACGGCGAAGTCCGACTGGCGGACAAAGCGCGCGCCGGGAATGTGGCCGGCCTTGTATTCGTCCGCGTCGCCGACGTGCAGCAGCACGAGGTCGGGGTCCTTCAGGTGACTCTTCAGCCAGTCGGCCGAGACCGTCACCGTCTCGCGCGGCGCGGCTTGCGCCCCGCTCGCCATCAGCACGGCCGCCACGGCCATCGCCAGAACCCGCTGTCGCATGATCTTTCCCCTTCTCCGGTCGAGCCAGGAATAGGGGCGCGGCGGACAGCTGGACCGTCAGCGCGACGAAACCGTCCCTCGTCCGACGAAACGGCCCAGGACGGGATGGGCCGCCGTGCGCGGGCGCGCGAGCTTTGCTAGCTTGGCGGCATGGCCAGCCTCGACGACGATCTCCGCACCCGATTGCCGCGCGGCGTGCTTTCCGACCTGGGCGGCTGGACGCTGTACCAGAGCTTCCGGACCTTCACCTGGCCGTGGCTGCTGCGTCGGGGGATCCTGTTCTGGCCGCTAGCGCTATTCGCCGGTAGCGCCTTCGCGGCCTATCACGCCTCCAGCATGGGCGTGTGGAGCGACTGGCCGCCGCTGGCCTGGCGCGCCTGCCTGGCCGGACTGCTGACGGTCACGACCGGCCCGGCCTTGGCGACTCTGGTCCGCCATCTGCGCCCGCCAGTGTTCCTGGAGCGCGTGCTGGTGATCGCCGCCATTGGCCTGGGCCTATGGATCGGTCTCGTCGCCATCACCTGGGCGTCGCACTATCACGACCATCTGATGGAGGCCTATACCGACCGCTCGATGAAGGTCGGCGTCTTCGCCAAGGCCTTCTCGCAGGTGCTGCGCACCAGCATCGACACCTCGGTCTTCGTCTGGGTGTTCGCCGGCGGCGGGCTGGCGACGATCTACTATCTGGGCGAGCGACGGCGCCTCACCCAATACGCGACCCAGCGCCAGCTGGAGACCCTGCGCGCCGAGCGCAGCGCCGCCGACACCCGTCTGGCCGTGCTTCAGGCCCAGGTCGAGCCGCACTTCCTGTTCAACACCCTGGCCTCGGTGCGCTCGCTGATCACCAGCGAGCCTGCACGCGCCGCCCAGACCATCGACGCCCTGGCCGACTATCTGCGCGCCGCCCTACCCCGCCTGCGCGAGGACCGGGTCGAGGACGCGACCCTGGAGCGCCAGATCGACCTGTGCGTCGGCTATCTCGACCTGATGCGCGTGCGCATGGCCGGACGCCTGTCGGTGCGGGTCGAGGCCGACGCCGCCGTCCGCGCCTCGCCGTTCCCGCCGCTGATCCTGCTGACCCTGGTCGAGAATGCCGTCACCCACGGCGTCGAGCCCAAGCCCGGCCCCGGCGAGATCGCCATCCTGGCGCAGCTCGACGGCGACACCTTGACCGTGACGGTCGAGGACGACGGCGCGGGCCTGACGCCTGGGATCACCCCCGGCCTGGGCTTGGCCAATGTCCGCGCCCAGCTCCAGAGCCTGTTTGGCTACCGCGCAGGGCTTGACGTCAGCTCGCGTCCCGAAGGCGGCGTCAGCGCCCGCATCCACGTGCCGGTCGCGTCATGATCACTGCCCTGATCGCCGAGGACGAGGCCCCGCAGCGCCAGGAGCTGCGCGCCATGCTGGCCGAGCTGTGGCCCGAGCTGACGGTGATCGCCGAGTGCGAGGATGGCCTGGAGGCGCTGGAGGCCTGGACGGCGCGGACGCCGGACATCGCCTTCCTCGACATCCGCATGCCCGGCCTAAGCGGCCTGGAGGTGGCGCGGCAGGCGCCCGAGGCGGCGCAGGTCGTGTTCGTCACCGCCTATGACGAGTTCGCCGTGAAGGCGTTCGAGGCCGGGGCCGTGGACTATCTGCTCAAGCCCATCCGCGCCGACCGCCTGGCCGAGACCGTGACGCGGCTGCGGGCCCGACGCACCGCGCCGAAGATCGACATGGCGGCCCTCGCCGAAGCCCTCTCGGGACAGCTCGCGCCGAAGCGGGCGATCAGCTGGATCACCGCCAGCCTCGGCGATGTCGTCAAGATGATCGCCATCGACGACGTCGTCTGCTTCCAGTCCGAGGACAAGTATACGCGCGTGGTCACGGCCTCGGAGAGCGCCCACATCCGCACACCGCTGAAAGACCTCGCCGAGCAGCTCGATCCCGAGATCTTCTGGCGCGTGCACCGCAACGCCATCGTCCGCGTGGCGGCGATCCGTCAGGTGAAGCCCGACGAGGACGGCCGCCTCCAGGCCTGGCTGAAGAGCGTCGCCGAACCGGTGCGGATCAGCGACGCTTTCCGCTATAGATTCAAGGCGATGTGAGACGATCTTCCAAGATCATCGCCGCCCCCTTCTCGGCGATCATCACCGTCGGGGCGTTGGTGTTGCCCGAGGTGATGGCCGGCATGACCGAGGCGTCCACGACCCTCAACCCATCGAGGCCGCGCACGCGCAGGCGCTCGTCCAGCACCGCCATCGGGTCGTCCGCGAGCCCCATCGCCGCCGTGCCGACAGGGTGGAAGATCGTCGTGGCCAGGGCTTTCGCGGTGGCCAACAACTCCGCGTCTGTGTCCGCCTCCGGACCGGGCCGGAATTCCTGCGGCGCGTAGGCGGCCAGGGACGGCTGACCCATGATCCGGCGCGCCCAGCGCAGCGAGGCGACGGCGACTTCGCGGTCGGCTTCCGTGGTCAGGTAGCGCGGATCGATCAGCGGGCGGTCGGCGATGTCGAGCCCGGACAGGGTAACGCTGCCTCGGCTGGTCGGGCGCAGGTTGCAGACGCTGGCGGTCACCGCGCCGAACCGGTGCAGGCCGTCGCCCCACTTATCCAGGCTCAGCGGCTGGAAGTGGAATTCCAGGTCCGGCGTCGCCAGGCGCGGGTCCGAGCGGCAGAACATCCCCAGCTGCGACGGAGCCATGGTCAGGGGTCCTGATCGGCGCAGGGCGTAGTCGACGCCCATGCCCAGCCGCCGGACGAGGTTGGCGTAGTCGGTGTTCAGGGTCCGCACGCCGCTGACCTTGTAGACCGGCCTGATCTGCAGATGGTCCTGCAAGTTGGCGCCGACACCGGGCAGGTGGTGGCGCGGCTCGACACCGACGCGCTTCAAGGCCTCGGCGTCGCCGACGCCCGAGCGTTGCAGGACCACCGGCGAACCCACCGCGCCAGCCGCCAGGATCACTTCGCCCTTGGCGCGGGCGTTCAGAGCCTGGCCGCCGCGCCGGGCGCGCAGGCCGGTGACGCGTTTGCCATCGAACTCAAGCCGCTCGACCTCGACGCCCTTCTCCAGACGCAGGTTCGCGCGCTTCAGCACCGGCTTGAGGAAAGCCGTGGCGGTGCTCCAGCGCCGGCCGGCCCGTTGGTTGACCTGGAAGTAGGACGAGCCGGTATTGTCGCCGCCGTTGAAGTCGTCGATCCGGGGGACGCCGGCCTCCTCGCCCGCCTGGCGGATGGCGTCCAGTACGTCCCAGCGCACGCGGGGATGCTCGACGCGGTACTCGCCGCCGGATCGGTGGTGATCGCCCTGCGGCGCGATGTGATCCTCATGACGCAGGAAATAGGGCAGCACGTCGGACCAGCCCCATCCGGTCAGGCCTCGCTGGCGCCAGCCGTCATAGTCCTGGGCCTGACCGCGCATGTAGATCATGGCGTTGATCGCCGAGGAGCCGCCGATCACCTTGCCGCGCGGATAGGCCAGGACGCGGTCGTCGAGGCCCGGCTGGGCAGTCGTCTCGAACAGCCAGTCGGCGCGCGGATGACCGATCGCATAGAGGTAGCCCACGGGGATATGGAACCAGATCCAGTCGTCCTGGCCACCGGCCTCCAGCAGCAGGACCTTGATCGACGGATCGGCCGACAGCCGGTTGGCCAGCAGACAGCCGGCCGAGCCCGCCCCGACAACGATGTAGTCGTACTCGCCCAGATCGATCACGTTCGACTCGTCCTCCCGCTTTCGAGACTGCGGTCAAAGCGCCGGCGAGAACAGGTGTTTGATCCTCGTCTTCAACGCCAGCGCCTCGACCCAGCGGTCGGTCAGCTCACGGCCTTGCGGATCGGTGATCGCATAGGGCGGTGGACCCAGTTCGCAGAGGATCGGCAGGACATCACCTTCGCTGGCCTGGGCGCGCCAGCGGTCCATCCCCTGGCTCCACCAGTCCTCGAACGTCGCCCGCCAGCTCGCACTGGTCGCGCCTTCGACCGGGAGTTGGATCTGGTTCGGCCCCGCGATGCGCAGGTGGAAGGCGCCACAGCGGGCCAGGACCCGGTCGATCCGCTCGGCCAGATGCGAGGCCGGCGGCAGGTCCATCTCGTGGGCGGTGACGTAGTGCGAGAGATCGCCGGTCAGGGTCAGGTCCGGCAGGGCGTCCAGGATGTCGGTCGTCCAGAACAGATCGTTGAGCACCCGGCCGCGATGGGTCTCGTAGAAGACCGGCAGCGGACAGGCCTTCGAGACCGCCAGCAGCGTCTCCATCAGCGCGATCGCCTCCTCGACGGTCGGCGCAACATTGGCGACCTGGATGTTGACGTGGCTGGCGCCGCCTAGAACGATGGCTTGGTCCAGAAAGCGAGCCAGCTGGTCGGCGTCGCGGACCAGCGCCTGGGCTTCCCAGGACAGGCCCTCGTCGGCCGTCCGTCGGGCCGTCGCCTCGGCGCGGGCGGTGCGGAACAGGTTGACCCCGACGCCGTCGAAGCCCGCCGCCACGATCCGATCCAGCGCGCCTTCGACGTCGTGGTCGAGATCGACGCCCGGCAGGCCGTCCATGGCCCATAGCGACTGGTAGACTTTCAGCTCTGGCATGCCGCCCCTCCCGAAAGGATCAGGAGACGACGCGGCCGCCCACGGGTCCAATCGCAAAAGCAGCGCGGCCCATGCGTGAAAGCTATGGCTGGTCGGCCAGCTCCAGGGCGGCCGCGACCCGAGCCTGCGCCGCCACCGCGACAGCGGCGCGGAACTCGGCGATGACCGGCGGTGACGGACCGATCTCCGGCTCCAGCAGGGCGAAGGCTACCTTCAGGGTCGGGAGGAAGCGGCGGACGACGACGCCCAGCCGGTGGAACAGTGGGGCCGAGAACGGCTCGGCCACGGTCACCCCCAGGCCCGCCTCGACATAGGCATAGGCGGGGAACGAGTGCTGGGTCTCCAGCCGCCGGTGCAGCTCAACCTTGCGCTCCTCCAGGGCGTGATCCAGGCCGAACCACAGGGCCTCGGCCTCGTGCATGGGACCGATGAAGGCCTCGCCGTCCAGGTCGCCGACGTCGATGTGGGCGCGGTTCGCCAACCGGTGGCCGGCCGGCAGGATGCAGACATATTCGGCCTCGACCAGCGGCGTGCTGACCACGCCGGTGCGCGCCGAGGCCTCGACCGCCAGCCCGATATCGGCCTGACCCAGGAACACCCGGTCGACCACGCCGCGCTGGCCTAGGGACTCCACCGTGATCTTGATGTCCGGATAGCGGGCGTTGAAATCGGCGATCACCGGCGGCAGCACCCCGACGGCGATGGCCGACAGTGAGGCCACTCGGATCGTGCCGACCGGATGGGCGCGGATGCGGCGCGCGGCCTGATCCAGCAGGTCGAGGCCCGTGAAGCTGCGCTGGACGGCGTCGTACAGCGCCTCGGCCTGGGCCGTCGGGATCACCCGCCCGCCGCGCCGCTCGAACAGCTGGAAGCCGACCGAGGCCTCCAGGTCGGCGATCAGCCGGCTGACCGAGGGCTGGCTGACGTTCATCATCGTCGCCGCAGCGGTCACCCCGCCGCTGGCCATCACCGCCCGAAACGCTTCCACCTGGCGCATACGCATGGGCTATCCATAGGATTTCCAAATGAGCCGAGCAATCAATTCGATTTGATCCTATGGCCTGGCGGGCTGACCCTCCCCTCAAGAAAAGCCGGGAGGTCCACCGATGTACGAACAACAGCGCGAGCAGTTCGCCCGCGAAGGCTATGCGGTCTTCGAGAAGGCGCTGGTCGGTCCGATGCTGGATATGCTGCGCGAGCAGTGCGACAGCTTCGTCGCCCGCGAGGACGCCAAGATGGACGAACTGGGCGTCGACACCATCGGCATCACCCATCGCGGCAAGCGCTACTTCGCCAACGAGTGCCAACGCGAGCAGCCCAAGCTGCGCGAGATGCTGTTCGGCGAGACGATGGCCGAGATCTGCCGCGCCACCCTGGGCGACGACGTCTATTTCTTCTTCGACCAGTACGTCGTCAAAGGGCCCAGCGGCGGCATGCCGTTCGCCTGGCACCAGGACAGCGGCTACGTGAACCACTATGGCGGCCCGCCGGCCCACAAGCCCTACCTGACCTGCTGGTGCCCTCTGGACGACGCCACGATCGAGAACGGCACCGTCCGCCTGCTGCCCTTCTCGCAGATCCCGGAGAGCCGCGAGAGCGTGCTGCCGCACACCAAGCAGGACGGCAGCAACGACCTGGTCGGCTGGACCGGCCCCGAGGAAGGCGTCACCGTCGAGGTCCCGGCCGGCAGTGTCGTGGTGTTCAGCAGTCGTGTGCTGCACGCTACGGGGGCCAACAGCACCACGAAGATGCGCCGCGTCTATCTGGCTCAGTATTCGCCGGAAGCGATCATCAATCCCGGCACCAACCACCTGCGTCGCAACGCCATCCCGCTGCTGCGCAACGGTCAGCACGTCACCCTCGCCTAGTGCGATCTCGACGTCGCCGGGTGATGATCCCGGCGACGTCTCTTTTCAGATGACCGCCGCCGACCAGGCGGCGAACTCGGCGCTGGCCTGGTCCGCGCCGATCGAGGGTTCGAAGGTCCGGTCGTAGCGGGCGCGGCTGGGCAGGTCGGCTTCGGTGATCAACCCAACGCCCAACGCAGCAGCCATGGCCGCGCCGTAGGCCGTGCCTTCGCGGGCCACATGCCGACGCACCGGGCGGCCAAGCTTGTCGGCCAGGATCGACAGGAAGACGTCGGAACTGGCGAGGCCGCCGTCGACGCCCAGCGCCTCGGACAGCGGCAAGGCGCCCTCCAGGGTCTCGACGATCTCCCGCGTGCGGAAGGCGATGCCCTCCAACACGGCCCGCGCCAGGTGCTCGCGTCGCGTGCCCAGGGTCAGGCCAGCCAGCAGCCCCGTCGCCCCGAACTTGCCGTGCGGCGCGCCCAGGCCTTGCAGAGAGGGCCGCATGTGGACGCCGCTGGCCTCGACCGTTCCGGCGGCGGCGCAGAGCGCGGCCGGACCGTCGAACAACCCCAATCCCGAGCACAGCCAGTCGACCGCCGTTCCCGTCGAGATGATCATGCCCTCGACGCAGTAGAGCGCCTTGCCGTCCCGCCGCGCGGCGGCTTCGGGCGGCATGGTGCGGTGGGGCTGCAACGGCGCGTCGCCGGTCGAGGCCATGACCACGCCAGAGGTGCCGTAGGTCGCCTTCCAGCCGCCGGCGTCCAGCGCCGCATGGGCGACGAGGCCCGCCTGCTGGTCGGCGATCACGGCCGTGATTGGCACGGGCGCGCCCAGCACGGTGGCCGACGCGATGGCCAGCGGCCCCCAGCTGTCGACCAGCGTCGGGAAGATGCCTTCCGACAGACCCAGGAACTCGACCAGCGCCGCGTCCCAGCCCTGCTGGCCGCGATAGTCGAAGCAACCGGTCATCCAGGCCCCGGAGAGGTCGGTGACGTGCGCGCTCCCGCCGCTGAGGCGATAGACGAGATAGCTGTCGAGCCCGCCCCACAATACCTCGCCGCCGCCGGCCCGGGCGATCGTCGCGTTGAGCTTGCAGGCCGGGGCCTGGGGCCAGCCGGTGAAGCCGGCCGCCGCCAGTTCGCGCGAGCGGGTTCCGTGGCTGAGGTCGCTCCACAGCACCATGGGCGCCAGCGGCCGCCCCGTGCCCTTCTCCCAGACCACGACGCTGGCGCGCTGGGTGGTCACGCCCAGGGCGCTCAGGTCGGCGGCGGTGCGGCCGGCCCTGGCCAGCGCTTCATGGATGCAATCGCGCGCCGCGCGCCAGACCTGTTCAGCGTCCTGCTCCGCACGTCCGGGGCCTGGCAGCAGCGTCTCCAGCGGCCGCGTCGTGACGGCCAGGATGTCGCCGTCTGGCGTCGCGAGCAGAGCCCGCGCCGTGGTGGTGCCGACATCCAGGGCCAGGAGCAGTTCAGGCATCGGGCAGCAGGTTCCCGGGGTTCATGATCCCGTTGGGATCGATCGCCGCTTTCAGCGCGCGCAGCAAGCCCACCCCGCCCTCGCCCAGATCGTGGTGCAGGTACGGCTTGCGGACCCGGCCCATGCCGTGGTGGTGGGCGACACCCCCGCCGTGCTTGGCCGTGGCCTCCATGATCCGCCGCCAGCACTCGAAATAGGCCGCCTCGCGCGCCTGGCCGTCCCCGGTCTTCACCGCGAAGCTGAAATAGAGGTTCAAGCCGGTCTGGTAGGCGTGCGAGCTGTGGGCCGAAGCGTTGAGGATGTCAGGAACCTCATTCAGCGAAGCGATGGCGTCGTCATAGATCCGGCCGATCTGGGTCCAGCTGCCGGAGATCTCGACCGTGTCGGCGATCAGGCCGCGCTCGAACATCTCCCGCCACCCATGAACGTTGTTGCGGTGCGCCATCCAGCCCTTACCGATCTCGGGGGAGCCTTCGTCCATGCCGATCTCGGCGGTCAGGGCGCGGATGTCCTCCAGCTCGGCCTCAACGCGTTTGCGCGAGCCCTCGTGGACCGCCAGCAGCATCGCCTGGCCGCCGCGATCGTGGTCGCGGAACAGACGGCGGACCTCGCGGGCGTCGTACTGGCGCAGGACCGGCGGGCGCAGGTCGGCCTGGATCATCCGCCGCTGCAGCTCGAAGCCCTGGTCCATGTCGCGGCCGAAGAAGGCGCTGTAGGTCCGATACGGCGCCTCGCGCCGGAGCTTCAGGGTCACGCCGGTGACCACGCCCAGCGTGCCCTCCGCGCCCATGAAGACATGGCGCAGATCGGGGCCGGCCGCCGCGCGCGGAGCCTTGCCCAACACCACCAGCTCGCCGCTCGGCAGCACCACCTCGATCGAATGGACGATGTCCTCGATATTGCCGTAGAGGGTCGAGAACTGGCCCGAGGCGCGAGTGGAGATCCAGCCGCCGACGCTGCTGATGGCGATCGACTGGGGCCAGTGGCCGATGGTCAGGCCGAGAGCCGCCACCGCCTCCTCGGCCTTCATCCCGTTGAGGCCTGCGTCGAAGCTGGCGAGCAGGTTGATCTCGTCGATCTCGCGCACCCGGTTCATGGCCGAGAGGTCCAGCACGATCGCCTCGGGATGGGCGACCACGCCGCCGCAAACGCCGCTACCCAGGCCGAACGGGATCACCGACACCTTGCGGGCGTTGGCCATTGCCAGGGTCTTCTGGACGTCGGCGACGTCGCGGACCCGCACCACGGCGGCGGGCGTAGCCATGGCGTCGCCTCGCCAGGCGCGCAGATGGCTGACCGCCCACTGGTCGAAGCGGCGAGCCTCCAGGCTCTCGCCGTCGGTGCGGACCTGCTCGGGGCCGAGCGCCTCTGTCAGGCTGGCGATGAAGTCCTGCATCTAGGAAACCTTTGACTGAGGGGCCGCGAAGCCCAGGCTGTCGGCGTGAAGATTGCGGCAGGCGGCGATCTCGGCGACCTGGCGCTGAGCGCTCCAGCCCAGCAGCTGGCCCATGGCCACGGCAGCGGGCGCGAGGGCCGAGAGGCCGCCATCGAGCTGGAAGTACGAGCGCATCGACCGGCGGACCCAGTAGTCTTCCAGGGTCAGCGCCCCCTCATGGGTGACGGCGCGGCAGGCTTCGGCGGCCACGTCGCCGCCGTCGCGGGCGACCTCAATCGCCTCGGCGCCGTAGAGCTCGATCAGACGGTTCGCGAGCGGGCCGGTAGCCAAGAGATCGCGGTCGGCCCGCAGGGTCTCGGCGACGAAATCCCCGCCCGGCAGCGCCTGCTTGGCGGTGATGCAGGCCAACGCCTTGCGGCCCAGGCGCTCAACGACCAGGTCCGCGACTCGCTCGGCCATGGCGCGATAGGCGCTGAGCTTGCCGCCGGCGACGGTGATCATGCCCAGCGGACCGGTCCACAGCTCGTCGCGGCGCGAGATCTCGCTGGGCTTCTTGCCGGCCTGGGCGATCAGCGGCCGCACGCCGCTCCAGACGGCGGTGACGTCGTCCAGCCTCAGCGGCGCGATGTGCAGCCCGCTTTCGGCCGAGGCGAACAGGTAACGGACGTCCTCTTCCGTCACGCCCGGCCAGACATCGGCGCGGGGGTAGAAGGTGTCGGTGGTGCCGATATAGGTGACGTCGCCGCGCGGCACGGCGAAGGTCCCTCGCTTGTCGGCGGTGCGCAGGATCACCGTGTTGGCGACCGGGACCAGGGCGTGCGGCACCACGACGTGGACGCCCTTGGTTAGGGTCAGGGCCGGTTCGGCGGCGCGGTCCTCCAGCGCCCGGATGAAGTCGACCCAGGGACCGGCGGCGTTGACGATCACCCGGCCACGCACGCGGACCTCGAAAGCCTCGTCGGTCAGGGTCGAGCGGCAGACGACCTCGTGGCCCGGGGCTTGGCCGCGCACCTCGGTGACCCGTGCATGGCTCAACGCCACCGCGCCGGCGGCGACGGCCGAGCGGACATTGGCCAGGGTCAGGCGGGCGTCGTCGGTCAGGAACTCGGGATAGACCGCCGCCCCGGCAAAGCTCTCACCGCGCAGTAGCGGCTCGCGCTGGGCCACCTCCTCCGGCGACCAGATCTGGTGGCGCTCGGCCTTGGGCACCTTGCCCAGCTTTTCGAACAGCCAGAGGCCGGCCTTGATCTTGGCGATGGAGGCGACGGTCGGAGTCGGGATCAGGAACGGCTGCAGGCGTGTCAGGTGCGGAGCGATGCGGCGCAGGACCTGGCGCTCGGAGGCGGCCTCCTTGACCAGCTCGGTGTCGCCCTGGGCCATGTAGCGCAGGCCGCCATGGATCATCTTGGAGCTGCGGCTGCTGGTGCCACGCGCGAAGTCGCCGGCCTCGATCAGCGCGACCTTCAAGCCGCGCAGGGCCGCGTCCCGCGCGACGCCGGCGCCGGTGATGCCGCCGCCGATCACGATCAGGTCGAACACGCCGGCTTCCAGCGCGCGGACGTGGCTGGCGCGATCCCTCGCGTCGAGCATGTCTTTTGTCATGCGCCCTCCCTGCTTGCGAAGCTAGGCGAATGACCGGGCTCACGGTAATGAGTAACTTGCATCAGCAAGTGAGCTCTATGGACCTGCGCCGCCTGAAGCATTTCGAGGCCATCTACCGCCTGCGCAGCTTCGCCCGCGCGGCCGACGAGGTGGGCCTGACCCAGTCGGCCCTCAGCCGCAGCCTCAAGAAGCTGGAGGAGGAACTCGACACCGTCCTCTTCGACCGCAACACCCACTTCGTGCAGCCCACCGACCACGCCGAACGGCTGATCCGTCACGCCCAGGACGTGATCGCCGCCATGGTGGTGCTGCGCGACGAGGCCACGACGCTGAAGCGGCCGATCTCGGGCGTGGTGCGGGTCGGCTCGGGCCCCTACCCCATGCAGCCGCTGATCACCGAGACGATCGCGGTCTTCGCGGAGAAGCTCCCCGGGGTGCGAGTCACGGTCACCGCTGGCGACGCCGAGACCCTGCTCCAGGGCCTGATCGACCGCGAGTTCGACCTGGTGGTCTGCGACATCAGCAAGTTCGACAGCTCGACCTTCGCCCAGGACATCGGCGTCTGGCGCCTGCCGCCCGAACCGCTGGCCGTGGTTTGCGCGCCCGACCACCCGGCGGCGACCAGCGAGCGGCTGGACACGGCGCTCTATCCCTGGGCCCTGCCGCCGCCCTCCCCCGCCAGCCACGGTCGCTTCGCCAAGCCGATCCAGGCGCGGCTGCGGGCCGGAGCGTTTCCGGACTATCGGCTGGACTCTACCCAGGCCTGCCTGAACCTGGCGCGGTCGGGCGTGTGCATCACGGTGGTGCCGAGATCCCTGGCGATCGAGGCCTGCGTGGACGGGCGGCTGGTCTGGCGGTCGCTGCCGGCTACGTCGGTGACGAACGATGGCGCGCACTATCTCCAGCGGCGAACGCTGAACGTGGCGTCGAAGACCTTCATGGACCTGCTGAGGACGACGGCCAAGGACCTGGCCGCGCGGACCTAGCCCGCCATCGACACCACGGCCTCAACCGCCTTCCGCCAGCGCGAGGCTGAGGCCAAGCGCGTGGCGGCGTCGCCGGTGGGTTCGAAGCTGCGGTCCAGCCGCCAGAACGCTGCGTCGTCAGCCTCTGGCATCACCGCGCGGCGGGCCAGCCAAGCCGCGCCCAAGGCGGTAGCCTCGCGGGTCTGGGGACGGTCGACCGGTGCGTCCAGCAGATCGGCCAGGGCTTGCAGCATCCAGTCTGAGGCGCTCATGCCGCCGTCGACGCGCAGGCGCTCCAGTTCGTGGCCTTCGCCCAAGTCCGCAGCCATGGCGTCGAGCAGGTCGCGGGTCTGGTGGCAGACGCTCTCCAGCGCCGCCCGGACCAGGTCGTCGGGACCGGTGGCGCGGGTCAGGCCAAAGATCGCGCCGCGCGCCTCGGGCCGCCAGTCGGGCGCGCCTAGGCCGACGAAGGCAGGGACCATCAGCACCCCGTCATTGGCGGCGCGGCCGGCCATCAGGTCGGCCTGGGCCGCGTCAGGCAGCACCCGCAGGCCATCGCGCAGCCATTGCAGCGCCGCGCCGGCCACGAAGATCGAGCCCTCCAGCGCATAGGTCCGCTGGCCATCGAGCTGATAGGCGACGGTGGTCAGCAGGCGGCGCTTCGACACCACCGGCATGTCGCCGGTATTGAGCAGCAGGAAGCAGCCGGTGCCGTAGGTGGCCTTGGCCATGCCGGGCGACAGGCAGGCCTGGCCGATCAGGGCCGCCTGCTGGTCGCCGGCCAGGCCCCGGATCGGGATCGCGCCGTCGAACCACTCCAGCGAGGTCGCCCCGAAGTCGCCGGAGCTGTCGCGGATATCGGGCAGCATCCCGCGCGGCACGTCGAACAGCGCCAGCAGGGTCTCGTCCCAGGCGCCGTCGTGGATGTTGTAGAGTTGGGTGCGCGAGGCGTTGGTGGCGTCGGTGGCGTGGGTCGCGCCCAGGGTCAACCGCCACAGCAGGAAGCTGTCGACCGTGCCGCACGCCAGCTTTCCGGCCTTAGCCGCCTCGCGCGCGCCGGGGACCTTGTCCAGAATCCAGGCGATCTTGCTGCCGGAGAAATACGGATCGATCAGCAGGCCGGTGCGGGCGGCGATCTCAGGCTCGTGACCGCCCGCGCGCAGGCGCTCGCAGAGGTCGGCGGTGCGGCGGTCCTGCCAGACGATGGCGTTGTGGATCGGCTTGCCGGTGGCGCGGTCCCAGACCACCACCGTCTCGCGCTGGTTGGTCAAGCCCATGGCGGCGATGTCGGCGGCGGCCAGGCCCGCCTGGGCGATCGCCTCCTGGCAGACGGTCAGGCTGCTGGTCCAGAGGTCCTCCGGATCATGCTCGACCCAGCCGGGTTGGGGAAAGTGCTGCGGGAACTCGCGCTGGGCGACGGCGACAATCCGCAGCTCGGCGTCGAACACGATGGCTCGCGACGAGGTCGTGCCCTGGTCCAGGACGAGGAAGTGCTTGTCCATCTCAGCGCCCGGCCATGAAGGCGTCCAGCGCCGTGAACTGGGCCGCGTCCAGATGCAGGCCCAGCTTGCTGCGCCGCCAGACGATGTCGTCGGCGGTGCGGGCCCATTCGACGTCCATCAGGTAGCGGACCTCGCGTTCATAGAGCCCCGCGCCGAAAGCTCGGCCTAGGTCTTCGAGGGTCTTGGCGTCACCCAGCACGGCCTTCGCACGCGAGCCATAGGCTCGGGCCAGCCGACGCGCCGTCTCCGGCGTCAGGAACGGATAGGCCGCCACCACATCGGCGATGCACGCCGCCAGCCCGCCCTTGCCGAGATCGCCGCCCGGCAGCGGCTTGGTGGCCGTCCAGCGCGGCTGGCGGGCCCAGTCGATGTGATGGGAGAGCTTCTCGATCGCCGCTTCGGACAGGTGGCGATAGGTGGTGATCTTGCCGCCGAAGACGTGCACGACCGGCGCAGCGCCATGCTCGGCGTCCAGCGACAGCACGTAGTCGCGCGTGGCCTCCTGGGCGCTGTCGGCGCCGTCGTCCAGCAGGGCCCGCACGCCGGCATAGCGCCAGACGATCTCGTCTCGGGTGATCGGCTGGGCCAGGTACTCGCCGATGGCTTCCAGCAGGTACTCGACCTCGCCGTCGGTGGCCTTGACCTCGGCCGGACCAGCGGTGTGGTCCATGTCGGTGGTGCCAACCAGGGTGAAGTCGTCCTGGTATGGAATAGCGAAGACGATCCGCCCGTCGCCGTTCTGGAAGATGAAGGCGCGCGGATCCAGCTTGCGGTTCACGACGATGTGCGTGCCGCGCACGAGACGCAGGCGGGCATGGGCGTGGGTCGCGGTCAGACCGGCCACCCCGTCCGCCCACGGGCCGGCGGCGTTGACCAGCGAGCGGGCCGTGAAGTCCAGAACCTGCCCTGCCCCGTCGATCGCCTGCACGTGCCACAGCTCGCCCTCACGGCGCGCCGAGGTCACGCGGGTGCGGGTCAGGATACGCGCGCCGCGCTCGGCGGCGTCCAGGGCGTTCAGCGTCACAAGGCGCGCGTCGTCGACCTGGCAGTCGGAATATTCGAAGCCGCGCTTGAACTGCGGGTCCAGGACCTTGCCGGCGGGGTCGGTGGCGAAGTCCAGGCTCTTGGTCGCCGGCAGGCGCTTACGGCCGCCGATGTAGTCGTAGAGGAACAGGCCGATCCGCAGCATCCAGCGCGGCCGCAGCGACCGGTGATGCGGCAAGATGAACCGCAACGGCTGGATCAGGTGGGGCGCGATGGCCCACAGCCGTTCGCGCTCCTCCAGCGCCTCGCGCACCAGCTTGAACTCGTAGTGCTCCAGATAGCGCAGGCCGCCGTGGATCAGCTTGGTCGAGGCCGAGGACGTGGCGCCGGCCAGGTCGCCCTGTTCGATCAGCGCCACCCGCGCGCCGCGCCCAGCGGCGTCGCGGGCGATGCCGCAGCCATTGACGCCGCCGCCGATGATCAGGAGGTCGAAGGGGGCTTCAAGAGTCATGCGGACTACGCTTCACTGTCAGAGATTGGCCAGCCGCAACGTCGGCAGCCACAGGTGGATCCAGGCCAGGGCCAGCAGATAGGCGCAAGAGGCCATCAGGAACAGCGGCAGGTAGCCGACGCCGTTGGTCAAAAGCACGCCAGCCAATTGCAGCACCGCCATGCCCGACAGGTTGCCGGCTAGAGCTCCAAGGCTGGTGACCGTGCCCACGCGCTGGGTCGGGACGACGTCGGTGATGATGCCGAAGACATTGACCGAGAAGCCCTGGTGCGCGGCCAGGGTCAGACCCAGCAGCAAGGTGGCGACCCACGGATTGGGCGCGTGCAGCACCAGCGGCACGGGCACGACCAGCAGCGCGCAGACCAGCATTACGGTCTTGCGGGCCCGATTGACGCTCCAGCCGCGTGCCAGCAGGCGGTTGACCACCGCGCCGGTGATCAGCGAGCCGCTGCCGGCGATCAGGTAGATACAGGCCAGCGGAACGGCGAATTCCTTCATGCTGAGACCGAAGATCCGGTGGAACAGGTCCGGCGTCCAGAACAGTAGGAACCACCAGACCTGATCGAACAGGGCCTTGGCGCCCATCACCGCCCAGGTGGCGCGGTCGCGCAGGACATCCACCCAACGCACCTTCTCGACCGGCGGCGCCACGGCGGTCTCGGAGGCCTGGACCGGCTTGGCCTTGAAGGCGTCGGAATTGCCCGCGCCGCTCAGGAACCAGACGGCGACCCAAACGAGGCCCGCACCGCCGACGATGGCGAAAGTGTTGCGCCAGCCGACCGCGCCGGCCAGGAACGGCACGAACAGCGGCGTGACCACCGCCCCCAGATTGCCGGCGGCGTTCAGCAGGCCCAGCGCGAAGGATCGCGACTTGGCGTCGAAGACCGTGGCGATGGTCTTGATTCCCGTCGGCGTGCCCAAAGCTTCCGTCGCGCCCAGCGCCGCCCGGGCGAAGGTGAACTGCGCCACCGTATGGGCCAGGCCGTGGGCCATGGCCGCGAGACTCCAAGAGCCGACCGCCAGGGGGTTGGCGACCTTCAGTCCCACCCGGTCGGTGAACCAGCCGGTGAAGAGAAAGGCGATCGCCGCCGACAACTGGAACGTCGCGGCCAGGTGCCCGTAGTCAGCGTCGGTCCAGTGCAGGTCCTCCTGCAACATCGGCTTGAGGATCGCGATGATCTGTCGGTCGGCATAGTTGAGGATGCTGGCGACGATCAGCAGGCCCAGCAGGAAACGGCGATCGAGCTTGAAGGTCATCAGAGCGTCCTGAGATCGCGGAACAGCGCCGCGTCCGCCGCGTCGCCTCGGTAGTAGACGGGCGGCTTGCCCAGCGGCGCGGGCGTGTCGACGGTCTGGCCGCCGGCGAAGACCTGGCCCGACCAGACGTGGACCCAGTCGGCCCCGGTCGGCAGGTAGACCGCGCGGGCCTTCTTGCCCTCCTCGATCACCGGCGCGACCAGCAGGTCGCGGCCGAACAGGTACTGGGTCTGCTCGGCATAGGTCGCCGGATCGTCCTCGTGGTGCAGGAACAGCGGCCGTTGCAGCGGCAGGCCGAGCCCGCCGGCCTCGTCGCGAAGTCTACGGACATAGGGCGCCAGGTGGCGGTAGATCCGCGTCATCCGGGCGAAGTGGGCCAGCACCTCGGGGTCCTGGTCCAACTGCAGGTTCTGGTCGGGCCGGTTGCCCTCGTGCGAACGCATGACGGCGGTGAAGGCGGCCATCTCGCTCCAGCGCATCAGCAGCTCGGCGGAACGGACATTGCCGAACAGGCTGGTGTAACCGCCGATGTCGCTGTGGTGATAGGCGTTGCCCAGCAGGCCCGAGGACAGGGCCGCGACGATCACCGTGCCGATGCCGTCGTGGCGCGAGAAGTCCACCGACTGGTCGCCGGCCCACATCAGCGGGCAATAGCGCTGCACGCCCGTATAGCCGGCGCGCATGAAGAACACGGTGTCGTGCGTCTTGCCTCGGCTGGCGACGGCGTCGGCGTTTACCTTGGCCCACAGGGTCGGCCAGGCGTTGTGCATCAGCATGCCGTCCACGCCGTTGGCCAGGCGCACGTCGGTGGGCAGATACTCGCCGAAGTCGGCCATCCAGCCCGAGAGGCCGAAGTCCAGCATCTGCTGGCCGATCACGGCCTCGGCGAACCAGTCGGCCGCCGCCGGATTGGTGAAGTCGACCACGCCGCAATCAAACTCGCCGAAGTCGACGATGTAGGGCTCGTCGGCGTCCAGGCGCAGGGCTAGGTAGCCGGCCTCTTTCGCCACCGGATAGAGATCTCCGTCGACGCAGAGATAGGGATTCACATAGCCCAGGAAGCGGATGTCGCGCTGCGCCAGCTCACCGATCTTACGGTCCAGGCCCGGATAGCGCGTCTCGTTCCATTTCCAGTTCCAGAACAGGCGCTTGCCGAACGAGGTGATGCGCAGGCCCACCCAGTCCTCGCACCACAGGCCTGAGATGGCGACATCGGCCTTCTCGTAGGCCTCCAGCCGCTGGAAGCTCTCGTCGCCCTGCTTGAGCCCGATGATTGCGCCGTTCAGCACCCAGTCGGGCAGCGGCGGTTGACGGCCGAAGCGCGTGGACAGCGCGCCGACCAGCTCGACGAAGCTGTCGGCGGTGAAGATCTCGATCCGCTCGGGGACTTCCCAGACCTCGATCTCGTGGAAAGCGTCGTGACGGAAGTCGAACACCGCATAGGCCGTGGTCTCGACATGCACGGCGTAGCGGCGCGAGGAGATGAAGGTCGGCTGCGGATAGTTGGTGTGGAAGTAATCGCCGCCGGCCCCGACCTTGTCGGCCATCCAGGTGATTTGGGTGGACTTGTCGCGGCCCACGCCCGGCTCGGAGGTCCACAGCGGGAAGCGGCGGCCGCGCAGGTCGAAATAGGATAGCTGCTCGCCAGCGCCCCAGACGTTCTCGCCGGCCTCGCCGACTAGGCGCAGCCACAGGCGGTTGATCGGAGTAGCGCCGGCGACCAGGGTAACGTGGCCGTCCGGGAAGACTTCCAGGGCCAGGCGCTCAGCCGAACCGGCTTCGGTCGAAAAACCGATGCGAACGCGATCGCCGAGCACCTCGGCCTTGGCGGCGCGCAGGCCCACCCGCTCGCTGACATAGTCGGAGATGGCGAAGTTGCCCCGGGCCATCTTCACGTCGGCCTCGCCGAGACCGACGAACAGGCACGGCTCGGCTTGCGTGTGGCGCAGGATCTCGCGGCCCGCCGCGCGCAGGGCGAAGCCGTCGGTCAGGGAAATATACTCGAGCACCTTGGCCTCCGCCCCGAGCGAGGTTGTCCGCTCGTCCGTCAAAAAAGAAAGGGCGGACCCGGCCGGAGTGAGGAAGCCGGGTCCGCAGGAGGGAACATCAGTTGAAGTTGTACCGGAGGCTGGCGCCGAAATAGCGCTCGGCGTCACGCGGCGTGATCTGGCGCATGAACGAGGTGCCGTTCGGGATGCGGTTGATCACGAAGTGCTGGTCGGTCAGGTTCTTGGCGATCAGGGCCAGACGAACCTTCTCGTCCTTGCTGACGAACGCGACGCTGGCGTCGACCGTGCCGTAGCCCTTCTGGATGGCGTACGGGTTCTGGTTGATGTCGAAGCCCATCTTGCTCTGGTATTGCGCGCCGACATTGAAATCCAAGTCGAACTTCTGGCCTTCCAGCGGCACCAGCCAGCTCGTGTTGACCGACAGCTTGTGCTTCGACGACAGCGGCAGCGGCTTGCCGTTGATGGCCAGGGCCGGACAGGCCCCCGTCGCCGGGCATTTGAACTGGTCGATCTTGGCGTCGATATAGGCGTAGCCGCCAGTGAACCGCAGGTTCTTCACCGGCTCGAACACGAAGTCGGCCTCGACGCCCTGGGTCTTGATCGTGCCGGCGTTGGTCAGGCGCGAGACCACCGTGGTGCCGATCACGTCCAGGTTGGTGGCCTGGAAGTTGTTGTAGGTCGTGTCGAAGGCCGACAGGTTCAGCACCAGACGGCCGTCCAACAGACGCGACTTCAGGCCGACCTCGTAGGCATTCGAGGTTTCGGGCGCGATGCCGAAGTTGTCCGTGGCCTGCATGTTGAAGAACACGTTCATCGCCGGGCCCTTGTAGCCCCGGGTGTAGCTGCCATAGGCCATGATCACCGGCGTGAAGTCGTACTGCGCGCCGACCTTGCCCGACCAGCCGCTGGCGTCGGTGCCGCCCGTACCCGAGAAGGTCGGGTTGACCCCGCTCAGCGCGGCCGCGCCCGAGGTGCGCAGGCGGCGATGCACGAAGTCGATGCTGTCATGCGTCCAGCGCGCGCCGAAGATGCCGCGGAAGCGATCGCTGAAGTTCAGCGTGCCCTGGCCGAAGGCGGCGTAGTTCTCGAGCGTCGTCTGGAACTCGCCGATGCCGGAATTGGCGGTGTAGGTCGAGGCGCTCGGCGAACAGGGCGTGGCCGTCCCCAGGCTTCCCAGGGTCACCGGGGCCAGGGTCGAGGCGGTGCACGAGGTCACCGTGCGGATGAAGTAGTTGCTCTCCCAGGTGTGGTAGTAATAGAGGCCCGCCACATATTCAAAGAAGTGGCCCAGCGGCGAGGCGATCCGCAGTTCCTGGGTGAATTCGTCGAAGTTCAGGCGGCCGTAGTCCTGGGTGCGGATGTCGGCGGCGAGCGCCCCGGTCGCCACATAGCTGGGCGCGTCGGAGCGGAAGTCGCCGTCGCGGCCCTGGGCGTTCTTCCAGTTCCGATAGGCGGTGATCGAGGTCAGGGTGTACTCGCCGACCGACCAGTTCACCTGGGCCGAGAAGCCGCTGTTGATGTCCTTGGTGAACGGCGACTGGTCGTTGTCGATGTCCTTGTTGCGGTCGTTCGGCGTCAGCGGCTTCAGCGACGGCAGGAAGACGTTGTCGTTGAAGGGGCTGGAGAACACCGTGCCGATGCTGTCGGCGTAGCCGCTGTCGACATTGTGCGAATAGTCGGCGATCAGGTCGACGGTCAGGTCGTCGGTAGGCTTCCAGCGCAGGCGACCACGCAGGCCGTTGTGCTCGTAGCCGTTGACGTCCTCGCCGTTGAAGACGTTCTTGCCGTTGCCATCATAGTGGCTGAAGAACCCGGCCAGCGAGCCGGCCAGGGTGTCCGACAGCGGGCCCGAGACGGCGCCGCGCAGGCGGTATTCGTTGCCTTGATAGTAGGCCGCGTCGAGATAGCCGGACTTCTCCTGGCCGGGCGCGCGCGTGATCAGGCTGATGACGCCGGCCGAGGCGTTCTTGCCGAACAGCGTGCCTTGCGGACCGCGCAGGATCTCGACCCGCTCCAAGTCCAGGAAGTCGGCCGTGGCCTGGCCGCTGCGGGCATAGACGACGCCGTCCACCACCATCGACACCGACGGCTCGACGCCCGAGGCGAACGAGACGGTGCCGACGCCGCGGACGGTCAGGGCGGAGTCCTTGTTGGTGTTGCCTTTCCGGAAGGTCAGGGCCGGCGCCATCTGGATCAGCTGCTCGGGCGAATTGACGTTGGCCCGCTCCATGGCCTGGCCGCTGACGACGCTGATGGCGATCGGAACCTTCTGGACGTTCTCGGACCGCTTCTGGGCGGTGACGATCACCTCCTCGATGACCGGTGCGTCGGACGTGGACTGGGCCCAGGCCGAGGTCGCCGGCAGCAGGCCGAGCGTCAGCGCCATGGCGGCGCCGCTCATCATCGCGACGCGATGGTTACGCGTGTTCATTGGATACCCTCCCTTTTTAATTCCCACCTTTTTGGTGGGTGTTGTGTGCCCCTCAAGGAGGCGTTGGTCTTCCTAGAAAAACTGGACCCTCATGCAGACAGCTTCAGGCGCAGGAAGTCGGCGACCTGGTCCCCGACCATGGTCAGCTGGGTGACCGCCGAGGGGTCGTCGCACGCGCCGTCCTCGCCGAAGCGCGACACCTGGCTGTTGATCGCCGCCGCCATAGGCGTAGGCCAGCCGCGCAGGGCGTGGACGATCGAGCGCAGGGTGGCGATGGTGCTGCCCGTCGCCTGCCAGCCATAGGCCGTGACGACCAGGCCAACCGGGATGCCGCTGAGATAGACCCGTCCGTCGCGGGCGGTCTCCTCCAGCAGATCCAGGGCGTTCTTGATCGCCCCGGAGATGCTGCCGTGATAGCCGGGCGAGGCGATGACCAGACCGTCGGCCCGGCGCACGGCCTCGACGAAGTCCAGCTCCTGCGGAGTGCGCGAGCCAGCCTTGGGCAGATACATCGGCAGCTCGCCCAGGAAGTCGCCGCCGAACATCCGGGTCTCGACGCCACGCGCCTCGACCGCCTTCAGGGCGATGGCCAGAGCTCGCTCGGTGGACGAGCTGGTTCCGGCCACGCCGCCCAGACCGACGACGAACGGCCGACCACCAGCTTGGGACGAGGACGGCATGCTCTCCCCTCGCCCTAGACCAGAGGCCCGTGGTCGATGTGCGGCAGCACATGACGAGCGAACAGGTCCGCCTCGGCCGCATGCGGATAGCCCGACAGGATGAAGGCCTCGATGCCCATGTCGCGGTAGTCGTTCAGCTTGGCCAGCACCTGGTCCGGGTCGCCGACGATCGCCGCGCCGCAGCCCGAGCGGGCCCGACCGACACCGGTCCACAGATTGGCCTCGGCATAGCCGTCGTCCTTGGCGCTCTCGCGCAGGGCCGCCTGGGCCGCCACCCCGGCCGAGGCCGAGTCCAGCGACTTGGCGCGGATGGCCGCGCCCTGCTCGGCGTCCAACTTGCTCAGCAGGCGGTCGGCGGCGGTGCGGGCCTCGGCCTCGCTGTCGCGGACCACGACGTGGGCGCGATAGCCATAGCGCAGCGTGCGGCCATACTTGGCGGCGCGGGCGGTCATGTCGGCCATGATCTCGGCGATCACTTCCTTGCGGTCGGGCCACATCAGAAAGACGTCGCAGCCCTTGGCGGCGGCCTCGCGGGCGTCTTCCGACAGACCGCCGAAATAGAGCAGCGGCGCCTTGCCCGAGACCGTGGTGATGCGCGGCGGATCCAGCTTCAGGTTCCAGAACTCGCCCTGATGGTCCAGGCTCTCACCGTTCAGCATGGTCTTGAGGATGCTCATCGCCTCGACGGTGCGGGCGTAGCGCGGGGCCGAGGCCAGCTTCTCGCCCGGCATGTCCGAGGAGATGATGTTGACGGTCAGGCGGCCGCCCAGCATCCGGTCGATGGTGGCGATCTGGCGGGCCAGTTGCGGCGGCCACATCTCGCCGATCCGCACGGCCATCAGCAGGCGCATGCGCTTCAGCAACGGCGCCATGCCGGCGGCGAAAGCGGTGGTGTCGACGCCCAGCTCGTAGCCCGACGGCAGCAGGATGTTGTCGAAGCCGCCGCTCTCGGCCTGCAGGACGATGTCGCGGCAGTGCTCCCAGCTGGACTTCAGCTTGGGATCGGGAACGCCCAGGAACTCGTAATCGTCATCGCAGAGCGCGGAGAACCAGCTGATCTCGCAGGGCGGACGGTTCGTCATGGCAAGTTAGCTCCCATGGAGGCGACGAGGACGCGGTACCAGTCCGCGCGGGTCCAGCGCGGCTTGTAGGCGTCCGGTATTTCAGCGATGCGGGCCACGGTTTGCGAGCCCACGATCGGGATCGGCCGCGCCGGATGCGCCATGATCCAGCTGTAGGCCGCCGCGGTGCGCGAGACACCCGCCGTTTGCGCGACCTCGTCGAGGATGGCGGCCACCGCCCTGCCCCGCTCGTCCTGCGGATTGGCGATCCGACCGCCACCCAGCGGCGACCAGGCCAGCACGGCCATGTCGCGGCCCATGGCCTGGTCCAGCACGCCGTCGAACAGCGGGCCGTAGGCCAGGGGCGAGAACTCCGGCTGGCACGAGACGATCGGCAGCGACAGGTGCGCGGCCAGGGCTTCGACCTGAGCGGGGGTGTAGTTGGAGACGCCGACCGCGCCGATCTTGCCGGCCTTGTGAGCGGCTTCCAGCGTCCGGGCCATGTCGGCCGGATGGGTCAGCATGTCGGGACGGTGGACCTGCCACAGCGCCACGTGGTCCACGCCCAGGCGCTTCAGCGAGGCGTCGATGGCGCTTTCCAGATAGGCCGGGCTGGAGTCGTAGGGCACGCCCGGGATGATGCCGCCCTTGGTGGCGATCACCATGCGCTGACCCAAACCCGGCGCGGCGGCCAGCACCTTGCCCAACAGAGCCTCGGAAGCGCCGAACGCCTCGCCGTTGTCGGGACCGTAGATGTCGGCCGTGTCGAACAGGGTGACGCCGGCGCCCAGCGCGGCCTCGACCAGGGCCTGGGCCGCGCCGACGTCGCTTCCCCGGAAACGCCACATGCCCCAGGCGACCGAGGAAATCTCGGGCCCATTGGCGTGGAGGCGGCGCGTCGGCGGGGGCGTGTCGAGGTATGTCATCGTTGTCATATTACGCACGTTTGAACGGCTGACAACGGTGATTTTTCAGTGACCTCCGCGCGTAAGGTCGCGAGCGCTCGACGCCAAATTTCAATCAACACGCTGAAATACAGCAATTTTTCTCACATATTGGCGCATTTCCGAAAACACGACCAACTTGCCCGTGTCCGCAAATATGATAACGGTGTCAGAACAAGACCGCAGGCGTTAAAGCGGCTAATCAGCTAGGTTTCGGGGAGAATGATGGTTCGGATCACGTCTTACGCGCCGGGATTGGCGGTCGCCGGCCTGGCGACCCTGGCCGCGGCCTATGTGTCGGACCATTACGGCGCGCCGCTGACCCTGATGTGCCTGCTGTTTGGCCTGTCGATGAACTTCCTCAGCGTCGATTCGCGGCTGGAGCCCGGACTGACCATCGCCTCGCGCACCCTGCTGCGCTGGGGCATCGTGCTGGTCGCCGCGCGCGTCACCTTCGGACAGATCGCCCAGCTGGGCCCGCAGGCCCTGGTCTCGATCGTCGTCATCGTCGCCCTGACCCTGGGCTGCGGCGTCCTCGCCGCGCGGCGCATGGGGTTCTCGCCGGCCTTTGGCGCCCTTTGCGGTGGCGCGGTCGCCATTTGCGGCGCCTCCGCGGCCATGGCCTTCGCGAGTCTCTTGGGCGACAAGCGCATCCAGCAGGCCCAGCTGACCCTGGTGCTGGTGGGCATCTCGGCCTGCAGCGCCGTGGCCATGGCGCTCTACCCCGCCATCGCCCACCACCTGCACTTCAACGACCTGCAGGCCGGCTTCATGCTGGGGGCCTCGATCCACGACGTCGCCCAGGCCCTGGGCGCCGGCTACAGCTTTTCCCAGCCCGCCGGCGAGACCGCCGCCATCGTCAAGCTGACCCGCGTCGCCCTCCTCGCGCCGGCCTTGGCCGTGGTCGCCCTGTTCCTTCCCAAGGATCCCGACGCCAAGATCTCGACGCCCGTCCTGCCCTGGTTCGTGATCGGCTTCTTCGGGGTGGCGGCGATCAACTCGTTCGGCCTGATCCCCCACGTCGCCGCCGACGCCGCCGGCAAGGGCGCCACTGCCCTGCTGGCCTGCGCGGTCACGGCCACCGGGGTGCGGTCCAACATGCAGTCCCTGACCCAGACCGGCTGGCGGCCGCTGCTGGCGATCCTGGCGGCGACGGCGCTAGCCCTGGGCCTCAGCGTCGCCGCGGCGGCGTTCGTGATCCACGCCTAGGGCTTGCTCGGCGGGGCCGTGGAGCCCCGCAACACCAGCTCGTGCGCCAGGCGGCGGTTGACCGGGCCTTCGACGCCCTCGAACAGCAGGCTGGCGGCGGCGTGGGCCAGTTGGCGGGTCGGCTGGCGGACGGTGGTCAGCGGCGGCCATAGCTGGCTGGCAAGCGCGGTGTCGTCGAAACCGGCCACCGACAGCTCGCCCGGCAGGGCGATGCCGCGCCGGTGGGCGACGGTCAGCACCCCGGCGGCCATGTCGTCATTGCTGGCGAAGATCGCGGTCGGCGGGATCGGCAAGTCCAGCATGGCGTCGGCCGCCGCCTCTCCCGAGGCGAAATCGAAGAAGCCCTGACGCACGTAGCGCGGCTCGTACGGCAGGCCGGCGCGATCCAGCGCCCGGCGATAGCCGTAGAGCCGCAGGTCGCTGGCCGTGTGGTTGACGTGGCCGATGATGAAGCCGATCCGCTTGTGGCCCAGCGAGATCAGGTGGCTGGTCATGTCGTCGGCGGCCTGGACGTCGTCCATCGACACCGAAGGGCTGCGGCCGTGATCGGTGCCCGGCGAAATCCGCACATAGGGAACGCCCCGGCGATCCAGTTCCTCCAGCGCCGCCACGTTGTCGGTGACGGGCGAGGACAGGATCACCCCGTCGACCTGGGTCTGGTCGATCAGCCCGCCGATCTCGGCCGCCAGGGTGGACGAGGCCGCGTCGCTGGGCTGGGCCAGCAGACGCACGCCTTCCTCGATGCAGCGCTCCCAGATGCCGGTCTGGATCTGGTGGATGTAGTGGGGGCTGTGGTTGTCGTAGATCAGCGCGATCTGGTGGCTGCGCTTGCCGGCCAGCATCCGCGCCGCGGCGCTGGGCTGGAAGTTCAGGGCCTCGATCGCTTCCTCGACGCGCAGGCGCACCGGGTCGGAGACGTACTTCTCGCGATTGAGGACGCGCGAAACGGTCTTGGTCGAAACGCCGGCGCGAGCCGAAACGTCCTTGATCGTCGCGCGCACCGCGATTCGCCTCCCATCGACGTATGGACTTCATTGCTACCCATTGCGGTCGCCGCCTTCAATGGGACGGGACTTCACCGGCTCTTGAGGGCCTTGGCGACGACCGGGGCTAGAGCCTCACCGATCTTCCTGGCCCCCACCGCGTTGGGATGGATGCCGTCCCGCTGCAACAGGGTCTGGTTGCCGCCCACGCCCGCCAGGATGTTGGCGTAGAGCGGCACGGCGAACTCCTTCGCCAGGCTGGGATAGATCGCGTTGAACTCGCGGGCGTAGGATGCCCCGATGGCCGGCGGCGCGCCGACGCCGACCAGCACCACGCCGATGCCGCGCGCCTTCAGCTTCTGGAGGATGCCGCGCAGGTTGGCCTTGGTCTGGGCCGGCTCGACGCCTTGCAGCAGGTCGTTGCCGCCCAGCGCCACGACACAGATTTTGGTGTCCGCCGCTACGCTGAAGCCGACCCGCGCCAGCCCGCCGCCGCTGGTGTCACCCGACACGCCGGCCGCCCGGACGACGGCCGAAGCGCCCAGCTTGCCCAGCGCCACCTGCAGCTGGGCGGGCATGGCGTCGCGCGCCGGCAGGCCCAGGCCGGCCGTGATCGAGTCGCCTAGAACCGTGACGATCTGCGGCTTCGGCGCGGCCGCCGCGAGGGGCAACAGGCCAAGGCCGAGCAAAAAGTGTCGACGGCTGGGAAAACGCTGTGCGGTCAGGCTCATGCCTTCCTATGTAGTCAGGTTGCCGGCCGAACAAGGACCGGCCTCGCAGGAAACACCATGACCGACGACGCCTCGCCTCTCGTTCTAGACGCCGTCGCCCTGACCCTGCCCTCCTCCGCCGGACCCGTGAACATCCTGCGCGGCGTCGACCTGACGGTGAACGCCGGCGAGCGCGTGGCCGTGGTCGGGCCGTCGGGCTCGGGCAAGTCGTCGCTAATCGCGGTCGGGGCCGGACTGGAGGAGCCCACCGCCGGGACCGTGCGTCTGTTCGGCCAGGACCTGTCCAAGCTGAACGAGGACGGCCGAGCCCGCCTGCGTCGTGGCCGGGCGGCGCTGGTGTTCCAGTCCTTCCACCTGCTGCCCAACATGACCGCCGAGGAGAACGTCGCCACGCCGCTGGAGATCGCCGGGACCCGTGACGCCCTGCCCATCGCCCGCGACTGGCTGGGCCGGGTCGGCCTCTCCGGCCGCCTGACCCACTATCCGCACCAGCTGTCGGGCGGCGAGCAGCAGCGCGTGGCCCTGGCCCGCGCCCTGGCCGCCCGCCCCGCCCTGCTGTTCGCCGACGAGCCAACCGGCAACCTCGATGGCGCGACCGCGACCTCGGTGGCGGACCTGATGTTCAACCTTGTCGCCGAGGTCGGGGCCGCCCTGGTCATGGTCACCCACGACCCGAGCCTGGCCACCCGCGCCGACCGCATCGTGCGCATGGCTGACGGGCGCATCGCCTCGTGAGCATGCCCCTCGCTTTCCGCCTCGCTGGCCGTGAGCTGCGCTCAGGCGTGCGCGGTTTCCGCATCTTCCTGGCCTGCCTGGCGCTGGGCGTGGCCGCCATCGCCGCCGCTGGCTCGACCGCCGAGGCCTTCCGCCACGGCCTGGCCAGCCAGGCGCGCGAGATCCTGGGCGGCGACCTGTCGTTCTCGGTCGAGAACCGCGACTTCACCGACAAGGAGCGCGCGACCTTCGACAAGCTGGGCGTCACCACCTATGCCGCCGTGGCGCGGGCGATGGCTCAGGCGCCCAGCGGCGAGCGTCGCCTGGTCAGCCTGCGCGGTGTCGATGGACGCTTCCCGCTGGCTGGCGCGGTGACTATCGAAGGCGCGCCGAACCTCCCGACCGCGCTCGCAGACCGCGACGGCTTACCTGGCGCGGCGGTGGAGCCGGCGCTCCTGGACCGCCTGCACCTAAAGATCGGTGACCGGTTCGAGGCCGGCCCCATGACCCTGGTCGTGCGCGCCCGCCTGATCAACGAGCCCGACGGCCTGTCGCGTGGGTTCTCGATGGCCCCGCGCGTGCTGGTCCGCCGCGAGGTGCTGGAGCGCTCCGGCCTGCTGGCGCCCGGCGGCCTCACCAGCCGCACCGTCCGCGTGGCGCTGAAGCCCAGCGAGGATCCCCGTTCGATCGGCAAGGCCGTGCAGGCGGCGCTCCCGGACGCCCACCTGCGCGTCCGCGACCGCCTGGATGCCGCCCCCGGCGCGCGGCGGCTGATCGACCAGCTGGAATACTTCCTGGGCTTCATCGGCCTGGCTTCGCTGGTGGCCGGTGGCCTGGGCGTCGCGGGCGCCGTCTCGGCCTATCTGTCGACCCGCGAACCAGCCATCGCCGTGCTGAAAGCGCTGGGCGCCGAGAGCGGCCTGATCCGCGACCTGCACCTGATCCAGATCGGGGTGCTGGCCTTGCTGGGCATCGCCATCGGCCTGGGCGTTGGCGCCGTCGCGCCGCTGATTCTGGGCCAGCTGGCCGGTTCGAACCTGCCGATCCCGGCGCTATTCAAGGTCTATCCCCTGCCGCTGGCCAAGGCCGGCCTGTTCGGGGTGCTGGCGGCGGCGGCCTTCTCGCTGGTGCCGCTGGCGAGGGCGCGAGTCACCCCACCGTCAGCCCTGTTCCGTCGCGCGCCCAAGGCCCGACTGCCGTTGGGCCTGGAGACGATCGGCGCGGTCGTCGCCGGTCTTGGCCTAGCCGCACTGGCCGTGGCCACCGCCCCGACGCCGCTGGCCGCTGCGATCATGATCGCCGGCGTCGCCGTCGCCTTCGGCTTGCTCACCGCCTTGGGCCGCTCGGCCGCGTGGCTGGCCGGACGCCTGCGCGGCCTGACGCGAGGCCCCGCCAAGTTGGGCCTGGCCAATCTGGCCGGTCCGGGCTCGGCGGCGCGGACCGCCAGCCCGGCCATCGGCCTGGGCGTCGCTTTGCTGGCCTGCGTGGTGTTGATCCAGTCGGCGCTGCTGGCTCAGGTCAGCGACGTGGCCCCGCGCACCGCTCCAGCCATGGTCTTCACCGAGATCCCCGGCGACCGCGCCGCCACCTTTGACGAGACCGTCGCCGGCATCATCGGCCCGCTGCGCGAGGACGCCTATCTGCGCATGCCCTTCGCCACCGGCCGGATCATCGCCCTGAAGGGCAAGCCGGTCGATGTGAAGACCATCAAGAGCTCAGAGCGTTGGGCATTCGACAACGACCTCAGCCTGTCGCTGCTGGCCAAGGAGCCGAAGAGCGCCGGCGTGGTCTCCGGCCATTGGTGGCCCGCCAACGATGCGGGTCCGCCGAAAGTCGCCCTCAGCGCCGAGATCGCCCAGGCGGCGGACCTCAAGGTCGGCGACACCATCACCGTCCTGGTGCTGGGCCGCGAGATCGAGGCCAAGGTCGCCGTGCTGCGCAAGATCGATTTCGGCGGCTTCGGCCCCAGCTTCAACCTGATCTTCAACCCCGCGACGCTGGAGGGCGCGGAGCTGCGCAGCGTCGCCATCGCTCGCCTGAACCGCACGCAGGAAGCGGCCCTGACCCGCAAGCTCGGCGAGGTGTTCCCGGGCGTCAACGTGATCAGCGTCCGCGAGCAGCTGGACGCAGCGGCGGCGCTGTTCGACCGCCTGGCGCTGGCCGTGCGCGGCGCGGCGGCGGTCGCGGGCCTAGCGGGCCTGCTGGTGCTGGCCGGGGCCATCGCCGCCGGGGCTAGAGCCCGGGCGCGAGAGGCCGCGACGCTGAAGGTGCTGGGCGCCACCCGCGCGCAGATCCTGGTCGCTTACGTCATCGAATATGGTGCGGTGGGCCTGATCGCGGGCGCGGCCGGCGTCGCCTTCGGCTTCGCTGCCGCCTGGCCCGTGGTGGTCAAGGTGTTCGAGGCCAGCTGGAGCGTCGACTGGAGCGGCGTGCTGGTGCTGCTGGCCGGCGCGACGGGCCTGGCGACCCTGGGCGGGCTGATCGCAGCCAGCCTGGCGCTCTCGCAACGCCCCGCGCCGGTGCTGAGGGGCGATTAGGCGCGGGACGGATCAAACCAATTCCCGCATAGATCGATAGCGCCTTTGGTTTAGACCCCGCCGGCCGCCCCCTCTACCGTGATGATCAAGAAGCGGCCCCCTGGGAATGACCCGGTGCGAGGGCCGCCGCTCGGAGAGGACTTCATGAGCCGAATGTCGCCGACGGAAATGGCCCGCCAGCTCGGCGGCGGCCTGCTGTCGTTCCCCGTCACCCATTTCGATGCCGATCACCAGTTCCTGGAGGCGCCCTACCGCGAGCACTGCGGCTGGATGCTGGAACGGGACCTCGCCGGCCTGTTCGCCGCCGGCGGCACGGGCGAGTTCTTCTCGTTGCGCCCCTCGGAAGTCGGCCAGGTGGTCCGCGCCGCCGTCGCCGAGACCAATGGCAAGATCCCGGTCATCGCCGGCTGCGGCTATGGCACGGCCATCGCCACGGACCTGGCCGCTGACGCCGAGGCCGCCGGCGCCGACGGCGTGCTGCTGCTGCCGCCCTACCTGACCAACGCCACGCAAGAGGGTCTTGCCGCCCACATCGAGGCAGTCTGCAAGGCCACCAAGCTGGGCGTCATCGTCTACAATCGCGACAACGCCATCATCAACGAGGACACCCTCGAGAAGCTGTGCGAGCGCAACCCGAACCTCGTCGGCTTCAAGGACGGCGTCGGCGACCTGGAACTGATGATGCGGGTCTATGCCCGCATGGGTGACCGCCTGACCTATATCGGCGGCCTGCCGACGGCCGAGACCTTCGCCCTGCCCTATCTGGAGATGGGCGTGACGACCTATTCGTCGGCCATCTTCAACTTCATGCCGGAATGGGCGCTGGAGTTCTACAAGTCGGTCCGCGCCCGTGACCGTGAGGCCGTGATGGCCGGCCTGCGCGACTTCGTGCTGCCCTACATCACCCTGCGCAACAAGGGTAAGGGCTACGCCGTCTCGATCGTGAAGGCCGGCATGAAGGCCATCGGCCGCGACGCCGGCCCGGTGCGCCTGCCGCTGACCGAACTGACGCCGGCCGAATATGCCGAGCTTCAGGGCCTGATCGCGCGCGCCAGCGGCGGCGACCAACGCCGCGCCGCCAACGGTTAGGGTCAAAGGGGTCGATGCTTCAGACGCATCGACCCACTTTGCGCGCCCGATGAACGCGTTCACGCCCCTGCCCGGCAAGAAGACGTTGGCGATCGGTCCGAACGAGCGTCTAGCTTCACGCCTCCAGGGTGTCGTCGATGGGCGTTTTCCGATGTTCGAACTGAGTCAGCTGCGCTGCTTCGTGGCCACGGCCGAGGAGCTGCATTTCGGGCGGGCGGCCCAGCGGCTGAACATGACCCAGCCACCGCTGAGCCGGCAGGTGCAGTTGCTGGAGCGGATCCTGGGAGTGACCCTGCTGGACCGCACCAGCCGCAACGTGCGCCTGACCCCCGCCGGCCGCGCCTTCCTGCTGGAGGCCCGCCGCATCCTGCGCCTGGCCGAGAGCGCGGCGCTGGCCACCCGCCGCATCGCCAGCGGCGAGGCCGGCCAGATCGCCATCGGCTTCACGGCGGCCTCGGGCTACAACTTCCTGCCGCAGCTTGTGATCCGCTCGACAGCCCGCCTGCCCAACGCCGACCTCACCCTGCGCGAAATGGTCACCCGCGAGCAGGTCGAGGCCCTGCTGACCGGCCGCATCGACATCGGCCTGGTCCGCCCGCCGATGGAGCGGGCAGAGTTCGCCACCGCCCGCGTACTGTCCGAGCCCCTGGTCGCGGCGCTGCCGACAGGCGACGCCCGTCTGGCCAAAGGCAGCCTGACGCTGGCCGACTTCGACGCCGCCCCGCTGATCATGTACTCGCCCGAGGGCGCTGGCTATTTCTACAACATGCTGACGACGCTGTTCGACGCCAACGGCGTGGCCCCCAACTACGTCCAGCACGTCACCCAGATCCACTCGATGCTGGCCCTGGTCCACGCCGGCCTGGGCGCGGCGATCGTGCCTGAGGCCGCCATGAGTCTGCACTTCGACGACGTGCAGTTCCGGCCCGTGGCGACCACGCCCGACCGGCCGGTCGAGCTTTACATGGCCTGGCGCAAGGACAACGAGAGCCCGATCCTGCAGACCTTCATCGACCTTTGCCTGGCCGAGGCCCCGCCATCGGAGTCCGGCGCGCGCTGACGCGTCCCTCCCTCGGCGGGCCAAGGCCCAACGACAAGAGACTTGGGAGAGACATTCATGACCCTCGATCGCCGCGCCGTGCTGGCCGGAACCCTGGCCGTGGCCGCCGCCACGCGCGTCAACGCCGCCGGCCGCGCCGCGCCCGTGGCGACCACCGTCGCCGGCCGGGTGCGCGGCGCCGAAGTCGGTGGGATCAAGGTCTTCAAGGGCGTCCGCTACGGGGCCGACACGACCTCGCGGCGGTTCCAGCCGGCGCAGGCCGCCCAGCCCTGGAAGGGGATCGCCGACGCCCTCGCCTACGGCGCGGCCAGCCCGCAGACCAAGGCCGACGAAGGGACCAGCGAGGACTGCCTGTTCCTCAATGTCTGGACGCCGGGCGTGGCCGACGGGAAGAAGCGGCCGGTGATGTTCTACGTCCACGGCGGGGCCCACGCGAACGGCTCGGGATCGAGCCCGCTCTATGACGGGACCTGGCTGGCCAAGACCTATGACGTGGTGGTGGTGACGGTGAACCACCGGCTGAACTGCTTCGGTTACAGCTACCTGGCGCGGCTGGGCGGGCCGGAGCTGGCCGACAGCGGCAATGTCGGCAATCTGGACCTGATCCTGGCCCTGGAGTGGGTGCGCGACAACATCGCGGCCTTCGGCGGCGATCCCGGCAACGTCATGACCTTTGGCCAATCGGGCGGCGGCGGCAAGGTCGTGACCCTGATGGCCATGCCGCGCGCGGCGGGCCTCTATCACAAGGTCGCCACCATGAGCGGCCAGCACGTCACGGCCATGGGCCCGATCCACGCCACGATCCGCGCCAAGGCCTTCATGGACAAGCTGGGGCTCAAGCCGGGCGAGGTCGAGAAGCTGAAGACCCTGCCCGCCGCCCAGTTGGTCGACGCCTTGAAGATGCGAGACCCCTTGGAGCGCAAGGGCAACATCATCTTCTGGTCAGTGCTGGACCACGGCGTCCTGGCTCGCCATCCGTTCTATCCGGACGCGCCGCGCGAGAGCGGCCACATCCCGATGATCATCGGCAACACCCACGACGAGACGAAAGCCTTCCTGGGCGGCGATCCCAAGAACTTCGCCCTGACCTGGGAGGAGCTGCCGGGCAAGCTGGACAACGAACTGGTGCTGGACATGTCGCCGGAATACCTGGTGGCCAAGTACCGAGCGCTCTATCCGAACTACAGCCCCTCGGACTGCTTCTTCGCCATCACCACGGCCGGGCGCTCGTGGCCGGGCCACCTGATCCAGGCCGAGCAGCGCGCCAAGATCGGCGCGCCGGCCTGGATGTACCAGCTGGACTTCGGGGCCCAGACCGATCCGAAGATGGGCGCCTACCACACCTATGACATCCCGCTGGTGTTCGGCACGCTGGACGCCAAGGAGTCGAAGACGGGTACGGGTCCGGCGGCGCAGAAGGTGCGGGATCAGATGAGCGCGGCGTTCGTGGCCCTGGCGCGGACCGGCGATCCGAACAACGCAGCGATCCCGGCGTGGGAGAAGTACACCCTGCCCCGCCGGCCGACGCTGCTGTTCAACGAGACCTCGAAGATGGTCGACGACCCGCGCAAGGAAGAGCGCGAGCTGTTCTCGGCCGCGCCGTTCCTGAAGGAAGGGACCTAGCGGAGGCTGGCGGGCCTGGAGAACGCCGAGCTCGCCCCTGCCGCCGTGGTGGTCGTGGCGGTGATGGCCGAGCCGGCCGCCGCGCCGTCGACCTGACCGGCAAAGGCCGCCTTGCCGCCGGCGTCGGTGACGGTCTGGAGCGAGCCCAGATAGCGCTCGCCCTCGGCGGTCCCGGCCTTGCCAGCGAAGACCTCGACGGTGACCGAGGTTTCCGGTGGGCCTTGCAGGACCCCCTTTACCGCGGCCTTGCCGGCGGTCACGCGGACAGAGGTCAGGCTCGGTGGCTGCAGCCCGAACTGCGGCGTCGCGTGGCAGTTCGCCGGGTCGTCCTTGCCCGTGCAGATCACCGCCGCGCCGGCCTTGTCGAACACCACGCCCATGCCGCGCGAGCCGACGAAGCTGCCATGCTCCAGGCCGGGTGGGCCGACGACGATGCCGCCGCGCATCAGCTTCGGATCACACGAGCCGCCGGCTGAGCAGCGCATGATCGGCAGGCCGTTGCCGGCGATGACGTTCTGGCTGATCCGGTTGACGGCGACCTTGGCCTCGGGCCGCACCGCGATGCCGATCCCGTTGCCCCGGATTTCGTTGCCCACGACCATGTTGCCCGCGCCCGTCAGGCTGATCCCGAAGGCGTTGCCCTCAAAAACGCTGGCGCCGACATAGTTGCGCGCGCCCCAGTTGGACTGCAGGCCGTCGGAGTAACGGACGAAGCGGTTGCGCACGACGGTGTTGTCGTTGCCCCACAAGATCTCGATGCCCTGCGAGGGCTCCAGATTGTCGGTCCCGCCGTCGAAGACGTTGTCGGCGATCAGGTTAAAGGCTGCGCCCCGCGTCAGCTCCAGGCCATCGCCGTTCTCGAAGAACCTGTTACGCAGAACCTTATTATCGAGGGTCGTGTTCGAGGTCGAGCCACCCTTGCCATCGTCGCCGCTGAGCATGACGCCCGCGCCGCCGATGTTGCGGACAATGCGGTTGTCGACGACCGCCGCGTTGGAGGTCCGCGGGATCAGCACGCCGATGCAGAAATTGCGGATCTCCAGGCCGCGCAAGGTCACGCCCCTGGTGTCAACCAGGGCAAAGCCCGGATTGCTGGCGGTGCGGACATTGGTCCCGTACTGGCCAGGAACCATGCCCGGGCAGGACTTCAGGTCGCGCGGCAGGTAGCCGGAACCGTCGACGACGTTGTGGCCGCCCCAGCGCGCGAACGCCCGGCCTTCGATGGAGACCGGCCCCTTGATCGGCGGCAACGCCGACTTCAGCACGATGGTCGGCGCTGTGATCTCGATGCGGTAACGGCCGGGCTCGGCGTTGCTGGTGGCGATGGCCCAACGCAACGAACCCTGGGCCTCGTCATCGGCTCCGCGATCGACCAGCAGCAGCGCGGTCTCGCCGCCGGTGTTGGCGGGACCGCCGGCGGCGACGGCCGCGATCGGCTTGGGATCAGGCGTCTGGGCGAGCGCCAGCGCCAGGACAACACCGATCATCGATCCCTCCAGAGGTCGTCAGGCCCTATCCCATGGGAAGGTCAGGGTCGGGGCGTTCGTATAGCGCTTCATCTTCAACGTCAGCCGCGCGCCTGCGCCAGCGGCCAGGCGCAGCGTGAATGCCGAGGAATCGACCGGCGTCGCCGCCCCCTCGCCGATCGCCGCGCTGAGGATCTGGTGCTCGGCATAGGCCCCGCCCTGCACCGTCACGGTGCGCGAAGCCACCTGGTTGGTGTTGACCAGGGTGACGATCGTCTCGTCCTCGCCGAGCTTCTCGACCAGAGCAGCGACGTCCTGCGGAATGCCCGCGCGGCGGCGCTCGTGATCGAACCAGCGCAAGCGCGTGTAGTGCAGCGCCCCGCCCTGGGCCGGCGAGGTGCCCGACCACGGCGGGCGGGCGATCTGGATGCCGCCCTCCATCAGATGGATCAGGGCCGTGACGCTGGCCGGATTGATGTCCAGGGCCGCGTCGGCCAGCCGGGTGTCGGGGGTGGTCTTGTCGTCGCGCTGGGCCTGGGCGCGGGCGCGGACCCGTTCGAGGTCGCCGCGCAGGGCCTTGGTCGGGAAGCCGGCGTCCCTGCCGTCCAGATAGTTCAGCCACGGATGCTCGGCGGCGCGGGCGCGGTCGCTGGCCTTCTGCGACATGTACCAAATCTCGAGGCCGTTCAGCCGGTACTCGCCGGGCGCATAGCCATACCAGCCCTTCGCGCCATACATGCGCGGGGTCTGGACCTTGCCGTCGACGGTCTTCTTCTGGGCGTTGATGACGTCGTTCTGGCGACGCCAGACATCCAGGTACTTGTCATCGCCGGTCAGCAGATAGGCGTTGAGAAAGCCGACTACGGCGCGCGGCACGCGGTTGCGGTCCTCGCGCTTGCCGGTCTGGGGGACTAGTCGACTGAAGCCCCAGCCGTAGGTCCCGCTCCACCACTGGCCCTTCGGCCCACCGATCTTGCCGTCGAGGCCGATCTTGCTGGGCAGCACGTCGCCATTGGCCTTGGCCCGATCGATCCAGGCGTCGACGTAGCTCACGATCCAGTCGCGGTACTTCGGCTCGTGGTTCAGCATGTAGGCGTTCAGCACCAGGCTGGTGGCCTGCAGGTTCAGCGGCGCGTCGCCGACCACGTCGCCATATTCGTCGTAGTGGTGCAGCGTCTGCTCGTAGGTCTCCTCGCCGTGCTCCATGAAGAAGTTCGTCGGATCGAACCGGTCGCCGGCCCAGTCCAGCGGCGTGGCCGGACGCAGCATCGGTCCCTTGCTGCCGGTGATCATGCTACGGATGATCTTCAACTTCGGGTCGTAGTTGGCGACCGCCTTGTCCTCGCCGGTATAGAAGCCCGAGAAGCGTCTGACCCGGTCGCGGTACTTGGCGTCGTAGGGGTCCGAGAGCGCCAGCAGGTTGAACACCGACAGCCCTTCGGACAGGTGCTGCCAGTCGGTCATGACCGGGAACTCGCGGTAGTACATGCCCTCGCGGGCGAACGGCACGTCCTTGGTCCTGGCCGCCGTGTACTGGGCGACATTGCCGTCGAAGGCCTTCTTGGCCATGGCCAGCAGGCTGTCGCCGGCGCCGAGCGCATGCAGGGTCGGCCAGTCGTTGACGTTCTCGATGGCGTCGTCGGGCCCGTCGTTGGCGCCCCAGCGCTCGACCGCCCGCAGCCAGCCGCGCTCGTCGAAATAGCGGGCGAAGAAGGCCTGGCAGGCCTCCTCGTTGGCCTTCAGCAGCTCGCGCTGCAGCAGCGCCCATTCGGGCGGGGCCATCGGCGTCGAGACGGTCGCCAGCGGCGCGCCCACCGCCGGACGCGCCAGGGCGGCGAAGACCAGGGCCGAGGCGCCGGCCAGGACGGAGCGTCGCGTGGTCATGCTCAGGCGGCCTTCAGTTCGAGACGCTGGATTTTCCCGACGATCAGGAAATAGGCCAGGATGCAGATCACGCAGTGGGCGCCGACGAAGATCAAAGCCCCGTCGAACGAACCGGTCGCCTTGACGATGTAGCCGATGACGATCGGGGTCACGATGCCGGCGACATTGCCGAAGGTGTTGAAGATGCCGCCGGTGACGCCGGCCATCTCCTTGGGCGAGGTGTCGGCCACCACCGCCCAGCCCAGCGAGGCAACGCCCTTGCCGAAGAAGGCCGCGGCCATGATCACGATGACCAGCCATTCCTGCTCAACGTAGTTGCAGACGATGATGCAGGTGGCCAGCACCATGCCCAGCAGCAGCGGGGTCTTGCGGGCGATGTCCAGATTACCGGTCTTCTTCAGCAGGCCATCCGAGATCATGCCGCCCAGGATGCCGCCGGCGAAGCCGCACAGAGCTGGCAGGGCGGCGGTGAAACCGGCTTGCAGGATCGACAGGCCGCGCTCCTTGACCAGGTAGATCGGGAACCAGGTGACGAAGAAATAGGTCAGCACGTTGATGCAATATTGGCCCAGATACACGCCCAGCAGCATGCGGCTGCCCAGCACCTGCTTGACGTTGGCCCAGTTGAAGGCCGCGCCGTTGGCCGCGTTCTTCTCTTCCATCCGCACCAGGCCGCCGCCGGCCTCGATATAGTCGACCTCGGCCTTGTTGACGGCCGGGTGGGCCAGCGGGCTGTGGATCAGCTTGGCGAAGGCGATGGCGGCCACAAGGCCCACGCCGCCCATCACCCAGAACACCGAGCGCCAGCCAAAGCTGTGGGCCAGCCAGCCCATCAGCGGCGCGAAGGCCACCAGCGAGAAGTACTGCGCCGAGTTGAAGATCGCCGAGGCGGTGCCGCGCTCAGAGCCCGGGAACCAGGCCGCGACGATGCGGGCGTTGGCCGGAAACGACGGCGACTCCCCCAGCCCCACGGCGAAGCGCATGGCGAACAGCAGGCTCGCGGCCATCAGCCCAGTGAAGAAGCCGGCCAGGCCCTGGAGGGCGGTGAACAGCGACCAGACCACCAGCGAGATCACGTAGATCGTCTTGGAGCCGAACTTGTCCAGCAACGCCCCGCCCGGGATCTGGCCCAGGACGTAGGCCCAGGCGAAGGCCGAGAGGATGTAGCCCATCGCCACCGGGTCCAGACCCAGCTCCTTCGACGCCGACTGGCCCGCGATCGAGAAGGTCGCGCGGTCGGCGTAGTTGATGGTGGTGATGATGAAGAGCACCGTGATGATCAGCCAACGCACGCGCGTCCGCTTGGCGGCTTCGGTCATCCTTGGTCCCCTTCCCTCATGATGCCGATCTGACGTCGGCTGGGTGAAGGGACGCTAGAGGCCCCCGTCCATCAGGTCTAAGTCAATTCGCCTATGGACCGATCTAACGCAGGCATGGATCGAGCCCGATTGCGCATCGAACCCACCACGCGTTTCGATGCAGGCCCTGTAGATATCACGAAAAACGCGACGCAATCGGTTGCATTGCCCGATATCCGCATCGATCCGTGCCGAACGCGCATAGGTTCATACCCGATTGGGATTGGCCCTCGACGAAAATCCGCACCTATCCTGAAGCCAACCAAGAGGGTGACCCGATCGCCCTCGGCATGAATGAGACCCGCGGAATGCGGGCACTGGGAGGGAACCATGTCGACCAATCACACGACCGCCTTGCGCGCCGCCCTGGCGCTGAGCGCCTCGGCGCTGGCGATGGCGATGGCCAGCGCGGCGACCGCTCAAGAGGCCCCGCCGGCCCAGCCGGCCGCCGACGAGGTCGAGGCCGTCGTCGTCACGGGCTTCCGCGCCAGCCTGCAGAGCGCCATCAACATCAAGCGCAGCTCCAGCGGCGTCGTCGACGCCATCAAGGCCGAGGACATCGCCCAGTTCCCCGACCTGAACCTGGCGGAGTCGCTGCAACGCATCCCCGGCGTCTCGATCTCGCGCATCAATGGCGAAGGCCGCCAGATCACCGTGCGCGGCCTGGGCTCGGAATACACCCGCGTCCGCATCAACGGCATGGAGGCCATCTCCACCACCGGCGGCACGGCCAACAGCGGCGGCACCAACCGCGGCCGCGGCTTCGACTTCAACGTCTTCGCCTCGGACCTCTTCAACAGCATCGCCGTGCGCAAGACCGCCTCGGCCGATGTCGAGGAAGGTTCGCTGGGCGCCACGGTCGACCTGAACACCTCGCGGGCCTTCGACAGCCGTAAGCCCCAGCTCGTGCTGTCGGCCGGCGCCAGCTACAACGACCTGTCCGAGAAGACCACGCCACGTGTCTCGGCCCTGGCCAGCCGCACCTTCTTCGACGGCAAGCTGGGCATCCTGCTCTCGGCCGCCTACGAAGAGCGCCACCTGAAGGAAGAAGGCGCCAACATCACCCGTTGGGCCGTCGGCGGCAGCAACGGCGGCTTCAACGCCGCCTCGACCGTGCCGGGCTACACCCTGGCCCAGATCAACAACACCAACACGACCACGGGCATCTTCGCTCCGCGTATCCCGGCCTATGTCAGCTACGACATCAAGAACAAGCGCACGGGCCTGGCCGGCTCGATCCAGTTCAAGCCGGACTCCAACACCGAGATCAATCTCGACATGCTGTACGCCTATCTGGCAGGCGTGCGGAAGGAAGCCCAACTGCAGGCCATCGGCCTGTCGCGCGCCACGACCGGCAAGCCGGAAACCATCATCCGCGACGGCACGGTGGTGGGCAGCGACCTGGTCGCGGCCCGCATGGACAATGTCGATCTGCGCACGCAGTCCGCCTATGACGAGCTGAACACCGAGTTCAAGCAGACCACCCTGTCGGCCAAGCACAATTTCGGCGACCGCTTCGTCCTCAGCGGCGTGATGGGCTTCGCGGACTCGACCTTCACCCAGCCGGTCTCGACGATCATCACCTTCGACCGGGCCAATAGCCAGAACTACAGCTACGACTTCCGCAAGGGCCGCGCGCCGGAGATCCTGCTGGGCTTCGACGCCACCAACCCGGCCAACTGGTCGGCGATCAACGGCACCTCGGAAGTCCGCATCCGCCCGACCTTCGTCGAGAACCAGTTCTCGACCGCCAAGGTCTACGGCGAGTGGGAAGCCAACCAGAACCTGAAGCTCAAGGCCGGCGTCGACTGGCGCAAGTTCGAGTACGACAGCTATGGCCTGTACCGCACCAGCGAGACCGTCAGCCAGACCCTGACCCCGGCCCAGCTGGCCTCGGTGTCGACGGTGTTCAGCGGCTTCGGCAAGGGCCTGGGCATGCCAGCCGGCAACGCCACCGCCTGGCTGGTGCCCGACATCGACAAGTACAACGCCCTGCTGAGCATCTACAGCAACACCGGCATCTACGCCCTGACGGGCACCAACAACACCTCGGCCCGTGGCCAGTACGGCGCGGTCGAGGAGCGTGACACCGGCGCCTATGTCCAGGCCGAGTTCCGCTTCCAGGCCTTCGGTCTGCCCTTCCGCGGCGACGCCGGCGTGCGTCGCGTCCACACCGAGCAGGAGTCGGCCGGCTACGCCGCCGTCGGCGGCTCGGTCCAGCGTGTCGAGGTCAAGCGCGACTACGACCTGACCCTGCCGTCGTTCAACCTGGCGGCCGACGTCACAGACACCTTCGTGGCCCGCTTCAGCGCCGCCAAGACGATCGCCCGTCCGGGTATCGGCTCGCTGTCGCCAGGCGGCGACGTCGCGGTGCAGGGCGCCAACCGCAGCTTCAGCTCGGGCAACCCGTACCTGAACCCGACCCAGTCCAAGAACCTGGACGTCTCGCTGGAATGGTACCCGTCCTCGGGCACGATGTTCGCCGCCGGCTTCTTCTACAAGAAGATCGACACCTTCGTGGCCACCCAGAGCGAGCAGCGCGTCTACAACACCCTGGGCCTGCCGGACTCGCTGATCGCCGGCACCACGGCCACACCGGACATGCTGTTCCAAGTCTCCAAGCCCATCAACACCAAGGGCGGCGACCTGAAGGGCTTCGAACTGAACGTCCAGCAGCCCTTCACCTTCCTGCCAGGCTGGCTGAGCCACTTCGGTGTGATCGCCAACTACACCTACGTCGCCTCCAAGATCGAGTATCCGACCTCGTCGACAGCCGGTTCGCCGGTGGTGATCAACGACCTGATCGGCCTGTCGAAGAACGCCGCCAACGCGACGCTCTACTACGAGACCGACAAGTGGAGCGTGCGCGGCTCGCTGGCCTATCGCGCCGGCTACCTGACCCAGGTCCCGGGCAGCGACGGCAACACCGTCCAGGGCACCAACTCGACGCTCAACGTCGACATGCAGGCCAGCTGGAACATCCGCGAGAACCTGAAGCTCTCGCTGGAAGGCGTGAACCTGACCGACGAGTTCAACGACCAGTACGTCGGCGATAGCAACCGCCTGAACGTCTACACCCACAGCGGCCGCCAGTTCATCGTCGGCCTCCGCTATAACTTCTAGGCGTCCTTCCTTTTCCCCCGCCTAGTACTGTGGCGCCGCTCCTGCCTCCCGGGAGCGGCGCTTTTTCTTTGGCGGTCAGCCTCTCCTCGACTTGAGGTTTCATTCAGCGCCGACCTCGGATACCCAGAACGATGGTATGCCGCCGGAAGGAACGCGTGACATGGAATGGCTGGTGTTCCTGGCCCTCGGAATCTGGGTCTTTCGGCAGGGCCAGACGATCCGGAAACTCGAGCGCCGGCTGGACGCGGCCGAGGGGCTGGAGCCACTCGCGCGTCGGCCCGCCGAAGCTGCAAGCTCCGTCTCACCGCCCGAACCAGTCGTCCCCTACGCCCCGATTTCGGAACCTCAGCCCGAACCCGTCGTGGTCGAACGTACGCCGGAGCCGGAGCCTGTTTTCATCCCGCCTGCGCCGCGCCCCGCCCCTACCATCACCCGAGAGTCCATCTCGACCTGGCTGTCGGAGAACGGCCTGGCCTGGATCGGCGGCGGCGGCCTGGCGCTGGGCGGCCTGCTGCTGGTGGCCTATGCCGCTCAACGCGGCCTGTTCATTCCCGAATTCCGCATCACCATGGCCGTCCTGCTGGGCGCGGCGATGCTGGGCGCCAGCGAGTGGATCCTGCGCCAGAAGCCGTCGATCGCCGGCGGACGCCACCTGCTGGCCGCCGCCGTCTCGGCCGGCGCCGGGGCGGTCACGCTGTACGGCGCCGTCTGTTCGGCCCACGGCCTCTATCACCTGATCCCCCTGAGCGTGGCGGCGGTCTTGGCGGCCGCGATCTCCCTGGGCTTGCTGGCCCTGTCGCTTCGGCACGGCGAGCCCCTGGCCCTGGTGGCGGTGATCGGTGCGGTGCTGACGCCCGCCTTCACCGGCTTGCCCCACTGGTCGGCCTCGGCTCTGACCGCCTACGCCGTGCTGATCGGCGCGACGGGCTTTTCGATCTCGGCGCTTCGCCTGTGGGGCAAGGCCGGCGGCGCAACCATCGTCGGCCTCCTGCTGCTGAGCGGCCCGCCCCTGGCCGAACGCCACGCCGTGGCGGCGATGATCATGCAGGCGCTGGCGGCCATCGGCCCCTTCGCCGCGACGCTGTGGCGGCGGCGCTTCCGGCGCGAGGATCCGCCCGGCGCCGACTTCTGGCGCCTGCCCGCCCTGGCGCTGGTCCTGACGTCTCTCGCCTCGCTCGGCCCCTGGCTCTCCGTGCCGATCGCGAACGGACCCCTGCCGATCGCCGTCCTGCTGTCAGGGTTGCTGATCGTCCTCGCGGCGGTCATGGCCACCCGCGACACCATCCGCCCGGGCCTCTTCGCCATGCCGGTCGGTATGGCGATCGTCAGCCAACTACTGGTCATGACCGTCCACGCCCGCTCGCCGACTTTCGCCGCTCAGCTGCCATGGCTCTACGCTCAGACCGCCCTGATCCCGGCGGCCGCGCTCTGGACCGCGCTCCAGCTCCCGGCCGTGGAGCGTACCCGCGTCCTGGCGATCGGCGGCATCGGCGTCGCGATCCTGGCCAGCTTGACCTGGCCGGTCTTGCATACGGCGGACATCGCTTTCGGTTGGACGCCGGCCGCGGTCCTGGCCGCCGCCCTGTTCGCCGCTGCGGCGCTGATCGCGCGCCGGGTCGAGCAGGCCTCGACAGACCGGGGCCTGGCGCTGTGGCTGTCCGCCGCCGCCGAGATGGCCTTCCTGGCCGTGCACGCCGCCGTCGCCCCACGCTTCGAGCCCGCCGCCTTCGGCCTGGCCGCCACCGTCCTGGCCTTCGCCGCCTGGCGCCTGCCCTGGCGCGGCCTGGCGCCCGCCAGCGTGGTCGGCGGCCTGATCGCCTTCGTCGCCATGCTGCGTCCGGCGTTCCTCGGCGAGACGCTGGACGGGAGCCTGCCCCTACCGACCATGCTGGCCGTCAGCGCAGTGGCCGCCGCCTTGCTCGTCGTCTCCGCTACGCTGATCTGGAAAGGCCGCGACCAGGCCGTCCGCAACGAGGTCGAGGCCCTGCGCGCCACGGCATTGCTAATCGTCCTGCTGGCCCTGTTCGCGGCCCTGCACGTCCTGCTGCCGGGGCCACACGCCACCGGCGCCGACGATCTGCTGGAAGCCTCGCTGCGCACCCTGATGCTGCTGAGCACCGGTCTGCTGCTGGTGCTGCGTCAGCGTCCCGACGACGGCCCGATCACCCGCTGGCGCACGATCATCGTGGTCACCGCCGGCGTGATCCACGGCCTGCTGCTGCAAGGCCTGGTCTGGAGCCCTTGGTGGGGCCTGGGCGAGCCCCCGGTCGGACCGCCGGCGCTCAACACCCTGATCCTCTCCTACCTCGCCCCCGCCGGCCTGCTGACCGCGATCGCCTGGCGTCGCAAGCCGGCGGACGACCGCTGGACGAAGAGCTGGGTGCTGGCCGTGCCAATCTTCGCCCTCCTGTGGGCCGTGCTGGCGGTCCGCCACCTCTTCCACGGCGTCGACATGCACCACGCATCGATCGGCCGAGCCGAGGGCGCCGCCTACGCCATCCTGGCCCTGATCGCCGCCCGTCAGCTGGCCTCCCCTCGCCTGGCTGATCGAAGCACCACCCGTTGGCTGGCCAGCGTTGCGCCGGCCTTCGGTTGGATCGCGCTGATCGTCGCCGGGCTGGTGTTCGGCCTACGCGCCAGTCCCTGGTGGGGGCCATTCACCCAGCCACTGGAGCCCGTCAGCGGGGCGATCCTGCTGTTCGGCCTCTACGCCGGCGGCGCGGCAACCGTGCTGAGCCTGCGTCGCGGCGACACGCCGTTCGACCGCACCGCCCTAGCAGGCGCGATCGGCACGCTGTTTGCGTTGCTGACGCTGCTGATCCGCTACGCCTTCCACGGCGCGGACATGCATGTGGCGACGGGCGGCGAGGGCCTGGAGACGTGGACCTTCTCGGCGCTGTGGGCAGTGTTCGGCTTGGCGGTGCTAGGTCTGGGCGCCGCGCGCAAGGACATCGTCCTGCGCTGGGCGGGCCTGGCAATTCTGCTGTTCACCGCGGCCAAGGTCGTGCTGTTCGATCTGGCGCGCCTGGAGGGCGTGACCCGCGCCGCCTCGTTCCTGGCCGTCGGCGCGCTGTTCGTGGGCGGCGCCCTGCTGGCCCGCCGCCTGAACGCGCGGCACCAGCCGGACGACGCATAACAAAGCGCGGGCGCTGTCAGCAGCGCCCGCGCCGTTTCTCAGGTCGTCGTGTAGAGCTTCCGCAGCTTCAGCAGGTCGGCCTTGGTCAGGCCGAGCTCGTCGCGGAAGTAGCCCTCGGCGCCGCCGGCATGGCCGTCGATCACCTTGAACACGCCCTCGATATAGCTGCGGTCCACGCCCATGAACGCCTGCAGCACCGCCGGCGGCATCCGCTTCCAGGCCTGGGAGGCGGCGTCGTCCTGGGCCACCGACTTCTTCGGATCGAAGTAGCGGTTGCTGAGCAGGTAGTCCTCGATCACCGTCTCGCGCGGCACATCCAGGGCGGTCAGGATCAGGGCGGCGGCGACGCCGGTCCGGTCCTTGCCCGCCGAGCAGTTGAACGCCAGCGGCGTGTCGCCGGCCAGCAGTTGGGCGAACATCCGGCGGTACTGGCCATTGAACGTCTTGAGCATCTGCGGGTACTGCCCGGCCATGGCCGCCTTGGCCTGCTCGGCGGACCAGCTACCTGCCTGGCGGAAGTCGGCGCCGCCCATCGTGTCCATGCCGTAGTCGTCGGCCAGGACGCGCGGCGCCTGGCCTTCGGGCCAGCGGACCGGGGCTGCTTTCCGCTCCTCGATACTGCGGAAGTCGCAGACCGTGCGGATGCCCAGCTTGGCCAGATAGAGGAAGTCGGCGTCGGTCAGGCCGTTCATCGCGCCGGAGCGATAAAGCACGCCCCAGCGGGTGGTGTGGCCGTCGCGGGTGCGATAGCCGCCCAGGTCGCGGAAGTTCTGCCCGCCCTGCAGCGGCAGAACCCGGTCATGGGCGACCTGCGCCTGGACGGCCGGCGTCTGGGCGTGGAGCGACCCGGCGACCGGCGCCAAGAGGGCGAGCGCGCCGAACGCGCTCGCGAGGATGAGTTTACGCATCATGTCCTCCCTTGGCCCTAGAAGCGCAGCGTGGCGTCGAGGCCGAACGTGCGCGGCTCGTTGAAGATTCCGTAGTCGCCGATCGCGGCCCAGGCGGCGTGGCTCTTGCCGAACAGGTGCTGCTCGTTGAGGAGGTTGCGAGACCAGAGCGCGAGCTCCAGCTTGCCGTCGCGACCCATGTCCACACCGGCCAGCGCCAGGCGGCCGTTCACGATGAACGAGGCGTCGGTCAGCGTCGCCTCGCCGGCCATGGAGCGGTAGCCATCGGCGATGTTGGCGTCGAGGTGCGCCTTCAGCATCGCCGCGCCGCCGCCAACCGGCAGGCTGTAGTCGACCGAAACGCTGCCGGCGTTCTTGGGCGTGTTGGTGACGTAGACGATGGTCGGGACGCCCTTGTTGAACGGGTTGGGCGCGGCCGGCAGCTTGGCCTCGGTATAGGCGTAGCTGGCCGAGATCGTCAGGCCCGGCAGCGGGGCCAGCGAGCCGTCGACCTCGAAGCCCTTGATGGTGCCACGGCCTTCGGCGTTGGTGGTCTCGATGGTCGTGCGGTTGGTGCCGGCGTTCGGCGCCAGGAAGTCGATCTGGATGTCGGTGTAGCGGGTCGAATAGGCCGCCAGGTTGAGGCGCGCGCGCTTGTCCCAGAAGCTGGTCTTCAGGCCGCCTTCGAAGGTCGAGACGTTCTCGGGGCCGTACGAGCGATAGGTCAGCGAGCGCGAATTGGCGCCGCCCGCGCGATAGGCCGTACCCCACTTGCCGTAGACCTCGACATCGCTGCTGGGGTCGAAGGTCAGGATGACCTGCGGGTCGAAGTGGCTCTTGGCGAAGTCGAACTTGTAGGTCGTGTCGGCGCCGTTGACCTTGTAGAGCTCGCCGCTCTTCTCGTCGTGGGTGTAGCGGCCGCCGGCCGTCAGGCGCAGCTTGTCGTCCAGCACTGGCGGGGTCCAGGTCGCCTGGCCGAAGGCGGCGTAGCTGTCGGCCACGGCCGTGCTGGCGCGGTCGGGGAAGACCGTGGCCGCGCCGGCGGCGAAGGTCGGGATCGGGGTGGCCACCGTGCCGTCCGCGTTCCAGCGCATGGTGCTGGGCGTCCAGGCGTCGTCGTCGCCGGCCTCGTGGTAGTAGTACAGACCACCGACATATTGCAGTCGGGCAGCGTCGCCGACCAGCTGCAGTTCCTGGCTGAACTGGTGCTGGCGCATCGAAGCCAGGCTATAGCGGCCAAAGGCGCCGTTCGGGACGAACGGGCCGGCGTGCGCGCCGATGCCGTTGTCGTACTGGTTCTGGCGCAGGTGACGCCAGGACGTGATCGAGCGGACCTCCAGGTCCTCGCTCGGATGCCAGCTCATGTGCAGACCATAGCCGTAGGTCTCGCCGACGCTGGGCTGCTCGGGCACGCCGATGTCGGCGCTGTCGGCTCGGTCGGACTGCTCCTTGACCAGCGGCGCCAGCGCGGGGGTCGCCGGGTTCTTGGCGACCAGCTGGACGTAGTAGGAGGTCGAGGCGTCGTAGCTGTAGTCGGCGTCCAGCTGGGCGCTGAAGTTGCTGCTCGGCTCCCACAGCGCGCCGATATGCGCCCCGCGACGGTCGAACTGGTTGAAGTCGTCGGCGCCCTGGAAGGGGTTCTTCACCGTGCCGTCGCGCTTGGAGATCAGGCCGTCGAACTTGACGCTGACATTGTTGACGGCCGGCAGGTTCAGGTGGGTCTCGGTCGAGTAGCCGCCGAGGTTCCGTACGCCGACGGTCTGGCGCAGATCGAAGTCGCCAGTCGGCTTCCGCGAGACGATGCTGACCGCGCCGCCCACCGAGTTGCGACCGAACAGCGTGCCTTGCGGCCCCTTCAGCACCTCGACGCGCTCGATGTCCATCAGCGCCATGCCCAGGCCCTGGGCGCGGCCCAGATAGACGCCGTCGATATAGATGCCGATGCCGGCGTCGCGGCTGGGTTGGTTCGGGTCACCGCCGGTGATGCCGCGCACGCCGATGCTCAGCGCCGAGTTGCGGGTGAAGGTCGGGGTGACACGCAGCGACGGCACCGCGCCGTCCTTCAGGTCGAGCAGGCTCTCGACGTGACGGGCGGTCAGCGCCTGGGCGTCCAGCACCGAGATGGCGATCGGCGTCTTCTGGACATTGGTCTCACGCTTTTCGGCGGTGACGATGATCTCGCTCAGCCGAGCCTCGTCCGACGGAGCGGCCGTCTCGGCCGCGTGCGCCGCCATGGGTGCGAAGAGTCCGAACGCCGCGCTGGCGAGCATCACGGTTCGGAAGGTCGAAATTTGCTGCCTCATGGAGGTCCCCTGATCTCAAGTTGGCGGCTAATTAGATCGTTTGTATGTAATCCGTGTGACACTTGTCTGGAGCGGCGAGATCGCGGAATATCGCTTACGAACAAGGGAAACCCGATGCCGTCGAAGCAGTCCGAACAAGGCGAAAAAGCGCACTTGTCTGCACAAAAACTGATTGCCGCGACGCTTTCGGCCTGGGAATTGGAGGGTAGCGGCGGCGTTTCGGGACGTTCGCTGGCCGGATCGGCGGGACTGCCGATGTCCGCGATCTACTACCATTTCGGCGATTTAGATCGTTTGTTGGAAACGGCGCAGGCCGAGGCCCGAGCCGAAACCGAGCACTGGTGCGCCGCGCAGCTGGATGCAATCGGGGCCGATGTCCGGGGTCCGGCGGCGCTGGGACCACTGATGGCCGCGCTGATCGACGACTGGTGCGAGACCCGCCGCACCCTGGCCTTCGCCCGGCGCGAGGGCCAGGTGATGGCCATGCGAGACGAGCGCCACGCTCCCGTCAGCGCGAAATGGGATGACCTTTGGCAAGGCTTTTGGCGGGAGGTCTGCGAACGCCTGGACCTCGCCGACCTCGCCACCTTGACGGGCTGGGTGTTCGACGGCGCGAGCGGCCTGCACATGATGCGCTGGCGGCGACCGGTCGACCGCGCCGCGCTGTCCGAGCTCTGCGATGGCTGGGGCAATTGGGCGGCTGGCCGGGTCGCGGACGAGAGCCCCTGGTTCGAGATGGCGAAACGGGACGCCCTGGCGCTGATGCCGCCGCCGCCGCCCGAGGACGAGACGGCCAAGGCCATCGCGGTCGCCGCCGCCACCGTCGTCGCCCAGCGCGGCGTCACTGGCCTCACCCACCGCGCCGTGGCCGCCGAGGCCGGCCTGACCCTGGGCGTGGTCTCCTACAAGTTCCGCACCAGCGCCGACCTGCTGAAGGCCGCGTTCGACACCATCTACCGCCGCCTCGCGCCTTCGACGAACGAGCCGCTGCCGGCGACGGGCGGCAGTAAAACCCGTCCCCCGCTAGGCCGCGCCGACCTGTTGGGCACCGAGGAGCTGTCGGTCGCCGCCGCGCGCGATCCTGCGTTCAGCGCTTTCGCCGCCCAGCTCCGCTATCTGCGCGGCGCCGCGTCGGGACGCGTCGTGCAGCGCGAGTTCGGCCCGGACGTGCGCATGGGACCGATCGACGCCGCCATCGCCTCCTGCCTGATGGGCGGACGTGTGCGGGCCTATGTGGCCGGCGGACGGGCCCAGGACCCCGATCCGGAGTACGGCGATTTTGGACCTCTGCTGGCCCGGTTCGCGCGTCGGTAGACAGGTCACATGACCGTCATCGCCGCATCGGACAATGCGACGACAAGGGGGCCTTCGTGCGCGCCAATCATCAGAAACGGCCGAACGAGCGCCTGAGCCTTTTCGGGCTCGTCGTCTTCTCGTCGCCGATGCTGATCATGCAGGCGATCGAGGTGCCGTGGCGGACCTACTTGCCCAGCCTGTTCGCCACCCAGTTCGGCCTGCCGCTGGGCGCGATCGGCGCGCTGTTCATGGCCATCCGCATCTTCGACTGCGCGGTCGAGCCGGCGATCGCCTGGGCCAGCGACCGCTTCCCGACCCGCTGGGGCCATCGCCGCCCCTGGCTGGTCGCCGGCGCGCCGCTGATCATGCTAGGCGCGACAGGGGTGTTCTTCGCCTGGCCGTGGACCAGCCTGTTCAGCGTCGCCCTCGCCTGCCTCGTGCTGCATCTGGGTTATGTCATGCTGGTCACGCCGCATGGCGGCTGGGGCCTGGAGCTGGCGCGCGACGCCGACGAGCGGTTGCGGATCTCGGGTGGCAAGATCTGGTTCGGGGTCGCCGCGACCCTGGCGGTCCTGCTGCTGCCGTCGGCGATGGAACGCGGCCTCGGCATGGACCTGAAGGGCCAGGTCGCGGCCCTTGGCGTCGCGCTGCTGATCCTCTGCCCGCTGGTCGTCTTCCTGGTGCTGCGCTTCACGCCCGAGCCGGACCTCGCCCCCGGCCGCGACGCCCAGCTGGCCAATCCGCTGCGGCTCTATGCCGGCCTGCTGAGCGCGCCGGGCCTGCGGTCGGTCCTGCTGCTGCACGCCCTGTCCGGCTTCGCCCAGGCCGTCGGCGGCGCGGTCTTCCTGTTCCTGGTCGACGGCGCGCTGGGTCTGAAGGGCTGGGGAAGCACCCTACTCCTACTGCAAACCGCCGTCGCGCTGGTGACTACGCCGGTGTGGGCCAAGCTGGGGGCCCGGATCGACCGGAAGACCCTGCTGATGCTGAACTACGGCTGGCAGCTCGTCACCGCGCCGCTGATCCTGCTGCTACCGAGCGGCATGCTGGCGCCGACGATCGCCTTCCTGCTGCTGCGTGGCCTGTTCGCCGGCCTGGACTTCCTGGCGCTGCGGACAATGGTCTCCGACATCGCCCGCGACTCCGCCGCCGCCGGCCTGCAATGCGGCGCCAGTTGCCACTCGGTCAGCAACATCACCCTGCGGCTGGCCATGGGCGTGGGCGCATGGCTGGTCCTGTCGCTGCTCTCACTGGTCGGGGCCGAAGGCGCGGCCCTGACCACCGGGATCACGACTGAAGGCGGTATGATCGTCCGCGCCGCCTACGCCCTGCCCTCGATGTTCGCGGGCGCCATGGGCCTGCTGATCCTGGGCTGGATGCAACCCAGGAGCGCACTCGCCAAGACAGCAAGATATGGCAGCGTCGCGTAACATTGTTACGGGAGGGCGCGCGTGACCAGGATCCACAAAGCGGTCTTCGCGACCGCCATCGCACTGACGGTCGGCCTCAGCCCCAGCGCCAACGCCTGGCACAGCCAGGGCCACATGATGACCGCCAAGGTCGCCTGGGACCAGATGACGCCGGGCGCACGCTGCCGCGCCGTGGCGCTGCTCAAGCCGCACGCGGCCGACTACGGCGACCAGCTGACCGCCCTCGACCCGGCCCGCGCCGACGAGGCCCTGTTCATCAGCGCCGCGACCTGGCCCGACCGGATCAAGCAGAACAAAGCGTACACCGACGACGGCGAGGAGCCGACGGGTGCGCACGCCGGCGACAATGTCGGGTTCGCCGACACCTACATGCACAAGTACTGGCATTTCGCCGACAACCCCGTGCCGGCCAACCCCAAGGCCAACCTGCCGCCGCCGATCAATGCCGGCGAGCGCATCGCACTGTTCGCCAAGACCCTGGCCTCGAACGCCTCGGACGACCTCAAGGGCTACGACCTCGTCTGGCTGATCCACCAGGTCGGCGATGTCCACCAGCCGCTGCACGCAGCCACACAGCTCGATCCGACCTTCCGGGGCGGCAAGGACGACGGCGGCAATGCGGTGGCTCTGAAGTGGAAACCCAAGACCGCCTGGCCCGATCCAACCTATTACCCGGCCGGCAAATACCTGCCCGACAACCTGCACTCCTACTGGGACGGCGCGCCGGGCGACGACAACAGCGCCTTGGCCGAGGCGGCCAATCTGGGAGGCAGCCTACCCGCCGCGGATCCGAGCAAGGCCATGGTGGTCAACGTCCAGGCGTGGCTGGACGAAAGTCACGACCTGGCCGGCCGCTACGCCTATGCGACGCCGATCAAGCGCGACCAGAAAGGCCCCTTCTACCTGACCCCGACCTATGCCAAGCGCGCGGTGACGACCACGCGAGACCAAGTCGCCCTGGGCGGCGCCCGCCTGGCCCGGCTCCTGAACCAGACCCTGACCTACAGCCAGCCGGGCTGCCCCTGACGCGCAAGAACGCCCGGCCCAGGGGAGAGTGACGGACCGGGCGCTAGCTCGAGACGCATGGGCTCCACGCCCGAGCTGAGAGGACTTGGGCTAGAAGCTGGCCCGCGCGCCGAACATGACGCGGCGACCGGACTCTTCCAGCGTCAGCAGGCGCTCCTCGTAGGCCGAGTAGCTGCGGGTCTTCTTGTTGAAGAGGTTCACGCCCTCGACGAAGAACGAGAAGTTCTTACGCACCGCCCAGCTGCCCGACATGTCGAACTGGCCATAGGCGTTGACGTTCTCGGGGTTACCTTCCGAGCCGAAGGTGCGGCGCAGGAACTTGGCGCGCCAGTTATAGGCCCCGCGCAGCTGCAGCGGCCCCTTCTCGTAGAACACCACCAGGTTGGCGGAGTCCGACAGGCCCTCGACGTTGAACACCTGGGCCGACAGCGACGGATCGAACGTGACCGAGCTTTCGACCTTGGTGTAGTTGGCCGACATGCCAAAGCCGTCGAACGGCGCGGGCAGGAAGTCGAACGTCACCTGAGCGGCGGCTTCCAGGCCGTAGACGTCGGCCGACTGGGCGTTGGTCGGACGGGTGTCGAGGAAGCTGCGGCCCAGGATCTGCTTGGGCTGGGTGACCAGCGACACGAAGTTGTCGACCTGCTTGTAGAAGCCGGCGACGCTCATATAGCTCGACGCATTGATGTAGTAGTCGAGGCCGATGTCGCCGTTCCAGGCCAGGTAGGGCTTCAGGTCCGGGTTGCCGCCCGAGACGAAGAACGACGCCGGCGGACGCAGGTTGTAGCTCTCGTTGAGGCCCAGGCTGGTCAGGGTCGGCCGGGTCAGGGTCCGCGAACCGGCGGCGCGCAGCACGACCTGGTCGGTCAGGTTCAGGCGAGCGCTCACCGATGGCAGGAAGTAGCCGTACTTGTTGGTCGCCTCGACCGGCACCGGGGTGCTGAGCTCGTAGTTCAGGAAGGTCGCATCACCCGGGATGGTGCTCAGCGACAGCAGCTTCTGCGACGCGCCCTTGGCCAGCAGCTTGGTGTGCGTCCAGCGCACACCGGCTTGCACCGACCACGGCTTGTCGCCCACCTGGCCTTCGAAGTCGCTCTGCACATAGGCCGCGACGGTCTCCTCACGCACGCTGCCCGAAGCTTGGGGATTGAGCACGCCGTTGTACGAGTTGCCGTTGGCGGCCAGGGCGGCGCGGAAGCCGGCCGGGCCGTTTGCCTGGGCGATCGCCGCGTCGGTCGTGTAGTAGGCCAGGAGCTGCTTGGGATCGAAGGACAGCCACTGGGTCGGCAGGTTGCGGCTGCCGAGGAACGATCCACTGCCGCTGTTGAAGACCTGGGTCAGGTTGGCCGGCAGGGTCACCGCATAGCCGCAGAAGCCGCACAGGATGCCGCCGGGGGTCTCGTAGGCCTTGGTGATCTTCTCGCGGCGCGAGCCCGTCACGCCGGCCCGGATCGCCTTCAGCGTCCCGTCGAAGCGCTGCTCGCCGTCGAGTTTGAACTGCACGACGTCGTCGGAGATGTTGTCGCCCGACAGGCGCGCGAAGTGGCCGCGGGCCGTGCTGACGTCGGTCGTCGAGTTGACGTTCGAATAGGCCGGGGTCGGCTGGTCGGGCTGCAGGTCCCAGGTCGGATTGCGGCCGGTGTTGCGCGAACCGATGACGATGACCGGCACGCCGTCGCGACCATGATTGGTGGCGCGCGACCAGGACAGGTCGGTGGTGATCGTGGTGTCTTCGCCCGGCTTCCACTCGACATTGCCGGCGACCTGGAAGGTGCGGGCGTCGCGCGGCGGCAGGGCGCTGATGGTGTTGTCGGTCGCCAGGCTACCGGTGTTGCCGCGCACATAGTGGGTCAGGGTGCGGTTGGCGTTGGCCGTGGCCGAGATGATGTCGGCCGGGTCGGAGAAGTACCCCATCGCGTTGGTGATGGAGTCCATCTTGTACTGCGAATAGAGGCCGTCCAGCTTGACGTTGACGCTGTCGGAAGCGCGCCAGTCGACCGCGAAGGTGCCGCCGATCCGCTCGCGCGTGCTGGTGTCGACCGCCTGGCCCGTGCCGCGATCGACCGCCACGCCGGCCAGGTCGACGACGCCGTCCTTGTTGAAGTCGAGGTCCTGGTTGACCACCCAGCCGTCGGTGCTGAAGCGCTTCACCCGCGACTTGCGCCTGTCGTAGACGAAGCTGGCCAGCACGCCGAAGCTGCGATCGGCGTTGCTCTTGCTGGCAAGGATCGAGCCCGAGGGCGTGTATTTGCCCGAACCGCTGTCGTACTTGGCCGCCAGGCTGCCGGCGACGAAGCTCCCAGCGCGATCGGTCGGCCGGGCGGTCTTGATGTTGACCGTCGAGCCGATGCCGCCGTCCTGCAGCTCGGCCGACGAGGTCTTGTAGACGTCGGCGCCCGAGATCAGCTCGGACGGCAGGATGTCGAAGCTGAACTCGCGGCCGTCATTGTCGGTGGCCAGCACGCGGCCGTTCAGCAGCACGGTGTTGAACTCAGGGCCAAAGCCCCGGACCGTGATGAAGCGCCCCTCGCCCTGCGCCCGGTCGATCGACACGCCCGGAACCCGCTGCAGGGATTCCGCAACGTTCTGGTCGGGCATCTTGCCGATGTCCTCGGCGGCGATGGAGTCGACGACGCCCAAGGCCTTGCGCTTGACGTCCAGCGCGCGGCCCAGGCTGGCCTTGGTGCCGGTCACGACGATCTCGTCGACAACCGAGGCCTCTTGCGCTGCGGCTTGCATGGCGATCAGGCTGGCGCCGGCACAGGCGAGCGAAAGCAAAGCCTTCCTGTTCATAAGACTAGTCCCCTTCCCAATTTTGATTTTTTGATTGGTCGTCTGCCGCCCTTAGGGCGGACTTCCCCCTGCCGGGGAAAGATGGATCGTGCCGCCGCCGTTGGCCGCGAGGCGCAAGGTGACGGTGTCGGTCTTCTTCAGCGCGGCGCGCTGGGTCTTGCCGATGTCGGTGGGCTTTGGCCCGTCCTGCCAGACGTCGGCCTTGAACTGGCCCTCGCCCAGGAACGCCAGCGGCACCTGGACCGTGCGGCCGGTCTCGTTGGTCATCGCGCCGACGAACCAATCCTTGCCCTTGCGGCGGGCCAGCACGACGTAGTCGCCGATGTCGCCGGCGATGAACCGGGTCTCGTCCCAGTCGGCGGGCACGGCCTTGATGAAGTCGAAGCCGGCCGCGCCCTTGTACATCTCCGGGCCGTCGGCCACGCTCTGCAGCGGGCTCTCATAGACCACGAACATCGCGATCTGCTGGCCGCGTGTGGTCTGCACCATCGGCTGGGGCCAGCGGAAGGTGAAGTCCTTCGGCGCCACGTTGCGGAAACCGCCCGGCGTGTAGTCGATGGGCCCCAGGACCATCCGCGTGAACGGGATGGTCACGTTATGGCGGGAGTCGATCGCGTTGCTCCACTTGTTGTACTCCGCCCCCATCACCCCTTCCTGGGTCATGAAGTTGGGATAGGTGCGGTTGAGGCCCGTCGGGTGATAGGCCGCGTGCATGTCCACCATCATGTGGCGCTTGGCGGTCTCCTCCACGACGCGATGGAAGAAGGCGACCATGTCCTGGTCGTCGCGGTCCATGAAGTCGATCTTGACGCCCTTCACGCCCCACTTGGCGTAGAGGTCCAGCGCCTCGGTCAGCTTGGGATCCAGCAGGTCCCACTGCACCCAGAGCAGGATGTCGACCTTCTTGCCGGCCGCGTAGCGGACCAGCTCCGGCATATCCAGATTGGGCTTGGTGCGCAGGATGTCGGCATTGCTGAGATTGGTCGGGTCATAGACCGGCCGGAAGCTCCAGCCCTCGTCCAGCAGCAGGTACGGGAAGCCGGACTCGGCGGCGAAGTCGATGAAGCGCTTGATCGACTCCATCGACATGCCCGGACCGACCGGCGGGGCCGGATGCGGGTCGGACCACCAGTCCCACGCGGCCTTGCCGGCCTTGACCCAGGACATGTCCTGCGCCGGCGGCGGGTTGAGGTTGCCGATCAGGTTGGACGGGATCAGGTCCCCGGCCCGGTCGGCCAACATCACCACGCGCCAGGGGGTCTCCATCGTCCCCTTGCGCAGGTCGCGGATCACGGCCAGGCGACGGTTGTCGTAGCGCAGCGACAGCTGGGCGGCCATGCCCAGGCCGCCGTCGATGCGGCCCTTCAGATAGAGGCCCGAATAGTCCTTCAGGTCGGCCTCGGCCAACATGAAGGTGGTCTTGCCCGAGGTGCTCTTGCAGGTGAACGGCGGGTCGTAGAGGTGGTACCAGCGGATCGTCGAGGCCTTGACCGGCTCGTACTTGCCCTCGTGGCTCAGGTCCATCCGGCCCTGGTTGTAGCCGGTGCAGCTGTAATCGGCCGGGAAGTTGAACTGGGTCCGCTCGTTCATCAGCGAGACCGTCTCCAGCCCCTTCTGCTCGGGCAGCCGGTAGCGGAAGGCCGCGCCGTCGTCATAGGCGCGGAACACGACCTGCATCTGGCGGCCGTCGCCGCGTTCGGTCAGGTCGACAGTCAGTTCGTTGAAGTGGTCGCGCGCGGTCGAGGCCTTGGTCGCGATCAGCTTGTGGGTCTCGTCCACCGACCGGCGGCCGGCGTCGGCGATGTCGAAGGTCCCGAAGTTCTTGGTGTAGAGAATGTCCAGGCCCAGCGGCGAGTCCGAGATGATCGTCTCGCCCTTGCGCGTCACCGAATAGGTCGGCGGAGCCTCGCCCTTCGACTCCTCGATCTTGACGACCACCGAACCGTCGGGGGAGCGTAGCTCCAGCGGGTTCGCCAGGGCGCAGGTCGCGAACGGCAGGGCCACGGCCGCCAGCAGCAGGACTTTAAAGGGACTCATCACCAGCCTTCCGTTTCCTCGCCCAGCCGTGTTCGGCTTGAGCCATATCGGCGCGGCTCGAGTGGCTGCGCTCTAATTATCCGGTGAATCTTATTTATATGATTTTATCGGATCGTCAAGTTCGACGACCGGCGTTCTGCCTCTCGCACGAACTAAAACGAAGATTTCTGGCGAGCCTGCGGAGACCGGTCGAACCGGCCTCCGCGACGCGATCAGATCGAGACCGGCCAGGCCGAGCCGAGGATGATCGAGCAGAAGTTCTGACGCTGGAAGTTGTCCGGATCCTTCAGGGCCAGGACGTCGGCCTTCACATTGCCGAACGTTGTCGCCGGCTTGTGGGCAATGCCTTCGGCGAAGTGCTCGATGATGCCTTCCTTGAAGTTCGGCTCGCGCGGATGGCAGGCGCAGACCTGGTGGCGGTGCTCCGGGCTGAAGGCGTGGAAGTCGATGCCCAGGACGTCCATCTCGACGCCGGCCGTGACCAGGGCCACGGTCGGGCGCATGTGCTCGGGCACGCCCGGCGTGGTGTGCAGGGCGATCGAGGCCCAGACGTCATCGACGTCACGCTCGGGGATGTCGTAGGCGGCCAGGAAGTCCCGCGCGGCGTTGGCGCCATCGACCTCGAAGCGCAGGTCCGGGCTGGAATGGACCTTGGTCAGGCCGACATCGTGGAACATGGCCCCGATGTAGAGCAGCTCGGGGTCGTAGCTCAGGCCGCGCCGGTCGCCGGCCAGCGCGCCCCACAGGAACACCCGGCGGCTGTGATTATAGAGCAGGTCGTCCTCGACGTCGCGGACCAGCTGGGTCGCGGCCCGGGCCATGGCGCTGTCGGGAATCCGCACGCCGGCGATGATCTCAGTCATGTCGTTCTCCAGAACCTCGCCGCCGTGTCTGGCGGCCTCAAGGTTCTGACGCTCGTGCGCGCGCGGGCCAACGACGCGGGCCCGTCGCTTCGCGACAACGACACGTCGATTGCGGACAGCCCTGATTGGTCTATGGCAGGAGGCCATGCCGACCCAGACCATCGCCTTGGTGATCCACGACGGCGTCCAGGCCCTGGACGTCGCCGGCCCCGCCGACGTCTTCGCCGAGGCCAATCGGTTCATCCCAGCGAGCGACGCTTATGAGCTGCTGCTGATCGCGCCCACGCCGGCGCCGCTGCGCACCTCGAACGGCACGCGGATCCTGCCGGACCGGACGCTGGACGAGACGCGGGATCACGACCACGCCGTGGCGCTGGTGGCCGGCGGCCCTACCCTGCCCGCCGCCGAGAACGACGCCACGTTGTCGGACTGGCTACGAGCTCAGGCCAGCCGAGGCGGCGCCATCGGCTCGGTCTGCACCGGCGCCTTCTGTCTGGGCCATGCGGGTCTGCTGGACGGACGCCAGGTAACGACCCACTGGCAGGACGCCGAGCATCTGGCAGCGCTGTTCCCCGCCGCGCGGGTCGAGAAGGACCGGATCTTCGTCTGGGATGGCGATCTGGTGACCTCGGCCGGCGTCACCGCGGGCATCGACCTGGCCCTGGCCATCGTCGCGCGCCGGCAAGGCGCGGACGTCGCCCTGGCCGTGGCCAAGCGGCTGGTCGTGGTGGCCCAGCGCCAGGGCGGCCAATCGCAGTTCAGCCCATTCCTCACCACGGTCGCCGAGCCGTCCTCGCCCGTTGGCCGCGCCCAAGCCTATCTGATGACGCATCTGGCGGCCCGCCCGTCGGTCACGGCCCTGGCTGAGGCGGCAGGCGTCAGTCCGCGCAACCTCTCGCGCCTGTTCCTGGCCGAGACCGGGATCACCCCGGCGGAGTTCATCAACCGCGCCCGCATCGACCGGGCGCGCAACCTGCTGGAAGCCAGCGACCAGCCCCTGAAAGCCATCGCCTATGACTGCGGCTTCGGAACACCCGATCGCATGCGTCTGGTGTTCGAGCGCCGGCTGGGCCTGTCGCCGAGCCAGTATCGTCGACAGTTCGGATCGGCGTAGGGAGCGCATCCGGCGCAAGAACCGGATGCGCTCCCCCGTCGTTATCGAGCGCTCGGCGTCAGCTGGTTGGCGAAGAACAGGCTGTTGATCAGCAGCCGCTCGGTGCCCAGCCAGTACTTGCGGTGGGCAGGGTCGTCGGCGAACAGCACGAGGTTGCCCTCGCCCACACGCGCCACTTGAGCCCAGACCGTGCCCGCCGCCTGCTTGCGCAGGGCCTCGGGCAGGTAGCCGTTGACCACCGGCTGGGCGTCGATGCGCACCACGTTCGAGAAGGCGTCGGCCACCGGCTTGAGGGTGACGTCCGTCTCCTTGTTCACGAACAGCGCCCGCTCGCTGAGACCGAAGGCCAGCGGGTGGGTGATGTCAGCATCTGCGGACAAGGCGTTGCCGGAACTGCGCTTTTCGGCCAGGGCGTCACGTCGGGCGGAGAAGTCCTGACGTTCGTCGGGCTTGGTCGCATCGGCCTTGGCGGCGTCGGGCTCGGCCGCCTTGGGCGCAGGGCCGGCCAAGTTCTTGGACACCGCCCACTTCGAGGCGGTCCCGAAGGTGACCAACGAGCCGCCGGCCTGGACCCAACGGCGCAGGGCCGCGACCGTCTCGTCGCTCCAGTCGTCGTAGCGGCCGCCGGCCAGGACGATGCTGGTGTAGTCGCCGAGCGGCACGCGGCGCAGCTGGGCCGGATCGAGCTTGGTCGCCGGCCAGCCCAGGCGTTCGCTGAGCGAATACCAGGTCGAGCCGATTTCGGTGGCGTTGATCCCCTCGCCCATCACCAGGGCGATCTTGGGCTTGCGGATGGGCCGCACGCTCTCGCTGCCCAGGTCGACACCCGACAGGCTCTTGCCCGAGGTCAGGGCGTACGCCGGCACGCCGGCCGCCCGCGCGGCCTTGTCGACGTCGGCCCGCAGGTCGGCGGCGGAGACGGCTTGGCCCGCCGCAGTCACGATCAGAGTCCCGCGCGCGAAGCTCGTCTGGCCGCCTTGCACGCCGGCCGAGAACGGCTCGAACGCAACCCGTACCTTGACGTCGTCGCCCAGCAGCGCCGCCAGCGCCTTGGGCGCATTCAGGTCGCGCCAGTCGATGGCATAAGCATAGGCAGCTTCCGGCCCGACCACGCCGCCGGCGGCGACCGGCGGGGCCGTCACCACCGCGCCCAGCGCCGGCGCCTTGGCCAGTCGTCCGACGCCGAGGTCATAGGCCGGCGCGATGGCGTAGGAGGTGCTGCCATAGACCCCGCCCTTGGTCGGCGGCGTCGGCTCGAAGATCGAGTGGACCAGCCGGAACTGCGGCTGGGCCGACGGCACGATCCACGCGCTGCCGGGCGAATAGGTCTTGCCGTCGATGGTCACCGGCGCGGCCAGGGCGTGGACCTCGATATGGTGCTGCAGCAGCAGGTCCAGGGTCTGGCGCGACAGGCCGACATTGGCCGGATCGCCGAACACGAAGGCGCCGACCTTGTAGCGGCGACCGTCCTCGACGGCCGAGCGGAAGGTGTCGCGCTGGAGCTTGAACAGGCCCTCGCGCTCGGTCACCGCGCCGCGAACCGAAGCCAGGCCAGTGGCGACCTGGTTGCGGATCGTGAACCCGAAGGTCACCGGGCCGCTGGCCGTGTCCTGAACGAGGCCCCGCGAGCTGGCCTGCTCGACCGTGACACCGACGCCGCCGTGGAAGTCGGGATAGGTCGAGCCGTAGACGGCCGAGAAATTGTCGTAGTTCTCGCCCGTGTAGTAGAGCGAGCCGAGGTCATCCAGCGCCTTGGCGTGGTACTTGGCCAGCACCTTGTTGAAGGCGTATGAGGCCTTGGGCAGCAGCGGGCTTTCCATGCTCTCGGGCGAGGGCTCGAAGTAGTAGGTGCTGCCCGACCCCATCTCGTGGAAGTCGATCTGGACGTTCGGCAGCCAGCGCTGGAACACCGCCAGCTTGGCGCGCGTCTCGTTCTGGGTGATCGCCAGCCAGTCGCGGTTCAGGTCGGTGAAGTAGTGGTTGGTGCGGCCCATCGGGAACGGCTCGACATGCTCCTTGTCGAGCGGGTCGGCCACCGGCGGGTTGCTCTTCCAGGCATTGTGCCAGTTGGCGGCGCGGTCGCGACCGTCGGGGTTCTGGGCCGGGTCGATCAGGATGACCGACTTGTCGAGCCAGTCCTGGACCTCCGGCGAGCGGTTGGCCACGAGGTAGTAGGCCGTCAGCAGAGCGGCCTCGCCGCTGGACGTCTCGTTGCCGTGGACGCCGTAGTAAAGGCCGACCACGACCGGCGTTTTGGCCGGATCGGGCGCGGCGGCGTTGGGATCGGCCAGAGCCGCATGCGCCTTCTGGATGTCGTCGATTCGCGCCTGGTTGGCCGGCGAGGTCACCAGCACCGCCAAGAGCGCCCTGCCCTCATAGGTCTTGCCGATCTCCTGGACGGTGATCCGGTCGGACAACCGGTCCAGTTCCTTGAAGTAGGCCACGACCTGATCGTGACGGGTGTATTGCGTGCCGATGGCGTAGCCGAGGAACGCTTCCGGCGTCGGGATAGCCGGGTCGAAGTCGGCCGCTGCCGCCTTGGGGAAGTAATAGCTGACCGGTTCGGCCGACGCGGCGATCGGCGCGGCCAGCACGCCGACGGACAAGGTCGCAGCGAGGAGCGCCGCCGGCGCGGCGCTGCGGATCCAGGTTTTGATGGACATGATGCTTACTTTCTCAGGAACCGCGATCAGAGGCTGAAGTCGAAACCGACCTGGAAGTAGCGACCGCGCAGGTCGTACTGGCTGAAGTCATAGGGCGCGCGGATGCCGGGGAAGTTGGCGTCATGCGGCGGGGCCTCGTTAAACAGGTTCTCGACCTTGGCGTAGATCGTGAACCGCTTGAAGCCGGAATAGCCAAGGTAGGCGTCGACCTGGTCATAGGCGTCGACGCGGCTCTGGTTGGCCACGGTCGGGATCAGGTCGTAGCCGCTGGTGTGGTACCAGGTCAGGTTGGCGTCGAAGTCGGAGATGTTCCAGCCCAGGCGCGTGGTGGCCTTGTCGGCCGGCAGCACGGCGCCGCGGTTGTTGCCCGCATAGTTGACCAGCGCCCCGCCCGGCGTGACCGGCCGGCGATAGTCGTAAACGTGGGTGTAGGCGGTCGAGACCGTGAAGTCGCCGAAGCGCTCGGTCGGCAGCTTCTGGCTGATCTCGATGTCCAGGCCCGAGGTCGAGAGCTCGGTCAGGTTCTGATAGCGATTGTAGACCGCCACCAGCTTGCCGCGGGCGTCGCGGATCACGTCAGCGGGGTTGTTGCCCTGCACGATCGAGGTCGAGTTGCCGGTGCCAATCAGGTTGTCGAGCTTGATCTTGTACCAGTCGAAGCTGATCAGGCTGCCGCGACGCGGGGTCAGGACGAGGCCGACATTGAACGAGCGCGTGCGCTCCGGCTTCAGGGCGGTATTGCCGACCGTGAAGAAGGTCGGGCTCTGGCGCGAGCCGGGCAGGTCCGGATCGAACGGGTCGACCACCGTGCCGTAGGAGATGTTGGTCGAGGACGCGTTCTCCGACAGCGACGGCGCGCGGAAGCCGCGCGAGGCCGAGGCCCGCAGGGTCACGATCTCGTTCGGACGCCAGCGCAGGCCGGCCTTGGGCGAGAAGGCGCTGCCGAAGTCGCTGTAGTGGTCGCCGCGACCGGCCAGCTGCAGGTCCAGGGTCGAGAGCAGCGGGATATTGGCCTCGACATAGCCGGCGACCACTTCGCGCTCACCATCGACGGCGGCGATGGCGGGGCGGATCTGCAGACCCTGGTCGATCTGCACGGGATTGCGCGAGACCAGCGACTCCTTGCGGTACTCGACGCCCGCCGCGTAGCCGATCGGCCCGGCCGGCAGGTCGAACAGCTCGCCCGAGATCTTGAAGTCGGCGCCATGCAGCTTGGACTCGGCGGGACGCACGGTGCTGAGCCGAATCGCGTCGAGCACGGCCTTGGGCGTGGCGCCGGGGTCGCGCAGGTTCAGCGAGCCGTCGGCAAGGGCCGTGGCCAGCGCCCAGCGGTTGGCGAAGCCGGCCGCCACGGTCTCTTTCTCGTTGCTCGCCGAGGCGTAGGCCGTGGCCTCCCAGTCGAAATGTTCGGTCTTGCCGCGCACGCCGCCCAGAACGCGATAGGCCTTGGAGATGTTGGTCTTCAGCGACTGGCCCAGGTCGAAGAAGGTGTACTCGATCGGCGTGGCCACGCCGTACGGGTTGTACGGGCTGTTGGCGGCCAGAACGTTGGAGACCGGCTCGGCCAGACCCGTCGTGGCGTTGAGGGCGAAGCGGCCGCCCTCCAACGTGAAGTACGGACTGGAGCCGAAGATCGAGACGCCCTTGATGTAGCTGTAGACCGCCTCGCCGAAGAGCTCGACATTGTCGCCAACCCGCGCCGTGCCGCTGACATAGCCTTGGTAGCGGTCGGTCGAGGGGATCAGGGTGGTGTACGGCGCCAGGTTGATGGCGCAGGTCTCGCCCGAGAGGCCGTCGATCGGCGCGCTGGCGGTGCGGACCATGCCCTTCGGGCAGTTGCCGGCCGAGTCGAGGATCGGCACCGAGACGCCGTTGACGAGGTAGCGCGCGCCCTTGGCGCTCCAGCCGTTCCAGCGCCCGCCCGGCAGGCCGCTGTAGATGCCCGACTTGGTCAGGTCACGCTGGTCCTGGTCGAGGCGGTCGCGCGTATAGATCTCGGCGCTGAAGAGGACGTTGTAGCGATCCTTGTCGATGTCGCCGAAGCCGCCGACCAGCTTGCCGCGCCAGGTGGTCAGGCCGCCCTCATCCGACGTGCCGTAGCTGGCGCCGCCTTCCAGGCCCTGGAAGTTCTGGCGGGTGATGATGTTGACCACGCCGGCGACGGCGTCCGAACCGTAGATGGCCGAGGCGCCGTCCTTGAGTACTTCCATCCGCTGCACCGCCACCAGCGGCAGAGCGTTCAGGTTGACGAAGGTGTCCGACAGGCCGTTGGCCGGGAAGCCGTAGTTGGCGACGCGGCGGCCGTTCAGCAGCACCAAGGTGTTCTTCTGCGACAGGCCCCGCAGGCCGATGCCGGCCGAGCCCGACGCCCAGCCGCTGTTGCTGGTCTCGTTGGCGGCGTTGCCGGTGTTGGCCGAGATCGAGCGCAGCAGATCGGCGACCGTCACCTTGCCGGAGGTCTTGACCTCTTCCTGGCCGATCACCTGGACGGGGTTGAAGCCCTTGGCCGCCGCAGTGCGGATGTTGGTGCCCGTGACGACCAGATCCTCGACGACGGTCTGGGCCGTGTCGGAGGGCGCGGCGACCTGCGCCTGGACGATGGCCGGCGCGGCCGTCGAGGCGAGCAGCGCCAGAAGCGCGAGTTTGGAATGCGACATGGACCAAGAACCCCAGCTAGAAAATCACTGGAGCTGCCTTAGGGGCTGACCCGCCGCATTCACGCCTTAGTTTTTCTGGCCTCGCTGAGAGGTGATCCCGTCGAGGGATTTCCCCAGGAACACCCTTTCCAGACTACGCTTTCGCATATCGCCCCCTGAAATCGAAGCCCCAATCGGATTAGCTTATATATTTCTATCATTTCGATAGGCTTTAGGCCATCCGACACCCTCGAACAGCCGGCGTCGACTCCGCGCCGACCCCGTCGCGACCGACATCCAATCCTCGATATCAAATCAGATAGATTTAGTAGGGATTGAGATTTTTTGACGCCCGATCCCGCCCACAGGATTTCTGGCTTAAGCCGAATTCCAGGCGCCCCTAAGGTCAAGGTGTGAAGCGGACCCGCTTCTGCCCCATCCGGGCGTTTCCTCCCTTCCTCGCCCGGCATCGCGCCGGGCTTTCTTTTGAGCGAAGGTAGGAACGCCGGGAACAAGGCCCAGTACACCAGACGCGAGCGTATCGTGACCGACCTAGCCGTCCTCTACGAACACCCCAAGTGGTTCGAGCCCCTGTTCAGCGTGCTGAGCGCCCGGGGTATCGACTTCCAGGCCCTGAAGCCGGATGGCGATTTCGATCCGCAGGTCCCCGCCCCGCCGGCCAAGCTGATCTTCAACCGCATCGCCATGTCGTCGTTCCTGCGTGACGCCGAGCATCCGATCTTCTGGGCCCAGTCGCTGTTCGCCCAGTGGGAGCTGGCCGGCGCGCGGGTGCTGAACGGCACGTCCGCCCTCGCCTACGACACCTCCAAGGCCCGGCAGCTGGCCCTGATCGCCTCGCTGGGCCTGGGCGCGCCCAAGACCCGCGTCGTGCGCCGCGCCGCCGACCTGGAAGCCGCCGCCGAAAGCATCGGCTACCCGCTGCTGGTCAAGGCCAATATCGGCGGGGCCGGCGCCGGCATCAGCCGCTTCGACAGCCGTGACGAACTACGCGCCGCTAAAGAAGACGGCCTGCTGCCGACCAGCGTCGACAGCGTCCTGCTGGTCCAGGAATACATCCCCGCCCGCGACGGCGCGATCACGCGGATCGAGACCCTGGACCGCGAATATCTCTACGCGATCCGGGTCGAGGGCGCCGGCGCCTTCGACCTGTGCCCCGCCGACGCCTGCCAGATCCCCGGCCAGCCGATCCCGATGACCGCGGTCGATCTGGGCCCGGAACTGCGCGACGCCGCCGAGGCCATCGCCCGCGGCGCGAACCTGGACGTCGGCGGCGTCGAGGTGATGATCGACGACCGCGACGGCTCGGCCCGGTTCTACGACATCAACGGACTGTCCAACTTCGTCGCCAATCCGCTGGGGGTCCTGGGCTGGGATCCGCACGAGCGGCTGGTCGACAAGATCGTCACCTGGCTCGAGGAGGTGCGCTGATGCGCTATGGCTATTGGATGCCCGTCTTCGGCGGCTGGCTGCGCAACGTGCCCGACGAGAACATGTCGGCGACCTGGGACTACGCCAAGCGTCTGACCCAGAACTCGGAGAAGTGGGGCTATGACCTCACCCTGATCGCGGAACTCAATCTCAACGACATCAAGGGCGTCGAGCAGCCGGCTCTGGACGCCTGGTCGACGGCGGCGGCGCTGGCGGCGGTCACCGAAAGCATCGAGTTCATGGTCGCGGTGCGACCCAACTTCCACCAGCCGGCCCTGTTCGCCAAGGCCGCGGCCAATATCGACCAGATCTCCGGCGGACGCCTGGCGCTGAACGTCGTCTCCAGCTGGTGGGCCGACGAGGCCAAGCAGTACGGCCTCCAGTTCGACCAGCACGACGACCGCTACGCCCGCACCAGCGAGTGGCTGAAAGTCGTCGACGGCCTGTGGACCGAGGAGCGCTTCAGCTTCGAGGGCAAGTTCTACAAGACCCAGGAGGCGATCTGCTCGCCCAAGCCCGTCAAGCACCCGACGATCTATGCCGGCGGCGAGAGCGAGGCGGCCAAGACCATGATCGCCACCCAGTGCGACGCCTATGTCATGCACGGCGACCCGGTCGAGGTCATCGCGCCCAAGATCGCCGACATGAAGGCCCGACGTGAGGCCGTCGGCGGCGCGCCGATGCAGTTCGGCATGGCCGCCTACGCGATCGTGCGCGACAGCGAGGCCGAGGCCAAGCGCGAGCTGGAGCGGATCACCACGGTCAGCGAACTGCCGGCCGGCTACGCCAACTTCGATCAGTGGCTCTCGGGCACCCAGCTCGAACGCGAGATGAAGCTTCAGGAATATTCGGTCTCCAACCGTGGCTTGCGCCCCAACCTGGTCGGCACGCCCGAACAGTTGAAGGAACGCATCGCCGAGTACGAGGCCGCGGGCCTGGATCTCCTCCTCCTGCAGATGAGCCCGCAGGCCGAGGAGATGGAGCGCTTCGCCAAGCAGGTGATGGGCACGGCCTAGGCCCGGCAGCCGGACGTCCGCCCGCGGGCGTCCGGCGCTAGCGCAGATAGAATTGCCGGTGGAAGGCGAACATGTCGTCGAATAGGCAATATTCAGGCGCGCCCAGTTCGATCACCGGCGACTTGGCGGCCACGGCGTGCGTCCAGCGCCGCCAGGCGGTCTGGAACGCGCCAGCCTCAGCATCCGTGAACCAGGCCAGCGGATAGCCCAGTGAGACGTGGAACCGGTAGGCGTCGTGGTTGGGCGAGCGGATGGCCAGCAGCCGGGACAGGCGGTTGCGCAGGCCGCGCAGCTTGGCGTCCTCGGCGGCGTCGACGGGCAGCAGCAGCAGGGTCAGCGGCCGAGCCGGATCCGGAACCTGATCCAGATCGACCTTCAGCCGGATCGGCAGCTGGCACTCCAGGGCAAAGCCCTTCAGCCGCTCGCCCAGCAGCCGGTTGCACTCGGCGATCGGCAGGTCCAGCGGCAGGTCGGCCGGCCAGCTGGTCTTCGAGCGCGGCCGATCGTTCGCCCCGCCGAAGATCGTGGTGTGATAGCTGGACGGCGGCAGCCAGCCGACCTTGGGGGCGAACGGCAAGGTCGGAACCTCGCGATAGATGTCCAGGAAGGCGTCGAACGCCGCCGACCGCTCCCCCTGCTGGTCCAGGTGGCAGATGATCGTGTTGCCGGCGAACGGATAGGGGCGACCGTCGGGGTGGAACTTGCTGAACACGTCCGGCGGATAGGCCGGACGGGTGGCCGCCATCGCCCCCGCCGCCGGCCCGACCACGGCCACGCCCGCGGCCGCCCGGAGCAGCGCCCGGCGGCCTTCCGAAAAGAGGTCGTCCCGCCGCATCAGAAGTCCTTGCGCAGGTCGAAGCCGAAGTAACGGCGGTCGTCGCGCGGCACGAACCGCACCACGCCGCTGCCGAAGGTCGACATCATCGACGAATAGTGGGTGTTAGCCAGGTTCTTGGCCATCACGGTGAAGCGCCAGTCGCCCGGCGCCGTCACGGTCACGCCGGCGTTCCAAATCCCGTAGGCGTCCTGCACCGTGTCAGGCGTCTGGTTGATGCTGTACTGCGTCTTGCTCTGCCAGCTGTATTCGGTCGTCAGCTCGACGGCGAAGGCGCTCTCCAGCGGCAGGCGGTAATCGGCGCGGGCGTTCAGCTTCCAGTCCGGCGAGAATGGCAGCGGCCTGCCGTTGACCTGGCACGAGGCCGCCGTGCCCGTCGGGCATTTGAAGTCGTTGATGCGGGCGTGGATGTAGGCCGCCGCGCCGGTCAGGGTCAGACCCCGGACGGGCTTGGCCGCCAGATCGGCCTCGATGCCGCGCGTCGAGACCTTGCCGGCGTTGATCAGGCGGGTGACGGGCGAGCCGTTGTACACGTCGTAGAAATTGACCTGGTAGTTCGAGAAGTCGGTGATGAAGCCGGCCAGGTTGGCCTGCAGCCTGCCGTCGAACATCCGCGACTTCAGCCCCACCTCGTAGGCGTCGTTGGTCTCGGGCTTCAGCACCCCGGTGTCCTGAGGCAGCATGCTGAAGGCGACGTTGTAGGCCGGGCCCTTGTAGCCGCGCGAATAGGTGGCGTAGGCCATGCTCGAAGCCGTCAGGTCATACTGCGCGCCCAGGCGGGCGGCGTAGCCGTCCTTGTCGGTCGAACCGGCGCTGACGAAGCTGGTCTGGATGCCTGTGACCGGCGTCGGCGACGAGGATACGCGCCGGAAACGATAGCTCAGCTCGTCGCGCACGCCGCGCAGGCCGGCGACCAGGCGCAGACGCTCGGAAGCGTTGATCGTCGCCTCGCCGAACAGCGAGGTGTTGTTGTCGGTGACGCCGTAGTCGGCCAGCCCATTGAACACCGCGCGGGTGGTCCCGGTCAGGGTCGTGGTCTCGCGGCGATAGAGCTCATCGTCGCTCGACCGCATGAAATAGGCCCCGACCACATATTCGATCAGGCCGCCCTTCGGCGAGGCCAGGCGGATCTCCTGCGACAGCTGCTCGAAGCCGAGGTCGCCGCGATCGTGCTGTTGCGGGAAGCCCGCGATCACGCCCGGCAGGCGGTCCTGGTCCTGGAACTGGATGTTGTCCCAGCGGCGGAAGGCCGTGACGCTGGTCAGGGTGTGACCACCGACGCTCCAGTCGGCCTGCAGCGACAGGCCGCTGTTGAAGTCGCGGGCGTGGGTGTCGAGGTTGCTGTTGACCTGGCGGTTGTCGTCGCCGGGCACGACCGGCCCCAGGGCGGCGGCGAAGGCCGGGAACTGAGTGACCACACCAGTCGGATAGGCGGTCAGGTAGGTGCGCCGCACCACGCCGGTGGGAGCGGTGTCGCGCGAGGCCATGTAGTCGGCCACCAGCCGCAGGGTCAGGTCCGCGTTCGGCGTATAGATCAACTTGCCGCGCGCGCCGGTGCGTTCGTAGCCGTAGACCGTCTCGCCGTTGAAGACGTTGGTGACGTTGCCGTCGTACTTGCCGGTGAAGAGGTTCAGCGACCCGGCCAGCTTGCCGGCCACGATCGGGCCCGAGATCCCCGCCTTGAACCGCCGCTCATCGCCGCCCGTACCGTAGAAGGCCTCGCCAAAGGCGTGGAGCGCCTGGCCGGGATCCTTGGTGACGATATTGACCACCCCGCCCGAGGCGTTCTTGCCGAACAGCGTGCCCTGCGGCCCGCGCAGCACCTCGATGTGATGGACGTCCAGCAGGTCCAGCGTCGCCTGCCCCTGCCGCGCCAGCACCACGCCGTCGACCACGGTCGAGACGGTCGGCTCGACGCCGGGCGAGGTCGAGACCGTGCCCAGGCCGCGGATGAACAGCGCCTGATCCTTGTTCGAGGCCGCGGTGCGGAAGTTCAGGGTCGGCACGATCGTGGCGATATCGCGCAGGGTGTTGAGGTTCGACCGCGCCAGCCGCTCGCCATCGACGACGGTGACTGCCACCGGCACGTCCTGCAGCTTCTCCGGCCGGCGCGTGGCCGTGACGATGATCTCGGCGATCGCATCGTTCTCCTGAGCATGGGCGGCGTCGAGGGCGACGCTCGTCAGGGCGATGGCCAGGGCGGCGGACGAACAAAGGCGGATGCGCAGTCGCATGACGAAATCCCCGAAGCGCCGTGGCGCGGCTTAAATTCACTCGCCGCAGGTGCAATGCAACCTGGAACGAGCCTGTTCGATGCGCTATTGCACTTTTTATGCGTACATTATGTGACGAAGTACAGACCCTGGATCGAGAATCTCACTTTTCATGCGTGAGATGGATTGCGCCGTGATCGAGTCGCGCTATGAGGGCCGCATGGACGCTCACGCCCCGCCTTCGCGCCCACCGGAACTGACCCGCAGCGAGCGCCGGCTGCTGGGCCTGCTGTTTCGTCGCGGCGGGACCACCCAGGCGGCGCTGATCGAAGCCACCGAGCTGACGCAGCAGTCGGTCTCGCGCCTCGTGGGCGGCCTCGCGACCCAAGGCATGGTGGTGTTCGGCGAGAAGGCGAGCCTCGGCAAGCGCAGCTACCCGTCCACCCTGATCCACCTGGCGCCCGACCACACCTATGGCCTGGGCGTGGCGGTGATGGCCGACGCGGTGGCGCTGGCGGCGGTCGATTTCGCCGGCAATGTGCGCTTCGAGCGCAAGACGCGGATGGGCGCGATGCCCGTGGCCAAGGTGCTGGCCTGGACCGACACGGCCCTAACCGAGACCGCCGCGGCGCTGGGGCGACCGCTGCAGAGCCTGGCGGGTCTGGGCATCAGTGTCGCCGGCTCGTTCATCGGCGACGCGCCCGGCTTCAACACGCCGCACAGCCTGGAAGAATGGGCGGGCGTCGACGTCGCCCGGCTGTTCTCCGAACGCTACGCCCTGCCCGCCTTCGCCGAGAACGACGGCAGCGCCGCCGCCATGGCCGAGGCGATGATCGGCGTCGGCCGCTGGGCCAGGAGCTTCGCCTATCTCTATCTCGGGGCCGGCGTCGGCGGTGGCGTCGTGCTGGACGGCGAGCTGTGGCGCGGCCGGTTTGGCAACGCCGGCGAGTTCGCCGGCGGCCTGCCTGGCAACATCTATCCGTTCCCCAATCTGGAGCTGCTGCGCCTGATCGTGGCTCAGGGCGGCCAGCGCTTCGACACGGTCGACGAGATGATCGAGGCCTATGATCCCCGCTGGCCGGCCATCGACGAGTGGATCGCCCGGGTCCGCGACTCCCTGTCGATCATCGCCTCGAACGCCACGGCGATCCTCGACCTCGAGGCGATCGTGATCGGCGGACGCACGCCGCCTGACCTGGCGCGACGGATGATCAGCCACATCGAGCTGTTCGACCAGAAGCGCCGGCTGGTCCCGCGTCCCACCGCCCGCCTGACACCCAGCGAGACGCCCGGTCATGCCGCGGCCATCGGCGCGGCCATGCTGCCCCTGCGCGCGGCCTATTTCGCCTAGGGCGCAACCACGAAGGCGTTGACCTGCGTCTCCGGGCCTGACCAATCTCGCGGCACGAACTGGGCGGATGCCAGCGACCACGACCCGGAAGAGGTCAGTCTCGGCGACCTACGCACAGCTGTTACAAACCCGTGCGATGCGGACCTCCATGCAGGCGCCCTATCTCGTTCGCAGTCGGTGGTTAGCGGCGCACGTGCTGCCGCACGAACCCGCCATGCGCGCCTGGATTCGCCGTACGACGCAGATTTCCGACGCCGATATCGACGACATCGTGCAGGAGACCTACGCGATCCTGGCCAAGCTGGAGAGCGTCGAGTCGATCCGCGATCCGAAGACCTACGCCTTCCAGGTCGCGCGGTCGGTCTTCCTGCAAGGCCTGCGCCGCAGCAAGATCGTCGCCATCGGCTCGATCGCCGATCTGGCCGCGCTGGGGGACGTCGACGACGCGCCCAGCCCCGAACAGCACGCCCACGGCAAGCGCGAACTGCGCCGCGTCGAGGCCGCCATCGAGGAGATGCCGGCTCAGGTCCGCAAGGTCTTCTGGGCTCGCCGCGTCGACGGGCTCTCACAGCGTGAGACCGCGCAGAAGCTGGGCCTGGCCGAACACACCGTCGAAAAGTACAGCGCCAAGGGCCTGAAATTCCTGCTGGCGCAATTTGGTCTTGGCGGAAATGCCGCCGCCAAGTCATCTAGGGTACAGGACCCCACACAGGACCCTACGGTTGTAGAGGTCAAACCATCGAATGCCCGAACGCGAAACAGCCAGTGAAATCGAGGACGTCGCCACGATCTGGGCGACCAAGGCTGAGCGTGGGCTGACGGCGGATGATCGTGCTGAGCTTGATCGATGGCTGGAAGGTGACAGCCGTCACCTCGGCGCCTTCGTCCGCGCCCAGGCCGCATGGATCCATGCCGAGCGCGCCGTGGCGCTGGGCCAGATGCCCGAAACAGAACCAACGCCGGAGAAAGCCCCCCTCGCCGCGCCTCGTCCCCGGACGCTGAATCGGCGGATGGCTCTAGGCGCCGGCGCGACCGCGCTCGCCGCGTCGTTCGCGGGAGCCTATGTGGTCGGCGCCGGCCGCCATCGCACGCTGGAGAGCGGCGTCGGCGAAATCCGCCACATCGCCCTGAAGGGCGGCGCGACCCTGACCCTCGACACCGACACCCGGGTCGATATCGCCGCCGCGTCCGACGACCGACGACTCGACCTGGTCCGCGGCAAGCTGTTCCTCGACATCCGCACGGCCCGAGAGCTGCCCCTGATCGTGCGGGCTGGCGACCTCATGCTGGAGACGCTCGAAGGCGCTTTCGGCCTCCAGAGCCTGGAGAAGACGCCCATCGTGGCGCTTGTCACTCGGGGGACGCTGCGAGCTTCACAATCGCGGGGCATGTTCGGGTCGAAACGGACAGTCACGGTCGAAAAGGATCATGTCCTCACCCTCGCTTCCGGCGCGCCGTTGCAGGCCAGCGGCGTTCGCTCCATGGCCGCAGCGCGGCAAGAGCAACTCCTGGCCTGGCGCGAGGGCATGCTGTCGTTCGGCGGCGAACTGCTGGGCGACGCGGTGCGCGACTTCGATCGCTACGGCTCGGTGCGGATCGTTGTGGCCGATCCCAAGCTGGCCCGGCAGCGGATCACCGGCCTGTTCAAGGCCAACGATCCCGAGGGCTTTGCGACAGCCATTGCGGCCAGCTTTGGCGGCGTCGTCGACAGCCACGGCGAGGTCATCCGGATTTCCTCGAAAAAAATCGCTTCGGCATAGCCGGAAAGTTTCGCGCCCACGCATCTACCCAACGGGGCCCTTCATTCCGCGCGCGGGCGCGCACCCTTCGTCAGGAGGCGACACGTGTTTCCCGCGCGGCTGACAGGCGCGATCATCGCACCGTTGCTTGTGGCCGCGCCCATGCCCGCGCTCGCTCAGCATGTCCGGTTCGACGTCGCCGAGCAGCCGGCGGTGACCGCCATCCCGGAGTTCGCGCGCCAGGCCCGGGTCCAGATCGTGTCGCCGGCGGGCCTGGTCGGCCTGAGGACGCGGGCGGTCAAGGGACGCTTCAGCGTCGAGGACGGCCTGCGCAGGCTGCTGGCCGGGACCGACCTCTATGTCGCCGCGCGAACCAACAACGCCATCAGCCTCGCTGCCCGGCCGCGTGTGGCGACGGCGCCGCGAAGAGCCGAACCGAGCCGGAAGGTTCCACCACCGTCCAGGACCGAGACCGACACGGTCTCCGACATCGTCGTCACCGGCACGATATCGCCGGAACGCCGCCTGGACGCGGGCCTGGCGATCACCACCGCGTCGCTGGAGCGGATCCACGAACTGGCGCCGAACAACACCGCCGATCTGCTCAAGCTGGCGCCGGGCATCTGGGCCGAGACCACGGGCGGGGCGACGGGCGCCAACGTCTTCGTGCGCGGCTTCCCGACGACCGGCGATGCGCCCTTCCTGACCGTGCAGCTGGACGGCGCGCCGATCTTCCCGCCCACTGAACTGGCCTTCAGCGAGAACACCACGCTCTTCCGCGTCGACGACATGATCGCGCGCATCGAGATCCTGCGCGGCGGTACGAGCCCGATCCTGTCGAACGGCCAGCCCGGCGCAGTGATCAACTTCATCCAGCGCACCGGCACGCCAGAGCTCAAGGGCGGCCTGCGGCTCACCACCACCGATTACGGCACGCGCCGCGCCGACGCCTATCTGACGGGTCCGCTGGCGCCCGGCACGGTCTTCGCGATCGGCGGCTTCTACCGGACTTCAGACGGCATCCGGAACACGCAGTTCCTGGCCGATCGCGGCGGCCAGATCACCGCCAACCTGACCCACGATTTCACCGACGGCACGGTCACCGCCTATGCCCGGTACACGCGCGACAGCAACGCCTTCTACACGGGCGCGCCGCTGATCGCCGACGGCGACGGCGGCTTCAGCGCCCTGCCCGGCTTCGATCCGTTGCGGGACACCCTGATCGGCTCCGACACCCACCACCTGTCGATCGAGACCGGCCCCGGCGAGCGCCTCTCCGTCAATCTGGACCAGGGCCGAGGTCTCGACCTCTTCGTGGCCGGTTCGAGTCTGGAATGGTCCCTGGACGAACGCACCCAGGTGACCAACCGCTTCAACGTCACCTCCGGGGACGCCAATACAACGGGCCTCTTCACAGGCCCGGTGCCGACCACGCTGAGCCAATACATCGCCGACACCGTGGCGCGCGCCAACGCCGATCCCCGCGTCGTCCTGGCGGCGGGACGCGCGTCGTCTGGCCAGGCGGTCCTGGCCGCGACCGGCGCGGCCGTCTCTCCCGACCGCTACGTGCTGACCGCCGGGCTGTGGTCGGTGAAGAAGACGATCGCGTCATTCACCGACGAGCTGCGGGTTTCCAGGACCCTTCGCGGCGGCCACAGGCTGACCGGCGGCCTCTATGTCGCGGGCTACCGGTCCGACGACGTCCGCTACCTGGGCAACAACCTGCTGCTGCTGGCCGAGCCGAACGCCCGGCGGATCGACCTCGCCCTCGACAATGGCGTCCAGGCCAGCCGCGACGGGTTCGTCAGCGCCGCCACCAGCCAGATCGTCGGCGGCAGCGACAGCATCAACGTCGCGCTCTTCCTCAGCGACAGGTGGACGGTCTCGGAGCGGACCAGCCTCAATGCCGGGGTCAGGCTCGAACACCAGTCGCTGAGCGGCAGCGTGCGCAACACCCAGGCCAACACCGACTTCGACGGCGATCCGCGCACGCTCTACGACAACAACGGCGCGCTGCTGTTGGGCTCGTCCACGCGACTGAGCAACGACGCCTATCAGCTGTCCTGGACGGCTGGGGTCGTTCACCGCGCCATCCCCGACCGGCTGACCCTGCACGCCCGCTTCAACCACGGCTCCAACCTGCAAAGCTTCGAGAAGTTGCGGATCGGGGGACGGCGCGACCAGTCGGCCGATGTGCTGGAGGCCGGCGCCGACTTCATCGCCGGACCGGTCCGCGCCTCGGTGAACGTCTTCACCAACCAGTTCTCCGGGCTTCAGTTCACGCGCCTGCTGGCCCAGCCGGACGGCACGGTCGGCTCGATCGTCCTGCTGGGCGGGGCCCATGCGGCGGGCGTCGAGGTCGACGCCGACGTCACCCCGGCCCCGCAGTGGAACATCGAGCTGCGCGGAACCTACGGCGACGGCCGCTATCGCGGCTTCGGCGCCAATACCGGCAACCGCGTCGTGCGCCAGCCGAAGGTCCAGTTCTCGATCTCGCCGGCCTGGAGCACCCGCGTGGCCCGCACCGCGCTAAAGCTGCGCGCCACCTACACCTATGTCGGCGAGCGCTATTCGGACGTCGAGAACCTCCAGAGGCTGCCGGCCTATTCGACGGTCGACGCCGCGCTGCACGCGGAGTGGGACAACGGCCTCTATGCCGATCTCGTCGCCCAGAACCTGCTCGACACCTTCGGCCTGACGGAGGGCAATACGCGCGTGCTGGGCGACGTCCTGTCGTCCGGCCCGATCATCGCCAGGCCGCTGTTCGGCCGGAACCTGAGCCTGTCCCTCGGCTACCGTTTCTGACGCGCCGCTAAAAAAGTTTCCGGCCCTTAGCCGGATTTGCCGAGCCCGCCGCATCTAGTTTTCGGAAGCGGGTCAACCGGCGCGCCTCCGCCAACCGCGGACGCGCGCGTCGCCCAAGACGTCATCAAGCGCGCGATCCGCCCGACTTTCCAGGGGGATAGCCCATGAACCTGACCGTACGAATGTCTCTGCTCGCCAGCGTCGCCGCCATAGCGTTTCCGGCCGCCGCGCAAACTCAGTCCGACACCACGGCCGCCACGGTCGACGAGATCGTCGTCGTCGGCTCGGCCAATCCAAACGGCCAGAAGAAGCTGGAAGCCGGCTACGCGGTCACCTCGCTCAGCAGCGACGCGATCCGGGCCGCCGCGCCGATCAGCGCCGCAGACGTCCTGAAGCAGGTCCCCGGCATCTGGGCCGAAACCACCGGCGGTGTCTCGGGCCCGAACATCGCCGTCCGCGGCTTCCCGACCGGCGGCGACGCCAAGTTCGTGACCATGCAGATCGACTCCCTGCCGATCTATCCAGTCCCCAGCCTGTCGTTCCTCGACAACTCGACCCAGTTCCGCCTGGACGAGACCGTCAAGCGCGTCGAGGCCACGATCGGCGGCCAGGCGGTGCTGTTCGGCAACGGCCAGCCCGGCGCCACGGTCAACTGGGTGCAGAAGACCGGCAAGAGCGATCCTGGGGGCCTGGCCCAATTCACCTACGGCACCGGCAAGCTCATGCGGGCCGACGGCTACTATGGCGCCGACCTCGGCAATGGCTGGTACGGCAGCCTCGGCGGCTTCTACCGGACCTCGAAGGGCGTGCGGAACACCCAGTTCCCGGCCGACCAGGGCTACCAGGTGGTCGGCACGCTGACGCGTGAGTTCGAGAACGGCTCGGCCACGCTGTACGGACGCCAGACCTACGACCGCAACGCCTTCTTCACGCCGATCCCGCTGCTGCGCTCGGGCACAGGCAATGACGCCAAGCTGCACCCGTTCCCGGGCTTCGATCCGACCCGCGACACCTTCCTGGGCAACGCCACGCGGATCGTGACGTTCGACGTCGCCTCCAACGGCACGAACACCCCGCTGTCCAAGACGGTGGACCTGGCGCGCGGGCGCGGCGTCGACATCCATCTGGTCGGGTTCGATTTCGACCGGAAGTTCGGCGACTTCACCTTCACCAACAAGATGGCCTATTCGGCCGGCACGACGCCGACGATCGCGCAGTTCACCGGCGCCACGCCCGTGACGCTGGGCTCGTTCATCGCCACCCAGGTGGCGACCGCCAACGCCAATGCGGCGGCGACCGCCGCGGCCGGCCGCACCGCGACGGGCGGCGTCGCCACCTCGATCGCGACCGGGACCGCCCTCACCGACATGAACCAGAACGTGATCGGCGTCGGCGTCTTCTACGTCGTCAAGAAGATCAAGTCGTTCCAGGACGAGGCCCGTCTGTCGCGCGAGATCTTCAGCGGCAACACCCTGACGGGCGGCGTCTACTACGCCGACTACAGCTCGGACGACACCTGGCTGACCGGCCACAACCAGTTGATGACGGTCCAGAACCACGCCCAGCCGATCAACCTGGTGCTCGACAACGGCGTGAAGATCACCAATGGCAGCGGCGTCTACACCCCGACCGCCCTGGCCCTGCACAACGTCTATAGCGGCCGCAACACCGCGCTGTTCCTGAACGATCACTGGGAGGTCACCGAGCGCCTGCGGTTCGACGCCGGCGTCCGCTACGAGTGGGAAGAGATCGACGCCAGCTTCCAGAACTCGGCCAAGCAGAACATCTCCACCGACCCGCTAGCGCTTTACGACGTCCAAGCCTCGGTGCTGCTGCCGGGTTCGAAGCCCGTCCACTACAGCGGCTCGAAGGGCGCGTTCAACGTCAACGCCAACTACGAGCTCACCTCGGGCGTCAACGCCTTCATCGGCTACAACAAGGGCTACGCCCTGCCCGTCTTCGACGACCTACGCAACGGCGTGACCGCCGTCACCAAGGTCGACCAACTGCAGGGCGGCCTCAAGACACGCGGCGCCTGGTACGCCGTCAACCTGACCGGCTTCTACAACACCTTCCGGGGCCAGCCGAGCTCACAGATCCTGGCCGACGGCACGGTGGTCCGCTACCTGACCAGCTCGGACACCTACGGCCTGGAGTTCGACGGTGTCATCCGGCCGTTCCAGAACTTCTCGCTGACGGTCTCGGGCGACTACCAGCATGGCAAGTACGTGGCCGGCGGCCCGGGCATCACCGGCAACCAGGTGCTGCGCAACCCCGACTTCCAGGCCCGCGTCACGCCCAGCTACACGCTGGACACCCCGGCCGGCGGCCTGACGCTGTACGCCACCGGGACCTATGTGACCCAGCGCTTCGCCGACCTGCAGAACCTGCAGCCGCTGCCGAAGTACGCGACGCTGGACCTGGGCGCCTCGCTGGCCCTGAAGAACGGCATGGAGCTGGCGGTCACCGGCACCAACGTCACCAACAAGCTGGCGATCACCGAGGGCAATACCCGCGTGGTCGGCAGCGGCGTCGGGGCCGGCGGCGTCTTCCTGGGTCGCCCGCTGTTCGGACCGAACTATCAGGTCAGCCTGCGGATGAAGTTCTAGGCCTCACGACTGGCCCGGGCTTCGGCTCGGGCCAGCCTCTCTCCAAGGATCTACACTCATGAAGACGTTCCGCGCCGCGCTCGCGGCGCTCGCCGTGGTCTTCGCGCCCGCCACCGCCACCCATGCCGTGGCAGACACGCTGCCGGCCTGGTCACAGGGCTATCTCTATATCCACCACATCAGCACGGGACGCGGTAACGCCACCTATTTCGTCCTGCCCGACGGCACGACCATGCTGATCGACGCTGGCGAGGCTGACCCGAAGTTCGCCGAGATCGTCAAGCCGCTGAAGGCGTTCCCGCCCCTGCCCGACGGCGAGCACTCGGCCGCCTACTGGATCGCCGACTATATCCGCCAGTTCGCGCCGACGGCCCGTCCGGTGAAGCTGGACTATGCGCTGATCACGCACTTCCACACCGACCACATGGGCACGATCACGCCGGACAAGCCGATGTCCAGGACCGGCGCCTATCGCCTGGCGGGGATCACCGAGCTGGCCGATCTCGTGCCGATCACCACGCTCGTCGACCGGGCCGCGCCGGCCTACGACTATCCGGTCGATCTGCGGAAGTGCGCCGGTCCGGGCGGCCTGCCGGGCTCCAACGGCCTGTCGCTGGCCAACTATCTCGACTTCGCCGACTACCGGATGAAGCACGGCCAGGCCGTGGTCGGGCTGAAGCCGGGCGCGCTGGACCAGATCAAGCTGGCCAAGGCCGACGCCTATCCCACCTTCCACGTCCGCAACATCGCCTCCAGCGGCGTCATCTGGACCGGCGCGCGCGACGAGACCCAGGACTACATCCCCAAGGGCGCGGTCACCGATTGCGGCTTCGACGAGAACCCGTTCAGCAACGTGCTGACGGTCGCCTATGGCCGGTTCAAGTACTACTCCGGCGGCGATATCCCGGGCGTGCCCAACTACACCCAGCCCTGGTGGCGCGACATCGAAACGCCGGTGTCGGCGGTCGTCGGACCGGTGGACGTCATGCTGCTGGACCACCACGGCAACCGCGACACGATCAACGACAACATCCTGCGCAACCTGGCCCCGCGCGTGATGGTGCAGGAGAACTGGCTCTCGCCGCAGCCGGGCGAGGAAGTCGTCACCCGGATGGCGTCAAAGGGCCTCTATCCCGGCCCGCGCGACGTCTTCTCCACCGGCATGGCCCCGGAGACCCGCGCCGCCATCGGGCCGATCATGGACAGCCTCTACAAGAGCTACAACGGCCACGTCGTCATCCGCGTCGCGCCCGGCGGCGACCAGTACGAAGTCTATGTCCTGAGCGACACCGACGCCCGCCGCGAAGTGACCAAGCGGTTCGGGCCGTACCTGTCGAAGTAGCTCAACGTTCCTTGCCAGCGCCTCCCCTTCGACCGGCAAGGCGGGCGATCGGTTCGATCACCCCTGGGGCGGGCAGCCGGTTCGCCGGCGCCCGCCCTCTTTTTGACCTCCGCACGAGAAGACCCAGATGAAGACCTTTTGGCGCGCGGCGCTGGCGACCGCCTTCCTGGCAGTCCTTCCCGCCCACGCCGCCGAGGTCGCCACACCGGCGGACCTCTTCGGCGACCTGTTCCAGCAGGTGCAGATGCGGCGGCTGTTCCCGGACGGGAAGACCTTCGTCGACGCGACGCCCAAGCGTGCGCCCGCCGCGATCATGGCTTGCTATCGCGCCCATGCCCGCTTCACCGACGCGGAGCTGAAGCGCTTCGTGCGCGCCAATTTCGACCTGCCCGAAAGCCTGCCGATCCCGCCGCCGTCCAGCGCCCGCGCCAGCCTCAAGGCCCATATCGCAGCGCTCTGGCCGGTGCTGACGAGACCTCCGGTGGTCGCCGTCGAGGGGGGCTCGGCCCTGCCGCTGGCCAAGTCGTTCGTCGTTCCGGGCGGGCGCTTTCGTGAGATCTACTACTGGGACAGCTACTTCACGATGCTGGGCCTGAAGGCCGACGGTCAGGACCAGGCCGTCGAAAGCATGGTCGATGATTTCGGCGACCTGATCGCCGCCCACGGCCACATCCCCAACGGCGCGCGGACCTACTATCTCAGCCGCTCGCAGCCGCCGTTCTACTTCGCCATGGTCGGGCTCGCGGACCGAACCGACCGGGCGCGCTTCAAGCGCCGCGTCGACCTGATGCGCCGCGAACACGCCTTCTGGATGGACGGTGAGACCGGCCTGAAGCCCGGGCAAGCTCACCGCCGCGCGGTCGCCCTGCCGGGCGGCGCGATCCTCAACCGCTATTTCGATGACCGCGAAACGCCACGCGATGAGTCCCGGCGCGAAGACGTACTGACCGCCCGTAAGGTCTCTGACCGTGCGGCCGCAGAGGTATTTCGAGACCTGCGCGCGGGGGCCGAGAGCGGATGGGACTACAGCTCGCGCTGGCTGGCCGACGGCAGGACGCTCAAGACCATCCAGACCACGGCCATCCTCCCGGTCGATCTCAATAGCCTGATGTACGGCCTGGAAACCGCCATCGCCGAAGGCTGCGAGACCCTATCGGACAGGGCCTGTGTCGAGGACTTCAGCGGCCGCGCCAAGGCCCGCAAGGCAGCGATGGACGCCTTCCTCTGGGACGTCGGACGCGGCGTCTATCTCGATTACCAATGGCGGGATCACGCGCGGCTGGATCATCCCAGCGCCGCGACGCTCTATCCGCTGTTCGTCGGCGCGGCGAGTGCGGACCAGGCCAAGACCGTGGCCGTCGCTGCCCGGTCCCTACTCCTGGCGCCAGGCGGCCTGCGCACCACCACGGTCACCACGGGCCAGCAATGGGACGCGCCCAACGGCTGGGCGCCGCTGCAATGGGTGGCCGTCTCGGGACTGCGCCGCTACGGCGAGAACGCCCTTGCCAAGACCATCGGCGAGCGCTGGCTGGCCACCGTGGACCGCGAGTACCGGGCCAGCGGCAAGATGCTGGAGAAGTACGACGTCGAGGAAGCCAAGGCCGGCGGCGGCGGGGAGTATCCGCTGCAGGACGGCTTCGGCTGGACCAATGGCGTCACCCGCGCGCTGCTGGACCTCTACGGTAACTAGACCGCTCGCGCCCGGATGGCGGCCGCGAGGCGGTCCATGTCGGCCGGCGTGTTCCAGAAGCTGGGGGTCACCCGGATGCAGGCGCCCTTAGCCGGACCGTCGCGCTCGATCGTGAAAATCTTGTCCCGTGCGAAGAGGTCCTTCCGCAGGTCGGCGTTGTCGGCGAAGCCGGTGCGCCCCGTCAGGCGAAAGGACGTCATGCCTGCGTGCAGGCTCGGATCGTCCGGGGTCAGCACCTGGACGCCGGGCAGCGAGCGGACCTGCCCCACCCAGCGATCGCGCAGGTAGCGCAGACGGGCCGCCTTGGCCGTGACGCCGATCGTGTTGTGCACATCGATGGCCTCGGACGCCGCCAGGACGGCGGCGAAATTGACAGTCCCGGTATGGACGCGGGCGTCGATCCGGTCGTACGGCTTTTCCAGAGGCGAAGGATCGATATCGGCGATCCGGTCGCGGCGGATATAGACAATGCCAACGCCCAGCGGCGCGCCGATCCACTTGTGCAGGGTCAGGCCGGCGAAATCGACGCCCATGGCCGTCAGCGAGAAATCGAACTGGCCCAGGGCGTGGCCCGAATCGAGCAGGACGTCGACCCCGCGCGCCCTCGCCGCTGCCGTGATCTCGGCGACCGGGACCACCAGGCCGGTGCGGTGGCTGAGCTGGGTCAGCAGCAGCAGTTTCACATCCGGCCGCTGGGCCAGCGCCTGATCATAGGCCGCGACCAGGGTCTCACGGGTGGCCGGCTCGGGCAGGTCGATGCGATGGACCCGCACGCCGCGCAACCGGGCCAACGACTCCATCGACACCTGCATGCTGTCGTAGTCGAGGTCGGCATAGAGCACGCCGTCGCCGGGCTTCAGCCTGTTGTAGCCGCCGATAAGCGCCTGCATGGACTCGGTGCCGCCCCGGGTGAAGGCGATCTCGTCGACGCCCACGCCCAGCAGCGTGGCGACCTTGATGCGCACGGCCTTCAGGTCCTGGCCGATGGTCCCGCGCGTATAGAGGGTGGTCTCGCGGTTCACGCGGTCGGTATGGACGGCATAGGCCGCCCGCACCGACCGCGCCATGGCGCCGAAGTTGCCGTTCTCCAGCTGGACCACGCCGGCGGGCGGCGTATCGTAGAGCGCGGCGACCTTGGCCCAGTAGGCCTCATCCTGGGGTTGGCCGGCTCCCTGGCGCAGTCCGGGGGCCGCGACGGCGACACCCGGACTGGCCGCCGCGGCTGCGATCAGGCTACGGCGCGAGAGCTCGACCATGAAGACCCCTTAGAAACGCACGTCGATGCGCGCGTAGTATTGGCCGCCGTTGGTGTCGTACGGCGAGTTGCGAGAATAGACGAGACCTCGGCTGGCCTGGAACACCGCCTCGTCCGGATGGGTGTCGAAGACGTTCTCGGCGCCGACGCGGACGGTGACCTTGTCGTTGAACTTCCAGGCGGCGTTGACGTCGACGAAGGTGATCGCGCCGAACTGCTGGAAGATGTCGCCGGTCGCGTTGCCCGTCGAGTCCGTCCACTTGCCGTAATAGCGCGCCCGCGCCAGCAGCTTCAGCTTGCCGACGGTGTAGCTGGCCGAACCGGTGAAGTTGTTCTTCGGGCGGGATTCCTCGAAGGTCCGGCGCGAGGTCTCGCTGGCGGTCAGCGAGCCCGAGGTCACCTTGGTCTCATTGTAGTTGTAGGCGCCGGTCAGGCCGAGCACGCCCGGGCCGACCGCGTGGTCATAGTTGACCACCACGTCAATGCCGCGGGTGCGGGTGTCGAAGTCGTTGGTGAACCAGCTGATCGAGGTGAAGGACGTCGCGCCGGGCAGGCCCAGGGTGGCCAACTGGGCCCGAATGGCCGGCGTCACCGTGATGGTCGGCGAGCTCGAGAAGCGGTCGTTGACGTCGATGCTGTAGCCATCCACCGAGCCCGACAGGCCCACGTCCGTGCGCCACACCAGGCCGCCGGCGAAGGTCTTGGACTTCTCCGGCTTCAACGGCTTGGCGCCGAGGAAGGCGGCGACCGGGTTGACCGGCGACAGGCGGCCCGAGGTGAAGAGCTGCAGGGTGACGGTGTCGAGGCCCTGCGAGGTGCTGGTGCTGTTCACCTGGCCCGGCGTCGGAGCGCGGAAGCCGGTGTTGTACGAGGCGCGGATCGCCACGTTCGGAGTGAACTCGTAGCGGCCGGCGACCTTGCCGTTCCAGGTCTCGCCGAAGTCGGAGAAGTGCTCGTAGCGGAGCGCGCCGTCCACGTTCAGCTTCTCGGTCAGGTCGGCGGCGACATCCAGATAGCCGGCATAGCTGCGCTGGCTCCACGACCCGGCCTGCTGGGGCGAGAAGCCCGGGAAGCCGTTCGAGTTGGGGGCCAGGCCCAGGGCCGCGCCGGGGCCGACCGCGTAGGACGCCGGATCGCCGGCCTCGATGCGGTAGGTCTCCTTGCGGGTCTCGGCGCCGAACGCGACGTTCAGCGGGTTGGCCAGGCCGGCCACCGGCAGGCGCCACACCGCGTCCGCGTTCAGGTTCATCTCGCGCTGGACCAGACGGCCCAGGTCGAAGTCGAACGGGCTGGCCGGGCCCATCGAGGCGTTGATCGAGTTGTTGAGGAAGAAGCGGCTGGCGTTCTGGCCGTACGAGGCGCTGAGGTCCCAGGTGAACACGTCGCTGGTGCGGTTGCGCACGCCGGCCACGGCTTGGCCGTCACGAGCGTGGATGCCTTCGCGCGGCGTGAAGCCGGCCGGGTAGATCTTGTTCAGGTCGAAGCCCGGGAAGACCGAGACGATCTTGTAGATCGCCGGGTTGGCCGCTGGGTTGCGCCAGTTGATGTCGTTGATGCCGTCGGTCTTGCTGTAGCTGCCGAAGGCGTAGGCCTCGCCCACCTGGCCCAGCGGCAGCGCCGCGTCAGCCGCGAACTGCAGGGTCTTCAGGTCCGGGTCACCCCAGCGTTGCACCGGGTTGTCGACCTTGATGCCGCTGCTCTGCTGGAAGGCGATGGCGTCGGGCCGCTGGCGGCTGCGCGAGGTGGCGTCGGCCTTGGACCACTGGACCGTGGTCGTCAGGTGACCGCCGTCGCCGATCTCGACGCCGGCGTGGGCGCCCAGACGGTAGGCCGTGCCGTCGCCCTCATAGAACTGGCCGGCCTGACCGAAGGTCGAGAAGCCGGTCTTGTCGTCCAGCATGATGTTGATGACGCCGGCGATGGCGTCCGAACCGTACTGGGCCGAGGCGCCGTCGCGCAGCACCTCGATCCGGCCGACCGCGTAGTCCGGGATCTGCGCCAGGTCCGGACCTTGCGCGCCGCGCGAGCCCAGGAAGGCCGAGCGGTGGAAGCGCTTGCCGTTGATCAGCACCAGCGTCTGGTCGGGCGACAGGTTGCGCAGGGTCGCCGGACGGATGAACTGCAGGCCGTCTGAGGTCGGCAGGCGCTGGACGATGAAGGTCGGGATCTGCTGCGCCAGGTTCGCCGCCAGCGACGGCGAGGCCGAGGCTTCGATCGACTCACGCGACAGCACGTCGACCGGAGCCAGGGTGGTGAACTTGGTGCGCCCGGCCTGACGGGTGCCGGTGACGACGACCGCGTCAACTTCCGTCACAGCGGCAGGTTCAGCCGCTGGCGCCGTTTCGGCCGCCTTGGCCGATTGCGCTGACATCACCATCAGGCTGGCAGCCGCCAGCAACCAGGATTTCGAATACGAAGCCATGAACTTTCCCCAGACCAATGGCTGGGCTAGCTGTCACGGTCGCATGACGGCGGTTTGGCTGTGCGGCTACGAATCTGTGACGCTCCACCGTCACGAAACCGTATCGGTTCGGCTCTAGCGGGGCGGCTCCTGACACGGATTCGGACCGCTTCGATGAGTCTGGCTCACCTCCGCTCGCGCTGGAGCTATCTGCGCGCGCAAGTCTCGCGGGTGACGCGGCGCGACGACGCGGAAGACTTGCTGCACGACGCGTGGGTGCGGATGACCGAGCGCGCGACGGCCGTGGACAATGCCGAGGCCTTCCTGGTCCGCAGCGCCTCGAACGGCGGCCGCGACGCCTATCGCCGCGAGCGCCTCCAGCCGCCCTCCTCCCAGGTCACCGAGCTGCAGATCGCCGGCGTGCGCGACGACCTCCCCCTGCAGGACGAAGCGCTGATCGCCCGCCACCGGCTGGAACGCCTGCTGGCGGGTATCGACCAACTCAGCCCCCGCACCCGCGAGGTGTTCTTGATGCACCGGCTGGACGGCCGTAAGCATCGCGAAATCGCCGCGCAGCTGGGCATCACCCAGAGCGCCGTCGAAAAGCATGTGGCCAAGGCCGTCGAGGTTCTGACCGATTGGATGGAAAATTGGTGACGGCGCCCGCCCACGACGACCGCTCGACACCCGTCCGCGAAGCCGCGGCCTGGGTCGCGCGGCTGCACGCCGAGGATCGCTCCGCCGCCGATGAGGCCGCCTTCCGGCTCTGGGTCGCCGCCGATCCCGCCAACGCCCAGGCCTTCGATCGCGCTTCGGCGGTCTGGGCTTCGGTCGGTGGCATCGCCGGCCGCATCCAGCGGACGCCCGAGCGTGCGCCGCCCCGTCGCGCCGTGCTGGCCGGCATGGCCGCGGCGGCGTTCGGCGGCGGCCTGGCCCGCTGGCGGGTCGCGCGGGCCGGCGTCTACGAGACCGCGATCGGCGAACAGCGCCGGGTCACCCTGGCCGATGGCTCCCGGCTGCTGCTGGACACCGCCACCAAGCTGCGGGTGCGGATGCAGGACGACAGCCGCGAAGTCCGGATCCACGCCGGCCGCGTCTGCCTGGAGCTGGCGGCCGATCCGCGTCCCTTCCTGATCCGGACCGACACCCGCCGGATCACCGCTCACAACGGCCAGCTGGACGTGCGTTGCGACAAGGGGGCGGCCGCGATCGTCGTCTCCGCCGGTCGGGTCGACATTGATGGCGGCGGAGCGCCCCGCGCGCTGTCGGTCGGCGAACGGCTGCGCGTCGGCCAGGACGGCGGCTCCGACGCGGTGGATCATCCCAACCTGGACGACCTGCTGGCCTGGCAGAGCGGCCGGGCCGTCTTCCGCGACGCCACCCTGGCCTCGGCCAGCGAGGAGATGAACCGCTACACCGAGCGCAAGCTGGTCGTCGCCGATCCCACCGTGGCGGCGCTGCGGTTGAGCGGCGTCTATCGCGTGGGCGACACCGCCGCCTTCGCCAACGCCGTGGCCATGCTGTTGCCGGTCAAGGTGGTCCAGACCCCCGACGCCATCCGCATCGACGCCGTCTAAAAAGTTTCACGATTTCGGAAGTGAGGAAGACGCCTCCGAGATCGTCGAGTGGGCGCTCCGACTTCCGGAGCTGCGCCATTCGGGGATAATCATGAGCGTTGTACAACGGCGGGTGCGCCGTTCTTTTGCTGTGGGCGTCGCGCTCGCGGCTCTGTGGAGCGGCGTGGCCATGGCGCAGTCGCGCCTGGTGCACGTGCAGCTGCCGGCCCAGCCGATGGACCGCGCGCTGGAACAGCTGGCCAAGCAGAGCGGCGCGGACATCCTGTTCACCCAGGACGCGGTGAAGGGTCTGCGCGCGCCCAGCCTGAGCGGCGACTACGACGCCGAGACCGCCGTGCGCCACCTGCTGCAGGGCACTTCCCTGGTCGTCACGCAAGACAGCGCCGGCGCGCTGATCGTGCGGCGCCGCCGCCCTAGCGATGCGCCGGAGCAGACTTCGGCGCTGACCGAAGAGCCCGTCCAGGTCGAGGACATCGTCGTCACCGGCATCGCCAACAGCCTAGCCCAGGCCCTGGACCAGAAGCGCAAGGCGACCAACGTCATCGACGTGGTCAAGGCCGAGGACATCGGCAAGTTCCCCGCCCAGAACATCGCCGAGGCGCTGCAACGCGTGCCGGGCGTGTCGATCGTGCGCGACCGGGGCGAAGGCGTCTTCGTCCGCGTGCGGGGCCTGGGCCCGTCGTTCGACATCGTCACCCTGAACGGCCGCACGGCCGCGGTGAACGAGAACGTCCGCGACGGCGGCACCACCGGCCGCCAGTTCCGCTTCGACACCTTCGCTTCCGAGCTGGTCTCGGCGGTCGAGGTGATCAAAAGCCCCAAGGCCTCGCTGGACGAAGGCGGCATCGCCGGCATCGTCAACATGCGCACCTTCCGGCCGCTGGATTTCAAGGAGCCGACCGTGACCATGTCGGCCACGGGCAGCTATTCGCAGCTGGCTGACAAGGGCATCGATCCGCGCCTTTCCGGTCTGGCCGCCTGGCAGAACGAGGCCGGCACGCTGGGCCTCCTGGCCTCGGCCGTCTATGACGAGCGCACGGTGCGGCAGGATCGCATCATCCAGACCGGCTGGATCGACGGCCGGATCGACGCCGACGGCGACGGCGTCCTCGACCCCGGCACGATCCTGGTCCCCACCGCCAACCGTCCGACCCTGGAGCAGGAACACCGCCAGCGCGTCGGCCTCACCGGCGGACTGCAGTGGAAGCCGAACGACAATCTGCAGGTCAATCTGGACGCGCTGTGGAGCCGCCTGCAGATCGACTATGACGAGATGACCTATTCGTCGGACTTCCAGACCGCCTCGCCGCGCGCCATCGTACCGGGCAGCGCGGTGATCACCGACGGGGTCCTGACCCACGCCACGGTCCAGACCAACACCCAGATCGGCCGGGAGGTCTCCAAGCTCGACTACCAGAGCCTGATCCTGGGCGGCAACGTCGCCTGGACGAAGGACAAATGGACCGTCGACGCCGACCTGACCTATAGCCGCGCCTATTCCAACACGCCCAAGCCGATCACTCGTTCGCGCCTGATCGGCCCGGTCGGCCTGGTGACGTTCGACTACGCCCTGGCCGGCGAGCGCCTGCCCAATCTCAACTTCGCGGCCAACCTCAACGATCCCAACCTGCTGCCGGGTCGCCGGATCGAGTATCGGGTCAACGACTCCCTGGACCATGAAGCCGCGGCCAAGCTGGACGTGGCGCGCGAGTTTGGCGACACCGGCATCACCGCGGTGCGCTTCGGCGCCAAGATCCAGGATCGCGGTCGGGACTATCACCGTCGCGACCTGACGCTGCTCAACGGCATCGTCGGCGTGAAATTCCCGATCGAGTTCTTCAATCCCTTCCCGGTGAAAGGCTTCCTCGGCTCGGTGGGCGGCGACCTGCCGCGTGAGTGGCTGCAACCGCGTCCGGACAAGTTCCTGGCCGCCTCGACCGATTTGCAGCAGCAACTGGCCGCGCCCCTGGCCCGGGGCGACCTGCGCAACTCTTACGAGGTCAAGGAACGGATCGGCGCCGGCTACGGCATGGCCGAGTTCAACATCCCGGTCGGCGGCGTGACCCTGCGCGGCGATCTGGGCCTGCGCTATGCCAACACGCGCCAGACCTCGAACGGCTATCTGGACAACGGCACGTTCGCGCGCCCGGTCAGCTTCGTCCGCAGCTACGGCAACATCCTGCCGTCGTTCAACCTGGCGGCGGAGATCACCAACGACTTCCAGATGCACCTGGCCGCATCGAAGGTGATCACCCGCCCGGCCCTGGCCGATATCGCGCCGCGCCTCTCCACCGCCACCAGCACCCAGCTGACCGCGGCGGGCGGCAATCCGGACCTGAAGCCGTTCGAGGCCTGGCAATACGACGCCACCGCCGAATGGTACTTCGCGCCGTCCAGCGCGCTGATCGGCGGGGTGTTCTACAAGGACATCACGACCTTCGTCTTCGCCCAGACCAAGCCCTTCCTGATCGACGGCGTCAGCTACCAGCTGACCGCGCCGCAGAACGGCGGCGGGGCCTATGTCTACGGCGCCGAGCTGGCCTACCAGCAGACGTTCAAGTTCCTGCCCGCGCCGTTCGACGGTCTGGGCTTCCTGGCCAACTACACCCACACCGAAAGCCAGGGCACCTATTCGACCGCCGCCGGCGTCGTCACCAAGGACGACCTGGTCGACGTGGCCAAGGACAGCTTCAGCGCCACGGCGTTCTACGAGAAGGGCGGCGCGGCCATCCGCCTGACCTATTCGTGGCGCGGCAACGTGCTGCGCGATGTCGGCGGGGCGGGCCTGGCGGCGACCAACGACAAGGCGTTCGGCTCGCTCGACTACGACATCTCCTACGACCTGACGCCGAAGGTCTCGGTCTCGTTCCAGGGCATCAACCTGACCGACGCGGTGCAGTGGAACTACGTCCGCAAGGACCGTTTCGCCGGCTACACCAACTACGGCCGGACCTTCCTGTTCGGCGTGCGCGCCCGCTTCTAGCGCGCCGAAAATCCGGGCGGCGCTCCCCTTCGTCGCCCGGATCCCCCTTCCCTTCCGAAGAAAGCACGGACATGCGCGTAAGCTCGCTTCTCGCCGCCCTGACGCTGTCGGCCTCGCCCGCCCTCGCCTACGCCGCGCCCCAGGCGCCGGTGATCCCGCCCGTCGCCAGCCTGCAGGACGGGACCTGGCTGAAGGGCGACCTGCACCTGCACTCGCGCCACAGCAAGGAATCAACCAACAACCCGGTGAAGAAGATCATCGCCTTCGCCGAGAAGGTCGGCTTCGACTTCATCGCCATCACCGACCACGACAACCATGTCGACGGCGATGTCGCCCACAACACCTGGGTCGACCCGGAGCTGAAGTCGGACAAGGTCGTGCTGCTCTACGGCGCCGAATGGACCACCCACCGCGGCCACGGCAACGTCTTCTCGGCCAAGCCCTACGAGCACCAGCGCCTGTACGACGTGCGCGACCAGCGCGACGCCAAGATCCTGGCGGTGAAGAAGAGCCTGGGTATCCACCTCTCGGCCAACCACCCGATCGGCAAGGACAATTTCGGCTTCTCGTACGACATCGTCGACTCGATCGAGGTCTGGAATTCGGCGATGTGGCCCAAGAATGCCAACGCCATCATGATCTGGGACGACATGCTGAAGTCGGGCCGCAAGCTGACTGGTCGCGGCGGCAGCGACGCCCACCATGGCGTTCCCGACACTCCAGCCGACGCCAAGACCAACAGCGTCCAGGCCACGGCCAACTATGTCGGCACCCCGACCACCTGGGTCTTCGCCAAGACCCGCACGCCGCAAGGTGTGGTCGACGCCCTGACTAACGGCCGAGTCGCCGTCAGCGCCAACCCTTACGCGCCGCGCGTCGAGCTCTATGCCGACCTGGACGCCGACGGGAAGATGGACATGATGATGGGCGACAACGCCAAGCCCACCGGCAAGCCCGTCCACTTCCGCGTCCAGCTGACCGGTAAGACCATCCCGGCCGACGGCGCCTACACCGTCACGGTAATCAAGGACGGCGATACCTTCGGCAGCTTCCCCGCCCGCGGCCCCAGCCCGGTGGTCGAGTTCTACGATACCCCCGCCACGACGGGCCGCACCTACTACCGCGTCCAGGTCGAGGGCACGCCGACGGCCTATCCGGAGGTCCCGGGGTCCATGGCGCTGAGCGGCAACATGGTCGGCCTGTCGAACCCGATCTTCTTCAACTTCGACCCGAACTTCTGACGAAAGCCGGCGCGGCGTCAGGCCTGACCGATCCAGCGGGAGAACAGCTGGGGCCAGAGTTCTGACGGCGCGCCGGGACGGCCAATGCCGAACGCATGCTGGCCGGTCTCGAACAGATGGCCTTCGCAGCGGACGCCGGCCGCGCGCAGGCTGGACAGCATGCGAAGGCTGTTCTCGACCGGGACCGTGGTGTCGTCGACCGCGTGGGCGATGAAACACTGCGGGGTCGTGGCGGGCACATGCAGATCCGGCGACCGGCGCGCTGCAGCGGCCTCCGAAGGCTGCGCGCCCAACAACTGATCGCGCGAGCGGGCGTGGGCGTAGGGTCCAGCCATCGTGATCACCGGATAGATCAACCCCGCGAAGTCGGGGCGCGCGCTGAGACGATCGGCGGCGTCCAAGGGGCTGTAGACCGCCTGGGCATGGTCTGTCGCCAGGCTTGCCGCCAGATGTCCGCCGGCCGAGAAGCCGAGCACGCCGATCCGGTCGAACCCGACCGCTTGGCTGCGGATCAGTCGCATGGCCCGCTGGGCGTCCTGCAGCGGGACGTCGGCGCGATCGGCCCAGCCCTCGCCCGGCAGGCGGTAGGCCAGCACGAACACCGTAAAGCCGAGCGCGTTGAACACCCGCGCCACGTCGACACCCTCGTTGGCCGCCGAGACCGCCATGTAGGCGCCGCCGGGACAGACCAGCAGGGCCTGCCCATTCGGTCGAGCGGGCCGGAAGACGTTCAAGGTCGGGGTCGCCGTCCCGCGCAGGAAGTTTGGCGGCCAGCTCGCGGGCAGGACGGGCCTGACCGAGCCGCGCCAGCCCGGCGGATCGCCCGGCCACAGCCGGATGACCTCTTTCGGCGGCCAGGCGTCGGACCAGCCCGCCAGCGCGGCGGGGGCGGATTGCGCCCTCGCCTCACCCACGGCCAGCAGCGCGGCGGCCGCGCCTGCGCCGAAGTCCCGCCGGGTCACGCTCATCGCCGCCCTTCCGCCTCGGCCAAGGCCTTGTCGAACAGCGGATCCATGGCCTGGTAGCCGGCCTTAGACGGATGGACGACGTCCGCGCCAAACTCGGTCCTCAGTCCGCCTTCAGCGCCGACCAGAGCCGTGTAGTAGTCGACGAAGGTCAGGCCGTGCTCGCGGGCATATGCGCGCAGCCAGGCGTTCCATTCGGGTATCCGCTGAGCCGGCCGCGCCTCGGGCCGCCAGTAGAAGGTCTTGGCCGGCGGGATGCTGGCCAGGATGACCTTGATCCCGTGAGCCTGGGCCAGGGTGACCATGGCCTGGATGTTGTCGCGGAACCGGGCATCCGGCGTTGGGCCGGTATTGCCGGCGATGTCGTTCGTGCCGGCCATGATGTGCACGACCCGCGGCCGCAGGGCGATCACGTCCTGCTGGAACCGCAGCAGCATCTGCGGCGAGGTCTGGCCGCCGATCCCGCGATCGATAACGCCGGCGGCAAAGCGGTCCGGGTCGCGCGTCTTCCAGAACTCGGTGATCGAGTCGCCGATCAGCACGACACGCGGACGGGGTCCCGCGGCCATGGTGCGGTTGTCGTCCGCATAGCGACAGAGATAGGCCCAGTCGTTGGCCTTCAGCACCTCGACATAGCGCTGGTAGGCGGCCAGGTCATCGGCGCTGTAGGCCGGGAACTCGCCGACCGCGGTCCAGCGCTTGACCAGGGCTTCTGGCGGCGCGGGACACGGCGCCTCGACCGAGAGCGGCGGATCGCCCGATGCCTGACTCCATGCCGAGGACGCCAGACCACAGCCCCAGACCAGGGCGGCGAGCGCCCAGGCCATTTCGCGGCGTATCGATCGCATGGTCGCTCCTCAAGCCGAACTGGCGAGGCGACTAGCAGCGCCACATGACCGTCACGTGACGACTGTACGGATTCCAGAAATTGATCAGAAAGGAAAATTCAACCCAATTGGATGGACGTTCGATTTCACATGAGTTTTCGCCTGACAGGCCGCCGATGATCGCCCGCCCTTGCAAAACACGTCGAACCGGCCGTAGAGCCTGCTGCACTCGACAGCGTATGGACCCGCGATGACGCTCCGCTCCGAAACCGATATCCAGCCCGTGCTGCGCGCGGCCCTGGCCCTGGTCGAGGCCGGCGGCCTTCGGGGTCTGAGCCTGCGCCCGCTGGCCGAGCGGATGGGAACCACGGTCTCGGCCCTGTCGCACCGGTTCGGCCTGAAGGACGAATTGCTCACGGCCGTGATCGACGCGGCGCGGGAGGCTGACGGCGCGCTTCTCGATGGCTGGCTGAAGCGGATCGAGGCGCTGGCCCCGGTGGACGGCGCCCTGCTAGCCGAGCTGGCTGACCTGGTGCTGGACGAGATGGCGGGGCCGTACGCCGCCCTGAACCGGTTCTATTGCGAACTGATGCAAGGCGCGCCGACGCGCCCCGAGATCGTCGTCCCGTTCGCCGCCTGGCGCGCGCGACGCCTGGCCTTCTGGCGCGCGGCGGCGATGACCCGCCAACATTCCGAACTCGGCGCGGACCTGGGCGACATCCTGCACGCCTTCAGCGCCGACGAGGTCGCGCATGGCCTGGCGATTGGCGATCTCTCCGCCTATCGCTGGCTGCGACGGCTGGGCCTGCGCCGGCTGTGCGGGGCTGTGGTCCCCGCGCCAGGCGCCAACGACCTCGCCCAATTCGCCGTCTGTCACGCGGCGCTGGGCGCGCTGATGGATGGGCCGGACGGCTATCAGCCCGCGCCGCTGACCGACTGGCAGGCCAGGGTCGCGGGCCACATCTCGACCCTGATCATCGCCGAGGGCGCCGACGCGGTTACCCACCGGGCGATCGCCGCCCGCGCCGGAGTGGCCAGTTCCACCCTCGCCTATCACTTCCCGCGTCAGGAGGACCTGCTGCAGGCCGGCCTGGAGGCCATCATCGCCAGGCTGCACGGCCGGGTGTACCGGCCGGAAGGCGTGGACCTCGACGCAGAGGACCTGAGCAGCGTCGAGATCGCCCGCGCCACCTTCGCGGTGTCCCTGGCCGTCGGCCGTGCGCCCGGCCTGAAGGCCTGCGCCGCCGACATGCGCCGACGCCGCGGCGAGAACTACATGATCATCCTGAACCGCCAGGCGCCCGGAGAGCCGGTGTTCGACCTGCTGTCGGGCCAGGCGCTGTCGATCACCGGCATCGGCCAGATCATGCTGGACGGCTTGCTGGAGGGCGGCCCTGGCACGATCGACCGCACCCTCGTCGACAAGCTGCAGGCCGTTGCGCTCACCGCCCACTAGCTTCGCACATTCGTACGTAGGTCGATAAATCGGGCGGTATTTGGCGTCAAATTTCTCGAACATCTGTCATGTAGGCGTCATCACGCGATGCTACCCGCCGCTTGCCAGCTTGTGGCAACGGGGTTTGGACCAATGATTTCGTCGCATCGCATCCGCCTAGGACTGCTTCTGACCGCCAGCGCCAGCTGCCTCAGCTTCACACAAGCGTACGCCCAAGTGACGCCCGCCGCCGAAGCCGCCGCGTCCGACAACGCGCTGGAGGCCATCGTGGTGACCGCCCAGCGCCGCAGCGAGAACCTGCAGGACGTCCCCGTCGCCATCACCTCGGTCAGCGGCAAGGCGCTGGAGGCCTCGAACTTCCAGTCGGTGACCGACCTGCAGTACGTCGTCCCGGGCGTGCAGTTCGACGCGACCAACGGCGCGGCGTTCCAGATCCGCGGCGTGGGCAGCACCTCGTTCGACTATTCCAACGAGAAGTCGGTCAGCCTAGTGGTCGATGACGTGGTCATGGACGCCCAGCGCGACAACGGCCTCACGGGCCTTACCGACATCCAGCAGGTCGACGTGCTGATGGGCCCGCAAGGCACCCTGTTCGGCAAGAACGCCACCTCGGGCGTCATCTCGATCGCCACCGTCAAGCCGGTGATCGGCGAGCTCTCGGCCAAAGCCAATGTCAGCTACGGCCTGCGCGAGGACCGTAACGCCACCCTGACGATCAACGCCCCGCTAGGCGACAAGGCCGCGCTGCGCGTCTCGGCCTTCAGCCAGGGCCAGGAGGGCTATGGCGACTACACCACGCTCCACCAGCCGCTGAATTCGTTCAAGGAATACGGCTACCGCGCCAAGCTGCTGCTGAAGCCGGCCGAGGGGTTGGAGGTGCTGTACACCAACGACTACGAGCACCACTGGGACAACTTCATCCGCACCTCGGTGTCGGGCGGCAACGCCACCGTCACCGCCCTGCAACTGGCCCACGGCGTGACGCCGGGCCTGGAGAACGACGACAACGCCGACTCCTCGATGGGCGTGACGCGCACCAAGACCCAGGGCCACGCGCTGCGGGTCCAGTACCAGGTCGGCCGCGACACCCTGACCTCGATCACCGCCTATCGCGAGACCGACTATCACGGCGAAGCCAACGCCAACCTGGTCCCGGCCACCGAGTTCGCCTTCCTGCCCTACAACACCGGCGAGCTGCACACCGAGAAGGTCAGCGAGGAACTGCGCTGGGCCTCCCCCACCGGCGGCTTCGTCGAATATCTGGGCGGGCTGTTCTACGACCGGCTGATCGCCCGCTCGACCCAGCTACAGTGGGCCACCCTGGGCGCGCCTCTGGTGTCGCCGACCGGCGTCAAGCTGACCAACTTCTACACCCTGACCAGCCCGATCGGCGTCAGCAACGCCAACGCCTCGCTGTTCAAGACCCAGAACACCACGGTCGCCGCCTTCGGCCAGCTGAAGTTCAACGTCACGTCCAAGGCCAGCCTGGCCGTCAGCGGCCGCTATACCCAGGACAACAACGCCCAGTCGCTGGACTACATCTGGATCGACCCGCGGCCGATCACCGGCGTCGCCGCCACCTTCACCCCGACCTCGGCCAAGCCGTTCAAGCAGAGCGGCCGCGTCAAGGCGCACTACTTCTCGTACCGCATCGCCGGCCAGTACCGGCTGACCGACGACGCCATGGCCTATGCGACCTATTCCACCGGCTACAAGCCGGGCGGCGTCGCCGTGGTCGGCAACCAGTACGCGCCCTATGCCGACGAGACGGTCAAGGCGTTTGAAATCGGCGTGAAGTCGGAGCTGTTCCAGCACCGCGTGCGCCTGAACGCCGACATCTTCGACTCGCGGTTCACCGACTTCCAGGCCTCGGTCCTGACCAACATCCCGGGCAATCCGATCCCGCAGATCGCCATCGGCAACGCCGGCGAGCTGCGCAGCCGGGGCGCCGAAGCCACCCTGGCCTGGCGGATCGACGACGCCTTCACCTTGAGCGGCGGCGTGACCTACGCCGACGCCCACTTCGTCGACTACCAGTACAACGCCACCACCAACTATGGCGGCACGGCCCTGACCCAGGCGCCAAAGTGGTCCAGCGCCTTCAGCCTGGCCTATGACCACGAGATCGGCGGCAATCTGCGCCTGCGGGGCAACCTCGACTACGCCTGGCGCAGCAAGAGCTGGGCGCAGCTGGGCCAGCCGGCCAACACCCTGCTGCCGGCCTTCGGCCTGCTGAACGGCCGCGTCAGCCTGTCGCCGGCGAGCAGCACGCTGGAGGTTGGCCTCTACGGCCGCAACCTGCTGGACAGGTACTTCTCGGCCAGCCTGCAGCAGTACAGCACGCTGAGCCTCGTCCACTACACGGTCCGCGACGCGCATCGGACCGTCGGCGTCTTCGCCAAGTACGCCTTCTGATCCCTTCCCCGACGCGTCGGCCGCCTGGCGACTGACGGCACTGTCCCGCCCGCGCGCTTCGCCGGGCGGGACCCTTCTTGCAGGAACACGTCCATGCCGCGGCTCAGCGCCTCGCTCCTCGTCCTGGCCGCCGCCCTGGCTGGCCCCGCCATCGCCGCCCCGGAGGCCGGGAACCTCGACCCCGCTCTGAAGATCAACCAGATCCAGGTCCTGGGCACCCACAACAGCTACGCCATGCCGGTCGACAAGCGCCTGCTGGACCTGGTCGACCCGATCCTGGGCCGCGTCACCAGCCAGCTGGCGACCCGCCTGCCGCCCGAGCAGCTGGCGCTGTTCCGCGAGGAACATCCCAACGACGTCAGCATCAGCGACGGGCTCGGCTACCAGCACCCCGACATCGTCACCCAGCTGAACGAGGGCGTGCGCAGCCTGGAGATCGACGTCAATCCCGACCCACAAGGCGGCCACTTCGCCGACCCGGCCGGCTATCGCATCCTGCGCGCGCAAGGCGTCGCCGACCTGCTGCCGTTCGATGCGCAGGCCCTGCGCGAGCCCGGCTACAAGGTGCTGCACATCGCCGACATCGACTTCCGCAGCCACTGCCCGACGCTGAAACTGTGCCTGAGCCAGATCCGCGGCTGGTCCGACGCCCATCCGGGCCACGTGCCGCTGTTCCTGGTGATCGAGGCCAAGGTCCAGGACCTGCCGGCCCTGCCCGATCCGACCCACACCATCGCGTTCACGCCGGCGCTGTTCGACGACCTGGATCGCGAGCTCGTCGCGGGCCTGGGCCGCAAGCGCCTGATCACGCCCGACGACGTGCGCGGCGCCTATCCGACCCTGAACGCGGCGATCCGCGCCGGCGCCTGGCCGACCGTGGCCGCCGCGCGCGGCAAGGTCATCGTCCTGATGATCACCGCCACTGGCGAGGCGGCCACCCACGGCTATCTGGAAGGTCATCCGTCGCTGAAGGGCCGCGCGGCCTTCCTGCGCGCCGAGCCGGGCGAGGACCACGCCGCCTTCCTGATGCTCGACAACGCCCTGATCCGCCAGGACCAGATCCGCGACTACGTCCGCCAGGGCTATATCGTCCGCACGCGTTCGGACATCGAGGCCTATGAGGCCAAGACCAACGACATGACCCGCGCCAAGGCGGCCTTCGCCAGCGGCGCCCAGATCGTCTCGACCGACTTCGAGCACACCGGCAACAGCTGGGGCACGCCCTATGTCGTGCGGCTGCCGGGCGGTGAGTTGGCGCGGCCTAATCCTGTGAACGGCCCATCGCGATGATAGACGAGCTCTCGGATCAACCTTCGCGGATCGTATAGTTGCGGCCATCGGGAACCAAGGGCGCGCCAGCCATCAACGACACGGATCATCCAATGAGGAGACCGCGTCTTGGCGCCCCTACCGCCCCCTGCCCTACGCCGTGCGCCGAAGGCCCTGGCCGTCCTCGGCGCCTGCCTGTCCCTGACCGCCTGCGGCCAGGGCAAGCCCGCGGCCTCCAGCCCCAAGCCGGCGAAGGTCGAGGCCATCGGCCACGAGACCGAGCTGATGCGCCTGACGCTGACGCCCCAGGCCGAGGCGCGGCTGGGATTGAAATATGCCCGGGTCGAGAACGGCTCGGCGCGCCGGAGTCGCGTGACCCACGGCGAGGTCATGGCCGCGCCGGTCGCCGGAGGCCTGCCGATCACCACCGCTCAGGATCTCGGCGCCCTGGCCGCCGCCCAGGCTCGGGCTGACGGCGAGGTCGGACGGCTGACCGCCGAGACCGAAGTCACCCGCAGAGCCTTCGATCGCGCCCAGGCTCTGGTCCGCGAAGGCGCCGGCAGTCTTCGCGCCCAGGACGAGGCGGAGTCGGCTCTCGGCGCCGCCCGCGCCAATCTCGCCGCCGCCCGGCAGCAGCGCGCGCTGCTGGGGCCCCGCCTGACCGGCGCCACGGGCGCGGCCAATGTCTGGGTGAAGGTCCCGGTGTTCGTCGCCGACCTGGCCCGACTGGACCGCGCCAGCGTGGCTCAAGTGCGGCCGCTGGGCGACGACCAACCACTGGCCGCGCGCCCGGTTTCGGGACCGCCCTCGGCCAGCCCGACCGCCGGCGCCGTGGACCTTTATTACGCCGTCGCCAACCCGAACGGCCGCCTGCGCCTGGGTGAACGCGTCGCCGTTGCCCTGCCGGTGCGGGGTGAAGAGACCGGTCTCGTCGTCCCCGCCTCCGCCTTGCTCAACGACATCCACGGCGGCGAGTGGGTCTATGTCCGCACCAAGCCCCAGACCTTCGAGCGGCGTCGTATCGAGTCGGCCAGTCAGCAGGCCGGCCGTGTCGTGCTGTCCCGCGGCCTGAGCGCGGGCGTCGAGGTGGTCTCCGCCGGCGCGGCCGAACTGTTCGGCACGGAATTCGGAGCCAAGTAAGATGCTGAGCTGGCTTGTTCGAAGCGCGCTGCAGCAGCGCGTGCTGGTCATCGCGATCGCCCTCGTCCTGGTGCTGCTGGGCCTGCGGGCGACGCAGGGCGTCCCCCTGGACGTGTTCCCCGAGTTCGCCCCGCCGATGGTCGAGGTGCAGACCGAGGGCCCGGGCCTGTCGACCGAAGAGATCGAGAACCTGGTGACCGTGCCGCTGGAAGCCGGCGTCAACGGCGTGCCCGGCCTCAAGACCTTGCGCTCGAAATCGGTGCTGGGTCTGTCTTCGGTGGTCCTGATCTTCAAGGAAGGCACGGATGTCGTCCGCGCCCGGCAGTTGGTCCAAGAACGCGTGGCCATGGTCGCGCCGCGCCTGCCGGCCAGCGTTCGCCCGCCGGTCATGCTGCCGCCGCTGTCAGCCACCAGCCGGGCCATGAAGATCGGCGTCTCGTCCAAGACCATGGACCAGATGGCCCTGTCGGAGCTGGTGCGCTGGACGCTGAAGCCGCGCCTGATGGCCGTGCCGGGCGTCGCCAATGTCGCCGTCTGGGGGCAGCGCGATCCGCAGCTTCAAGTGCTGGTCGATCCGGCCCGCCTCAACACGGCCGGCGTCACCTTAGCCGAGGTGCAGCGCGCCGCCGGCGATGCGGCGGTGATCGGCGGCGGCGGCTTCGTCGACACCTTCAACCAGCGCCTGGCCGTCCGTCACCTGGCGCCGGCCGTCACCGCCGAAGACCTGGCCCGCACGGTGATCAAGCTGTCCGGCGGCGCGCCCGTGCGCCTGGGCGACGTGGCCGAGGTCGTACGCCAACACGCCGCCCCGATCGGCAGCGCCATCATCAATGACGGCCCGGGTCTGCTGCTGATCGTCGAGAAGCAGCAGGGCGGCAACACCCTGGAGGTCACGCGCGGCGTCGAGGCGGCTCTGGCGGAACTCAACCCCGGCCTGACCGGCGTCGAGATCGATCCGACCATCTTCCGTCCCGCCACCTTCATCGAGCGTTCGATCGGCAATCTCACCAACGCGCTCTGGCTGGGCTGCGCACTGGTGGCGATCGTGCTGATCGCCTTCACCCGCGACTGGCGCTCGGCGACCATCAGCCTGACGGCCATCCCGCTGTCGCTGCTGGGCGCGGCCCTGGCGCTGTCGTGGAGCGGCGCCAGCATCAACACCATGGTCATCGCCGGCCTGGTCATCGCCCTGGGCGAGATCGTCGACGACGCCATCATCGACGTCGAGAACATCGGCCGTCGCCTGCGTCTGAACCGCGCCTCGGCGACACCCGCCCCGCCCCTGCAGGTGGTGTTGCAGGCTTCGCTGGAAGTCCGCAGCGCCGTCGTCTTCGCCAGCCTGATCGTCATGCTGGTCTTCCTGCCGATCTTCTTCCTCGAAGGCGTCTCGGGGTCGTTCTTCCGCCCGCTGGCCACGGCCTACATCCTGGCGATCGGGACCTCGCTGCTCGTCGCTCTGACCGTGACGCCGGCGCTGTGCCTGTTCCTGCTGCCCAACGCCGCCGAACGATCGCATGAGCCCGGCTATGTGCGCCGGCTCAAGGCCCGCTACCGCGCCTTCCTGCCCCGCATCCTGCATCGCCCGCGCCTGGCCGTCGGGATCATCATCGGCGGCCTCGTGCTGGCCGGGGTCGGCTCGCTGTTCACCAAGGACCAGTTCCTGCCGAACTTCCGTGAGACCGACTTCCTGATGCACTTCGTCGAGAAGCCCGGGACCTCGATCGAGGCCATGGAGCGGGTGACGATCCAGGCCAGCCGCGAACTGCGGTCCATCCCGGGCGTGCGCAATTTCGGCTCGCACATCGGGCGGGCCGAAGGCGGCGACGAGGTCTACGGCCCGCACTTCACCGAGCTGTGGATCAGCCTGGACAAAAAAGCCGACTACGACGCCAGCGTCGCGAAGATCCAAGAGGCCATCGACGGCTATCCCGGCCTCTATCGCGACGTGCTGACCTATCTGCGCGAGCGCATCAAGGAGGTGCTGACCGGCGCCGGCGCCAGCATCGTGGTCCGCATCTACGGCCCCGAGGTCGAAGGCCTGCGCGCCACCGCCCAGACCGTGCGCGCCGCCCTGGCCGACGTGCCGGGCGTCACCGAGCTGAAGGTCGAGCAGCAGACCCTGATCCCGCAGATTCAGATCCAGCCACGCCCCGAGGCCCTCGCCGCCTACGGCCTGACACCTGGCGAAGCGCGTCGCACAATCACCACGGTGATCGCCGGGACCAAGGTCGGCGAGGTCTATCGCGACCAGGTCAGCAACGATGTCGTGGTCTGGGGCGTCCCGGCCGTGCGGAGCGACCTGCACGCGATCGGCGACCTGCTGATCACCACCCCGCTGGGCGCTCAGGTCCGACTGTCGGAAGTGGCGCGGGTGCGGATCGCCCCGGCCGCCAACGAGATCAAGCGCGAAAACGGCTCGCGCCGGATCGACGTGACCCTGAACGTCGCCGGCGGCGACCTGGGCGCCGTGGCGCGCGCGGTCGAGGCCAAGGTCGGCCAGGTGCGCTTCGGCCAGGGCTATCACCCCGAGGTGCTGGGCGAATATGCCGAGCGCCAGGCCTCGTCGCAGCGGCTGTCGATGCTGGGCGCCCTGTGCTTCCTGGGCGTGCTTCTGCTGGTCTGGCTGGAGTTCCGCAGCTTGCGGATCACCGCCCTGGTGGCCGTCAGCCTGCCGTTCGCCCTGCTGGGCGGCGTGGTCGCCGTGCTGCTGTCGGGCGGGACCATGTCGCTGGGCTCGATCGTCGGCTTCGTCACCGTGCTGGGCATCTCGGCCCGCAACGGCATCATGATGCTGAGCCACTTCCAGCACCTGGAGCGGCACGAGGGCGAGACCTTCGGCCCAGGCCTGATCCTGCGCGGGGCCGAGGAGCGGCTGGCCCCGATCCTGATGACCGCCGCCTGCGCCGCCCTGGCCCTGCTGCCGCTGGTCGTCAACGGCGACAAGCCCGGCCATGAGATCGAGCACCCGATGACGCTGGTGATCCTGGGCGGTCTGGTCAGCTCGACCTTGCTGAACCTGCTGCTGATGCCGACCCTGTATGGCCGCTTCGGCCGCGCTCCCGAACCGAAAGGCCTGGCCCGATGAGGCGCTCGCTCTCCATCCTGGCGGCGTCGGCCGTGCTGGCCGGCTGCGCGACACAACCGTCGTCGCCTCCAGCGCCCCCAGCCTCTGCGTTGGCGCCGTTCACGGGGACTCAGGCGGCAGGCGCCCTGCCCGGCGCGCCGCCGGAGCGCTGGTGGCGTCTGTTCGACGATCCAACGCTGGACGTCCACGTACAGCGCGCCCTGGCGGCCAATCTCGACCTCAAGGTCGCCCTGGCCAATCTGGAGGCCGCTCGCGCCACCGCGCGCCAGGCCGACGCCGCGCGCCTGCCCTCGACGGTGCTTGAGAGTGGTGCGGGTCCTCAGCGCGCCGACCGCCAGCCCAGCACCACCGCCGTGCCCAAGACCAGCTACGAGCTGGGCGCGGCCGTGGCGTTCGAGATCGATCTGTTCGGCCGCCTGCGCCAAGCCGCCCTGGCCGCCAATGCGGACGCCCAGGCTGTCCAGGCTGCTCGCGACGCGGCGGCCGTGACCGTCGCGGCCGATACCGTTGGAGCCTATCTCGACCTCTGCGTGGCCAATGCCGGCCTGGCGCTAGCCCGGGACCTCGCCGCGACACAGGCCAACGCCTTCGCCCTGGTCGAGGAGCAGCTGAAGGCCGGCGAGGTGTCTCCGCTGGAACGGGCTCAAGCCGCCACCCTGCGCGATCAGGCAGCCGCCACGATCCCGGACCTAGAAGCCGATCGCCGCCGGGCGCTGTTCCGCCTGGCGACGCTGGAAGGCCTGCCGCCCGCCTCGGCCGCGAGCTTCGACGCCTCGTGCGCAGCCATCCCTCGCATCGCCTCACCCTTCCCCGTCGGCGACGGCGCGGCCCTGCTGGCGCGGCGTCCTGACGTTCGTGAAGCCGAGCACCGGCTGGCCGGTGCGGCGGCCCGCGTCGGTGTCGCACGCGCCGACCTTTATCCCCGCGTCCAGCTGGGTGGCTCAGGCGGCCTGATCGGCGGCGGCAGCGCCGCCTTCCTGACGCCGTTGATCACTTGGGCTTTCCCGAACCAGGCGGCGATCCGCGCCCGGATCGGCGCAGCCGATGGCGCACGCGCGGCTGCCCTGGCCAGCTGGGAACGTGTCGTACTGCGCGCGCTGGAAGAGACCGAGACGGCGCTATCGGACTACCAGGCGAGCACCGCACGACGCGAGACCCTCGCGGCGGCAGCCCGATCCAGCACCGAGGCCTCCCGACGCGCCCAGGTCCGCCGCCGTCTGGGCGCAGACACCTATCTGATCGTGGTCGACGCCGAGCGCACCCGCAACGCCGCCGCCGCGCAGTCGCTGGCCGCCGAGGCCGGCGTCGCCCGCGCCCAGGTGGCCGTGTTCCGCGCCCTGGGCGGCGGCTGGGAGGTCGCCCCTGATGGTCCCGAACGCTAGACTGCGCGCATGAAGATCCTGATCGCCGAAGACGACGAAGAGACCGCCGCCTTCCTGACCCAGGGCCTGCGCGAGGTCGGCCATGTCACCTCGCTGGCGACCTCGGGCCATGACGCGCTGTTCCTGGCGACCAGCGAGACGTTCGACGTCATGGTCCTGGACCGCATGCTGCCAGGGCTCGATGGCCTCTCGGTGCTGAAGATGCTGCGCGCCGGCGGGGTGCGGACGCCGGCCCTGATGCTGACCGCCGTCAGTCGCATCGTCGACCGGGTCGAGGCACTGGAGAACGGCGCCGACGACTATCTGATCAAGCCCTTCGCCTTCTCCGAGCTGCACGCACGGCTCAACGTCATCGCCCGCCGCCCCGCGCCGCCGGAGGCAGAACGAGCGCTCAGCGTGCTGGATCTGGAGCTCGATCTGCAAAAGCGCATCGCCCGCCGGAGCGGCCGGCGACTGGACCTGCAGCCGCGCGAGTTCACGATGCTGGAAGCCCTGATGCGCAACGCCCACCGGGTCATGACCCGCACCATGCTGCTGGAGCAGGTCTGGGACTTCGACTTCGATCCACGCACCAACATCGTCGAGACCCACATCAGCCGGCTGCGCGCCAAGCTGAACGCCGGCTTCACGGAGGACGCCATCATCACGGTGCGCGGCTCGGGCTACATGATCCGCAGCGAATGATCAGGAGCCTTCCCCGCTCGACCGCGGGCCTGGTCGCCCTGGTGGCGGTCGCCCTGGCCGTCACGACCGTCTTGCTCGGCTTCGTCGTCTACAGCGTCTCGCACGAGGCGCTCGAGCGGCAGCTCGACCATCGCATCGCCGTGGAGACGCACGGCCTTCTGGCGCTGCATCGCCACGGCGGTCTCTATGCGCTCGAGACCGGAATCGAGCAGCGCGAGGCGACCGAGCGGAGCGACGGGATGGGCTACATCCTGGAGGACGCCCAAGAACGGCGTCTGGCCGGAGCGCTGCGGGCGACGACACCTCAGCCGGGCTGGCTGGAATTCCTGCACTCCGAGGACGGGCGCACATCGCAGGCCCTGACCACCCGCCTGCCCGACGGCGCGCGCCTGACCGTGGCGGCGGACCGCGCGCCGATCGGCGAGATCGATCTGGCGATCCTCAAGGCCTTTGGCGTCGCCTTTTCGCTGATGCTGGCCGCCGGCGTCGCGGGCGCCTGGCTGCTCGGCTCGGTGATCCGGCGTCGCCTGGCCCGGATCAACGCCGCCGCCGAGGCGATCATCGACGGCGACCTGGCGCGACGCGTACCCCGCGATCCCGCGCCCAACGAGTTCGACGATCTGGCCGCCACGCTCAATCGCATGCTGGACCGCAACGAGGCGCTGCTGGAGAACCTGCAGCAGGTCTCCAGCGACATCGCACACGACATGCGCACGCCGCTGGCCCGCCTGCGCAACGTGCTGGACGCGGCCATGCGCCAGGACCTGGGCGCCGACGAGAGCAAGCAGGTCCTCGTCCACGCCTCGCGACATGGCGAAGACCTGCTCGATCTGTTCGCGGCCGTGCTGCGCATCTCCGAGGTCGAGAGCTTCCAGGTCCGCGCGGCGTTTCAGCCGACCAACCTGACCGAAGTCGCCGAACGCTGCATCGACGCCCTGCGCCCCGACGTCGAGGCGGGGGGTTATACGCTGATTGCCGACCTCGCCCCGGACGTCGTGCTGGACGGCGACCGGCGCCTGCTCTCCCAACTGATCGTCAACCTGATCGAGAACGCCGCGCGCCACACCCCGCCCGGCAGCACGATCCAGGTTCGACTGGCCCTGGCCGGCGACCATGCCGACCTGTCGGTCAGCGACAACGGTCCAGGCATCCCGGCCGATCGGCACGTCTTCGTCCTTCGCCGGTTCTCGCGCCTGGAGCAGAGCCGCCACAAGCCGGGCAATGGTCTGGGCCTGAGCCTGGCCGCGGCCATTGCCAGGGCGCACCGCGCGGAGCTGCGCTTGAGCGACGCCGACCCCGGACTGGATGTATCGCTCCGTCTAGCGACTATTCGGTAGATCGACGACCAGGGCCAGGCCGCGCTCGCTGGGACGGACCCGGATGCTTCCGTCATGCGCGGCGACGATGGCCGACACGATCGACAGGCCCAGGCCGTGCCCCGGCGACGAGCGGGCGGCGTCCAGCCGGACGAAGCGTTTGAAGATCCGGTCGCGCAGTTCAGGCGGCACGCCGGGACCGTCATCGGCGACCTCCAGTTCCGCCCGCCCCGCCGTCTGGCGCAGGCGAACCTCGACATGGGCCTTCGGTCCGGCGTGGACCAAGGCGTTGTCGAGCAGGTTCGACAGCGCACGCTGCAGAAGCCGCTGATCGCCGCGCACTTCGACCGGCTCAAGATCCAGGTCCAGCGTCATGCCCGCCGACTCGAACGCCGGGCCATAGGCTTCGGCCAGCTCGCGGATCGCCGCCTCCAGCGCCACCGGCCCGAACCGGTCGCGCACCGAACGCCCTTCCAGCTCCGAGAGCGCCATCAGGCTGGAGAGCAGGTCCTGGAGACCGTCGACCTCCTGCAAGGCGCCGCTCAGTCCTTCGCGCTGGGGCTTGGTGGTGGCGATCGCCTCGACGTCTTCCAGGCGGGCTCGCAGGCGTGTCAGCGGCGTGCGCAGGTCATGAGCGATGTCGCCGGAGACCTGGCGCAGATTGCCCATCAGGTCACCGATGCGGTCGAGCATCCGGTTGAGGACCTGGGCCAGTTGGTCGAACTCGCCGCCCGAACCGTCAATCGGCATGCGGCGCGACAGGTCACCGCCCATGATCCCCTCGGCCGTCGTCTGGATCGCATTCAGGCGGCGCTGCACCACCCTGCCGAACAGCAGCATGGCCAGCAGGCTGGCGGCGATCATGATGCCGAAGTTGATCTGGAAAAGCCGCTTCAGTGAGCGGTCGATCTTGTGGAGACCGCCGCGATCGGCCGCGACGATCAGGCGTCCGCCGTGCTCCAGCGGACTGTTCATCGCCTGGGCGACGCCCTTGGAGCCATCGGCGCGCTGGAAGCTAGCGAACTCGCTCCAGCCGGGCGGCGGAACCGCGCCGTTGAAGTCGCCGGCTTGGCGGCGACCCTGCGCGTCGAGGACGAGATAGCCCATGCCGTTGCCCTCCTCGCTCGCCGCGTTGAGGTAGCCGATCATCCGCCGGCTGGTCGGCTGGGTGCGGTCGTTGACGGCGCTGACCAGGACATCGAAGTTCGTCCGCGAATAGGTCGCCAGCAGAGACGCGGTCTCAAGCTCGATGCGCCGATCGAGCTGACGCTCGATCTCGTGGTGCACCTTGTCGAAGGTGATCGCCCCGACCGCCAGGGTCAGGACGCAGGACACCCCCGCCACGGTGAGCGCCAGGCCGCCGATCGAGCGCGGGAGCCGCCTAAACACCGTCGTCCATCATATAGCCGGCGCCGCGGACAGTCCGGATGGCGCTGCGGGAAAAGCCCTCGTTCAGCTTGGAGCGCAGGCGCGACATGTGGGTCTCGACGATGTTGGTCTTGGGGTCGAAGCCGAAGTTCCACACCCGATCCAGCAGCATGGTCCGCGTCACGATACGGCCCGGGCTGCGCATCAGTTGCTCCAGCAGCATGAACTCACGCGGCTGCAGCTCCACGACGCGCCCGCCCCGGCGGACCTCGCGGCGCAGCAGGTTCATCTCGACATCCGCGATCCGCAGCACGGCCGTGGGCTCGGAAGTCGCCGGCCGGCGTCCCAGCGCCATGACCCGGGCGGCGAGCTCGGAAAAGGCGAATGGCTTGACCAGATAGTCGTCCGCGCCCTCCTCCAGGCCCGTGACCCGGTCGTGGATCTGCGACATCGCCGTCAGCATCAGGATCGGGGTGTTGTCACCTGCCGCCCGCAGCGCCTTGAGCAGCGACAGGCCGTCGATGCCGGGCACCATGCGGTCGAGCACCACGACGTCGAAGCTGGCCGACGACAGACGCTGCAAGGCGGTGACGCCGTCCGTGGACAGCTCGACCTGGTGCCCGCGCTCCTTCAGTCCCCGCGCGACGAAGTCAGCGGTCTCGGCGTCGTCCTCAAGCAAAAAGACGTTCAAGGCGCGACGCTCCACAGGCGCCCGCAGCGAACCTCGAACATTAGCGCCAGATTGGCCTGACTATACATTTTCCCAACATTGCCCACGAGGCGTCGACACCGCCCGCCCAGGCGCTATCTGCTGATAACGCGACTTGCTCGCAATACAATAGCCGATCGAACCCCGATGTCCCAAGCCAGTGCAATGCTTCGCCTGAACGGCCGACGTCTGCGCCCGCGCCTGGGCGGACAGTTCGCCCTCCAGACCGCCACGCCCGAGCCCAAGCCGGTCACCGCGCCGGCTCACAGCGGACTGCGGGCCAGCGTCGCCGAACGCTGCGAAGCGCTGGGCGTGCGTCTGACCGCCAAGCGCCGGCGCCTGGCCGAGGTCTTCGACATGGTCCCCGCCCCCATCGACCTGGAGACGGTCTGGTGGAAGGCGGTGGAGCTGGAGCTGGAGGTCAACCGCTCCTCGCTGCATCGCCTGGCCAATGATCTGGTCGCGGTCGGCGTGCTGCGCGAGATCGGGGTCTCCGACCGACGCACGCGCTACGCCACCCCGCCTGCCGTGGCGGTGGAGGTCATCGTCGGCGCCGGCGTGGCGGCCGAACACGACCCGACCTTGATCGAGCACCTGCTGGACGCCCTGGCCCGTCATGGCGTCGACGCCGCCGGCCGCCGTATCGTCATCAGCCTCGCCGACTGACGGCTGACGGAGTGGATCATGACTGACGCCGTCGCGGATCAGGCTCTGGATCCGGAAGCCCGCTCTGCCGAAGTTGGCGCAAAGGACCCTATCCCCGGCTTCCAGCTCGACTGCGCGCTGCCCAAGGAGGTCGTTCACGACGAGCTCGCCTCGACCGTATCGGCGAGATCGCGGTAGGCCTGGATCGGCGCCGAGCGCAGGAAGGCGGTCAGCTTGCCTCTGAAGGCCGGCGTCGCCGTCTCGGCCGCCCGGCGGAACTGCTCGAGCGCGGCCTCGACCTCGCCACGCGAAGCCAGGACGCGCCCCAGGTTGAACTGCCCCCGGAAATCACCGCCCGCCGCCGCGCGGGCATAGTGCTCGGCGGCGATCGCGTAATCCTGCGGAACCTCCCAGCCGTCTTCGTGGAAGCCGCCGACGATGTTCATCGACTTGGCGTGGCCCAGCGCGGCGGCGCGCTGGAACCAGGCCAGGGCTTCGGCCCGGTTCTCGGCGACGCCGTCGCCCAGCATAAGGCGGGTGGCGTGGTTGTACATGCCCCACTCGTCGCCGCGCTCGGCGGCCTGGCGGTACCATTGGGCGGCGACGACGATGTCGGCCGGCGCGCCCCAGCCGTTCTCGTAGCACCGCCCGACCATGTTGAAGGCCAGGGCGTCGTCGCCCGCCGCCGCCTTGAGGAACCACGCCAACGCCTGGTCCGGATCGGCCGGCCCGCCGAAGCCGTCGAGCAGCATCTGCGCCAGCAGCGCCTGGGCCCGGGGCGCGCCGCGCTCGGCCAGACCGTTCATCCAGGCGCGCGCCGCCTCGGGCGGCCCCGACATCTTGCGCGCGATCTCGGCGACCAGCGGATCGTTGGGACTGGAGGCGGCGTCGGTCATGAAAGGTCCACGCGAACAGATGAGGCCGCTCCAGCCTAGACTGGAGCGGCCTTTAGCCAAGTCGTCAGGGGAGGACTAGAACTTGGCGTTCAGGGAGAACACCGCCGAACGCCCGGGGGCGATGGTGGCGTAGTGGGTCGGATAGGCCTGGCTGAAATAGGTCTTGTCGGTCAGGTTCTGGATGTTCAGCTGCGCGGTCAGATGGTCGTTGATCACGTAGCTGGCGTTGGCGTCGAAGCGCCAGTAGCTGGGCACGAACTTGGGCAGGTTCGGATTGGTGCTGCCCATGACCTTGGCCATGTAGTTGGCGCCGCCGCCAACCGTCAGGCGCGGCAGCACCTTGTAGGTCGTCCACAGCGAGGCGCTGTTCTTGGGCGTGTTCGGGAAGGGCTGGCCGTCGGTCAGGCCAGCCGCCGCGCCCGAGCCGCCGTTCTTCACCAGGATGGCGTCCAGATAGGTGTAGCCGCCGAACACATCCCACTTGTCGGTGATCGAGCCCGAGGCCCCGACCTCGAAGCCGCGCACGCGCTTCTCGCCGGCCATGGCCACGGTGCCGTCGGTCTGGGTGATGCGGGCGTTGTCGGTCTTGACCTCGAACACCGCGCCGGTCAGCGCCAGCTTGCCGCCGAACACGTCCCACTTCGCGCCGGCTTCCAGCGTGTGGTTCTTCTCGGGGCTGAGGGCGGCGTTGACGTCGCTGCTGAGTGGCGTGCTCTCGCTGCCCTGGGCGATCGAGCTGCCCGAGGGCGTCGAGGCCGTGGCGTACGAGACGTAGAGCGCGCTGGCCGAGGTCGGCTTATAGACGGCGGCCGCCTGGTAGTTCCACAGCTTGTCTTCACGGTTGAAGGTGCTGCGCGCGAACGGCGTCGCGGCGGCGCGGGCGCTGATGAAGCGGGCGTCGTAGTCGTCGTAGCGGACGCCCAGGTTCAGCTGCCACTGCGGCGTCAGCTCGACCGTGTCGAAGGCGTAGAGCGACTTGGTGACCGTGCGGGCGTTGGTCGGATTGTTGACCCGCGAGATCGTGCCGGTGAAGGCGTCGTTCGGGTTGGGATTGTTGACCGTGGTGCAGACGAAGGCGGCGATCGCGGCCGACGAGCAGGTGTTGTAGGTGGCCGCCAGGGCGCCGTTGTAGAAGACGTTGTAGCTGTCGTTCTCGCCTTCCTCGCGCGAGAATTCCAGGCCCGTGGCGAAGTTGTGGACGACCGAGCCGGTGTTGAACTTGCCATAGAAGTCGGTCTGGTTGGTCAGGTAGCTGACCTCGGTGACGCGGCTGTTGGGACGGCGCCAGATCAGGCCGTAATAGAGATTGCCCTTGCTGTCGTCCGGCTGGGTCCAGATGTAGTCCTGGGCGCTTTCGGCGTAGCGGGTGGTGTTGCGCAGGTGGACGTCGTGGCTGAAGTCGTGCTCCAGGCGCACGGTGGCCATGTCGACGCGCTCCTTGCGGAAATCGCGATCCTTGACGCCGTAATAGGTGCTGCGGTCGACGTTGATCGGCTCGCCATTGCCCGTCTGCAGGACGCGCGGACGACCGTCGGTGCGGGCCGTGAAGGCCGGATTATTGTACGGGATGCCCGCGTCCGGCAGGTCGTCGCTCTGCAGATGGTAGAAGCTGACCGTGGCGCGGTTGGGCGTGCCCAGGCCAAAGGCGATCGATGGCGCGACGCCCCAGCGCTTCTGGTGCACCTCGTCTCGGCCGGCGACGCCCGCGTCGTGGACCATCAGGTTCAGGCGCACGGCCACGCCGTCGGCGATCACGTGGTTCACGTCGAAGGTGGCGCGCTTGTAGTCGGCCGTGCCGACAGCGACCTGGCCGCCGATCGAGTTCGTGCGGTTCGGGCTCTTGTTGTTGATGTAGACGCCGCCGCCGGCGCCGCCACGGCCGGCATAGCTACCGCTGGCGCCTTTGATGACCTCGATGCTCTCGGTGTTGAACACTTCGCGCGACTGGGCGCCGATGTCGCGCAGGCCGTCGACGAAGGTGCTGGATTGGGCGTCGTAGCCGCGCAGGAACGGACGGTCGCCGACCGGGTTGCCGCCCTCGCCCGCGCCGAAGGTGATGCCCGGCACCGTGCGCAGGGCGTCGACCAGGCTGGCCGAACCGGTCTGCTGAATCAGGTCCTGTGAGATCACCGTGATCGACTTGGGCGTATCGCGCAGCGGCGCGGTCTGTTTGGGCGACAGGTTGGCCTTCTTGCCATCGATCTGGACGCCGCTGACTTCGGTCTGCTCGTCGGCCGGCGCGGTGGCGATCGCGCCATCGTTGACGGCGACTTCGGCGTGGGCGGCCGACAGGCCAAGGCCAGCGACGCCCGCCACGGCGGCGGCGCTCAGCGCGCGGCGGCTCCGGCTCCGGATACCCGGCGAAGACAAGGTGTTCATGTCGATAATCCCCATGCCCGACCGGGGAAGGTCGAGCGCCTTTTTGATACTGCGAGGCGCTCTTAACTACACAATGCCGACACATCAATGCGAAGCATTCGCAACTAACATTGATAATTCCCAATGAACATTGGGTTTTCCCAATGTTTGCTTTCCGCTCTGGCATCGGGGCAAGCCGGACGACTAGCCTGCGCCCTCGCCTACCGAGGACCGCGACATGGGATCGACCGCCAACTGGATCGGCTGGGCGCTGGGCTCGGCCAGCTTCGCGGCCCTGACCGCGATCTTCGCCAAGATCGGCATCAGCCAGATCAATTCGGACCTGGCGACCTTCATCCGCACGATCGTCATCCTGCTGGCGCTGGCGGCCTTCCTGACCGCCACGCGGCAATGGCAACCGCTCGACACGGTGGGCGGCAAGACGTGGCTGTTCCTGATCCTGTCGGGCCTGGCCACAGGCGCCTCTTGGCTCTGCTATTTCAAGGCCTTGAAGCTGGGCGACGCCGCGCGCGTGGCCCCGGTCGACAAGCTCAGCGTCATCCTGGTGGCGGTGTTCGGCGTGGCGTTCCTGGGCGAGAAGCTGTCAGCCGCCAACTGGCTTGGCGTCGCCTTCGTCGGGGCCGGGGTGCTGCTGCTGACCCTGCGGGTATAGCGCCAGAAGACCGGAAGCTTTCCGCGTCTATACAATTTCCCAATGACGCCGCCGGGTCGTCGACATTGTCCGTGGGAGGTCTACTGGAGGGGTTCGAATGGCCCTCCCCTGGCCTACCGTCGAACCTCGCCCATGGCCCGTCCTCCTTCCGTCGAACGCCTGAACGCCCGCGGCCAGGCCCTGCGCCAGCGCCGGATCGCGGTGTTCTCCACGCCGCCCGCGCCGACCGGCGACGAGGCGCCGCGCCTGCGCCGGACCATCGACCAGAGCTGCCGCGCGCAAGGCGTCGTCCTGACCGAGGAACGCCGGCGGCTGGCCATGATCTTCGACGAAACCAACGCGCCCCTGTCGGTCAGCGAGATCTGGACCCGGGCCAGGGACCTTGGCCTGAAGGCCAGCCGCTCGCACGTCTATGTCCTGATCCGCCGCCTGGTCGCCTCGCGGGTGCTGATCATCGCCGAGAACGGCCACGCCATCCGCTACGCCGCGCCACTCGCCGCCCGAATGGAGGTCCGTGAGGATGGCGGGCGTTCGGTGACGCTCATCGAGGACCCGATGGCGATCGAGGCCGTGATCGCCGCGTTGCTGCGCGCGGGCCGCAAGGTCGATGGCCACGACCTCGTCATCGACCTGACGCCCCGCGCCGTCCCCTCGCCCTGATCCGGTCGCGCGCCCGTCACGCAAAGCGCCGATGATCCACAAGGAATGCGTCCTTCCATGACCGAGCCCGCTGCTTCCGCCGCCCGCGCGCCGCTTCCGCTGCGGGTGCTGGTGATCGAGGACGAGCGCGAGACGGCCGAGCACATGCGCGAGGCGCTGGTCGCCGCCGGCTGCCTGGCGGACCTGGCCGAGGACGGGCCCACCGGCCTGGACCAGGCGCTGACCGGCGCCTTCGACGTGCTGATCGTCGACCGGATGATCCCGGGCCTCGACGGACTGTCCGTCGTCGCGCGCCCGCGGGCGGCGGGCGTCCAGACGCCGATCCTCTTCGTCACGTCGATGGGCGCGGTGGCCGACCGGGTCGATGGCCTGCATGCCGGCGGCGACGACTATCTGGTCAAGCCGTTCTCGTTCGCCGAGCTTAACGCCCGCGTCGCCGCCCTGGCCCGCCGCTCGCCCGCGCCGCTGCGCGAACGCACCTTGCTCCACTGCGCGGACCTGACCCTGGACCGCCTGGAACGCGCCGCTGCGCGCGACGGCCAGCCCGTCGCCCTGCTGCCGCTGGAGTACAAGCTGCTCGAATATCTGATGCTGAACGCCGGCCAGGTCGTCACTCGCGCCATGCTGCTGGAGAAGGTCTGGGGCTTCCACTTCGATCCCCGCACCAACATCGTCGAGACCCACCTCAGCCGCCTGCGGGCCAAGATCGATCCGGCGGGCGCGCCGTCGCTGATCGCCACCGTGCGTGGCGAAGGCTACGTGATCCGGCCGCCGGCGACATGACCGGGCCGCTGGACTCCGAGGGCCTCGCCGAGACGCCGCGCGGTCTGGCCCGGCTAAGCCGCAACACCGGCATGCGCCTGGCGCTGATCCAGGTGGTCATCGTCATCCTGGCCTTCACCCTGGCGGGCTACCTGGCCCAGGCCGCCATCAGCCGGCTCGACCGCGACATCATGCGCGAGCACGTGCGGGGCGAGATCGCCTCGCTGCGCGACGAGGTCATCCAAAAGGGCCGCCCTCACCTGCCCTACACTGTCGCCAAGCGCACCCGGCTGTGGCGCGGCTTCGACTATCGCCTGGTGCGGGCCGACGGCACGCTGGAGGCCGGACGCCTGCCTGAACCCAGCGAGATGGGCTGGACGGAACTGGCGGGCGTTCCCTCGCGGACCGACGACGCCAGCCTGCACCGGTTCCTGGTCTTCACCGAGCGCCTGGCCGACGGCTCGCGGCTTTCGGTCGGCCAGGACCTGTCGATCGCGGCCGGCCAAATGTGGGCCGTCAATCAGGTGCTGTTCCTGTGCGGCGCGCTGGGCGCGGCCTTCTGCCTCGCCGCGTCGTTCGCCTTCAACATCCAGGCCTGGCGGCGCATCGCCCAGGTGGCGCGGTCGGCGCGCCTGGTCTCGGCCGGCCGCCTCGACGTCCGCACGCCCGTCCGGCCCAGCCGCACGCCCGACGATCTCGACGAACTGGCCCTGGCCTTCAACGGCATGCTCGACCGCATCGGCGCACTGATCGACCAGCTGCGCCAGGTGACCACCGACATCGCCCACGACATGCGCACGCCGCTGACCCGGTTGCGCCACAAGATCGAGCGCCTGCGCGGCACGCTGGACCCAGACTCGTCTCAAGCCCTGGCGGTGGCCCGGCTGGACGACGACGTCGGCGAGATCCTGCGCACCTTCGACGCCCTGTTGCAGCTTTCCGAGATCAGCCGCCAGGACCGGCCGGACGCGGTCATGGACCTGGCGGGCGCAGCCTTGCACGTCGCCGAGGCCTTCCGCCCGGACATCGAGGCCAGCGGCCGCCGGCTGGACGTGGCCTGCGTCCCGGCCCCGGCGGCGGCCGATCCGGCGCTGATCGCCCAGGTCTGCGCCAACCTGCTGGAGAACGCCCTGCGCCATACGCCGGTCGGCGCGCGCATCAGGCTGGAGACCTCGGCGGGCGAAAGCGGGTCGCGCCTGCGGATCGCTGACGACGGGCCGGGCGTACCGGCCGAGGCCCGCGAGGCGGCGATCAAGCCGTTCGTGCGCCTGGAAGCCAGCCGCACCACCAAGGGCTCGGGCTTGGGCCTGTCGATCGTCGCCGCCATCGCCCGGCGCAGCGGCGCCCGCATGATGCTGGGCGACGCCGAACCGGGCCTGGTCGTCGATCTGGTCTTTCCGCCGCCTGGCGCCGCGGCGGACGCCTAGCGGTCGAGGACCAGGACCGCGAAGGTCCCGGGCTGCTGGACCGGCTTACCACCGGGCTTGGCGGGCGCGTCGTACTTGGCCGACGGCAGATAGACCTTGCCGGTGGTCGGATCGATGGTCCCGGTCTTCGAGCCCGGCTGGGTCGTGATCTTGCCGACCACCGCCACGTCGGTGGCGCTGCGGACGGCGATCACCGACAGCGTACCGTCGCCGCCGCTGGGGATGTAGGCGAGATTGCGCGCGGGATCGAAGAAGGCCGCGTCGGGCTTGGGACCGATCTTCAGCGTCGAGACGATCTTGCCGTCGGCGGCCGAAACGGCCTTGGCCACGCCGTTGGCGCAGGCCGAGATCAGCACCTTCGACGACGCCGCATAGGCCAGGCCGCTCGGCTCCTCACAGCCGTCCAGCTTCCAGTGGGCGGTGACCTTGCGTGCGGCCATGTCGATGACGGCGATCTCGCCGGTGTCCTCGATATTGACGAACACCCGGCCCTGGCCGTCGGCCGCGCCGAATTCCAGCGTGCCGCCGACCGGGATCGCGCCGACCGCCTGGCCGGCCTTCAGGTCGATCAGGGTGATGTCGCCGCCGTGGCCGTTCATGACCAGGGCTAGGCCGGTGGTCGGCTCGATCAGGGCCGCGTCGGGGCTCACGCCCGTCGGGATGGTGGCGCGCACCGCGCCGGTCATGGCGTTGGCCAGGACGGCGGTGTTGCTCGAGCCGTTGGTGACCAGGATCTCGTCGCCGCCCGGCAGCGGCAGGGCGATGTGGGCCTTCTGGGCTGGCAGCAGGCTGGGCGTCACCTTGCCGGTGTCGACGTCGATGGCGGTGATCATCGCTCCGTGGGCGACGTAGAGCCGGTGGTGGGCCGGATCGAAATTTGCGTAGTCCCACGGACCGTCGGGCCCGGCGATGCGCTGGGTGATCTTCAGCGGCGGCGTGGCCGCGTCGGCGGCCCCGACGAGCGCCAGGCTGGCGACCAGGGCGAGAGAAACGATCTTCATGCGGTAATCCTCGTACGATGTCGGAGACGGTGACCGACGCCGCCGCGGGGCGCCGGTCCCATCGATTTGCCTATTGGGCCAGGCCCGCGCCCTTCAGTTCGGCGTGCGCCGCCGAGAGCTTGGCCTGGAAGGTCGGCTCCTTCAGCAGCGTGGCGACGAAGGCGGCCGCCAGGGCCTGGCTGGCGCGGGTGTCGGTGACGTAGTGCGAGCCGCAGACCACGCGGCTGTAGGCGTAGTCCTGGCCGCGCGTCATCAACACCTGGGCCTTCTCCGGGATCAGCACCGCCAGGGTCATGGCCAGCGAATAGCCCAGGGTCGAGTGGCCGCTGGGATACGAGGTCAGCGGCTTGTCGTCCGGATCGCAGCTCTTGATCGAGGCGTCGACGGCCCAGGGGCGCTTGCGCAGGAAGAGCTTCTTGGCGCCGCCGGCCGCGATCGAGGCGTCGTTCTGAACAATGGCCAGGACGGCGGTCGTGGCCGGGAGCTTGGCCATGTCGAAGCGCTCGCCCAGGGTCGGGACGAACATCGAGGGGTCCTCGTGGTCGTCGTCCCACTTGGCCTGAGCGCGACGCTCGGGCGAGGCCTCGGCGATGATGCGGCGGATCTCGGCTAGGTCGGCCTTCTCGGCGGCCGAGCCTTCGGCGGGCGGCGGCGGCAGCAGGCGCGCCGGATCGACATCGGCCGGAACCAGCAGTTGCAGGACCTTCTCGGGCTTGGCCGGCGCGGTCTGGGCGATCGCCGGCAGGGGCGCGGCGATGATCGCCGCGCTGATCAGGAGGTGGCGGAGCATGGGAAAATCCTTGTCCGGGGCGCGCGTCAGAACGCGGCCTTGAGGGTGATCTGGTAGCTGCGGCCCACCTGGTAGGTGAACACATTGGCCGCCCCGCCTTGGGCGACCGTTTCGGCCGGCAGGTTGGTGCCGGCCAGCAGGGCCTTGCCCTTGAACGAGGTGATGTCGTTGGTGTCGAACAGGTTCAGCACCTGGGCCTGCAGGCTGTAGTGGCCCAGGTGATAGGTGGCCGAGAGGTCGGCCTGGTTGAACGACTTCACCAGACCGGTCGGCGGCGTGGTCCCCGAGGCGGCGGTGGCCAGCTGGGGTCCGATCAGCTTGTCATTCAGGGTGACGATCAGGTTGTCGCCCTGGGCCAGGACGTCATGACGTTCCGACCGGACACCCAGCGCCGCCGTGCCGCGCGGGACCTTGGCCAGCTGGTGGCCGTTGTAGCCGGGGTTCAGCGGATCGTCCTTGCCGGTGGCCTGGTTGACCGTGCCGTTGGCGAAGACGCTGAAGCCGTAGGGCAGCACATAGGTCGCCTGCAGCTCGACGCCCTTGTAGGTCGCGCCGCCGAAGTTGGTCTGGAAGGTCTCGCCGGTGGTCAGCTCGGTCTGGGTTTGGATCTTGTGCTTGAAGTCGATGTAGTAGGCGTCGGCGTCCAGGGTCAGGTTACCGGCGTTGTAGACCGTGCCGATCTGGTAGTTGGTCGACTCCTGCGGCACCACTTTGTTGGAGCCGGGGTTGTTGACGTAGAAGATGCTGATGCTGGGGACCAGGAAGCCCTGGGCATATTGTCCGTAGACGGCCCAGTTCGACGCCACCCGGTAGTTGGCGGTCAGGAACGGCAGGGTCTTGGTGAAGGTCCCCGACACGTCCGCCGGCTGGATCGAGCCCTTCACGGCCACCGCGGGCGCGCGGACATAGAGCTTGAAGTGGACGTACTTGACGCCCGGCGTCACGGTCAGCCGGTCGTTCGGCTTCCACTCGAACTGGGCGAAGGGCTGGTACTGGTGCCAGCCGGAATATTCGTTGTAGGCGATGTTGAGCGGCACCTGGCAGGCGCCGTCCCAGGCCTTGCCCGGCGCGCTCTGCTTGGCCCAGTCGCCGCAGGCGCTGTCGCCGGCGACCAGGGCGGCCTTCTCGCGATAGTCCGGGGCCTTGGTGATCAGGTCGATGTCGAGGCGCGAGCGGCCGGTCTTGGCCAGTTCGTACTCCGTACCGACCGTCAGCATGCCGACGCCGTCGAAGTCCTTGGTGAACTTCAGGATATCGCCGCGCACGCGGTACTTGTTGCGCTTAAGATAGCCCGGCAGGCCGTTGACCTTCAGGCCCGAGGCGTAGCCCGCGCCGCCGGCCGGATAGGCCGCGGCCGGGTTCAGGATCACCTTGTTGGCGGCCGCCAGCGCCGTGGCCCCGATCGACAGGTCCGCGCCGTTGTCGTTGGCCGACAGGGTCTTGTTCGAATACCAGTACTCGTAAGCCGTGTTCTCGACGTGCAGGCCCTCGGCCAGCTCGCCCTCCAGGCGGACATAGCCGAACTCGGTTTCCTTCTTGGTGTAGTTGTAGCCCTTGTAGGTCTGCAGGGTCGGGTCGTCGCTCAGCGCGAACCGCTTCCCGTAGAGTTCGGTCTGGGCGACCGTGGCGTTCGCGCTGGCGTCGCCCTGGTAGTAGGTGTTGTAGTTGTGGGTGTAGAGGGCCGTCAGGCTCCACTTCTCGCCCAGCGGCACACCGACCTTCAGGAACTGGTTGTAGCCGTCGCTGGCGCTGTTGGTCAGATAGCCGTCGGTCTTGTACTCCATGAAGTTCAGGGTCGCGTTCACCCCGTGCAGGCGGTCGATCGGACCCGTGGCCAGGGTGGTCACGGCCTGCTTCGTGCCGAAGCTGCCCAGCGTCACGGTCTGCCGGGCCGACAGCTGGTCCTCGAACGGCAACGAGAACAGGTTCACCGAGCCGCCGAAATTGGCTTGGCCGAGATCCGTCGCGCCGCCCGGACCGCGGTCGATGACCACGCCGCCGATGGTCGAGGACGGGAAGAACGAGTTCGAGTGGTGGCTGGGACCGTTGGTGTCGCCCCAGGCGATGCCGTCGTAGGTGACGTTGAACTCGCCGTCCTGGAAGCCGCGGAGGGTGATCTTGGCCCCATCGGTCGCGCCCGAGCCGTTGGAGTTCGGCGTGGTGGCCATCGAGGGCGCCAGGATCGCCGTGGTGGTGTAGTCGCCGACGCGCGGAGCGCTCTCCTCGATGAACTTGCGGGTGATCACCGCCTGCGGCTCGGTGGCCGTCAGCGAGGCCGAGACCGGCGCGACATTGGCCGCGTGGCCCTTGAGCGCGGTGACGACCACCGCGTCGACTTCCTTTTCCTGCTCCGGCGCCGGGCCGTCGGCCGCATGGGCCGCGCTAACCAGGCCCGCGCACAGCGCCAGGGCCAGCATCGACGCCGAGGCCAGGACCTCCAGGCGCGCCTTCGAGAACTTCGTCATCGGTTTTATCCCCCGTTCACTGACGATCGAAGCGAAAGGGAGCGCTCCGGTCGGGTTCGGCGGCGGAGTAGTCGGCCGGGGACGGCTTGGCGTGTGAAGACTTAATGTCTGAACGACTACACTTTCGCATCAGCGATGGATGCCGTTGTTCCGAAACAGAATTTCAGACGACACGCGCACTGGCCGCGAAGATTGAGATATCTCAATGAAAGCGCCGATTGACTCAATACCAGGACAATCGCACCCTGATCGGCCCACCTGACTGCAAAGCACCGATTTCGACTTCCGATTGCTCGGAAGTGAGCGCCTCGACGTCTACTTGAAACCTTGGGGTTTTGTATAGTTTCAGCCATCCGCCGCCAAGGTCGCGGACTGCATCCTGTCGCGTTCGCGGATTCGCCCGCGCGCGGAAGATCCGATGTCCCAACCCAACTCGCGCGCTTTTGAACGCTGGCGGCTGATCGCGGTCGGCGTCAGCGTTCTGCTCGTCATCTCTGTGCTGAAGCTGGGCGCCGACGTCGTCGGCCAGCGCCCCGTGGTGCGGATCGACGCGGCGCTCGCCAGCCAGCTTCAAGGCCTGCGCGCGCCCTGGCTCGACAGCGTCATGATGATGGCCTCCGCGCTCGGCGATGGCGGCCAGCGCACCGCCGTCACCGTCCTGGCGGCCCTCTATCTGCTGTGGCGACGACGCTGGCGATGGGCGCTCGCCTTGGCCCTGGCCATGATCGGCTCGGCCTTGATCACCCCCGCCTTCAAGACCCTCTTCCACGTCGCGCGTCCTTCGGCGCTCTATTCCGGCGCCGAGGCCTACAGCTTCCCCAGCGGCCATGCGACCTCCGCCGCGGTCCTCTACCTGACCCTGGCCTGGATGGCGTCGCGCGCTCTCGCCCCGCGCTGGCGGCCCTTGGCCTGGCTGCTGGCCGCCATCGCGATCCTGGTGACGGCCGTCTCACGGGTCTATGTCGGCGCGCACTGGCCCTCGGATGTCGTCGCCGGCATGGCGCTGGGCGGCGCATTGGCGAGCCTGGCCATCGCCTTCGCCGCCGGCGCGAGGCCGGCGACGCCGGACACACAGCCAGAGCTCGACGGCGTGGCCTTCATCACGGCGGTGGCGATTGTGGCGGCCGTGCTTGGCCCCCACGCCTTCAGCAAGGCCCAGCGCCTCTACGGGCCCTATCTCCAATCCGAGCTGAGCCGGTCAGCGCAATAGCGTGGGACGGCATCCGCCCCACGCCAGCATGCCGGCGCCAACCCTGTTGGTGAACTTCTAGCAACTACTTCGGCGTGACGCGGAACAGGCCGCCGGCGCTGTCGTCCTCCAGCATCCACAGCGCGCCGTCGGGGGCGACCTCGACATCGCGGATGCGGTGACCGACATCCCAGCGCTCGGCGGCGGTGGCGGTGGCGCCCTTGACGACGATGCGGTTCAGCGAGCTGCTGCCCAGGCCGCCGATCAGGGCCGACCCTTTCCACTGCGGGAACATCTTGCCGCTGTAGAAGATCAGGTTCCCTGGCGCGATCACGGGCGTCCAGTACAGGACCGGCTTCTGCAGGTCGGGCCGCGTGTCCGGGCTGGGGATCGGCACGTTGTTGTAGTTCACCGCGTAGGAGACCAATGGCCAGCCGTAGTTCTTGCCCGGCTCGATCAGGTTCAGCTCGTCGCCGCCCTTGGGGCCGTGCTCGACCTCCCACAGCTTGCCGTCGGGCGCGAAGGCCAGGCCGTAGGGCGTACGGTGACCGCTGCTCCAGGTCTCGGCAGGCGTCAGGTTCGGACCGGGGAAGGTGTAGGTGCGGACCACCGGGGCGGTCTTGGCCTTCTCGGTGTCGGCCGGCGGATCGATGATCGGAATGCTGGCCGCGCCGGTCTTGCCCGCCATCGGGTTGCCGGGGGCCGGTTTGCCGTCCAGCGTCAGGCGCAGGATCTTGCCCAGCGGCGAGTTGGGATCCTGGGCCGGCGTCATGCGCTGGCGTTCGCCCACGGTCAGGAACAGGAACTTGCCGTCCGGCGAGAAGGCGATCTGGGCGCCGAACTGGCCGCCCTTGCCGCGCGCGCCGTCGCGCCAGATGACCTTGAGGCCGTCCAGACTGACCGTGTCCTTGCCCAAGCCCAGCTTCGCCTTGGCCAGGGCCAGGCTGGAGCCGCCGTCGCCAGGCTCGGAATAGGTCAGGTAGACGCTGTGATCGCTCGCGTAGTGCGGCGAGAGATAGACGCCCAGCAGACCGCCCTGCCCTTGCGACAGCACCGCCGGGACATTGGCGACCTTGGTCTTCTCGCCCTTCTGGGTGACCAGCCACAGAGCGCCGGTCTTCTCGGTGATCAGCATGCGGCCGTCCGGCAGGAAGGCGATGCGCCAAGGCTTGTCGAAGGTCCCCACCTGGGTGACCGTGAACGGCAGGCTCGCCTCGGCCTTCTGACTTCCCAGGTTGGTTTGGGCATGCGCCCCCGCGGACGCCAAGGTCGTGGACGCCAACGCCGTCAGCACGGCCATCTTCACAAGCTTCATGTCTCTACCCCTTGGGATGATCGCATCGACGTCATCCGCTTGCCCGAGCCTGGCAGGCCTGAGCCTCGTCACGCCCGACAGTATATAGCGGTTGTGGTCGCGCAAGACTCGACCTGGCGCGCGGGATCAAGGATGGTCGCCGGCTCCACGCGGAATGCTTCCATGCCCACTATCGGCCCCTTGAAGCTGAAGGCCCAGATCCTGCTCGACGCCGTGCCGGCCATGGGTCCGGGCAAGGCCGACCTGCTGGAAGCCATCGATCGCGCCGGCTCGATCTCCGCCGCCGGCCGCGACCTGGGCATGAGCTATCGGCGGGCCTGGGTGCTGGTCGACGAGATGAACCGCTGCTGGCGTGAGCGCCTGGTCGAAACCCAGTCCGGCGGCGGCGCGGGCGGCGGCGCCAAGCTGACGGACCAGGGCCACCGGATCCTGCGCGCCTATCGCAGCCTGGAGGCCAAGCTGGCCAAGGCGGCAGCCGGCGACGATCTCGAGATCCTGACCGCGCTGCTGCGCGAGGACATGGCGCCGGCGGTCGAGCGGGCCTAGCTGGCGCGCCTTAGCGGCGGCGCCTCGAACCACGCGGTCTCGACAACGCGCCGTCCGCGATGCCCGTCCAGGGCCCGCTCGGACCGGGAGCGCACGGCGACCCAGACGCAGTTATCCCGCGTGAAGTCGCCGGCCGGGTCCCGACGCTCCAGGATCGCGCCAGCTGGGCGCTCGCCCATGTCGGCCAGAAAGGCCTCGAAGTCCTCGGCCCAGGCGGAACCGACCGTCACGCCCCTGGCCCCGAAATCCTTGAACCGCGCCGAAGCGGGATTGCCGCAATAGGTGTTGATCTGCTGCCAGGCGCGATAGGTCGGGCCGTGGCGCTTGCCGGCGCGATGGCCATGGACGGTCAGACGCGTGGCCGAAACCTCCCGATGCAAGCAGCCGCAGCTGGACGTCTTGCCCGAGCGCACCCGCGCGCCGCTGATCACGGCGGTCTGGCCGCAATCGCATTGGAACAGCCAGTGGGCGTGACCGCGCCGCGTTTCGACGAAGGCGACGCCATAGAGACGGCCGTACCGCTCCCCGGTCATGTCGATCCTGATCTTCACGCCTGCGTTCCCGCTCGCCGTTCACGACGACACGCTATATACGACCAGATATAGCGCCAAGCCCTAACCGCCGATCGACGGCGCGATTTCGCGCCCGCGCCCGGAAGCCCGCACCGTGGATCAGCCCGCAATCCGTCTCTTCTCCTACGGCACGCTGCGGCAGGAGAACGTCCAGCGCGAGACCTTCGGCCGACTGCTGAACGGCCAGGCCGACGCCCTGCCCGGGTTCAGGAAGACGATGCTGCGGATCACCGATCCGGCGGTGCTGGCCGCCAGCGGCGAGGAGTTCCATCCGATCGTCACGGCCAGCGACGACCCCGCCGACACGATCGCCGGCACGGTGTTCGAGATCACACCACAGGAACTGGCCGACGCGGATGCCTACGAGGTCGCCGACTACAAGCGCATCGCCGTCGTCCTGGCCTCGGGCCTGGACGCTTTCGTCTATGTGAAGGCCTGAACGACGATCGGGAGGGGGTTATGACAATCACGCGGAAAATCGACGGCAGCGCCGGCGACGCCGACTACGGCGAGATCGGCCAGGGCTACGCCAACTATCGCCAGCCCGACCCGCACATCGCCGCCTTCATCCTCAAGGCTCTGGGTGACGCCCGCACGGTGTTGAACGTCGGGGCTGGCGCCGGCTCCTATGAGCCCACCGATCGCGAGGTCACCGCCCTGGAGCCGTCGGAGTCGATGCGCGCTCAGCGGCCGCCGCACCTGCCCCGCGCGATCGACGGGACGGCCGAGAGCCTGCCCTTCGCCGATGGCAGCTTCGACGCCAGCATGACGACCTTCTCGGTCCACCAGTGGTCGAACCTGGCCGCCGGCCTGAAGGAAATGCGCCGGGTGACGCGCGGTCCGGTCCTGGTGCTCAGCGCCGATCCCGATGTCCTGGATCGCTTCTGGCTGCACGACTACGCCCCCGAAGTCATCGCGGTGGAGGCGTCGCGCTATCCCCGCATCAACGTCATCGCCCAGCATCTGGGCGGGTCGGTCGAGGTGCTGCCGGTCCCGATCCCGCTGGACTGCAAGGACGGCTTCAACGAGGCTTATTACGGTCGCCCCGAGATGCTGCTGGAGCCCGCTGCCCGTAAGGCCTGCTCGGGCTGGAGCTTCGTCTCGCCCGAAGTCGTGGCGCGGTTCGAGCAGACCCTGACGGCCGATCTGGCCAGCGGGGCCTGGGATCGGCGCCATGCCACCCTGCGCGATCTGCCCTTCTATGAAGGCCCACTGCGCCTGGTCATCGCGCGTCCCTAGACGTCTATTCAGGCCTCGGCGTCGCTCTCGCCACGCGCCGCCGCCAGGACTTCGCGGGCGGCGTCGATGTTCATGCCAGCGATGGCGCAGCCGACCAGCACGTCGGGCCAGATGGACCGCGTCATCACCGTGGCGCCGGCGGCCAGGATAATCCCGACATTGGCGATGGCGTCGTTACGCGCCGACAGGAAGGCCGCCTTGGTCAGGCTGCCCTCATGGTCCCTGTAGCGCGCCAGCAGGAAGGCGCAGCCGAGGTTGACGATCAGAGCGCCCAGCCCGGTCAGCGACAGCAGATCGGGCGCGGGAACCACCGGCGCCTGCAGCTTGCGCCAAAGGGTCCAGAGGAACGCCATGGCAGGCGCGAGAAGCAGCAGCGCCAGCACGCGACCCAGCCTGGCTCGGTTCGCGGCGGACCAGCCCAGCCCCAACAGGATGAGCAGGTTGACGGTCGCGTCCTCAAGGAAGTCCACGGCGTCCGCCAGCAGCGAGGCGGACTCGATCCGGACGGCGACCATGAACTCCACGCCGAAATAGGCGAGGTTGAGCAGGGCGACGATCAGGACGGCGCGGGCGAGCGGTGTGCTGATCGGTTTCATGCGGGCGCGCCCGACACCGGAGGCCGCCCGAAGCGCCAGATCAGGCTGGGCAGCACGACCAGGCTGGCGATGGTCGAGGTGATCAGGCCGCCCAGGATGACGATCGCCATCGGCCCCTGGATCTCGCGGCCGGCTTGGCCGGTCTGGATCGCCAGCGGCAGCACGCCCAGCGCCGTCACCAGAGCGGTCATCAGGATCGGCGTAACCCGCTCCCGCGTCGCCCGTGCGATCGCGCCCAGCGACCAGGCCTCGCCCTCGACCAGCACCAGATGGTCGAGATGCGAGACCAGCAGGATGGCGTTGCGGGCCGCCACCCCGAACAGGGTGACGAAGCCGACCAACGAGCCCAGCGACAGGCTGGCGCCGGTGAAGGCCACGGCCACGACGCCGCCGACCAGGGCGAACGGCGCCGAGGCCAGGATCAGCCCCACCGAGCGGCCGCTGCGGAAGGTGATCAGCAGCACCGCGATCACGCCGATCAGGGCGATGGCGACGTTGAACAGCAGCTGCCGCCCGGCGCTGGCCGCGCCCTCGGCCGTGCCGCTGTAGTCGAGATAGACCCCTGGCGGCAGCTTGACCGACTTGGCGATGGCGTCCTGCACGGCCTTGGTCACCTTCTGGGCGTCCTTGGGCGCGGGATTGGCGGTCACCACCTGGCGCGGCCGGCCACCCTCATGGGCGATGCTGGTGCGGCCGTCGGTCAGCCAGACCTTGGCGATGTCCTTCAACGCCACCACCTGGCCGCCCTGGGCGCGGATCAGCAGGTCGCCGACCGCCTCGGGGTCCTGACGGATCTCCGGCGGCGTCGTCACGGCGATGTCGAGCGCGCGACTCTCCTGATAGACCTGCGCCGCCACAGCGCCCTGATAGGCCGTCCGGATCGCGTCCAGCACCTCGGCCGGGGCCAGGCCGTAACGAGCGAGGGCCGGCAGGTTCAGGTCGACGCGGACGACCGGCGTGCTGGGCGGGATCTGGATCTTCACATCGGTCGCGCCCGGGACCTTCTCCATGACTGCGGCAATGTCGGCGGCGGTCTTGTCGAGGGTGTCGAGATCGGCGCCGTAGATGCCTACGGCCAGGGAGGCGGTCTCGCCCGACAGGGACTCGCCGATGCGATCGCCGAGGAAGGTCAGCACCTCGGTCTCCAGGCCCGGATAGCTGTCGAGGACCTTGTGGATCTCCTCCTGGATACGGTCCTGGTCCTTGCCTGACAGCTTGGGCTTCAGCTCGACGTGGAACTCGCTGCGCTCCGTGCCGAAGGCGTCTTCGCCGCCGGACGCGCGACCGATCTGCTGCTCGACGCTCTGGATGCCGTCGACGGCCAGGAGGTCGCGGGTGATCCCCTGCCCGTACTTGCGCATGACGCCCAGCGAGGTCCCGGGCGGGCCGGCGACGCCGAGCACGAAGTGGCCCTCGCGGAAGTTGGGCAACAGCTCGGAATTGAACAGCAGGAAACCGGCGCCGGTGAGAGACGCGGCGGCGACCACGCCGATGACAGCCAGGCCCGGACGACCACTGGCGCGGGTCAGGACGCCCTCGTGCCAGGCCTTGGCGCGCTCCAGCGCCTGGGGCTCTTCGGGAACGTGGGCATTGCCCAACAGCAGCAGCGCCAGCGGCGGGGTGACCACCACGGCCACGGCCAGCGAAGCCGCCGTCGCCAGGATGAAGGCCGCGGCCAGAGGCGAGAAGAACGCGCCCTGCAGGCCGCCCAGCATCAGCACTGGAGCCAGGACCAGCGCCACCACGACCGTGGCGTAGATCACCGGCGCGCGCACCTCCAGCGAGGCGCCGAGCACGACCTCGACCGCCGGCCGGTCACCGCGTTCGCGCAGGCGGCGGACGATGTTCTCGACGTCGATGACCGCGTCGTCGACCACCACGCCCAGCGCCACGGCCAGGCCGCCCAGGGTCATGGTGTTGATCGTCCAGCCCAGGGCGTCCAGCACGATCACCGCCGTCAGCAGCGACAGCGGGATCGAGATGAACGAGACCAGCACCGCGCGCAGATTGCGCATGAACAGCAGCAGTACGAGCGCGATCAGCACCGCGCCGATCACCAGGTCCTCGGTGATGCCGCCCAGGGCGGCGGAGATGAAGTTGGCCGGCCGGTGCAGGTCGGCGAACACCTTGACGCCCTGGCTGTCGAGGGCGGGCTTCAGCTCTTCCATCGCCGCCTCGACGGCGTGGGTCGCGTCCAGGGTATTGGCCCCGTACTGGCTGGATAGGCTGATCAGCACGCCAGGCTTGCCCATGATCACCGCCTCGCCGACGTCCGGCGCGGGGGCGTCGACCACGTCGGCGACGTCCGCGACACGCACCGGCGCTCCACCGGCCGCGCTGGGGATCGGCGCGGAGCCGATGTCGGCGGGCGTCAGGGCCTGGCCTCGCGCGTCGATCAGGATGCGCTGCTCGGGCGTGTCGATGAAGCCGCCGCCGCTGACGCCGGTCGCCGCCCTGACGGCGGTGACGAGGTCCGAGAGCGACAGATCGCGGGCGGCTAGGTCGTCGGGCCGGGCGCGGACCTCGAACCGGCGAACCTCGCCGCCATAGACGGTGGCGCGCGCCACGCCGGCGGCCGCCAACACGCGCGGCCGAACGGTCCACTGGACAAGATCACGCAGCTCCATCGGCGACAGGCGCTCGGAGGTGAAGCCGATCTTCAGCAGGTCCATGGTCGAGGAGGTCAACGGCGCGACCTTGGGCGGCGCGACGCCCGCCGGCAGCGTGCCAGCTACCTCGCCCAGCGCCTCGGCCACCACCTGGCGGGCGCGATAAGGATCAGAGCCTTCCTTGAAGACCACGCTGACCGACGACAGGCCCTGCTGGGACTCCGAGCGCACCGTCTCGACGCCCGAGGCGCCGTTGACGGCCTGCTCGACCGGCCGGGTGACCAGTTGCTCGACCTGCTGGGCGGTCAGGCCCGGGGCTTCGGTCGAGATCTCGGCCTGGGCCGGGACGAATTCGGGAAAGACGTCGAACTTGGCGTGGGACAGGACCACGCCGCCATAGATCAGCAGCAGGATCGCGCCGAGCGCGACGAGGCGGGGCCTTTCCAGGCACCAGCGGACAATGGCGCTGAGCATGGATCAGTCTCCGCCCTTGGGAGCGTTCTCGGCCGCGAAGATCGCGGCCGCGCCGGACACCACCACCGGCTCGCCCGGCTTCGCGCCGCCGGCGGCGAACAGGCCGTCGGCTTGGGGAACGACGCCGCTCAGGACGCGGCGCTCGAAATGGGTCGGGTCCTGACGGACATAGATGAAGACCTTGCCTTGAGCGCGCATCACCGCCGAGCGCGGGGCGAGGATGCCGGTGGTCCCGACCGGTCCGCTCAGCACGGCCGGCGCCGTGAGACCCGCCGCCAACCGGCCGGCGGCCGAGCCACGCACCACGCCAATCAGGCCGCCCGATTGCAGGCGGGTGTCGGCCGTCCGCGCCGAGCCCAGCAGGGTCACGGCCGGACGCTCGCCGCCGCTGAGTTCCAACTGAACGCTGCGAGCAGTGGTCGCGCCGGCCGGAGCGTCGATCCGCACCAGGGCCGCACGGCCGGCCGCCAAATCGGTCAACAGCCGGGCGCGGGGTCCGTCGGCCACGAAGGCAGAACCCCACTCCAATCCGACCCGGCGGCGCAGCAGGGCCAGCTTGGCGGCGTCCGCGCCGGCCACGGCCTGGGCGGCCTGAGCGGTCTTGAGGGAAATGGTGGCGTCGGCAGCGGCCAAAGCCTTGGTCCGAGCGGCCTCGGCGGCGGAAGCCCGCGCGGCGGCCTGGGCGGCCAGCAGATCGCTGTCCAGGGTCGCCAGCGGCACGGGGTCCAGCACGCGGGCGAAGCCGTTGATCGTGCCGGCGTAGCGCGCCGCCGCCAGCGGGGCGATGGCCACGCCCAGGCGCTTCTGGGTCGCCGCATCCAGTTCGACGCCCGCGAAGGCGTGGCCGGCGAAGGCGACCGCCATCAGGGCCGCCAGGGCGCTGGTTTTCGCGCCAGACTTCATTGTCCGTCTCCTAGGGTGCGGGACGTGGTTTCGAGCAGGGTCAGTTCGGCCGGGTCGAAGGGCGCGCGCAGCGCGTCCTCCAGATCGACCCCGGCCAGGGCCTGGGCCTTGCGGGCGTCGAGCAAAGTGAGCCGCGCCTCCAGCGCCAAGGCGCGCGCGCCCAGGTCGTCGACACGGTCGGCGGCGCCGGCCTTCAGGCTGCGAGCGGTCGCCGTCGCCAGGGCGTCGGCGTTGGGTATGTCGCGCGTCTGGACCCGGGTCGTGGCGACGCCGGCCGACGTTAGAGCCGCTTCAGCGGCGTCGACGGCCGACAGCGCGGCGGCCTGGACGGCTTCCAGCGAGCGCCCTGCCTCGGTGCGCTTGGCCTCGGCCTGGGCGATAGCCGCTCGGTTCAGGTCCTGAGGCGGCAGCGTCAGGGCCAGGTTGAACGGCAGCTTGGCGACGCCGTGGTCGTAGGTGTAGCCGGGCCCGATGCGGACTTCCGGATACTGCTTGGCGATCTCCAGCCGCAGGGCGCTTTCGGCCAGGTCGTAGTCGACCACCGCCCGCAGGACGTCTCGGCGGGTCAAAGCGGCGGCGCGCGCGGCGGCCGGGACGTCAAGGTTCGCCGGCGCTGTGGTCGGGGGCGCGAGGCGCAGATCGCGCACGGCAGAGACCGGGACACCCAGCGCCCCGGCCAGAGCCGCGTCGGCGGCGGCGCGACGGCCCTGGGCGTCGCTCACCCTACGGCGAGCCGCCTCCAGTTCGCCGCGTGCGGCCAGGGCCAGACTGCGATCATCCTCGCCGGCGGCGACACGCTGATCCAGACGATCGGCGCGGGCCTGGCGGACGGCTTCGATAGCGCGGGCCTGGCCGATCTCTTCATCGGCGAAGGTCCGTTCGGTCCGCGCCTTGGCCAGCGCGGTGCGGACAGTCCAGACCGCCTCGCCATAGTCGTAGAGCGCCTGCAACGCGGCTAGATCGGCGGCGCCGATCCGCTCCTTGCGTCGGCCGCCAATGTCCAGCGGAATGTCGGAAACCGCACCATACAGCCACTGTTTCGGCTCGGACTTGGCGAACTCGGCCGTCAGGGTCAGGCTGGCCGGCGGCGGCACGTGCGAGACCTTGGCCGCAGCACGGGCCGTCCGGTATTTCGCCGCCGCCTCGGCAACAGCGGGATTATTGCGTAGCGCCTCGGCCAACAGTTCGGCCCCGGTCCAGGCATGGCCGTCGGCCGGCGCGGACAGGCGCGCCGCCGCGCGGTGATCCGGATAGGCCTCCAGCCGCACGGGCGCCGGCGCATAGCCTACGCAGGCCGACAGGCTCAGACCGACTATGGCCATGGCGAGCGGCTTAAGAGAGGTGCTCATCCGGATCTCCTCGATCCTTTCGGCTTAGACTGCGACGCTTGACGGTCGCATGGCCGCAAGATTGCGAATTCCCAATCTTGCCGCGACGGTTCAGCGCGGGAAGACCACCTCGGCCCGCAGACCCGGTTCGGCGTCGCTGAGGCGCACGGCGGCCTCGTGCAGCTTGGCGACGGCGGCGACCAGGGCCAGGCCCAGGCCGTTGCCGGGGTCCGAGCGACTGCGCTCAAGGCGGTAGAAGCGGTCGAACAGCCGCGCGTGCTCGCCGGCCGGGACGCCGGGACCGTTGTCGACGACCCACAGGACCGGCGCGCGGTCGGTCAGGCCGATCCCGACCCGGACCTGCGCCCCCTCGCCCGTATGCCGCAGCGCGTTCTCGATCAGATTGACCAGCATCTGGGTCAGGAGTTCGGCATCGCCTTCGATAACCGGATCCTCGCCGGGCTCCAGCGACAGGGACTGCCCCGCCTCCTCGGCCGAGGGCGCGAAGGCGTCGACGACCGTGGCGGCCAGTTCGCGCAACCGCACCTGCCGGAATCCCGCCCGCCGCGCGCCGCCCTCGATCTGGGCGATGCGTAGCAGAGCCGCGAAGGTGTCCAGGATGGAGTCGAGATCGCGCAGCGCCCCGTCGATGGCCTCGCCCTGTTCGGCGGGCGCGGCCTGGGCCGCCTCCAGGCGCTGGCGCAGGCGAGTCAGCGGCGTGCGCAGGTCGTGGGCCACGTCGTTGGAGACCTGGCGCAGGCTCTCCATCAGGGCGCCGATCCGATCCAGCATGCGGTTGAAGGTGTGGGCCAGCCGGTCGATATCGTCGGTGGAGCCGCGCGCCGGCACGCGCCGGTTCAAGTCCCCATCGATGATCGCTTCAGCCGTGCCCGAGATGGCCGAGAGCCGGCGGTGGACGTCGCGGCTGAAGGCGAAGCCTCCGGCGACGCCGAGGATCATGACCCCGGCCAGCGCTCCGGCGAAGCCGCGCAGGACGACGGTGTCCAGCGCCTCGATGCGCTCCTCATCGTCGCCCACCAGCAGTTGGTAGCCGCCCGGAAGATTGGTGGTCAGCACCCGCATGGGTTCTTCTTCGTCGTCGCGCTGGCGCGCACGGATCGTCGACCAACCCGCCTCGTCCGAGACCTTCGAGAAGCGACCGGCCAGCGAGCGGCCGTCCGGGCCGATCAGGCCGTAGTCGAGCGCACCGGGCGTGCGGTCCCGTTCGCGCACCGCCTGGACGACGCCGTCCAGGCCCTCGGTGGCGAACTCCTGGGTCAGGGCGGCGGACTCGGAGCGGATGCGGGCGTCGAACTGCTCCGACAGCGCCGCGCGGGTGCTGTAAAGGGTCAGCGCGCCCAGCAGCACCACCGAGAGCGCGAAGCCCAGGGTGTAGAGGACCGCCAGGCGCAGGCTGGTCGAGCGCAGCACCTAGTCGGGCTCGCGCAGGCAGTAGCCGGCGCCGCGCACCGTGTGGATCAACTCCTGGGCATGGCCTCGATCGACCTTGCCGCGCAGCCGGCTCATGTGGGTCTCGACGATGTTGGTCTTGGGGTCGAAGTGGAACTCCCAGATGCTCTCCAGCAGCATGGTGCGGGTGACCACCCTTCCTGCGTTGCGCATCAGATATTCCAGCAGCTGGAATTCGCGGGGCTGCAGGTCGATGCGCTGGCCGGCGCGGCTGACCGAACGCCTCAGCAAGTCCATACGCAGATCGGCCACCTGCAAGGCCGAGATCATCTCCTGCGGCGGCGGACGGCGGGCCAGGGCGTTCACCCGGGCCAGGAATTCGGCGAAGGCGAACGGCTTGACCAGATAGTCGTCGCCGCCCGCCTCAAGGCCTTCCACGCGATCGTCGATGCCGCCCAGCGCCGTCAGCAGCAGCACGGGCGTCTTGACCCCGGCCGAGCGGATGGTGCGCAGGATGGCCAGGCCATCCAGCTGGGGCAGCATGCGATCGAGCACGATGACTTCATAGGGTTCGCCGACCGCCAACATCAGGCCTTCACGGCCGTTGGCCGCGTGGTCCATGGTGTGTCCGGCTTCCGACAAGGCGCGCCGCAGATAGGCCGCCGCCTCCTTGTCGTCCTCGACCAGCAGTATCTTCATGCCGTCATCGTGCTCCGCGGAGGCCGCCTAGTCCTTGTCGTTGTCGAGGCCGTTCTCAAGGACCTTGCCGTCGGCGGCGTCGACACCGACCTCGTATTTCTTGCCGTCCTTGCCGACGAGATCGAACGTATAGCGCAGGCCGCTGCCGCCCTTCTCCTTTTCCAGTTCGCGATCCTTGATCACGCCCGGACGGGCCTTCAGGGCGATGGCTTCGGCGTCGTGCATCGAGACCTTGGCGGACTTGGCCAGCTCGTGACCGGTGAAGGTCTTGGCCGTCTGGGCCAGGACCGGCGTGGCGGCGGCGATCAGGGCCGCGGCGATGATCAGCGTCTTCATGGGCGACTTCCCTTTCCAAGGGGATCCTTTGGGGATCCCGACTGACGCCCACGATGCGCCGCCCCGTCTTCGCCCACGATGGCCGCGACATTACCGATTCCCAATCGCCCGAGGGCGAGATTGGGAATTATCAATCTGGCCGCCATAGGCCGGGAAGACGCCGCCGCCGATACCCGCCGCAGTTTGGCTGGGCGGGACAACGGCATGCGCAAGACCTTGATGGCGGCCCTGGCGGCCAGCTACGCCCCCGGCGCGATGGCGTTGGCCCAGCAGGCGACGGCCCCGTCGGTCTCCAGCGTAGTGATCACCGCCACGAGGCCGGCGGAGGCGACCTCCATCGACCGGCGGACCTATTCGGTGGCGCACGACCTGCAGGCGACCGCCGGCTCGGTCGGCGATGTGCTGCGCAACCTGCCGTCCGTCGAGGTCGACGTGCTGGGCAACCTCTCCCTGCGCGGCGACAGCAACGTGCAGGTGCTGATCGACGGCAAGCCCTCGACCATGATGTCGGCGGCCAATCGCGGGGCGATCCTGCAGCAGATGCCGGCCGACTCCATCGAGTCGATCGAGGTGATCACCAACCCCTCGGCCCAGTTCAAGCCGGACGGGTCGTCGGGGATCATCAACATCGTCACCAGGAAGAACCGCCGCGCCGGCCGCTCGGGCACGGCCCAGGTCAGCCTCGGAACGGAGGGCCGCTACAATCTCGGCGCCACGGCCGCCTACAAGTCCGGGGCCTTGAATCTGTTCGGCTCGGCCTCGCTGCGGCACGAGACGCGTAAGCGCATGACGACCGACCACCGCCTGCGCCGCGACGCCGTCGCTGGCGGGGTGGCAGCCAGCGACCAGACCGTGGCCAGCACCCAGCAACGGGACTCCAAGATCGCCTCCGTCGGCTTCGACTACGACCTCGACGCCAGGAGCCGGATCAACGGCGCGGTCAGCTACAACCGCCGCGCCGAGACCCTGACGATCGGCGAGCGTAACCAAGCGGCAGATCCCGGCGGCGCGGTGCTGAAGGACTACGACCGGATGGGCGCGGGGCGCGGCCACGAGACCAGCACGCAGGTCTCGGCCGGCTATCGCCGCAGCCTGGCCAATGACGGCGAGTTCACGCTCGACCTGCAGCGGGGCCAGACCAAGGAAGACCGCCGCCGCGCCTATGTCAGCCGCTTCCGCAGTCCCCTCGGGCCGGACCTTCGCGAGGAGCTGATCCCCCGCGCCGACGAAATCACCAACGAGCTGTCGGCCGAATATTCCGGCGCCCTGCCCGGCAAGGCCAAGTTGAAGCTCGGCTACGACCTGCAGCGCGACGATGACGACTACGACAACTACGGCGGCACGATCGTCGGCGACCTGCACGTGGTCGATCCGTCCCAGACCAACCGCTTCCTCTACAAGCGCACCGTCCACGCCCTCTACGGGACCTACGAGCGACCGCTCGGCGACTGGACCCTGCTGGCGGGCCTGCGGCTGGAGGAGACGCTGATCGACACCAATCAGGTGACCAGCGCGCTGAGGAACAGCACCGACTACTTCCGCGCCTATCCCACCCTGCACCTGGAGCAGGACCTGGGCGAGGATCGCAAACTACGTCTCAGCTACAGCAAGCGGGTGGCGCGCCCCGAGCCCGAGGACCTCAACCCCTATTTCGTGGTCATCGACGCCTTCAGCGCCCGGGCCGGCAATCCGAACCTGATGCCGCAGGAGACCCACGCGCTGGAGATCGGCTACGAGACCCGGGCCCACGGCGCGACCCTGGCGGCCACGGCCTATGCCCGCCGCAGCCTGAACGGCATGACCGAGGTCAGCCGCTACATCAGCCCGACCGTGCTGCTGACCGCCAAGGAGAACCTCGGCAAGAGCACCTCCGGCGGCGTGGAGCTGTCGGCGAGCGGCAAGATCGCCGGCGCGCTGAGCTACAACCTCAGCAGCAACATCTTCTACAATCAGATCGACGCGGCCAATCTGGGCTTCGCGGGCGAGCGCTCGGCGGTCGGCTACACCGGCAAGGCCAGCGTCGACTACGCCCTGACGCCCAAGGACTTCGTCCAGGTCAGCGCCAGCTACAGCGGCAAGCGCCTGACGGCCCAGGGCCACCGCCTGCCCAGCAGCAGCGTCAATCTGGGCTACCGGCGCAAGCTGACCAATGACCTGTCGGCCGTGTTCACGGTCTCGGACCTGTTCAACCAGCAGCGCGACCGCACGGTGATCGACACGCCAGCCCTGAGCGATCAGTTCGAGCGCCGCCAGCTGGGTCGCACGGCGTTCGTCAGTCTGTCCTGGAAGTTCGGGGCCGGCGGCAAGGCCAAGGAGCCCGGTTTCGAATACGGCGCGCCCTGACAAAGGCGGGCCATGACCCGGAGATACGCTTCGGACGCGTCCTCGATCGTGAAGCGCTGAGCTTGCGCGAGGCTTAGACGCTTGTCCTGGGAAGACGGCCGCGCCTTCGCGATCGTCTCGGCCAAAGCCTGCTCGTCGCCGACCGGGACAAGCTGGCCCATCGCGCCGTGGCCGAGCAGGGTCGGCATGCTGCGGCTGCAATCGGTCGCGACGATCGGGAGCCCCGCGGCTAGCGCCTCCAGAACGACGGCGGGCACGCCCTCATAGTTCGAGGAGAGCAGCAAGACGTCGAACGCGGGCAAAAGGCTCGCCGGTTCAGGGACATAGCCCTGGAATCTCACCTGCCCCTCAAGCCCGAGATCGCGTGCAAGGGCTTCAAGCTTCGCGCGTTCGGGACCATCCCCGATCACTGTCAGCGTATCGCCCTTGCGGGCGCCGCGTTCAAACGCACGCAGCATCAGGGCGACATTCTTCTGCGGCGTCAGTCGGCCCACACACACGAACCGCCGGCCCACGCCTTCGCGCCGTCCCGAGCCGTTTCCGGCCCGCAACCGTTCGATCAGCGACCTGGACAAGGCCGGGTCCGGGATGATCGTGATCCGGTCCGCCGATACGCCGAGGCCTTCGCGGATCTCATCGGCCATCGGTGTCTCCATGCCGATGAAATGATCGAGATGGCGTCCCTGGACCTGGAGCCAGCGGCGGTAGAGGAAACGAAACCACCCGGGTTTGTCGTGGCGATCCAGGTCGTTGCTGACCTTCACCAGAATGGGCGGGCAATCGCGCCCGAGCCAAAGTTTGAGCGCCACCGCCACGACGGCATAGGTATTGCCCGCGCAGAACAGGACGTCGGGACGGACACGGCGCACGACCCCCGGCAGCACCCAGATCATCCAGAGCATCTCGATCTTCGCCAGGCGCGAACCGGCCTTGGGCGGCAGGATGAAGTCCAGGTCCGCGCCGACATCGCCCAGCATGTCGCCGTCGATCCGGCCCAGGAACAGGGGCGCATCGACATCCAGGGCGCGCCATTGCCGCACCAGCCGCAAGGCGATGCGTTCGACGCCGCCGGGCTCGAAACTGTGCAGGAAGGTCAGGACGCGCACAGGGTCTCCGCGGTTATCGCCAGGCCGACTGGCGCAGGCCCGGCGACCGCTTCGGCGCGGAGGCCTCGGCCGTCTCGGCGATGAAGCCCGGCAGTCGCCGGTAGATCGACGCGCCGGTGCGGTCGAAGGCCTCCTGGCCAAAGCGCTCCAGCACCCGCGTCCGCGCCGCCTCGCCCATCTGCGCCAGGCGCTCGGGGCGTGACAGCAGGCGGCCCAGCGCCTCGGCCAGCGCCCAGGGATCTCCGGGCGGCACGGTCAGGCCCGTCACGCCGTTCTCGATGCTGTAGGGCAGTTCGCCGACGCTCGAGGCGATGACCGGCAGCCCCGCCTGCATGGCCTCGTGGGCGGCGATGCACAGACCTTCCGACCGCGACGGCTGCAGATAGAGATGCAGGTCGGCCAGGAACTCCAGGGGCCGGTCGTTGAAGCCGGTGAATTCGATGAAGCTCAGGCCATGGCGCTCGGCGCGCTCTTCCAGGGCGGCGCGCGCCCTGCCCTCGCCGGCGATCCGCACCCGGATCGCGGCCGGCAGGCAGCAGCCCTGGGTCTGCAACCGCAGCAGCGCCTCGATCAGGATGTCGTAGCCCTTCACAGGATGCAGTCGCCCCAGTGACCCCAGCTCCAGGGTCTGCCCCGGACGCCAGGGATACGCCTGATACATGTCAGGATTTGCAGCGAACAGCGGCCAGGCGGCCAGTCGTTCGGGTGGAACCTCCAGCCGCTCGGCCGTCAGCTCGGTGACGCTGTGGGAGTCGCCGACCCATAGCCGCGAGTGCGCCCGGCGCAGATGCAGCAGCAACAGGTTGGCCAGCTTCAGCTTCGCGGCGTGCTGCCAGCTTACCACGGGCACGGCCAAGCGCTTGCCGACGACCTGTCCAAGCAGCGTCGCGCGGGTCAGCGAGGTCCAAATCACGTCGGGCCGCCAGTCGCGCAGCTGAGCGTCCAGCCAGGCCAGGGCCTTGCGGTGGTCCTTCTCGCCTCCCGGCCGGACGTGGACGGTCAGGCCGGCGGCCTCCATCGCCTGCGCCGCGCGACCGTCGCGGCGGGTCAGGGCGAAGACTTCAAGGCGCGCCCCCTGGGCGATCAGCGCTCGCGCCACGGCCGGCACCGGCAGGGCCGCGCCGCCGCCCTCGACCGAATTGATCACATAGGCGATGCGTAGCTCAGCCATGGGCTCGCTCCGGCTCGGAGAGCGCCGCCATCGACCAGTCCAGGCCGGCGAAGCGCGCTACCGCCCGCGCGGCGCGGACGGCCGAGGGCTCGTCGGTCAGGTCGAAGCTTTCGGCGAACATCGCCTGCTGCACGGGGCGCCAGCGTGTCTCGTGCTCGGAACGGGCCGACGCCAGGGCCGCGCCCAGCTGGTCTGGCGTCTCGATCACCGGCCCGGCCCGCCAGTGGCCGAAGTTGGCGTCGTCCCGCCAGGCGTGACGGTGGGTGTTGAGGAAGACGCAGGGCCGGGGCTTCAACAGGAACTCATAGACCTGGCTGCTGACGTCGCCGAGATAGATGTCGGCCCGCTGGGTGTAGGCCATGGTGGTCGAGGCCCGGCTGCCCAGGTCGATGTGGATGTTGGGCGCGCGCAGGTAGCGCTCCTCGATCCGCCCGGCCCGGTCCAGGCGCAGCTTGTCGATGGTGACCACGAACGGCCGCTCGAACAGCATCACGTGCGGCGCGAAGATCAAGTGGTGGTCATCGTGCTCGACGAACCAGTCCAGCACTTGGCGGCCCGCCTCGTACCAGGACGACAGGTGCGGCGAGACGTGCGGGTTGTAGAGCACCACCGGCCGGCCGTCGTCGATCAACGGATGGGTGGTCCGCCCCCGAGGCAGAAGGTCGAACTTCGGATAGCCGACCACCGAGATCTTGCGCGGATCGAGGCCGGTCTCGCTGACCAGGCGATCGCGGATCTTGCGGCCCGAGACCAGCACGTGGTCGAAGCCGGCGCTGGCCTTGTCGAAGCCGATGGCGCGATCGCCCGCGCCGTGGCGGGTATGGATGATCTTCAGGTGGTCTAGGCCGTAGCGGGTCTTGAGGATCAGCGAAGTCTTCTCGGCCACGACCAGGATGTCCAGCGATCGGAAGACGTCGAGATTGTCGCCGTAGACTAGCAGCTTCGTCGCCGGCAGGACCGCCTCGGCGGTGGCGGCCAAGACCTGCGAGGTCCGTCGCTTGAGACCCAGTTCGACAAGATCGACGCCGTGGCCGACCAGGCCTTCGCCCAGGCGGACCACTTCGGCGGTCATGCGGCGGTTGGTGGTCGCGACCACGATCTCCAGGCCCAGGTCCGCCCGCGCCAACGCCAGGGCGATCGGCAGGCTGTGGGCTACCTGGTGGATCTGATCGTGATTGAAGAGAAACCCGATGCGCATGGCCAAACGACGCCGTGGGCTGGAAACCCTCTCACCGATTTACCGGCGAAGGCTCAACCTCCGCGCGGCGCCCACAGCGACCGGTCGATGCGCTTGACGTCGAACAGCGTGACCGGGCCACAGGCCGACAGCGTATGCAGGCCTTGCGTATAGGGTCCCGCGCCTGGTGGAAGGCTCAGCGGCGGCCCCGCTTCGGCTTCGAAATGCCGGGGGCCGAGCTTGAGGATCGTCAGTTGGCGGAGGCCGCCGCCATAGGTGCGCGTGCAGTCCTGCACCGGAAGGCGCGGCAGGCCGTGCTCGATCCAGGCCGTGCCGCCAGGCCGGCTGGATGCGAGATCGTTGCGGACGGGATTGCCTGGATGCGTCCGCCAGGGCCCTGTCAGGCGCTCGGCGTAGGCGAGGTGTAGCCGCCCCTGCTTCCAGCGCTGTGGCCCTTTCGGCGAATAAGCCAGCCACCACAGGCCATCGTGGCGGAACGGCGTGGCGTCGATGGCCGGGGTGTCCAGGTCCAGCCGGACGACGGGCTCCCAGACATCCGGAAACGCCGCCGCGCGATAGAGCGTCAGCGCGCCAGACCGATAGGCCTCCGGCAGCATCCAGGTCTCGCCGTCGGCCTCGAAGACCTGCGGATAAGACAGGTGCCACGGCTCGCGCAGCACGACCGACCGCCGGACCGGCGTGAAGTCCGCGCCGAGTTCGATATGCTCGATGACGCCGTGACGGGTGCGGTAGTCGTAGGCCTCGACGAACAGATGCAGACGACCGTCGCGCCAGACGCCGAACGGATCGGCCAGGAACTTCAGCCGCCCTTCCTCGGGCAGCCAGTGGATGGTCGCATCGGGGGCGAAGCCGCGTCGGGCGACGTCGGCGATCGACGCCTCGACCATGCCGACCCGCCAGATGTCCCGCCCAGGGATCTTCAGCCGCCAGCTAGTCATGGGCGGCGACCAGCCTTGGAGATGCGGAGGCGCGCACCAGATCAACCGCGCCAAGCCCGACGATGACGGCCAGGTGCAGAGCCAGCGTCATCACGGCCAGCGCCGCCAGTAGCACGGCGACGGTGGAGTGCGCCCCCAGCAGGAGCAGCATCAGGTTCCCGAACACAAGGTCCTTGTTGGAGATCAGCGGAACCCGCGACACCAGGAAGCGGATCGCCAGCAGCACGACCCACAGACCGGGAGCGACCTGCGGCAACGCCAGGCGCCAGATCAGCAGGGTGAGCACGCTCCAAAAGACCAGGCGCAAGCTGCAAACCACGGCGACGTAGCCCAACTGCCCCAGGCGCAGTGAGAACACCCGGCGTCCGAAGGCTAGAACGCCAATCGAGATCGCCAGCGGAATGAGCCCCGACCACAGGGCCGGTCCGAGCCTTTGGGCGAAATCTAGATCGCGTAGCTGCGTGGCGCTGACCACCGCCAGGACCAGGGTCAGGAGATTGCCCAGCAGCGCCGAGACGATGTTGGCGTCCTTGATGGCGGCGAAGGGCGAGGCGACAGCGCCGGCCGCCCGCCGCGCCCAGACATAAAGGAACGCCTCGCCGCTGTAGCCGAGCACGACCTCGTTGATGACGTTCTTGCGCAGCAGGGCCTCGACGCCGGCCAGGGGCATGTTCCAAAGCCGCCGGAAGACGGCGAAGTCGAAGAGCGTCTGGGTCAGATAGAGCAGCAGGAAGGCCGGCCAGACCAGCGGCGGCAGCCCGCTGATCGTCTTCAGGACATCCGAGCTCGCGCCGCCCAGTTGCAGGGCGATGGCCGCGACCATCCCCACCGATAGCGCGCCGCCCAGCCAGGGCCACCACCGTCGGCTCACGCCCGCACCCCGGCCGCGATTGAGCCGTAGTGGTCGAAGAGATCGGCGAAGTGATCGATGTCGCGACGAACCCGGGCGGCGGCCTCGATCGCGGCGGCCTTCAGCGCCCCCGGATCGCGCGCCAGCAGCCGGCGAATGGCGGCCGCGGCGGCCTCGGTGTCGCCGGCGCGGTAGAGTTCCGAGGTCGACGGCTGGGCCAGATGGGCGAAGCCGCCGCGATCGGGTCCCACGACGGGAAGCCCGCTGACCATGGCCTCGGCCGGGATCAGGCCGAAGGTCTCGGACTCGCAGCCATGCACCAGGGCGTCGGCGCTGGCCAGGTGGGCCGCCAACAGACCGCGATCGCGGATCGGCGGCAGGATATGGACGTGGGGATAGCCCGCCGCCGCGCGGGCCACGCGCGTGCGGTCGATGCCGTCGCCGATCAGGACGAGGCCGATCGGAGCGTCGGCGCGGGCCCGCATCGCCGCCTCGATCACCATCGGCCAGCGCTTTTCCGGGTGGAAGCGTCCGACGCCGAGAACCAGCTTGGCGTCGTCGGGACAGGCGCAGGCCGCCAGCAGGCTGGACCTCAGCGCCTCGTCGCGCCTGGCGGGTGAGAACGCGCCGCGATCGATGCCCAGCGGCACGCTCTCCACCGCGCCCACGCCCTGCCCCACCAAGCGGTCGGCGAGCCAGGGCCCGCCGGCGACGACCGAGCCGAAGCCTCCGGCCAGCTTGCGCAGATAGCTCCAGAACCACCCGAACAACTGGTCGATCCGCTGGGGGCTGGCCACCGGAGCCAGCCATCGCTGGGGATAGGACGCCACCGGGTCAGCGTGCATGAACATGGCGCGCGGCGCTCGCCCCGCCCAACTGGCGACGACCCCGGCGCCGCGCCAGGGCGAGGAAGCCTCGACCAGGTCCGGAGCCAGGACGTCGAGCTGGCGATGCACCGGCACCGCGTCCCAGAACATGTGATAGTTGGCGTCGAACGGCAGGCGCGGCGCCCTGACCTGGATCACGCCGCCCGCGGCGCGCGGCTCGAAGCCGTCGTGCGGCCCCGGCGCGATGACGAACAGCTCGTGGCCCAGCTGGGCGGCGGCTTCGAACTTGCGGTCGATATAGGTCCGCACGCCCCCGCCGGTGGGCGAATAGAATTCGGCGACATCCACTACGCGCATCATGCTTCCCGAAAGAGGCCCCGTCGCCCTGGCCCAAAGACGACATGGGCGCCGCCGGGTCTCATCGATTTCGAAAATCCGTGTGGGGGCGCCGCCCGCGCGTCGTCTTGGTCGCCAAGGCCAGGGGCGTGGCGCGTGGAAGGACTATCATGGACATCAAGGCGCTGACGCACACCGACGGTGCGCGCCCGTTGCGGATCGCCCTGTTCTCGGGGAACTACAACTACACCCTGGACGGAGCCAACAAGTCCCTGAACCGCCTGGTCTCCCACCTGCAGAGCACGATCGGCGCTCAGGTGCGGGTCTACTCCCCGACCGGCCCCAACCCCGCCTTCGAACCGGCCGGCGACCTCGTCTCCGTGCCGTCGGTGAAGATCCCCTTCCGACGCGACTATCGCCTGGCGCTGGGCCTGCCCGCCGCCCTTCGGCGCGACATCGAAGCCTTCAAGCCCGACCTCTTCCACCTGTCCGCACCGGACCTGCTGGGCTCGGCGGCGTTGAAGTTCGGACGCGAGCTGAAGGTCCCGGTGATCGCCAGCCTGCACACCCTGTTCGACACCTATCTCGACTACTATGGCCTGGGCCGGCTGCGCCCGTTGGTCCGCAACCAGCTCTGGAAGTTCTACGGCGCCTGCGACTACGTCATGGCCCCGACCGAGGCGATCGGCGACGAGCTTCGGGCCCAGAGCTCGGCCACGCGCGTGCGCACCTGGGCCCGAGGCGTCGATGCCGAGCTTTTCCACCCCGGACGGCGCAGCGAGATCTGGCGGCTCAGCCAGGGCTTCGCGCCCGATCGTCCAGTGATCGTGTTCCTGGGCCGGATCGTCATGGAAAAGGGCTTGGCGACCTTCGCCAGCACCATCAGCCGGCTCGAAGCTGCGGGGCACGCGCCCCAGGTGCTGGTGATCGGCGACGGCCCTGCCCACGCCTGGTTTCAGGAACGACTGCCGGGCGCGGTGTTCGCCGGCTTCCTGTCGGGCGAGGCCCTGGCCACGGCCCTGGCCAGCGGCGACATCTTCCTCAATCCCAGCACCACCGAGACCTTCGGCAACGTCAATCTGGAGGCGATGGCCAGCGGCCTGGCCATGGTCTGCGCCGATGCGCCCAACACCCGCGCGTTGCTGCGCCACGGCCAAAACGCCCGCCTCTGCGCGGATCAACCGTCAGCCTATGCCGACGCCCTGTCGGGGTTGCTGGTCGACCGTGAGGAACGGCTGCGACTGGGGGCCGGCGCGCTAGGGCACAGCGCCGCCTATCGTTGGACCGAGATTCTGGACGAGGTGCTGGGCGTCTATGCCGAGGCCCTGGATGCACGTCCTGCCTCGCGCGCTCTGCCCGCCCCCGTGTGGCGCTCCGGCGCCCTGGCCGAGCCGCAACCCGGCGTCCTGCCCGCGATCTGAAGGCGCGCTCATGATCGCGACAACCCTTGACCGGTACCTGCTGAGGCGGGCCCTGACACCGATGGCCGCCGTGCTGATCAGCACGATGGTGGTGTTCCTGATGGAGCGCATCATGCGCTCGTTCCAACTGCTGTCGCAGACGACGGACGGCTTCAAGTACCTGAGCGAGCTGCTGGTCAATCTCGTCCCGCACTATGTTGGCCTGACCCTGCCTGGCGGCTTCTTCATCGGACTGTTCGTCGTCGTCAACGGCCTCAACAAGAGCTCGGAGATCGACGCGGTCCTGGCCAGCGGCACGTCGCTGGGCCGGTTCGCCGCGCCCTTCGTCGGCCTCGGCGTCGCTCTGATGGTCTTCAGCGTGCTGCTGTTCGGCTTCGTCCAGCCCTACAGCCGCTACGCCTATCACGCCGTGCTGCACGCGGTCGAAAAGGCCGGATGGAACGGTGACGTGCGGCCCAAGGCCCTGCTCTCCACCGGCACGCTCTTCCTGACCGCCGACCGCACCGACGCCAGCGGCCGCCATCTGGAGCGCGTCTTCCTCCGCAAGATCGAACCGGACGGTCGCGAGGACGTCCTGACGGCGGTCTCGGCGGTCGTGCGCAGGGATGCTGGCGACCAAAGCGTCACGCTGGACCTGCACGATGGCCGCCAGGTCAGCACGACGCCCGACGCCCAAGTCTATGTGACCAAGTTCGCGGCCTTCTCCTTCGACGTGCCGCTATCGCTGTCGGGCAAGCTGTTCCGGGTTCGCGGCGACGACGTCAGCGAGCTTACGCTCATCGAGCTGGCCCAGCGGGGCTTCGGCAAGACCCCCACCGCCCTGCCCCAGCAGGCGATGCTGGCCGAGCTCTACGCCCGTGCCTCGCGGGCGCTGATCCTACCCCTGCTGCCGCTGCTGGCCGTGCCCTTTGGCCTCAGCGCCAAGCGCGCCGGGTCGGGCTCGGCAATGGCCACGGGCGGCGTCCTGCTGTTCCTGTTCGAGACCGCGATGATCCTCGGCCAGGCCATGGCGTCCGGCGCGGGCATTCCAGCGATCCTCGCCGTCGGGCTGCCGGCGGCGACGTTCGCGGCCATCTGCATCGCCACCTGGGTCACCAGCCGCAAGCGGCCAGGCGAGAACCCGGTCAGCTGGGTCACCCAGCGCACCGCAGCGCTCTTCGCCGCCATAGCCCAAATGTTCGGAGCGCGCCGCGCTGTCGCCTAGAATCGAAAGCGCCAGCATCTCTCACCTTCGGGTCGGCTTGCCTTCGTCACGCCGCCAAGTCATGTCTCTTGGGCTCACACCGACTCCTCCAGCGGGCCGAAAGCCAGACTCCGATCTTGTCCCCCGAACGCCTCGATCCTCGCGCGCGATGAAGGACGCCTCTTCCGAGCTCACGCCGCTGGCGGTCGCCTATCTGGAACGCCGCGACGACATGCGCCGGTTCTTCCTGGCTCGCCTGGGCGGCCGGGGTGAAGTCGAGGACCTGGTCCAGGAGCTGTATCTCAAGGTCCAGGCGGTCACCGAGGACCCGATCGAGAACCCGCCGGCCTATCTCTACCGCCTGGCCTCGAACCTGATGCTGGACCGCCTGCGCCGCGCCAAGCGCTCGGGCGCTCGTGACACCGAGTGGCGGCGGACCCACCACGCCACCGTCGGCGCCCTGGACATCGCCGACACCCCGGACGCCGAGAGCGCGGTGATCGCCCGGCAGCGGCTAGAGAAGCTGTCGCGGGCGCTGGAGACCCTGTCGCCGGTGACCCAGCGCGTCTTCCGCCTGCACAAGTTCGAGGGCCTGACCCACGCCCAGACCGCCGAGCGGATGGGCATCTCGCGCAGCGCCGTCGAGAAACACGTCAGCCTCGCCCTCGGCCACCTGGTCAGCAGGGTGGGCCGATGATTGTGACCGAAATGCCTCACCTTACCGGGATGTGGAGAGGACCTTGCGGCCGCGCGGCGTCATTGTGTCGGCGCCCGTTCCAGGCCAGGCGCGAAGGAAGCGCGAACCGTCGATGACCGAGTCCGTCCCACACGATCCGATCCAGCAGACGGCGGCCGACTGGTTCGCCAAGCTGCAGGACGACGCCGCCCTGGAGGACTGGACGGCGTTCCAGGCCTGGCTGGAAGCCGACCCGGCCCACGCGGCCGCCTATGAGGCGGTCGAGGCGGTGTGGCTCGACCTGGAAGACCTGCCGGCCAACGACATCGAGGCCGAGGAAGCGCCGCTGCCAGCCAACGTCACGCCCCTGCGCCGTCCGGCCGCCGCCTCCCGGCGCGCCCTGCTGATTGGTCTCGGCGTCGCCGCGGCGGCGGCCATCGTGGCGCTGGTCGTGACGCCACAGCTGACCCAGCCGACCTTCACCGACTATTCGACCCAGCGCGGTGAGACCCGCGAAGTGGCCCTGGCCGACGGCTCGCGGCTGACCCTGGACGGCGCGACCACTCTGCGCGTCCGGCTCGGCGCCAAGCAGCGTGACGTGACCCTGGTCGACGGCGAGGCCAGCTTCGACGTCGCCCATCTGGAGAACCGGCCCTTCGTGGTGGCGGTCGGCGCGCGTGAAGTGCGGGTGCTGGGCACGGAGTTCAACATCCTCAGTCACGCCGGCCAGCTGGCGGTCTCGGTGCGTCGCGGCCTCGTCGCCGTCTCGGGCGGCCAGGAAGGGACCGTGAAGCTGGCGCGCGGCCAACGGCTGGCCCAGTCGCCCAATGCGGCCGCCAAGGTGACCGAGGTCGCGCCGGATACCGCCTTCGCCTGGAAGTCCGGCAAGCTGATCTACGATCGCACACCGCTGACCCAGGTCGTCGCCGACCTCAATCGCTATGTCCCCACGCCGATCCGCGTTGATCCCGGCGCCGCCTCGGTGACAGTGTCGGGCGTGCTACTGGTCGACGAGGAGGCCGCCATGATCCGGCGCCTGGAACTGTTCGCCCCCATCGTCGCCGAGACGACGCCCAACGGGGTCATCCTCAAGGCCAAGACGGCCCGCCGCTGACCGTGACGGGCAAGCGCGACCGTCTCTGGGACGGCCGGTTCTGGGCCACGGCCCTGGGCGTCGGCTTGACGAGCCTCGGCCACGCCGAGGCCGCCCCACGCCTGTTCGCAGGCCGGCAATCGCCCGTCGTTCGGCTGCAGATCGCCGCCAAGCCCGTCCATGCGGCCCTGATCGATTTCGCCCTGCAAGCCGAGCTGTCGCTGGGCGGCGACCTGGAATCCTGCCGGGGCCAGGCCCCTGCCCTGGCTGGACGCCTGTCGGTCACAGCCGCGCTCGACCGCCTGCTGGCCGGCAGCGGCTGCAGCTATAGCCAGCCCGATCCGCGCACAGTGATCATCCATCGCGTCGCCGCCGCGTCCCGGCCCGCCAAACCTGCCCCAGTGGCCGTTGCGCCCCTAGGCCTGGGCGAAGTCGTGATCACGGCCCAGCGCTATCCCAACCTGCCCGGTCGCACGCCTTACGCCATCTCGGTGGTGTCCGGCGGCGCGCTGGAGCGCGAGGCGCTCACCAGCCTCTATGACCTGACCGGTCAGGTCGCGGGCATGACGGTGACCAACCTGGGTCCTGGTCGCGACAAGGTGCTGCTGCGCGGCCTGTCGGACGGCGCCTTCACCGGTCAGACCCAGTCGATGGTGGCCCTCTATCTCGACGACGTGCCGATCACCTACAGCGCGCCCGATCCAGACCTGCGGCTGGCCGATGTCGAGCGGGTGGAGATCATGCGCGGGCCGCAGGGCACGCTCTATGGCGGCGGCTCACTGGGCGGGGTGATGCGGATCGCCACCCGCAAGCCTGACCTCGATCGCTATCAGGCCAGCGTCCTGGTCGGCCTGGGCGTGACCCAGGGCGGCGGTCACAGCGACGAGGTGGAGGCGATGGCCAACCTGCCGCTGATCCACGGTCGCGTGGCCTTGCGGGCCGTGGCCTATCGCGAGAGCCAGGACGGCTACATCGCCAATCGCGCCCTGGACTTGCGCCGCGTCAACGGATCCGAGCGCGCGGGCGTTCGCGCCAGCCTGCGCGCGGCCCTGACGCCAGGCTGGACCCTGACGCTGGGCGTCACCCAACAGTGGATCGACAATCACGACACCCAGTACGGCCTGCGGCGGCTCGGCCCCAAGGTCCGTGACACGGTCGTGCGCGAACCGCACGACAACGACTTCGACCACACCTCCTTGACCCTTACCGGCGAAGGCGGTTGGGGGCGCGTGACCGGTTCGGCCTCGCGACTGTCGCATCACTTCGCCAGCCGCTACGACGCCACCTCGGTCTCGTCGATCTACGGCCTGGCCGGTGCGCCAGCGGCGTTCGACGAGGACAAGGGCATCGACCTGACGGTGGCTGAAGTCACGTACGCCACGCCCAGCCAGCATCGCCTGCATGGCCTGGTCGGCGCCTTCGCCTCGACGGGATCGATCCGACTGAACACCAGCCTGCGCGCCCTCCCCGCCGGCTCTCCCGCCGCCTATGCCGAGCGGCGACGCGACGAGATCCGGGAAATCGCGCTCTATGGCGAGGCGACGTTCGATGCGACTCCGCGCCTGTCGGCGACGGCGGGTATACGCTGGTTCGATTTCCAGTTCGACACGACCTCCCTGGTCACCCAGCCGGCGGGCCAGCGCCAGACGGACCAGGCGGCCGACGCCGCCGGCTTCTCGCCCAAGGTGCTGGTCAGCTACGACGCCAAGCCGGGCCTGCTGGTCTACGCCCAGGCCGCCGAGGGCTATCGGCCGGGCGGCTTCAACACCGCCGGCCGCATCGGCCAAGTCTTCGACATGCCCGGAACCCCGCCACGCCGCTACAAGGCCGACGAGCTGTGGAACTACGAACTGGGCCTGAAGCTGCGCGCCTTCGATGATCGCCTGCAGGGCCGCGCGGCGGTGTTCTACGCCACCTGGGAGTCTGTGCAGAGCGACCAGTACCTGGCCGACGGCGCGGCCTACACCGCCAATATCGGCAATGGCGACAACAGCGGCTTCGAGGCCGAGGCCGCCTTCCGGGTCAGCGAACGGCTGGACCTGCGCGCCGCCGCGCTGCTCAACGACCCGGAGGTCACCAAGCTCAACCCGGCCTTCAGCACCCACAAGGACGCCAGCCTGCCCGGCGTGGCGCGGACCTCCGCCAGCCTAGGCTTCGACTACCATCGGGACCTGGCCAGCGGCCCGACGCTGCGACTGCAAGGCCAGGCCTCCTATGTCGGCGGCTCCTACCTGACCTTCGACGCCGACACTGCCCATGAGATGGGCGAGTATCTGGGCCTGCGGGGCGTGGCCAGCCTGACCACACCAGGCTGGACCCTGGCGGCCACGCTGGACAACCCACTGAACAGCCACGCCAACAGCTTCTCGTTCGGCAATCCGTTCCTGATCACCCGCGACCAGATCGTCACGCCGCCGCGGCCTCGGACCCTGACCGTGCGGCTGACGGCCCGCTTCTAGTGATCCAGAAGCGGGCCTCGCGTCGTTAGAAACGCGCGTTCAGGCTGACCTTCGCCGCCCGGCCCGAGGCCGGCGAGATGTTGTTGTTGCTGTCGGCGTACTGGAAGTAGCGCTTGTCGAACAGGTTCTCGACATTGAGCTGCAGGTCATAGCGAGCGTTAACCTTGTAGTAGAGCGCCCCGTCGACGCGCGTGTAGCCGGCCAGAGCGACGGTGTTGTCCGTCGCGGCGAACCGCTTGCCCATGCTGGTCACGCCGATGGCGCCGCCGAAGGTCTTGTTCAGATCATAGCGCAGCCACACCGCGCCCGACGACTTGGGCACGTGGTTGACGCGGTTTCCCGCCCGCACCGTCGCCGACTGCGAGTCCAGGAACTTGGCGTCGGTATAGGTGTAGGACGCCACGATGCTGAGCTGGCGGGTGATCTCGCCCTGGGCGCTCAACTCGACGCCCTTGGACCGCTGGCGGCCGATCGGGACGGTCGGCGAGGCGGCGTTGTTGGGATCGCTCAGCGCCAGCACGTTGTCGCGGTCGAGCTGGAAGGCCGCGGCGCTGAGGTTAAAGGTCGGCAGGACGTCCCACTTCGCGCCCAGCTCGTAGTTCTCGTACTTCTCCGGATCCAGGCTCTGGTTGGAGAGGCTCAGCGCCGACAGCTGATCGCCGCCGCGCGGCAGGTAGCTCTTGGAGTACGAGGCGTAGATCGAGGTGTCGACGGCCGGCTTGAAGATGGCGCCGACGCGCGGCGACCACAGATTGTCGGTGGCGCTGAAATCACGCTGCACGCCCGCCGCCAGGAAAGGATTCCGGTTGGTGACGTCGGTCTGGTAGTGCTCGTAGCGGATGCCGGCCACGACCTGCAGCATCGGCGACAGCTCGATCTGGTCCTGCACATAGCCGGCCGCGACCTTGGCGATGCTGAAGTTGTGGCCGCTAGTGGCGGCCTCACGCCACTGGATGTCCGGGCGGCTGATCTGCGAGGCGGTGACCGGCACGAAGATCGTCTGCACGCCGCTGGCGCTGGTCGCCGTCGGGAAGAAGCCTTCCGTGCGCAGGTTGCTGGTGGTCTGGCGGCCGAACTCCGCGCCAACCAGCAGGGTGTGCTCAACCCCGCCCGTCGAGAGCTTGGCGTTGAGGTCGGTCTGGTTGATCAGGTTCCGGCGCTTGGCCCCGTTGTTGTAGGCGCTGATCGCCACGATCGAGCCCGGCGCATAGACGCCCGCCGCCAGGCCGACCGGGTTGGTCTGGGCGGTGGTGTTCACCGCGCCCGGGAAGACGTTCTGGTAGAAGCGGTCGTAATAGGCGTAGCGCGTGCGGTTGCGGATCGACACGGTGTCGCTGAACCGGTGCTCGACGAAGACCGTGCCGGCGTTGGAGTCGACCCAGTTGGGGCTCTGGTCCGGGTCGCCGAAGAACTGGCCGCGCGGCGTCTCCAACGGCTTGCCCTGATAGGACGACACGCCCCGGTCGCCGATGCGCTTGTCGTGGAAGCGCTCGTAGCCGATCGACAGGGTGGTGTCCGGATCGAGCTTGAACGTCGCGGTCGGGTTGAAGCCCCAGCGCTTGTTCCAGACGCCATCGCGGAAGTTGCCGCTGTCCTGCCACACGCCGGCCGCGCGCAGCGAGATCGTCTCGCTGACCGGCGCGCCGAGGTCGATCTGGGCGCGGTAGTGGTCGTAACTGCCGGCCTCCAGGCGCGCGCCCAGGTGCTGCTGGCCGTCGGCGACCTTGGTCACCCGATTGATCAGGCCGCCGGTGATGCCCCGGCCGAAGATCATGGCGTTGGGGCCCTTGAAGACCTCCAGGCGCTCGATGTTGTAGAGGTCGCGATAGCTCTGGGTGTCGTCGCGCACGCCGTCGACGAAGAAGCTGGCGGTCGTCAGGTTGCCCCGGAAGCTCAGCGTGTCGCGGTTGTTCTCGCCCTGCGAGGAGAACACGCCCGGCACGTAACGGACGGCGTCGCCGATGCCGTTGGCGGCCTGGTCCTCGATCTGCTTGACCGAGACGACGTTGACCGCCTGCGGCACGTCGATCAGCGCCGTCGGCGTCTTGGTGGCCGAAGTGATCGCGCCGGTCTTGTACGACGTCTGGCCGGTGATCGTGACGCCGCTCACCTCAGTGGAGGTCTGCGCGAGAACCGGCGTGGCCAGAAGGGTCGCCGTCGAGGCCAGAAGCAAGGCGCGCGAAGGCGCGCCGCGGAACACGCGGTTGATCGACATGTGATTGAAATCCCGGACCTGAAGCTCGCTTAAGTGCGAACGATTTTCATTCGCGCCCTATAGCGCCAGGTCCGGGTCGGCTCAGCCGAAAATTCCAAAGCTTGGGAATTTGTATATCAGCGGAAATAAGCCTGTAATTTCCGCATCAGTCTCACGACCGCGGCGCGTTTGCCGGTTTCAGGTAGCCGTGCATTCCGATCCAACGGGCGAAGGCGTCGAACCAGCCGGTGCTGGTGGTCGTCTTCGGGTACATGCCAAAGCCGTGGCCGCCCTGTTCGTACAGGTGGAACTCGACGGGCCGCTTGGCCGTCCGCCAGCTCTCGATAAGGCCAAATCCGCCGTTCGCGAAGAAGGGATCGTCGGCCGCCAGCGCCACGAACATCGGCGGCGCATCAGCCGGGACGGTCACCGGGGCTAGCGGGCCATAGATCAACCCGATGAACGCCGGCTTGGCGTCCTGCCCGCCCAGCGTGGTAGCCATGGTCAGCATGGCGCCGGCCGAGAAGCCCACCATCCCGATCCGGTCGGGATCGACATGCCATTCGGCCGCACGCTTGCGGACCAGCGCAAAGGCGGCGCGGGAGTCGGCGATCTGCGGGGCCAGGCCGGCGATGGCCTGTTCAGGGCTGGGCCGCGGGTTGCGGGCCGTGTTGGAGAACATCTCGGTCATCGACCGTTCGAAGCCGGGCATGTCCGCCGGCGTCTGGTTCAAACGGTACTTCAGCACGAAGGCCGCGACGCCCTTGTCGGCCAGGGCTTGGGCGACCTGCCAGCCTTCGTTCTCCATGGAGAGGGTCCGGAAGCCCCCGCCCGGCGCGACAATGACCGCGGCGCCCGTGGCCTTGGCCGGGTCGGGAAGGAACGGGGTCAAGGTCGCGACGGTGACGTTGCGCGCGAAGACGCTGCCGTACTGGCTGTGCCAGGATTCAGCGGCGGTCGCGCCCGGCAGCGCGCCAGTCCCCAGTTCGATCGCCTTCGGCTGCGCCGGGATCGCGATCGGCGTCATCTTGTCGGCCTGAGCCTGGACGGGCGCGGCGATCGCGCAGGTGATGGCCATGGCGCCCGCAGCGAGTCCCGCGCGCGCCGCCCTCGCCCAAGCCGACCGGCGACTGTTGTTGATCCACTCCATGCGCAACCTCCCTTTTTGACTTTGTGACCGGTATCATTCCGGCTTTTTACTCCTACAAATAAACGGGGAGGTTGTCACGCGTCGATGGCGGCGTGTTCCGGCCAGCGCCGTGCAGATCGTCCATGCATGAAAGACAAAAAAATCCGCCCGAGCCGGCGATGTGACCGAGCTCGGGCGGGCCGCCCAGGAGGGGGAAAGCGGGCAGTCGAAAGCTCGCGGCCAAAGGACGAAAGCGGCAAGGCCTCGGCATCAAGTCCAAGGCGGCGCCACGCCCTCGATCTGTAAGACAGATTGCGGAATGGTTGCGTTAACGTAACCGTATTTACTTGAACCTGTCCAACCAATAACAGTGACAATACCGATAATCGTGATGCACGCTGGCAGGCGTCCCCTGCCCTGCGGCGCTGATTTTGAGTCGGGCCGACAATCGACTAGTTAGGATCGCAATGACGGTGGCGGGGTAGACGATTGGCCAGACACGCTGAGGGCGCCCGCGGCCCTACGATTGTCGATGTCGCGGCCGCAGCCGGCGTTTCCCCGATGACCGTGTCGCGCGTGATCAACGATCGCCCGGGCGTCGGTCCCGACACCCGCCTTGTCGTCAGCGAAGCGATCCACCGTCTGGGCTATACGCCCAACGTCGCCGCGCGCAGCCTCGTGACCTCCGCGGAGCTGCGGATCGGCGTCGTCTATTCCAATCCCAGCGCCGCCTTCATGAGCGAATTCCTGACTGGCGTTTACGAGGAAGCCTCCACGCGCGGGGCCCGCCTGATCCTGCTGAAGGGCGGCGAAGGCGGACGCCCGCCCCAGGACGCCGAACTGAAGAACCTAATCGCGGCGGGAGTGCGCGGCGTGATCCTGGCCCCTCCCCTCGGGGAATCCCCGACGGTCCTGCAGGCGCTGCGCAAGGCGGGGCTGCCGCTGGCGGCGGTCGGCGCCTATGGGGTTACGGGCGCCATCTGTGTGCGGATCGACGATCGCCGCGCCGCCTACGAGATGACGCGGGACCTGATCGCCCAGGGCCATCGCCGCCTGGGCTTCATCCTCGGCAACCCGGACCAGGCGGCCAGCGCCGAGCGCCTGGCGGGCTTCTACGCGGCCGTCCGGGAAGCCGACGACGTGCAGACGATGATCGCCCAAGGGGATTTCAGCTTCACGTCCGGCCTCGCCGCCGCCGAGCAACTGCTCGACGCGTCGCCCGCGCCGACGGCGATCTTCGCCAGCAACGACGACATGGCCGCCGCCGCCGTCTCGGTCGCGCACCGCCGCCACCTCGATGTGCCAGGCGAACTGACGGTCGCCGGCTTCGACGACACCGCGGCGGCGGTCACCCTGTGGCCGCCACTGACCACGGTCCGCCAGCCCGTCCGCGAGCTGGCCGCCGAGGCGCTGGGCCTGCTGGCGGCCCAGATTTCCGGGGCCGAGGCCACGCTGGGCGATCACCGCGACCGGGTGCTGGACCACCAGCTCGTGCGCCGGCTGTCGACCTCGGCGCCGTAAGCCGGCGCTAGTCGTCGCCTCGACCTTCGTAGCGGAAGAAGGCGAAGTCAGCCGGTGTCGCCCTGCCCGACATGTCCTGGCAGGCCATGCCCACGAACGCGCCGGTGAAATTGGGCAGACCGGGCAAGGACGCCTCGTCGGACAGGATGCTGGCGTCGAGTTCGTCCGGCAGGCCACGCCAATCGTTCTCGCGATCCCCGCGCCAGGCGAACCGCAACTGGTCCAGGTCGACCTCGACCCGCAGTTCGATCGGCCCCTCGGGCAGGCTGGCCACCAGGACCGTGAGCGTGCAGCCGCCAGCATCCGGCGAGGCGGTCATCAGCTGCAGCTGACGCTCGCCCGCCTCACGGCTGACGTGGAGATAATGGAACTTGGTGCTGTTGTAGTAGCAGACCAGCCCGGCGGCCTGCTGGAAGTCGACCGGATCGAACTCGAGCCGCGTCGTGGCCGTGTAGCGCAGGTCCTCCTGCCGCCGCGCCACCAGCGCCTGGCGGAAGGGACTGCCGAGGGTCTCGCGGCCATAGAGGCGCAGGTGCCCGGGCCGCGCGGCCAGGCTGAAGATCTCGTCCGGATAGGGCGTACGTAGCCACTGGAATTCGGACGGCAGCGCATCGACAGCAAAGCTCCCGTCCCAGCTCTCCTGCGGCCAGGGCGCGGTTGGCAGATAAGGCGCAGCGGGCGCGGGATCCGGCGCGCCGTCGGCCGTCAGACTCCTGAGCCAGCCGTCCTCGCACCACCGCATCGGCTGCAAGGCCGTCTCGCGACCCAGGACGCAGCGTTGCCGGCCGGGCAGTGGCCGGCCGCACAGATAGGCCATCCACGGCGTCCCGTCCGCCAGCTCGATCAGGTCGCCATGCCCGGCCCGGGCCAGCGGACCTTCGCGCCGACCGCCGGACGACAGGACCACCGCGTCGGGGTGCAGCTCATAGGGTCCGAACAGGTTGCGCGAGCGGGCCATGACCACCGCGTGCCCCCAGCCCGTGCCGCCCTCGGCCACCAGCAGATGGTACCAACCGTCGCGCTTGTAGAGATGCGGCCCCTCGGTGAACCCCCGCTCCGTGCCCTGGAAGATCAGCTGGCGCTCGCCGATCAGGGCGCCGCTGTTGCGATCCAGTTCCTGGATGACGATCCCGGCGAAGCGCGGCCTGTCCGGGCGATGGTCCCAGAGCATGTTGAGCAGCCAGCTGCGCCCGTCGTCGTCATGGAACAGCGCCGGATCGAACCCGCTGCTGTTGAGATAGACCGGGTCGGACCAGGCGCCGTCGATCCGGTCGCAGGTGACCAGGTAGTTGTGGAAATCCCTCAGCGTCACGCCCGTCGCGCCATTCAGGGTCGACTGCCCGAACCGCTTGACGTCCGTATAGACCAGCCAGAAACGGCCGTCGGCGTGGGTGAGATCCGGCGCCCAGACCCCGCAGGAGTCCGGATCGCCGCGCATGTCCAGCTGGGACGCCCGCGCCAGGGGCCTGGCCGCCAGGCGCCAGTGCGCGAGGTCGCGACTGTGATGGATCTGGACGCCCGGGAACCACTCGAACGTCGAGGTGGCGATGAACACGTCCTCGCCGACGCGGACGATCGACGGGTCCGGATTGAACCCTCTGAGGACGGGATTACGAAGCTGGGACATGTCGTTTACGCACAAGGGTCCAAAGCAGCGCGGCGCCGACGAGGTCGAGCAGGCCGAGGATGACGAAAAAGGGTCCGTAACCGACCTGGTCGACAAGTTTGCCCAGGGCCAGGGTGAAGATCAGGATGCCGAGGTTTCCCGCCAGTCCGGCGAAACCAGCGACGGTCGCGACCTCGTCGCGGCGGAACAGGTCCGACGCCATGGTGATCACCGTCACCGACAGGGTCTGGTGGGCGAAGCCGCCGACGCAGAGCAGCGCCAGGGCGACATACGGATTGGCCGCCAGGCCGACCAGCGTCATGGCCGTCATCAGCACCGCGCCCAGGCTGAAGGCCCAGCGCCGGGCGTCGACCAGGTCCACGCCGCGCTTTTGCAGATAGGCCACGACCGCCGGGCCGAACAGGCAACCCAGGTCGGCGGCGAGGAAGGGCAGCCAGGCGAACAGGGCCAGTTGCTTCAGGTCGAAACCCCGCTCGCGCATCAGGTAGAGCGGCATCCAGAACGATAGCATCCCCCACACGGGATCGGCCAGCATCCGGGGCAAGGCGATGCTCCATAGGTCGCGGCGACGCACCAGCTGCGCCAGGGAGGCGCGCTTGCCGCTCGCCGTCAGTTCGGCTTCCTGCCCCTGCTCGATGTGGCCGCGCTCGGCCTCGCCAAGCCGACGATGCTGAGCCGGCGCCCGGTACCAGACGATCCAGGCTGCGACCCACACCAGGCCCAGCGCGCCAGCGACGACAAAGGCCAGGCGCCAGCTGCCCATCAGCACGGCCCAGGCCACGAGCATCGGGGCGAACACCGCGCCGAAGGAAGCGCCGATATTGTAGACGCCGCCGGCGAAGCCACGCTCGCGGGCCGGGAACCACTCGGCGATCAGCTTCTGGCCAGCGGGTTGGGCCGAGCCTTCGGTCAGGCCCAGGGCCAGGCGCAGCCCGGCGAACGGCAGCCAGCCCTGGGCGAAGATGTGAGCCATGGTGATCAGCGACCACAGGATCGCGCAGACGGCGAAGCCGAGCCGCAGCCCGACGCCGTCGAGGAAATAGCCGACCAGGGGCTGGAACATCACGCCGATCTGGAAGGCGCTGGTGATCCACGAATACTGCTCGCTGGAGATCGATTGCTCGCTGAGCACCATCGGCGCGGCCACGCCCAGCACCGATCGCGACAAGTAGTTGAGCACCATCGCCAGGACGAACAGGCCCAGAATGGTCCATCGGATGTAAGCGAAGCGCCGACGTCGATCGTCTCGACCGTCGCTGCGAACTGCTGACACGCCCCCTCCTCCGATAACGTTATCATTCTCGATGGGCGGAAAAGCCCACCGCCGTTGTTAGCCATCCAGCTTCACTTCACTGGCCGACACCCACTCCGAGTAGCGAACCGGAACGATCGTTTCAACGATAATATGTCGGAGTATTGACTCCGCGCCGGTGACCATACCAAGATCCACGATAACGTTACCATCGCGATCAGCCGTGGCGACGATCAAGCACGCAGCGCCGGTGAGCCTGCGGATAGGGAGGGATGAGAATGAACGCCAAGGGCATGATGTCTTCGGAGGGCTGCAGCGCACACCGCGACACCCAGATCGAAGCTCGCAATAACACCGCGCAGGTTCGCAGCCGCGTCCTGCAGTCGGCCAGCGCCGTCGCGATGACGGCGGCCCTGTTCGCCGCCGCGCCCGCCCTGGCTCAGACGGCCCCTGTCCCGGCGGCCGCCAACGACTCGGCCACGGTCACCGAGATCGTCGTCACCGGCACGCGCATCCAGACCACGGGCTTCACCGCCCCGACGCCGACCTCGGTGATCGGCGAGGCCCAGATCCAGAACAACGCCCAACCGAACGTCTTCGCCACCATCGTCCAGCTGCCGTCGCTGCAGGGCTCGAGCGGCTCGGCGACCAACACCTTCAGCACGTCCAGCGGTCAGCAGGGCCTGAGCTCGTTCTCGCTGCGCGGCCTGGGCACCATCCGCACCCTGACCCTGCTGGACGGCCAGCGCGTGGTCGGCGCCTACTACACCGGCGTCACCGACGTCAGCCTGTTCCCGCAGCTGCTGATCCAGCGCGTCGACGTCGTCAACGGCGGCGCCTCGGCCTCGTACGGCTCGGACGCGGTGGGCGGCGTCGTCAACTTCATCACCGACACCCGCTTCGAGGGCCTGAAGGGCAACGTCCAGGCCGGCATCTCGAAGTACGACGACAACAAGCAGGGTCTGGTGCAATTCGCCGGCGGCCGCAGCTTCGCCGATGATCGCGTGCACGTGGTCGGCAGCGTCGAATGGGCCAAGGAAAACGGCGTCGGCCCGGGCGATTTCGGCACCAGCCTGGCGGGCGGTCGCGACTGGTTCACCCAGACGACGATGATCAACCGCAACGTCACCGACGACAAGTCGCCGCAATATGTGATGCGCGACAACGCCCAGCCCTACGCCTACACCAAGTACGGCCTGATCACGGCTGGTCCGCTGCAAGGCATCGCCTTCGACCAGAGCGGCAACCCGTTCCAGTTCCAGTACGGCTCGAACGGCGTGCCGTCCAAGACCGCAGGCGGGGCCGTCACCGGCTGCTTCCCCGGCTTCTGCGTCGGCGGCGACCTGTCGGGCAATGTCGACAGCGGCCGCACGCTGCAGTCGAAGATCGAGCGCAAGGTCGGCTACGGCCGCATCGGCTACGATTTCGCCGAAGGCAACGAGGCCTATGTCTCGTTCAACCTGGGCCAGGTGAAGACCAGCAACCAGCCTGTCAACGGCATGAACCGGACCGGCCTGACGCTGCAGTGCGCCAACCCGTTCCTACCCGCTTCGGTGCAGGCCGCCTGCGCGACCGCCGGCATCACCAGCTTCCAGTACGGCGTCAGCAACGCGGTGCTACCCAACACCAAGGTCCACACCGATCGTCGCCAGTACCGCGTCGTCGCCGGCCTGAAGGGCAAGTTCGCGGCAGTGGGCTCCGACTGGACCTACGACGCCTACTACCAGCACGGCGAGAACAAGACCGCCATCGACGTCGACCACATCATCCTGACGCCGCGCTTCAACCAGGCGATCCAGGCCATCACGCTGAACGGCGCGATCGTCTGCGCCGATCCGGTCGCGCGCGCCAGCGGTTGCCAGCCGCTGAACATCTTCGGCGGCAAGCCCCCCTCGGCCTCGGCCCTGGAATATGTCCAGCCCGCCGCCGGTCCGTTCCAACGCCTGCTCATGAAGCAGGATGTGGCCAGCCTGAACTTCTCGGGCGCGCCGATCGACCTGTGGGCCGGCCCGCTGTCGGTGGCCTTCGGCGCCGAATATCGCCGGGAATACTACACCGTCCGCGCAGACCCGTACGGCGCTGGCATCGCCGACCGCAGCCCGAATGGCGGCGCCTATCCGGCCGATCCGCTGCTGTCGAACCTCGGCAACAACTGGCACGCGGGCAACTACAAGAACGGCGACGGCGAGTACAACGTCAAGGAAGCCTTCCTGGAAGCCGACCTGCCGCTGTTCAACAACGACACCATCGGGCGCGCCAACTTCAACGCCGCCGCTCGGGTGACCGACTACAGCACCTCGGGCACGATCTGGACCTGGAAGGCCGGCGGCACCTGGGACACGCCGTTCGATGGTCTGCGCTTCCGGGGCGTGACCTCGCGCGACGTCCGCGCGCCCAACCTGTCGGAACTGTTCGCCGCGCCCGTCACCACGACCCTGCCGAACTTCTTCGACCCGGCGAACAACCGGAACGTCGTGGCGATCCAGAACGCCGTCGGCAACCCGAACCTGACGCCAGAAATCGCCCGCAACACCCAGGTCGGCGTGGTGCTGGCCAATCCGTCCTGGCTGCCAGGCTTCAGCGCCTCGTTCGACTACTACAAGATCAAGGTCGACGACGTCGTCTCCAGCCTGGGCGCGGCCCAGATCGTCGACTACTGCTTCCGCAACATCCTGCCGCAGACCTGCAGCGCCTATAACCTCAACAACAGCAGCGGCCCGAACTACATCAACGTCCAGTCCTTCAACCTGGCGTCGATCAAGACCAGCGGCTTCGACATCGAGGCCAGCTATCGCTGGCAGCAGCCGCTGGGCCTGTCGGGCAACTTCACCCTGCGCGCGCTGGCCACCCACATCCGCGACTTCTGGACCGACACGGGCCTGCCCGGCACGATCCCGGTCGACTCGGCGGGCGTGAACCAGGGCAACACGCCCAACTGGAAGTGGCTGGCGATCCAGAGCTACGAGACCGACCGCTTCTCGGTCACCCTGCAGGAGCGCTGGTTCACCGACGGCAACTACGGCAACCAGTACGTCGTCTGCGCCGCCGGCAGCTGCCCGGTCTCGACGGTCAACAACCCGACGATCGACAAGAACTTCATGCCGGGCGCGTTCTACATGGACGTCGGCGGCACCTACACGCTCCGCAAGGACGTGACCGCCTACTTCAAAGTCGACAACCTGTTCGACCGCGATCCGGCCAAGTCGCCGAACTACGCCAACCCGGCCCTCTACGACATCATTGGCCGGATGTACCGCGCGGGCGTCCGCTTCCGTTTCTAACCGAGGTTCCCCCTCGATCGACTGAGGCCAGGCGTCCAGCGCCTGGCCTCTTTTTCGTTTCAGGCGTCGCGTCGCGGGGCTTCGATCAGCTCCAGGCCATAGACGACACTGGTCTTCTGGCGACCGATCAGGCGGACCTTCGAGCGCTTCTGGTCGCTGGGCGGCAGGGGATAGTCGACGATGACCCAGTCTTCGCGCTTGGGAGGCAGCCGGCGCTCGACGGCGACTTGCCGTCCGTCGAACTCGATCGCCATCTCGCGGTCGGTGTCGTTGCCCCAGTAGGTCACGCGCAGGAACGCCGCGCCCGGACGGCGGGCCATCGTGAACGACGCCTCCGCGCCCTCGGGGATGGATCGGTTGTGACGGCCGTAGAACGTGCCGGGCTTGCCGCCAGTCGCCGTCAGCCCGTGATCCCGCTCGGGCTGCATCTCGCCGATGTGGAAGACATCGACGGTGCGCCGCGCCAGGTCGGCCCGCGAGGCCTCGGCCGCCAGATAGTCCTGGCGCTGAACCGTCCAGTCCGCAGGCGTGAAGGTCGGGAAATAGACCGCCGTGCGCCGGTCGTAGAGGGCGTTGAACGGCCGCAGGGCCTGCTTCTGACCCAGCACATCGACCGTCGTATAGCGGTGAGCGCCACCGCCGGAGGCCAGGGCGTCGGTCGGCGCGGTCTTGGCCAGCAGCGCCGGCGCAGGGCCGTCGAACGCCTTGTCCGCGGGCCCGAGGTCGGCCGCCAGCACCAGCGGTCCGCTGAGGAAGGCATAGGTGGTCGGCGCGCCCTTCAGCGGCTCGGCGCGCAACGCCATCGGCAGCGTCACGGTGACCGTATCCCCTGCCTGCCACGTGCGCGTCACGCGCCAGTAGCCGTCCGAGACCGGTGCCGTGAGCACCTGGCCGTTCAGCGCGATGCGCGCGCCCTGCGCCCAAGCGGGACGGCGAATGGCCAGGGTCGTAATGGTCTTCGAAGGACGAGCCACCCGGATGGTGACCTCGCCTTGCTCCGGATAGCGCGTCCGCAGTTCCAGCTTGGCGTCGCCCGGCACGTCCAGCGTCGAGGGCGTGAAGAGGTTGACGTAGAGCGCGTCCGCGCCGCGCCAGAAGATGCTGTCGGCATGCTTGGCGTGACTTTCCATGCCCGAGCCGACGCAGCACCAGAAGCTGTCTTCCGCCGTGGAATAATCGCGCTTGGCGCCGGCCTGCAGCGGCATGAAGTACACGAACTGCCCGGTGTCGGGCCGCTGGTGCGCCAGGATGTGATTAAGCTGCGCCCGCTCGTAATAGTCGAACAACGCGCCGTCCGGCTTCCAGGCATAGAGATGCCGCGTCAGCTTCAGCATGTTGTAGGTGTTGCAGGCCTCGCAGGTGCCCGTCGTCAGAGTGCCGCCCAACTTGTCGGCCGCGCCGAAGTGCTCGCGCTCGGAATTGCCGCCCAGCACATAGCTGTGGTGGTCGACGACCGTCTGGTGGAAGAACCTGGCCGCCTCACCGTCTCCGACCTGGCCGCTGGCTTCATAGAACCGCGCCAGGCCGACGGCCTTCGGGATCTGGGTATTGGCGTGCAGCCCCGCCAGGGCGTCGCGGCGGGCCAGCAGCGGGTCGACGAAGGCGCGGTGGCGCAACCGATCGGCGGTGCGCAGCCACCGGGCGTCGCCCGTGATGGCGTGCAGTTCGGCGTAGGATTCCAGGATGCCGCCATGCTCGACCGAGAGCACCTTCTGGACCTGCTCCTCCGAGAGCGGCGCGAGAACGCCGGCCAGATAGTCGGCCAGGCCCAAGGCAATCGGCAGGGCCCGCGCGTTGCCCGCCAACAGGTGCGCGTCGATCACGCCGGCCAGCACCTTGTGATAGGCGTAGATCGGCACCCAGCCGCCGTTGAGCGTCCAGGTGACCTCGATCTGACCGCGCCGGACTTCCTCGAAGATCACCTTGCCCGGGACCTCCTTGCCGCCCCGCTCGGCGGTGGTGCCGCCGACATAGCCATCGCCCTCGGCGGCCTGGATCTTGGCCATCTCAGCGAGCGTGTGATCGAGGGCGGTCGCGATGGCCGGATCGCCGGTATTGGCCACGATCAGGCTGCAAGCCGACAGCCAGTGACCCAGGGAGTGGCCGGCGATGCTCTCGCTCTCCCAGCCGCCGTAGCGGGGCTTCTTCGCCTCGAGGCCGGCGGACCAATAGAAGTTGTGCAGCAGCCGCTCAGGGTCCAGCGACAGCAGGTAGCGACGGTTGGCCGCCATGGCGTCGGCGAACGGCGACGGCTCCAGCGTCACATAGCGGGCCGGGATCGGTTCGACCTTGCGCGCCGTGGCGGTCGGTTGGGCCCAGGCCTTGGCGCCTAAGGTCGCGGTCAGGCAGGCGCCGGTCAGAAGCACCGCGCGTCGGCTGGGGAAGAAGGCCTTGTCGATCATGCGCGCACCAGAGCGCCATCGCGGATCGCAAGACGGGCGCTCTGCCCCTTCTTGAGGTCCACCACCAAGGTCGAGCCGGCGTGGACCACCGTGTGGCGGCCGTCGGCCGAGGCGGTCAGCACCGCCTCCGTGAGCTTGCCCCCCGCCCAGCGGACGTCGACGCCAACGGCGCCCCTCGCCCGCAGACCCGTCATGTGGCCGGTCGGCCAGGCCGACGGCAGGGCCGGCAGCAGGTAGAGGCGGTCGTTGCGGCTTTGCAGGATCATCTCGGTCATGCCCGAGGTCCCGCCGAAGTTGCCGTCGATCTGGAACGGCGGGTGGGCGTCAAACATGTTGGGATAGGTCCGCTCGGGACCAAGCAGCAGGTTGAGCACGCTGTGCGCATGATCGCCCTCGCCCAGGCGCGCCCACAGGTTCAGGCGCCAGGCGATGGCCCAGCCGGTGGTCATGTCGCCGCGCTTGAGCAGCGTGGTCTTGGCCGCCGCCGCCAGCTTCGGCGTGGTGTCGATCTCGATCTGGTCGGACGGGAACAGGCCGTAGAGGTGCGAGACGTGCCGGTGCTGCGGCTCCTTGGCGTCGGCGTCCCAGTCTTCCTGCCACTCCTGCAATTGGCCGTCCTTGCCGATCTTGTACGGGGCCAGCTTGTCGCGCGCCGCCTTCAGCTCGGCGACGAAGGCCCGGTCGGCGCCGAGGAGGGCCTCGGCCTTCAGGCAGTTGTCGAACAGGTCCCGGATGATCGCCTGGTCCATGGTCGGGCCGGCGACCAGCGACGAGCCATGGCCGTGATCGTTCTCCGGCGAGATCGACGGGCTGGTGACCAGCGCGCCGGACTTCGGATCGACCACCAGGGTGTCGAGGAAGAACCGCGCCGAACCCTTCATCAGCGGATAGACCCGCGCCAGATAGGCCCGGTCGCGGTTGTAGTCGTAATGGTCGAAGACGTGCTTGCAGAGCCAGGCGCCGCCGGTCGGCCAGACGCCCCAGAAGGCGCCGTCGACCGGCGCGGTGGCGCGCCACAGGTCGGTGTTGTGGTGAGCCACCCAGCCGCGCGCGCCATACATGACCTTGGCGGTGCGGGCGCCGGTCTTGGCCAGGTCCTGGACCAGCGCGATCAGCGGCTCCACGCAGGGCGCCAGATTGGTCGGCTCGGCCGGCCAGTAGTTCATCTCGGTGTTGATGTTGATCGTGTACTTGCTCTCCCAGGGGGGCGAGGTCTTGTCGTTCCAGATCCCCTGCAGGTTGGCCGGCTGGCCGCCCGGACGGGAACTGGCGATCAGCAGGTAGCGGCCATATTGGTAGTATAGCGCCGCCAGCGACGGATCGTCCGTGGTCGGCGATTGCTGGATGCGCTCGTCCGTCGGCAGCAGGTCGGCGCGCGTGCGGCCGAAGTCGACGCTCACGCGCCGGAACAGAGCGCGGTGATCGGCCTGATGGTCGGCTAGCAAGTTCGCCCATGGCTTGCCCGCGAGCTTGGCCAGCGTCGCCTTGTTCAGCGCCTTCGGATCGCCCGAGACGTCGTCGAAGCGGCGATAGCTGGTGGCCGCGGCGATCAACAGCACGACCTCGTCGGCGTTCTTGACCGACAGCGCCCCGCCCTGCCCGCTCACCGTCCCGCCCTTGGCGCGGACCTCGACACGGCACTCGACGGTCAGGGCCGCCGGGATTCCCTCCCGGCTTTCGTTGGAGCCGGTCAGGATCAGGACCTTGCCCTCGACCGAGGCGACGGGGTTGGACTTCAGCGGGCTGGCGACGGACAGGTCGACGCTGATCGCGCCCTTGCGGCTGGCGCTGAGGCGCACGGCGATAACGCCGTCCGGATGGCTGCCGATCACTTCGCGGCGATACTGGACACCGCCGGCCGTGAAGGTCGTGGCGGCGATCGCCCCGTCGATGTCGAGATCGCGGACATAGTCGCCGCCCGCTTCGGGGAGACCCGGGAAATCCAGCTTCAGGTCGCCGATCGTCTGGTAGGCCATCTGCCGCTTGGGCGTTCCCATGAACTTGGCGTTGGCCAGGTCTGTGGCCTTGGCGTAGTCGCCGACGTCGATCAGCCGGCGGATCTCTGGCAGCGCGGCCAGCGCCTCGGGATTGGCTGGATCGTAAGGGCCACCGGCCCACAGGGTGTCCTCGTTCAGTTGCAACCGCTCGGATGCAACGCCGCCGAACACCATGGCGCCCAGCTTGCCTGAGCCAATCGGCAAGGCCTCGACCCATTCCTTGGCCGGCTGGCGATACCACAGGCGCAGCGGCGAGGCCTTGGCCGTGGCGGCGCGGGCGGACGCTGTGGTCAGGGCCGAGGCGGCGCCCAGGACGGCGAGCGTGGAGCGGCGTGTCAGCGTCATAGGGCCCTCGATCAACGACTTTATACTCCGACAAAAGCACAGTTGATCATCGCCTCACAAGTTGGATAAGGATGACTGCGCTTACCACAAAGTTAGCGCTACCATTGCTTGATGCCTCGCGATAGGGTGGCTCGAACCGCCACACGCGGCGATCTGGGCGAGCCACTTGCCCGACATAATAAAGACCGCGCGCCGACGCGGCAGGGAGACAGGAAACGCCATGTTCGCGTACGCTTCGCCAAGCCGTCGATCGCAGCAATCGTTCCATGGACGGGTGTTGGGCCTGGCCTCCGCCCTGGCCCTGCTAGCCGGATCGGCCCATGCGCAGGCGCTGAAGACGGCCCCGAGCGCGGCGCCGACAGCGGCGTTCGACTGGTTCGAATACGAAGGCGCCGATCCCTCGGACGCGGCCTTCAAGCCGACCGCCGGCCAGTACGCCAATCCGATCCTCAAGGGGACCTATCCCGACCCCGCGGTGATGCGCGTCGGCAAGGACTTCTATTACGTCAGCTCGACCTTCGCCTGGTTCCCGGGGCTGCCGATCTTCCATTCGACCGACCTGGTGAACTGGCAGCAGATCGGCAACGCCATCGACCGCCCGGGCATGCTCGACTTCGGACGCCTTGGCCTGTCGCGCGCGGTGTTCGCCCCGACGCTGAGCCACCACGACGGGACGTTCTACCTCCTCAACACCTGCGTCGACTGCAAGGGCAACTTCCTGATCACGGCCAAGGACCCCAAGGGCCCCTGGTCGGACCCGGTCTGGCTGCCGACGGTCGAGGGCATCGATCCGTATCTGTTCTTCGACGAAGACGGCAGCGCCATGATCGTCTTCAACGGCGAGCCCCCTGGCCCGCCGGAGTACCGAGGCCACCGCGCCATCTGGGCGATCGCCTACGACCTCAAGACCGGCAAGACGGTCGGCGAGCGCAAGCTGCTGCTGGACAAGGGCGTCAACCCCGCCGCCAAGCCGATCTGGCCCGAAGGTCCACACATCCTGAAGAAGGACGGCTGGTACTACCTGATCGCGGCCGAGGGCGGCACGGCCGAAGGCCACAGCCAGGTCGCGCTGCGCTCCAAGAGCGCCTGGGGGCCGTATGTCCCCTACGCGAACAACCCGATCCTGACCCAGCGCGGCCTGCCCAAGGACCGTCCGCTGCCGATCACCTCGGCCGGCCACGCCAACCTGGTCGACACGCCGGACGGCAAGTGGTGGGCCACCTTCCTGGCCGTGCGCCCCTATGGCGACGACCTCTACAACACCGGCCGCGAGACCTTCCTGCTGCCTGTGGAGTGGAAGGACGGCTGGCCGATCATCCTCGAGAACGGCAAGACCATTCCCTACGTCCACACCAAGCCGGACCTGCCGGCGACGACGCCCAAGCCGCCGCCGACGGCCGGCGCCTTCAAGGTCCGTGACGAGTTCGACGGCAAGGCCCTGCCGCTCAACTGGGTGACCATGCGGATCCCGCAGCAGCGCTGGTGGAAGGTGGACGGCGGCAAGCTGACCCTGACGGCGCGGCCCGAGACCATCGGCGGCATGACCCAGCCCTCGTTCTGGGGACGACGCCAGCAGCATATCAACGCCAGCGCCGCCACGGAGATGCGCTTTGCGCCCACCAAGGTCGGCGACAAGGCCGGCATGGTGGCGGTGCAGAGCGACGACTACTTCTTCTTCCTGGGCCTGGCGCGGAACGCCCAGGGACAGGACGAGGTCGTGCTGGAACGCCGCGCCGGTCCCAGCGACCCGGAAAGCGGCGTGAAGGTCGCCAGCGCGCCGGTGACGCTGAAGGCCAACGCGCCCGTCTGGCTGAAGGTCACCGCCCGAGGCGGCGCCTACGACTTCTCATACGCCCTGACCGCCGGACAGTGGAAAACCCTGCAAGCCGGCGAGGATGGCACGATCCTCTCGACCAAGACGGCCGGCGGCTTCGTGGGCGCGCTGCTGGGCGTCTACGCCCATGACGGCGCCGCCCAGGGCCACTGACCGCCGCCACAGACTTTGACCAACCGAAGACGACGCCAAGGCGATCGTCAGCGACGCGCCCAGAGGCGCCGAGGGGAGATAACATGACCAGAATGACGTGGCTGATGGCCGCCAGCGCCCTGACGCTCGCCGCGACCGCACCGGCGATGGCCCAGACCAAGACCGATGCGCCGATCGCCGTCCGCATCGAGGCCGGCTCGCCGGGCGCCAAGATCGATCGCAACATCTTCGGCCAGTTCGCCGAGCACCTGGGCAGCGGCATCTATGGCGGCGTCTGGGTCGGCAAGGACTCGACCATCCCCAACGTCCGCGGCATCCGCACCGACGTCGTCAAGGCGCTCCGCGACATCAAGGTGCCGAACGTGCGCTGGCCCGGCGGCTGCTTCGCCGACGAATACCACTGGCGCCACGGCATCGGCCCGGTCGAGGGCCGTCGCAAGACCATCAACTCCAACTGGGGCGGCGCGGTCGAGCCCAACACCTTCGGCACCGACGAGTTCATGGACTTCGTCGGCCAGATCGACAGCGACGCGTACATCTCCGTCAATGTCGGCTCCGGCACGGTCCAGGAGGCGGCCGAGTGGGTCGAGTACATGACCGCCGATCCGGAGACCACGGCCGGCAAGGAGCGCGCCGCCAACGGTCACCGCGAGCCCTACAAGATCAAGTATCTGGGCCTGGGCAACGAGAGCTGGAGCTGCGGCGGCGCCATGCGGCCGGAGTACTATGCCGACGAGATGAAACGCTATGCCCGCTTCGTCCGGAACTACAATCCCAAGCAGACCGGCGCGGACGCCATGCAGCGCATCGCCGTGGGCCCCGACCAGGGCAAGCCGGCCTATACCGAGACGGTCATGGCCGCGCAGAAGGGACACGACTGGGCCTGGAACATCGAAGGCCTGTCGCTGCACTCCTACACGACCGGCGGCTGGCCGCCGTCGTTCTCCAGCACCAAGTTCGACGAGACCGCCTACGCCAAGCTGCTGAAGGAAACTCTCGGCATGGACGGGCTGATCTCCAAGCACTCGGAGATCATGGACAAGTACGATCCCGAGAAGAAGGTGCCGCTGGCCGTCGACGAATGGGGCGTGTGGCTGGCGCCGCTGGAAGGCACCAATCCGGGCTTCCTGGTCCAGCAGAACTCGATGCGCGACGCCCTGGTCGCGGCGCTGAACCTGAACATCTTCGCCCGTCACGCCGACCGCGTGCGGCTGACGAACATCGCCCAGATGATCAACGTGCTGCAGGCGATGATCCTGACCGACAAGGATAAGATGGTCCTGACGCCGACCTACCACGTCTACAAGATGTACCTGCCCTTCCAGGACGCGACCTTCGTGCCGGTCAAGTTCGACGCCGGGACCTATACGCAGGGCGACATCACCCTGCCCCGCATCGACGCCATCGCCGCGCGCGACACGCAAGGCAAGCTGTGGCTGGCGGTCTCCAACCTCGACCCTGCCAAGTCGGCCAAGATCCGGGCAGACATCGCCGGTGTGAAAGCCACGACCGCCACGGGCCAGGTCATGACGGCCCCGCGCGTCGACAGCATCAACACCTTCGATGCACCCAACGCGGTCGTTCCCAAGCCCTACACGACCAAGGCCACCGCCAGCGGCCTGACGCTGGAAGCGCCGCCCAAGTCGATCATGGTCATCCGCCTGGACTGACGAGATCTGTCTGACCAATTCCCACATGGCGGCGCGGTCGAACGTGCCGCTATGTGGGAAAATCCCATGTGATCAACGCTCAGCGACCGCTCCCAGCGAGTCAAACTTGCCTGACAACTTGCCAACGCCCGTGTGCTTGCGCTTATAGAAACCAGCGCACCCACGCAGGAGCCCGTGCCCATGTCCACCGACGAACCAGACGACAAGTCGATCCCGCGATCGGCGAGAGGGTCTGGTCGGCGGCTGCGCGGCGCGGTGGCGCACTATCTGGGCAGCGCCATCGTCTCGGGCCAGATCGCGCCCGGTGAGAAGCTGACCGGCGAGATCGCCAACGCCGAGGCGCTGGACGTCTCGCGCAGCGCCTATCGTGAAGCCGTGCAGGTCCTGACCGCCAAGGGCCTGGTCGAAAGCCGCCCAAAGGCCGGCACCCGCGTCCTGCCGCGAAGCCGCTGGAATATCCTGGATCCGCAGGTGCTGGCCTGGGCGTTCTCGGCCGAGCCCGACGTCAGCTTCGTGCGCGACCTGTTCGAGCTGCGGGCCGTCGTCGAGCCCGCCGCCGCCCGCTTCGCCGCCGAGCGACGCGACAAGGACGACATCAAGGCCATGAAGGACGCCCTGGCCAAGATGCGCCGCCACACCCTGGCGACCGAGGCCGGCCGCGCCGCCGACCGCGCCTTCCACGACGCCCTTCTGGCCGCCACCCACAACAGTGCGATGATGGCGCTGAGCGCCAGCATCAGCGCCGCGGTCAGCTGGACCACCGAGTTCAAGCAGCGTTCGCGCGCCCTGCCCCGCGATCCGGTGCCCGACCACGCCAAGGTCTTCGACGCCATCGCAGCGGGCGATCCCGAGGCGGCGAGCGCGGCCATGCGCGCCCTCGTGGACCTGGCGCTGGATGACACCCGCTCGGCGATGTAGGTCGCCGGTTTACGGCTTGCTCAGTGTGAAGCTATCGACGTCCAGGCGACCCGCGCCGCCAGCGGGATTGTAGCAGAACAGACCGTACTGCTGGCCCTGGAAGGTGCCGGTTCTCCAGGCAAAGGCCAGCGGGAACTCGCCCGGCATGGCGGTCCAGGCCTTGCCGTCCAGGCTGTAGGCCAGAGCAGCCTTGTCGGTGGTGAAGTCCATCTCCGCCGAGAGCCACAGGTCCTTCAGCGGGATCGACCGCGCCGCGCCGGCCGCCGTGGTCTTCGGCCCAGCCTCGGTGCTTTCGACCAGGCGCGCGCTCAGTTCGCCCTGCCCCTGGGCCGTGCGGGTGACCACCAGTTGGCTGGAGAACTTGCCGAACGTCCCGAAACCGCAGGCGTCGCCCTTGGCGATCCCGCGCACGTCCAGCTTGACGACGGCGCGGCTACGCGGGCCCTGGCCCTTCTGCAGGAGCGTGTTCCGAGCGGTCCAGAACCCGTCGCTCTTGGTGGCCTTCAGGCGCATGAAGCCTGGCCGTTCGCTGAGCGACCAGCGGCTGTCGTCGGGATTGTGGTTCCACTGCCATTGGCGGCCCAGCTGGCGGCCGTGGAAATCGTCCGAGCTCGGCGGCACGGCGAAGGGCTTGCCCAGGATCGGCTTGGCGGCGACGTCGGGAACGCGGCCCGGCGCCTCCGGCGTGCCCCAGACGGGCCAGTCGTCCTGCCAGAACACCGGGCTGATATTGGTCACCCGCCCGATGGCGCCGGCGTCGCGCATGACGAAGCCGTACCAGCCGCCGCCCGGCAGATCGACGAGGGCGCCCTGGTGCCCGCCGGTGGTGTCGTCGATCTGCGCGCGGGTCTCCCATGGACCGGTCAGGCTCTTGGCCCGCGACACGGTCAACGCCAAGCGCCGGGGGATGGCGTTGAACATGTAGTACCAGTCGCCGCGCTTGATCAGCTTGGAGCCTTCGGCGCCCTGGTTGTAGTGGATCGTCTGTTCGCCGGTGACCGCCGTCAGGTCGGCGTTCAGGCTCAAAAGGCGCACCGTGCCGTCCGAACCGATCGAGGTGGCGATATAGGCCTTGCCGTCGGTGTCGATGAACAGGCCCGGATCGAAGGCCTCGCGATCCAGCTCATGCACCGTCCATGGCCCCCGGACGTCGGCGGCCGAATAGATCCGGCTGTTCTGTCCGACCGGCGTGACGACGATGTAGAAGCGGCCGTTGTGTTGGCGAAGGCTCGGCGCGAAGACGCCACGGCGATAGTCGCCGCCATCGGCCAGGTCGTATTTGGGATTGCCCACCAGGCGCGGCATCACGTGGCTGACGATGTCCCAGTTCACCAGGTCCCTGGAGTGCAGGATCGTCAGGCCCGGCGCGTTCACGAAGGTGGTCGAGGCGAAATAGAAGTCCTCGCCGACCCGGATGATGTCGGGATCGGGATAGTCCGCGTAGAGCGGCGGGTTGTGATAGGTCCCCTGCCCGCTGTCCGCCCGCCAGACCTGGGCCTGAGCGCTCGCGGATGCGCAGACCAGGCCCACGGCCATTGCGACAAAGATCGGATTGAACGGCTTTGACATGAGGCCCTCGGGTGGTCGCCGGGCGACTAGTGATTGTCGCGCGGCAGGCCCTTGGTCTGGGCGATGCGCTGGTACTTCACGGCGGGTTCGAGGATCGCGCCCGTCTCCATCTGACCAACCACCGCGCGCTGCATCTCCTGCCAGGGCGTCTGGCTTTCCGGATAGGCAAAGCCGCCGGCCGCTTCGAGGGCCTTGCGGCGTTCGACGATCTCGGCGGCCGAGACCAGCACGTCGACCCGCGACTTGCGTAGGTCAAAGCGCACGCGGTCGCCGGTCTTCAGCAGGGCCAGCCCGCCGCCCACCGCCGCCTCGGGCGAGGCATTGAGGATCGAGGGCGAGCCGGAGGTGCCCGACTGGCGCCCGTCGCCCACGCAGGGCAGCTGGTGGACGCCCTGTTTGATTAGGTAGTCCGGCGCGCGCATGTTCACGACCTCGGCCGCGCCAGGATAGCCGACCGGGCCGGCGCCGCGCATGAACAGGATCGAGTTGGACGTGATGCCGACCGCCGGGTCGTCGATCCGGTGGTGATAGTCCTCGGGCCCGTCGAACACGACTGCGTCGCCCTCGAAGGCTTCCGGGTCATCGGGATTGGACAGATAGCGGTCACGGAACTCCTGGCTGACCACGCTGGTCTTCATGATCGCCGAGTTGAACAGATTGCCACGCATGACGACGAAGCCGGCCCGCTCGACCAGCGGGCGCGAGAACGGACGGATGACGTCCTCGTCCTCGATCACCGCGCCGCGGTACTGCTCGCCGATGGTCTGACCGGAGGCGCACTTGGCGTCCTCGCGGATCAGGCCCTGCTCGATCAGCTGGCCGAACACCGCCGGCACCCCGCCAGCGCGATAATAATCCTCGCCCAGATATTCGCCGGCCGGCTGCAGGTTGACCAGCAGCGGCACCTCCTCGCCGGTCTGCTGCCAGTCGTCGATCGACAGCTCGACGCCGATGTGGCGCGCCAGGGCGTTCAGGTGGATCGGGGCGTTGGTCGAGCCGCCGATGGCCGAGTTGACGACCACGGCGTTCAGGAACGCGTCGCGGGTCAGGATGTCCGACGGCTTCAGGTCCTCATGGACCATGTCGACGATCCGCAGGCCCGTCCGGTAGGCGTTCTCTTGGCGGTCACGGTACGGGGCCGGGATCGCCGCCGAGCCGGGCAGCGACATGCCAAGCGCCTCGGTCAGCGAGTTCATGGTCGTGGCCGTGCCCATGGTGTTGCAGTAGCCGGTCGACGGCGCCGAGCTGGCCACCAGCTTGATGAAGCCGGCATTGTCGATCTCGCCGGCCGCCAGCATCTCGCGGGCCTGCCAGACGATGGTCCCCGAACCCGTCCGCTTGCCCTTGTGCCAGCCGTTCAGCATCGGACCGACCGACAGGGCGATGGCGGGGATGTTCACGGTCGCCGCCGCCATCAGGCAGGCCGGCGTGGTCTTGTCGCAGCCGATGGTCAGCACCACGCCGTCCAGCGGATAGCCGTAGAGCAACTCGACGAGGCCCAGATACGAAAGGTTGCGGTCCAGGCCCGCCGTGGGGCGCTTGCCCGTCTCCTGGATCGGATGGACCGGGAATTCCAGCACGATGCCGCCGGCCGACCGGACGCCTTCACGCACCCGCTCGGCCAGGACCAGGTGGTGCCGGTTGCAGGGCGACAGGTCCGAGCCGGTCTGGGCGATGCCGATGATGGGCTTGCCCGACTGCAGCTCTTCCAGCGACAGGCCGAAGTTCATGTAGCGCTCGAGATAGAGCGCGGTCATGTCGGTGTTGTCGGGGTTATCGAACCAGGCGCGCGAACGGAGCTTGGGTGCGTCGCTTGTGGGGGAAACCATGAAGGGCCTTGTCGCTGCTTAGTCCGGCGCGGCGCCGGTCGCTTGCTGAACTCCATCAGAGTGGCAAATCACCGCGCGCCGCGCTCGTATTTGTCTGACTATAATTTCAACGAAACACGGTCAATCGACTAGGCCAAGCCTTGGCCCCGCACACAACCGGGTTGCGTGCGGGATCGCGCCGATTCAGGCCGCGCCGCTGACATTGCCCGCATCCTGCGCGCCGCCTGTCGGCTTGCAGCCCCAGAGCGCATAGAACAGCACGTAGAGCTCGCAGACCGCCGTCAGCAGGAACGACACCTGCAGGCCGTAGGCGTCGGCGATCTGGCCCTGAACGACCACCAGCGCGCCGCCGGCGATGGCCATGACCAGCAGACCCGAGCCCTCTTCGGTCAGCGGGCCCAGGTTCTTGATGCCCAGCGTGAAGATGGTTGGGAACATGATCGAGTGGAAAAGGCCCACCGCGATCAGGCTCCACATCGCCACCGGCCCGTGGGCCAGGACCGTGACGATCATCACGATGAAGGCCAGCAGGCTGGCCAGGGCCAGGATCTTCTCGGCGGCGATCTTGCGCATCAGCTGGCTGCCGACGAAGCGCCCGACCATCATCCCGCCCCACAGCAGGAACAGGTAGCGCGAGGCCTGCGCATGGGTGACGCCGCCGATCTCGGGCGCGGAGATGAAGTTGATGAAGAGGTTGCTGACCCCGATCTCGGCGATCAGGTAGATGAAGATGGCCGGCACGCCGAGCACCAGGTTGCGGTGACGCCACAACGAGTGCTTCTTGCGCTCCTCGACGCCGGCGCGCTGGGCGGCCAGGCCCAGCTCAGGCAGCTTGTAGAGCGCGATCACCACCGCCAGGGCCACCAGCACCAGCGCGACGATCAGGTAGGGCAATTGCACCGACTGGGCGTCGGCCAGGCGTTGGGCCGGCGTAAGGACCGCGCCGGCCTGGCTGTTGCCCGAGGCCGAACGCGACAGGATCAGCCAGCCGCCGAACAGCGGCGCCAGCGTCGTGCCCATCGAGTTGAAGGCCTGCACCAGATTGAGGCGCGCGGACGCCGTCTCGGACGGTCCGATCACCGCCACATAGGGGTTGGCGGCGACCTGCAGCAGGGTGATCCCCGAGGCGATGATGAACAGCGCCGTCAGCACCACGCCGTACGACGGGATCCGCGCGGCAGGGATCATCAGCAGCGCGCCCAGCGCCATGATCAGCAGGCCCGTCACCATGGCGCGCTTGTAGCCGATCTTCTCGATCAGCTTCGCGGACGGCAGCGAGGCGACGAAATAGGCGATGAACCAGGTCGACTCGATCAGCGTGGTCTGGGTGTAGTTGAGGTCGAACACCGAGCGCAGATGCGGCAGCAGGGTGTTGTTGATGACCGTGATGAAGCCCCACATGAAGAACAGGCTGGCCAGCAGGGTCAGGGCCGATTTCTGCGTCACCGCAGAGCCGCCGTCCGACCGCGCGGCCGACGTCATGGGCGCAGGCGCCATTGGATAGTCTCCCGAATGTGATGCTCGGCGCGACGTCGGTTGCGCACCTTTGTTTTGTCGGAGTATATGACCCACACCATGACCGTCAATCGAGAGCGGTCAACACGATCGGGGAGAAGGTTCGAATGCGCGTCGCAAACCTGTCGGCCGGAGCAGCGGTGCTGCTCGCGCTCGCCGGCCCGATCGCCGGCCACGCCGCGACCCTGTCGCGCGCCGCGTTCGGCCAAACGCCCTCGGGCGAGGCGGTCGAGGCCTTCACCCTGACCAACGCCCACGGCGTCAGCGCGACGGTGATCACCTATGGCGCCACCTTGCAGTCGCTGGTCGCGCCGGGCCGCAACGGGACCAAGGCCGACATCGTGCTCGGCTTCTCCGACGCCGGCGCCTACGCCAAGAACGCCAGCTATTTCGGCGCGACGGTCGGCCGTGTGGCCAACCGCATCGGCAAGGGCCACTTCACCCTCGACGGCAAGAGCTACCAGCTGGCGCTGAACGACCACGGCCTGGCCGCGCTGCACGGCGGCAAGCAGGGCTTCGACAAGGTGGTCTGGAAGGTGCTGGACACCAAGTCGAACGCCACCGGCGCTTCCGTGACGCTGGGCTATGTCAGCCCGGACGGCGAAGAGGGCTATCCCGGCGCCCTGACCGCCACGGCGACCTACGCCCTGGGCGAGAACAACCAGCTGACGGTGTCCTACGGCGCGACGACCGACAAGCCGACCATCGTCAACATGAGCAACCACGCCCTGTTCAACCTCGCGGGCGAAGGCGCGCCCGAAGGCGCGATGGGCAACGTCCTCACACTCCTCGCCGACGGCTACACGCCCGTCGACGCCGAGCTGATCCCGACCGGCGAGATCAAGCCGGTGGCCGGCACACCCTTCGACTTCCGCAAGCCCACCGCCGTCGGGACGCGCATCCGCGACGCGCGCGATCCGCAGATGGTCATCGGCCGCGGCTACGATCACAACTACGTCCTGAACGGCAAGTCCGGCGCGCTACGCCTGGCCGCGCGCCTGTCGGACCCCAAGAGCGGCCGCACGCTGGAGATCCTGTCGGACCAGCCGGGCATCCAGTTCTATGCCGGCAACTTCATCGACGGCACGCTGGTGAGCAAGAGCGGCAAGATCTATCGCCAGGGCGACGGCATCGCGCTGGAGCCTCAGCACTTCCCCGACGCGCCGAACAAGCCGGCCTTCGCCTCGGTCCGCCTGAACCCTGGCCAGACCTACAGCAATCGCATGGTCTTCAAGCTGACCGTCGCGAAGTAGCCCGTAAGGACATTCCCAGATGACGTTTGTTCAATTTGTCGACGGCTCCGGTCGGCGCGGCCTGGCGATGGTCGACGACCAGGGGACCGCCAAGCGGGTCACCGCCGCGGACACCCTGCTGGACCTGGCCAACAAGGCCCTGGCCTTGCAATCGACCCTGGTCGAGACCACGCAGTCCGCGCTGGGCGAAACGGTCGACATCGCCGCCGCCCTGGCCGAGGGCCGCGTGCTGGCGCCGATCGATCATCCCGATCCCGCGCACCTGTTCCTGACCGGCACCGGCCTGACCCACCTCGGCTCGGCCGAGGGCCGGGACAAGATGCACAAGGCCGCCCAGTCCGGCGAGCAGCTGACCGACTCCATGCGGATGTTCCTGATGGGCGTCGAAGGCGGCAAGCCCGCGCCGGGCCAGGAAGGCGTGCAGCCCGAATGGTTCTACAAGGGCGACGGCTCCCAGCTGGTCGGCCCTGGCCAACCGCTGACTTCGCCCAGCTTCGCGAAGGACGGCGGCGAGGAGCCCGAGATCGCCGGCGTCTACCTGATCGGTCCCGACGGGACGCCCCACCGGCTAGGCTTCTGCCTGGCCAACGAGTTCTCCGACCACGTGATCGAGCGCGGCAACTACCTGTGGCTGGCCCATTCCAAGCTGCGCAACGCGGCCCTGGGTCCGGAGCTGCTGCCCGGCGCCCTCCCCGCCGATGTGCGCGGGACCAGCCGCATCGTCCGCAGCGGCGAGACGGTCTGGGAAAAGCCCTTCCTGTCGGGCGAGGCCAACATGTCCCACGCCATCGCCAATCTCGAGCACCACCACTTCAAGTACGACCTGTTCCGCCGCCCCGGCGACGTGCACGTCCACTTCTTCGGCACGGCCACCCTCTCCTTCTCCGAGGGCTTCCAGACCCAGGAAGGCGACGTGTTCGAGATCGAAGCCGCGCCGTTCCGCTATCCGGTCAGCAACCCGCTGGCCCAGGCGGCCGAACACCCCGTGACCGTGAAGGCGCTGTGACCCCGATCCATCTCGCCCTCGTCGGCCTGGGCAAGATCGCCCACGACCAGCATGTGCCGGCCATCGCCGCCGATCCCCGGTTCGAACTGGCCGCCGTCGTCAGTCGCCACGCCGGCCTCGACGGCGTTCCGCACTTCACCACGCTGGAGGACCTGCTGGCCGACGGCCTGGCGATCGACGCGGTGTCCCTGTGCACTCCGCCCCAGCCGCGCCACGCCCTGGCGCATCTGGCGCTGGCCACCGGCAAGCACGTGATGCTGGAAAAGCCGCCCGGCGCGACGCTGAGCGAGGTCGAGGACCTGCGCCAGGTCGCAGCCGCCCGGGGCCTGACCCTGCAGGCCACCTGGCACTCGCGCCACGCCGCCGCGGTCGAGCCGGCCCGCGCGTGGCTGGCCGAGCGGTGGATCAAGGCCGTGCGGATCAACTGGAAGGAAGACGTCCGCGTCTGGCATCCGGGCCAGGACTGGATCTGGGAGGCCGGCGGCCTGGGCGTCTTCGACCCGGCGATCAACGCCCTGTCGATAGCCACGCGCGTCCTGCCCCGCCCGTTCTTCCTGTCGCGCGGCTTGCTGCACGTGCCGGCCAATCGCCAGTCGCCGATCCAGGCCGAGCTGGACTTCCGCGACACGGCCGGCGCGCCGATCCGCGTCGAGTTGGATTTCCTTCAGACCGGCCCGCAGAGCTGGGACATCGAGGTCGATACCGACGACGGCGCGCTGAAACTGACCAACGGCGGCGCCAAGCTGTGGATCAACGGCCAGCTGCTGCACGAAGGGCCCGATCGCGAGTATCCGGGCCTCTACGACGCGTTCGCCCGACTGATCGCCGATGGGGCCAGCGACGTCGATACCTCGCCGCTGCGCCATGTCGCCGACGCCTTCCTGCTGGCCGAGCGCCGGGTCGCGCCGGCCTTCGACTGGTAAGGCCGCAAGGCCCTACCAGCGCCAGGCGCCGCTAGCGCTTCTCGAAAGCCAGGTTGCGGCTGAAGAACGGCAGTACGTGATCCTGGAAACGGGTCGGAACGTCACTGGTATGGTCGCCGGGATAGATCTCGAAGCTGTTGGCCACGCCGTAGCGGTCCATCACCGCGTGCAGCTTGGCCGCATCGTCCTTCAGCCCGTCGCGGTCGCCGACGTCTATGGCGATCGCCTTATAGCGCTTCAGCTGCCCGATATATTGATCGACGAAGGCCAGCGGCGCGTTGGCGGCCCACTTGGCCACCACGTCCGGCCGGGTCACGCCGTTCTCGACCGGCAGGTCCAGATAGAGCGGCGGCTTCTGTGGATTGGGCGACCACGCCGCGGCCGTGGCCAGCTGGGCACGTAGCCCCCAGGACAGCTTGGTCGCGTCCTGCAGCGTCTTGACCTCGGCTAGCGCCGCGGCCGCGCCGGGCGGGGCCTGGGCCGGATCGCGCGGCGACAGGCAGCAAGGGCTCATCATGTAGAGCGCGCCGAACACGTCGGCATGGCGCATGCCGATGCGGCTGGCGCCGTATCCGCCCATCGAGTGACCCACCAGGCCGCGGCTCTCGCGACGCGCCAGGGTGCGGTAGTGCTGGTCGACATAGGCGACCAGGTCCTTGGACACAAAGGTCTCGAAGTCCCCGGTGGTCTGGGAGCTGGAGTACATCGAGCCGTTGTGCACGGTCTTGCTGTCAGGCAGCACGACGATCACCTCGCCCGCGCCCTTGGCGAAGGCGCCCGCGATCGTCTGGGCCGCGTGGATCTCGCCGCTCCACTGCTCGGCGCCGATCGAATAGCCGTGCAGCGCGTAGACGACGGGGTAGCGCTGCTTGGGATGGCTGGCATAGCCCGGCGGCAGGAACACCAGCACGTCGCGGTCGGCGGTTTCGCCCTCGAGATTGCCCTCGATCGCCGGCGAATGGACCTTGATGCGCTGGAGGACGACCAGCTTGGCGCCGGCGACGACTGGCGGCGCGTTGGTGGCCACCTGGGCCTGCGCCAAGGTCGCTCCGGACAGCGCGATCACCATCGCGCAGGCCAGCTTGGCCAGGCCATGGCCGCGCGCGACATTGATGTTCGATCTCTTCATTCAAACCCTCCCTCGTCACTTTTGCGATCTTGCGTCGCGATCATTGTTAGCGTTACCATTTGTCCGTCTAAAAGATCATGACGTCAATTGCCTCACGCCTGAAAGGGCCGAAGCAAAAGGACGCCAACCAGCGATCGATGCGGCGCGACCCATCGGCGAAGAATATCAAAAAGACTGAGTAATTTAGGGAGAAGATAATGCGTTACAGGTTGATGCTGGGCGCGTGCCTGGCTGGGGTGATGACGACCGCCACGATGGCCGGCGCGGCTACGCCCGTGACGGTCACCATCGACGGCGCCCAGCGCGCCGCACCGGTCACCAAGTACGAATACGGCATGTTCATCGAACCGATCGGCGGGCTGGTGGCCCGCACGCTGTGGGCCGAGGTGCTGGACGACCGCAAGTTCTACTACCCCGTCGTCGCGCCCGCCCTAGACCAGCCCGCGCCTCTAAACGCCGAGGGTCGCCCAGGGGTGACCTACCGAAAGTGGCGCCCGATCGGCGCGGACGACGCGGTGACGATGGACACCAAGTCCCCCTATGTCGGCGCCCAGAGCCCCGTGGTCGCCGTCGACGCCACAATCCGCAAGGGCCTGTCGCAGGCCGGGATCGGCCTGGCCAAGGGCAAGCGCTACGACGGCTATCTGCAGCTGGCGGGCGATGCGAGCGCCAAGGTCGAGGTGACCCTGATCTGGGGCGATGGTCCTGATGCGCGCCAAACGGTCGTCCTGCCCGCTCCCGGCGCGGACTGGAAACGCGTCGACTTCAGCTTCACCCCGACGGCCGACGCCACTGACGCACGGCTGGAGATCACCGGCCTGGGCTCGGGCGCGTTCCGCGTCGGCGCGGTGTCGCTGATGCCGTCCGACAACATCCGCGGCTGGCGAGCCGACACCACCGCGATCGCCCGCTCGCTGAACTCAGGCATGTGGCGCCTGCCCGGCGGCAATTTCCTGTCGGACTGGGACTGGCGCAGCGCCATCGGCCCGCGCGACAAGCGCCCGCCGATGTTCGACTACGCCTGGAGCGCCATGCAGCCCGACGACATCGGCATGGACGAGTGGATGGACCTGACCAGGATCATCGGCGTCGAACCCTATGTCACGGTCAATGCGGGCCTCGGCGACGCCTATTCGGCCGCCGACGAGGTGGAGTATCTGAACGGCCCGACGACCAGCCACTGGGGCTCGCGCCGCGCCGCCAACGGCCATCCCGAGCCGTATGGCGTGAAGTTCTGGAACATCGGCAACGAGCCCTACGGCTGGTGGCAGATCGGCAAGACCTCGCTCGACTACTACACGATCAAGCACAACGCCTTCGCCAAGGCCATGCGGGCGGTCGACCCGTCGATCACCCTGATCGCCTCGGGCGCCATGGTCGACCAGGGTCACCCCAAGGGCACCAAGGAGAACGTCACGCTGGAAAGCGTCGCCTCCCGGTTCGGCACGGAATGGGACTGGACGGGCGGCCTGCTGGCCAAGACCTGGGGCAATTTCGACGGCATTTCCGAGCACTGGTACGACCAGCCCGAAAAGCGCCCGGACGCCCCCGCCGACGCCGAACTGTTGGAGTATGCCCGCGCGCCCTCCAACCAGGTCAAGCTGAAGGCCGAGCTGTGGAAGATCTACCAGCAGCGCTTCCCGGCGATGAAGGCCAAGTCGATCTTCCTGTCGATCGACGAGTACGCCTATTTCGGCGAAGTGAACCTGAAGTCGGCCCTGGCCTATTCCCTGGTCCTGCAGGAAATGCTGCGCCACACCGACTTCCTGACCATGAGCGCCTTCACCACGGGCGCCTCGACCATGGACATCACGCCGACGGACTCGGTGCTGAACTCGACGGGCCAGGTGTTCAAGCTCTATGGCGAGCATTTCGGGGCCGGCGTCACACCGGTGTCGGTGCAGGGCTCTTCGCCTCAACCCGAGCCGAAATATCCGGTCGGCTTCCTGCACCCGAAGATCAATGCCGGCAGCCCGACCTATCCGCTCGATGTCATCGCGGGCGTCAGTCCGGACGGCAAGTCGCTGCGGATCGGCGTGGTCAATCCGACCGCGACCGCGCAGACCCTGAAGCTCGACCTCAAGGCTCTGGCCTTGAAGGGCGCGGGCCGTAAGTGGGTGCTGAGCGGCGCCTCGCTGGGGGCGGCCAACAAGGTCGGGGCCCCGGCCGGCGTCACGATCACGCAAGGCTTGGCGTCGCGCTCCAAGCTCGTCGTGTCGCCGATCTCGGCGACGGTGTTCGAGTTCCCGATCGCCAAATAGGACCACGGCAGCCGGCCGCTTCGGCGGTCGGCTTCTAGCCGCCGCGCAGCGCGCGCATGACCAGGACCCGGACGCGGCCGAAGGCGCTCTTGTCGAGCAGCCCGTGACGCTCGGGCGGCAGATGGGCCAGCGGATGGCCGTCCGGCCGGAAGACATAGTGGTCGAAGAACGCCCGCCAGGCCGCGCGTTCGGCCGGCGGCCGCTCGGCGATCGCGGTCATCGCCAGCATCATCGTCAAGTAGGGCGCGTCCGGCCCCACGGCCGTCTCGTCCCACCAGTAGTTGACCAGCATGTTGGCCGGCTCCAGGGCCTCGACCTGATGCCACCACAGCTTGGGCAAGAAGAGTGCGTCGCCCGGCCCCAGCTCGACCACCCGCGCACGCCCGGCGGCAGCAGCGAATCGCGGATAGCGCGGGTCGTCGGCAGGCGCGCCGGCCGCCAGGCTGATCGGCTGCCCCGCCAGGGTATGGTCGATGGGCCCCACATAGAGGTCGCCGATCGCATCGGGCGGATAGAGCGTGAACCGCCGCCGCCCCGCGACCACGCAGGCCAGGTTGTCATAGGTGTCGTAGTGGCAGGCCACGCGGCCGGCATTGCCCAGCCACACGCGCGGCCGCACGTTCTCGGCCAGGAGGTCGATCCGGTTGTCCTGGTCGAAGCCCGGGACGTAGTCGTCGACCGGCAGCGAGCCCATGTAGACGCTGTCCAGGCGAGCGTCGGCGGTGGCCTCGCCGATGCGCTGAAGTCCCTGCGCCAGGGTAATGGACACGCGCTCGAAATTGAAGCCGTCGGGCCCATCGCCATAGTCGTAGCGGCCCGCGATGGCCGGCGCGCCGATGAAGGCCTCGCCCAGGCGGTCGCCGGCCAGTCCGAGCAGATAATCGGCCAGGGCCGGCCACCCCTGTTCGGCGGCCTGCACCGCCGGCCATTCACGACAGAGCTCCGGCAGGACCACGGGCTCGCAGCCCGTCGCCACCGTCCGGAAGCCGGCCGCGCCGCATTCCGCGATCGTCCGCAGTCCGTGCGAGGGCTGCGCCGTCATGCGGCGAGTTTGTCGTTCCGCAGCTTGGCCAGGGCCGAGACCTGCTTGAGCGATCCGTTCATGGCGTAGATCAGTTGCAGGTCGCCGGCCCGGAACAGCTCTAGCGCGGCGGCGTCGTCCAGCTCGCCCACCGCGTCGAGGCTGACCGTGTAGAGCCCGTTCAGGGACAAGCTCTTGCCGTCGTCGAAGGACAGGTCGACGTCGACGGGTTCGACAAGCTTGTGTGCCAGCAGCGCCTGGATGAAGCGCTCGCTCTCGATGACGCCAGCCTGCATCTGCGCCAGGACATGCTGCAGCCTGCGGGTGGCGGCGCTGGGCTGCCCCTGCTCGTCGAACAGCGACGCGCCTTGGTCGCTGCGGAAACGCGGGTGGCGCGGATCGATGGCGACGTCGCCGTCCTGGGTCACGAAGAAACCCTGCCGCTCGATATCCAGCGGCGTGAACAGCGCCTGCCCCACTTCCGCGGGACCAAGGAGATTTTCCCCGGGCTCAAACCCGAACATCGCGCCCGCGTAGAATTGTCCGGTCTCGGCGTTCTTGGTGAGGAAGATCGGGCAGACCGCCGCCGCCGCGACGAATTCGGACGGCACGATCTGCACAAAATGCGGACCCGACGCGGGCAGCCGGCCGAGTCGCATACGGCCATGCTCCTGGGCGTTGAGCAGTTGCAGATCCATGACATCCTCCCCGCCAATCCCTTGCTGGGACCGGTCACTATCACCCTTAGCGCAAAGGCCGCGGGCCGTTCAACACGGCGATAATTACACCGACAAATACATATTGATACCGGTACCTTTTAGCGCTAACATTTCTTCATAAGCATAAAAATGCATGAGGGAGGACGTGATGCGCTACCAACGCCGCGCTTTGGCGAGTCTCCCTCATACCCAGTGAATTCGCGACATTAAAACGCTCGCGGATCAGGCCGGCCACACGTGCCGGTAACAAGTCATCCCATGACACCTGGAGGGGGAAATGAAGCTATCCAACTTTTCTTATCAGAGTAAATCCGCGCGCGGATTGGGCGGCAAGCTCGCCCTGGTCGGCGCGTCGAGTCTGCTGGTCCTGAGCCTCTACGGCGTCGCCAACGCCGCGGAGACCTCGGACGAAGCGATCGCCACCGCCTCGATGATGACCGCTCCGGCCGGCGAACAGGCCGGCGCCTCGCAGGCTTCCGAGCCGAGCGTCGTCGAAGAAGTCATCGTCACCGGCCTGCGCGGCTCGCTGCAACGCAACCTCGACATCAAGCGCAGCTCGGCCGGCGTCGTCGACGCCATCTCGGCCGAGGATATCGGCAAGTTCCCGGACTCGAACGTTGCGGCCTCGCTGCAGCGTCTGCCGGGCGTGTCGATCCAGCGCTCGGGCGCCCGCGGCGAGCCGCAGGGCATCACGGTCCGCGGCTTCGGCGGCGACTTCAACGAAACCCTGTACGACGGCCGCCGCATCTCGACGGCGACCGGCGGTCGCGCGGTCGACTTCAGCACCGTCGGCGCTGACTTCGTCGGCGGCCTGAGCGTCCTGAAGACCCCGGACGTGTCGCTGTCGAGCAGTTCGATCGGCGCCACGGTCAACGTCTCCTTCCCCAAGCCCTTCGACCATCCTGGCCGCCGCATGGCCATGAGCGCGTCGGGCTCGGTGCAGGACGACGCCGGCAAGTTCGTTCCGACGGTCGGCGCGCTGTTCAGCGACACCTTCGCCGACAACAAGTTCGGCGTGTTGGTCGACGCGATGTACACGCGCCACGACACCCAGACCAACCGCGTCTATGTCAGCGGCTGGCCGGGCGGCTACTACGCGCCGTGCCAACTGACGGCGGCGTGCACCCCCGCCCAGCTGTCGGCGGGCAAGTCGGTCCTGGGCTGGTTCGAGCAGCAGGCCGGCGCGACCCAGATCTACACCAAGGATGAGCGTCTCGACGGCCGCATCGCCCTGCAATGGGCGCCGGTCGACGGCGTGACGATCACCCTGGACGACAACTATACGCGCCAGAACATCCGGGCCGATAACTTCGGCTACGGCATCTGGTTCAACCAGGATGGTCTTCGGAACGTCAAGCTCGACCCGAACGGCACGACGGTCGACTTCACCCAGGCCGGCTCGCAGACCGACTTCACCGCCGGCACCGACCGCTCGGTCCTGCGGACGAACCAGACCGGCCTGAACCTGCAATGGGAAGTCTCCGAGAACTTGAAGTTCGAAGCCGACGGCAGCTACGCCAAGAGTTGGCTGAACCCGGGCGGCGAGATCACCAGCGACAACGCCGACGTCGGCTACGGCTTCGGCATCGGCCCGTCCCTGGGCATCAGCATCGGCGGCAGCAGCGACAACACGCTGCCGGTCCTGCACGGCTACGGCCCCAACGGCGACAATAGCCGCTGGGCGGACACCTCGGTGATCGGCTCCCACGTGGTGGTGCGCCAGGCCCAGCAGAACACCGACGTCGTCAAGCAACTGCGCTTCGCCGGGTCCTGGGAACAGGACGGCTTCAAGATCAAGGCCGGCGGCACTTATCTGGAAGACCACTACCAGTTCCAGCAAAGCAACACGTTCGTGAACAACTTCTGGCAAGCCTATCCCGGCTACGGCCCCGCCTCGGGTCCGAACGGCGGCGTCATGGTTCCGGCCAGCCTGTTCACCGACAAGGTCAGCACTAAGAACTTCATCCCCGGCTTCGACGGCGCCCTGCCGCCGTACCTGCTGAAGTTCGACGCCCACGAGTATCAGAAGTTCCTGACCGGTCTAGGCAACCCGCAAGCCAAGAACATCCCGGGCTTCAACTACGGCGGCAGCGGTGTCGGCACGGCGTTCACCGGCGCGTTCGACATGGCGCTCGACAACGGCAGCATCCGCGACATCACCGAGAAGACCTGGTCGCTGTTCGTGAAGGCCAATTTCGACGTCGACGTGGCCGGCATGCCGTTCCACTTCAACGCTGGCGTGCGTGAAGAGAACACCCACGTGACCTCGGCCGGCTTCGGTCAGGTCCCGACCGCGATCACGCGCAGCACCGGTGACCCCACCCTGCTGACCGTGTCGCTGAGCGCGCCCCAGAGCGTGTCGACCAAGAGCAACTACTCGTACCTGTTGCCCAGCCTCGACATGAAGCTGGAGCTGACCGACAGCATCCACCTGCGTCTGGACGCCTCGCGCACCCTGACCCGCCCCGGCCTGAACCTGCTGACCCCCGTGGCCAGCGTGGGCACCGGTCAGCGCGTCGGCGCCCTGACGGCCAGCGGCGGCAGCCCCTCGCTGAAGCCGTACCTGGCCGACAACTTCGATGCGGCCGTCGAGTGGTACTACAAGCCCAACTCGTACGCGGCGGTGAACTTCTTCATCAAGGACGTCAGCAACTTCATCGTCGGCGGCACCCAGCGGCAGACGATCAACGGCGTGATCGATCCGACGACCGGTCAGCCGGCGGTGTTCAGCGTCACCCAACAGGTGAACGGACCCGAGGCCACCGTGCGCGGGGTCGAACTGGCCTGGCAGCACGTGTTCGGCGACAGCGGCTTCGGCTTCAACGCCAACGCCACCTTCGTCGACACCAACAAGCCCTACGATCCCAAGGACATCTCCCAGAGCGGCTTTGCGATCACGGGCCTGGCCAACTCGGCCAACCTCGTGGCCTTCTATGACAAGAACGGCCTGGAGGCGCGCGTGGCGGTCAACTACCGCAAGGAGTATCTGCGAGGCTTCGGCCAGAACCAGAACACCGGCGCGTTCGGCTCCGAGCCGACCTTCGAGAACCCGAACCTGCAGATCGACTTCAGCACCAGCTATGCGATCACCAAGCAGATCACGGGCTTCTTCGAGGCGCTCAACCTGACCAACGAAGTCCAGAGCACCCACGGGCGGTTCGATAACCAGTTGCTCGACGTGTTCGCCTACGGCCGCCGTTACACGGCCGGGGTCCGCTTCCGCTTCTAGTATTCCCCTCCCCTAGACTGGGAACGTCGAGCCGTCGTTCCCAGTCGCTTTTTCCTCGATGAGCCATGGTCCGCCCCGTAAAGAATATCGTCATCGTCGGCGGCGGAACCGCGGGCTGGCTCACCGCCGGCGTGATCGCCGCCAAGCATCGGGCCAGACAGGCCACGGGCTTCACGGTCACCCTGGTGGAGTCGCCGACCACGCCGATCATCGGCGTCGGCGAAGGCACCTGGCCGACCCTGCGCACGACCCTGGCCAAGATCGGGGTCTCCGAGACCGATTTCTTCCGCGAATGCGACGCGTCGTTCAAGCAAGGCGCCCAGTTCGCGCGCTGGACCACGGGCGAGCCCGACGACGCCTATTATCACCCGCTGGTGCTGCCCCAGAGCTTCGGCCAGATCAACCTGGCGCCCCACTGGCTGGCTGGCGGCGCGCCGGGCAGCTTCTGCGACGCGGTCTGCCCGCAAGGCCTGCTGTGCGACGAGGGCCTGGGCCCCAAGACCATCACCTCCCCGCCCTACCAGGGCGCGGCCAACTACGCCTATCACCTGGACGCGGGCAAGTTCGCGCCGTTCCTGCAGCGCCACTGCACCGAGAAGCTTGGCGTTCGCCATGTGCTGGCCGACGTGCGCGGCGTGGCCCTGGCCGATGACGGCGACATCCGCGCGGTCGTCACCGAACAGGCCGGCGAGATCGAGGGCGACCTCTTCGTGGACTGCACCGGCTTCCGGTCGCTGCTGCTGGGCGAGACGCTGGGCGTGAAGTTCCGCGACTGCGGCGACGTGCTGTTCTGCGACACCGCCCTGGCCGTCCAGATCCCCTACGAGACCCCCGACAGCCCGATCTCCACCCACACCATCTCGACCGCCCAGTCGGCCGGCTGGATCTGGGACATCGGCCTGCCGACCCGGCGCGGCACGGGCCACGTCTATTCCAGCCGCCACATCTCCGACGACGAGGCCGAGCGCGAACTGCGCGCCTATCTCGGCCCCGCCGGCAAGGACCTGCCGGTGCGCAAGATCGGCATCCGCTCGGGACACCGCGAGACCTTCTGGAAGCGCAACTGCGTGGCCGTGGGCCTGGCGGCGGGTTTCCTGGAGCCGCTGGAGGCCTCGGCCATCGTGCTGATCGAGCTGTCGGCCAAGCTCATCGCCGAGCAGATGCCGGCCTGCCGCGAGGTGATGGACATCGTCGCCGCGCGCTTCAACGCCACGACCCACTATCGCTGGGGCCGGATCATCGACTTCCTCAAGCTGCACTATGTGCTCAGCAAGCGGACCGACACCGCCTTCTGGCGCGACAACCGCGATCCGGCGACCATCCCTGAGCGCCTGCAGGACCTGCTGCTGCTGTGGCGTCACCAGCCGCCCTGGCTGACCGAGGAATTCGATCGCGCCGACGAGGTCTTCCCGGCCGCCAGCTACCAGTACGTGCTCTACGGCATGGGCTTCCGCACCGAGATCGAACCCGAGGCCCTCGCCGAGGAGGTCGCGCTGGCCCAACGCGCCCTGCGCGAGAACGCCCTCCAGAGCGAACGTCTGCGCTCCAGCCTGCCGAAACACCGCGACCTGATCCGCAAGATCGTCGAGCACGGCCTGCAGCCGGTATGACGCACAGTACATCGCTTTCGAAGCGCGGCCGCGCGGCCGTGCTGCTGTCGCTTGTCCTGGCGACCGGCTCAGTCCACGCCGCGCAATTGCCGCCGTCGCCCAACATCCCCACCATCACGGCCGCCGACCGCCCCAACTCGGAGAAAGCGTTCTCCGCGGTCGAGATCCACGAACGCCCGGCGCCGGTCCCCATCGTCTTCGAGGTCGCGCCCAACGGTTCGGACAAGGCTGACGGCGCGCCCGGTCGCCCCTTCGCGACCCTGGCTCGCGCCCAGGCCGCCGTGCGGTCCGTCAACAAGACCCACTCGGTCACCGTGCGGCTCGCGGACGGCGTCTATCGCCTGACCAAGCCGCTGCGCTTCACGGTCGAGGACGGCGGCCAGGATGGCTTCGTCGTCCGCTGGGAAGCAGCCAAGGGCGCGAGGCCCATCCTCTCGGGCGGCCAGCCGGTCGAAGGCTGGCGCCAGGCCGACACCGCACGCGACATCTGGGTGGCCGACATCCCGCGCGGCGCCGATCCGCGCCAGCTCTGGGTCAACGACCAGCTGGCCCATCGCGCCACGGTCGAGGCGCCCCGCAGCGCCTTCGCCTTCCACGACTGGGGCATCCAGATCGTCGATCCGGCCTGGCGCTTCCTGGCCGACCTGCCCGACCAGACGCGGTTGGAGGTCGAGAACACCGGCTTCTTCACCGACCGCCGCGCCCGGGTGGAAAGCATCCGTGGCGACCGCATCATCCTGGCCCAGCCGGGCTGGCGCAACAACCTGATCGGCTACGACACCTTCGCCCGGCCGGTGTCGGGGGATCACGCGCGCTTCTTCATCGCCAACGCCCTGGCCTTCGTGCGGGCCGGCGGCGACTGGTGGGCTGATCCCGCCCAGGGCAAGCTCTACTACAAGCCGCGCGACGGTGAGGTCATGGCTTCCAGCCAGGTCGTCATGCCGCGCCTGGAGGCGCTCGTCTCGGTGGCCGGCCAGCCCGGCAAGCCGGTGCGCGACCTGCAGTTCGTCGGCGTCGCCTTCCAGCACACCAGCTGGCTGGGCCCGTCCAGCGCCGAGGGCTACGCCAGCCAGCAGAGCGGCTCGTTCCTGTCAGGCCAAGTCCCGAACTATCCCGGCGATCCGATCCGCGACTGCAGCTGGGGATGCTGGGCGTTCGAGGGCATGCGCAACCAGTGGCGCCAACAGCCGGCGGCGGTCCAGGTCGCGGCGGCCGCGCGCATCCTGTTCGAGGACGTCGAGTTCGCCCACCTCGGCCAGATCGCCCTGGGCCTGGGCAACGACGCCAGCGCCAATCTGAGCGGCGCGGGCCTGGAGACACGCTCGGTCGAGGTGGTTCGCAGCCGCTTCCACGACCTGGCCGGCGGCGCGATCATGGTCGGCGGCGTCTCGCCCGACGCCCATCACCCCACGCGCCCCGACCAGGCCGTGCGCGACATCGTCATCCGCGACAACACCATCCAGGGCGTCTCCCAGGTCTATCGGGAGCAGGCCGCGGTCCTCGTCACCTATGCGACGGCCGCGGTCATCCTGCACAACGAGGTCTCCGACGCGCCGTATGACGGCATCGACGTGGGCTGGGGCTGGGGCGTCAACGATCCGGGCGGCAACACCGCCTATATGAGCTTGCAGCGCGGCTACTACGACCATCCCGGCAACCGCGTCTACGACACGCCGACCATCCTTCGCGACACCGTCATCGTCGGCAACCGCGTGCACGGCGTGAAGCGCTGGTTCCCCGACGGCGGAGCCATCTACCACCTTTCGGCCGACCCCGGCGCCCTGATCGCCGAGAACCACGTCTACGACGTGCCCGGCGGCATCGGCGTCTATCTGGACGAGGGCTCGCGCTACGTCACGGTGCGCGACAACGTGTTCGATGGCCTGGGCCTATGGGTCAATCTGAACGCGCTGGACGGCGCCTATCCGCGCCGCACGGCGGCCGACAACGTCGCGCGCGGCAACTGGCACAACGCCGGCAAGGCCAATGGATCCTGGTCCGACTACGCCAACAATCGCCTGATCGACAACGTCACCGTCGAGGGACAGGCCTGGCCCGCGCCCGCCCGCGAGGTGATCGCGCGCGCGGGTCCCCGCCCGGCCAAGCCCTGAACACATGAGGTCTTCTTCCATGTCCAAGTCATCATGGCTTCACTGCGCCGCCAGCGCGGCCCTCTGCGCGAGCTTGGCCTTGAGCGCGCCCGCCCCCGCCCTCTCCGCGCCCGCCGCTCGCGCCAAGGCCGACCGGCTGGCCGCCGAGCTGATCGGCAAGATGACCACCGACGAGAAGCTGGACCAGCTGCTCAACACCGCGCCGGCGATCCCTCGGCTGGGCATCCCGGCCTACAACTGGTGGACGGAGTCGCTGCACGGCGCGCTGGGCACGCTGCCGACCACCAACTTCCCCGAGCCGATCGGCCTGGCCGCTAGCTTCGACACAGTCCTCGTCCAGGACGTGGCGACGGCGATCAGCACAGAGGTCCGCGACCTGCACATCCTGTCGCGGCAGACCGGCCGTATGGGCCGCATCGGCACGGGCCTCGACACCTGGTCGCCGAACATCAACATCTTCCGCGATCCGCGCTGGGGCCGTGGCCAGGAAACCTATGGCGAGGACCCGTTCCTGACCGCACGCATCGGCGTGTCGTTCGTCCAGGGCATCCAGGGCCCCGACGCCGACCTGCCGCGCGTCATCGCCACGCCCAAGCACTTCGCGGTCCATAGCGGGCCGGAGTCGACGCGGCACGGCGCCAATGTCTTCGTCTCGCGCCACGACCTGGAAGACACCTACCTGCCCGCCTTCCGCGCCGCTGTCACCGAGGGTCAGGCCGGGTCGGTGATGTGCGCCTACAACCGCATCGACGGCCAGCCGGCCTGTGCCAGCGACCTGCTGCTGAAGGACCATCTGCGCGGGGCCTGGAAGTTCAACGGCTACGTCGTTTCCGACTGCGATGCGGTCAAGGACATCGCCGACAATCACAAGTACTCGCCCGATGCGGCCACCGCCGTCGCCGCCGCGATGCGGGCCGGCGTCGACAACGAGTGCAACGGCGCGACGCTGAGCGACACTGCGGGTCTGGCCAAGCCCTATGCGGACGCGCTGCGAAAGGGACTGATCACCGAGGCCGAGGTCGACCAGGCCCTGGTGCGGCTCTATTCCGCGCGCCTGCGGGTCGGCGACCTGCCTGGTGTGCGCGCCGTCGAAACCCGTCCGGCGCCAGTCGCCTCGGTGATGACGCCCCAGCATGAGGCCCTCGCGCTGGCCGCCAGCGAGAAGAGTCTCGTCCTGCTGAAGAACGACGGCCTGCTGCCGCTGAAGCCCGGCTTGCGCATCGCCGTGGTCGGCCCGCTGGCCGACGCCACCCGCGTCCTGCGCGGCAACTATTCATCGGCCCTGTCGGCCCCGCCGATCTCGGTGCTGGACGGCCTTCGCCGCGCCATGCCTTCGGCCAAGATCGTCCACGCTCCGTTCGGCGCCTCGTTCACGGACGGGGATCGGGTGCCGAGCACGGCCCTGGTCACGCCGGACGGCAAGCCCGGTCTGCTGACCCGCTACTACAACACGGTCGAAACGCCCCCCACGCGCTTCGAGCCGGGGACCTTCGGCGATGCCGTGGCCAAGATGCGCTACCAGGACAAGCCGGTCGTCACCCGCATCGAGGCTGACATCGCCTCGCGCAGCCTGGACCTGGCCTCGGTCTCCGACCACCACCGCGTGGTCTGGACCGGCTTCCTGGTCCCGCCCGAGAGCGGGACCTATCGCCTGGGCCTGGCAGGGTTCAACGGCGAGCTCAAGCTCGACGGCAAACCCTTCGCCGACCTGCGCAAGGCCGGCTGGGCCAGCCTGCCGACGATGAAGACCATCCGCCTGGAAAAGGGCCATCGCTATCCGATCGAGATCGTCTCGGAATCCCACGCTCTCTCCGGCGTCAACCTCGTCTGGAAACGCGTGGCCGACGATGCCGCCGTCGAGCTGAAGAAGGCCGCCGCCCAGGCCGACGTGATCGTCGCCGTGGTCGGCCTGACCTCCGACTTGGAGGCCGAGGAGTCGCCGGTCGAGGTCCCCGGTTTCAAGGGCGGCGACAAGACCACCCTGGACCTGCCGCCGGATCAGCAGAAGCTGCTGGAACAGGCCAAGGCGTTGGGCAAGCCGCTGGTCGTGGTGACCATGAACGGCAGTCCGGTGAACCTGGCCTGGGCCAAGGACAACGCCTCGGCCATCGTGGAAGCCTGGTACCCCGGCCAGTCCGGCGGCCTGGCGGTCGCCAACGTGCTGTCGGGCAAGACCAATCCGTCGGGCCGGCTGCCGCTGACCTTCTACCGGTCGGTCGACGACCTGCCGCCGTTCGGCGACTACGCGATGGCCGGCCGGACCTATCGGTACTTCACCGGCGAGCCGGTCTATCCGTTCGGCTTCGGCCTCAGCTACACGCGCTACGACTATGCGCCGGTCACGGTCGAGCGCGCAGATGACGGCGTTCGCGTGACGACCACCGTGCGCAATGTCGGCGCGCGGGCCGGCGAGGAAGTCGCCCAGCTCTATCTGAACTTCCCCGACACGCCCGGCGCGCCCCGCGTGGCCCTGCGCGGCTTCCAGCGGATCGCCCTCAAGCCCGGCGAGGCCCGCAAAGTGACCTTCACGCTGTCGGCCCGCGATCTCAGCTCGGTGACGCCCGACGGCGACCGCCGCATGGCTGCGGGCGCCTATCGCGTCAGCGTCGGCTCGGGCCAGCCGGGCACGGGCGTGCCCAGCCAGTCGGCTCCGTTCTCGGTCGACACCGCCGTGGCGCTGGCGAAATGAAGACCATCGCGACCATGACCGGGGCCCTGGCCCTCCTCCTCCCGACGCTGGCCAGCGCCGCGCCCAAGCTCGAGGGCGCGATCGGCGATCACGCCGTGCTGCAGAGGGACAAGCCCATCATCGTCACCGGCCGCTCGCGTCCAGGTGAGACCGTGACAGTCGTCCTGGCGGGTAAATCGGCGTCGGCGAAGGCCGATCGAGACGGCCGCTTCCGGGTCGCCTTGCCCGCCTTCGCGGCCGGCGGCCCCTACCCGATGCTAGTTGACGCCCCGAGCGGTCAGACCTTCGTCAACGACCTCCTCATCGGCGACGTCTTCCTCTGCTCGGGCCAGAGCAACATGGAGCTGTCGGCCGAGCAGTCGCAGAACAGCTTCCAGATCGCCGGCGCCGCCGACCCGCAGCTGCGGCTGATGACGGTGGGCAAGCGTCTGGCGGAGACGCCCGCCGAAAGCTTCGCCACGCCACCGACCTGGACGGCGGCGACGCCGGACAGCATCGCCAAGTTCTCCGCCGTCTGCTTCTACACGGGCCAGGACCTGCGCCGGACCGCCAAGGTCCCCATCGGCCTGATCCATTCCAGCTGGGGCGGCTCGCGGATCTCCGCCTGGATGGCGCCCGAAGGCCTGCGCGCCGGCGGCCTGGAGCTGGAGGCCAAGGCCCTGGAGCTCCACAGCCGTGACGCCTCTGCGGCCGAGGACATCGTGGCGCGCCAGTGGGAAACCTGGTGGCGCGATCGCTCCGGCCTGGATGGCGCGGACACGCCCTGGCGCAGCGAGCATCCCGGCTGGTCGCCGGTTCCCACCATCGGCTATTTCGGGCGTTGGGGCGTTCCCGCCGTGACCGGCTATGTCGGCATGGCCTGGTTCGAGAAGACGGTGGACCTCACCCCCGCCCAGGCCGCGCAGGGCGCCGTTCTGTCGCTGGGCCTCGTCGACGACGCCGACCGCACCTGGGTCAATGGCCGCTCGGTCGGCGGCTCCAGCATCGGCCAACCCCGCGGCTATCGCTTGTCGCCGGGCGCCCTGACCGCCGGGCAAAACCGCATCACCGTCAATGTCGACAACGTCTATGCCGACGGCGGCCTGGCGGGTCCTGCAGCGCTGATGCGCCTGCAGCTCGACGACGGCACGTCCGTCCCGCTGGACGCCGGCTGGCGCTATGCCCTCGCGGGTCGCCCGAAGACCAATGCTCCGCGCGCGCCGTGGGACGACATCAACGGCGCGGGCGTGCTCTACAACGCGATGATCTCGCCGCTCGGTCCCGTCGGCCTGGCCGGCGCGCTCTGGTACCAGGGCGAGTCCGACACCGGCCTGCCCGGCTACGAGCGCCGGCTCGCGGCGATGATGGCCGACTGGCGCCGCCAGTTCGACGCGCCGAAACTGCCATTCGCGATCATCCAGCTCTCAGCCTATGGCGCCGGCGCGAGCAAACCCGTCGAGAGCGACTGGGCGGGCCTCCGCAACGCCCAGCGGCGGGCCGCCGAGGCTGATGGCCATGCAGCCGTGGTCGTCACGCTCGACCTGGGCGATCCCTACGACATCCATCCTGGCGAGAAGCAGGAAGTCGGACGCCGCACGGCGGACGCGCTGCGGGTCCTGGCCTATGGCGAAGCCGTCGCCGCCGGTCCTCGGGTCACCACCGCCGAGCGCGCGCCCGACGGAAGCGTCGTCCTGACGTTCGCGGGCGCGGCCGGCGGCCTGATCGCCCGCAGCGCGGACACCGCCATCGGCTTCGAGCTCTGCGGCCCGGACGGCGTCTGCCGGTACGCGCCCGGCCACGTCGCCGGCGACAAGGTCACACTGAAGGGCGACGGCCTCGCCGCTGAACGCGTGCGCTACGGCTGGGCCGACAGCCCTGTGGTGAACCTGTTCGACCAGTCCGGCCGCGCTGTCGGCTCGTTCGAAATCCGCATCCCGTAGCCCGCAAAGCACGTGACGCCGACGACGAACCTGGTTAGATTATGTGACCGGTAACATTGGACTTGAGCCGATGACCCGGTAACGCAGGGCAAGGACGAGATGGATAGCGATCGGAACCATCCGCTCAGGGTTACACTGAGCGAGCTGATGCACCTTCGCGCCCTCCCGCTGGAACACGCACCGGTCCGGCTGCGCCAGTGGGTCTTTCTGGTCAGCGCCACGGAGCGCGCCTCCGAGGCGGCTTTCGTGGCGCTGTTCGCGCCGAACCAGGATCCCGCCGGCGGGAGGGTGCTCGTCACCGGCCCGACCGGCGGGTGGCTTTGGGAGCGCCACCAGGAATTCTCGACCTGGACGCGGTTCGCCTACGGTCCGCTGGGCGAGAACCTGGGCTTTGAAGCCGACTTGGACGACGACTGCTTCTGGCTTCACGGCGCGCCGGGCCAGGTGTTCAGAGGCGTCGAGATTTCGGTCTCCGCGCTCGGGACGGAGCCGCCGGCCGAAGCCGTGCTGAACCGGCATATCGACCTGGCGCGCTGTGTGTCGTGCGAGGTGTTCGACGGGGCCGCGCGGATCTGGACGGACTTCCGTCTGCGCGAAGGCGGCACGGGCCGCATCCATGTCCACAACGTCGCCCTGGCCCATGACGAGGTCTCGCGCCTGGTCCAGACGTTGGTCGAGATCGGCAACTATCGAAAGCTGGCGCTGATCGGCTTCCCCCCGGCCCGCGAGCTGCTGGCCTGGCTGGACAGGGCCGAGGCCCGGCTGTCGGCGATCGCCAGCGGCCTGGCCGGCGGGGAGGACAGCCAAGCGGTGCTGGACAGCCTGCTGGCGCTGTCGGCCGAGGTGGAGCTGCGCGCAGCCAACAGCCGCTTCCGGCGCGGCGCCACTGAGTCCTACCACCGCCTGACCCTGGACCGGCTGGAAGCTCTACGCGAGCGTCACGTGCCCGGCCATTCGACCATGAGCGAGTTCATCGCCCGCCGCCTGCAACCGGCCATGCGTACGCGCGAGGCGGCCGACCGGCGGCTGGACGACCTGTCCTTGCGCGTCGCCCGCTGCGGCGATCTCCTGCAAGCGCGCCTCGGCATCGTCCTGGACCGCCAGAACCAGGAGACCCTGCGCGGCATGGGCGCCAGCCTGGAGCTGCAAGCCAAGCTGCAGGGTCTGGTCGAGGGCCTGTCGATCTTCGCGGTCGGCTACTACGTGCTGGGCCTGCTCGGCTATTTCCTGAAGCCCTGGCTGCACGTCTGGCCGGGCGCGAGCGAACAGGTCCTGTCGGGCCTGGTTCCGCTGGTGCTGATCGCCGTCGCCGCCAGCCTGCACCGGCGCAAGAAGCGCCTGATCGATCGCGCCGACGGATGATCATCAGAAGACCGGAGCCCGGCATGTCGAAACGCCTCTTGATCGCGACCGTCGGCCTGGCCCTACTGGTCGCCGCCCCGGCGCTGGCCCAGGAGCCGCCCTTCCCCGTCGCCGTCACGGTGGACGCCGCTGGCGCGGGCCAGCAGGTCAAGCCGGTCTGGCGCTTCTTCGGCGCGGACGAGCCGAACTACGCCACGATGAAGGACGGCCGCACCACGCTGGCGACGCTGGGCGGCCTGGCCCCCGATCGAGTGTTCTTCCGCACCCACAACCTGCTGACCTCGGGCGACGGCACGCCGGCGCTGAAATGGGGCTCGACCAATGTCTACACCGAGGACGCCAAGGGGCGGCCCGTCTACGACTGGACCATCGTCGACCGCATCTTCGACACCTATCGCGCCCGCGGCGTGAAGCCCTATGTCGAGATCGGCTTCATGCCCGAGGCGCTCTCCACCCAGCCTCAGCCCTACCAGCACCAGTTCCGCCCCGGCTCGGGCGCGCTGCGGACGGGCTGGGCCTATCCGCCCAAGGATTACGGCAAGTGGGAGGAGTTGGTCTATCAGTGGGTCCGCCACTGCGTCGAACGCTATGGCCGCGCCGAGGTCGCCAGCTGGTGGTTCCAGACCTGGAACGAGGCCAATCTTCCCCAGTACTACTGGGGCGGGACGCGCGAGGAGTTCTTCCGCCTGCACGACACGGCCATCCAGGGCGTCCGCCGCGCCCTGCCCGAGGCCCGGGTCGGCGGACCCGACAGCGCCGGGGCCGGCGACCAGTTCCTGACCGCCTTCATGCAGCACGCCAAGGCGGCAGGGACGCCGGTCGACTTCCTGTCCTTCCACGCCAAGGGCGCGCCGCAGTTCATCGCCGAGGGTGACACAAGCCACGTGCGCATGGGCGTCTCGACGCACCTGAAGGCGGCCGATCACGAGTTCGCCCAGATCGCCGCCGATCCGGATTTCCGCGGCAAGCCGATCATCATCGGCGAGTCCGATCCCGAGGGCTGCGCCGCCTGCCAGGGCCCGTCCAACGCCTATCGCAACGGGACCATGTATTCCTCGTACACGGCCGCGTCCTTCCCCCGGCTGCAGGCCCTGGCCAAGCGTCGGTCGCTGGACCTGGAGGGCGTGCTGACCTGGGCGTTCGAGTTCGAGGACCAACCCTATTTCGCCGGCTTCCGGCAGCTGACCTCGGCCGGCATCGACCTGCCGGTGATGAATGTCTTCAAGCTGTTTTCCAAGATGTCCGGGACCTATGTGACGGCGACCTCCGACCACGAGGCGGCGCTGGACGACATGCTGCGCGACGGCGTGCGGGGCGCGCCCGATGTCGGCGCCGTCGCGACGCGGGACGGCGACCAAGTGGCAGTGATGGTCTGGCACTATCACGACGACGACTTGGCCGGCCCCGACGCCAAGGTCAGCCTCGACGTGCGCCATCTCCCCAAGGCCTTCGCGCGCGGCGGACGGCTGACGCACTACCGCGTCGACCGCGACCACTCCAACGCCTATGCGGCCTGGCTGAAGATGGGCTCGCCGATCGCCCCGACGGAGGCGCAGCGAAAGGCCCTGATCGACGCCTCGACCCTGGCGACGCTGGACCCGTCCCCCTCGGCGGTGACGGTGAAGCGCGGCGACGCCAGGATCGATTTCACGCTGCCGCGCCAGGGGGTCTCGCTGCTGGTCCTGACCCCGCAGTAGCCTAGCGGGCCGGAACGGAGACCCCAGCCTCGGTCTGCACGACCGGCTGCATCGTGCCGTCGGGATTGTAGCGCAGGCGCTCGACCGTCACGGCGCGGCGACCGATCGCCCCGCTCTGGTCGCCGACCGCCAGGTCCGCATTGTGCAGGAAGAGGTACCACTCGCCCTTGAACTGGACGATGCCGGGATGGATCGTGAAGCTGTACTTGCCTGAGCTAGTCAGCAGGCCGCGCGGGGTCCAGGGACCGGTGATGGCGGGCGCGGTGGCGTAGGACACGTGCTCGTCGCGCTGGGTGGTTCGGTCCAGCGAGGCATAGGTCAGGTAGTAGGTCCCGCCCCGTTTGTGCAGCCACGGGCCTTCCTCGAAATGCGGCGGCGTGATCTCGGTGATCGGGCCATCGATCTCGATCATGTTGGGCTTGAGCTTGGCGATGTAGCAGGAGCGATTGCCCCAGGCGATCCAGGTGGTCCCGTCGTCGTCGGTGAACACCGTCGGATCGATGTCTTCCCAGCTGTGCGGCCCCTTCGGGGTCATCTCGTTGGTGATCAGCGCCGACCCGCGCGCATCGACGAACGGGCCCGTAGGCGAGTCCGAGACCGCCACGGCGATGGCCTTACCCGGATGCGTGTTGTCGTGCTCGACGGCGGCGTAGAAGTAGAACTTACCGTTCTTCTCGATCGCCTGCGAGGCCCAGGCGTCCTTCTTGGCCCACTTGAAGTCCGTGGCCTTCATGATGGGCGGGTAGGCCGTCCAGGTCTTCATGTCCGTGGTCGAGTAGACCAGCCACTCGCGCATGTTGAACATCTCGTCGCGCTGGGCTTCGTCGTGGCCCGTGTAGAGATAGAGGCGATCACCGACGACCAGGGGCGCGGGATCGGCGGTGAACTTGTCCCGGATAATGGGGTTCGAGCCCGGCGCGGGCGCTTTCCCATCACCCGCCGCGCTCGACGTCGCCATGCCCAGGGCCGCCATCAAGGCGAGCGCCGCAATCTTCGGAACCATCTGACCGTCTTCCCAATGACTTGAAATCACTCTGTCCCGCAGTGATCAGCGCTCCAGCAGCGCCGCCTCGCCCCAGGTGACTGGCAGGCGTTGATTGTCGCCACGGGGGCTGCGCGCCACCAGTTCGATCAGCTTCACGCCGGCGACCGGGACCGAGATCGATTGCGCGGCCATGCCCCATTTGACCGGCTTGCTGGTCGCCAGCAGCTTGCCGTCGCCATAGACGGCGAAGGTCACGTCGCTGGCCTTGTCGCTGGCGCTGTCGTCGACGCCGACCATCGTGGAGAAGCGCTTGGCGCCGGCGTTGCGCACCTCGAGCCGCGAATTGGCCAGGACACCGACGCCGGCCGAGAACCGCTTGCCCGCGACCTGCAGAAGCTGACCGTACGGGGCGGTGTCGGCCCGCGCGCCGCCCCAGCCGGCGTAGGAGGGCCGGTCGCCCGGACCGCCGGTGCCGCCCCACCCTGCCCCGGTCCGGAAGATCGAGGGATCGGGAGTCGGATACTTGATGCCGTCGACCGCCGGGTTCACGCTTCCCGGCTGTTCCGAGAGGTAGTAGCCGCCTTGCAGGCTCCGCTTGCCTTGCGCGCGGAAGATCAGCGTCTCGCGCGGCTTGACGTGCAGCTTGGTCCGTTTGGTGAAGGTGGACTGCTGCCTGCTCCACAGGTCGGTCAGCTGGATCGGCGCGTCTTCGGCGAACTTCAGGTGACCCGCGTTCAGGTCGACGTCGTAATCGCCCGATCCGCGGTTGAAGATGGCCACGGCCTTGTCGCCGTTCGCCAGGGTCTTCACCAGAATCTGCACATCGCTGGAATCGTGCGCGAGGACCGCCTGGTTGCCGGCCGGATCCTGGTCGATCGCGATGATGTCGGTGTTGCCGAAGATGTCGAGCAGAGCCTTGGGCGTCGTCCTCAGGTCGGTCCCGAGCAGCAGCGGCGCATTAAGCATCGCCCACAGCGCGAAGTGCGAGCGCGCTTCGGTCAGGTGATCAGCGTCGAAGTCCCCCGCGCCGATGTGGAGCATATCGGGGTCGTTCCACGAGCCCGGATGCGCATAGAGCGAACGGTTCACCGTCGTGTCGTAGTTGACCAGCAACCGCCCCCAGGCCGGCGAGATATCGTCGCTGGTGCGCGAGATGCCGCCGTAGTCCTTGCCCCACGACCGCACGTCGGCCGCCCCCCAGACGCACAGCGACAGCAGGTAGTCGCCATCGGGGTTCTCCCGCGCCAGCGCGGTGTTGATCTGGCCGAACATGCCTTTGATCGTCGGGATGTCGGTCCGGGTCACCTCGCCGGAATCGAGGAACGGACCCAGCGCCCGGAACTTGCCCGACGTCACCCGCTCCATGTGCGGCGCGTAGTCCCGCAGGCCGCAGCCATCGACCTTGATGAAATCGAAGCCCCAGTCCTTGAAGTACAGCGCGATGTCCTGGTCGATACGGCCGTAGATGCCGACCTCCCGCTCCAGGACCGTGCCCTTGGGCAGGTCATCGTCGGTCGGCGAATAGGCTTCCGAGCAGGTGTTGCGCCCCAGGTCGGTATAGATGCCGGCCTTCAGCCCCATGGCGTGGAGCTTGTCGGTGTACGGCTTGAAGCTGGGGGCGTCGCCGCCGGTGCGCGCCGACGGGAACTTGTCGTCGCGGATGATCATCTTGCCATCGGGCATCCGGCGCTTCAGCGCCCAGCCGTCGTCGATATTGATGTAGCGGTAGCCCTTGGCGGCCAGTCCCGAGTCGACGATGATCTTCGCCGAGCCGAGGATCTTCTCCTCGTCAATGGCCGTGGCGAAGGCGTTCCAGGTGCTCCAGCCCATGGGCGGCGTGGTCGCGCGTCCGGCGGTATAGGCCGACCAGCGCCCCGTCGGCGCCAGAGGATCGCCCTGCGCCGCGGCGATGGACGGTCCAAGAAGCGCGGCGATCATCCCCGCGGTCAGCAGCTTCCTCATCGTTTCCCCAGCCATTTTTTGTCGGTTGCTGAACGGTTCGGCTGCCGCAGCCACGAACGCTCGCTATCGCGGCACTATCTACTCCGACAAATACGATCGTCAACACGCGACGCGTTGCTTGTGACAATGAGGGCGCTATCGAACTGACGCTCCCATACACAAAGCGGCGCCGCCCTGAGCTTCGACGAAAATAACACCGACAAATATGGATTGTCGGGGTTGCAGAGCTGGGCCTAAATCCGTTCCATGAGCGGGGCTTTCCCCTCAATCTGGCCTTCGCCATCTCTGACGGCCGGAAGACGACCACTCCCAGATCGGCGACACAAAAGATCACCGCTGGGCGACACATAAAAAATTGTTAGCGGTAACAAAGGGAGGAATAGAAATGCGAAGGATCGTTGCCACCCCGCTGCTCATGGCCGCGTGCTCGACGTTGGCGATTACGGCCGCCCACGCTCAGGCGCTGAAGCTGAGTCCCGATCAGACGCTCGAGGCCCCGGGCCTGAGCGTGATCGTGGAGCAGAACCATTTCAGCCCGATCTTCTTCGACGAGAAGAACGCCGGCATCCAGATCGTCATGCATGGCGAGCGGATCGCCACCGACGGCGAGGTCAGGCTCAATCCGACGCCGGAACAGTGGGACCCCGTTCCGATCTTCGGCGAACGCACGCTTGGCGATGCGCCCGGCCAGCTCGTCGTGCGATCCAGCTTCCCGAAGGAAAAGCTGAACTATCGCGTGAAGGTGACCCCCGAGGACGGCGGCTTCCGCATCGCGGTGGACCTGGACGCTCCCCTTCCCCCGGAACTGGTCGGCAAGGCCGGCTTCAACCTCGATTTCCTGCCGACCGCCTATTTCGGCAAGACCTATCTGATGGGCGACCGGCCCGGCCTGTTCCCGCGCAACCCCAACGGCCCGATGGCGACCGATGGCTCGGGCGATCCCCAGCCGATGGCGTCGGGCGCCAAGAGCGTCACCCTTTCGCCGGAAGACCCCAACACCCGCATCACCATCACCGCCAACGCCCCGCTGGCCCTCTATGACGCCCGTAACCGGGCGCAGAACGGCTGGTTCGTCGTGCGCTCGATGATCGCCGCGGGCGCCAAGGAAGACGCTGTCGTCTGGCACGTGAAGCCCAATGTCATCCCGGGCTGGACGCGCGCGCCGGTCGTCTCCTTCAACCAGGCCGGCTACACGCCGCAGCGCAGCAAGGTGGCGCTGATCGAGCTGGATCCGAACTTCAAGGCGCCGGCCGAAGCCACGCTGGTCAAGCTGACCGACAGCGGGGAAAAGCCCGTGTTCAAGGCCGCCGTCCAGCCGCGCGGCAAGTTCCTGCGCTACAACTACGCCGCTTTCGACTTCTCCAGCGTGCGCGAGCCCGGCATCTACGCGATCGCCTACGCTGGGCAGACGACCAACCCCTTCCCGATCGCCGCCGACGCCTATGGGCGGATCTGGCAGCCTTCACTGGACACCTATCTGCCCGTGCAGATGGATCATATGACGGTGCGCGAGCAGTACCGGGTGTGGCAGCGCGCCTCGCACCTCGACGACGCGGTCCAGGCGCCACCCAACATCGTCCATTTCGACGGTTACCGCATGGGGCCGAACCTGGATTCGCCCTTCAAGCCGGGCGAGCATATCCCGGGCCTGGCGGTCGGCGGCTTCCAGGACGCCGGCGACTACGACATCCAGACCCCGCAGAACGCGCAGGTCGTGCGTGATCTGGTCTGGACGCGCGAACTCTTCGGGCTCGACTGGGACGAAACCAGCGTCGACGACAAGGCCCGCGAGGTCGAGATCCGCAAGCCGGACGGCGCGCCCGACGCGCTCCAGCAGGTGCGCCACGGCGTCCAGCAACTGCTCGCGCAATACAAGGTCTTCGGCCACTCGATCGTCGGCATCGTCGACCCGAAGCTGCGCCAGTACGCGCACCTCGGCGACGCGGGATCTCAGACCGACGGCAAACTGTACGACGCTGCGCTGGGACCGAACGAGATCAAGGGCGACCACTCGGGAGTTCCTGACGATCGCTGGGCGTTCACCACCGCCTATCCGGCCAACGACCTGATGGTGGCCGGAAGCCTGGCCGCGGCCAGCCGCGCGCTGAAGGACTTCGATCCGGCGATGTCGGCCGAAGCCCTGTCAGCCGCCAAGGGTCTGTGGACCAAGCGTGAGGGCGAAGCCGCCAATGGCAGCGACGGCCGCGACGACAGTGGGAACATGTCCCGCTTCCTCGATCTGGCCAAGGTCTCCGCGACGGTGGAGCTGATCATCACCACCAAGGGCGATCCGGTCTACACCGCGCGGCTACGCGCCCTGACGCCTGCGATCGAGGCCAATTTCGATCGCGTCAGCGGCGCCGCCGTGCGCGCCCTCCCCTATATGGACGCGGCCTACAAGGCGCGGATCAAGGCCCTGGTGGCCGGCGTCAAGCCGCGGGTCGACAAGGAGTTGGCCGGCAATCCGTTCGGCGTCCCGGTCGGCATGGGCTCATGGGCGGGGTCGGGTGAAGTCGCCGGCTTCGGCATCAACATGTACCTGATGCACAAGGCCTTCCCGGACCTGATCGGACCGGAATACACCCTGCACGCCCTCGACTACATGCTCGGCCGCCACCCGGCGAACAACCTGTCCCTGGTCTCGACCGTCGGGACGCGCTCGAAACTGAACGGCTATGGGCACAACCGCGCCGACTACGGCTTCATCCCCGGCGGCATGGCGCCGGGCGTCATCGTTATCAAGCCGGACTTCCCGGAGATGATGACCGACTGGCCGTTCCTGTGGTTCGAGAGCGAGTACACGGTGAGCACCACCACCGCCTACATCCTCGCGGCCAAGGCAGCGATCGCCGCCACCGAGGACAGCCGCTAGAGACGGGTTCGGGGTCGCCACGGAGACAGCTCCGTGGCGACCTTCGACGCCAGGCTCTGTCGATCTATCCGGGCGCTTTCGGCGCCTCGCGGGGACCTGCCGGCGCATGTTGCGGCAGGCGCGGAAGGCCGCCGATCATGCCGTCCGGGCGCGCCTTGGCCAGCATGCGCTGGTAGGCGGGACGCGCCTCGATCTTGGCCTTCCAGGCCGCCACGTTCGGGAACTGCGACTCCTCCACCAGGTTCAGGCCGGTCGCGGCGTTCAGCGGGAACATCATCATGATGTCGGCCCCGGAGAAGGCCGCGCCGCCGAACCAGGGATGCTGGGCCAGGAAGTTCTCGGCGAACTGCACCACGGCCTCGGAATCAACCAGGCGCGAGCGCTGCTTCGGCGGCTGGGCCATCCAGGCGCGGTAGTCGGAGAACAGGCGCGCCGCCAGGCTGCCCTCGGCGAAGTGCATCCACATCAGGTGGTCGGGATAGTCCCGGCTATCCAGCGCCGGCTGCAGGCGTCCGGGGGCGTGGCGGCTCAGGATCAGCTCGATGATCGCACCGGACTCGACCAGCACCTGGTCGCCGTACTTCACGGTCGGCGCCATCGGCACCACGGGGCTGAACTCGCGGATCAGGGCCATGGAGCCGGCCAGGTCGCCGCGCTTGAACTTCAGCTCGTAGGGAAAGCCCAGCTCTTCCATCAGCCAGACGATCCGCTCCGAACGGCGGCCTTCCAGATGGTAGATCGTGATCGGCGGCAGCGGCTTGCCCGGCTTGGCGTTGGCGCTCGATGCGATCAGCGGCGCGGCGGCCAAGCCGGCCAGAGCGCCCAGCGAGGCGCGGCGTCCCATGGAGTGTTTCATAGGCTCTCCTAGAGCGGTGACGTGATTGAGGAAGGCGGGGCGAGACGTCCGCAGCCGCGGCGCCCGCGGGGGTCGTCTCGCCCCATACGCGGCGCCGGCAAGGGCGCCGCGTGAGCAGGTTCTAGAAAGCTACGTCCAGGCTGATCCCGGCCCGACGCACGGAGTCCGGGCTGAAATACTGGACGTAGCCGCCGGGGTTCAGGGCGGTCACCGGCGACGGCGTGATCTGCGCGGCGTAGCGCTTGTCCAGCAGGTTGCTGGCATACAGGGCCACGCTCCAGGCCTTGTCCGGCGCCGAAACGCCGATGCGCCCCCCGAGCAGGCCATAGGCCTTCTGGATCGTCCCCGGGTCGCCGCTGATCGAGTAGTTGATGTCGCTCTGCCAGTTCCAGTTGGCCTGGAAGAAGCCGCGAAGCCCCGGGCTCAAGGATCGCTCGTAGACCGCGCTGACGCCGTAGACCCAGTCGGGCACGCCCGCCAGGCTCAGGCCCTTGGCGTTGAAGAAGCCGTCCAGCGACGTAGGCGTGGCCGGCGGCGCGCTGCACGGTCCGCCCTGGGCGATCTTGGGCTGGCCGAAATAGCACTGCACGCCGTTGAAGTCGGCGTAGCGGGCGTGGGTGTAGGCCAGACCCGCCGTAATGCTGAGACCGGTCGCCGGCCGCGCCATCAGATTGGCCTCGAAGCCCCGCGTCTTGATCTCACCGGCATTGGTGATCCGCGAGGAATAGGTGGCGCTGGTCAGGTCCGAGACCTGGGCTTGGAAGTTCTTGACCGTGGTGCTGTAGACATTGGCGTTGACGATCAGGCGGCGATCCAGGAACGCGGCCTTCATGCCGACCTCGTAGCTGGTCGGGATCTCGGGTTGCACGCGCTGGTCGGCCAGGCTGTTGGCCGCGCTCAAGCCGCTGAAGCCGGGACCCTTGTAGCCCCGCGACACCGTCGCATAGGCCATGATGTCGTCGCTGAAGTTGTAGCGCGGTCCGATCCGCCACGAGGTGTTGGTGTTCTCGACCTCCTGATGCAGGTCCAGGGTGATCGAGCCCGGGATGTAGACCGCGCCCGGCGTCGGGGCGCGGTGATAGTCCAGGGTGATCTCGTCGCGCGTGATCCGGGCCCCGGCGATCAGATCGAGCTTGGGCGTGATGTGCAGGCCGACCTGACCGAAGCCCGCGAAGCTGGTCGAGTTGATGTCGTTATAGGTCGAGGTCTCGAAGATCGTGCCCAGCGGCGCGCCGGGGATGACCGGCACGACCAAGCCGTTGGTCGCGGGCGTGATCCAGCTGAGCTGCCCGCGCTGGCGGATCAGCGACGAGGCCTTGGAATGATAGAGATAGAGGCCGGCGACATAGTCGAACCGCTCGCCGATCGGCGAGGTCAGACGCAGTTCCTGGCTGAGCCAGTCGGTCTTCCCTGCCCCGCCGTTGATGTCGACATAGCTGACCGGCGTCAGGTCGCCATCGTAGAACGCCTCGCGCTTGACCGAGCGGTAGGCGCTGATCGAGGTCAGAGTCAGGTCGCCCAGCCCATAGTCGACCTGCAGCGTGCCGCCTTGGGCGGTCGACTTGCCTTGCGAGGGGCCATTGGCGGCGACCTGCAGGTTCTTCGGTCCCGCGACGATGCCGTAGCGATCATTGGTCACCGCCGGCGCATAGCCCGGCGTGACCTTGCGCCAAGTCGACGAGCAGCAGAAGGCGTCGTTGTCGGTGCGGTCGGCCGAGAAATAGACCGTCAGGTCGTCGCTCGGCCGCCACAGCGCCTTCAGGGTCAGGGTGCTGACGTCCTGGGGATCGGTGAAGACGTTGTCCTTGGCGACGTTGCGGATCAGGCCGTCACGCTGGTTGTGCGTGGCCACCAGGCGCAGGGCCAGGGTGTCGCTGACCGCCAGGTTGCCGATCGCCTGCAGGACCTGCTCGCCGCGCTCGCCGTACTGCAGGTGCAGCCGCCCGCTGTTCTCGTTCAGCTTGGGCCGGTTGGTGATGAAGTGGACCAGACCCGCCGATGCGTTCTTGCCAAACAGCATGCCCTGCGGACCGCGCAGGATCTCGACCCGCTCGATATCGGCTAGGGTGGCCAGGCTGGCGGGATCGGCCAGCACCACGCCGTCGACGACCGTGGAGATGCTCTGCTCGATCCCCGCCGAGAAGCTGCTGGTGCCGACACCGCGGATCGTCAGACCCGAGGCGCTGCTGCTGAGGCTTTGCTTGAAGCGGACGCTGGGGTCGATCAGCGACAGCTGCTGGGGCTGGGTGATGCTCATGGACGCCAAGGCCTCGCCGCGCACGGCGGTGATGGCCAGCGGCACGTCCTGCACGTTCTCGGCCCGCTTTTGGGCGGTGACCATGATCTCATCGACGATAACGACGGGGTTGGCGGCGCGCGAGGCGTCGTCCTCGGCCAGGGCGCTGCCGGCGACCAGCATCACGGCGACGCCGACCGACGCTCCCATCAGCAGGTCGGTCCTCAGAACTCGCGAAGAGCGGGATTGGAAGGGCATGGCGCATTCCTCCTTGAGCCGCTGCGCGGCTTCTTTTGTGATCTGTCGGGCGCACGCCCTCACCGCCCGCCCGAAGGCGGTCGTGGAAGGCGGGGCGAACCGTGAGGCTCGCCAGGGTGTGGATCAGCGTCCGGGCCCGAGACGCTTAAGTAACGCTATCGTCACTTAACGGACCTGACAACCGCTTTTGAACGATTGTTCGTCAGGCCTTCGCACTGGACCTTTGGGTGACACGGTCGAGCCAGGCGAGCACACGGCCGCAGTCCTCGGGGATGGCGACGCCGATCATCCGCCCGAAGTCCGCCGTGGTCTGTGCGACGATGTCGGCCATGCTGTAGGTGGCGCCAGCGATGAAGGCCTTGTCGGCCAGTTCGCCGTCCAGCCAGCGATAGATCCGGTCGGCATGGGCGCGGTTGGACTCCCCGAAGTCCTTGTATTGGGTCAGCAAGCCGGCGGTCAGCGGATGGGTGTGCCGCCAGATGTGAGCGATCGGCGCCATCAGCTGCAGCTCGATGCGCCGGATCCACATGTCGATGGTCGCCTGCTCAAGGGCGGTCTGGCCAAACAGCGACGGCTGCGGATGCAGACCCTCGAGATAGCGGCAGATGCTGACGCTCTCGCTCAGGAACGTACCGTCATCCAGCTCCAGGACCGGCACCTGACCCAGCGAGTTCTTCTCCAGGAAGCCGGCGGCCTTGTGTGCGCGCTCGCCCAGCGGCACGCGCTCGTGCGCCAGGGTCAGGCCCTTCTCGGCCAGGAAGATACGGACCCGGCGCGGATTCGGCGCGGGATTGTCTTCGCCATAGAGCTTCACGTGGTCGCCTCCCCTTCGGCTTTGCGCCGTGCGCGGGGATCTCGACGCCCCGCAGTTAAGTAACGGTATCGTCACTTAACTGCACAAGCAACCATCGTCTGCGCTGGCAGGCCTCAGGCGGTCTTGGCGGGGCGAGGCTCGCCGTACTTCTTTGCCAGGGCCTTGGCGCCGGCGACCACCGCCAGGGTGATCGCGTCGATCATCGCCTCGTCGTCGCCATCGCGCGCGTCCAACGCGCCCGCCGTCCCGGCGACCATGAACCAGGCATACTGTCTGGCCTGCCGCGCGGGCAGACCAAAGGCCTTCTGCAGGCCCAGCGCCCAGGCGTCGGCGTCGGCCTTGCGGTTGGCGCGCGCCCGCTCCGCCAGCGGACCACAGTCCCTGACAAGGCGCAGGAACAGCTCGCCCCGCTCGTCGGCCCGGCGGCACCAGTACTTCAAGGCCCCGCGAACCCACTCCTCGAAGGTCGAGGCCGGACCGACCTCGGTCGCCAGACGCTCGACATAGATCTGGGTTTCGCGATCGAACAGCGCGGTCAGCAGGTCGTCGCGATCGCTGAAATAGCGATAGCCCAGCGCCTTGGTCACACCCGTAAGCGCGGCCACGCCATCCATGGTGACGGCCGCGACGCCCTGTTCGATGACGATCTGCGCCGCCGCATCCAGGAAGCGTTCGCGTCGTTCCGCCCCCTTCAAACGTGTCTGGGTCATGCCCGCATCGAAACTCCGACCATCCCCCTTTTTGGCGTAAGGGAGCGCGAAGTAGCAAGGGCGCACGGGCGATCGACTCACGCCTTTGATGAACGCCTCTGCAGGGCTGATTGATCGTCGTTATGCGAACTGCTAGTGGGCGGCCAAATGGTGGGGAGCTGATGCGCGGGAACGGCGTTTGCGGGGTGTTACTGGCGGGAGGGCTTGTCGCCGCCTTGGCGACGCCGGCGCTCGCGGGTCCCCGCTCATTGCCGATCGACACGACGGGACAGTCGCTGACGACCGCCATGACCGACATCGCCCGCCGGTCTGGGCGTGAACTGCTGGTGGCCGCTCCCAGGTTGGGCGAGCGGACTGCGCCTCGGCTGAAGGGCCGTTACACCATCGACCAGGCCCTGCCCCTGCTGCTGGCGGGGACCGGGCTGACCTATCGGCGCACCGCCGACGGCGCCTACATCATCGAGGTCGCGCCGGCGCTCCCGCCGCCCGCGCCGGATGTTCCGGTGGCCCTGCCCGAGCTGCTGGTGACCGCCCGCACCCAGAACAGCGACATCCAGCGCACCGAGAACGACATCCAGGCCTACAAGGTCTGGAGCAGTCGCGACATCGAGAACGCCCACTCGGCCGACGTCAGCGAATTCCTGCGGCTGATGGCGACCGGCGACGCCCAGATCGCCTCGGCGTTGCAGGACCCGTCCAACACCAACGCCAGTACGCGCTCCGAGGTCAATCTGCGAGGCCTGGGCTCGGGCCAGACCCTCGTGCTCGTGGACGGCCGGCGGATGCCAGGCCTGCCGCCGATCGGCGGCAGCGACACCGTGGTCAGCCAGACCGACGTCAATGCATTGCCCCTGGCCGCGATCGACCGCATCGAGATCCTCAACGCCACGGCCGGCGGCATTTACGGCGCCGGCGCCACCGGCGGGGCGATCAATATCGTGCTGAAGCGCGACTATCATGGCGCTGACCTGGGCCTGACCTACGGGATCACCGATCGTGGCGACGCCCCGGCCCGGCGACTGGACGGCCGCATCGGCTTTTCCCCGAACGATGGCCGCACCAACGTGATGGTCGCGTTCGGTCTGCTGCGCGGCGATGGCCTGAGCGCCGGCGAGCGAGACTACGAAGCCAGGGCCCGTGCGCGGCGCTATCGCAACGATCCCGCGCAGTTGTTTGCCGAAAAGCCGATCAGCAACGCGATCAACATCTTCAGCGCCAGTGGCGGCAATCTGACGCTCGGCCCCGCCTATGGCGGCGCAAGCCTGGGCGCGGCCACGACCTTCGCGCCGGCGTCCTACGGCGGCTTGGCCACCGATCGCGGCGCGGTGCTGCTCGCCAACGCTGGCCGCACGGACACCGGCCTCTCGCCCGATTCCGCCGGCGAGCACCGGGCGCTGCTGAGCCGTCGACGGACGGCGTCCGTGATCGCCAGCGCGCGCCAACGTTTCGGATCCGGGATCGAGGCCTATGCCGACGTGCTGGCGATGCGCAACGAGGGCCGCTCGGTCATTCCGCAGGACAATCTGCAGGCCTTTGGTCTCGCCGCCGACGCGCCGGGCAATCCGTTCCAGCAGGCCATCACCGTCACCTTCCCGCTCCCGGGCCTCGACCCGACCGGACACAATCTGACCAAGACGACGCGCGCCACGGCGGGCCTGATCGCGGACCTGCCCGGGGATTGGAAAGCCAACGCCGACTACAGCATCGGCAAGGCCAGCATCGATGTCGTCCTGGCGTCCCATTTCGTGAAACGCGGGGCCGGCCTGATCGACCCCTTGGGCGGGCAGGCCGCATTCCTCGCCGCCATGTCCGGAGCCCTGACGAACGCACGCACGACCCTGGCCCAATCCAACCAGTTCAGGAGCCGGTCGCTTCGGCTGGCGGGTCCGCTGGTCGATCTTGGCGGCGGTCCTCTGAACCTGACCTTGTCCCTCGAAGACCGGCGCGATCGCGTTCCGCCGTCCGTCATTCATATGCCTGACCTAGGCTTTGGCCCGTTCGACTCGCCCATCCAGGGCCTCGTCCAGTCGGTGCGCCAGTACTATGGCGAGCTTCGCGCCCCGATCACGGACCGCTACAGCGGCCCGCGCGGCCTGAAGGGCCTGGAGCTTCAGCTCGCCCTGCGGCACGAGGAAACGCGCCAGCGCCCGCCGACCGACACGCCGGTCGGCGGTACGGTCACCGAGGTCACCGAGCGCTCGCGCCAGACGTCGACGCTCTACACCGCGGGCTTCAAGGTCTTTCCGGTCGACTGGCTGATGGTTCGGGCCAGCACCTCGTCCGGCTTGGTGCCGCCGGTCGCCGAACAGCTCAGCTCGGCCACGATCCACTACACCTCCGATCCGGCCGCCTATGCGGCGGCGACCGGCCGCAAGGTCTTCCTGGATCCGACCAGTCAACCGGCGGACCCGCGCCGCAACGGCGAGGCGCTGGGGCTTACGGGCGTCTACGACCTGCTGTCGGGCGGCTCGGTGACCTTGCGGCCTGAACATGCGCGCAGCCTTTCGGCCGGTGTGGTCCTGACCCCGACGAGCGCCCTGCGTCTGTCCGTCGACTACACTCGGATCGAGAAGCGCAACGAGATCCTCCGCTTCCACACGGGCGACATGCAGTACTTCCTGCAGAACGAGGACCTGTTCCCCGACCGGGTGAAGCGGGCCCCGCTGACTGACGCCGATCGCGCCAAGGGCTATTCCGCCGGCGTCATCACCGCCATCGACACCACCAGCTTCAACATCGGCCGGACCTTCGTCGAGGCGCTCGATGTCCAGGCTGACTATCTGATCCGGACGGAGCGCCTGGGCGATTTCCGGCTACGCGCGGCGACGACGTGGCAGCCGCACCTGAGGCGACGGACCAATCCGATCAGCGCGACGCAGGAATACGCCGGCTATGCCGACGGCCCCCTGCCCTGGCGCGCCAACGGTGGGGCCGACTGGTCGAAGGGCGCGACCACGCTGGGTTTCAATGTTTCGTTCCACGGCGGCTATCGCGTCTACGGCCGGTCGGACACCGCCGCCCAGGTCGCGCAGCTGACGCTATGGCAGGGCGCGGACCGGGTCCCGTCCCAGGCCTATGTCGACCTGTTCGCGACCCATCGCCTCACGTTCCGGGACGGCGCTCTTCGGAAAGCCGAGATCCGGTTCGGCGTGCAGAACGTGCTGGACCACAGCCCGCCGGTCATCGCGCAACGCGTCGCCTATGGTTTGACGACGTTCAACTACAGCACCTATGGCGACCCGCGCCGTCGGCGGTTCGAGCTGAGCCTGGTCGGCCATTTCTAGCCGACGGGCTCGACGCTCCGGCCTAGTGGCCGACGGACCGCAGGACGATCTCGGCGAAGCCCTGGGCGGTCGCCCCGCGGTTCCAGTCGCGCTGCAACTCGCAGGCCACCTGGATCCAACTGACCGGCTTGCCGCCTGCCTGGACGACCCGGTCAAGGCCCGCCTGGTGCGCCAGTTCCGAGGTGCCGCCTACCGCGTCCACGACCGCGAACACGTCGAAGCCCTCGGCCAGGGCGTCCAGGGCCGGAAACGCCAGGCAGACCTCGGTCCACAGGGCGACCATGATCAGCTTCTTGCGGCCGGTGGCCTTCACGGCGGCGACGAAGTCCTCGTCCTCCCAGGCGTTGATGGAGGTGCGGTCGATCGGCCGGACGTCCGGCAACACGTCGGTGATCGGCGTGATGGTCGGTGAGTTCAGGCCCGTGGCGACATTGACCGTGGTGAGCACCACCGGCAGGTCATAGAGCCGCGCGGTCTTGGCCAGGTTGGTCACGTTGGCGATCAGCAGGCGCTTTTCCATCGTGACGATGGAGGAAACCTGCACCGGCTGGAAGTCGATGATCAACAGCGCGGCGTTCTGGGGCGTCAGCAGGGCGTCGGCCAGCGGATCGCGGATGGTCGGTGAAGAAGTCATGTCATGTCCTCGCTCTGGGTTTCGAGCGACGACAGACTTCATCAAGATATCCCCGAAGGCTTCTCTTGAGTGTTCGACGCTCTTGCTAGGGAGAACGCAGTCTTTTCAAAAACCCTCATCGCTTTCCGTTTGGAAATCGAGACATTCAGACCTTTCAGCGCCGCTTGAAGACCAGTTCGTAGGTGTCGGCGTCGCGCGCGACCAGCCTGACCGGCAGCACCTGCGACACCGAGCGGCCGAAGCGCTCGATGTCGCCTGTCTTGAAGACGCCAGTCACGCGCAGGGCCGCGACCTTGGGATCCTTGATGACGATCTGGGCGCGGGTGTAGCGGTTCAACAGGCCGATCGCCTCGGACAAGGGTTGGTCGTGAAATTCCACGACACCCTGCTTCCAAGCCAGGTCTTCATTGAGGTCTGCGGCGGAGACCTTGCCGGCCCTGCCGTCCTGGGCCGCGAAAGCCTGGCCGGGTGACAGCTTGACCAGCGGCGCGGTCGAACCGGAGGCCACCGAAACGCTGCCTTGGGCCAGCACCACCCGCACCGCGCCCGGCGTCAGCCGAATGTCGAACTGCGTCCCCAACGCGGTGACCACCCGCCCGGCCGCCTGCACGGCGAAGGGATGGGCGCGGTCGTGAGCCACATCGAAGAAGGCCCGGCCGTTCAGCAGGCGTACATCGCGGCGGCCGCCAGTGAAGGCGACGTCGACCGCGCTGTCGGCGTCCAGCGTGACGCGCGTGCCATCCGGCAGGTCGACGATCGACTTCTGCCCCTTGCCGGTCACGTAGTCGGCGCGCCCGACGGCGGTGAGCGAGGCGGTCTCGTTGACGGCGACCTGGGTCGGCTTGGCCGAGCGGTCGAACCAGCCTTGCTGCGCGCCCATGAGCAGAGTCGCCGACACCGCCACGGCCGCGATCGAGGCCGCGATCAGTTGCGGCCAGAACGGCCTGGCGACGGGCTCGGGGCCCGCCTGGCGGGCCGCGCGAGCCATGGCGGCGATCAGGTCGCTGTCGTCGGCGTCGTCGAAGACGTCCCACATGGCGTGGGCTTGGGTCCAGGCCTGAAGGTTCTCCTCGCTCTCGTCGAGCCAAGCGGCGAACTGCTCGCGCTGCGGCGACTGGTCGAGGTCGTCGCGGGCCAGCCAGCGCGCGGCGGCCTGGGCCGGGGTGAGGGTCTCGCGGGTCATCGGGCGTCTCCCGCGTGGGCCATCAGGTGCTCGATAGCGCGGACCATGTGCTTTTCCACCGCGCTCACCGAAAGGCCGAGTTGCGTCGCGATGGCCTGGTGCCTCAAGCCGTCGATCCGCCGAAGCAGGAAGATCACGCGGGTGCGCTCGGGCATCGTCATCAGCGCGGCGGCGGCGGCGTTGAGGGCCTGCTTGCCGGCATAGATCCGAGCGGGGTCGAAGTCCTGCTCACCGCGGAGATCCGGATCCAGCGCGACATGCTCATCGGCATGGCGCACCGTGCGGCGGCGATAGCGATCGGCCAGCACGCTGGCGGCGGTCTGGAAGATATAGGCGCTGGCGTGGTCGGTGTCGTCGGGCGTGCCGCGCACGGTCAAGCGCAGGAACACCTCCTGCACCAGATCCTCGACCTCGCCGGCGTTGCGCACCCGACGCCGGAAATAGGCCGTCAGCGGCCCGCGCATCGCCGCCGCCTGTTTGGCGAAGGCGTCCGCGCGCGCAGCGGCGTCGGAGGCGTCGGTCATGAGCTCCCCTCTCGCCATTCTCATCAGAGGCTCCGCTGGCTGTCCAACGCCATGCGGACGTCGACTTCAAGAGGGCAGAACGCAGCCTTGGAAAAAGTCCTCACCGGAAATTTTATTTTCCGCTCATCCGACCGTCTGGAAGGCAGCCAGCTTGCTCGCATCAATCTGAAAACACAGAACTTTATGGCCCGGAAAATTTTCCAGCATCGTGACAAGCCGAACAAAGGTCGGTGAGGGTTTTTCCCTGGCCTGCGTGATCCCCAGTCAGGCGGCGACCGACCGTCCGATGGGAGATCACGATCATGACCACGATGAGCCTTACCCTGAACGGCGCCAGCGCCCTGCCCACCTCCACCGGCCCTGTGATCGAGGCGCTTCTGGAGATGCTGAGCCGCGCCGAGCGTGCGCTCGACATCGATCCCCGCCAGGCCAAGGTCTTCATCGGCCAGGCCTCGCGCCTGCTGGAGCCGGTGGCCGACACCCAGGCAAGGACCGACGGTCTTGCGCCCTGGCAAGAGCGCAAGGTGCTGCGCTACGTCAGCGAGCACCTTGATCGGACGATCAGCAACCAGGACCTCGCCGATGAGGTCGGGCTGAGCGTCAGCCACTTCTCACGGCGCTTCAAGGCCAGCTTCGGTCTTCCCCCGCGCGACTACCTGATCCGAGGCCGCGTCGAGCGCGCCAAGATGATGATGCTGAACCCGGCCGCCCCTCTTTGCCAGATCGCCCTGGATTGCGGGTTCTGCGACCAGGCGCACCTGTCACGCCTCTTCCAGGCGGTCGTCGGCGTCGCGCCTAACCGCTGGCGGCGCCAGAATATCCACGCCGCCGCGAACTAGCGAGGGAGCGGCGTCGCCGTCACTCCCACTCGATCATGAATGAAGTAGATATCTATCTGAAATTTAAAGGCATTTTGCCCAGAAAACTGATCAATGCCGACGCCCATTACGTCAAAGAAGCCAAGTACTCTTAAGTGTATGGATTATATGAATTTTTCAAATGACTCACAAGTGCGTGATTACGTCGGCTTCTTGCGCGCCGATTGTGGGCGAAACTCAATGAATTCTTTCGGCGCGAATAGAATTCTGCAAGTGCCGGTCAGCCAAGCTACCTGATCAAGCCGTTCGCATCGAAACTGTACCTGGCGAATTCTCACGCAGAACGGACTTCTGCGATCCGGCTGTATAAGCAAGGCGCGACCGGAGCTCGAGCCGCGTCGCGGGAATAGCTCAGATGCGGCGAAGCTCGAACCGGCACTAACTCAACCGATCGCCATCGCCGCGAACATGGCCACGGTAGCCGCTGCCATCACCGCCGTCGCCAGCCAGCCAAAGCTCTTCAACGCGGGCCCAGCGATGAACCGGCCCATCTGGTCTCGTCGCGAGACGACGACCATCATGACGATCATCATCGGGACAGCGATCACCCCATTGACGACCGCGCTCCAGAAGAGGGCCTTCATCGGATCGATGTTCAAGGCGTCGATGCCAACGCCCAGCAAGGTCGCCGCGCCGATGACACAATAGAAGCCCACCGCTTCCCACGGCTTGTTGTCGAGACCGCAGGTCCACCCACGGGTTTCGCCCACCGCATAGGCCGCAGAGCCCGCCAGCACCGGGACCGACAACAGGCCGGTGCCGATGATACCCAGGCTAAACAGCAGGAACGCGAACTTGCCGGCCGCCGGCTCCAGCGCCTTGGCCGCGTCCGCCGCGGTGGCGATCTGAATCTTGCCCGCCGCGTGCAAGGTTGCGGCGGTGGCGATCATGATCGCCAAGGCGATGAGATTGGAGACCGCCATGCCGAAGAAAGTGTCCAGCCGGATGCGCCCCATTTCACGCTTGGCCTGCTCGGGAGCCTCTTTCAACGGCTTGGCCTCAGCATCGTGATCCACGTCTTCGACTTCTTGAGCCGTCTGCCAGAAGAACAGGTACGGACTGATCGTCGTGCCGAAGAGCGCCACGATGGTCGTGATCGCCTCCTTGGATTTGAGCATCGCCAGGTCCGGCATGAAGAGGCCGCGGCCGACCTGCGCCCAGTCCAACCGCACCACCAGAACCACCGCCACGTAAGCGAACAGGACCAGCGTGAGCCACTTCAGGATTTTGACGTACTTCTTGTAGGGAATGAACATCTGCAGCAGCAGCGAGGCGACCGCGAAGGCGATGGTGAAGAGGTGAGCACCCCCACCCGCCAAGAGCTGACCGGCCGCGCCCATCGCCGCCAGATCCGCGCCGATATTGATAGTGTTGGCGACGAATAGCAGGGCCACCAGCCCAGTGACCGCCGCTCGCGGGATCACCGCGCCCATATTGTGGGCGAGGCCTTTGCCGGTGACCCGGCCGATCTGACCGCTTACCAGCTGGATCGCCGTCATCAGCGGGTAGGTCAGCAGGAGAGTCCACAGCAGGCCGAACCCGAACTTCGCGCCGGTCTGGGAGTAGGTGGCGATGCCGGAGGGATCATCGTCGGCCGCGCCGGTGACAAGGCCTGGCCCGAGCTGCTCGAAAAGAGCGATCGAGCGGATGCGACGACGAAGGCCGCTCACGCTAGGCCCGTTGAGGTCGAAGTGCCGGCCACGAGGTCACCCGATAGAAAGCTGATCACCAAGAAAGCGTTGCCGCTGGGATCGTTCCTCTCACATCAAATGGTGGCGGCTAACGCCTGCGACGCGCGTCAGGGCAAAGTCGTTAGCGCCAAGCTTGCGACCCGCACCACATGTCGGACGGAAGGGCTACGCTCGCCGCGCTCAGGACCTTGAGCGCTTGAAGGTATCGCCGACCTCCGCGGCGTCGGGGCCGTCGGGGCCGGCCGAGCGCTGCTCGGCCTTGCCCGTCTTCACCGCGCCCTTTTCGCTCACCAAGCCCGGCCGTTCGCCGAGTGGCGATGCCTCATTGGCCTTACGGCCATCGGTGTTGGCTTTCTGGGTCATCCATTCCATCCTTTTTTGCCGACGGCGCTCGCACTTGAGCGCCCTAACCGAGATCAGTCCGCACCATTTCCTGGATCATCGGCGGTCGGGTCGTGTGTGGCGTCGGTCTTCTTGTTGGGATCGAGCGCTGGCGGAGGCGGAGCCTCAAGGCCAGCGTCTCGCTCGGCAGGCGCCTTGTCGCGCTCTTCCATCATGACTTTCCGCTCCCAGGCTCGGCCATCTTGCGATGCTGCTCGGCCAGCACGCTTTGCGGCGTCACCGCCGCCATGGCCGCTTGCAGCTTGTTCTTGAAGCCGGCGACGACATCTCCCTCGCCCTTCTGCATAGCGCGATATCCCGTCAGCGCCACGTCGGCCGGATTTGCCTTCTTGGGATCGGCGCCGACCTTGGTGTCGAGCATGTCGGCCCGCTCGAAGAACTCGGTGTCGGTGGGCCCGGGCATCAGACAGCTGACGGTGACATTGGTGTCCTTCAGCTCGTTGCGCAGCGCCCAGGCAAAGCTGTCAAGGAAGGCCTTGGTGCCGTTGTAAACGGCTTGGAACGATCCCGGCATCAAGCCTGCGATCGAACCGGTGATCAGGATCTTGCCGTGGTCGCGTTCGCGCATGTCCCTGGCGATGTGCTGGATCAGATAGACCGTTCCAGTAATGTTGGTGTCGATAACGAACCGGGCCTCGGTCCAGTCCTGATCGAGGAAGCCGTGACCGAGGCCCCGGCCGGCGTTGGCCATTAGCGCGTCGACTTGTCGGCCGGCGATCAGGGTCAGCAGCGCATCGACGCCTTCGGTGGTCGACAGATCCACCTGCAGAGCCTCAACCTTGCCGCCGTGGGTTTCGAGACCGGCTTGCGCCTCGACGATGTCGGGCGCATCGGCGGCGATGACCAGGTCGTAGCCGTCTTCGGCGGCGAGGCGGGCCAGTTCATAACCGATGCCGGACGAGGCGCCGGTGACAACGGCCAGGGGGCGAATGTCTTCGATCATCACGCGGCTTCCTTTTCCCAGTCAGGCTTGAGGACGACCTTGGTCACCTCGTTCTGGTTTTCCTTGAACATCTTGTAGCCATCCGGGGCGCGCTCCAGCGGCAGGCGATGACTGATCAGGAAGGTGGTGTCGATGACGCCTTCGCCGATCAGGTCGAGCAGCGGCCGCAGGTACTTGTGGACGTGGGTCTGGCCGGTGCGGATCTGCAGGCCTTTCTCCATCAAAGCGCCGATCGGGATCTTGTCGCCCATGCCGCCATAGACGCCGGGGATCGAGACGCGGCCGCCGGTGCGGCAGGCCATCAGCACCTCGCGAAGCACGTGGGCGCGGTCGGTGCCCAGGCGCGTGGCGACCTTGACCGCGTCGACCACGTTGTCGATCGAGAAGCCGTGGCTTTCCATGCCGACGGCGTCGATGCAGGCGTCGGGACCGATGCCGCCGGTCATCGACATCAGCGCCTCGCGGACCTTGACGTCGTGGTAGTTGATCACCTGCGCACCCAGCGACCTGGCCAGCTCCAGACGATGAGGATGGTGGTCAATGGCGATCACCTTGTGCGCACCCTGGATCAACGCGCTCTGGATCGCGAACAGGCCGACCGGCCCGCAGCCCCAGACCGCCACGGTGTCGCCCGGCTCGATCTGGCAGTTCTCGGCCGCCATCCAGCCGGTGGGCAGAATGTCCGAGAGGAACAGGACTTTCTCGTCCTCCAGGCCATCGGGAATGACGATGGGCCCGACATCGCTATAGGGCACGCGGACATACTCGGCCTGGCCGCCGGCATAGCCGCCGGTCATGTGCGAATAGCCGAACAAGCCGGTCATCGGCGTGCCGTAGGCGATCTCGCCGAGATCCTGCGTCTCGGCTGGATTGGAGTTCTCGCAGCCCGAGAACTGCTGCTTCTCGCAGTGGAAGCACTTGCCGCAGGCGATCACGAACGGGACCACGACCCGCTGGCCCTTCTGCAGAGTCGAGCCAGGGCCGGTTTCGACGACCTCGCCCATGAATTCGTGACCCAGGATGTCACCCTTCTCCATCGAGGGGATGAAGCTGTCGTAGAGGTGCAGGTCCGAGCCGCAGATGGCGGTTGAGGTGATCTTGATGATCGCATCGCGGGGATTGACGATCTTGGGGTCGGGGACGGTGTCCATGCGGACGTCGTGTTTGCCGTGCCAGGTCAGAGCGCGCATCGGCGTCTCCACAAATGAGGTTGGAGGGTCAGCCTTGCGGCGCGGCGTCGGGGGTCTTGGCCGTAGAGATCTCGCCGGTCTCCATCAGCTGCTTGAAGCGGCGCAGTTCGCGGCGCGCCTGGATCTTGGGCTCTTTCTGGAAGAGCTTGGCGATCAACTTGCCAAGATCGCCGCCAGGCGGATCGTAGACGATGGTGGCGGTGACCTCGGTGCCACGTCCGGGCGGGGCGTCCCTGAACTCGATGCGGCCGGCGTTCTTGATGTCGGCGCCCGGGGCGGACTCCCAGGCCAGGAGCTTGTTTTCGACCTCCTCGGTCAGGATGCTGTCCCACTCGACGGTCTTGCCGGCCGGCGCCTTGACCACCCAGTGCGAGCGGCGGTTGTCGCCCGGCGTGACGCTTTCCACGTTCTCCATGAAGAGCGCCAGGTTCCGAAAGTCGCGCCAGAATGCGTAGAGCTCTGCGCGCGGCCGATTGATGGTGACGGTGCGGCCGACCAAGGCCGCCGCATGCCACCCCCTCTCCTCGGCGACTTCGTGGGCGATGTCGCGCTGGTGGACGGCGGCGGTCAGCGGCGCATCGCTGTCCAGCGCGCGGGCGATGGTCTCTTCGGACATCTTTCGGTCTCCCGGGGGTTCGGCGGATCAACCTCTCGTTCGAAGTCTTGTTCCGACGGCCAAGGTCCACGACGCCCACCCCATCAAATGAAAGCGCCAAGCGTGCGCGAAACCGGGCGGCAGCCCGAACTTGCTGGGTTTCTCGAATGTGCCGCGCTGCGCCGCCAGCCCGACATTGGAACGGGGCGCGACCACCTCCGTTTGTGCTGCTCGCCGCCTCACGTGCGGCCCATACGATCGAGGAGGAAACGAGATGTGCGATCAGCGCTCGCGTCGAGCCTCCGTTCAGCTGTCTGGAGTAGCAACCATGTTTGGTGGCGATCGCCTGTCGCGCCTTGGCGCTTTTTCTCCGCAGTTCCCCGACGCCGAAGCTCTGCACAAGGGTCTGGCGCACTGGAACCACGTCCGTCTGGCGCCGGCCGCGCCGACCGCCGGCTGGCGCGAGGAACTGGATCAGGAGATCCGCATGCGTCGGATTGAAGGCGCGTTCATCGAGGCCTTCCGGCGCCATGTCGCGCCTCTGGTCGACGAGATCCCGACGGACGCCGACGGCTTCATCGCCTGGTTCGAGGCCTTGAAAGATCATGGCCCAGGCCAATGGGACCCGCTTTTCGACTGGCTGGAGGGCGAGGCTTCGCTGGAGGACCTCAAATGGTTCCTGACCCAGGAAGCGGCTGGCGAAGCCGGCTTCGACGATCTCGTGGCCATGACCCAGGTCAAGGTCCCCGACCGCGCCAAGCTGGAGCTGGCTCGCAACTACTGGGATGAGATGGGTCGCGGCAGCGCCAAGGGCATGCATGGCCCGATGCTGACCCGGACCACCGCAACGCTGGGCCTGACGCCAACCATCGACTCGACGCTGTGGCAGTCGCTGTGCCTGGCCAACGTCATGACCGCCTTCGCCACAACGCGTCGATATGTCTGGCAGTCGATCGGCGCCCTGGGCGTGGTCGAGCTGACCGCCCCGACCCGAGTGGCTTGTGTCGACGCGGGCCTCAAGCGCAACGGCGTCTCGCCCGAGGCCCGCAAGTATTTCGCCCTGCACGCCCAGTTGGACATCGAGCACTCCAAGGCCTGGAACGCAGAAGCCCTCGTCCCGCTGGTGTCGGAAGATCCGTCCCGAGCGAAATACATCGCCGAAGGCGCCGTCATGCGACTGATCTGCGGCGAGCAGTGCTTCGAGACCTACCGCGCCCACCTGTGGGCCCACACTCACCCCCTCGTCTACGCCGCGGAGTAAGCCCCATGGCCAGCGTGTTCGATGTTTCGCCGTTTGACGGCGGCTGGTGCGTTAAGATCGCCGATACCGGCGAGGTGCTGTTCTTTGACTCGCGCCGCGGCGCGATCGCTCAAGCCAGACGTCTGGCGCAGTCCTGGCCGCACGCTGTGAAGGTCAAGGTTCACAGCCGGCGCGGCCCCGGACGTGAAGCCTGGGCGCCAGCGCCAACGAACTTCGCCTTCCCGCTTGGAGCGCCGGTATGACCGCCCCGCTCATGCGCACGGTCCCACCGCAGCGATCGGGGAGTGGCGCGACAGAAGCAGGCGAGACGCTGATCCGGTTTTCGATCAAGCCAGCCGGCAACGGCGCCTGGCTCTGGCGGACCTTCGACAACGACGGGGTCACGCGAAGCCACGGCTTGGCGGCGTGCCGGAAACAAGCCGCCGCGCTGGTCATTCGCGAGATCATCCGCGCGCGCAGCGCGCCGGTGAAGCTCGCGAGCCCAGAGTTTTCCGCGGCGGCGTAACACCAACGCCATACAGCGCCGACGTATCGCGAACCGCCTGGCGCGGTTGCACCATCGCCCGGTTGAAGGAAGACCTTGGCATTGGGCCAGGCGCCTGGTTCAGACCGGGTCGCGCTGCAGGCGCAGGTAACCCGGATCAAACTGTCCGAGCTGCACCAGGGCGGTCCAGTCGTTGATCGCCACCTGCCCGCCCTTCCACTCGACCAGCCCCTGGCGACGAAGCTCCATCAGCACGCGGTTCACGTGCACTTGGGTCAGCCCCAGGACATCGCCAAGATCGACCTGGGTCATGGGTAGGGTGAACTTGAAGTCACTGGCCAGGCCGACTGCCTCCAGGCGTACATAGAGCTCGCACACCAAATGGGCCAAACGGCTGGCGGCGTTCTGCTGGCCCATGGTCACCAGCCACTGGCGATGGATCGCCCCATCGACCACGGTCTCGAGCCACAGGAGACGGGTCAGATGGGGATGCTCTTCGGTGAGCCGGCGAAGATCGTCGTGGGCGGCGGGCGCGATCACGCAGTCGGCCAGGGCCAGGACGCCGTGATCCATCTGGCGCATCAGCAGGCTGTGCAGGTCGACGAAATCGCCGGCCACGTTGATTTCGGTCAGTTGGCGCCCGCCGCTCGGCGTCAGGCTGAAACGAGCGCAAAAGCCGCTGACCAGGAAGGTGCTGAAGTGGGGCCGGTCGCCCGGCTCGATCAGCGGCCTACCCGCTGGGACCGCGCGGGCGGGGCCCAGCACGCGCGACAAGGCCTCGCGCTCGACCGGCGTGATCACGTCGCGGCGGTTCATCTTCTCGATCAGCGGCGCGATCGCGGTCGATAAGGACATTGCATGCGAGGCCAGAGGCCCTCCCCGGGGAAACTGACGGACCATCAAAAGATAGGGGCCGATAACCTAGATTAACGCGCGGCCCGACCGATCCGCCTAGATTCTCCGCTCACCCGGAGGTTCTTTTGCTCGCCCCACTCATCTTCATCGGCGTGGCTGACGATCTTAGAACGACCTTCGTCGACTTCGACATCGACGCCATCGACCCATCCGAACGCGCGCGGGGCCTGCTCGCCGAGCATCGCAGCTGCGAGCGCGTCGAGATCTGGCGTGACGAAAGCTGCATTGCGGTCATCTCGCGGGTCGGCTTGGACCGGGCGTCTTGAACCGTCTTTTGATAGCGAGCCTCGACCGCTTCGGCCCACTTGGCGCGGGACTGCGCGAGCAGCTGACGGCGTGCGTGCTCAAGAGCGAGACATTCGAAGCGGGCGAGGTCATCGCCCCGGCCGGCGGCCGCGCCCAACTGCGCCTCCTGGCGCGCGGACTGGCGGTCAAACAGACGGTCCTGGCCGATGGAGCGCGCCAGATCTTCAGCGTCGCCACGCCCGGCGATTTGATCGATCTGGCCGGCCTCTTCGTTGGCGCAGATCATGAGATTAGGGCTCTGGGGCCCTGCGAGGTGCGCCGGCTTGGCGGGCGCGAGCTGCAGGCCCTGCTGCACGATCAGGCTAGTCTGCAGGCCGCGCTCCTGCGCGCGGTGCTGACCGAGGCCCGCGCGCAGCGAAATTGGATGATAAGCCTTGGCCGCCGGTCGGCCGCCGCGCGCACGGCCAATTTCTTCTGCGAGGTCTACTGGCGCCAACAGACCCTGGCCCTGGCCAAGGACGGGCGCTGCGCCCTGCCCGCCGTCCAGAGCGACATCGCCGACGCGCTGGGCCTGTCGGTGGTGCACATCCACAGGGTGCTGCGCGGCCTGCGCGACGAGGGGCTGGCGGTCGTCAAGAACGGCGGCCTGCAGATCCTGGACTGGGATCGGCTGGCCGCGCTGGGGAACTTCGATCCCGAGGCCTTCAGGCCCCAGACCGATCAGGCGCCCGGCGCGAGCGTTCGGACAACACGCCCGACTTAGCCCCCGGTTCAGGCGATCAATTGATGCGCCGACCAGGCGTGCGGGAACGCTCGTGCGCGCGAGGGTTTGCGTCTAGGCGGCGCCCCTGCCGGCGAGGTCTTTCGAGCTTCAGACCGCTTCACGATAGGGGCGAAGGTAGGTCGGGTCGAATTGTCCGGCCGCCATCAGCCGCGCCCGATCGAGGATCCGGATATGACGCCCCTGCCATTCCACCACGCCGGTCGCGCGCAGCGCCTTGATCGTCCGGCTCAGGTGGACCGCGGTCATGCCCAGCACCTCGCTGAGCTGGATTTGGGTCAGCGGCAGCTCGAAGGCGTCGTCCGTCACCAAGCCGACCAGTTCGAGGCGAGCGGTCATCTCACAGAGGAACCGCGCCAGGCGTCCGTCGGCGTCCTGCGCCCTGCCCAGGAGCCACTCGCGGTGAACCGCCCCCTCCAGCGCCGTCTCCAACCACAACAGGCGCGTCAGGTGGGGATGGTCTTGGGTGATGCGCCGCAACTTGTCGTGAGGGACCGCGGCGGTGACGCAGGCCGTCAGCGCCGTCACCCCATAGTCGAGCTGCGGGATCAGCAGACCAAAAAGGTCGATCAGATCGCCGGCCACATGGACCGACAGGAAGACCCGACGCCCGTCTCGCAGCATGCCGTAGCGGCCGCAAAAGCCCGAAAGCAGCAGGGTGGCGTGATCGGGTCGCCCCCCAGGCCGGATCAGGTCCACGCCGGCCGGGTGATGGCGTTCCGGCTCCAGAACGCTGGCGAGCAGGTCGCGCTCGGTGGTGGTAAGCTCGTCTCGAAGGTTAAGCTTGGCGATCAGTCGATCCACCATCTATGCCTCCATCGTCCATCAGCTCCTGTTCATCAAGGCGCGCCTAGCGTGCGGCGATGAGCACCTATCACTTCGAGATCGACAGTGACGGCGCGACGACCACCGAAATCGTCGAGGCAGCGGACCAAAACGCCGCAATTCGCCAGGCGTTGCTGTTGATTTCGGAAATCCTGCGTGACCACGGACTGACCAGTCAGGCGGCCATCACCGTACGGCTTCTGGTGCGCGATGCGGGCGGCCAGCAGGTTTGGAGCGGCTCGGCGACAGGCGGGCAGACAGTCTCGAGCGTGGAACAGGCCACCGCTCCCCGCGCTCTCTAAACGACGCGAAAGAGAGGCGACGCCATGACCAAGACCGACAAGACGCCCGCCCCGCCACCCAAGGCCACGCCCGAGCCGCCCGGCAAGATTCCGGCCTCGCCCACCGACGGTCGCCTGGGACCGGCGGCCGATCCGGCCGAGGGCAAGCGCGAGCCCTGATGGCCGAGGTTGCGCTCGTCGAGGCCCAGGCGATGGAGGCGCGCTCGGCGCCGGTTCTGCCCGCCGAGCCGGGTTGGTGGTACGAGCCCAAATGGGACGGTTTTCGCTGCCTGGCCTTCCGCCAAGGCCATGCTGTGAGCCTGCAGGCCAAGTCGGGCAAAGCCTTGACCCGATACTTTCCCGAGGTGGTCGAGCGGCTGCTGGCGCTGCCTCAGGAGAGCTTCGCGGTCGACGGCGAGCTTTTGATCCCGGTTGACGGGGCCTTCTCTTTCGAAGCCCTGCAGCTGCGGCTCCATCCGGCCCAAAGCCGCGTCCAGCGCCTGGCCAAGGAAACGCCGGCCGTCCTGGCGCTGTTCGACATGCTCCAGGCGCCCGATGGCGCAGACCTGCGCGAGCGGCCGTTGAGCGAGCGTCATGCGGCCCTGGCCGCATTCCTGCGCGGCCAGGAAGATCCGGCCCTCACCCTGACGCAGGGGACGTCCGAGCTGGCGCGGGCGCAGGTTTGGTTGGACGAGGGTAAGCTCGAGGGCGTCGTCGCCAAACGTCTGGACGGCCCCTACGCGCAGGGCGAGCGGGCGATGATCAAGGTCAAGCGCGAACGGACGGCCGACTGCGTGGTCGGCGGTTTTCGCTATGGCAAGGACAGCGATCTGGTCGCCTCGCTGCTCCTGGGCCTCTATGACGAGGATGGACGTCTCGATCACGTCGGCTTCACCTCGGGCTTGGCCGCGGTCGATCGGCGCGCCCTGACCAAGCGCCTGGAGGCGCTGGCTGGGGGCTCGGGGTTTACCGGCGACGCGCCGGGCGGACCCAGTCGCTGGTCGGACGAACGCTCCAGCCAATGGACGCCGCTCGAACCCGAAATCGTGGTCGAGGTTTCCTTCGACCACGTCTCGGCCGGCCGATTTCGCCATGGCACGCGGCTGATCCGGTTTCGGCCCGATAAGGCTCCGGCCCAATGCCGCAAGGTGCAGATCGCTTAGGCGCGCGATCGTCACCCCTGCGGTGCTGGCCTCATCCACACCTCGACCGTATGGGCCGCGCCGGGTCCGTGCTCATTGAGGGCGATCGCCGCGCGCCAGGCCGCGACCTGCGGATGGCGGCTGAAGAACGACAGGTCGTGGGCGGCGTGGACCTCGAAGGTCGCGTCGGCCGGCCGGTCGGGAATCTGGTCTTGCCCCGCCTGTTTCGACGCGTCCGTCGCGCCGGGCTTGAGCCAGACCAGCACCTCCCAGTCGTCGACGTCGGCTTGTCCGGTCTTCATCTCCACCTTGTAGGTCCGCACGTCGGGATGCTGGTCCCAGAAGGCCTCGTCATGCGGCTTGGCGCGCACGAGGAGGTCGGCGCCTTCCGGCGCGGCGGGCGCGGGGATCGGCGCGGCCTGGGCGGGATCGGACGATGGGGTCTCGAACATCTTAGCCTCCGTAAGGCGCGCGCCAAGGCGGCGCGCGCGTCGTGGGGGTAACGCGCGAGCCGCGTCAAAGCCGCCCCGCCAGGGTGCTTGGAACCGCCACCCGCCGCGACCCGTTGCAGCTCGCCCAATCCGCCCGGAGCGCCTTTCGTGTTCACCTACCTCGTCTACCCCGCCGCCGACGGCTGGCGCGTCCAACTTCAGGACGCAGCCGACATCGCGATCCTGCCAAGCTTCGCCGCGGCCGAGCGCCGGGCCCGCTGGCTGGCCGCGCGCGCCAGCGTCAAGGACCACGACAGCCAGGTCTTGCTGCTCGACGCCAGCGGCGCCGTGGTCGGGCGCTGGCAGGCCGAACGCTACACGCCTGCCCTTTGCCTGGAGCTTGCCGCATGAGCGATGGCAATTTCGCCGCCATGGCGGACGACGGCCTCACCCTGCCGCCGGCCGCCTTCGCGGGGCCGCGTATCCTGCTGGCCGGTCCGGTCGACTACGACATGTACCAGGCGTTTCGCCAGCAACTGGCCGGCGCCGACCATGAGCTGGTCATCGTCGAGCTTTCGACCCTGGGCGGCGATCCGGAGGTCGCCCGGATGATGGGCGAGGACGTGCGCTTCCACAGCGAGATCTCGCCCGCGCGCCGGTTCGTGTTCCTGGGCAAGGCGGCGATCTATTCGGCCGGGGCGACTTTCATGAGCTTCTTCGCGCCAGCCAACCGCTATCTCACGCGGGGCACGCGCCTGATGATCCATGAGCGCAAGCTCAACAAGACCCTGGAGCTCAACGGTCCGCTCACCTCCTGCGTGGCCTCGGTCAAGGCGGTCCTGCACGAGATCGAGCACTCGATCGCCATCCAGAACGAGGGCTTCGCCAACCTGATCGCCGGCTCGTCGGTCGACATGGCCACTGTGCTCGAACGCGCGCCCTCCAACTGGTACATCGAAGCCGAGGAAGCCCGCGCCCTGGGTCTGATCCGGGCCGTGATCTGACACGCGATCCCGCGACAATTCGTCCACGCCGCCAGGCCTGTTCGCGCCTGGCGAGGCCGTGAGGATTTCCTATCTAACGGATTGATCAATCACGGGAGTTGACGACAGACATGGCCGGCGGCTGGACCCATGACGGCGGGGTGCTCGACCAGATCGAGGACACGGTCATCGACGGCGTGCTGCATGCTCGCGCGCGTCTGCCCAGCGGTGAAGGCGCCCTTACCTGCGACGAATGCGGCGAGGACATCCCGCTGGCCCGGCGCAAAGCCCTGCCCGGCGCGCGCACCTGCGTGACCTGCCAGTCGGGCCGCGACAAGCGCTTGGTCATCGGCGGCATCAATCGGCGCGGCAGCAAGGACAGCCAGCTGCGCTGACCTCAACGGTATCGGTTCGGGGATCGGCGCGCCTTCACGGCCGCGCCAGGTCGCCGCGGCTCGGGACTGACCCGCGGCGCGCCCTTTCGCCCGCGGCGATACCTGGAGCTGGGCCCGAGGCCTAGCGCCTCGGGCCATGCCTTGCCCGCGACACCGTGGCGACTCGCCACCCAATCGTTAATGTTCTATATTCGTTCACATGAACCACGCTCATCCCGCGACCGCCCTGTCGCTGAGCGCCGTGGAGATCGACGGCCTCAGCGGCGACCCTGGCTATCTCGACGCCCTGCCCTTCGTGCATCACGTCGATCCGGCCGCCGACGGCGGCCTGGTCATCTGGCTGCAGGCTTGCGATACGCAGGCGCCCGACCCTGAAGGTCTCCCGCCAGAGCGACCGGCCGACGTCGAGCTGCATGGGCCCGGCGCGCCATGCCACGCCCTGGTGGCTCATCCGCGCGTCCAGCACGTCGAGATGTTCTTCGATGGCTTGGGCGATCCGGTCTGCGCGCCGCGCGGCTGGTGGCACGCGCGTGTTTGGCTGCGCGCCGCCGCTTAAGCGGCAACGCCGTCTTTCACCGCTCCCGTCGGCGCCCTAGGCTGGCTTGGCCAGGCGGAGGATCCTCGCGCGATGTGCAATCTCTATGAGCTCTATTACGACATCTTCGGCTGGGCCAAGGCCCATGAGGATCTGCTCAAGACCCATCTGAGCCTGCCGGGCGGGGTGGCGTTCGAGGCCTCCAACCTCGATCTGAGCTATCCGCAGTTCATCGGCCCCAATCGCCTGGCCCCCACCGTCCGGCTTGGCCCCGCCGGGGAGCATCATGTGCATTTCGCGCGCTGGGGCATGCCCTCCTCGCGCAAGCGGATGGTGGAGCTGGCCGACAAGCGCGTCGCCCGCCTGCAGAGCCAGGGCAAGGCCTACGACTACGACTACGACGACCTGTTGCGGATGGAGCCCGATCCGGGGATCACCAATATCCGCGACCTGGAGAACCCGCACTGGCGGCGCTGGCAGGCGGTGGAGAACCGCTGCGTCGTGCCGATCACCGCCTTCAGCGAGCCCGACCAGGACCTGACCCGCTCGCTCAAGCCAGTGTGGTTTTCACAAGCTCCCGCGCCCTTCGCCTATTTCGCCGGGGTGTGGACGCCGCATGCCTGCGTCAAGACCATCAAGGCCGGCTGGGAGGAGATGGAGGTGTTTGGTTTCCTGACGACCGCGCCCAACGCCGTGGTCGCGCCCTACCACAAGAAGGCCATGCCGGTGTTCCTGCGCAGCGCCGAAGAAGTCGATGTCTGGCTGCGCGCGCCGTGGAAAGACGCCATCGCCTTGCAACGACCCTTGCCCGCCGAGAACCTGCGGGTTATCGACCCGCCGCCCAAGCGCGAGGCCGTGGCCGCCTGAGGCTTTTTTGATCCTGAGGAAGGCGAGGAGCGTCGGTCGGTGACGTCATCGGTTGAGGGAGACGCCATCCTCGAGCAGGATTTTCGCATGTGCGCGCGAACGGTCGGCGTCGAACAGCGCTTGGCCGCCCTGATCCTCGATTGTGAAAAGGCCATGGCCGACTATCCCGAGGATGGTGATCGGCGCTGGTACTGGCGGCTGGAGGACCAGCACCGCCGGCTGCTCGCGCCGGACCTGCGGATGATCGTGGCGGTGACCACGCGCCTGGCCGAGGAGACGCCGGCCTTGGCCTCGCCCGTCGCCGCGGCGCTGCAGGCCTTGGTCGCCAGGCGCCCGGACCTGGCGCCGTTCCATGCGCGGCTGGCGGCGATCAGCCGTCAGGCCATCCGGGCCCACGCGCTGGTGGGCTAGACTTCACCGCCACCCCGCCGGGTTTAGCGCGTTAAGTCGGGATGAGGCCGGCTCTTTCCGATCCCGAAGCGCCAATCGACTACTGGCGCGCCATCGCTCGGCGCGGGGTCATGGCCGTGGGCTTTTCGGTCTGGCGGTTCGCAGGCGAGACCTGGCTCGGCGCCAAGATCGCCACGCCCCAGGCGGGGCTGGTTGAGCGCGCGGCTCACGCCGCCCTCGAGATCGACAAGGCCATCGCTCTGGAAAACGGCGCCGACGGGGCCGTCCGCCAAGCCCTGGCCCAGGCCCTGGAAACCGGTCCTGCGCCCGTGCAGCAGGCCGCCTACCAAGCCTTGCTGATCGAGCGGCTGTGGCGAGCGATCGAGGCCTGCCCGGCCCAGCGCCTGGCGGCCCTGGCCGCGCCGCACGAGGACTAGGGCGGGTCGCGCGCTGCCGTCGTGGGGTACGGCTACAGCCAGGGCGCGCACTGATCATGGTCTCGCGGCAGAGCTTACGTCAGCATCGGTCGTCGGCGAAAAATTCCGATTCCCGCCAACGCCTTGCGTGGCTGGGATTCCGCGGCGAGCGCGCGCCTGCGCCGCACCCAGAGCCGATTGACTCCACGGCCACGCCGAGAACAAAGCTAGAACAACTTCGTTTCATCCCGGACATGACCCTGACCCCCGCCCCCGCAGCGCCTCCGGTTTCGCCCCCCGTCACGCTCGCCGCCCTGCGTCGCCAGGTGCGCGCCGTCGAGGCGCAGGACCGCGCGACCCAGGCGGTGCTGCCGTTCGGCGTCGGGCCGCTGGACGCGCGGCTGCCGGGGGGCGGCCTGGCGCTCGGCGCCCTTCACGAGGTGGCCGGCGGCGCCGACGAGGCCCTGCACGGCGCGGCGGCGGCGCGGTTCGCGGCCGGCATCCTGGCCCGGGCCCAGGGCGAGGTCCTGTGGTGCCGCCGCCAGGCCGATCTCTTCGCCCCGTCCCTGGCCCAGGTCGGCCTGCCGCCCGAGCGGGTGATCTTCGCCGATGCGGGCGACGAGGCCGGCGTGCTGGCGGCCATGGAGGAAGGCCTGCGCTGGCCGGGCCTGGCCGGCGTGGTCGGCGAGGTCGGCAAGCTGTCGATGACCGCCTCGCGCCGCCTGCAGCTGGCGGCCGAGAAGAGCGGGCAGCTGGCCATCGCGGTGCGACGATGGCGGCGGGTGGCCGATGCGGCCGATCTGGGCCAGCCGACGGCCGCCCAGACCCGCTGGCGGGTCTCGCCCCTGCCCTCCTCTCCGCTGCCTGTGCCCGGCGTGGGCCGTCCCCGCTGGTTTCTCGAACTCCTCCGCTGCCGCGCCGGCGACGCCTTCGACATCGAGCTAGAAGCCTGTGACGCAAAGGGTCATCTCCGTCTTCCTGCCCCGCTGGCCCACCGATCGGCTGGCGCGCGCGCAGGGTCAGAACATCGCGGCCAGGCGCGCGCCATCGCCTGACGCGGCCGGCGAAACCCCAATCGTCATGGTTGGACGGGTCGGCCGGCGGCGGGCCATCGCCCACATGAACCTGGCCGCGGCCAAGACCGGCTTGCGCATCGGCCAGGCGGTCGCCCACGCCACCGCGCTGGTTCCGGGCCTGGTGCTGCACGACCTCGACGCCGAGGCCGACCTGGCGGCCCTGCAGCGCTTGGCGCTCTGGGCCCAGCGGCTCTATTCGCCCAGCGTCGCGGCCGATCCACCCGACGGGCTGGTCATCGACGCCACTGGCTGCGCCCACCTGTTCGGCGGCGAGGAGAAGATGCTGATCGACATCCGCGATCGGCTCACCAAGGCCGGCTTGTCGGCCAAGGTGGCGATCGCCGACAGCTGGGGCGGCGCCCACGCTCTGGCCCGCTACAGCCTGCGTCCGGTCTTCGTCGTTCCGCAAGGCGCGCTCGGCCGCGAGCTTCACCCGCTGCCGGTCGCGGCCCTGCGTCTGCCCGCCGAACTCGTCCAGGCCCTGGCCAAGCCGGGCCTGGACACCATCGGCGAGCTGGACGCCGCAGCCAAGGGCCCGCTGGCCCATCGCTTTGGCCTGGAGCCCATCCGGCGTCTCGACCAGGCCCTGGGCCGCGAGCGCGAGCCGATCGAGCCGGTGTTCGCGCGCGAGACGCTGCGGGCGGCCAAGATCTTCGCCGAGCCGATCGGCGCGCCCGAGACCATGGCCCGCTATCTGGGCGAACTGACCGTCGAACTGTGCGCCGCCCTCGAAGCCGCCAGCCTCGGGGCCAAGGCGCTCGACGCGTTCTTCTTCCGGGTCGACAACCGCATCGAAACCGCGCGCCTGGGCCTGTCGGCCCCCTCGCGCGACGCGCCGCGGCTGGCCAAGCTCCTGTGCGAGAAACTGGAGACCATCGATCCGGGTTTTGGGATCGACAAGATGGTGCTGGCCGCGCCGGGCGCCGAGGCCTTGACCTACAAGCAAGGCGACGCTCTGGCCGGCCGCCGCGCCGGCGCCGATCTGTCGGGCCTGATCGACACGCTGGCCCTGCGGCTGGGGGCCGAAAGCGTCTACCGCCTGGCCAGCGCCGACAGCGACATTCCCGAGCGCAGCGTGCGCAAGGCGCCGGCCCTGGAGCGCCCGGCCGCCTTTTCCTGGCCCGTCGACTGGCCGCGCCCGACCCGGTTCTTCCCGCGTCCCGAGCCGATCGAGACCGTGGCGCTGCTGCCCGACCAGCCGCCGGCCTGGTTCACCTGGCGCGGGGTGCGCCGGCGCGTGCGTTGCGCCGACGGCCCCGAGCGGGTGTTTGGCGAATGGTGGAAGGCCGACGCCGAGCTGGCGCGCTCGCGCGACTACTTTCAGGTCGAGGACGAGGGTGGCGAGCGCTATTGGATCTACCGCGACGGCGATGGCGAGGACCTGGCCAGCGGGAGCCAGCGCTGGTTCATGGCCGGGGTGTTTGGATGAACAGTCCCGGCCAAGCCCTTGAAGACCTTGGCGACTATGTCGAGCTGCACTGCGCTTCGCACTTTTCGCTTCTGCGCGGCGCCTCCTCGCCAGCCGAACTCTTCGAAGAGGCCGCGCGCCTGGGTTATCGGGCCCTGGCGCTGTGCGATCGCAACAGCCTGGCCGGGATGGTCCAGGCCCATGTCGCGGCCAAGGCTGTCGGTATTCGCCTGGTCGTCGGCTGCGAACTGGTGCTGCGCGACGGCATGACCGTGCTGGTCTTTCCCACCGATCGCGCCGCCTATGGCCGGCTTTGCCGCCTGCTGTCCCTGGGCAAGGCGCGCGCGGGCAAGGGCGCGTGCGACATCGATCACGCCGACCTCGCCGCCCACGCCCAGGGCCTGATCGCCATCCTGGTCCCCGACCTGGCCGATGATCTTTGCGCCCGCCAGCTGGCGCGGCTGTCGGCGATCTTCGGCGCGGACGCCCATGTCGCGCTCACCCTGCGCCGGCGCCCCGGCGAGGCCCTGCGGCTCTATGAACTGGAGCTGCTGGCCCGCGCGGCGGGCGTGACGCCGGTGGTGACCAACCGCGTGCTCTTCCACCACAAGGACCGGCGGATGCTGCAGGACGTCGTCACCTGCATTCGCGAGCACACCACCATCGACGATGTCGGCTTTCGGCGCGATCGCCATGCGGGCCGGGAACTGCGGACCCCGGCCGAGATGGTCCGGCGCTTTTCGCGCCATTCCGCCGCCCTGGACGCCTCGCGGGTTATCGCCCGGCGTTGCGGATTTTCCCTCGACGAACTGAGCTATCAATATCCGCGCGAAGTCGCCGCCGAGGGCGAGAGTGCGCAACAGACGCTCGAGCGCCTGACCTGGGCGGGCGCGGCCCGGCGCTTTCCGGAAGGACTGACGCCACAGGTGCGGCGCATCCTCGACCATGAACTGCGCCTGATCGGCAGTCTCGGCTATGCGCCCTACTTCCTGACCGTCAACTCGATCGTCGCCTATGCCCGCAGCCAGGACATCCTGTGCCAGGGGCGCGGCTCGGCGGCCAATTCGGCGGTCTGCTACGTGCTGGGGATCACCTCGATCGATCCCGAGCGCAACGATCTCCTGTTCGAGCGCTTCGTCAGCGCCGAGCGCGACGAACCGCCCGACATCGACGTCGATTTCGAGCACGGCCGGCGCGAGGCGGTGATGCAATGGGTGTTCGAGACCTATGGCCGTCATCGCAGCGCCATCGTCGCGGTCGTGCATCGGTTCCGGCCGCGCGGCGCGGTGCGTGACGTCGGCAAGGTGCTGGGCCTGCCCGAGGACATGACCAAGGGCCTGTCGAGCCAGATCTGGAGCTTCAGCCGCGAGGACATCGAGGAAAAGCACGCGCGCGACATGGGCCTGGACCTCTCCGACCGGCGCCTGCGCCTGACGCTGGAGCTGGCCCAGCAGCTGCTCAACACCCCGCGGCAGTTTTCCCAGCATCCCGGCGGCTTTGTCCTGACCCACGACCGGCTCGACGAGCTCGTGCCGATCGAGCCGGCGCGGATGAAGGACCGGCAGATCATCGAATGGGACAAAGACGACATCGACGCGCTGAAGTTCATGAAGGTCGACTGCCTGGCGCTGGGCATGCTGACCTGCCTCAAACGCGGCCTGGATTTGCTCAAGGATCACAAGGGGATCGGCCTGGATCTTGCGACCATTCCGCCCGAGGATCCGCGCACCTACGCCATGATCCGGCGTGCCGACACCCTGGGCGTCTTCCAGATCGAGAGCCGCGCGCAGATGGCCATGCTGCCGCGTCTCAAGCCGCGGAGCTTCTACGACCTGGTCATCGAGGTGGCGATCGTGCGGCCAGGTCCGATCCAAGGCGACATGGTCCACCCCTATCTGCGCCGGCGCGAGGGCAAGGAAGCGGTGACCTACCCCAAGGCCGAGCTGGAGGCGGTGCTGGGCAAGACCCTGGGCGTGCCGCTCTTCCAGGAGCAGGCCATGCGGGTGGCTATCGAGTGCGCCGGCTTCACGCCGGGCGAAGCCGACCAGCTGCGCCGGGCCATGGCCACCTTCAAGTTCACCGGCGGAGTGAGCCATTTCAAGGACAAGCTGGTGGGCGGCATGGTCGCCCGTGGCTATCCCGAGGACTTCGCCCAACAGACCTTCAACCAGCTGGAGGGGTTTGGCTCCTACGGCTTTCCTGAAAGCCACGCCGCCAGCTTCGCGCTCCTGGCCTACGCCTCGTCCTGGCTCAAATGCCATCACCCGGAGGTGTTCTGCGCCGCCCTGCTCAACAGCCAGCCGATGGGCTTCTATCAGCCGGCCCAGATCGTGCGCGACGCGCGCGAACACGGGGTGGAGGTGCGGCCCATCTGCGTCAACGCCTCGCGCTGGGACTGCACGCTCGAAGCGCGGGATGACGGATCGCTGGCCGTGCGCCTGGGCCTGCGCATGGTCGGCAAGCTGGGACAGGAAGAGGCCGCGCGCCTGGTGCTGGCGCGCGGCGATGGGCCCTATGCCTCGATCGCCGACCTTTGGCGGCGCGCCCACATCGGGACCGGCGCCTTGACCCGGCTGGCCGAGGCCGACGCGTTCGGGCCGGCGCTTGGCCTGGCGCGCCGCGAGGCCGGCTGGGCCATCAAGGGCCTGCGAGACGTCGCCCTGCCCCTCTTCGACCAGCCAGAAGCCGCTGAGCTCAACGAGCCCGATCCGGCGCTCAAGCCCGTGACCGAGGGCCGCGAGATCATCGAGGACTACAGCCATGTGGGCCTGTCGCTGCGCCGCCATCCCCTGGCCCTGCTGCGCCAGGACTTGCAAGACCTGGGACGCGTCCCCTGCCAGGTCGCCGCCAGCGCGCGCGACGGCCGGCGCATCAGGACCGCCGGCCTCGTCCTGGTGCGCCAGATGCCCGGCACGGCCAAGGGGGTTATGTTCATGACCATCGAGGACGAGACGGGGGTGTCCAACCTGGTGATCTGGAAAACCCTCTACGAGGCCCAGCGCCGCATCGCGCTGGGCGCGCACCTGATCGGCGTCGACGGCCGCATCCAGCGCGAGGGCGAGGTCGTCCACCTGGTCGCCCACAAGCTCCATGATCTCACGCCGCTGATGGCGACCTTGCAGGATCGCGGGGCGGACGCCGGCGACCTGGCCTGGGCTCGCCGCAGCCGCAACTTCTGCTAGGCTGGGACCATGATCCCTGCTGTGACCCTGAGCTATATCCTGGACGGCGCCGTCCCGGTCGCCGAGCCCGATCCGGAGGCTTGGCGGGCCTGGATGCGCGCGGCCCAGCAGGACGGCCGGCGCATCCTGGCCAAGACGCAGATCAATCCGCGGATCGAGGTCTCGACGGTGTTTACCGGCATGGATCGCGGTCCGGCCGGCTCGCCGGGCTTCGAACAGCCCGTCCTCTTCGAAACCGCCACCTTCGAGGATGGAGAAGTCGTGGACACGCGCGACTACGTCACCTGGGACGAAGCCCTGGCCGGTCACGCCGAACGCGTCACCGCGCTTGGCGGCGCGCCCTAGGTCCGCGAAGGGTCCTTTTCGGCGGCCCAGGCCGACGGCTGCTCGGGCGCGATCCGGGCATCGGACGGCGCCGCGTCGGGATCGGGCGCGGTGTGCACCACCTTGCCGATCTGATCGCGGTCGCCGACCATTTCGGCGTCGCTGCCGGGGACGGGGCCTGGCGCGGCCGGCTCCGTCTGAGAAGCGGCGGGATAGGCCGGGACGGGCGCGCGCGGCTGAGTGACGTTGTGGACACCGCCCAGGCCGTCGGCGGTTTGCGGATCCTTGCCAGTGGTCATGGGCGTTTCTCCAAAAGCCGTGGCAAGATAACGTCCGCTCAAGCCATCCGTTCTCCCGCATCGAACGGGTTGGGCACGCCTGATTTCCAATCGGCCGGACCGCGTGACCTGGGAACAGTCAAGCCTGGCTAGGCTTTAGGTTGACGTGAAGCCAGAGCAAATCCTTCGCTGGTCCGATCCCCTGCGCCGCATGCCGGTGGCCGTGCGGTACATGGCGGCCTGCGCGATTGTTCTGATGTTCTTTGGCCTACGCGCGCTGCTGGGCCCGGCGATGGGCGGCTATCCGTTCCTGCTGTTCTTCCCGGCGATCATCGTGATCTCGGTCGTCCTGGACCGGGGCACGGGGGTCTTCGCCGTCATCCTCAGCGCCGGCCTGGCCTGGTATTTCTTCGTCCCGCCAGTCCGGTCGTTCGCCTTGCCCGATTGGACGAACGCCCTACCGCTAGCGCTTTATGTCGTGGTCGGACTGTTTCTTGCGCTGAGCATCGAGGCGCTACGCACCCTGGCCACGCGCTTGGCCGCGACGAGCGCGCAATTGGCCAAGATCGACGCGCTCAACAAGCTGTTGCTCGTCGACATCAACCATCGGGTCAAGAACCATCTGACCTCGGTCAACGCCCTCCTGCGCCTGTCCTTTCGCGACATCGCCGATCCGGCCGCCCGCCAGGCGATGAACGCGGCGACCGCGCGGATCAATGTGCTGGGCAAGCTCTATTCGAACCTGCACCTGTCTGACGCCACAAGCTCGGTTTGCGCGTGTGATTTCATCGGCTCGCTATGCGACGATTTGCGGGCCGGGGTGATCGGCGTTCGCCCCGTCACCCTGACCGTATCGGCCGACGAGGCGCAGATCAGCGCCCACCAGGCCGTGCCCTTGGGCCTGATCATCAACGAACTGGTCGAGAACGCCCTCAAGTACGCCTTTCCCGATGATCGTCGCGGCGTCATCACGGTGCGTTTCGCCGTCGAGGACGACCTCTTCGTCCTGTCCGTCGCTGACGATGGGATCGGCTTTGATCCGCAGGCCAGCCGCGTCGGCGGGGGCACGCGGCTGGTGCGTGCTCTGGCCCAGCAGTTGAACGCCCAGCTGGAGCCATTGGCCGGCCCCGGCACGACGGTCAGGCTGAGGTTCGCGCCCGAACCGGCGCCGTGACCGGCTCGCCAAGATCGAGCGCGACGAGATAGGCCGCCAACAAGGGTCCCGCCAGCGCCTCGAACCTGGCCGCGAGGGTCTTGGGAATGCGGGCCGCCACGCCTTCAGGGCTCTTGGCGACCGCGCCGCCTGTCAGGCCGACGATCAGGTCCAATTGGGCGCGCGCGTCGCGCGCAACGCCGGTCCCGAGCGCGGCGACGCGCGCGCCCGGCGGGATCGCGAAGCGATAGATGATCGCCGCACGGGTGGCGTCGGCATAGGCCAGTAGCCGCTCGCGCCGCTGGGCGACGTCGTCGAAGGCGATGATCTGGGCGTCCTGCGCCAGATCCGCCTGGCCTTGGAAAAGACCGGGACTGGCGGCGCCATGAGGCTTGGGCATCACCTTGATATGGGAAGGGGTGGGCGGGCGCGCCAGGCGCGCGCCAGTTTGCCACGGCGCTCAAGGCAGCGCGCCGTGGCCCCTCTTGGCGACGCGGCGCCGATCAGCTCTGGCGATCACCCTTGTCGCCCTGCCCCCGGCCCGCGTCATGACTGGCGTGTTGCCGTTGGTCGGCGGCCAGCGACTTGCCGACGTCGGCAGCCGCGTTGAAGCGGCCGTCTTCGTCGCGGCGGACATAGCGCTTGTCGCCGGGGGAGGGCTCGATGAGTTCGCGTTTGGACATGGCGTTAAGTCTCCTTGCTGCAAAGCGAATCCGCGACTCAGCCGATCCGTTCCCGAATGACGGCCGTGGGAACGTCACGCCGAAACGGCGGTTTTGCTGGCAGGAGGATATCCATGCCACTGACGCCTTTCGACGAACCCAGTCAGGTCGATCCCGTGGAGGGTGAGGTGACGCTCCGAGGACCTGGAGCGGCGGGTCTGTCGATGACCCCGCAGGCCGCGCGCGAGACGGCCGCGCGTCTGGCCACGGCCGCCGAACGGGCTGAGGAAGGCCATGCCGAGAGAATCGACCTCGACGACCCAGACTCCCTGACGCGCTGGGCCCAGCGCCTGGACGTGGACATCGGGACCTTGCGCGACACCATCAGCGCCGTGGGTTCCGACAGCGAGGCGGTGGCCCAGCGCCTCGCCGCCGCGCGCGGCCCGACCGACTAGCCGCCTTTGCGCATCGCCACCTTCAACATCAACAACGTCGTCTCGCGCCTGAACGTCCTGACGACGTGGCTCGAGGCCGAGGCGCCCGACGTGGTCTGCCTGCAGGAACTGAAGGCCGACCAGGGCGCGTTTCCGCATAGCGCCCTGGCGGCGCTGGGCTACGAGGCTGTCTGGCGCGGCCAGCGGACCTGGAACGGCGTCGCCATCCTGGCGCGCGGCATGACCCCGGTCGTCACGCGCACGGCCCTGCCCGGCGATCCGGACAAGACCCAGGCGCGCTATATCGAGGCGGCGGTGAACGGCGTGCTGGTCGGCTGCCTCTACCTGCCCAACGGCAATCCCGTCCCCGGCGCCAAGTTCGATTACAAGCTGGCCTGGTTCGAGCGTTTCTCAACCCATGCCCAGAGCCTGATGGCGGCGCGCGTTCCGGTCGTGCTGGCCGGCGACTACAATGTCGTGCCGACGGAGGCCGATCTCTATCCGAACCACGCCTACGCTGGAAACGCCCTGCTGCGCCCCGAAAGCCGCGCGGCGTTCCAGGCCCTGCTGAGCCAGGGTTGGACCGACGCTCTGCGCGCCGTCCATCCGCAGGGGCCGCAATGGACGTTCTGGTCGTACCTTCGCCAGCGTTGGCCGCGCGACAAAGGTCTGCGGATCGACCACCTCCTGCTGTCTCCGGAGTTGGCGGGTCAACTCGTCGACGCCGGCGTCGACCGCTGGGTGCGCGGTCTGGAGGGCGCCAGCGACCACGCTCCGGCCTGGATCGTGCTCGACCGATGACCCCGCCCGCGCCGATCACCCCCGATGGCCGTTACCTGGTGGTGCGCGGTCGGCTGTGGCGGCGCAGCGATCCCAAGCTTGCGCCCGCGCGTCGCCAAGCGCTCGTCGACGCCTTGATGGACGCGCGGCGCGCTGTCCGCGCCGCCCTGGCCAGCGGCGACGCCAAGGCCTTGGCCGACGCGCGCGCCCAGGTTCAGGCGGCCAAGATCGGCATGGGCGAGCGCGGCCCGGTGTGGTGGGACGACGGCGCGCCTGACCTCACTCGCCACATGGCGGCCAATACCCTTTATGCCGATTGGTATTCCAGCCTGGCCGCGCGCGACGCACGTTGAGCCGGTCTGCTAGCGCTTGAGCCGCCCCTGCTCTAGGTTGGCCGGATGCCCCCGCGCCTTCGTCCGACCGCCCGTCTCCTCACCCCCGCCGGTTGGGCGGGGCTCGCCGCCGCCGCGCTGCTGGCCGGCGCGGCCGCCTTCGCCCTGGTGGCGGTCCTGCCGCGCTAGGCGCTCCAGAAGACGTGGACTTCGTCGTGCGCGGTCTCGACAGTGAAAAGCTCGCCGTTCAGCGCTCGGCCGATCGCCAGGGCGGCGCCGGTCACGCTGATGAGCAACAGGACCATTTGGCCCGCGCCGAAGGCTTAATCAGCGCGGTGGCCGCACCGCGCGGCTGGTCAATTATGTCGCCCGCCTCAAGGCGGCGCGACTGCGATCACCCGCACGCTTCGTCCTGCGAACTGGCGCTAGGCCGCTCGTTCGCCGGCAGTGTGCAGATCGCAGTGACCTAGGCCGGCTTTCTGCCAAACTGCTCGCGAAGTTCGTCCTTGGCGGCGTTGAGGACGCGCTTGCGTTCGGTCGACAGGTTGTCGCCCGCGCGGTTGATATAAAAGGTGAGCATCGACATCGCCGACTGGAACGGCGTTCCCTTGCGGCGATGGCTTTGTTCGGCTGAGCGCTTCAAAGAGGCGGCGATCTTGGCTGGATCATCCTGCTCGAAGACATGCGCCTTCAGATCGAGGGCGTCGCTCGTTTGGGTGACCTTGGCCGACCACCTCCGATCATTGGCGGGTTTGGTCATGCTTGGGCTCCTTCTGACCTATGGGCCGTCGCATCCGCCGACGGCGGCGAAAACAAGGGCGGCTTTGGATTGACCCTAGCGGGTCGTGGAGGTCCCGCTGGGCTGCCTTGCTGTGTTTGCGCGCCGGCGGTCCCGGCCATACCCGCTTAACGGCCGAACGCGCCGGGATGCTCCAGCGCGCCTCGCAGGACCTCATCCCAGGGGCTTCTGGTAGGTTTCGCCGCGGCTTTCTGTGCTGTCGATCGCCCGGCGCAGGTTGTCAGCCGAGGCGCGGGCGGCCTCGATCGTCAGGGAGCCATGGAACCCGTCGGGCGCGGTGATCACGACCTTCTCTTCGATGAGCTCGGCCGTGAACGGTTGGTCGAGCGGGGGAGCAGCCTCCTGAACGGCGCGGCGAACCTGCGTCGGCTTTGTCCGTTCTACCGGAAAGGAGACAAGACCATGTCAGATCAACAGAAGGTCGATCGTTGGGGCGGTCCCGGCGCCAGCCACGAGAACCGCGACAAGCCGCGCCCCGACCCCACCGTCAAGGATCGCGACGATCCCGATCATGAGGGCGCGCATGCTCAGGTCTCCGGCGGCGGCGGCGAGCGCGACGTCCATCAGCGCCACTCGCCGGAAGGCAAGCACGCCGGGCAGGCCAGCGATGGCGAGAAGCGCCATCACTAACTGACCAGGCGACGGCGCGTTCCGTCCGCGAAAGGTGGGACGCCGCGACGGTGGGACGCGGCGTCATCCTAGGGCGGGATTTCTAATGCGCGGCAAGTAAAGCGCATTGCCGAATCTCCGGGAACCGGAACGGCGAGCGGAACGAGCGCGTCATTACGCCGCCTCGTCCAGAGGTGTGAGGCGGGCGGCTTGGCCGTGGCGGGCCTCCAGCCGCATGGGTTGGCCTCGCACCCAGATGCGGTCGATCTCGATCGCGTCCCATCCGGCCGGCAGGATGATCGGCGCCTGGGCCCAGCCGTCAGGTTCGCCCTCGCCAGGCTCCAGCCGGGGCAGGCCCAGCAGCAGGCCGCTGAGAAAGCCGCCCATGTTGGCGAAGAAGGGTCCAGCCTTCGGCTGCTCGGGGAAGCGGTCGGGACGGTATTCGAGGATCTGACTGAACCGCCCGCGCTCAAACTTGGCATAGCCCTCCTCGAACAGCTTCAGCGCCAGGGCGCGGTCACCGGTGCGCGCCGCCCAGGTTCCATAGAGCGCCGAAAGCATCGGACTGCCCAGATAGGCATCGCTCTGGTCGAGATAGAAGCGAAGGGTCGCCTGCTCCACCTCCGGCGTCAGTGGGTAGCCGAACGGCCAGACGGCCATCAGGGGATCGGGCGTCGCGCCCTTTTCCTCGGTCTTGCGGTAGCCATCGTGGGAGACGACGACGTCGCCCCGGCGCGGCGTGACCATGCCGTCGGCGATCGCCCGCCAGCGCGGATCCACCTGGCGGCCCAGGCGCTCGCCACAGCGGATCGCATCCTCCAGCACGACGACGGCGGCCATGTTGCTGAACGCGGCGTTGTCCACCGGCGCCTGACGCTCGGCGATGCCCATCGAGGCCCGGATCTCATACCCCTCAGGCCCGTGATGGACGCGCGAGACGATCCAGTCGGCAACCCCCGACAACACCGGCCAGGCCTTGTCGCGCCGGAACTCGCGCGCGCCGGTCACGTCGGCGTAGAGCGCGAAGGCCCGGGCCACGTCCAGCGAGACGTGATCCTCGTGCCAGGCGGCCGTGCCGGGCAGCGGGGCGGCTTCCTCGCCAAAGGACGGCGAGCTTTCCCACGGAAACTGGGCGCCGGACCGGCCCATCATCTTGGCGTTGGCCCTGGCTTGATCGAGATTGCGGAAGCGGTAGTCCAGGAGGGACGCGGCGGCCTGGGGCTGGACGAGGGTCAGGACCGGGACCGCGAAGGCCTCGATGTCCCACATCACATGGCCGTAATAGTAGTGATAGTCGTGCCACGTCGCGAGGCCAAAGATCGAGGTCGACGAGCACGACGAGGCGTGGACCGAGCTGTTCAGGTAGAAGAACGCCGCGTCGGCCAGGGCCTGCCAGCGCGGCTCGGCGCCCACCAGCCGGATGCGGCCCTTCCAGAGCTCGTCCCAGGCCGCGCGGTTCTCGGCGCGGATGACCTCGAAACCGTCATGCCGGGCCTTGGCCGCCATCCTGCCGGCCTGTTCGTCGGGCCGCGAGTGCAAGGCCCCGGGGACCAGACTGGTGATCTGGCGCAGCCGGTAGGTCGTTCCGGCCCGCGCCCGAAACGCGTAGGTGCTGATCAGGCCCGAGGCGTCCAGGGCCGGTCGCCTGGGCTCGATCTTGGCCGCCTCACCGCCCGACATCTGCGTGACATAGGCCAGGCCCACTCGGCTCAGCGCCCCGGCCGATTCCCAAAGCAGCGCGCCATCGTCGTGCGGAGCCGCTTCGCCAGGCGTGTCGCGCAGGAACCGCAGCGCCCTGCCCAGGACGCCCGTCGTCGCGACGCCGGCGCGAAGCTGCAGATCGCATGCGCCATCGACCGTCAGGGCGATCTCCTGGCAGACCAGGGTCGGATCCACTCGGCTGGCGAAGGTCAGCACCGAGATCTCGAGGCGCCGCTGCTGGACCGTGAAGGCAAAGCGGCTGGTCAGCTCGCCGGTCGCGAAATCGTAAGCCTGCTCCAGGTCGCCGACCTGATGACCCAGGTCCGAAAGCCAGGCGCCGTCGACGGCAATGTCGCCGGCCAGGGGGTAGGGAGCGGGCGCGGCCGCCTCTATTCGGCGCTCGGGGTCTTCGCCCGCATAGCCGCTGACCAGCGCCATACCCGGCTGCAGTGGCTGGCTCCGGACGCGAAGACCGATCAGGCCATTGCTGACATAGGCGGGCAGGTCCTGGCCGCCTTGTCCCGACACGGGCTCAGGGCTGATGGGCTTGGACATCGCATCCCCTTCGAAGCGGCGCAGACAGCGTCAACTCGCGTCGCCGAGAAAGGTTCGAACTGCTGGGTCTGCGCCCGTGCGCGCTCGCACGGCCGCAAGGCGCAAGGCGCAAGGCCAAGGGACAGCTGGACGGCAGGATCGCGATCGTCACCGGATCAGATTCGGGGGACAGGCCGGGGCATCGGTCAGGAACTGGCCCGCGAGCGCGCGGACGCGACCACGCCCTCCTTCTTGATGAGGCCACGGCTGCCGAGAAGCGGCGCACCGACGTCATCGAATTCGTCGACGGTCATGACGTAGCGGCCGTGCGCGCCCTCTCTTGCCAAGTTTGAATGTCGGCGGCAGACACGGACCAGTCTAGTTGGGAAGTCAGACGATGCAGGCGATCATCTTCATGGCAGGATTTGCCGCAGCGTGGTGGATCGCGGGCCTCCTCGGCTCACACCATTTTGTCGGCCTCACCGCCATAGGCACGGCCGTCTCGCTCACCCTGATCCTGGCCGCCCGCGCAAGGCTGAGGGGCGCGCCAGCCCCCAGCGCCGGCGAGCGCAAGCGTCGAGGCCGGGTTATCGGCTGGGCGGCGGGCCTGGAAGGCGTGGCGATCTTTGCCACCATCGGCTTGCTCAACACCTTCGGACTGGGCGCTTACGCATTTCCCGCCGTGGCCGTGATCGTCGGCCTTCACTTCCTGCCGCTCGCCGCGCTCCTGCCGCTCCGGGCCTATTACTTGTCGGCCTTGTCGCTGGTGTCGGTGGGGATCATCGGCGCGTTCGTGCAAGCCGCGGACCGACCGTTCGTGGTCGGTACGCTTTCGGCGATCGCCCTATGGGTGACCTGCTTGGAGCGGCTGGCCAACGCCTCGAGGACGGTCGCGCCATAGGCGCTCGGCGCCGATCGGGCGTTGCGCAAAGGAACGTCCGAATATCGGTGTGAAGCCTGATCTTCCTCCCGCGTTCAGATGCGGTGGGGAGCTGTTAGCCGGTTAGCCGAAGCTGAGTGCCGGACTGCGGCCAGCTGCGGCTCATCACACCTTGACCGCAACCTCTGGCGCATCACCAAATGTCGGATAGTCGTCACGACTACGCCTCGAATTGATCTAGGTTATAATGCCCACCCTTTAGTGCGTCAGCATGTCGCTGATCGGCCAGGAAGCTCGTAACGATTGGGACGGCGGCACGCGTTTACTTTGCGGGCATGTTGTCCTTGCTTCGCCGCCGTCGTCTCGACCCGTTTCTGGCCAAGGTCGCCGGCCCGACGGCGTTTCTCGTCCTGGTCACCTTTGGCCTGGTGCTGTTCTCGGCCCTTTGGGCGGCGCGACGCAGCGATGATCTGGCCTTGGCGCGCCAGGAGGCCGTGGTGCGTCGGGCGATCGCCATCCAACGTTCGGAACTGCTGCGCGAGCAGGCGTCGGTGGCGGTCTGGGATGAGCCGGTCCAGAGGCTGGTGCGCCCCACGGCGATCGACCTGCAATGGGCCAGCGACAATATCGGCGTCTGGCTGGGCGCGACCTACGGCCATGACGCGGTCTACCTGCTGTCGGCCGACGGGACGGCGCTCTACGCCATGCGGGACGGCGCGCGGGTCACGCCGGACGCCTATGGAAAGGCGGGAGCTGAACTTCCTCGCCTCATCAAGGCGTTGCGCGACGCTCGCGCGCCGACCCTGTCGACCCTGGCCATGGTCGATGGCAAGCCGGCCTTCGTGGCCGCTTCGGTCTTTCGGCCCCTGACCCATGCGGTCGCGCCCTTGCCCGTCGGCCGCGAGCCCATCCTGGTCAGCGTGGTGCGGGTCGACGGCGGCTTCGTGCGCAAGCTCGAACAGCGAAGCCTGCTGGACGCGGCCCACGTCGCGTCCACCGCCCATACCGGTCGCGCCCAGGACAGCCTTCCGCTGACTAACGACCAGGGCAAGAACCTGGGCTTCATCGTCTGGCGGCCGGACCTGCCCGGGCGCTCGGTGCTGCAGGCCCTATTGCCCGCCTGCATGGCGGCGATGAGCCTGTTTGCGATCGTGATCGGGATCGTTCTGCGCGACCTTCGCCGCAAAACCAGCCGCCTCAGGGCGAGCGAGGCCCAGGCCCAGCACCTGGCTTATCACGATGTCCTCACGGGCCTGCCCAACCGGGCGCTGTTCCAGGACCGGCTCGAGCACGCGCTGGCCCGCGCCCGGCGCGGCGAGACCAAGGTCGCCTTGCTCTATCTCGACCTCGATCGCTTCAAGGCCGTCAACGACCGTTTCGGCCACGCCGCCGGCGACCTGCTGATCCAGGCCTTCGCGCGACGCGTGAGAGAGGTTCTGCGCGAAGGCGACACCTTGGCGCGGTTCGGCGGCGACGAGTTCGCCGTGATCCAGGAGGGGGTGCGGGGTGACGACGACATTGAAGCGCTCTGCGCGCGCATCCGCGAGACGGTGATCGCGCCGTTCGACATCGGCGGCGGCCAGGCCAGCGTCGGCGTCAGCATCGGCGTGGCGCTCGCGCCCGACCATGCCGGCGAGCGCGGGGAGTTGGCGCGCAAGGCCGATATCGCGCTCTACCGGTCCAAGGCCTGTGGACGCGACCGGGCCACCGTGTTCGCCGCCGAGATGGATGAGAGCGTCGCGTTCCGCGCCCAGATCGAGGCGGACCTGCGCCAGGCCCTGGCCCAGGGCGAGCAGCTGGAAGTTCATTACCAGCCGCTCTATGCGGATGCGGGCCGCCGGCTCTGCGGCTTCGAGGCGCTGGTGCGCTGGCGTCACCCCGCGCGCGGAATGATCAGCCCGGCCGTCTTCGTGCCGATCGCCGAGGAGACCGGACTGATCATGCCCCTGGGCGAGTGGGTGCTGGCGCAGGCGTGCGCCGTCGCCGCCGCCCGGCCCGATGCGGTGATGTCGGTCAACGTGTCGGCGGTACAGCTGGCCGCGCCGGACGCTGTGGCGCGCCTCCTGGCCATCATCGGCGCCAGCGGCGCGGACCCGCGGCACATCGAGCTGGAGCTGACCGAAACCGCGTTTCTCGAGGAGCTCGACACCATCGGCGCGGCGATCGCGGGACTGCGCGCAGCGGGCGTGCGGGTGGCGCTCGATGATTTCGGCACCGGCTATTCGAGCCTCACCCACCTAAAGACCTTCACGGTCGACAAGATCAAGATCGACGGCTCGTTCGTGCAGGGCCTGGAGCGTTCGCGCGACGCGCGGGCCATCGTCGAGGCCCTGGTGCGACTGGGTCAGGCGATGAACCTGCGCGTCACCGCCGAGGGGGTCGAGACGCTGGGCCAGATGCAGGCCCTGGCCGACCTGGGCTGCGCGGAGATGCAAGGCTTCCTGTTCTCGGCCGCCGTGCCGGCCGCGCGCCTGCCCGGCCCTCAGGACGCCGCACGGCCGAAACGGCTGCGCGCGGTGTCCTGACCGGCGGCGTCGCGCTTGGCCTGGAGGGCGACACCGGCGCGCCACTGGGTGTTCTGGATCGGGGACCACAAGGAAGGTCACGATCGCGACGCCGGCATGGATCATAGCCGCCAGGTTTCGGAGACCTTGTAGATCGGACGGGGAATCGCTCGTTGAGCGCGGATGCGACGCGCAGCCGAAAGGCGACGGGGCGCCTCCCGTCGCCTTGGCTGTGGCGTTCGCGAACGGCGCGGCAGCCTGTCGATCAGTGCGCCGCGAGCGTGGTGCCTTCCAGGCTCGGCGTTTCGGGGACCGGGAGTCCGCCAGCCTTGTAATTGGCGATCAATTGCGCCTTCTCGGCCGCCATCTGCTCGCCCAGGGCGTCCATGTCGAGGCCGGCCTTGCGGGCTTGGCTGAACATGCCCTCGACGCGCTGTTCCTCTTCCTTGACGTGGTGCTCGATCATCTCCGACAGCACCTTGACCTTGGCGTCGTAGAATTCGTCGTCCGGGCCGCCGGCCTCGATCTCGGCGATCAGCACCTTGGCGCTATCGTGCTCGACATAGGCCTCCTTCAGGAGGTCCTCCTCCACCTTGCCCTCGCAGGCCGGGTAGAAGACGTCCTCCTCGATTTTGGTATGGACGGTCAGCTCCATGCAGATTTGCTCGGCCAGGGCCTTTTTCTTGCCATCGCCCTTGGTGGCTTCGAACTTGGAAAACAGGTCCTCGACCTTGCGGTGATCGGCCTTCAACAACGCCACGGCGTCGAGTTTGGGCATGTCGGCCATGCGGGGCTCCTAGCGGGTGTGGGTTCGAGGCAAGCAACGGCGAGGCAGGCGGGCCGTTCCAGGTTTCGCCAAGTTGAGAGACGTTCGCGCCGCCGCGACGCCGGGCGCTCGGCGCTGCCTGACCGAGCTCCTATGGGTCGGCCCTGAGCGTCCGGACCACGCTGATCTTGCCGCCAGCCTCCAGGGTGGCCAGCCGCACGTCCTCGATCGCCTCGACCTGTTCCATGCGCAGGCCCTCTTCGAGGTCGGCCTGGCCGATGGCGTGACGCCGCATCGCCGCTCGGTCGACGACGCCATTCTCGACCAGGGTGACGGGCCGGCCCTTGAAGACCCGTGACAGAAGGCTCCAGCGCAGGGTGGCCATGGCGATCAGCCGGTGAAGTCCGACGACCACCAGGGTGGCGGCCAGTCCCCCGAAGAACGGCGCCTTGCCGGTCATGGCGCGGCTGAGGTTGGAGCCGACGATGATCGCCACGATGATGTCGAGCGGGGTGATCTGCGAGAAGGTGCGCCGGCCGGCGATGCGGATGCAGGCGACGCCGAACAGGAAGAGGATCGCCGCGCGGGCGCAAAGCTGGGCCGGCGAGGCGTCGCCGGTGTCGGGACCGATCAGCACGCGGAAGGTTTCCATCTGGTCCGAACGCCGAACCGAACGGCAGGTTCGTCAGGTCTTATCGTCCGATCATTTGCGCGGCCGCCGTGCCATCGCGCACGGCCAGCACCTTGAAACCGACGCCACGCAAGGCGTCGCAATTCTCCCAGAAGGCGGTCAGGTTGCGCAGGACGTCCGCGCCGAGGTCGGCCAGGGACGTCACCTCGGCGAAAAGATGCGACACCGCCGCCACCGCCAAGATCCGATCGTTGCGGACCGTCTGGCCATCTTCGGTCTGCTCGGCCTCGATGACGCCGATCAGGCGCACGGTGAGCAGGGTTCCGACCGCCGAGGGCTCGTCGCCCAGCACCAGGATGTCGAGCGGATCGCCGTCTTGGCCGCGCGTGCCGGGCACGAAGCCGAAGTCGAGCGGGAAGCTCATGCCGTCGGGCAGCATGCGTTTGAGCTCGAAGACGCCGCTTTGCGGGTCATAGGCCAGCTTGCCGCGCCGTCCCTTGGGCGTCTCGATCACGGCGCGGCAGGTCAGGGCCTTGGCGTCGAGGCGCGGATCGAGGTGAGAAAGATCGCTCACGGCGTGATGTCCAGTTCGACCCAGGTCGGGGCGTGGTCGCTTGGTCGCTCGCCGGCGCGCGCGAACCGGTCCACATCGGCCTGGCGCAGCCGAGCACCAAGGTCGGGGCTGAGCAGCAGGTGGTCGATGCGAAGACCTGCGTTGCGATCGAAGCGTCGGCGCAGGTAGTCCCAGAAGGTGTAGATGACTTCGCCAGGATGGCGCGCGCGCAGGGCGTCGATCCAGCCCTGCTTCAGCAGGCGGGCATAGGCCGCGCGCACCTCGGGGCGAAAGAGCGCGTCCTCGCGCCAGCGGTCGGGGACGTAGACGTCCAGATCGGTGGGAATGATGTTGTAGTCGCCCGCCAGGACCACGGGCCGGTTCTCGCTCAGGAGCAGGCTGGCGTGGGCCTCGAACCGCTCCAGCCAGCCAAGCTTGTAGTCGTACTTGGGACCCGGCGCGGGATTGCCGTTGGGCAGGTAGAGACAACCGACCACCACCTGGCCGATCTCTGCCTCGATGTAGCGACTGTGGTGGTCTTCCGGGTCGCCCGGCAGACCGCGTCGGCGTTCCTTGGGCGCGGCGCCGCGGGCCAGGATCGCCACGCCGTTCCAGGCGCGCTGGCCGTGCCAGATCGCGCCGTAACCCGCGCGCTCCAGATCCGCGGCGGGAAACCGCGCGTCCGGCGCCTTGAGCTCCTGCAGACAGGCCACGTCGGGCTTGGCCTGTTCCAGCCAGGCCAGCAGCGCCGGAAGCCTCGCGCCGACGCCGTTGACGTTGAAGGTGGCGATCCGCATGCGATCAGGCTCCCGGCGCGTTGAGTTCGACCCGCACGCCGTTGGGATCGGTGACGTAGATCTGCCGAAGTTCCCCGCCGGGCGTGACCTCGGTCTCGAACGGCACGCCCATGGCGCGCAGCCTCGCGCGCGCGGCGTCGAAGTCGGCGATCCGCAGCGCAAAGTGGTTGAGCCCGGACGCGGCGCTGCCAGCCTTGTCGCCGTCGGTCTCGACCAGATGGACCACATCGTCCTGGCCGGCATAGAGCCATAGGCCCGAGAAGGCGAAGGCCGGCCGGGGCCCGACGGTCAGTCCGATCACCTGGACGTAGAAGTCGCGGCTTTCGGCCAGGCGAGGCGTCTTGATGGCGACGTGGTCGAGGCGGCGAACGGCGATCGGCTGAGCATCCTGGGTCGGAGCGGTCATCATCGCCTAACGCGCGAGCCGCGCGCCGGCGCCATGGCGATCAGGAAGCTGGATCCCGGCCCGTTCCGCAAGCGTCGCGCCGCCTCAGGCGAGCAAGCTGAACTTGCCATTGGCCGGGATCGGACCATCTTGCACCGATGGCCAAGTATGACCCCCTGCGACGCTATCTGACCCGTCAAAAGACGGGCCGCGTCGAGCTGTCGTTCAGCGACATCGAGCACCTGATCGGCGCCTACCTGCCTAAGGCGGCCGCGCGCTCGTCGTGGTGGACCGGCGAGGGGGCGGGCCGCCCGTCCGACGTGCAGGTCCAGGCTTGGCGCGCGGCGGGTTATGAGGGCGAACTCGTGCGCGGCGAGAAAGTCGTGTTCCAGCGCGCCTGAGCGCGCGTCCACGCGCGCGGGGACGAAAAAAGCCCCTGGATCGCTCCAGGGGCTCGTTCGTGCAGGCGGGACGCTGCGCCTAAAGGGCGCGGCGGCCGGCGACGAGGTGGTAGATGAACAGCACCACGACCGCGCCGATGGTGGCCACCAGCAGGCTGTAGAGATTGAAGCCGGTGACCCCGGCGCTGCCGAACTGGTTGAACAGGAAGCCGCCGACCAGGGCGCCGACGATGCCAAGGACGAGATCCAGAACCAAGCTGCCGCCGCTGCGGTTGACCAGCTTGCTGGCGATGAGGCCGGCCACGAGGCCAAGCAAGATCCAAGCGAGAATGGACACTGAAGGTCTCCAAGTGATGCGCCGTCGCCGGCTGAGGCCTTGATAAGCCAGGGGCGAGCGCTTGGTTCCGCCACCGCCGTCCTGGTCGCGCCGGACGGACCTTTACGCCGGCTCGCCCTCTCGACACTCGCGCCGCCGCGCGTCAAGCGCTCACCCTAGCGATGGCGGCCAGGACGCCTCTGTGTCCCGGCCGCGACGCCCTAATATTCCTCGGCCAGCATCAGCGTCAGCACGCGCCGCGTCACCGCCGGGTCGGCCGCGTCCGGCGAGGCCAGGGCGAGGTTCAGGGCGTAGTAGTCGATCTTCCAGAACAGGCGCTGCCCTGGATCTCGAAGGCCCCGAAGTCGCGTTCGCCATAGGGATCGTTGTCTTCGCTAAAGTCGCAAAAGGCGGCCACGGCCGCGATGGTTCACACCTGGAATGCTGAACGGCTCGTCGCCTCGGCTTCTCAAGCGCGAAGCTGAAGGAGGCCGCGCGCTCGGCACGGCCTCGCTTTTTAAAGTCGTCGCCTGAGCAATGAGCCTAGTGGCGACCTTCGGCGAACTCCTCGACCATCTTGGCGCAGAAGGCCGGCAGATCGTCGGGCTTGCGCGAGGTGACGAGGCCATCGTCGACCACCACCTCCTGGTCGACCCAATTGGCGCCGGCGTTCTTCAGATCGGCTTCCAGCGACGGCCACGAGGTCATCGCCTTGCCATCGACCGCGCCGGCGTTGATCAGCGTCCAGGGCCCGTGGCAGATCGCAGCGATCGGCTTCTTCGTCGTCACGAAGTGCTTGATGAAGTCGATGGCCTTGGGCTCCAGCCGCAGGGCGTCGGGGTTCATCACCCCGCCCGGCAGAACGATGGAATCATAGTCCTCGGGCATGGCGGTCGAGAGTTCGCGATCCACAGGCACCATGCGCCCCTTGTCATGGTGCTCCCAGCCCTGGATCTGCCCGCCCTTGGGCGAGACGACCTCGACCTGCGCGCCGGCGGCCTTGAGGGCCTCTATCGGCTTTTCCAGTTCCGACTGCTCGAAGCCGTCGGTGGCAAGCACAGCGACCTTGCGGCCGGCCAGGGTTTGATCGGGCACGGGGAAGCTCCTTTGGTGGCGTGGGGGATCTCGGAAATCCAGTTCAGCCAGCGCCGGTTCCGGCGCCGGCAGCGGTAAAGCCACAAGCCGTCTTCGCGATTTTGGCGCGGCCAGAGGCTCTGCGCCTTTAGTGATGAGCGTGATGCTCGGCGTTGCGCTTGCGCGTCGCGGCCGCTTTCTTGGCCGAGGCCGAGCGGTCGGCGGCGCTACGGTGGGCCGAGGCTTCACCACCGGCCTTGCCGCCCTTATGCGCCGCCGGATGGCCCGTGGACTTGCCGCGTCCGGAGCCGCCCGCCTTCTTGCCGCCGCCGTCGTCCTTGTTGACCGTGGCCCAGGCCCGCCGCTC